>ERZ791680.6-NODE-6-length-216130-cov-13.184765_pt1 | contig 216130 bp, 183 predicted proteins | sample MGYA00510051_ERZ791680 | MGnify/ENA primary metagenome ERZ791680 (study PRJEB30046, sample SAMN00715238) | human gut metagenome | study: EMG produced TPA metagenomics assembly of the A metagenome-wide association study of gut microbiota in type 2...
AGTTCACCGTTCATCACCGAACCTGTCACGAGATCACCGCCCGAAGGCAGGTTTAGTTGTCCGAGTTTCTCACGGAGAGTCATCCGCTCCATTAAGTCGGTAATGAAACAGTCCATTTCATTCTCGTAATGATTCTGTGATAACAGAGTCGGTATTAATAATATATTATATATAACTAAAAGACAACATCTTTTCATTCTTCTCATCATTGACATGAATACTTTAATTAATTACCTTACTTCTAATCAGTGACTTCTTTAAACAGTTCAAATTTATCCAAAATAGGTCCTCCATTCATTCCCGGAGTAATACACAAGACACTTTGTCCTTTGGGTAAATTGATATAGATTTCTGTTTCTTCAAATTTATCATACCAGCCACCTGTATTCGGACAACGGATGACCTGACGTGAATTCCCTATTTGCAAATTAAGACCCACATCTTCTCCGCTCGTATAGCGTATCTTAAATAAGTACTCACCAGCATTTTCAGTAACGACATTAAAGATCAAACTACAATTACCAAAGAAATCCTTCACCACCTCACCATTTGAAGCATAAGGGTTGGCTATAATAGAAAGAGAGCTTCCAATCATTTCGCATTTCTCTGCCTCAATCAAACTTTTTTGTTCCCAATCCCTAATATCCTTACCTTGCAGAATAGCGAGAAGAACACCATCTTTTATGGTTTTATCCGTGTTACAAAAACCAAAAATAGATTTGTAATCCCAGCATGCATAAGCAACTTTCTTTTTCTGAAATATGGAGATTAAATCTCTATACCAATTATAACGTGAAGCATGGTTTCCAAACGGTAGACAGCCGAATTCTCCACAATATAATCTTACTCCATTATCTTTAGCCACTTTTAATGCCTGTTCTATTTCATGGGCAATGGTCCTTTTACTATACATTCTTCTATAAGGAGCAACAATCTTTTTCTCTTCATCAGACAATTTCTCAAAATCCTTTTCATTAATTAAATCACCCGGATATGTCAATGCCATATCAAGTTTGGCAAAGTCTGTCCACGACGCACGATAATGGGTCAATAGATAAGGCTCATAACAATGGAATGTCAACATGATATTACGATCACCCTTAGGTATCTGCAAATCTTTTATCGTATTAACACTATTATAAGAATTAGATCCTAATATAAGCATACGCTTGGATGCTACTTCCCGTAGCTCCTTTATCAGGCGCTTTGCCAGTTCATTCCAAACCCCATTTTCCGGAGCTACCGGCTCATTCAATAATTCATATGCCAGTAAACTCTCCGGATACTTTTCCAATTCCCTATTTATAAGCTTCCACAAATGAATAAACTTGTCCTGTTCAATGGGATCTGTCCATAGAGGCCTCTCATTGTTGCCAAAATGATGAGAACGAAGAATATGAAAATCAACAATTATCCGCATTTGAAACTCACGGCACCAACTAATTGCCTGATGTATCAATCCCATCGTTTCTGTATCTATATCCCCTGAAGAAGTAAATAACTGTTCTTCATCAACCGGCAAACGTAAATGATCAAATCCCATCTTTTTAAGAAAAGCTACTTCGTCCTTGCCAAACTTACTTTTCCGCAACTCACCCCTATCTTTACTTTGAGAAAGCCAGTGGCTAATATTCACTCCCCTCGTAATTTCGAAATTTGACTGTAGACTCTCCATCCGGACATTTCCCCATATTGTATGGTTAGTCCACATCACCGCAACTATAATTAATAATACTGTAACTCTCATTCGAACAATCTGATTCATCATTTTCTTTCTATCTTTACAACATTTACTTTATCCAGGTTAGGTCCTCCATTGGCTTCCGGAGTTATCACGATAGTATTTTCCCCTTTTAATAGTGTCACTGTCATTCCTGCACATTGTAACTTATTCCACCAACTACCGGATGCAGAGCAATTCAGATTCTGTTGTACTCCCCCATTTACTTGAATCCGGACGGCAGCATCCACCTCACTCATATAGTATACACTCAATTCATATAAGCCTTCCTCTTCTACCGCTAAATTCAAATTCAAACGTGCATCTCCATAAAAATTAGTAAGAAGTCGCTCGCCTGAAGCATACGGATTATCGCTCAAAGCCACTGATGTGCCACTTGAAGTTCCACTTTCGACCTCAACCATATAAGTCCCTCCGATATTGCTCTCACCCCTAAAAGGAATCAAGGGTAACCCCGCCTTGTTTCGCATATATCCCAACATAAAATTACGGAAACAATAACGGATATACTTAGGAGCAGCAACCTTATCTGAAGAAACTGTGACTACATCACCATCCCCAAATGATATATCCGATGCCGGATAGAAAACATAACATCCATCGACCAGTGTTTTTCCATCTGACAGCTCAAAATTTTGAAGCACACTATTCTTATCAATGTCCATCCAGCCACCACCTACATTTTTAAAAGTTAGTAGAACTCTACCATCCTCCATACACATTCCCTCAAAAGAAGGACTGGCGGAGATTATTTCACCATGCTCGTAAGTTTGGTTCAAAGCCAAATGTGCCAGACGCATACCTACTCCTTTTTTATTTGCCGGATGTATCTGATTCTCCTCTAATAATGCAACTAAATCATTTGTACAAACCATACCAGCCGGCATAATCTCTTTTTGAACTTCATATTGGACCTCACGCAAAAGAGCAGAAACAATTCCTGTGGCTCCATTATCTTCCGGCAAAGCATACGGTGCTATCTCGGCATAATAAAAAGGCATATTTTCACCCGTCCCCAAAGAGCCTTCCCACAATGAACGCCACGATTTTACCAACTCTTTCATATTCTTCTGATATTCATACCATTTCCAGACATTCGATTCTCCTTGATACCACAGAAATCCTTTAGCTGCATACTTATGACATGGATAAAGCATACCATTATATTTATCTCCACCGGGTAGCCATGATTCTATATCAGAACCACCCCAGGCAGCAACCACCAGTCCAACAGGAACATTCAACTTCTCCTGTAGCTCCAATGCAAAATAATAAGCAACAGCACTAAATCTTTTTACTTGTCCGGAAGAAGCAACCAGCCAGTCTCCTTTCAATTCATTTTGGGACACAGTTGCACTGTTACGTTCAACCGTCAACATACGAATTTCCGAATGTTTATCAGCATTTGTCACAGCCTCTTCCATATTATCTACAGGACATCCCTCCCAGCCTCCTAAAGGCATCTCCATATTCGACTGTCCGGAACATATCCAAACTTCCCCGATCAATATATTCCGTACGATTAATGGGGCGGAAGCACCATCATCAAACGAAAGAGTCTGCGTTTCAGGACCACCGGCAGGCGTCATAATAGACGCCTGCCATTGCCCTTTACCATCAACATTCACTACTATATCCTGCTTTATCCAAGAAGCTGATATTGTAACTGCACATTTAGGTGTAGCTTCTCCCCACAAAATTACTTTTGAGTTTTGCTGCAATACCATGTTATCACTAATCAAATGAGGCAGCTTTATTGAAGTAGGAGCCTTACTCACAGGGATATCATCATTAACAGATGTCTCCGAATCTCCACACCCATAAGCGAAGCCAGCTATCCATAGAAAAAACAGAAATATATATTTTGCCATATACCTACTTACTTCTTTATTTTACAAACCTCAAATTTATCAAGGATAGGACTTCCCGTTGGTTCCGGAGTGAAAGATATTGTGTTTTTACCAGCCGAAAGATTTACGACAGTCTTTGCATCTGTAAATTCACTCCACCAACCTCCGGAGTTCGGACAAGGTATCATTTGCTTCACTCCGCCATTCACTTGGGAGTAAATCCACACGTCAGTACCACAAACATAACGAATCTTCAAATAATAAACTCCCGCCTCTTCAACAGTCACATCAAATTTTAAATTAGAATCTCCCCAAAAATGATTCACATGTTTTCCTCCTGAAGCCGCAGTGTTGTCTTCTATAATCATAGTGCCTCCGCCTTTTTCACAATCCTCTGCCTCAACAGTATAGATGGTAGTCAGTTCCGCTCCTTCTCTCCCTAACAATATATCGACTAAAGTGGCATCCTTCAATCCTCCGTCAGGAGTACAGAAACCAAAGATCGCATTGTATTCCCATGCACCATACGAAATCTCGGTCTCATTAAAAATAGAAACTAAATCACGATACCACGCATAACGTGAAGTCAGATTAGAATAAGGCAGGCAACCAAATTCACCACAATACAATTTCACTCCCTTTGCCCGAGCAGCCGTAACAGCCACATTGATGTTATTCAAAATAGATTCACGGGTATATTCCTGTTTATAGGGACGCACAATCTCCTGTTGATCGGCAGGAAGATTATTGAAATCTTCATCTCTGACCAAAAGTCCCGGATAATTCAACGGTAAATTAAGATTGGCAAAGTCTGTCCAACTAGCATGATAGTGAGTCAACAAGTAAGGCTCATAATAATGGAAAGTCAACATTATATTTTTATCTTCACTTGGTATCTGCAAATCACTTATTGTAGACACGCTATTCCACAAGTTAGAACCAATTATCAACATTCTTGCCGGGGCAACTTCACGCAATTCTGTTATCAGGCGATTCACTAACGTATTCCAAATATCACTGCTGGGAGCTACAGGTTCATTCAGTAACTCATACGCTAACATATCATCAGGATATTGTTGAAGCTTGTCATGAATTGTTTTCCACATCCGTACAAACTTATCCTGCTCTTCCTTACTAGTCCATAGAGGTTTATTATCCGCTTCATAATTATGAGACCGCAGTATATGAAAATCAAAAATTAATCTCATATTATACAATTGGCACCAATCTGCAGTTTTATATATCAGATTCAAAGTTTCTTCATCGACTTCACCTGATTCTGTAAACAACTGCTCTTCATCCACCGGTAACCGCAAATGGTCAAATCCCTGTTGACTTAAAAATATAGCATCGGTTTCCTTAAACTTATTCTTCCTTTCTTCTCCTCTTGCACTACTTTGTGAGAGCCAATTACCAATATTCACTCCTTTGTGAATTTCAAAACCAGAAAACTCTCCGCCAGTACCCGTTGAATATACATTAAGATTCACTTCCCGAGTGGTTTCATAGCTGGTAGTACTTACAACCAACTTCAAATGATAAATTCCCGGAGTCTCATTACTGTATTTAAATTCATCTCCGGTTCCCTCTTGTACTCCATCCACATACCATACAGCTTCTGCATATTCAAAAGGAGTATAAATAGCCTTTATCGTAATTGTCTCCCCCTGCTTTACATTGAGCTTTCCCAATTCCCCATTTTCACCTTTCATCGGTAATGTAGGGCTTGTCGCAATGATGCGAGGATAATTATCTGCCGAAATAGATTCTTCTGCCGCATCATCATTGCACGCGGCTATTAGTACATAAATACTAATAAAGAATATTGATTTTATAATATTCCATGTTTTCATAATCATAGTATTTTATTCTTTGTCCCACCAAATTCTACAATTCCAGTTATCTTCTCCTCCCATTCTTCCGACTGCTTCATAATATCCGGTCGGATTATAAGTCTGCTCAAATAACGGGTACTTCAATCTTCTGGGAATAGTACGGGAGTCTTTGACTGCTGCGCCATATTCTGTTGAAGGTTTCAATACAGGATATCCCGAACGTCTCCAGTTAGAATAAGCTTCTGACGGATTAATCAAATGTAAAATCCATAATTGCTCATTGATAAACTGTAATTGTCCATCTTTATCTGATGGTAGCGGATTCCGGGACAGATAACTGGCCATTTCCGTATTGGAGACTTCTTCTCCCAGATCAAAGTTTTTCAGTAATCCCATGGCCGCCTTTACTCCATTTGAATAATGAGTCTCTACTGTTTTACTGTCATTGATGGCCGGCCAGCGTAGTTTTGCTTCTGCCAGTAAAAGTTCAGTTTCTGCATAACTCATAAAGATGGCCGGAGAATCTCCCTTTATAAATCCCTTGTTCAGTTGTGGACGACATTCCTTTCCGTAATACGTATCTCCATCCATAAATCCAGCAGGCCAATTATCCCACCAGTAGAATCCCGGTTTTATTGCTTCTATTGATTCCAGTTGCTTCGGAGCCTTCTCTATAATAAAGTCCGTCAAATCTGTTCTTAAAAATGGATCTGTTGAATCTTCGGCATAACATCTTCCTAAAATCAACAGACGGGGATCATTGGTCGTTTTTAACTTATCCCACATCGTAGTACAGAAATAACACATAGGAGCATTCTCCCGGCTACGCCACAACTGCGCCAAGCCATTACGCCTGAACTCCGTTTCGTCCCAATCCAATAAATCCATATAATGAATTAATGCATCATCTCCAACTCCCAAAAGACCCGATTCAATATTACAAATAGCAGTCACCCATTCTTCTGCAAGCTCCGGAGCTACTTTAACCAATCTCATGGCAATACGAAAGTTTAAAGTATTGGCAAATTTTCTCCACTTCTTTAGATCACCACTATAAATTATATCACCGATCAGTTTATCAGCTTTTTCATCCAGTTGCTCCTCCGCTTCCAGAAGTTCTTTATGCATGTCTTTATAAATCAGTTCCTGCTCATCAAACTTTGGGGTAACATTTCCTGTTATATACCCCTGCTCTGCCTCAAAATATGGAATATCACCATACATATCAGTCAGGATAAGAAAAAAGTAGCATTTCAGAATCCTGGCCACCGCATTTATATTTTTCTGTTCAACATCTGCCTCCGTTCTCCAAAGAATATCCGCCAGATTTTTCAGATGACAAGTATAAATACGCTCCCATGGTTGTTGAAACTGTGCATCATCAATCAGGTATTCGCCACCAAAATGCGTTGCCGACCAGTCACCTTGCAGTTGTTGAACAAAACCTGAATAATAATAGGCAAACGGTTGTTCCATCAGCCAATCACCACCCATACATAATTGTATGTAGGATAACTGTGAGTTCGGATCGATAGTCGTAGCCACTACTGGATTTTTATTAAAATCCTCATAGTCTATGCAACTACTAAATCCCATCAAAAGGACACTTAACAGCAAAGAGTGCATCCACTTTATATTCAATATTCTTTTCATAGTCGGACAATTTAAAATTTAATATTCACATTCAATCCAAAACTTCTTCTGGAAGGTAACGAACCATATTCCAAACCTATAGCAGAAGTATTATAATTTGAGTCCGGATCAATATTCGGTACATTCTTATAGATAATAAAAGGATTTCGCGCAACAAATGAAACACTTAACGACTCAACATAACGCTCTATCAACTTTTTGGGAAAGGTATATCCGAACGTTAACTCACGCATCTTGACGTAACTATTATCATAGATAAAAGGCGAAGCTGTCTTATCACAGATATATCCCCAATAATCGTATGGAGCAATCGCTTTGGTATTTTTCACCCAAGATACATTGCCTGCGGCATCCACTTGCTTAACAACTCCTTCTGCAACATACCCACCGGTAGATTGCCAGTTTCCTTCAGCAACTCCAGCTTCCAAACGCTGTTCTTCCGATTTATGCCATTCGTCACGTCCCCTTACAGTATATGCTGCTTTACCTGATTTGGCCAAGCCACGCGCTGTCATAGAATAAATATCTGCTCCTACTTTAATATCAAAAATTGCCGATAAAGTAAATTGCTTATATCTGAAAGTAGTCGTTAGTCCCCCTGTCCAGTCCCAGGTTGCTTTCCCTAACTTTTTCATATCACTGGTTATTTCAGGCAAACCGGAATCAGCATTGATAATCACGTCTCCCTGTTCATTTCTCAAGAAGTCCTGTCCCATAATTACTCCGTATTCTTCTCCCGGAACAGCCAGTACTTTTACTCCCAGCCAACGGGCAGCTGCCAATTCCAGACTCTCGATTCCTGTTGACAAGGACTTCACTTTGTTACTATTCTTCGAAAAGTTAAAATTAAAATCCCAAGAAAAATCTTTCGTTTGAACCGGTGTCGTATTCAATGCAATCTCTACTCCCGAATTTTCTATTTCCCCTGCATTTATCAGTTTGGTACCATAACCTGATGTTACTGATGTGGCAACATTCATAATCTGGTTATCACTGTTTTGTTTATAGTAAGTAAAATCCAGTCCGATCCGGTTATTCAGAAACTTCAAATCCACTCCAATCTCAAAAGAATTGGTTTTGGATGGTTTCAAATCTTTATTAGGAATAGTACCCGTACTAATATATCCCGTAGAATAATTACCAAAGGTTTTATCCGTCATAATGTAGTTCAAATCCAACATGAAAGGGTCTGCATCACTACCGACTTGTGCCCAGGAAGCTCTTAATTTACCAAATGAAAGAATCGGATTCGGCTTAATCAATTCTGAAAACAAGAAGCTTCCACCAACTGAAGGATAAAAATAAACGTTATTGTTTACCGGCAGTGTGGACGACTGATCCCGTCTTAACGTCACATCTGCATACAATAAATCTTTCCAGGAAAGGTTTACCATTCCAAATAACGAATTAATCTCTTTACGCCAGCTACCTTCAGTAATCTCTTTTTGCAGGAAACTTTGCAGAGCCACCGTCTCACGCATTGACATATTTTTAGCTGTTATGGTATGCGACTTATTATCTACGTGATACACATTCCCTCCTAATGTAATTCCATAATTGAAGCGTTTGAAGCTATTTTGATAATTAGCTATAAACTCCACATTATAAGACTTATTTTCAAAAGTACTTTTTTGTAATTGTCCCAATAAAGTACTAGGGGTAGAATATGGAATATAATCCATAAATGAGAAGTTCACGTTCTCACCACCACCGGTCAATTTGAAATACAGATTCTTATTTACACTATATTTAAATGAAGCGACTGCAAAATACTGGTCTTTCTGTGTCGTATTTTTCATTGCATATTGCACCCAATAGGGGTTGATATTCCAGACATCTCCTCGGTTCCAGTCGTAGTAGGTTCCATCCGAATGCATATAATTATCCTTCAACCATACCTGATCAAAGTTTCCTGCCAGGTTCATCAGATTGTTAGCTACATTCGTTCTTGAGTCTGCTAATGCCGGACGGTTCTTTACATATTCATTTACGTAATTGACTTTGAAATCAACTTCCAGTTTCTCTGCAAGCTTAAAGAATGTTCTTAAATCAATCGTATTCCTGCTTATCTTGGCATTAGGCATAATATCCTTATTAGTCAGATTCGTATACGACAATCTTATGCTATTGTTCTCTTTGGCAGAACTTAGAATCAAAGAATTTGTGGCTGTAACACCTGTGTTAAAGAATCCCTTTATATTGTCTTTCCTGTATATAAAAGGACGAGTCACTCCGTCGAAATACTTAAAAGCAATTCCTTCATCGTATCTGGGTCCCCAACTGGCACAAGCCGATTTTGCATCATCATCATTCAGATTAATTCTTCCATCCCATCCCTGGCCAAATTCTGTCTGAACATCATCATATTCTGTAAGTTGCTTTTCAAAAGTAACGGTTGAGTTTACCTCCACTCCTATCGCCCTGCGATTCTGATTCTTTTGTGCCTTCTTGGTCGTTATAAGAATAACTCCATGTGCAGCACGACTACCGTACAAAGCAGAAGCAGCAGGACCTTTCAACACAGACATGGATTCAATATCATCGGGATTGATGGACGAGATTCCATCTCCCAAATCATATCCTCCATAAGCACCGGCCGAACCGAAATTAGAATTATCCAACGGTACGCCATCTACTACATAAAGAGGTTGGTTGCTACCAGTTAAAGAAGTATTACCTCTAATAATTACTCTCGTACTTCCGGCAGGACCACCAGCCGTTTGAGAAATGACCAATCCCGGAATCTTACCGGCCAATGCGTTTATAACATTGGTCTCTTTCGCTTTTTCGAGTTCTTTTCCTTTCACGTCACTGACGGCATATCCCAAAGCTTTCCTGTCACGTTTAATACCTAAAGCAGTCACTACCACTTCATCAAGTCCGGCAGTTTCCTCTTTCAATACAATATCATAGGTACGCTGTGAATTGATTTTCAGTTCTTGTTCTCTATAGCCGATATAACTTATAATGAGAACACCACCGGGAGGCAGCACGATCTCAAAATTACCATTAACATCGGTTACCGTACCATGTGTCGCATTCTTAATTTTCACAGTCGCCCCTATCAGTGCCTCTCCTTTCTCATCAGAGACTTTTCCTTTAATCTTCCAATATTGCTGTTGCTGGGAACTACCCGTGTTTTCCAGAGTAGTATTTGCATAACTTCCTTCAGACCAAAGAAAAGCCAGCAAGGCACAAGCCATTAAAAATCTTAATTTTTTCATATCGTATTAAATTTATAAGAGTTATTCTATTCTATCACTAACGTAATGCATTACATATCTTCTCATTAATTTTCCGTAAGCGTTCTTCATCAAGCTTTACAACCTTACGGTCATAAGTCAGTAAGCCATTTATTTCAATCTCAACATCAGAGGTTTGTGTGTAAACAGCAGCAGAAAAACCTCTCGGAATAAGTTTATACAGCATATCCGCATATTTCTGATATTCGTCAGTAGCCTCTTGAGAAGAATTGAATTGGACGTATCCCCAATTCTTATCCGGTTCCCACAGATGTTCTTTACAGATCATACCAATTCCACCGAACTCTCCTAAAACATTTGCTCTTTGGGCATCATAAAGATACATTTCAGGAGCCGGATAATTATGTAAGTCAAGCATGTCCCCACATGTATAATGGTTGCCGCCACTTGCCGGATTTACTAAACGAGACGGATCATATTGTTTGGTCCAAGCTGCAATCTCCGGTGTTTTAAACTGTCCCCAAGCCTCATTAAACGGAACCCAGACACCAATACAAGGATAAGAATATAAGTAATCAATGACTTCTTTCCATTCCTTACGATAAACCGCTTCCGATTCTGGAGAACGTTTAAAATCAATACCATCAAAATAAGTCCGGTTCTGCCATTCATAATTACGATCACCACTTGGCATATCCTGCCATACAACAATCCCTAACTGGTCGCAATGTGTATACCATCGGGCCGGTTCCACTTTGATGTGTTTACGAATCATGTTAAAGCCAAAGTCTTTTGTCTTTTGAACATCATAACGCAAAGCCGCATCACTGGGAGCTGTATAGAGTCCGTCAGGCCACCACCCCTGATCCAAAGGACCAAATTGAAATAAATCCTGATTATTCAGCTGCAACCGTACTATGCCATCCTTATCCCGTCGGGTTGAATATTTCCGCATGGCAACGTAGCCATTCACTTTATCCACTATCTTGCCATTGTTCTCCAAAGTCACCTCTGTTTTATAAAGAAAAGGAGATTGAGGTGACCATAGTTTAGCATTTTCGGGCATTGGCAGTTCTATTGCCTGTTTGTTTACGGCCAGCCCTTCGGTAACCAATTGTTCACCATCAAAAACTTTCACTCTTACCCGGTCGGTAAAGTTCTCACTAGTAGTAACGGTCACATTGATCCGGCGTAGATCAATATCAGGCGTAGTACGCACGTTTGTGATGTGACATACAGGCACAGGCTCCAACCAAACAGTCTGCCAAATACCTGTAACTGGAGTGTACCAAACACCTTCCGGACGTTCTACTTGCTTTCCACGTGGTTGTACTCCTTTATCTGTCGGATCCCAGACACGAACAGTCAGTTTATTTCCTCCCTTTTTCAAGGCGGAAGATATATTAAATGAGAAAGGAGTGTATCCACCTGTATGTTCTCCTACTTTCATGTCATTTACCCACACATCGGTTTTCCAATCTACAGCTCCAAAATGAAGAAGAACATTCATACCATTCCATTTCTCGGGTACATTAAATACACGGTTATACCATACTTCCTTTTCACCTCCCACTCTTTTCCCCACTCCGGACAGCGAAGATTCAACGGCAAAAGGAACTAATATCTTACCATCGTATACAGCAGGAGCTTCCATTCCTTTAGGAACAATAGCATAATCCCAACAACCGTTCAGGTTCATCCATTGGGTACGCTCCATGATGGGACGCGGATATTCCGGTAATACATTATTCGGGTCTATCTGCTCTCCCCATTGAGTTTTTATTTTATCGCCAGCCGGCGACCATTGCGCAAATGCCGCAACATTAAAAATCAATATAAATAAGAATAAAAAAATAGGCCGGATGAAGTTCTTCATAAATTGCTTCGTTTAAAGTTAATAATAGATTTGATACTTTGTTCACGTATCCAAAAGTAGCCACTACCCTCTAAATTCAGTAGAATTATTGAAGCTATTCATATAACAATCGAATCAAATGAAGATTTTGATTCGATAATTGCCTATGTAGAAAAGATAATTGCAGTGAAAGGTTGGTTACATCTCTACAAAATCCTTTGGAAGTACTCCAAATTGTTTTTGGAAGCACTTTGCAAAATAAGAAGGAGTACTAAAACCAACAGCATAGCAGACTTCATTTATCTTATAAGATTTATCTTTGAGAAGTACAGCCGCCTTCTTTAGGCGCTCTACCCGGATATAATCATTGGGAGTCATATCAAGTATTCCTCTAATTTTCCGGTTCAAACTCGAACGGCTCATATTCAGCAACTGTGCCATACTATCCAGATTAAAATCCGGATCTTGCAAATTATCATAAACAATCTTATTCAGTTCTTCCAGAAAAATCTTATCGGCGTTCGTCTGTGCCATCGTTGCAGTAAATACAAAAGGAGAATGACAGAATGCCTGCCTTAGCTTCTCTCGGTTACAAAGTAAACTTTCAATGGTAGCTATCAAATATTCTACCGAGAAGGGCTTCTCAATATATGCATCTGCCGCCAGTTTCAATCCCTCAATCTTTGATTCAAGATTTGTTTTAGCCGTCAACAGCACTATAGGGATATGACTATATGTAAGGTCTGTCTTCAATCGATGACATAATTCCATCCCGTCCATCCGAGGCATCATAACATCACTGATTAATAAATCAATATTTGCATCTTCCAATATTTCAAGAGCCTCCACCCCATCTTTTGCTTTCAGAACACTATAAGCCGAAGATAATTGTTTGGCTATGAATGTCAACATATCCTGATTGTCTTCTACCACCAGAATAACAGGGAGATGAGTTCCTTTTTCCTGCTCTTCCGCCATCGGATTTTCAATGCCTGATATCTTATCTTCCTTTTCTGATACATTTTCTTGCAGTTCTTGCACCTCCTCTACATGAGTGACCGGAATTTCCAGTACAAAACAATTGACTCCTTGCATATCCTCAAGGTACACGGTTCCATGATGCAACTCTGCCAAAGAACGTGCCAAGGCAAGGCCAAGGCCTGTACCGGAAGCATATTCTTCGTTATTCTGAACCTGAACAAAAGGTTGAAAGATTTCCTCCCTCATATTAACAGGAATAACAGACCCGTCATTACATACTTTTATTATAAAGCTGCCTGTTGCCTCATTATATTTTACTGTTATAGTTATATAGGTAGCTGCATATTTTACTGCATTACTCAACAAATTACTTATAATTTTAATCAATGCTTCGCGATCGACGGCTGCAGAAATATCTTCCTCCGGCAGATCAATAGAAAGCTTTATATTTTTCTGTCGCGCCAGAGATGTAAAACGAATATAGACTCCAGATACTATTTCCTGAATATTACACTCTGATAAAATTAGTGTGAAACTATTATTGGCCGTTTTGCGGAAGTCGAGTAATTGATTGATAAGATTCAATAAGCGATCCGAATTTTGCCTCATAATAACCAGATCCTCCCGTACGTCATCCGCCAGAGGCTTATCTTTCAAAATACACTCCAAAGGACCTTTGATTAACGTCAGCGGAGTTCGTATTTCATGTGCTACATTCGTAAAAAAGTTTATCTTGGCAGAATAAAGCTCACGTTCTTTCCTTTGCTCAAACTTCTCCATCTGCCTCATGTGCTTGCGAACCATACGACGTTTGGAATATCGTATAATAAAATAAAAAATGCACAATGATAAAAGAACATAAACAGCATAAGCCCATCCCGTCAAATAAAATGGCGGACGAATATAAATATGTAATTTTAAAGGTGCATCATTCCAGATTCCATCACTATTCACTCCTTTCGCATAAAGGGTATATGAGCCATAAGGCAAATTAGAATAACTGATTAATGATCCTCTTGCTTCATACCACTCTTTATCAAATCCTTCCAACTTATATAATAGTTTATTCTGATCCAAAGTAGAATATCCCAGTGTTGCAAAGCGAAATGAGAAGGAGTTTTGAGATGCGGTCAGTTCTATAGAATCTGACACCGTTATACTCTGTTTCAAAGGTGAATCTTTGGCATTCGGCACTACTTCTTTATTGAATATCATAAAATCCGTAATCACCAGAGGAGATACATAATCATTATCAATAAAAGTAGATGGATCAAAAGATATAAGCCCTGCAATACAACCAAAATAGATTCTTCCATCCACCGTTTGATGACTTGAACGATAATTAAATTGATTGCTCAATAGTCCATCGGCAATAGTAAAGTTTTTAATGACTTTTGTTTCCGGCTGAAAACGAACCAACCCTTTATTAGTAGTCAGCCAGAAAATGCCCCGCTTATCTTCTACAATCTGATGAACAACATCACTTGGTAATCCGATAGAATTCGAATCATAGTGTTCGAAAGTCCCGGAATCTGAAACTAACCGGCAGAATCCGCCACCTTCGGTAGTAAACCATAACTGGTGACGGCTATCCTCGAATATACTCAAAACTTTATCATAAGGTAAACTCAATGAGTCATTTTCCTTATGATAGAAATGAATACACTTTCGTTTCTCTGTTTCCAACTTATACACACCATTAAAAGTTGCCAGCCAAAGGTGTCCTTTTAAATCTTCATGCAAATCATAGATCAAAGTCGGTGGAACTGATTCAACTCGCGAAAAGCGGTCATTCTCATTATGATATTCAAATAGTCCGTCAGCAGTTCCCAAATATATTTTGCCGGACGCCGTACGTCGAATCACAAAAATATCATTGGAACTCAATCCGCAGGAATCTTTTTTCCGGTAAGTTTTCACTGTATTTGTCTGCAAATTGATTCGATTAAGTCCTCCTGAAAACGTACCTACCCATAAAAAGCCATTCTCCAGACATAATCCATGGACATTATGGTAAATAGATTGATGATGGAATGGATTCAATTCCTTCGTCACGGGATTATAATGAAACAAGCCCTTATCCTCCGTACCGATCCATAAATTTCCTTTTTCATCTTCCACGATTTCACGAACACGTTCACCTAATTCTTCCATCCCTTTATGAGGATATATTTTCTCAAAGAACGTATATTGTTTAGGATAATAGTTTATTCCTCCAAAATAAGACCCAATCCACATTCCTCCTTCTTTATCTTTATATAAAGAATAGACAACATTATCCGATAATGCATAGGAAGTTCCCACCAAACTTTGGATATGGGTTATAGCACCATTCTTGATATTATAAGTATAAATACCGGATTCTGTACCAATCCATAACTCGTTTTCAGAGTAAAGTGCTATTTCCCGTACATAAATATCATCTCCTTTATCGTCTACAGATAGTAAAGTGCGGACTTGCCGGGTTGCCAGGTTGATCTCTTTCAATCCTTTAGTCAAACCGACATATAACAGATTTTCTTCCCCTTTAATTATTTTATTGACTACTTCATTCTTAAAGGGCTGGGTACCATCTTGAGCAGCAAAAGGATATACCGTATTGAAATCATCAAGAGTAAAATATAGATTGTCTGCATAAAAAGCTCCCCAACAAGTCCCTTGGTCGAACAAAAAGTTTTTCATACCGGCCCATGGTATTTTCAACTGTACCATTTTTTGTTGTTGTGGATGAAAGCAAAAAAATCCATCGGCAGAAGATATATAAATACACCCTTTATTCTCACCAATCATATATACAGAACGATTGATACCTAAACCATCAGCAGTTTTTACATCAAAAAAATATGAGTTTTCCCTGGAAATAGAATAGATATAAACTCCGGTATCGGTACCTATCCAAATAGATCCCTCCTTATCTTCATAGAGTGCAGTAACACAATTATTCCCCAGCATACCGTTAGCCTTGCAATATACTTGAAAAGAAGTACCATCAAAGCGATTTAATCCGTCCTTGGTACCAAACCACATAAAGCCAAGATGATCTTGCAGAATAGCATATATACTATTTTGCGATAAACCATCGTTGATGTTCCATGAACGAAAATAATACTGATTACTAGTCATTAAATTAGCGAATAGCAATACCGGATAACTAATTAATACTAATAACAAAAGTCTTTTCATAATATTAGACATTTAAAAATAAGCCTCCATCGCATGGCGAAATCACTCTGCATAGTTAATCCCTCACCTTTACAAATATACAAAATATTAGTAACCGACGACTATTTCACTATTATTTCCTATTAAATAATTGGAGAACTCCTTTCCTTTTTTACAAAAAGTCACTACTGACACTTTGTAATTCTTACTCTATCAGGAATCGTTTCTTTCCACCCTTTATCTGGAAAGAATATTTTTCTGTCACTACAGAAGTGTTTTTCCAAGTCATTATTCCAGGATCAAGCGTAACATATCAACATTATGATATATTATTTAGCCTTTATACAACCAAATCATCATCATTTACATTCATGAGACCTCTTTTTGTTCTTTTCTATTTGCTATTACCAAAGATAAAAATAGAGAAATCAAAGGAAAGAAAGTAGAAAATACCAACATTTTTTATAGCATAGCGACACTATCCTAATGGTTTACTTACTTTATCCATAGCTTTTGGTTACACTATCCGCAGCTTTTGCTTACTTTATCCTTATGTTTTTCACAAATATAACGGTGCTTTTTATGCAAGTATGCAGCGTTTTTGTAAAAAACAAGCATAATTTTTCAGTAATTCAAGGGTGTTTTCTTGCTAACAGAGGAAAATTATAAAACATACGAGATAGTGAATTTCTCAATTACATATACAAATATCAGGATAATCAGTTTTTTAGTAACTTTATGTTGAAAGCCAGCCCATCCCGATCAATACCCAGAGTTCCAATATACAAAGCGGAAACCACATTGCACATGCCAGCCACACCGGAATTCCTTTACACCATTCACTACGGCGATAATGAATCATAAGGGCAGAACGGCGTTGGGTTCGATAACGTAACATGCAAAATACGACCGGTGGGATAATACAAAGAAAGAACAGACCAATGATATGCCAACCATCTGTACGTGATACTATTGAAACTGAAGAAAGGTACATACACAATGGCAGGATAATGCAAAAACTCCAATATGAAAAGAGTACAATCATTCCGCTCGTTCTTGCTCCTTTTCCTTTCTCACTCCATTTCTCGCCACAATAATACATATAATCGAAGAAGTAATAATGGTACTTCTTTGGATGCAACTTTTTCTGTTGACGTTCAAAATAGTTTAGTGGCTTTTTCTTAGGAGGGTAATATTTCATGTCCGTTCTATGTACAGTTTATATGATGTATATGATGTAAAAAAAGACGATTAATATCGGGAAAATCCTTCGTATTAATCGTCTTTCTATATTCAGTAGAATTTATTATAGCAACTGATCTTTTATAAAATCAATGACTTAATACTTCATTACCTTATTACTGCTTACAGTATTATACCAGTCAGTATTTGTACTCTGATCGTGCGCCCAGTCGGCGAATTTAGAATATGCATTCGTTATCACTGTTGTCTCTGTAGGATAAGCAAACTTTTCAGGTACACAAAGAGCCCATGTATTATTAACGGCTTTGATTACCTCAAGCACTTCCTTATCAGCCAATTGACCATTCGCTGTAGCCGAATTAAATTGATTCAGATGAATTTCTGTTCTCTTTTGAGCTCCCCCCTGATATGCAATAAAGAAGTCTAAGCCATCTGTCACACTAGGGATGGATATTGCATTCTTGAGTTTTATGTTCACTTCAAGAGTATATATGTCTGTAAGAGGAGTACTAGCATTCCCCGTATTCAACATAGGACGTTGTGATCCAGTATATCCATATACATAATGTGCATCTCCAAATAAAGGAATCACAAGTTCATTACCGTTCGTTTCATAAGATGCATTTTCAAATATACCAGAATTTAATGAGTTGGTACGTTGGGTAGCACCTGCACCAAAACTTACCTCTTCCACATTACTTTTATCGATTCCTTGTATTCTTAATCCAGCACCTAATTGCTTCACAGCACCAACCGCACGCAGGTCGACTGTATATTTCAATTCTTTCACATCATTTCCAGCAGCAGGCAATTTGACATTCAACACAATATCATTGAAATCATAGTCTCCCGCTTGCGGATAATTGTCTTCAAAGGCATAAGAATAAACTGCATTTCGAATCTCTACATCATCCGGATTTTCATCAGAATTGTATCCTTCTTTGATACATTCACCGTCAGCAGGAAGTATAAAATCAGCCTTACCCGGATTGCAATAGGTAGCGCCTTGCTGCAATCCTTTATTTACTAGCCATGCAAAAGGAGACCAGTCATAGTGCGCTTCACCTTTATATGTCTGATCTGTTATTTCACAAATGATATTATTTGTTACTTTAGAATTAGATTGAGCCAAACCACTAAGATTAGCAATCTCATTAATTCTCAATAAAGCAGTACCCACAGTTGGACCGGTAACAGTTCTATATAAGCTAGCCTTACCTGTACAAGTCAACATGGATTGCGCCTCCATTACAATGTCGTTGTCATTACCATTATAACCAAGCTCCTCGCAAATAGCTTCGGAAGTATTCCCCATAACAAGTGTGCCAAATTGGAATTTACCGGTTTTCAAATAACAACCATTTTTTATATGGGTATTATTATTACCATCAATAGTTACAGCCTCAATCGTTCCATGATTTGTCAGTGTTGTACCAGCTGTAGAAGCTCTGTAAGAATTCAATTTAAGTGTTCCATAATTCATAAAATCAACTCCACTTCCACCTCCATCAATCTTCAATAAATCACAATCAATTATACCTGCGTTATAATTGGTAAATCCGGCCGAACTATTTGTCATATAGATAGTTCCTTTCCCCATAATACTTCCACCTGGCATTACAGTTATATAAGAAGCCTGCGTCAATATCAAAGTCGCATTTTCAGCTATCTTTATTATTCCACCATTCTCAACTATAATCTCTGTGATATTATCAAATTGATTACTATTCTCAATCATCCACGTACTTCCTTGTGGAACAATTATTTTGATAGCTTCAGCTCCACCACTGGTTCCAGAAGTTTTTAATCCAGCTTTAAAAATTCCACTCGGAATCTTAAACCAACGTATTTTTTCTTTGAATACAGGTAATTTAGCATATTCAAACCATCCGGGACCTGCACTAAGGTCCCAACCAGCCTCAACCGGAGTAGCATCCTCCTTTTTAGCACTAATAAAATCAGCCGTATAAGGAGCTTTCATAGTCGGTATACCAGTCGTTACAGCTCGCGACATAGAACGCGTAGATACATCCGCATATCCAAGACGTGCTGTCACTTCTCCATTTTCAATGGCCACCGGCTGCACCATATAATGTTCATGCTCGTCTACACGCGCTACAAACACTTTATTCAAGGCAGTTGCACAATCAAAAACCACAGTAAGTGTTGTTCCTTGAGTTGCATCTTCTTCCGCTAAAATTTTTGCCGTACTTTCCGAACTTAATGGATCGGCATCGAATATCCGTATCTTGTAGTTTACTCCCTCATAGCCACTAACTAAGATATGCGCAGTTACACTCCGGGAGAGTGTCCAATCACCGTCAGGATCAATATTTTTTACAGGAAAGGTTTCTTCGTAAATTTGTTTTAATTGATCTGCATCAAACAGATTTTTCTCATTATCAACACAGCTGATAAAGCTGATGGAGGACGCCAACAACGAAAAAGTGAAGACTTTTGCAATGTTCTGTTTCATAATCTTTGAATGCTTAAGTTTGCTTTATTTGCACAAAATACAAATCACCACTAATCAACAATCAGTAATGAACACACAAAGATAGTTGTATTTATAGATAAAAGACAGTTAAAGTTGTATTTTTCGATACATAGTTAACATCTTTTAAAAGATGAAAATCTAATTATTTCCGTTGAAAGATAGGTGGCTACATCATTGAATATAAAAAACTTAGAAATATAAACATTGCAGTATGCAGCAAAAAACAAAGAGTTGCATATTCTATGCAACTCTCAATTAAACGACAAAGATTCAGTACTACAGAGCACTACAAAATCCCGAGTTCTTTCATTTCCCTATTGAAAGGATAAAAACTAATAATTAAAAGGGGAAAATCAAAGGCAAAACAAAAATCATCACAATCCCCATAATAATCTGCAATGGTAATCCTACTTTTACATAATCCATAAAAGTATATTGACCGGCAGGCATCACCAGGGCGTTAGGCGGTGTAGAGAATGGAGAAGCGAAACACATACTTGCACCTACCGTCACAGCAAACAAGAAGGGAACCGGACTTACTCCGATCTGTATGGCACTTTGCAGAGCAATCGGTGCGAGTAAGACAGCCGTAGCTGTATTGCTGATAAACATCGTCATCAACGAAGTCGTAAAGTAAATACCTGCCATCAACGCAACAGGTCCGTATGATCCCAAGCCGTTAACCAGCGTATTGGAAATGTATTCCGAAGCTCCCGTTTTCTCCAATGCCAGAGACATAGGAAGCATAGCTGCAATCAATACAATACTCTCCCAGTTGATCGTTTTATAAGCTGCTTCTACATTACGGAAACATCCGGTTAATACCATCAATATACCCGCTATCATAACAGCCGTAACCGGAGCAACCGGAATAAAATCGAATACCATCATTACTACCATTAATACCATAATAGCAGCCGCTACCGGAGCTTTATAATCTAATGTAACTTTAGCCGCTTCCGCCAAAGGTTGTCCCAAAACAACCCAATCTGAATCTTCCTTGCTAAGACGAGCTATATTATTCCACGTTCCCTGAACCAGAAGCACATCACCACTATGAATCCGCTCATTTCCCAAATCCTGCAACAAGTATTCCTTTTTACGACGGATTCCTAATACGTTCACATTAAACTTATCACGAAAACCGGCTTCCTTAATTGTTTGGTTTATCAAATTAGAAGCTGGCATCAACACTATTTCAGCAATACCGATGTCATAAAAATCCAGAGAGTTAGCTGCGCTTTGAGTTTCTTCCGTTGCATGGTCACCTAGAATCTCTAGCAGGAAATCTTCTGCAAAAAGTTGTACCTTATCAAATTCTCCTGTCACATACAAAATATCCTCGGCCTGCAACATCGTGTCCGGTGCAGCAAACTTCTGGGTAATCGTTTTCAGAAAACGATGTTGCGATGCATCACCACGACGCACTTCCATGATATTCAAACCATATTTGCGACGAATATCCAAGTCAATAATCGTCTTGCCCAAAAGCCGGGAATCTTTTATTACCTGCAAACGAAACAGATTGCTGGAAAGCCCATATTCATTTACCAACTGTTTCAGTGACTTACCCGAACGTTTATTATCATCTTTCTGGCCTTTTTTAGAAAGAAACCATTTGCTAAGTGGCATCAATACCAACGTACCGACAATCACACAGACAATGCCGACAGGCAGGAAAGAAAAGAAGGAAAGCGGTTCAAGTCCGGCAGAAGTCAACGTATTTTGTATCACAAGGTTCGGCGGAGTACCGATTAAAGTCATCATACCTCCCATACTACTTGCAAAAGCCAACGGCATCAACAGCCTGCTCGGATTCATACCGGCACTCATTGCCAGACTGACAACAATAGGAAGCATCAGTGCCACCGTTCCTGTGTTACTGACAAACGCACCAATGGCCGAAGTCACCAACATCACCAACAGAAATAACCGGATCTCACTGGTTCCCGCAAGTTTAAGAATACGGGAACTAATCATCTTTGCCAATCCCGTTTGAAAGATAGCCCCTCCCACTACAAACAATCCGATCATCATAATGACTACCGAATTGGAAAAACCGGAAAGTGCTTCATCAGGAGTTAATATCTGAAAAATAAGTAAGGCTATCAGTGCACACAGTGCCACAATATCCGAACGAACCTTGCCGTTCACGAAAAAGACAGCCGAAAGAACGAGAATAATAATGGTTATTAGCATACGTAATTAAATGATTGTTTTATTTTGACTCTATCAAAACTTATTTAGGTGAACAAAAATAGAAAATACTCCAGCGTTATTAAAACAAATTAGAAATGATTTTAGTTCATGAGACATCATTTAATATTTTAATACATTTTCTCTCTGAAAAAAGACTCGAAATCAAACAGAATATGATACTATACAAGAACTAAAGGATACCATATACCCACTATTTCTTCATCACATATAATTACAGCCTCACAATATAATATTGAAAGGCAATATATTTATGTATTATTTTTTGAAAGTTAAAGAACAATTCATATCTTTACACCTCATTTATATCAAACATTTTATGGCAAACAATATTTTGTTAAATTATTGGATTAACGAAGCTCATTGGGGTTATAATTATTTACTGGTAATTATTCTGCTCCTTGTCATCAGCATCTTACTATATAGAATCCGTAAATTGCAAAAAACGATTAAAAAGACCAATCATTCCTACCGTTTCTCCTTTGATATTCTCGATAACCTTCCTTTTCCTATCTTTGTAAAAGATATAACAAACGATTTCCGATACTATTACTGGAATAAAGAATCAGCCGCTCAATCCGGCATTAGCAGTGAAGAAGCCATCGGACATACTGATTATGAGATTTACGGAGAAGAAAGAGGTGAAAAATACCGGCATATCGACAAAGAACTCATACAAGAAGGTAAAGTATATCGCAAGGAAGAAAAATACACCACTCCCGATGGAATCACCCATGATACTATTGCTGTTAAATCTATTATTTCATGGGAAGGAGAAAAGAAATGGCTGTTGGCAACCCGGTGGGATATCACACAACTCAAGAATTATGAAAGAGAATTAGTTGCCGCCAAGGAAGAACTGGAGAAAGCATTGAAGAAGCAAAAACTAGCTCTAAAAAGTATCGACTTCGGCCTTATCTATATTGATAAAAATTACCGGGTACAATGGGAGGAAACAAGACAAATAGCCAGCCTGGTAAAAGGCAGACGATACATACCGGGAAAAATTTGCTATCAGACCAGTGCACTTCGTAATGAACCGTGTGGACAATGTGCTTTCAAGAAAGCTATCGAACAGGGCAAAATTATCCGGCATACCATCAGAGTAGACGATGTAGATTTTGAAGTGACTGCAACACCTGTATTCGGTGACGAAAAGGAAACTGAAATTATTGGAGGATTACTTCGTTTTGAAAACATCACTGAAAAATTAAAGATGGACAAAATGCTGCAGGAAGCAAAGGAAAAAGCCGAAGAATCCAATCGGCTCAAATCTGCCTTTCTCGCTAATATGAGCCATGAAATACGAACCCCGCTAAATGCAATTGTAGGATTTTCCGAAATGGTTTGCCAAACGGAGGAAGAGGAAGAGAGAAAAGAATTTGTAAAAATCATCTCCAGCAACAATATCTTATTATTGCAACTGATAGACGACATCCTCGATCTTTCTAAAATTGAAGCCGGTACTATGGAATTCACATTTGCACAGACTGATATCAATGAATTGATGGAAGGTATTTGCAGACAAATGCAAGAAAAGAATTCTTCCCCAGACGTTCAAATCTTATTCACAGAGAAAGCAGATCAATGCATGATGTATACCGACCGCATACGTCTATCACAGGTTATCATCAACTTTACAAATAATGCTTTGAAATTCACCCCTAAAGGTTCTATCGAAATGGGATACCGGATTGAAGAAGCCAAAGATGAAATATACTTTTATGTAAAAGATACAGGTATCGGAATTCCTGCTGACAAGATAGATAAAGTGTTTGAACGCTTCGTCAAACTGAACTCCTTTATTAAAGGAACAGGACTCGGACTAGCCATCTGCCGTGTCATAGTAGAAAGACTGGGCGGGGTTATCGGAGTGGAATCTAAAGAAGGAGAAGGCTCTCGCTTCTGGTTCAGAATTCCAAGGTCAGAGAAAATTGAGAAATAATAAAAAGAAAAGAGGATATGGTGAAAAGTATGTTCCAATATCCTCTTTATCCTATATTCTTAATGTAAGAGTATGCTTAAAGTGCAGTCTCTAATATCCTGCGGGCAACAGCACCCGTTACATTTCCATTCTCTCCATATTTAGCACCACGTTCATTGAATCGGCGTTCGATTTCCAGAATAGTATCCTGTCCGATGTTCTCTTCATGCAAACGTGTAGTCAGCCCAAGCGAACGGAAGAACTCTTCGGTATGACAAATCGCTTCATCAATCCGTTCTTCTCGCGTACCGGAAGTTATTCCCCAGACTCTTTCACCATACTGCAAAAGTTTATCTCCTTTTTCTTCATGAAGCACCTGTAAAGTGGCAGGAAGAACAATGGCTAACGTATGACCATGTGTCAATCCGTGCAAAGCAGTAATTTCATGGCCAATCATGTGAGTTGCCCAGTCTTGCGACACTCCCATAGCAATAAATCCATTCAATGCCATTGTAGCCGAAAGCATAAAATCAGCCATCAGTTGATAATCATGCTGGTTTTCACGGATTTTCGGAGCTATTTCTACCAAAGTTTGTAAAATGCCTTCCGCCCAACGATCCATAATGCGGCTCTGCCCGGGAGTAGTCATATATTGCTCCATCACATGAACAAAGGTATCAGCCAAACCACAGGCCACCTGATGAGGAGGCAAGGTAAAGGTTACTTCCGGGTCAAGAATAGAGAAGATTGGATAGTTGGCATAAAAAGGATATTTCTCTTTTGTTTCACGACGGGAAATAACTGCCCCGTTATTCATCTCCGAACCGGTAGCGGGCAAAGTCAATACAGTGGCAAGAGGTACAGTATGAGTGACTGGTCGTCCGGCAAGTACTAAATCCCAGGCATCACCATCATACAGGATTCCTGCGGAAATCAATTTCGTACCGTCAATAACGGAACCGCCACCAACAGCCAGCAGATAATCTACTTTCTCTTCTTTTCCCAAAGCAATAGCTTTACGGAGAGTTTCAATGGCAGGATTGGGTTCGATTCCCCAGAATTCTACTGTAAAATGATTCTTCAATGCTTCCTTTACCTGATCGTACACTCCGTTTTTCTTCACGCTTCCGCCGCCAAAAGTAATCATAATACGCTTGTCGGACGGTATTTCTTTAGCCAGCCGGGCAATCATCCCTTTTCCCATTATCAGTTTCACGGGATTTTGAAAAATAAAATTTTCCATATCTTAGTCTATTGTTATTATTTTGGTTATTAGTCACTATCCTTGCAAAGATACATGATTTATCCGAACCCTGTCAGAATCAAGCGAAGAATTGTTGTGCCACGGAAGGAACCATAGCCGACAACCAAGGTTTCATATCCTCTGCTACCAATAACCAATACAATAATAATATAATGAAAATGGCAATAGCAATACCTACTAAAACTTTTCTCTGTTTCATAATTGTTTTTGTTTAAATATTCAATATTTATAAGAACAGTTCAGGTTGAAAATTGTTCTATATCAGAAAAATGAAGGCAAAAGAGAAAAAAAGTCATTTTTTGTTTGCTGTTTCAAACAAAGTGTCTATATTTGCCCCCATAAAATTACAAAAGACAATGAGAACAATGTTAGTAAATACATATTGGTGGTGGCACCCGTTACAACTCCGACAGTCGTAAGGGAGCAGTGCTCGTATGTATATACCTCATTAAAGATATAACAGATTTGAAAGAGCCCTGTCGCAACTTGCGGCAGGGCTCTTTTTATTTGCCCATTTTCGAACAGATTTAGATAATAACATAAAAAAATAGATAGGATTATGAAAAGTTTTTTAGTTGACCAGGATGGCTATTACGGAGAATTCGGTGGTGCTTATGTACCGGAAATCCTCCACAAATGTGTTGAGGAACTGACGAGCAAGTACCTCGAAGTGATTGAAAGCGAAGAGTTTAAAAAGGAATTTGAGCAATTATTACGCGACTACGTAGGACGCCCTTCCCCACTCTATCTGGCAAAACGCCTTTCCGAAAAGTATGGTTGCAAGTTGTATCTGAAACGGGAAGACCTGAATCATACCGGTGCACACAAAATCAACAACACCATCGGACAAATCTTGCTGGCACGCCGCATGGGAAAGAAGCGCATCATCGCCGAAACCGGAGCCGGACAACATGGAGTAGCAACAGCTACCGTATGTGCATTGATGGATATGGAATGTATCGTTTATATGGGAAAAACGGATGTAGAACGCCAACACATCAATGTGGAGAAAATGAAAATGCTGGGAGCTACCGTTATTCCCGTTACTTCCGGAAACATGACCTTGAAAGACGCAACCAACGAAGCGATCCGCGACTGGTGTTGCCATCCTGCCGACACTTATTATATTATCGGCTCTACCGTAGGCCCTCATCCTTATCCTGATATGGTGGCACGCCTGCAATCTGTTATCAGCGAAGAAATAAAAAAACAACTGCAAGAAAAAGAAGGACGTGACTATCCGGATTATCTGATAGCCTGCGTCGGAGGGGGAAGCAATGCTGCCGGAACGATTTATCATTATATCAATGATGAACGGGTAGGCATCATCCTGGCAGAAGCCGGAGGTAAAGGAATAGAAACCGGAATGACCGCCGCTACCATCCAACTCGGTAAAATGGGAATTATCCACGGAGCACGTACCTATGTCATCCAAAACGAAGACGGACAGATTGAAGAGCCTTACTCGATTTCCGCCGGACTGGATTATCCGGGCATTGGTCCGATACACGCCAATCTTGCCGCACAAAGACGTGCCAACGTTTTGGCGATCAATGACGACGAAGCAATAGAAGCCGCTTACGAACTAACTAAACTCGAAGGTATCATCCCTGCACTGGAATCCGCCCATGCATTAGGAGCTTTGAAAAAATTGAAGTTCAAACCGGAAGATATCGTTGTATTGACTGTTTCAGGACGAGGAGACAAAGATATTGAAACCTATTTATCGTTTAATGAACAGCAATAAGTAATTAGTAAACCATCATTCGTAATCAATAATCAAGCAATTATAGAAATGAAAACATTTAATTATACAACTCATAGCAAACAAGTGCTCGGAGATATGCATACTCCTGTCAGCATTTACCTGAAAGTGCGCGACATGTATCCGCAATCTGCATTAATGGAAAGTTCCGACTATCATGCCGGAGAAAATTCCTTGTCATTTATAGCCCTCTGTCCCCTGGCAAGTATCGGTATAAACGGCGGCATTGTCACTGCCAACTATCCCGATAACAGCCGCACGGAAGAACCCCTGACAAAAACCTTCCATGTAGAAAAGGCCATGAACCGGTTTATCAATCAATTCCAGGTGACCGGGGATAATAAGAATGTATGTGGACTTTACGGATACACGACGTTTAACGCTGTGAAATACTTCGAGCACATCCCGGTGAAAGAAAGTCACGATGAGCAAAATGACGCTCCGGATTTGCTATACATATTATATAAGTATGTCATTGTTTTCAATCATTTCAAAAATGAATTGACACTCGTTGAAATGTTGTCCGAAGGAGAAGAAAGCGGCTTGCCGGAACTGGAAGCTGCTATCGAAAACCGGAATTATGCTTCTTACAACTTCTCTGTAACAGGTCCCGTTACCAGCCCTATCACCGACGAAGAGCATAAAGCCAATGTCCGCAAAGGAATCGCACACTGTATGCGTGGAGATGTTTTCCAAATCGTACTTTCCAGAAGATTTATCCAACCTTATGCCGGAGATGATTTCAAAGTGTACCGCGCACTCCGCAGTATCAATCCTTCTCCTTATCTTTTCTACTTCGATTTCGGAGGCTACCGCATCTTCGGTTCTTCACCGGAAACGCATTGCAAAATCGAAGATGGTCGCGCTTACATCGATCCGATTGCCGGAACTACCCGCCGTACCGGAGATGTAGTAAAAGACCGGGAACTGACAGCAGCTTTACTGGCTGACCCAAAAGAAAATGCAGAGCATGTCATGCTGGTTGATCTTGCCAGAAACGACCTTTCCCGTAATTGTCATGATGTACGCGTACTATTCTATAAGGAACCACAATATTATAGCCATGTCATTCACCTGGTAAGCCGTGTCAGCGGTATGTTGAATGAGGGTGCAGACAAAATAAAAACGTTTATTGATACGTTTCCTGCCGGCACATTAAGCGGCGCCCCCAAAATACGCGCTATGCAGTTAATCAGCGAAATCGAACCACATAATCGTGGAGCCTATGGTGGCTGTATCGGTTTTATCGGATTGAACGGCGAATTAAATCAGGCTATCACTATCCGTACTTTTGTAAGCCGAAACAATGAACTCTGGTTCCAAGCCGGAGGAGGTATTGTAGCCCGCAGTCAGGATGAATATGAACTGCAAGAGGTGAACAACAAACTGGGAGCACTGAAAAAGGCGATTGATTTAGCTGTCAAATTAAAAAATTGAAAGCAGAGATAGTATTTGAACAACCATTTTACAATGACAATAAAAATGAAAATATTACTTTTAGATAACTACGACTCTTTCACTTATAACCTACTGCACGCAGTGAAAGAATTAGGGGCTACAGATGTAGAAGTAGTCCGCAACGACCAGATAGAGCTTGATGAAGTAGACCGATTTGATAAAATCATCCTGTCTCCCGGACCGGGCATACCCGAAGAGGCCGGACTACTATTACCTATTATTAAAAGATATGCTCCAACCAAAAGTATTCTGGGTGTCTGCCTCGGTCATCAAGCCATCGGCGAAGCTTTCGGAGCACGCTTGGAAAATCTCAAAGAAGTATATCATGGGGTACAGACTCCGATTACCATCCTTCACCAGGATTTGCTTTTTGAAGGGTTGGGAAAAGAAATCCCTGTTGGAAGATACCATTCCTGGGTAGTCAGCCGGGAAGGTTTTCCCGATTGTCTGGAAATAACGGCAGAAAGTCAGGAAGGACAAATCATGGCAATCCGCCATAAGACTTACAATGTACATGGTATTCAGTTCCATCCCGAATCAGTATTAACTCCGCAAGGAAAAGAAATTATTAAAAACTTCTTAAACGATTAAACTTATGAAACAGATTCTATACAAACTTTTCGAACATCAATATCTGGGACGCGATGAGGCTCGCACCATTTTACAGAACATCGCACAAGGAAAATATAATGATGTACAGGTAGCCTCTTTAATTACCGTCTTTCTGATGCGTAATATCTCTGTGGAAGAATTATGCGGTTTCCGCGATGCATTGCTTGAAATGCGTATTCCGGTTGATTTAAGTGAATTTGCTCCGATAGATATCGTAGGAACCGGAGGTGATGGAAAAAATACATTTAATATTTCTACAGCTTCTTGTTTTACTGTTGCCGGAGCCGGTTTCCCGGTTGTGAAACATGGTAATTACGGAGCAACATCAGTCAGCGGTGCCAGTAATGTGATGGAGCAACACGGTGTAAAGTTCACCAGTGACGTCGATCAACTGCGTCGTAGCATGGAAAAATGTAATCTTGCCTATCTGCATGCTCCTTTATTCAATCCGGCATTAAAGGCAGTTGCTCCGGTTCGTAAAGGATTGGCAGTGCGCACTTTCTTTAATATGCTCGGTCCGTTGGTCAATCCGGTATTACCGGCCTATCAGCTTTTAGGAGTTTACAACCTCCCGTTACTTCGCCTCTATACCTATACATATCAGGAAAGCAAGACGAAATTTGCCGTTGTTCATAGTCTCGACGGATATGACGAAATCTCTCTGACAAATGAGTTTAAAGTGGCGACCAGCGATCATGAAAAGATTTACGCTCCCGAGAGTCTCGGATTCTCCCGCTATAAGGAAACTGATCTGGATGGTGGACAAACACCGGAAGATGCAGCTAAAATTTTCGACCAGATCATGAATAACACAGCTACGGAAGCTCAAAAAAATGTAGTGGTAGTCAATTCAGCTTTCGCCATCCATGTGATTTGTCCGGAGAAGACTATTGAAGAATGTATTGCTCTCGCCAAAGAGTCATTGGAAAGTGGACGCGCATTAGCTACCCTAAAAAAATTCATTGAATTGAACAGTTAATGTTTTATTTTTGCAAATCCATCATTTACAATTAATAATCCCACATCAATGAAAGATATATTATCAGAGATTATAGCAAATAAACGATTTGAAGTTGACCTGCAAAAGCAGGCTATCTCCATCGAGCAATTACAGGAAGGTATCAGCGAAGTTCCGACCTCTCGTTCTATGAAGCAGGCATTAGCCTCGTCTGCATCGGGTATTATCGCTGAATTCAAGCGTCGGTCTCCATCCAAAGGATGGATAAAGGAAGAAGCATGTCCGGAAGAGATTGTTCCCTCCTATGTAGCAGCAGGAGCCTCTGCCCTTTCCATCCTTACCGACGAGAAGTTTTTCGGAGGAAGTCTGAAGGATATCCGCACTGCACGCCCTTTGGTAGAGATCCCCATTCTTAGGAAGGACTTCATCATTGACGAATACCAGCTTTATCAAGCCAAAATTGTCGGTGCCGATGCCGTACTTCTTATCGCAGCCGCATTAGAACCGGAGAAATGTAATGAACTTGCAGAAAAAGCTCATGAACTAGGTCTGGAAGTTCTCCTGGAGATTCATAGCTCCGAGGAATTAATATACATCGACAAGAAAATAGATATGGTAGGAATCAACAACCGTAATCTGGGTACTTTCTTCACTGATGTAGAAAACTCTTTCCGCTTGGCCGGACAGCTTCCCCAAGATGCTGTATTGGTATCCGAGAGCGGTATCTCCGATCCGGAAATAGTAAAACGACTTCGGGCAGCCGGATTCCGTGGATTCCTGATCGGTGAAACATTTATGAAAACACCGCAACCGGGAGAAACTTTACAGAATTTCCTGCAAGCAATCCAATAAACTAATTATTCAAAACGGACAGCCCTATGATTAACGGAAAAATTATCAAAGTATGCGGTATGCGTGAAGCTGAAAACATACAGGACGTAGAGTCTATCGAAGGCATAGATATGCTGGGATTCATCTTCTATCCTAAATCTCCCCGATATGTCTACGAGCTTCCGGCTTACTTGCCCATTCATGCCCGGCGTGTCGGAGTTTTCGTCAACGAAGATAAGCAGACGATCAGTATGTATGCTGATCGTTTCGGACTGAATTATGTGCAGCTCCACGGAAATGAATCGCCGGAATACTGCCGGTCCTTACATTCCACTGGATTGAAAATCATCAAGGTCTTTTCAGTAGACCGCCCCAAAGATTTGAAAAAGGTATATGACTACGAAAAAGTCTGTGATCTTTTTCTGTTCGATACCAAATGCGAACAGTATGGAGGTTCGGGAAACCAATTCGACTGGAGCATCCTGGATATGTACAATGGACATATACCCTTCCTATTGAGCGGAGGCATTAACTCATACAGTGCCAATGCCCTGAAAGAGTTTAAACATCCCCGGCTTGCCGGATACGATCTCAACAGCCGTTTTGAATTGAAACCGGGAGAAAAGGATCCGGAGCGTATCCGGACATTTTTAAACGAATTAAAATCATAATCTAAAAATTCCAACGTCATGAATAGAATTAATCAACTTTTCAATAGCAACAAGAAAGACATACTTTCTATTTATTTTTGTGCCGGTACTCCTACTTTGGATGGTACCGCTGATGTAATCCGCACGCTCGAAAAGCACGGAGTGAGTATGATTGAAGTCGGCATTCCTTTCAGTGATCCGATGGCAGATGGCATTGTTATTCAGAATGCCGCTACGCAGGCATTGCGCAATGGTATGTCTCTAAAACTTCTTTTTGAACAATTACGGGATATTCGCAAGGACGTAAAAATCCCACTTGTGCTTATGGGATATTTAAACCCAATCATGCAATTCGGATTTGAGAATTTCTGCCGTAAATGTGTGGAATGTGGTATCGACGGCGTCATTATCCCTGATCTCCCTTTCCGTGATTACCAAGAACATTATCGTATCATTGCCGAACGCTATAACATCAGAGTGATTATGCTCATCACACCGGAAACCAGCGAAGAACGGGTACGCGAGATAGATACACATACCGACGGATTTATTTATATGGTTTCATCAGCAGCAACCACCGGAGCGCAACAAGATTTCAACGAACAAAAACGGGCTTACTTCAAAAAGATTGAAGATATGCATCTGAACAATCCGTTGATGGTGGGATTTGGTATCTCCAATAAAGCAACATTCCAAGCAGCTTGCGAACACGCTTCCGGAGCTATCATCGGCAGTAAGTTCGTCACTCTGCTCGAAGAAGAAAAAGACCCGGAAAAGGCGATTACCAGACTGAAAGAAGCCCTGAAGTAAGAGCCTCGGATGAAAATTTCCGCAGGCCGCAGGGCTATTTCCGCAAACCGTGGGGCTATTTCTGCAAGCCGTGGGGAGGCCGTACTTCACCCGTGGGACGAGCAGAGACAAGCCGTGAGCTGAACAAAAACAAGACGTGGACTGAACAGGATCGAGGCGTGGGCTGACAATCTCGTTGCCCCTGTCATTCACCGAATCCGAAGTCCGAACAACAACAGCAGCAGTCTTCCTTTCCTCGCCAATATTGCTGCTGTTGTTTACAACAGTAGTAATATTTCTCTTCTCTTCTACTCTACTCTCTTGGGTTTCATTCGGTTTTTGCCCTTTATCCATCGGCGTTTCAGAGTTTTTTTTCCACTGCACTTTTTTCCACTGGTTTTTGCATACTATTAACCACTGATTTGCTGTAGTCATTCTTTGCACACAGATACAGCAACAACACATAAATCCCTACAAGTTGCACTCCCCCTATCTGATATATCATGACGCTCAAATTGTCGCCTGCCCAAAAACAGATTTCTAACGGAAAATACCGGTCATTTTTCATTTTCTCTTTCGTTTTTTATTTAAAGCCGGACACTTCGTCCAACCTGCCCCAAAGATGGGGACATTTTTTCATACTACATATCGCAAAAATGCAACATAGATATTTTTTATAGTCTTGTCCTTCCAACTTTATATAATTCGTCGTTTAGCACTCATTATTCGCATTTAATCCGTATCTTTGCCAATGTTTTAACAGTAATTCAACAATTATGAGAGCAGAAACTCCTTCCGTTTTGTTAATTTACACGGGTGGGACTATCGGAATGATAGAGAATCCGGAAACAGGTGCCTTAGAAAATTTCAACTTCGATCATTTGCTTAAGCACGTCCCCGAACTGAAAAGATTCAACTACCGCATTTCCTCCTACCAATTCGATCCCCCTCTCGACTCTTCGGACATGGAACCTGCTTACTGGGCAAAACTGGTAAAGATCATCAATTACAATTATGATTATTTCGATGGTTTCGTCATCCTTCACGGAACAGACACAATGGCTTACACTGCCTCTGCACTAAGTTTCATGCTCGAAAATCTAAGCAAACCTGTCATCCTCACAGGTTCCCAGCTCCCGATCGGGACTTTGCGCACAGACGGAAAGGAAAACCTCATCACAGCCATCGAAATTGCAGCAGCTAAAAATCCGGATGGTACAGCCATTGTTCCGGAGGTTTGTATTTTCTTTGAGAATCATTTGATGCGTGGCAACCGTACCACCAAAATCAATGCGGAGAATTTCAATGCTTTCCGCTCTTTCAATTATCCGCCATTGGCACGGGTAGGTATCCACATTAAATATGAGCCTAATCTCATTCGAAAACCAGACCCGACAAAACCGTTAAAGCCGCATTACCTGTTTGACACCAATGTAGTTATTCTAACGCTTTTTCCGGGCATTCAAGAGAGTATCGTGACTTCTCTGCTTCATGTTCCGGGATTGAAAGCGGTTGTCATGAAAACCTTCGGTTCGGGAAATGCTCCGCAAAAAGAATGGTTCATCCGCCAACTAAAGGAAGCTACCGATCGTGGAATTATCATTGTCAACATTACACAATGTGCCTCCGGAGCAGTAGAAATGGGACGTTACGAAACAGGAATGCATCTTCTGGAAGCAGGTGTAATCAGTGGATATGACAGTACCCCCGAATGTGCCATAACAAAGCTCATGTTTTTATTGGGACATGGATTACCCAACAAGGATATCCGATATAAAATGAACTCCTGCTTAATAGGAGAAATCACCAAGTCTTAAGTTAAATCCATCTATTGTAACCCCCTGATTTTCATTTTAAACAGTTGTATAAAAGTGAAAATCAGGGGATTTCTCTTCATCATCATCAAGACCGAATCAAACCTAAAAGAGCCAAAGAAGAACCAAAACGGAAGTATAGTTGTTTTCACTCCATAAAATAACAGAAAAAACATTTCCAATAAAAGATATGCAGTTATTTTTGTGATGGATTTGGTTACAAACAATCAAGCAATAATACATTATGATGAAGAAAACAATTCAATTTGTACCCATCATTGCAATAGCGATGGCAGGTACTATGTCTAGTTGTGTTGACTCTGGAAAGGATCTCTATGATCCGTCTTACGAAACACCTAACCCGATGGGAGATGGCTTTGCTGCTCCCGATGATATCGATTGGAACATGATAACCACTAAAAATGTCTCGGTCGAAGTGAAAGATGAAGAAGGAGGACTATTTGCTTATTTAGTTGAAATATATGCAGAAGATCCTTTGACTAATGAAAGCGCTTCCGTGCTCGCTGCAAGGACAGCTAATAAAGAAAACAACTTTAAATTTACAACCGCTGTCAGTCTGCTGCCAACTCAAAAGGGTATTTATGTGAAGCAAACCGACCCTAGAGGACGTGAACAGGTATATCAGTTCGATGTGCCGGAAAACAGTGATAATATTACCTGTAAACTCTATTATGCAGGATCTACTGCACAAAATAGAGCGTTGATGAGTCGTGCCGCTGCTACAAGAGGCCTTTCATTTGAAAAGCCGGATTACTATTCCATACCTGCTAATGCAAAAGAAGTGACTGAAATGTCAGGAACCACTTTGCTGCGTGATGCTTCTTACAAAATCACCTCTGACTATGCCGGCACATTCAAGTTTGACGGTTATGACGGTGAAATTGCAACCAAAGTTTATGTAGATGCTAAATGGACGATTCCCGCAACATTCCAATTCCAAAACGGTATTGAAATCATTGTGATGAATAATGCTAAAATTGAAGCATCAGGAACCATGACGTTCATTAGAAACTCCATGTTGACCATTATGGAAAAGGGAGAAGTGAATGCAGAGGATATATCATTCACCAATGGAGCGCCTGCTGCATTAAGAAACTGGGGTGCACTGACTGTAGCGAACACAATGACACTACATTCCGGTGCAACACTCTACAACAAAGGAACCATAACCAGCAAGAATATCTCAATCAATTCCAATACGAAAATTGTAAATGACAATAAAATCAGTTTGGAAGGAGAATTAAATCTGCCGTCTAATTTCTCTTTGGAAAATAACGGAGAGATTTATGGAGAGAAATTAATTGCAAATTCCGACGCTGTTGCTACCAACAACAACATCATGAAGTTTACAACCATCAGTCTCACCAATACGACTGTCAACAACGCTTGTAGCATGGAAGCAACGACTTCTTTCTATGCCAACGGAGCGACGTTTAACTTTACTCAAGGATATTTGAAAGCTCCTAAAATGGAGTTTGTTAATGGAACAGTAAATTTAAGTGATGGTTCTATGCTGGATGCTACGACAAGTATCAGCATACCTCCCGGTTATGCCAAGTTTTATGGAAAAGGCGAAAATACTTCTATGATAAAATCACCGGTTATCACCGGACAAGGTTTCACATATGATGGAAATTTGGTTATTGAATGTGATAGCCACGTTGAAAAGAACCAATGGTGGGAAAACTTCCATGTACTGAATGGCCCATACTTCACCAAAATGGGAGACTCTAAAGTCATCATCGATGTTTGTACAGGAATTAAAAATGGTGGAAATGAAGGAGGAGATCCTGAAGATCCTAAGTTCCCGATCATCATGGATGATAATCGCAATTATGCTTATCTGTTTGAAGACCAATGGCCTTTATATGGGGATTACGATATGAACGACCTTGTTCTGATTATCAAGGAAAGAAAGATCTCCATCAATAAGAGCAATAAGGCAGAAGAGTTCACGTTAAGTCTTGATTTATCGGCTGCCGGAGCTACCAAGAGTATTGGAGCTGCTATCATGCTGGACGGTGTTCCTGCCAGTGCCATTACGCAGCCGGTGGAATTCAGTGACAACTCTCTTTTTAAAGGTTTCAATGTGAATAGTAATCTGATTGAGAACGGACAGGACTATGCGGTTATTCCATTATTTGACGATGCTCACAAAGCATTGGGAAGAGACCGTTACGAACAGATCAATACGATTGCAGGTCACTCTGCCAATACGAGTCCTAAAAATATCAGTTTCACTATAAAGTTCAGCAATCCTATCTCTGTGGATGAGCTTAATATCAATAAACTGAATGTTTTCATTTTCGTAGAAGGAAACAGAAACCAGCGTAAGGAGATTCATATTGTCGGTTATCAACCAACTAAGTTGGCAAATACCGACTTGTTCGGAGGCAACAACGACGATAGTTCTACTTCCCGCAAGAGATATTACATCAGCAAAGATAACCTGGCATGGGGAATCATGGTTCCGACAGACTTCAAATGGCCTTTGGAATATGTGAATATCAAATCAGCTTACTCGTTATTCGAAAGTTGGGTGACCAGTGGCGGTACTAAGAATGAAGAATGGTGGAAAACTTTTGATTCATCAAGAGTATATAAATAAGCCTAACAATTAATCTTTAACACGGATTCCAGTTTTTATGGAATCCGTGTTTTTTCATTAAGATGCTGTAAGTTGCAATTAATAGAAAAAAAAGATATATCACGAATTTTACTCTCCTGATTGGGGATTATTCTAAAATAATATCTATATTTGCAGTGTATCACAAATATTATGTGACAACAATCTTAATCTATAAATCAAATAACAAAGCAAGCGATAGAAAGGTCTATTCGTATGAAGAAAAAAATATTACTAGTCGACGATAAATCGACAATCGGAAAAGTGGCCGGTGTGTATCTAGGAAAAGAGTATGATTTTACCTATTTGGAAGATCCCATCAAAGCAATAGAATGGCTTAATGAAGGCAATGTACCTGACCTCATTATTTCAGACATTCGTATGCCTCTCATGATGGGGGATGAATTCTTAAGATACATGAAGAACAATGAATTATTCAAGTCAATTCCTATCGTTATGTTATCCAGTGAGGAAAGTACAACGGAAAGAATCAGACTATTGGAAGAAGGAGCAGAAGACTATATCCTGAAACCATTCAACCCTTTGGAACTCAAAATCCGAATCAAAAAGATTATTGACTAATACCGGGTCTTCTACACATGCAATATTTTGTTTATATAGGCAGAGATAGCAAAACAATAGAACTACTCTCCCGACTAAGTATTGGGGTATTCTATGCTGCACCCAATTGTAGCAAAGCTGTCAAAGTATTGGAGAAAATACGCGAAAAATATGACGCAGCTCTATTTTTCGAACAAGTGAACATATCCAAAGATATTGCAGATATCCAATACATGCGTAAAAAGTATCCGGGGCTTTATATGGTACTCGTTATCGACTCCTTATCTAAGGAAGAAGCATCCGAATACCTTAAAGCCGGTATCAACAATACGATAAAATATGAAACAAGCCAGGAGGCTTTAAAAGATTTATCAACTTTCCTTAAACGAAGAAAAGATCAGAAAATAAAGGCACTTCAACTTAAAGCACAAAATATAAATGCTTTTCGCCTGCCTTTATGGAAAAGAACTTTTGATATTTTCTTTTCAGGAATGGCGATATTATGTCTTTCTCCTCTCTTAATATTTACCGCACTAGCTATCCGGATAGAAAGCAAGGGACCCATTATCTACAAATCCAAGCGCGTAGGAAGTAATTATCAGATATTCGACTTTCTTAAATTCCGTTCGATGTATACTGATGCAGACAAGCATTTAAAGGATTTCAATGCCCTTAACCAATATCAGCAGGAAGATGAGGATATTTGGGGAGAAGAACCGGAAGCGGAAGTGAATGAAGAAATCGATGAAGAAGAAATCCTCTTGATATCTGACGATTTCGTAATCTCCGAAGAAGACTACATAAACAAGAAGTCCAAGGAAAAAAGCAATGCTTTCGTTAAGCTGGAAAATGACCCTCGAATAACTAAGATTGGACGTATTATACGTAAATATAGTATTGACGAGTTACCCCAGTTTATTAATATTTTAAAAGGGGATATGTCAATAGTAGGCAACCGCCCTCTCCCACTCTATGAAGCCGAGTTGCTGACAAGCGATGAACACATCGACCGTTTCATGGGTCCGGCCGGATTGACCGGTTTATGGCAGGTAGAGAAAAGAGGCGAAGCCGGTAAACTTTCTGCTGAAGAACGCAAGCAATTGGATATCACCTATGCAAAGACATTCTCTTTCTGGTTGGATATAAAGATTATTCTGAAAACAGTTACTGCATTCATTCAAAAAGAGAACGTATAATCTCCTTCCAGATGATAGACTCTTATATCTACATAATAGATGATCTGGTATTCTTCTGTACAGGGCTTTTGCTCCTATACCTCTTTGTGATGGCCATAGCCTCACATTTCAAACATATCACCTACCCGAAGGCTCAAAAGGAATATGGTTGCGCCATTCTCGTTCCGGAGGGAAGTATTCTTCCGGATGTGTATAAAGAAGAAGCGTACGAGTTTATCACATACAGCGATCTATATCAGGCAATCAACAGTTTAGATCAGGAACGATATGATCTGGTTCTCTTCCTGTCCAATACAGCATGCGCTTTATCTCCGCAATTCCTGAATAAGATATATAATGCCTATGATGCCGGTGTACAAGCCATCCAACTACATACGATAGTAGAAAACCGCAAAGGCATCCGTAATCGCTTCCGGGCTATACGTGAGGAAATAAAAAACAGCCTCTGTAGAGCCGGCAATACACAATTCGGACTGTCATCCAATTTATTGGGGACTAATATGGCAATCGACCTAAAATGGCTGCAAAAGAACATGAAAAGTTCTAAGACTAATATCGAACGAAAATTATTCCGACAGAATATATACATTGACTACTTGCCGGATGTGATTGTTTATTGCCAGTCCGTACCCGCCTGTCCTTACCGTAAACGTATCCGGAAAACAACTTCCTACTTACTCCCTTCCATATTTGAAGGAAACTGGAGTTTCTGCAACCGGATCGTACAACAATTAACGCCTTCTCCACTTAAATTATGTATCTTCGTAAGTATTTGGACTTCGTTGATTACCGTATATAATTGGACCTTATCATTCGGATGGTGGATTGCACTTTTCGGTCTATTAATCACTTATAGCCTGGCAATTCCTGATTATCTGGTAGAGGACAAAAAGAAGAAAAAACATTCAATATGGAGAAGAAAACACTTAAACAGCGAATTAAAGAAAACCCCGGCTTAAAACAGGCTGTACATCGTTTTATCATGCACCCCGTTAAAACTCGCCCTAATTGGTGGATACGGCTCTTCGATTTCATATACCTGAAACGCGGAAAGGGTTCTGTCATCTATCGGAGTGTACGCAAAGACCTCCCTCCTTTCAACCGATTCTCTTTGGGTAAATATTCTGTTGTCGAAGACTTCTCTTGTCTGAATAATGCAGTTGGCGACTTGACAATCGGAGATTATACACGCATCGGATTGAGAAACACAATCATAGGTCCGGTTAATATTGGCAATCATGTCAACCTGGCACAGAATGTAACGGTCACAGGACTCAACCATAATTATCAGGATGCAGAAAAGATGATTGACGAACAAGGTGTCAGCACACTGCCTGTTGTCATCGAAGATGATGTATGGGTAGGCGCCAATTCGGTCATTCTACCGGGAGTAACTTTAGGGAAACATTGCGTAGTGGCCGCCGGAAGTGTAGTCAGTCATTCCGTCCCACCCTATTCAATATGTGCCGGATGCCCTGCAAGAATCATAAAAACATACGATTTCGAGACTAAAGAGTGGAAAAAAGTAGAGAAAACACCTGCTACTAACCATAAATAGTGAGAATAGCTACAGAATATACCTCATAAAGGTGATTGTGACACATTCTGAAACGCATTATCTTTGCAGTATCAGAATTGAATTAATTAGTCATAATTTTATTACGTAGCCACATTTAAGTAAAAAATGAAATAGAGTCCCGCCGAAGCGATTTCGTCGGGATTTTGTTTTTTATTACCTTAATCCAATCCACAGACTTAAATCCCATATAAATAAAAAACGAGCTAATTCTTTTTATAGAACCACTCGCCACTGCATCAGAAAAGCCTAAAGGCTTTTCCATAGTACCTCAAATTTCCTGAAAACTAATCTTCTTTTTACCTAAAAACGTCTTACCTATTGTTATCCTTTTACCTTCTACTAAAAACTTATCCTATTGAACTAAACTAAAAAACTTTTAATACCTTAAACTGTCTAATCTAATACCTTATTTAATATTTTCTTTTACCTTATAAACTAACAGCAATTTCTCAACTGCTTTGCAAAGGTACGAATATTTTTCGTGTACGCAAACGGTTTTATATTTTATAACACTTCCGCAGGCTATAAATCTTTCACATCGCTCAATGCAACCAGCTTATTTACAATAGCATAGATAGTCAAACCGGCAGCACTATGTATTTGCAATTTTTTGCTAATATTTCTTCGGTGTGTAATCACTGTATGAATCGACAAAAAAAGCTTTTCCGCTATTTCCTTATTTGTCATTCCCTTCACCACACAGATGACGATTTCCTTTTCCCGCTGGCTAAGCGTATCCTGATTATCCATCTCTTCTTCTTCGGAAACCACATTCAATAAACCTGCAATTTTCTTAGAAAGAGTTTCCAAATCATCGAATATCGAAATAGACTCGTCATACTTACCCAATAATGAAGCATCTACAAAAGAAGTAACCAACGCTATTAAACGTATTCTTTTACCGGATATTTCTTCTCGAAACTTAGCTACATCAAAGTAATCACCAAAAGTAGGATTGACAATCAACATCTCGGGACATTGCGTTCGGACGCAATCGTGCAAAGCTTCAACAGACAGTAATTCTATTGGTTGTACTTTTACGTTAGAAAGACGCTTCAATGCAGCAGTCAACCCACCACGAATAATTACAGAGGTCTCTGCAATAGCTATTCGAACTACTTCGTTATTTTTCATTTTCCCTAATCCTCCTTTCCAAATTCAGAATAGCAGGAACAAAAATATAGTCCTCAACCTTGCAATGAGATTCCAGTCCGGCTTCGCAAGCATATATGTCGAAAAGAGCCGCGTTCAAAAGATTTTCATTTGTTTTGGCAGGGCAATATTTAATAATGATATTTTTCAGTTCTGTCAATTTCTCCCCTACCTGATCGTGATGCTTGGAAAATGTACTGATCTGATAGTTTTTGGGAGCAACTCCTTTAATCAATGAATCGACATACTTAAATACGGTTTTCTCTTCATAATCCATGTGCTTACGCACCTCTCGTGTATATTCATCGAAAAACTTAAGGATGAGAAAAGCAACATCGTCTTGCGAACAGTCGATTGCCTCGATCAATTTACGACGAATAGCGGGAAGAGAAAAATCCAGAAAATAAATATGTGCCTGCCGCAGATAATCAATCAATGCAGGTATGGAAATATCATCTTTATCTCCATCGAGCCGGGAAAAGCCTTCAGCCATAAAGTTGACTACAATCAGAAAGGTCCGGCAGTCTACTCCATTCAGTTCACACACCTCCTTGACTGTCTTGTCACCGAACCCCAACGAAAGCCCAAAACGACTCATCACTTGCAACAAAGAATAATTATCGCTGATGAGATCGATCATCTTATCAGTTGGCTTATATTTTTGTAAATTATCCATCATACCTATTTATATTAGAGACTGCAAAGGAACGGAATATTTTGCTGAAATACAATCATCATTTATAGGTATTTTAATTCACCGGAAATAGCCAAATACTAATTATATGCTACTATTTTGTAGCGTAACTTTAGGCAAGCTAGTCTTTTTTTAGTAATTTTGTCGCTATCAATTTGTAATTAGTAACTCGTAATTTGTAATTAATAAAATGGCAAACGAACTCGAACTGAAATACGGCTGCAACCCTAATCAAAAGCCTGCCCGTATCTTCATGAAAGAAGGCGAACTCCCCATCGAAGTATTGAATGGACGTCCCGGTTATATCAATCTATTGGATGCATTCAACAGTTGGCAACTAGTGAAAGAACTGAAAGAAGCTACCGGACTGCCGGCTGCCGCTTCTTTTAAACATGTCAGCCCTGCAGGTGCTGCTGTTGCGGTAGAAATGAGCGACACGCTGAAGAAGATTTATTTTGTCGATGACATGAAACTATCTCCATTGGCTACAGCATACGCCCGTGCACGTGGAGCAGACCGTATGTCGTCTTACGGAGACTTTATCGCATTGTCCGACACTTGTGACGAAGAAACAGCACGCATCATCAACCGTGAAGTATCCGACGGCGTCATTGCTCCTGACTATACTCCCGAAGCACTGGAGATTCTAAAGAATAAAAGAAAAGGAACCTATAATGTAATAAAGATAGATCCTGCATACCGCCCGGCTCCTATCGAACATAAAGATGTATTCGGAGTAACTTTCGAACAAGGAAGAAACGAATTGAAGATCGATGAAAGTCTTTTGAAAGAGATGCCTACGCAGAACAAGGAAATCCCGGCTGATGCAAAACGCGACTTAATCATTGCCTTAATCACTTTAAAATATACACAATCCAATTCTGTATGTTATGCCAAAGACGGACAGGCAATCGGTATTGGCGCAGGCCAACAGTCACGTATTCACTGTACGCGCCTGGCAGGAAATAAAGCAGATATCTGGTATTTACGCCAACACCTGAAAGTGATGAACTTGCCATGGATTGAAAAAATCCGTCGTGCAGACCGTGACAATACGATTGACGTTTACATTTCGGAAGATTATGACGACGTACTGGCAGACGGTATCTGGCAACAGTTCTTCACTGAAAAGCCTGAAATACTGACACGCGAAGAAAAACGGGCATGGTTGGATACGATGACAGGCGTAGCTTTAGGATCAGATGCATTCTTCCCATTCGGAGATAATATAGAACGCGCACACAAGAGTGGCGTCAGCTATATTGCACAACCGGGCGGATCAGTACGTGACGATCATGTGATTGGAACTTGCGACAAATACAATATGGCAATGGCATTTACAGGCATCCGCTTGTTCCACCATTAAAAAGATCGACCATTTTTATTCCATATATCCCCATTTATAATGAGAAGGAGACAAATCTTCCATTATAAATGGGGATTTCCTATTTCTTTAAGACCCTCTATCTTTGCAGCGTTACATTTAAAAACGAATCAAAGATGAATAAAATTGGTGTATTTTATGGTTCCACAACCGGAACAACAGAAGACCTTGCCCGTCGAATTGCAGAGAAATTAGATGTACCATCGGCAGATGTATTTGATGTATCCAAGCTAACAGAGGCATTAGTCAATGAATATGACGTATTGGTGCTCGGCTCTTCCACATGGGGAGCAGGCGAACTTCAAGACGACTGGTACGATGGAGTAAAAGTTTTAAAGAAGTGTGATTTATCCCACAAATCTGTAGCCTTGTTCGGTTGCGGCGACTCTGACTCGTATAGCGACACATTCTGTGACGCAATAGGTATTCTTTATGAAGATCTGAAAGATACCCACTGCAAATTCTGTGGAGCAACAGATACTGCAGGCTATACCTTCGATTCTTCCATTGCCGTCGTAGACGGTAAGTTTGTAGGTCTTCCACTTGACGAAGTCAACGAAGATAGCAAAACAGACGAACGTATCAGCGCATGGGCCGAACAAGTGAAACAAGAAATTAGCTAATTTTACCTTAACATAAAAAGAATACTTTGCATCATGGCAACTGAAAGAATCATCCCCGGCGAAATCCGAATTTTTCTTAATCATATTTATGAGTTTAAGAAAGGCGTACGCAACATGGTACTTTACACAATGAGTAAAGAGCACGAAGAATTTGCCATCCGCCGATTGAAAAATCAAAAGATCAGTTATATGATACAGGAAGTAGGTACCAATAAAATCAACCTGTTTTTTGGAAAGGCAGAATGTATGGAAGCCATGCGGCACATCATCATCCGTCCTTTAAACCAACTGACTGCTGAAGAAGATTTTATTTTAGGAGCCATGCTGGGATATGACCTTTGCCAGCAATGCAAACGATATTGCAGTAAAAAAGAAGGTATAAAGATGGCAGTTTAAGCGATAACCTTAGCATAAGTTTAGCTTTGTTTGTATGTAGTTTGTCTGAGTTGAATCGTTTCTGAAAAGGTAGTTTCCTGATGGTAGATATACTCAAGGAAACTGGTTGTAGAAGAAACGATTCGCTCAATTACAAACAAAATCGGTGACACTATGAAATAATAAAGACAACTCTACACACTAACAACAGACAAAGGTGTATATCAGTAAAAATTATCATACTGAAATACACCTTTGTCTGTTTTATTTTATCTACTACTATATTTTTTTTACTCTTTAGATTAAAATTACCTACATATACTGAATTTAAGAAACAACTATGCCTAATATTAGGTATTGCCACATTTTTTAACCTCATCTAACTTTGCAGCCGATAAAATTATTAAAAAGATGAGAAAAATAACAGCAATCGTTATTCTTAGTCTCCTACCTTCTCTTACAATTCCAGCACAGGAGACAAAAGAAATTTCCAAAAGTAGTAATTCTTCTTCTACAGAAGAATATACAAAATTCCGTTTTGGAGGATACGGTGAAATGGTCGCTAATTTTAAAGATTATGGCATCAACCGTTTCTATGGAGGAAACGATGGTAATCCAAAGAAAAACAGGAATACCATTTCAATTCCCCGTTTCGTTTTAGCTTTTGATTATAAGTTCAATTCCAAATGGATACTCGGTGCAGAGATTGAGTTCGAATCTGGTGGAACAGGTACAGCTTTCGAATTAGAAAACACCGAAAACGGTGAATACGAAACAGAAGTTGAAAAAGGAGGTGAAGTAGCTATCGAACAATTTCACATCACACGTTTAATTCACCGCTCCCTCAATGTACGTGCCGGACATATTATTGTTCCGGTAGGATTGACTAACGCACACCATGAACCGATCAATTTCTTCGGAACTTCACGCCCGGAAGGTGAAACAAGCCTTTTGCCTTCTACCTGGCATGAAAATGGTCTGGAAATCTTTGGTTCTTTCGGAAAAGGGTATGCAAGCTTCGATTATCAAGCTATGGTGGTAGCAGGCCTGAACCCTAATGGATTCGATCGTAACACATGGGTAGGTAGTGGCAAACAGGGAATCTTTGAGGAAGACAACTTCACTTCTCCCGCGTATGTATTTCGTTTAGATTATAAAGGAGTTCCCGGTTTACGTGTAGGTGCATCATTTTATTATTGTGCAGATGCAGGAGCCAACTCTGATAAAGAACAGACTTATGCAAACTATGGAAAAATTCCGATAAGAATCTTCACCGCAGATGCACAGTATCGCAATAAATATGTAACGACACGCGGTAATATCTTATATGGAAATTTAGGAAATTCATTAGGAGTGAGTCAGGCAAATGTCAAATTATCCAATAAATCGCCTTACAGCCGTCTGGCTCCGGTAGCGAAGAATGCCGTAAGTTATGCAGCAGAAGCCGGTATTAATATCCGCTCGGTCTTCGGAGGCAATAAAAAGATTCCGGTAATCTATCCATTTGCCCGCTATGAATACTACAACCCACAAGAGAAAGGGGAAAAAGGGCAAACGATGGAAAAACGTTGCCAAGTAAGTATGTGGACAGCGGGATTAAATTGGTACGCTTTGCCAAACTTAGTGATAAAAGCAGACTATGCAACCCGCCAGATTGGTACAAATAAAGTTTTTGGCGTATCAAAGTCATACAACAGTGAAAACGAATTTTCTATTGGAATTGCCTATATAGGATGGTTTATTAAGAAATAACAAATAATCAATTATTTAATTTTTATATGATGAAAACAAAATTCTTTTATGTCGCAGCCCTAATATTGGGATTAGCATTCACAACAACTTCTTGCAGCAGTGATGATGACAACCCAACAGTAGATCCTGCCAATATTGATTACACTCCTGAAAACGCATCAAGCTGGCATAACTACATGAGAAATGTAGCAGCACTTCTAAAAACAGATGCAACCAATCTCTACAACGCATGGAATTCAAGCTATAAAGGAGGTGAAAGCTATGCTTCCCTGTTCAAGGCTCATAGTGGCTCTCCTTACGCAAGCGCCTTGAGCTGTGTGGAAGAAATCGTGGATAAATGCGCGGAAATTGCCAATGAAGTCGGTACTGCCAAAATTGGTGACCCATACAACTTGTATAAAGCCGGAAATACTGAAGAAGCATTATATGCTGTGGAATCCTGGTACAGCTGGCATTCTCGTGATGACTATACCAATAACATTTATTCCATCCGGAATGCATATTACGGTTCTTTAGACGGTAATATAAATGCTAATTCTTTATCTACTGTTATCGCCGGTGCTAATTCATCATTAGATACCAAGATAAAGAATGCTATCCAAAAAGCGGCAAAAGCCATTCAGGATATTCCGCAACCTTTCCGTAATCATATTCCCAGTAACGAAACGGTAGCAGCTATGGATGCTTGTGCAGAGCTGGAAAGTATACTGAAGAATGACTTAAAATCCTATATTGCAAATAATAGCAACAATATCAATACGGACGCAGTACTTAATCCTGTAGTAACACAATATGTAGATGCAGTAGTAGTGCCTACCTACAAAAGTTTGAAAGAAAAAAATGACGCTCTCTACAATGCAGTAATAGCCCTTGCAGACAATCCGTCAAATAGTGCTTTTGAAACAGCTTGTGATGCTTGGATCACTGCCCGTGAACCATGGGAAAAGAGCGAAGCTTTCTTATTCGGTCCGGTAGACGAAATGGGACTTGATCCTAACATGGACAGCTGGCCTTTGGATCAGAATGCTATTGTACAAATACTGAATTCTCAAAGTTGGAGTGATCTCGAATGGAGTGAAGGTGATGATGAAGCTGCTGTCGAATCGGCACAAAATGTACGCGGTTTCCACACATTGGAATTCCTTCTCTACAAAAACGGTGAACCACGTAAAGTACAATAAAGCTTTATCTTAGCTAAGATATTATTGAGAAGTAAAGGTTGGAATTCAATGATCCACCTTTACTTCTTTGGTATGTTTAAAACATATTATTGAAACAAAGTCAATAAACAATGAATCACTTTCTAAAATATTCATTCTCTTTCTTTTGCCTGTTGGCATGCTCTGCCTGTAATGATGACGGAATTGACATATTGGATATCGAGATTCCGGAGGGCTATGCTCTATCAGCCGGAACATCAACTATTTTCTTGAATTCGTCTGTTGCTTATGACACGCCTGCAGATTGGATAACAGGAGCATACGATGTACGTTTCACCCGAGGTGACAGACTATATGACGATGTACGTACAAGTAACAACGGTCATGGCGGCGGACTTGGTCCCGTTTATGCCGGTTATTCGTGCGGCAGTTGCCACCGGAATGCGGGACGTACCAAACCCTCTTTATGGACAGAGGGTGGATCGGGCAGCTATGGATTCTCTTCCATGCTAGTCTACATATCCCGTAAAAACGGAGCTTTCTTTCAAGATTATGGACGTGTGCTTCATGACCAGGCAATCTATGGAGTGCAACCGGAAGGCAAACTGTCTGTGGAATACACTTACGAGACATTTTCTTTCCCTGATGGAGAAGCCTACACACTTTGCAAACCCAATTATACTATATCTGAATGGTATGCCGAAGAAATCAAACCGGAAGATTTGTTTTGTACCGTACGTATTCCATTACGCCATGTAGGCATGGGGCAAATGATGGCACTAGATCCTGTTGAAATTGAAGCACTTGCAGCAAAAAGTAATTATCCCGAATATGGAATCAGCGGACGATGTAATTACATCACCGAACGCGGAGTGAGAAGTCTGGGATTGTCCGGCAACAAAGCTCAACATGCCGATTTAACTGTAGAATTGGGATTCTCCAGTGATATGGGCGTTACCAACAGCCGCTATCCGGAAGAAATCTGTGAAGGACAAATACAAGTAAACCAAGGTAGCATGATGGGGCTTTCTTACGACCAACTGGATGTCAGCACAGAAGAGATGGAAAACGTAGATCTCTATATGCAAAGTCTTGGTGTTCCCGCCCGGCGTAATGTAAACGATCCGCAAGTAATCAAAGGGGAACAGAACTTCTATAAAGCCAAATGCCATCTCTGTCATGTGACCACTTTACACACTAAGACACGTGGTAGTGTTTTATTAAATAATACTCAACTCCCGTGGTTAGGCGGTCAAACGATTCACCCTTATTCTGATTATCTATTACATGATATGGGTTCTGAAATTATGGGAGTCGGACTGAACGACAACTATGTAAGCGGGCTGGCACGTGGAAACGAATGGCGTACTACCCCTCTTTGGGGAATCGGCTTACAAGAAAAGGTCAACGGACATACTTATTTCTTGCATGACGGACGTGCCCGCAATCTGACAGAAGCCATCATGTGGCATGGCGGAGAAGGAGAAGCATCAAAGAACTTATTTAAGAATATGAGTAAGGAAGACCGGGATGCGCTGATTGCATTTTTAAATTCACTTTAAACTAAAAGTAGTATATATAAAGTAATTATGAAGAGATTTATAATCATTGCCATGCTGACTGCCATAATGCCTTTGGCCGCTATGGCACAACATGAAGAAGATACAGAAAATGGTGTAGTATCATTAGCTGGAAGAGAAGGATTCACTATCGAAACCAAGAAAGGAGATTTTGTATTCAAACCCTATTTGCTCGTACAGACCAGTGCAAACTTCAATTGGTACGACGATGAAGGACTGGATAAAGCATACAATCAAGATAACATAGCCAACTCCGGATTTTCAGTTCCTTACGCCGTACTCGGATTCACCGGAAAGGCTTTCGATAAAGTATCTTTCAACCTTTCCATAAATGCGGCAGCCAGTGGAGGCGCATTACTTCAACAAGCCTGGTTTGATGTTCAACTGAAAAAGCAGTTTGCCATCCGGGTCGGTAAATTCAAAACTCCGTTTTCACATGCCTACCTGACAACACTGGGAGAAACATTGTTACCTAGTTTGCCAGTATCACTGACTGCTCCCGTTATCCTCCCCTATTCTTTGAATGCGGTAACCCCCAATATTGGCACCGGATTCGATTTAGGTGTAGAGATTCACGGTTTGGTAGCTGATAAATTCGGGTATGAAATCGGTTTATTCAACGGTACGGGTGCAGCGGTAAATACAGCAACAAAAACATTTAGTGATGACTGGCACATTCCGTCTTTACTGTACGCCGGACGTTTCACCTATATGCCTAAAGGAGTGATGCCCGCTACACAGGGAAATCCGAACAGGCTGAATGAAGACAAAATCATGTTTGGTATTTCTACCTCTATCAATGTAGAAAGTGAAAATGAAAGTACCAATGATTATCGTGCCGGATTGGAGTTTGCAATGCTAAAGAACAAACTTTACCTGGGTGCTGAAGTCTATTATATGAATGTTGGCTTCACAAAAAGACAAAAGATTTCCGAGTCATATAATTACCTGGGCGGCTATGTACAAGGTGGTTACTTCGTTGCCCCCCGTCTGCAAGCAGCTGCACGCTATGATTTCTTCAACCGTAACGGAATGGACACCAATGGTTTTCTAAATATGCCAGCCGTGGGTATGAACTATTTTTTCAGGAACTGTAATCTGAAGTTACAAGCGATGTACCAGTATATTGCCCGTAAAGGTCATGATACCCAACTTGATCGGGATAACGACGATTTAGGTTTGGCAGTACATTCGGCCAGTATTCTACTTCAGTATACATTCTAAATAGCACAAGAAAGGATTTGTTTATGAAAAAATACATTCTTTTCGGGGGGTATCTACTGTTATTGGCATACATCACATCATGCGATGACGGACGTATTTACGAAAAGACAGAGACCCTATCAGAAGAAGGACGCACGCTGAAGATGAGCGGTAAGATCAATGGTATCAGTAAATGGCCCGATGGTTATAGTGTTGTAGTGGCAGGCTTCAGTGATGAGAGCGAGTATGCCGTTGTCACCAAAACAATTCCGGCGGTCGAAGATGATGAGATCCAGGTTACGATGACAGGAGTCAGTGATAAAGTAACCACTATTGAATTGTGCGTTATTAATAAATTGAGAAAACGAGTTATCAGTTTTCAGTCAATGGACGACCTTACAGCAGTTGACGACACCATCCTTATGGATGTGGGAACTGTAAATGTAGGTATGTACCATGGTATTCAAGAAAAAGTATTTAATACGACATGCGCACACTGTCATGGTGGAGGTAGTTCGGCAGCAGCCAACCTGTATCTGACAGAAGGCAAAAGTTACGAGGCACTGGTCAACCGCCCGTCGAAGAAAGTAGATGGCATGTTACTCGTCAAGCCGGGCAGTGCGCAAGAAAGCGTATTGCACACATTATTGAATACCACTATTAGTTCAACCTGGGGATACGATCACTCAAAAGAAATAGTATCATCTCCGATTTTGACCCTTATTGACGACTGGATCAATAACGGTGCGCAAGAATAAATAGTTATTTACCCAACTGATATGAACAACAAAAAACAACAGAATATTCAGTCTGAAAAGACGCTAACAGAGATTTTTAAATATAATGCAGGAGGAGAAGCTTCAGAGTATCATATTATCATTCATTCTACTAAACCGGAAGATACATACGAAGAACAGCTGAATGCAGTATTAAACACCTACGATTATTTACTTACCCAAGAATTGAAAGGAGCAGTTGCCATCCTCAAACGTTATTTCCTTAGTGACGCTGCCAATCAGGCAGATACACTACTGGCATTGACAACCGAAGGTTCGGACTGCGCACTTTCCATTGTGGAACAGCCCCCGCTGGACGGAACAAAAATAGCCTTATGGGTTTACCTGTTGACAGATGTACAGACACAAGTCTTACATAACGGGCTTTTTGAGGTGAAACACAGTGCCTATCGCCACTTCTGGGGCGGTAGTGCATTCAATCGTGCCGCCAATTCGGAATACCAGACCCGTCTATTATTGAACGACTATGTGATGCAACTCATGGAACAAGGTTGTAAACTGGCAGACAATTGTATCCGTACATGGTTTTTCGTGCAAAATGTAGATGTGAATTATGCCGGAGTAGTGAAAGCACGTAATGAAGTTTTCGTCACCCAAAACCTGACAGAAAAAACACATTATATTTCCAGCACAGGCATCGACGGCCGGCATGCCGACCCGAAAGTACTGGTACAAATGGATACTTACGCCGTAGCAGGACTGCAACCGGAACAGATTCATTTCCTCTATGCTCCTACCCATCTGAACCCAACTTATGAATATGGAGTAAGCTTTGAACGTGGCACGTATGTAGATTATGGCGACCGCCGACAGGTATTTATTTCAGGAACGGCAAGTATCAACAACAAAGGCGAAGTGGTATATCCCGGCAACATCCGCAAACAGACAGAACGAATGTGGGAGAATGTGGAAACCCTGTTGAAAGAAGCGGACTGCACGTTTGAAGATTTGGGACAAATGATTGTATATCTGCGTGACATAGCCGACTATGCAGTTGTTAAAGCAATGTATGACAAACGTTTCCCACATACTCCTAAAGTATTTGTTCATGCTCCGGTATGCCGTCCCGGATGGTTGATTGAGATGGAATGTATGGGAGTGAAAGAATGTAAGAATAAGGAATACGCTCCATTTTAATATCATAAAAGATTATACAGTTGAAAAGGTTACTTATTATCTTATATATCTGTCTGGTGGGACTACTCGCTGTGACTACTTTCGTAGAACAAGCGTATGGGACAGATTTTGTAGAAAGAAATATATATCATACATGCTGGTTTTGTTGTTTGTGGGGAACAATTGCCACCATTGCACTTGTTGCTCTCATCCGACGCGCTTTATGGCGACGGTTCCCCATATTGTTGTTTCATGGCTCCCTCCTCGTTATCTTGGTGGGGGCCATGATTACGTTTATCGGAAGCAAAAAAGGATACGTACACTTGCTTCCGGGGGCAACGATAGACAGTTTCCTGGAATCGGAAAGCGGCAGAAAAGCTGATCTGCCATTCACAATACAACTAGATAGTTTCCGTATAGCATACTATCCCGGAACAGAAGCACCGGCAGACTACATCAGCTATATCACCTACTCTCTTCCCGGACAGAAAAATGTTCTATTACACGAACAGATTTCAATGAATCGTATATTTACATCACAAGGTTTCCGTTTCTATCAGTCATCTTTCGATGATGACGGAAAAGGGAGCTGGCTGACTGTCAATTATGATCCATGGGGAACAGGAGTGACTTATGCAGGATATATCCTGCTCGGTCTCTCCATGATTTGGCTACTATTTTCCCGCAGTAGTGATTTCCGACGCCTGCTAAACCACCCGCTACTTAAAAAAGGAGGTGTATTTATACTGTTTATTTTCTGCCTTGCAGGTAACATGCAAGCACAAAAAAAACTCCTTCCTGCATTGAAACGAACACAAGCGGACAGTTTAGCACAGGAACAGGTTATTTATCACGACCGGGTAGTACCTTTCAACACATTAGCCCGTGATTTCATTCAGAAACTGACAGGAGAAGCTTCATATAAAGGATTGACACCTGAACAAGTGATAGGTGGCTGGTTACTTTATCCGGAAGTGTGGAGAAATGAGCCATTGATATACATCAAAAATACAGAATTACAGCATTTATTAAACATACAAACACCTTATGCTCGATTAACTGATTTATTTGACGGTTCTGTTTACCGTCTCCGTGAACATTGGCAACGTGAACAAGGACAACAAAGCAAACTCGCCAAAGCAATCCAGGAAACAGATGAAAAAGTAGGCCTGATCCTGATGTTGGAAAAAGGAACATTCATCCATCCATTACCCACTGATGGCAGCGTGCAACCTCTCTCCGAACTGGAAGTGAAAGCAGAATTACTCTACAACCGGATTCCGTTCAGCAAGATTCTTTTTATGATAAATCTGTCATTGGGAGTGTTGTCTTTCCTGCTTCTACTTCATAACAGCCTGCAAAGAAATATCCTCTCGCCCAAAGCCAAAACGATTTCCCGCACAGCAGGAACTTTCTTTTCTGTTGCACTCTATCTTGCTTTCATATTCCATTTAGCAGGATATTGCCTGCGCTGGTACATCGGCGGTCGTATTCCACTTAGCAACGGTTACGAAACCATGCAGTTTATGGCTCTTTGTATTCTTTTGATAGCCTGTCTGCTCCATCGAAGATTTTCATTTATACTTCCATTCGGATTCCTCCTCTCCGGCTTTGCTTTGTTGGTTTCCTATCTGGGACAAATGAATCCCCAGATAACCCCATTAATGCCGGTGCTCGTCTCTCCATGGCTAAGTATTCATGTTTCATTGATTATGATGTCTTATGCCCTATTGGCATTCATCATGCTAAACGGAATACTGGCATTATGCCTCCGGAAAAAAGAATCGGAAAACAATGTCTCCGGAAACGACGCTATACAAGACAACCGGATAGAACAGTTGACGCTAGTCAGCCGCTTGCTGCTCTACCCTGCCACCTTCTTTTTAGGAGCAGGCATCTTTCTGGGAGCAGTTTGGGCAAACGTTTCCTGGGGACGATACTGGGCGTGGGACCCGAAAGAAGTATGGGCACTGATTACTTTTCTGGTATATGGAGTAGCCTTCCATTCACAAAGTCTGCGCATTTTCCGCAAGCCTCTATTCTTCCATATCTATATGATTCTTGCTTTCCTGACCGTCTTAATGACCTATTTCGGGGTAAATTATGTTCTTGGAGGGATGCATAGTTATGCAAACGCCTGAACCACCATATATAGCTAGTAATTGATAGAAGAATACCCATTTTAGGGGATTGCGGGAAAAGCGGAAAGCCCCTATCTTTGCAGTATCAGAATTAAATTAATTAGTCATAATTATATTACGTAGCCACATTAAAAATACATAGAAATCGGCCGAAGTGATTCACCCGCATTTCTTTTATTTGGTTGTTAAGTTGAAAAACCATATAATGTATTCATTTTGGAATATGAATAGATGACATATTCTAAAAGAGGCAAGGACGTCCGGCTTGTGAAAGCCGGACGTTTTTTTATATCAGTAAGAGAATAAAGTGAGAGAGCTCATGCATTCATGAGCTCTTTCCAACCAGCCGTTTCAAAAGCGATATACTCCGCTATAAACTTCTCCATCTCTTCTTTCTTCACAGGATGCAACACCAGCTCTTCGAGTAGGGCAAACAACCATACCGTATTCAGGTGAATAAAGAAGTTAGTTATTACTATATTGATATGCGGATATTTCTGCTTCATTCCTTGAAAAAAAACAGAAATCGTACGCGTCATCAAATCTGTATATTCAGAACGGAAGTTCTCCAAAACAGAACCTTGTGCCTGAAAAAGCAGCAACCGCAAACGGTCACGATGTTCAGAGACCAATCTGATATATTCCCGTACAGACATTTTCTGATAATCCGAATCCATAAAGACGTCTATCGTCATCTGATCTGCATCGTGATTATAAATCATAGCATACAGATCATTCAATACCGGTTTCAGAATCGTACGGAATATCTCATCCTTATTGGTGAAATAATGATAGATATTACTCACCGTCACCCCTGCCCTCGAAGCTATTTCACGCATAGAGGCATCCTTGTATCCCTTTTCCAGAAACACTTCTTCGGCTGCCTTCAAGATTCCCTCTTGTATATCTCCTTTCAAAAATTGCATAGTATCGTTGCTACTTATCAATTCATATTTGTAACCTGTCTGTTCACCATCCGGGCAAATATACCATTTTTCTTTTTCAATTCCTCCGGTGTTCCCATTTCAGCAACACTTCCATTCTCCAATACTACAATTTTGTCGGCATTGGCAACGGTGCGCATACGGTGCGCAATAATCAGCACCGTTTTGTTACGTACCAATTCAGATATACCTGCCTGTATCTTGGTTTCATTCTCAACATCAAGCGAAGCCGTAGCCTCATCCAACAGAACAATCGGAGCATCCTTCAACAAAGCGCGGGCAATGGAAATACGCTGACGCTCACCGCCGGATAATGTTTCTCCATTCTCACCAATAATCGTCTGGTATCCCTGCGGCATTTTAGTGACAAACTCATCACATTGTGCCAAGCGGGCAACTCTCCGGACTTCCTCATCCGTAGCATCCCGTTTGCCAATACGGATATTATCCATAATGGAAGCATTGAAAAGAACTACATCCTGAAAGACAACGGAATAGTTTTTCAACAAAGTTTCAGGATCAATCCGACTGATATCCTGCCCGCCGAGGGTAATCTTTCCCGACTGGATATCCCAGAAACGTGCCGCCAACCTGGCCGCCGTACTCTTGCCACTACCTGAAGGACCAACCAAAGCCGTTTTTTCACCTTGCCGGGCAATAAAAGACAAGTTATTCAGAATTTGTTTTCCCTGCTCATAAGCAAAGTCTACCTGTCTGAATTCGATATCATAACCTTGAGGAGTGAATTCGGTAGTCCCGTTTTGTACCGGCAATGCTTCCATCTCATTCATTCTATTGATACGCACATCCAAATAGAACAAAGCGGCAATATTATTCATCACCTCACTGACCGGAGCATACACACGCGACCCGATAACCATAAATATAAGATAGGTAAACAAATCAACCGTACCCGAAGCCAAGAGATTGGCACCAACGATAATAACGCTTGCCAGTCCGAGTTTCAATACACTCTGGGAACCGTTTACCAACATGCCGAGCACCAGTTCATTACGAGTCAATACCTTTTCATAGATATCAATGCTCGCATCCAGTTTTTCCAGATAGTCTCTCTCCTGATTGTAGGATTTTATCTCCTGAATGGTATCGAGTCCTTCCTGGATATGCTCGGTCACCATCCGCTTGTTCAGATAATTACTTTCATTGCTTTTCTGTATTTCCTTCTTCGAGAAAAGAAGGATTGCGGCAGCAAGCGGCACTACCCAGAACAAAGCAATCGTCAACTGCCAGTTATAAAATGCCATGCCGACGGTAATAAGCAGAATACTGATAATGGAAGCAAACAACTGGGGAACCGCATGCGAGAAAGTATGCTCGAGATCAGTGCAGTCATCCATAATCGTGGCAGTGAGGTCGGAAAGATTCTTTTCGCCAAAGAAAGCCAGAGGCAACTTGCGAAGTTTTTCCGCCAATGAGATACGCCGGTTTGCACTCTCATCATAAACGGTGGTATAGGTACTACGATATTGCAATACCGCAAATATATACATGACTATCATAAAGACAATACCGAGTATGCTATAATAGAGAATACCATGCGTCACCGAAGCCGAAGGCTGAAATACAGGACGAAGATATTCCTCAAGAAAAAGAAAAACAAATACCGCCGGCAACATCAATACAATATCGAGTAGTGTAGTGAAAAACACACCTTTACAGAAATCTTTCGCTCCTTTAGTTGAAAGGGCAAAACGTCTTTTTATTACTTCAATCATTAGAAACCTCCTTTCCTATTGTCCAGCGAACAGATTGCTGGTATTCATTCCACATATGATAATAGATGCCTTGTTTTCCAAGCAGGTTGGCATGTGTACCTTGTTCCGCAATCTTCCCCTTGTCAATGACGAGGATATTGTCGGCATCAGTGATGCTTGAAAGACGATGAGCAATCATCAATACGGTTTTTCCTTTTGTCAGTTCTTTCAAGGCTTGCTGGATGAGATGCTCATTTTCGGGGTCGGCAAAAGCAGTCGCCTCATCCAGTACAATGATGGGAGCATTTTTCAGGATTGCACGTGCCAGTACGATCCGTTGCTGTTCCCCGCCGGAGAGATATGTTCCCTCCGTACCAATCTTCGTATTCAGTCCGAGCGGAAGTTTATTGATAATTTCCCGGCATTGTGCCATATCTACTGCCCGTTCCACTTCCTCCATTGTCGCGTCGGGATTACCATATTTGATATTTTCGAGCAGAGAAGTCTTGAACAGCTTTGTATTCTGGAACACGAAAGAAATATATTTCATCAGTTCTTCGGGAGCGATTTCTCTTACATTGATGCCACCTATTAAAACTTTCCCTTCCGTTGCCTCCCAGAAACGGGGAACTAGACGGGCAATCGTTGTTTTCCCTCCGCCCGAAGCTCCGACAAGAGCTACTGTGTTTCCTTGCGGAATAGTGAAACTAACATCATCCACCGCCTTTTGATTAGCTCCCGGATAGCTGAAGGAAACTTTTTCGAACTGAATACTGAATTCCTTTACCGGTTGTGGATGCGCTACAACAGTCAGGTGCTCATAAGCAACCAGATTCTCAAGACGTCCGATAGCTTCACTCGCCTGCCCCAAAGCCTGATTGAGATACATACTCTTCATGATACTTTGGGAGAATACAGGAGTAATGAGAACAAACAGGAAGAAATTAAGTAATACCGATGCATAATTACCTGAATAACCAATCAGCAAAATAGCCAACGGAGCAAGGAAAAACACAAAACCATTGATTATTACGGTATAGAGCGACATCGGCTTCTCCCACATTCGTGTATAGCCGAATACCATTTTATTATAATTCATGATACAGCGGTGAAAGTTTTTGAAAGAGTAAATAGTCTGCTGGAAAACCTTCACTACGGGAATTCCTCTCACATACTCTACAGCTTCGGTATTCATTTCCTCCAGAGAGGTCATGTAGCTTTTCATAAACTGCCGTCCCTCCGCATTCATCATAAAACCCATAACCAGCATGGCAATAATTACAGGGACGATACATGCCAGACCGAGTATCCAATCGAACACAAAAATCAGTATGGCAGCTACCAACGGCACTAGAAAAGTAGCCGCAAGGTCGGGCAACTGATGTGCCAGAAAACTATGGGTAACCCCTGCATTGTCATCTATAATCTTGCGAATACGTCCGCTCGTATTAATGTCAAAGAAGCCGAGAGGCATACGCACTATCTGGCGCATGGCTTCTTTACGCAAATTCGATTCAACCCGAAAAGCTGCAAGATGCGAAGACATCAATGCGGCAAAATAAAGGACGATGCTCGCCACGGCCATGCCTGCCGCCCACCAGGCATACGTCACCACATTACCGGAAGAGGTTATCTCTCCGTGTTCAAGCAGTTCTCTCACAATCAGCCAAATAAGGATATAAGGCAACATGCCCGCCAGGGCACTTAGGGCAGACAGCAGCATTGCCGCAGGCAAAAGCACTTTCCGTTTACCCATGTAGTTCTGAAGTTTTTTCAATGTACTCATAACGTACGTTCAATCTATATTAAGTTCGACAATCATTTAACTTATCGCTTGTTTTCAAAAAAGAACAATATTCGAAATCGTTCAAAAAAAAGAGAGCTTATATTTCTATAAGCTCTCTTCATCCCATTCAATCCGGTGCATGTGCACCTTTGATATATGATTAATCTCGACTCGTCTCTCACTGATTCGCATAAGTTTTCAAATATTTTCTGCAAAGGTACAGCTCGCCGGCAAGACGGACAATACCTAAAAATAATGAAATTTGCTATTCATGTTTCAGCCATGCACTTGGCAATACTTCTTTTTCACCTTTTTCATTCACCAGTTCCATCTGCAATACGCCTCCGTTACAATCGAAGTAACGTACCTCTATCGGATGAAGCCCAGCTTTCAAAGCCTTCTGCACAATAATCTCTACCGGCGAATGTGCTCCATCATTATCTCCCAACAATTCACCGTCAAGCATTAATGTGCTACCGTCGTCCGAGAGAAGGGCAAATGTATAGATACCATCGGCAGGAACTTCCAGATAGCCGGTCAATACCAGACCGATATTTCCTTTCACCTCTTCGGGAATGGATGCCGATTCCACCACATACTCCCCTTTGACAGGAGCTGCATCAATATCCGCACAAAGATTACCACGGAAATCGTGCCATACTGCTTTCAAGCCGGGCTGCAAAGCAGCCGGAGCAGTCACCGCCTCCGCATAAGGAGCCTTTACATACTTGGTACGCACCACATCCGAAGGAGAACCATCCGGACGGAAAGTGCGGAAAGCGAAATCCGTAGTCTTCCCAACTTCCAAAGCACCGTTATAAAGAGCTGATTCTTTGGTAGGCATACTGCCGTCTGTCGTATACCGTATTTCAGTACCGGGTAACGGGCAGGTCAATTCCACAGTTGTTTCATCAATAAATGCATTCACTTTATAGAATCCCTGCAAATCAGGCACCCTATAATTTACCCTCATCACATCCATCCGCTTAAATTGCGGAACAAGCTGACGATAAAATTCTTCGAGACCCGGTTTAGCTGTCGGCTCCGCCCAAGCTATTTCACTCAACGCTATCATACGGGGAACAATCAAATATTCAATGCGCTTCATTGTCGGAATCCATTCAGCCCAGAGATTCGCCTGCACACCCCAGATATATTTCTTCTGTTCCGGCGATAACCGCTCGTCTGCACACGGATCATACGCAAGTATTTTCTTTACTGAATTCTGATCCTGCGCATAATCGAAATAGAAATATTCATTCGGACAAGCAATCACTTTCTGCTTTTGTGCAGTTGCCGTAGGCAATGCATCTTTCGCCCAACTTCTCCACCAGGTAATGGCAGCATCGGAAGATAATCCGTCGGATACCACTTCATCCCAGCCTATGAGTTTCTTTCCGTTGGCAAGGAAGAATTTCTCCATGTCACGTACAAACCATGCCTGAAGTTCTTCTACCGAACCCAGTTTCTCCGTACGAATCCGTTTCTGACAAAGAGGACATTTCTTCCAGTTGGCTTTTTCCACTTCATCACCACCCATGTGCACATATTCATAAGGGAAAAGTTCAAAAACTTCTTTGAACACATTCTGACAGAACTCCAGCGTTGTATCTTTGCCCGGACAGATAGGAGAAGAGAAAGTTTCCCCCCACCCGATTAATCCGTCGCACGCCAATTCCGGATATTGACCGATAGCTGCCAAGAAATGTCCCGGCATATCGATCTCGGGAATGACATCGATACCTCTTTGCGTAGCATAGGCTACTATTTCTTTTATATCATCATGAGTGTAATAACCTCCATACAGCGTATCTCCTTCCACAATGCGTATCTTATCTTCCGGAATCAGGAAATCGGTATTATCTTCTTCTTTCGCACGTGCCATACAGGTACGATCCTGCGTATTGAATTTACGCCAGGCCCCTTTTTCTGTAAGCAACGGGTATTTCTCGATCTCTATACGCCAACCCTGATCGTCGGACAGATGCCAGTGGAACTTATTAAGTTTATACAAAGACATCAGATCTAATACATGCTTCACTTCTTTTTTATTCCAGAAATGGCGGGAAGCATCCAACATAAATCCACGCCATTCAAACCGTGGCGCATCTTCTATTTGCACGACAGGGATAGAATAATTCTGTTTCTCTCCCTGCACTTCTATCGTTGCAGGAAGCAACTGGCGAATAGTAGTAATAGCAGAAATAATACCCGAATAGTCAGTTGCCTCTACCCGAATATACTCCGGCGTAGACTCAAGTTTATAAGAGCCGGGCTTTCCAACAGTATCCTTCAACTGAAAATACATATCTACCTGACTCTTATCGGTAGTGACTTCAACAGAAGACGATATGACATTCCGAAGAATCTCCTGCAGATACCCGACAGCCGGAAACAAGGACTGATCGGAAACCCCAATCTTCATTCCATCTTTTAAAACAAACGAGCCAGACTGCTCGGTCAGACTAACGGGGGTAGGTAAGATTGCAATCTCTTGCTTGACGGTAGGCGTGCAAGAAGAAAAAATACAAGCTGACACAATGAGAAAAGAGCTACTTAGTTTTTTGAACATGCGGTTAACTATTTAATAAATTAATTGTCCTGTTTTTAATTGACCATCTATATATAATACAACTAAAACGTATAAACTACTAAAAAGGCAGAAAAAGTTTTTTGCGACTTCATATCACAGACTCCTATTAATGTTTATCTTTGCTCCCCAATCCCATTACAAACAATTATAAAGAGTCACTTCAATGTCAAGAGAGAAAATACTAATCACAACCTCGTGGATCAGCACAATTGGCAATGCAATCTTGTCCGTATCCAAAATCATAATCGGTTTATTTGCCGGTAGTTTAGCCGTAGTCGGCGACGGTATCGACTCGGCAACCGACGTCGTTATCTCTATCGTTATGATTTTTACGGCACGCCTCATCAACCGCCCTCCTTCAAAGAAATATGTATTCGGATATGAGAAAGCGGAAGGGATCGCAACAAAGATTCTATCACTCGTGATATTTTATGCCGGTGTACAAATGTTGCTATCATCCACTAAAAACATCTTTTCAGATGAAGTGAAAGAGATACCATCGGCTATCGCCATCTATGTCACTATATTTTCTATTATCGGTAAACTCTTACTGGCTTCATACCAGTACAAACAGGGAAAGAAGATCAACAGCTCCATGCTCACGGCAAACGCTATCAATATGCGTAATGATGTTGTCATTTCAACCAGTGTTTTGTTAGGATTGATATTTACTTTTATCTTCAAATTGCCGATACTCGATTCGATAACAGGATTGATAATCAGTCTCTTTATCATCAAATCTTCCATCAGCATCTTCATTGATTCCAATGTGGAGCTAATGGACGGGGTGAAAGATGTCAATGTATATAATAAGATATTCGAGGCTGTAGAGAAAGTGCCCGGTGCCAGTAATCCGCATCGCGTCCGGTCACGAATGATAGGGAATCTCTATATGATTACCCTTGATATAGAAGTGAATCCACAAATCACGATCACGCAAGCCCATGAGATTGCCGATGCAGTGGAGAAGAGCATCATTAATTCGGTAGATAATGTATACGACATTCTGGTACATGTGGAACCTGCCGGTAAATGTCAGACAGGAGAAAAATTCGGGGTCGATAAAGATATGGTTTGATCCATCTCTACACAGAGTTTTTTTCACTTTCCTCTATCACCTATCACCGACACTTCCAAAAGCTCTTATTCATGGGGATTTCAGGGGTGGTGACAGGTTGTTTGCAACCTATCACCGCATCTATCACCTATCAACGCCCGATCAATCAATGATTAACAAGGAGAAAAGAACAGGTCTCTATACGACATATTAGTTTCAGCCGCTTGAAACTTTTAGTTTCAAGGCTTGGAACAAAGTGTTTCCCGGTGTGAAACAAATCGTTTCACCGTTTGAAACAAAGTGTTTCAACGCAGGAAACAAAAAGTACCGTGCCGGGAAACTATTTTTATGACCGATTAATAGCTGATCTTTACTCCGGCAAAGAAACTTCTCGGCAAAGAAGGACCGTAAATATAACCGGAATCCCGGTTAGCTCCTCTGTCAAAGTCCTTCTGATAAGACTCAAAAATATTCTGAACTCCGCCGTTTAATTGCAAATCAACCGTTTTGTATAACTTGAAGTCATAAGCCAGTTTCACTCCCAAATCAAAGAAACGAGGTGTTCTGATTGCTTCCGCTTTTCTTTCAGGCATTTCACCCAGTTCGGCATTCTCGGCGGTGATATCCATACGTTGCACCAACATCCTGCCGGTATAGGTTCCTGACAAAGCAATAGATAAAGGTTTGATGGGGGTACAAGTAGCAGTGAAATAACCGTATGTATCGGGAGTACGGAAAATCTTCTTTTCTGCCGGTGCATCGTCATGCCACTTATGCGGTTCATCGTACCGGCTACGTTGTAAAGTTAATCCCGCTTGTATTTGCAGGATAGAAAGATAAGCCACTTTACCTTCCAGTGTCAATCCCATCACTTTAGCACCGGGGCCATTGCTACGTGTTTTCACTAATATACCATCACCACGGTCGTAAGGTTCGCCCAATACAAAAACATCGGTCAGTCTTGTATAAAAACCCTCAATCAACAAATTCGTCTGGAATGCTCCGAAACGATGATACATATCTGCAGAAGCACTGAAACTTTGGGATTTCTCTTCTTTCAAATCCTTTGCACGCTCGATCATAGCCACCGTTCCGCCCACATTTTCAATATGCATATCCTCATCAAAAGCCTGCGGAGCACGAAATCCGGAAGAATAGCTTAAACGCAGGTTAATATTCTGGGTAGGATTAAAACGCAAGTTGGCACGGGGACTAAAGATCACATTATCCACCATATTATGCTTATCCAGACGACCACCAATCAGAATCCCCCAACGGTCGTTCTTCCATTCGTTCTGCAGAAAAGCACTGTAAATATTCACCGTCTGATCCGTGTGACGGTTATATCCCCACATGTTATCTTTTAGGCGGTCACGGTTATATTCAAGCCCTGCCGTGAGATCAGAAGGCATAAAAAAGCACTTGTCAAACGTATGTACGTATTGTGCACCACCCATAGCGGTTAAATCCGTTGTCTTTCCATAGGCTTTCAGAGGATCGTTACCCGGTCCGTAATAGCTGTCCCGGTCTGTATTGGCAGCCGATGCAAAGACACTTAGACGGTTCTTTTCATCCGGAGAGAAATAATCGAATTTCAAACTTCCACCATCAATAGAATGTTGCAACTGCTCCGCAATATGCGCTTCGTGAGGAGGACGGTTCAACATATCCCCTCCACGACGGAATTCCTGCATGTGGTGATATTCAAAGGTCAGTTTGGAATAAGTACTTGTTTTCAGATAAGAGCGGAAACCCACTGTCTGATTCTTCAATTTGGGCAGTTCGGTAAATCCGTCTCCGTCATAATCATATCCCGACCGATAACGGTTCTGACCAAAGATATACAATCCGGCACGATGATCGTCCGTCACCAATGAAGCATTCAGTGAGGTGTTGTTATCGAATGAGGAGCTTCCTCCTAAAGAAGTTATGGTGTGTGACAGCTGACCGGAATTGCGCAAAGGCTCTTTGGTGATTATATTAATGGTTCCTGCAATAGCCGAAGAGCCGAACAAGGCAGAGCCTCCCCCACGCATCACTTCTACACGTTCAATCATACTGGCAGGAATCTGTTCCAGTCCATACACTCCGGAAAGGGCACTGAATACGGGACGCGAATCTATCAGAATTTGCGTATATGGTCCGTCCAGACCATTGATACGGACTTGCTGGAAGCCACAATTCTGGCAATTTGTCTCCACACGCACTCCGGGCTGGAAGTTCAATCCTTGTGATAAAGTGGAAGAGTTAGTGGTTTCAAAGAGTTTCAGGTCGACGACATTCACCAAAGTAGGAGCCATACGACGTGTCGTTTCACTCCGATTGGCGGAAACTACTACTCCGTCGAGAGCAATCGCATCCTCTTCTATTTCAAAATCTTCTTCCAGTGTCTTTCCTTTTTTCAGAGTTACGTTGCGGGTCACTGTCTTGTAACCTACCGAACTAACTTCCAGTATAAAATTTCCTTCCGGCAAATTCTTCAAAAAATAATGTCCGGTAGCATCAGTCACGGTTCCTATGGTCGTTCCTTTCAGTGCAATGGTGATGTATGGAAGATGTTCTTTCGTTTTTTTATCCAGTACATGACCTATTATATTCGCATCGGATTTCTTCAGTTCAGGGTAGTCCGGACGTTCAGCCAATGCGTATGACAAGACACAGCACAGGCCGACCAGGACTAAAAGATATTTCTTCATTGTCGTTAGTCTTTTAATGTTTTAATTCGAAAAATAATAATAAAGGGAAAGGGAAGCAGCGATCGTTAATCGTTGATCCTAATACATAAATACTGTTCCCCCAAAAAGATAAACTAAGCGACAGGAGGTGCTCTAAGAGATATTACGCCCGGACAAGAACGGTGAAAATGCTCTATTTGCGGGCGGACAAACAGGATGCATAATAGAGATAAAGCAGCAACAGAGAATGTTGGTATCAAACCGCTGTCGGTCACCAACACATGACTCAAGAGATGAATTAGTTGGAATTCAACCGTTGTATGGCTATGTTCGCTGCCTTTTTTAAATGGATGTGAATGGACAATTGTAACCCCGTTGACCACATGGGAGTGAGTAAACAAAGTGATTCCTGCCATGTACGAGATAAACAGTACAGGCAGAAACCACTTCATTATATGTAGGTACAATTGTTTCATTCGGTCATCTTGCACATTTATTCTGTGCACCTAAGTCAAGGTTTAGTTTGTTTTTTGCAAAGATAAGGATTGTCTCCATGCAAAACAATCCCTATTTATGACGATTTTAAATCTTAATCGAATTTTAATAACTTATCTTCACTCCGGCAAAGAAACTTCTCGGCAATGACGGACCATAGATATAACCGGAGTCACGGTCAGCCCCTTTGTCGAAGTCGTTCTGGTAGGCATTGAAAATATTCTGTACGCCGGCATTCACCTGCAAGTTCATCGACTTGTAAAGTTTGAAATCATAGGCAGCCTTCAAACCGATATCGAAGAAGTCCTTCGTATTCACCGTTATCGGTTTTTCAAGGAATCCCGGAACTGGTTCGTGGGGAACCAGCATCGAACCGGTATATGTACCGGAAAGAGCGATAGATAATGGTTTTATCGGGGTATAGGTTGCTGTAAAATAACCGTAAGTATTCGGTGTACGCATCATTTTCTTTACAGCCGGAGCTACTTTGTTCCATACGTGCGGTTCGCTGTAATGGCTCTGCTGCAAAGTGATTCCTGCCTGAAGCTGGAATTTAGTCAGGTATGCCATCTTTCCTTCCAAAGTCAGTCCCATCACACGGGCTCCCGGTGCATTGTAACGTGTACGTGTTAGGATTCCATCCACTATCTCTCCGTCGGTAAGGGCAAATACATCTGATAATTTTGTATAAAATCCTTCTACCAAGAAGTTAACCTGAAACGCACCAAAACGATGATAAATATCTGCCGAGGCACTCAAGCTCTGTGATCTTTCTTCTTTCAGATTATCGGCCAGTTCAACCATCGCCACATTACCGCCCACATTCTCCACATGCAAATCTTCGTCAAAAGCCTGCGGAGCACGGAAACCGGATGAGTAACTGAAACGAAGATTGATGTTTTCTGTCGGGTTATACCGCAGATTGGCACGCGGACTGAATATCACATGGTCAATCAGGTTATGTTTATCCAAACGACCGCCAATCAGAAATCCCCAATGCTCATTCTTCCATTCATTCTGAAAGAAAGCACTACCGATATTCACTTTCTGGTCTACTGTACGGTGGTATCCCCACATATTGTCTTCCAGTTTATCCTGATTGAATTCTATTCCGGCAGTCAGGTCAGCAGGCATGAAGATACATTTTCCGAAACTATAGACATATTGCGATCCTGCCATCCAGTTTAAGTCGGTGGTGTTTCCGTAGGCATTCGGATCTTGGCCGCCACCATAATAGCTGTCACGATTGATATGCTGCGCTGATGCAAACACATTGAAACGATGTTTCTCGTTAGGTGAGAAATAGTCAAATTTCAGTCCTCCACCATTGATCGAGTGTTCGGTCTGTTCCGCCACATTCGCTTCGTGAGGCGGACGGTTCAACAAGTCTCCTCCCCTACGGAATTCTTCCATGTGGTGATATTCAAAAGTTAGTTTCGAATATGTCGTTGTTTTCAGGAATGAACGGAAACCGATGGTCTGGCCGTGTATCTTGGGGATTTCAGAATATCCGTCACCATCATGGTCATACGCGGAACGATGGCGATTCTGACCGAAGATATACAAACCGGCACGCTGGTCGTCCGTCACAAGTGATGCATTCAGCGCCGTACTGTTATCAAAAGCATCGCCATCACCAATACCTGTAATGGTATGCGATAACATACCGGAATTGCGCATCGGTTCTTTGGTAATGATATTGATTGTTCCGGCAATAGCAGACGAGCCGAACAAAGCAGATCCGCCTCCACGCATCACTTCCACACGTTCTATCATGCTGGCAGGAATCTGCTCGATGCCATACACACCGGAAAGTGCACTAAAAATAGGACGGGAATCGAGCAGGATTTGCGTATAAGGGCCATCCAGTCCATTGATACGCACTTGCTGGAAGCCGCAATTCTGACAATTAGACTCTACACGGACACCCGGCTGAAAGCTCAATCCTTGTGCCAAAGTCGTAGAATTGGTATTCTCAAAGATTTTCAGATCCACCACATTCACCAGTGTCGGAGCCAGGCGACGGGTAGTCTCGTTACGATTGGCAGATACTACTACGCCATCCAAGGCAACTGCATCTTCTTCTATCTCGAAATCTTCTTCCAATGTGCGCCCTTTCTTCAGCGTCACATTCCGTCTGACGGTTTTATACCCCACCGAACTAACTTCGAGCACAAAATTGCCTTCAGGAAGATTCTTCAAGAAATAATGCCCGGTAGCATCGGTTACCGTTCCGATGGTAGTACCTTTCAAGGCGACTGTTATATAGGGCAAGTGTTCTTTGGTGTTTTTATCAAGAATATGGCCAACGATATTGGCATCTGACTTACGTAATTCAGGATGATTAGGATATTCATGAGCTTGTCCTTCAAGGGCAGGCAACAATGCGCAGCACAAGCAGACAAGCGAAAAGATGTATTTCTTCATTTTTCGTTTGTTATTCGTTTTCGATAAGTATTCACATGGATAGACAGATAATGCCCTACCTCATGCAAGGTACGGTATCATCATTCAAAGAATGGAGAAACGAATAGCCGGAGGTGCTCTAAGTCCCACTACCCCATGATACGGACAGTGATAGTGAGCATACGGTGAACGGCCGAGCAACAAATACAATAAGAAAGGAATAAAAAGGGAAAGAGCAAAAACTACGGCTGCACCGTCTGCCGTTAAATGAGACAGAAAATGAATCAGTAGCAGTTCGACTGTAGAGTGTTTATGTGCCGCCCCTTTCTTAAACGGGTGTGAATGGACGATTGTCACGCCATTGACCACATGCACGTGGGCAAAGAATGTGAAGCTTACCAGATACGACACAAACAGTATCGGTAAGAAGTAGCGTGTAATATTCAATAACAATCGTTTCACCTCATTTTTTCTTTGAGGCGGCAAAGATACGAACTATTTATTTAACAATCAATGATTATACAAAATTCTGTTAATATACTGCCGAAGCTATGATTTGAATAAACAGAATCAGAAATACCATGGCAATCGGATAAACAGTTGCGTAAGCTACGCTCGGTATGTTACTGTCCACCATTGAATCGGCAGCAGCAAGTCCCGGAGTACTCGTCATACCTCCCGTTATCGTTCCCAGCAAATCGAGCAGACTGATTTTAAATACCAGACGTCCGACAATAGCTGCTACAAGCATCGGTATCAATGTGATGGCAGCTCCTACTCCGAACATCAGCAATCCGCTTTCCTGGAAAGTGGCTACCAGATTCTTACCGGCAGAAGTTCCCACTTCGGCAAGAAAAAGAAGCAGACCTAACTGGCGCAACAACTGATTGGCAGGTCCGGACATAGACCAGATGATGGGGCCTGTCTTACCAATCGCACTCAACACAAGGGCTACCATCAATACTCCGCCGGTCAGTCCCGGAGAGAATGACAGACTATCAGAGAAAGATATATTTATTTTGCCGAACAGCACTCCCAGTACAATACCCATCGCAATGGGGAAGAAATCCGTATCAGACAGTTTCTTCGCATTGTTACCCAGCAGGCGGGCTACTCCTTTAAGTCCTTCTTTCTCACCGACAACCATCAATTTATCACCAAACTTCAAAGCGAGATCTGGAGATGGAGACAAATCAATACCGCTTCGACGGACACGAGTCACTGTACAACCAAAATTTTTCTGTAAGTTCAAATCACCCAGTTGTTTATTTATCATGTCCTTTTTGGTCAACAGTAAAGATTCTATTTCCTGCGTTTTATCCAAAGGCAGTTCGCCTTCTTCTCTCTTACCGATTAACACAGCAAGCTGATTTAATGATTCTTCGCTACCTACGGCTTGTATGTAGTCTCCTTCACGCAGCACTGTATGGGCTGTAGGAATAGATATTTCATCATTGTGCTTCAGACGGGAAATAACAGCGCCCGTCATACCGCGTGCATTAATTTGCATCAGGTTACGGTTGAACACATGCGAATTGGTGACACGGTAGATACAAGTAGTCAGTTCTGGAAATTGTCCGCGACGTTCTATCTCCAGGCGACGGGCTTCTTTATCCAAATCTACCCGCATAATTTTAGGTAACAGTTTGACAAACAGAATCACGCCGATTACTCCAAACGGATATGCGATACCGTAAGCAATGGATGCCAAAGGAGAATTGGTACTGTCAATAGCAACCGCCAGACCCGGTGTACTGGTCAACGCACCGGCAATCAGACCGACAATACTCGGTGTATCAATATCAAATGCGTACTTCAACCCGACTGCGGTCAGGCAGGCGGAACAAATTATAAGCATAGTAATGAGAATAAGCGTCTTTCCTTTACTGCGGAAAGAATCGAAGAATCCGGGCCCTGCCTGAATACCGATGGTAAAAATGAAGAGCACCAAACCGAAGTTTCCTAATTCTTTAGGAATGATAACACCAAAATGCCCGAAAAGAAGGGCAATGAAAATAACTGCCGACACATCAAGAGATAATCCTCTGATTTTTATTCTTCCCAGCATAAACCCTAATGCGACAATCAGGAAAAGGGAAAAATAAGAGGAATGCAATAAGTCAGTAAACATAAAAATAAAGGTTAGTTAGTTTAAGGGCGCGAAGGTACGGATTTTATTTAATCCTCACAACATTCGTTGCTGCAAGTAGCTCTTTCGTCTTCAAACTCCAAAGTGGCATGATGAATGCCTGCCTCTTCGAGTGCTTCCTTTATATGATGTTTCACTTCCTCCAACTGTGTGATATTATCAATGACAACGTGGGCAGTCAGAGCGGTTTCCGTTGTGCTTAACGCCCAAATATGCAAGTGATGGCAATTCTCCACACCGGGTTATTCCACGATAAGTTGCTGTATCTTTTGAGCGTCTATCCCCACTGGTACTCCATCCAAAGACAACCGGAGACTGTCATGAAGCAATCCCCAGGTAGAGACAATAATAATAACAGCAATGCCAAGTCCGATAATCGGGTCAATGATGCTCCATCCTGTATACGTAATAATAATACCGGAAGCAACTACACCGACAGATACCAGTGTATCTGCTGCCATGTGCAAGTAGGCCCCCTTCACATTCAGATCCTTATCTTTATCTTTCATGAAAAGCCATGCAGTAAGCGCATTGATGACCACTCCCACCCCAGCTGTCCATGCGATAGCGGAACCATCAACCGAAACCGGATGAAATAATTTGTCTATGCTCTCGGCAATAATAATGCCAACAGCAACCAACAGTATAACTGCATTTAATAAAGAAACAAGTATCGTGCTCTTCTTATATCCATACGTGTAACGACTATTAGGGTGAACTTTCTCCAACCGGAAGGCCAACATGGCAAGTACCAGACTGGCTACATCACCCAAATTATGCCCGGCATCGGAAAGTAACCCCAAAGAATTATAATAAAATCCTACTCCGAATTCTACTATGACAAAAGTTATATTCAGAGCGATGCCTATGATAAAAGCTTTATTGAGCGATGTCAACCGATGACTATGTTCGTGGTGATGATGAGGTTCCATATTATATATTGTTATTATATCCAATATACAAAAAAACATCTTACCCGAAGATTAGTTCATCCCTTTCCACTTTTGGCAGTATTAACGGTTTCTCAAAAAAAACAAGCCACCGAAATGAGTCACTCATTCCGATGGCCTATCCCCTTTAAACACCTTTAAACAAAATGAAAATATGCCTCATATACTAACTAAACTAACTAACCCTCGAGGCATATTTTAAAGAGGCTGTCGCATCAACCTCTTTTTATTATAGATAAGCTTTCGCTCTCTAATCTTATTTACGAGCTTCGGCAATATAACCGAGAGCTTCTTTACATTTGGCAGTTACATAAGCCCAGTCTTCTGCTGCCACCTTATCATTCGGGAACAGTTTAGAGCCCATACCTACACAGAATACACCGGCTTTGATCCATGCAGTCAGGTTTTCCTTAGTAGGTTCTACCCCACCTGTTACCATCAGCTTAGACCATGGCATCGGAGCCATCAAGCCTTTTACAAAGTTAGTTCCATAAACATCACCCGGGAATACTTTGCAAAGATCGCAACCTACTTCCTGTGCAAAACCAACTTCCGATACAGAACCGCATCCCGGAGTGTAAGCAACCGAACGACGATTACATACCTTAGCTATTTCAGGGTTGAACAACGGACCTACTACGAAGTTAGCACCCAGTTGCAAGTACATAGCAGCAGTAGCCGGATCAACGATAGAACCGATACCAATTGCCATTTCAGGACATTCTTTTGCTGCGAACTTAACGATTTCAGCAAATACTTCCTGTGCAAAGTCACCACGGTTTGTGAATTCGAAAGCACGAACACCACCGTCATAACAAGCCTTTACTACTTTCTTTGCAACTTCTGCATCTTTGTGATAGAATACAGGAACCATTCCTGTAGAGCCGATCTTATTTAATACGGCTATTTTATCGAATTTTGCCATCTTATTATTTACTATTTTAAAATGAATTGACTTTATAAACTTTCAACTCTCTATTACCTATTTATCTCTGTACGCGACCGCTTGCGTCACCACCAGCCAATGCTTCTACTTCTTCTACAGAAACAAGGTTGAAGTCACCATTGATAGTATGTTTCAAAGCAGATGCAGCAACTGCAAATTCAAGGGCAGCACCCTGATTAGGTTTAGTCATCAAACCATGGATAATACCACCGGAGAAAGAGTCACCACCACCTACACGGTCGATGATCGGATCGATATCATAACGTTTTGAAGTATAGAATTCTTCACCGTTGTAGATCATAGCTTTCCAGCCGTTGTGAGTAGCAGAGAAAGATTCGCGCAAAGTAGAAACTACATATTTGAATCCGAATTCTTTCATCATTTGCTGGAAGATACCTTTGTAACCTTCAGCATCTGTGTGACCAGCTTCAACGTCAGCATCCGGTTTGAAGCCCAGACAAAGTTCTGCATCTTCTTCGTTACCGATACATACGTCTACAAACTGCATCAACGGTTTCATAATAGACTGTGCTTTTTCTTTAGTCCACAGTTTCTTACGGAAATTCAAGTCAACAGAAACAGTTACACCGTGACGTTTTGCAGCTTCACAAGCCAGACGAGTCAACTCGGCAGCCTTGTCAGAAATAGCCGGAGTGATACCAGACCAGTGGAACCAGTCAGCACCTTCCATGATTGCATCAAAGTCGAAATCAGCAGCGTCAGCTTCAGCAATAGCAGAGTGAGCACGGTCATAAATAACCTTGCTAGGACGCATAGAAGCACCTGTTTCCAAGTAGTAGATACCTACACGGTCGCCACCACGAGCAATAAAGTCTGTCTTTACGCCATATTTACGCAATGCGTTAACAGCAGACTGTCCAATTTCGTGTTTCGGTAATTTGGTTACGAAATAAGCGTCATGTCCGTAGTTGGCACAGCTTACTGCAACGTTAGCTTCACCACCACCATATACTACATCAAAAGAATCAGATTGAACAAAACGAGTATTACCCGGAGTTGATAATCTAAGCATGATTTCGCCTAATGTAACGACTTTCTTTCCCATAATCTTATGTTTTAAATTCTAAGTTATTAATATTATGAACTTTCAATTTATCATTTCAGCCCTATTTTAGGGGTTAACACATTGATTATATGACCATTAATCTACAAAATGACTAACACTACATACCTTTCGTGTGCGGGCACAAAGATACAACAATTTTCGTAATTACAAAAATTGTTATATATTTGTATCGAAAATATTAAGATTATTATTGTGTGCGAGCACAAAAACCGATATAAATAAAGGTTATCGTATGAATAAATTGCCCGAAAGGATCAGAATCAAAGACATCGCCCGTCTAGCAGATGTATCAGTGGGAACAGTAGACCGCGTTATTCACGGACGTAGCGGAGTATCGGAGGCCAGTAAGAAACGCGTAGAAGAAATTCTGAAGCAGCTTGACTACCAGCCCAATATGTACGCCAGCGCTCTGGCTTCCAACAAGAAGTATACGTTTATCTGCCTTTTGCCGGAGCATCTGGAAGGCGAATACTGGACGGCTGTAGAAATCGGTATTCATGAAGCTATCGCGACCTATTCGGATTTCAATACTTCGGTGAAAATCAACTATTACGATCCATACGATTATCATTCATTCGTCAACGCCAGCGAAGCCATCCTGGCCCTGCAGCCAGACGGAGTGATGGTAGCTCCTACCGCTCCGCAATATACGAAAGGATTCACCGATCAGTTGCAGGCACTGGATATACCTTATATATATATAGACTCCAATATTAAAGAGGTTCCTCCCCTCGCCTTCTTTGGTCAGAACTCACGTCAAAGCGGATATTTCGCTGCTCGAATGATGATGTTACTGGCACGGGAGGAAAAGGAAATTGTGATTTTCCGCAAAATACATGAAGGAATTGTAGGATCTAATCAGCAGGAGAACAGAGAAATCGGTTTTAGGCAGTACATGAAAGAACATCATCCGTCTTGTACTATACTGGAACTTGACTTGCATGCCGAACGCAACGACGAAGATAACGAGATGCTGGACGAATTCTTCCGCACTTATCCGATGGTTAAGAACGGAATCACTTTCAACTCTAAAGCCTACATCGTTGGCGAGTACCTGCAAAGCCGTGGAAAGAAAGACTTCAATCTGATAGGCTATGACCTTCTGGAACGGAATGTCACCTGCCTGAAAGAAGGAAGTATCTCCTTCCTCATCGCCCAGCAGCCGGAACTGCAAGGAGCCAATGGCATCAAAGCTCTATGCGATCATCTTATTTTCAAGAAAGAAGTGACTCGTATCAACTATATGCCCATTGATCTGTTAACAGTAGAGACAATAGACTATTACCATAGCAAATAACAACAAAGTACAACTTTACAAGTACATTACATGGAAACAAAGTATTTAAGAATTAATCCTGCCGACAACGTTGCCGTTGCCATTGTTAACCTCCCGGCAGGAGAGCATCTTTCTATAGATGGCATTGAGATTACATTGAACGAGGATATTCCTGCCGGACATAAATTCGCACTAAAGAATTTTGCGGAAGGTGAAAATGTAATCAAGTACGGTTACCCGATCGGACATGCACGAATGGCAAAGAAACAGGGTGACTGGATGAACGAAACAAACATCAAAACCAACCTTGCCGGATTGTTGGACTACACGTACAACCCGATTCAGGTTTCTTTAGATATTCCTCATAAAGATCTTACTTTCAAAGGTTACCGTCGCAAAAACGGTGATGTAGGTGTAAGAAACGAGATATGGATTATCCCGACTGTAGGTTGCGTAAACGGTATCATCGGACAACTGGCCGAGGGACTGCGTCGCGAAACCGAAGGTAAGGGAGTGGACGCCATCGTCGCTTTCCCACACAACTACGGTTGCTCGCAACTTGGTGACGACCACGAGAATACGAAAAAGATTCTTCGTGACATGGTGCTCCATCCCAATGCAGGTGCTGTATTGGTAGTAGGCTTGGGATGTGAGAATAACCAACCGGATATATTCCGTGAATTCCTGGGCGAGTTCGATGAAGACCGCGTCAAATTTATGGTTACCCAAAAGGTAGGTGACGAATATGAAGAAGGAATGGAAATCCTGCGTGATTTATATGCAAAAGCCTCTAAAGACGAACGTACCGATGTACCTTTGTCCGAACTTCGTGTGGGATTAAAATGCGGTGGTTCTGACGGTTTCTCCGGCATTACGGCCAACCCATTGTTGGGTATGTTCTCCGATTTCCTGATTGCACAGGGAGGTACAAGCGTATTGACTGAAGTTCCGGAAATGTTCGGTGCAGAAACGATCCTGATGAACCGTTGTAAAAACGAAGAGCTGTTTGAACAGACTGTCCATCTGATTAATGACTTCAAAGAATACTTCCTGTCACATGGAGAGCCTGTAGGTGAAAATCCTTCTCCGGGCAACAAAGCCGGTGGTATCTCTACTCTGGAAGAAAAAGCACTGGGATGTACCCAGAAATGTGGAAAGAGTTATGTATCCGGCGTAATGCCTTACGGCGAACGTTTACAGAAAAAAGGACTCAACCTGCTTTCTGCTCCGGGCAATGACCTGGTTGCAGCCACTACTCTTGCAGCAAGTGGATGCCACATGGTACTTTTCACCACCGGACGCGGTACTCCTTTCGGCACTTTTGTTCCGACCATGAAGATTTCCACCAATTCAACCCTGGCTAAAAACAAACCGGGATGGATTGACTTCAACGCCGGTGTGATCGTAGAAAACGAACCGATGGAAAAGACTTGTGAACGCTTCATTGATTATATCATCAAAGTGGCAAGCGGTGAATTCGTAAACAACGAAAAGAAAGGCTATCGCGAAATTGCTATCTTTAAAACAGGGGTAACCTTGTAAACAGGTCGCTATCTGATACAACAAATATATCGAAGATAAAAGATACATTGTTAAAACAATAGAGTTGCTATCCCGTTCAACTTATCATTGAGTGAAGGATAGCAACTCTTTTTTTGTTATACCATATCATCGCCTGTTTTCTTAAACGTAACGCGGATTGTTTTATGGAAAGGAATAAAACGAGAAATCACAGCTATGACAACAGATATAACCAACAAATAACCCAGAATCTCTTTCAGTGCCAGCAACAGGCTTTGTTGTTGTAGCGTATTATATAAGGAGTTGGTTGCCAACTGCGCAGCCTCATCATACGGATGTCCCTGTGTCATCGCATTGTTCAGCGACTGGCTATAGCGTGCTGACGACAATGGATCAGCAACTGTTATAGTCTCCGACAAAGAATACATATATTTTTGTTGCAGTCGGTACAGTACATTACTATAAAAAGAAGTCGCCATGATAGGTGCCAACACGGAACGGAAAATAATCAGGAAGAAAGCATTCGACAATAAGTATTTCGGATTCAAGTCTTCCACGGCAAACAGGGCAAAAGCAATAATCAAAGTCAACATACCCAAACCACGAAAGAAGATAGGCAGGTAGAGCATCTCATACGTACTATCCGGAGAAATGCCAAAATACAAAATGGCAAAGAAAATCACAAAGCAACTCATTCCTCCCGCTATCAGAAAACGGAAACGCCACCGTTGCCAGCGAAACCACCAAAAACAAATAAAGGCGCCGACTACATATCCCGGAAGTAAATAAATATAAAGAGAATAGGTATGCGTAGTATCTACTTTCAGAATAACAGTCAGATAGTTAGTCAGCAAAGTGGTTGATGTACTGAAAAACATCACGAGCATCATATAAAAATAGCCCACAATTGCTTTGGGTTGGAATAAAGGAGCCAGACTTACATAAGGATTCTCCGAACGGCTTTGATACCAGATGAACAGTGCAATCAGCATAGGTGCTATTACAATATAAATACATATCTTGCCGGAAGCCATCCAATCGAGCACTTTGCCATAATTGATAACGTACATCAACATCAGCAACCCGGCTGAAATAACAAACATCTCACGGATATGCAGATCAGACCATGCGACAGCTTTTATGGGACGGTTATGCCGGAAACAGATGATAACAAACAGAATGGAAATCAAGATCAATACCATCATAAAGTAGTACATATACTTCCAGTTATAATGATACGCCAGTAAAGCCGTTACCAGCATCGAAGCTTGTCCCCCACCGTAAACCAACGGATAAAAATAAGAATAGAACTCGCTACGCACATTCTTCGGACTGAAAATCTTCTGGGCATAACGAATAAACCACAACATAAGAAACCCTTTCAAGAAACCGACAGCAAAACTACAGACAATCAAAATATCTGCGTTTTGCGTACGCGCACAAACCCAACTCAATAAGAATTGCAGTACTAAATCAATCAATAACAGAGATTTCACGGAAAAGGCTGCCAACACCTTAGGAATAATCGGGTATGCGATAGCCATACCCGCCGAAGCAGCGTAATACCCCATCGTAATATCTTCCGAATTAGTACCCAGCGTGTTCGACACTTCCAGCATACTGCCTGTATACGAGCCATTGAGCATAGTGACCGGAAGAATTACGATGAAAATGCTGATAAGCCCAAGCCAATCGGGCACCCATTGACGAACAGGTGCCTCCAATTCCTTCATGGTAATCATTTGCGTAAAGCTTCTGTTTCCACCATCATCCCGGCTCTCAACTGTGCCATTTCTTCCGGAGAAACATCTTCCAAGTCGATACGCACAGGGATTCGCTGCTGTACCTTTACAAAATTACCGGCAGAATTATCTGTAGGAACCAAGGAATATTTAGACCCGGTTGCCTCGGAAATTGCAGTGACTTCCCCGTGAAAAATCTTTCCGGGCACTGCGTCTACTTTAATACGCACCTGCTGGCCAATATAGATATTAGCAATCTGCGTTTCTTTATAATTAGCGGTAATCCACTTGTCCTTGTTACGCACCAAATAAGAAATAGTCTGTCCGGTCTGCACATATTGACCGGGTTCAAGCGTACGCCTACCCATATATCCATCATAAGGAGCAGTGAGAACCGTATAAGACAGATTCAGCTTAGCCAAATCCAGGTCTGCTTCTTTACGCAAAATGGCAGCCTCCGTACCGGTTGTTTTCTTACTTGTCTCCGCATATTGTGATAATGCCGCCTGTTTCTGTGCAACTAATGCCTGATAACGTGCCTTTGCTGCCTCATAAGCAGCTTTCGCTTGCTCATACTGCTGTTCCGGAACAGATTCTTCTTTCAACAAACGTTCAAAACGATGATAATCCTGTTCCAATTGCCAGAGTTTCGCTTTCGCTTCAGCGATGTTGGCATCCTGTACGGCAATATTCGTATGGGAAGTTTCAATACCCGAATGAAGAACATCCTGCGAGCCATGTGCATCCAACAATGCAGCTTCCGCTTCCTTTACCTTAATCTGATATTCACGATTGTCAAGCACCAGCAGAGTATCTCCCTGATGGACATATTGATGCTCCTTAAAACGAACCTCCTTGATATAACCCGAAGCCCGGACATTCAAAGGAGCTACATATTGATCTACAAAAGCATCATTAGTCACTTCGTAATTGACATAACGCCAGAAGTAATTAACAGTCCACCAAAGCCCGGAGACAGCTAAACAGATACATACCAAATTTAAAACGATATTACGAACCCTTACTTTTTTCAGTTTCTTCTGTTTTTCTTTCCATTCAATTGCCATATCTGTTCTGTTTATTAAAGACGTCCACAAGCCTTCTGAAGTTGATAATAAGTATAAATCACACGAGTGCGTGCAGTGACCAGCTGCAATTCCACATTCAAACGGACGGAATTCGCATCAAGTAAATCAGTCAGGATAGCCAGTTGATTCAGATAACGATTCTGCATAATACGGTAATTTTCTTCCGCTTGCCGGACAGACAGTTTTAGAGCCTCTACCCTCTGCAACGCTTCCCTGTGGCGTAAAAATGCCGAACGCACATCCATGCGGATTCCCTGCATTTTCTGTTCTTCTTCATTCTTCCGCAAAGACACCATCAGTTTACTCTCTTTTACTTTATGATTGTTCTTGTACAGTGAAGATAAAGGATAGGAAACCGATACGCCCACATTCCAGTTATTGTTATACATATCCGCCAATGTACGTGAAACGGGACGTGCCAATGTATTCGATGCATATAGCGACACACTGGGAAGAGATAAGGATTGGGCAGAACGGATTTCATTCCTTGCCAATTCTGTCTGTGCGCGAAGCAGCCTCATCGCCGGATCATTTTCATACGCCTGAACAATATAGTCATCATAGGACTGCAAAGCAACTGCCTGATAGAGAACGGTTGTATCCGGTTGTAACAACAAGTTCTCATCCTGCCCCAACAAGATATTGAGTTGCTGAGATACAAGCGCAATGCTATTTTCCGCTTCCTCCAAAGACAGTCGGTCATTAGTCAGCTGCATTTCGCTCCGCAATACATCATTATTGGTAATCAGCCCCTCTTTTTTCATTCGCCGGATATCGCGTAACCGGAGTTCCGACTCTTCAATATTCCGTGTCAGTATCTCATGCTGCTTAAACAGACTAAACAAGTTCATATACTGATTGAGTAACCGTAACTTTATTTCCGCCTCATCGGTCAACGTTTGTAGTTCGGCAACTTGCTTTTCTATATCCGCTTTATGAATGGCACTTCGGATTTTACCACCCTGATAGAGAGGCTGTGCCAGATCAATCGCATAATTTTGTGACCAGTCCGGCGCTTCCGGGTATGAAGGATCGGATAATCCCCGTTCCCAAACAACAGGCTGCCCTACAAATCCCCCTTTCAGTCCGATCTGCAGTTCCGGTAACTGTGCAGACCGTGCGGTCCGTATCCGCTCCTGTGCCATAGATTCTTTCATTACATCCGCCTGAAGTTGCAGACTATGCTGTACTCCCCGTTCAAAAAGCTGATCGATAGTGAGAAACAAAGAATCGGTTTGTGCATTTATGGATTGAACAGCCAAAAACAGGCTAGATAAAACCGCCCCATACTTCTTATACATTTTCAAGTACATCGCATACACTCTTTAATTCAGACAACATAGTTTCAATGCTCTCTATACCAACAATCTTTTCTGCGTATACATAGACCTGATCGAGAATCGGACGAATCTGTTCTTTAAATTCTTCTCCTTCGGGAGTCAGGAACACCAGTTTATTACGACGGTCGGCAGGATCTTCTTTCCGGTGAACATACCCTTTCTTTTCCAGATTATTCATCAAATTGGTGAGACATGCCTTATCTTTTGCAATGCGTTCCGCCAATATCTGCTGACTAATTCCCTGCTCATGCCATAAACTACTCAATACCTGAAGCATCTCAAACGTAATACCCGCATTATTTTTTCTCAATGTCCGTTGCATAGACCGGCGGAAAGCCATACGGGTACGAACAATCTGCAACATGAGTTCTCTAAACTCTGCTCCTTCTCTCATTTTCTATTCTCTTTTTACCTGTTTCGTTTCGGCGGCAAAGTTAGGTATTTCCTTCGGATTAGTCAAACGTTTGACTAATTTCATTTTCAAACCCTCTTTATCTAATTTCTGGCTATTCGTTCATTCACGCATTAAACAACTATATATGAACGCTTTATCATACCATTCAAATATTTACCATTAAAATATTCAGGCAAAAAGTTTGTTCATCTGAAATCTTTTATTTTACTTTGCACTACAAAGTACTTTTTTATATGAATAAAGATAAAGTATTAGAATCGGTAAATGAGATAAAAGAGTTGATGGAAAAGTCCTCCAAGTTTATCTCTCTAAGTGGTCTCGCTGCAATCATGGCGGGCATTTACGCATTAGCTGGCGCATACATCGCCACACAAGTTATCACCCCGGGCACACATTTAATGGTTGCTCTCGAACTAATGGCTATTATAGCCTCGCTCGTATTGGTAGCAGCTGCGGTCACCGCCTGCATCCTGTCCTATTATAAATCCAAGAAGACAGGACAGAAATTTTTCAGCCGCCTCACTTACCGGGCATTGTGGAACTTTTCTCTTCCGATGCTGACCGGAGGTGTTTTATGCATCTCCATCATGATGCATGAGTATTATGACATCCTGGCTTCCGTCATGCTTTTATTTTACGGACTGGCACTGGCCAACGTATCCAAGTTCACTTACTCCAGTATCGTATGGTTAGGATATGCTTTCATTTGCCTGGGAGTCGTAGATTGTTTTTGGGAAGGTCATTCACTGCTGTTCTGGACCATCGGTTTTGGCGGTTTCCATATTCTTTATGGCATATTGTTCTATTTACACTACGAAAGAAAGAGATCATAAATGATAGAAGCATTCCAATATATTAATAAAGCATTCGAAAGCAAGGTCCGGCTCGGTATCATGGCTATTCTGATGGTAAATGAGGAAGCCGACTTCAATTTTCTGAAAGAGCAGCTCTCTCTGACAGACGGCAATCTTGCCAGCCATACCCGTGCCCTGGAAGAACTGGGATATATCGTATGCAACAAAAGTTTTGTCGGACGAAAGCCACGAACTGTTTTTCAAGCAACCCCGCAAGGCAGAGAAGCTTTCAAATCTCATATTGAAGCCTTAGAGAAATTTCTAAAATCAAAATAAATAATTCATCAAAACACTACTGGCTTATGGACGGTTTCAATGAAAATTCAAATGAGCAACAGGCGCAGCAACCTATGGGATGTCTCCACCGTTTCTCCAAAACAATCAAGGTTGTCATCATCGGGTTATTAATTCTTCTCCTGATGATACCGATGTTCATGATTGAAAATCTTATTTCCGAACGGGGACGAACCCAGGAAGAAGCTATCGACGAGGTAAGTGAAAAATGGAGTCTGGCACAGACCATCACGGGCCCCTACCTGAATCTCCAGTATCCGGTCGTCATTGAAAATAACGGCGAGAAGAAGGTTTCTATCAAAGACCTGATACTTTTTCCCGATGAGCTCATGGTCAGCGGGCAACTAAAGACTGAAATTCTGAAAAGAAGTATCTACGAGGTCAATGTATATCAATCGGAACTGACATTGAAAGGATCATTCAGTTCGGAAGAATTGAAAAAGAGCAGAATAGATATGGAACAGTTGCAGTTTGACAGGGCGGCTATTTGCCTGAATATGACCGATATGCGGGGTATCAGCGAACAAATCAGCATCACTTTGGGAGATTCTGTTTATATATTCGAACCGGGTATGGACAACAGAGGAATAGATAACACCGGAGTTCATGCAATCGCAAACTTATCGGAGTTGAAACAGAATAAAAAACTACCTTATGAAATAAAAATCAAACTGAAAGGTTCGCAGTCACTCAACTTTATTCCATTGGGTAAAACAACCCGTGTAGATCTGAAAGCCAACTGGAATACGCCTAGCTTCACCGGTAACTATCTGCCTAATAACCGCAACATTACAGAGAAAGAATTCTCTGCACAATGGCAGGTTTTAAATTTGAACCGGAATTACTCACAGGTGATGGTTGACTACAACAACTCGAACATCAAGGACATTGAGAACTCCAGTTTCGGCGTTAACTTCAAAATCCCGGTGGAACAGTACCAACAGTCCATGCGTTCTGCAAAATATGCAATCCTGATTATCTTACTGACTTTCGGAGTGATTTTCTTCACCGAAATTATGAATAAGACCCGTATTCATGCCTTGCAGTATTTATTGGTAGGACTGGCACTCTGTCTATTCTACAGTTTGCTCCTCTCCTTCTCCGAACACATCGGATTCAATCCTGCCTATTTATTATCTTCTGCACTGACCATTACACTGGTAGGCGGATATATGTTCGGAATCACCAGGAAAAAGAAACCGTCATTAATCATGTCAGGACTATTAGGTATACTCTATATCTATATATTTGTCCTTATCCAACTAGAGACTTTCGCATTATTGGCAGGCAGCTTAGGACTGTTTATTATACTGGCAATAGTGATGTATTTCTCAAAGAAAATAGACTGGTTCAATGAATAAGAATATGCTTTTCAAAAGAGCGTCATTAGACTAATAATAAGTTATATCAACCTATCATTAGCTTCGCACTTTGTTTGCGAAGCTAATGATAAAAAATAGCAAATATCATCTTTTTCGAACATCATTAAAATTCTTAAACTACCGTATTTACATTATCCTTCAACTATTTCTTCAACAAAGAACAAAAGTATTAGCTAACAATTTCATCAAATTACTTTTTACTCTTCGTTGGGTTTAAAGTTGGTAATATTTCACCAATAAATTTGTTAAATCTAGGTTCACCTATCTTCTCCATCAGAGCTTCTGCCAAAAGATAAACTTTCGTTTCTTTACTATCAGGAAAATAACTCTTTAAGTGAGAATCATTAGCTTTTGCATTTACTATTGCATCTTTCAACAATGGCAAGTATTTCAAATAAAAATAGCCACCTTTTTCTTGCTTATGCAATGCTTCTTTCACTTTTTGAGCTTTTGAACAATCAATATCCTTCAAATCTTTCAGTTTATGATATAGCAACCATACCTCAAAACAGGGGTTACTTATTATAATATTCCAGTTTGGAAAATTATTACAATACTCTGCAAGTTCTTCAATCTGTTTTCTTGGCCAATTATCAACATCAATAACACACCACAAAGTATCATTATCTTTTTCAGAAAGCCCGACTTCTTCAATATACCGCTGCACTCTTTCAAGCACTTTCTTTGGCGCCGAATCCCGTTTTCCGATTCTATTTTCAATAATATCGACTTTAATTCTATCAATCATACTAAAAGGGCGAAAATACTCCGGTTCCCTCTCTGTTCCTTCACAAGCTATTGCAAAAAGGCTGTAATCACGTGTCTTTTCTTGCTCTACATTTTTATCGTACCCTCTTACTTTAAATCCCATTGTATTCCCAATTTAAGTCCTCCAATTTTGAAAGAAACGGTATCGCGCCAAAACGTCCGTTAAGGTAACCTTTTTCTATATCTAAATCATTTCTTGGTTTAAAATCATTAAGGGTATACAAATGTGTACTTTGCACTTCCTTATCTTTTTCTGCAAACCATATTTCGTCTGCCCTGAAAATTTTGCAATTCAATAAACCAGCTTCGTGCGTTGTAAAGATCAGTTGCCCCTTAATGTCATCGTCATCCATTATTTTTTTTACGAGAGTATGCAACAATGATGGATGTAAACTTCGATCTAGTTCATCAACGACATATGTCCTCTCTTTCTTAAGCATAGAATTGATCATTGGAACAAAGTCTAATAATCGTTGGGTTCCGTCTGATTCTTCATTTAACTCAAATGCCACTTCCTTTCCACTTATAGTTCGATTGGTAATCAAGCTCTTAATAACATATTTTCCTTCTTCCTTTGTAGCTGATACAGAACGCCCTTTTCCACGAAATATCACGAACTTTTTTTCATCAATATCTTTCTTTATATCATCAATATCTTCATTCTCCGGCATTTTTTCTCTCTTAAAAAAAGTGTCAAAGTCCTCATTCTTCAAAGCAAGACTATCGATTCCTAAATCAAAAGAATGCAATAGTTTTTCCGAGAAGCATTTAAATTCATTATTAATATAAATATTTGTAGCCAATGATATCGGTCTATAATTTGGATATATTATACATAAGTATTTTTTAAACCACTCACAAACATCGCCTATCTCGTCTATTTTAAGATTCTTATTTTTTGAAATCAACAATTCATCATTTTGAAGTAAATTGTCTTCCATCAAAGAAATCAGCATTTTACTCTCTTTTGTCATAAGAAACTTCTCATTCATAGTAATCACTGGATGCTTCTTTTCTTCGGAATATTTTCTTTCAAAAATTTTTTTGGCATTTTTGATTCCTGTTTGATATAGCCATTCTTCCAAACAAAGTCCAGAATCAAAAATAACTCCATACGTATACACCTTATTTTTTATCGAAAATTCTATTTCATACGATATTGGCATCTTATCAGCATCTTTTGCTAATTTATTCTTTACCTTACCTGCTCTTGCAGGAATCTTACCACTATTAACGAGGATTTGCAAACTATCAATAGCCCTAATCAGATTAGATTTTCCAGCCCCGTTAGCCCCATAGATAGCCGATGCTTTAAGTACATTCAAGTCCTTCTTAACCGAATACACATGTTCCTTATGACTTTTTAGCGATTTAGCAGCTAGCATATTAAACTCCGTTTCTTCAAAAAAAGAAAGGAAGTTAGATACAATAAACCTTATCAACATATGTTTTACATTTATATAGTTACAGCTACAAATAAAACGAAAATTTCTCATTAAATATCACTTTTCTGCATTTATTTCAAAAAACAATCATCAGACAAGAGGATTTATCGTTTATAAGTCACAAATAGTCTCGGAATTATTTAACAAATAACCGGCTTTTCTTCTGAAACACTTGACAAACGGCTTTTTATTTTGTATCTTTGAGAAAACAAAATCTATAAACGACATGAATATAACAAGAAAAATAGATACATAAAAAGCTCTTAAACTGATCTTATTCAGGACCAATACAGATATATTATAGGGCAATGATTTGACGATCATTGCCCTATTTTGTTTGTATTTATACACATAACTTTTTCTATGATCTCCCCAAACGACTAAAATAGTTTTTAATAAACTCTGATACCGTTTATAATAAACTACCCCAAAGTTTATTATAAACCCAAATTGCGTTTATTAAGAATGTCTTCTTCGAATGTAAAAATAGAGAAATGCACTTTCATACAATAAAAGGATATAAATAAGCCGTTCATTCATACAGTAACATAAACGAACAAAGTTGTTTTTTATTTCATCCAAACGATTGGATACCCCAAGTTTCTTTTGACAGCTTCCATTTCCGCACTGTGCCACATTTCATGCTTAAAGCTCCACGACAATGCCTCATATTTAATTTCAGCAACAGGATGTTTAAACGGGAGGGGTTGCAAACACTCTGCCAAAACATCATCATTCAATATTCCCAGACTCTCGATACAGATCTGATGAACGATTTCCATTTGTTCTCTCAATTCAGCAACCGGAATCAAATCTTTCTCTATGGAACGATGCAATGTCCCCATGCCATTAAATATTCTATTATATTTTTGGATAGGCACCCACTTTCCTACCCTTTCATTCACACCGGTAACAGCTGTCAACGTGTGGAAATTCTGCGAAACAAGCAGATGCCCCACTTGCCAGATAAAGTTAGAATCTGTTCCTTCAGGAATAACATACCACAAATCTTCCGGCAATTCAGACATCAAACGATTCACAAATGTGCGAGCTTCTATAATCTGCTCCTTCAAAAAATCAATTTTACTCATAACTATATGTTTTTAAATTATACATATAGTTAGTGGAAAAGTAAATGAGCTTTGTGACAACTTACTGCAAAAATTTCTCCCAATAATTTTTCCTTGGAAGTTCTTTTTCAAACTTCTTATATAAATCGGCAAGCCTCATCATTCGTTGTACTGTTGCATATTCCTTATCCATATCAATAGAATATACCGGTTTACAAATACGGCATTTACAAGCACCATCGGGATTATACAACGGACAAGTATCATTCATAAAAGCAGTGATTTTCTGAATGGAACGATTATAAATTTGCCGCACATTACTTTCTTTCAGTTCCATGATTTCGCTAATCTGCCGATAAGGCAACCCGACATTTTCTCTAAAGATAAAAATCAGACGGGCATCGTTATTCAGACAATGATTCAAAGCCGTGATACACCAGTCACATCTTTCTTTTATCCACTCCCGCTTCGCTTCTTCCCCACCCGAGTATTCGATTTCCGGCAACGCACGGAAATATTCAAATTCCAACATTCTCACCTGCCGTTCACATTCCGCATACCTGCTTATAGTGCGACGAGCGATAGTATATATCCACGTAGAAAATTCCGAATCGCCTTTAAAGCTACTGATACTTTTGCAAAGTTCATACCACACTTCCTGCGCTGCTTCGCAAGCGATTTCTTTATTCTGAATCATCCGGTGAGCAATCGTGGAAATCATATTTCCATATTTTTTCACCAAATGATTGATATCCATTTCCATCGTTACACACTAAAATGTTTTCTTCAAATATATCATATCCACCAACTGCACACCATCCTCATACATCGGATGATCGTAGTTGTCAGTAAAGAAATTCTTTATCCGGTGAGAAACCGTGAAACCACAGTGTTCATAGAAAGATCTGGAAGAAGGTACATCGCCTGTACCCACTAACATTTCAAAACACTTTCCCTGATAATATTCAAATAAAAATTCGATTAAACGTTTTCCGTACCCCTGCCGTTGAAAGAAAGGAACGGTAGCAATATTCTTGATTTCATAAATACCTTCCCCCTCACGAGTCACTACACAAAGAGCTTTCAATCCGTTATCATAAAGAACGAACATATCACCGCGCTCCAAATACCGGTCAATCATACTTTCCTGTTCATCAGCCAAGAGTAATAATTCGAGAAATTCTTTTTTATCTGAAGTTACTAGCTTTATCTCCATATTCTTAAATATTTGAATGGTGTTATAATCAAATGTATGTACTAATATACCTGTTTATCCACTCATCGAGCGACTTGTTGCAAAATCCTTCCCTCTAACCTTTAAAGAAGTATTTTCTCCAGATCATCAGGCACATATACCAGTCCGGAAAATTCCCGGGACGCTTCTTCCGTATAAGACTCCTTACGAGTGGCTAATGTCTTATCCTCTGTATGATATAATAACAGACGCTTTATTCCTAATTGTTGTGCCAGTCTGCCCGCATCCAGTGCAGTACTATGATGTTTTTCATAAGGTTTGAAACGCTCGCGATCCTTATATAAACAGAATGCTTCACACAATAGCCAGTCCACACCTTCAGTATATGAGCGAACTTGCTCATTATACGGTTCATCTCCCAAACAAACCAAAGATTTGCCGTTAGGTAATAATGCCCGGAAACCGTATTGTTTTTCTTTGGTGGAAGCAATATCAAAACATTGTAAACTCAAATCACCAAGCTGAAGAGTATCTCCGTTTTTTATTTCGTAGAACTCAATATGTTTATTGATAGCTTTCATAACCGAAACAGGCAGCGTCATGCGACATATTTGCTCCAGCACCATCAGCACTTTGTCGTGTCCATACACACGGAATGTTCCAGAATAATGCCCGTTTGATGCCCGCTGTGCAATGATACGTATCATCCAGACAGCCCCCAGTATATGATCGGTATGTACATGCGTCACAAACATATCGTGTATACTGTCGATGGGTACATCTACTTTTTCCAATTGGTTTAAGATTCCATTTCCACCACCTCCATCGACCAGTAATACAGTCTCTTTCGTTTGGAGGATAAAACAGGTATTATAACATTTGGTAACGGTAGCATTGCCCGTTCCGAGCATAATCAACTCCGTTTCTATCTGATTCATTTCTGCCATTGCCAATTCATTCATGTTGCTGATTTATTTGCCTATGTTCCAGAACGGTATCCATATTCTCCAAAGCCCATCCTACCAGTCCTTCAATATGAGGAATCAAAGTGCCACCCGTATCTGTCAGGCAATACTCCACACGGGGAGGTACTTCGGCATACACTTTCCGCTCCACCAATCCGTCTGATTCTAAAGTACGTAACGTAACAGTCAACATTCTTTGAGAGACATCTTCTATCGTTTTATGAATATCACTAAAACGCATCGTACCATTGGCATTCAACGTAATAAGCACCAGCATCGACCACTTGTCTCCCAAGCGGCTTAACACATCTCTTATCGGACAATTTCCTGTCGGATGAAAGTTTTTCATTCTTTAACGTTTTGTATTTTATTGAAATTCAGCAATAGTTACCTTTATGTAACTTCCTTATTTTCAAGTACGTTCTTGCATTTTTCAAACAAGAAAGATACATTTGCATCACAAAAGTAATAAACTTACTAATAATAACTATTGTTTCATTTAAATAATTATGATTATGGCAAAGAAAGTTGCAGTTTTAGCAGTGAATCCGGTAAATGGTTGTGGACTATTCCAATATTTGGAAGCATTTTTCGAAAATGGCATTTCATATAAAGTATTTGCCGTATCGGATACGAAGGATATTAAAACAAATTCAGGAATCAGCCTGACAGTAGATGACATGATCGCTAATTTGAAGGGACACGAAGATGAATTCGACGCACTCGTTTTCTCATGTGGCGATGCAGTGCCTGTATTTCAGCAGAATGCTGATAAGCCCTACAATGTAGATTTAATGCAAGTCATTAAAAGTTTCGGAGATAAGGGAAAAATGATGATCGGACATTGTGCCGGTGCAATGATGTTCGACTTTACAGGAATTACCAAAGACAAGAAAGTAGCAGTTCACCCATTAGCCAAACCAGCCATTCAAAACGGAACAGCTACTGATGAGAAATCAGAGATAGATGGTAACTTTTTCACTGCTCAAGATGAAAATACCATTTGGACAATGATGCCGCAAGTTATCGAAGCATTAAAATAATGCCGACAGCGCAGATATAAAATAATAAATATAAACATTATTATTTTAATTCACGTATCCGAAGATAAAAAAGTGCGTTCCTTTAAAAGGAACGGTGTGTTTCTCGGTGTGCAACGAGTCGTTTCTTTTAAAGGAACGACCCGTTGGTTTTAAAGGAAAAATGCACATTTATTACGTATTAATAATCAACCACTTACAGATTCAAAAAATTCTAAGACCGACTAACGTCCCCAAACAGCATTTAATTCTATAAATCCGCACAAGTCCACCTCTTTATTTCTCAAAAGGCCGTTGTTAGTTAACTAAAATCCAACGGAAATATCATATTTTACATTCTCTTTTCGTACCAAGAAAAAGAAAAACGGAACATTACAAAAATCCGAAACAGCGTTCATCATTTTTTAAAAGTCCGTATATTAGCAGCTTGAAGATTTGAAAGAGATAAACAGGATACTCCTTTCGAGTTTAAATAACCAAACAAGATGCCTAAAACAATATGATTAGAGAGAGAGAGAATTACCATGCATTTTTACTTCATTTTTTAGAAAGACTGAATAGCTGTGACTCTATTGAGAAAAAAATCACAGAATCACTTACGGATATTTGCGAATATTATGGTTTTAAAAGAGCATTCATTTATCAAACGGATGGATTTCGCTACTTTTATTTAAAGGAAACAATTGGCAATAACGACAATATCCTACGCCAGCGTTTTGAAATCAGTGAAATGAGCAATCAACATATTGCCCACGCAAATGGCAAAAGCAAACCTTTTTATGCTTGCAGAACCCAAAATGCTTCCTGGGATGATGTGGACATCATTGATTTTTATAGAGTCGATTCTTTACTGATCCGGCAAATTCAAGACTCCGAAGGAAAAATCATCGGATTCATCGGATTTGCAGACAGGGAGCATGCAATATCTTTCATCGATGAGGAACTGCAAATGATTCATCTCATTTTAGGATCACTCTCCAAGGAAATAGCAGTGCGTGAATATAAGGAAAGAGAAGTGCGGGCAGGCAAGACTTTAAGCAGCATCATGAATAACATGGGGGTTGACATCTATGTAAACTCTTTCGATTCTCATGATATGCTATATGCCAATGAATCCATGGCTGCCCCTTATGGAGGCATCGAACATTTTGAAGGAAAAAAATGCTGGCAGGCTCTATATAAAGATAAAACCGAAGAATGTGAGTTTTGCCCTAAAAAACATTTGATTGACGAAAACGGGCAACCGTCCAAAGTCTACTCCTGGGATTACCAACGCCCGTTCGACAAATGTTGGTTCCGGGTATTCAGCGCAGCATTTGCCTGGATCGACGGACAGATCGCACACGTTATCACCAGTGTAGATATTGACCATCAGAAAACCATTGAGGAAGAACTAAGAATAGCCAAAGAAAAAGCGGAAAACCTGGATCGTTTAAAATCAGCTTTCCTTGCCAATATGAGTCATGAAATCCGTACTCCGCTAAACGCAATTGTCGGCTTTGCCAGTTTGCTGGTCGAATCGGATGACAAAAAGGAACGTCAGGATTATGTCGATATCATGCAGGAAAACACTGAACTTCTTTTGCAACTGATATCCGATATTCTCGATTTATCAAAAATAGAGGCCGGAACACTCGACTTCACCATGGATCATCTGGACATCAAGAGCTTCTGTGAAGATATAATGCGCAATTATGATATAAAAAAGGATAAACCCGTACCGGTTCTGCTGGCACCCGGTTTGCCCGAATATTATATATATACAGACAAGAAGCGCTTGATGCAGGTGATTACGAACTTCATCAATAACGCCCTCAAATTTACGGAGACAGGGCAGATTACTCTTGAATATCATCTAAAGGAAAATACGAATGAAATAAAATTCTCCGTTACAGATACAGGTATGGGTATTGCTCCCGAAAAAGTCGATAAAGTGTTCGACCGTTTCGTAAAACTCAATTCTTTCTCAAAAGGTACAGGATTGGGATTGTCCATTTGCAGAAGTATTATCGAGCACCTTGGTGGTACTATCGGCGTCGAATCCAAATTGGGAATCGGCAGTCGTTTTTGGTTCACTCACCCCTATACAGGCTGATAAAAAAGTATGCTAGTACTCGCAAAAGGCGAGTTTAGCATAAAAAAGAGCGAAAGTGTCCGATAAAACAAGTATTCCGGCAAAATTAATCATAGAAATAATTTTTCAAGCCTTTTTTTCACTACATTTGTCCTACTAAAATAAAACAAAGTGAAATAAAAATACCACAAGCAAACATTTATCATGAATATAAGAAAATACCTATGGCTCTTTTTTTTATGTTTCTTGTCTACATCGTCTATCCAAGCTCAAAGAAACTATATAGATATTCCTAAATACATTCTATGTATCAACTCTTATGCAGAATCTACACCGTGGAGTAGCCGGATGATTTCTACTATATCGGAATACGTACAAAAGGATCCTCAACTGGCGTTGTATGCAGAGCATATGAACACACTGATGATGGACAATGATTCTATTTTAGGAGAATTTAAAAATATGATTTCCCAGAAATACTCGCAACCACATCCCCGGTTATTGGTATTATTGGGAAGTCCCGCATTTACGTTAAGAGATGAATACAGAAAATTATGGGGAGATATACCTGTTATTCTCTGTTCGGAAGAAGCTTTTCAAGGACCGCAAAAAGCTTACTTCCAGAAAAAAGAGATTGCACCAGCCGATCGTACTCCGATATCGCAGTTCGCCGATCCTTATAATATGGTTTTCCTGTATTCGAATCTTTATCTTCGCGAAAATATACAACTTATCAATCACCTAAAGCCCAACATCGAGAAATTTATATTCATTGGCGATGAACGGGAAATTAATTTAAGTAATAGCCTGGACATTCAGGATGAATTAAAAAGAAACTATCCTCAGATCGAATATCAGTTTTTAACACCACGAAAGATGACTACCAATCAATTGTTGGACTCACTGTATCGTGTCGACTGCCAAACAACAGGTGTATTATTCGCATCCTGGTTTTATAAACAGACATTTGCTGGCAATACATCATTAATAAGTAACGACCACAAACTTATCGTGACAACTGCCGCTCCTGTATTCACCCTGAATATGACAGACATTACCGAAGAAAACGGGGGAATGATAGGTGGTTACACTTATAATCAAAAAATATATAATCAGGAATTGGTTCATGCCATATCAGCTATCCTTGAAGGGAAACAAGCCCGTGAACTTTCCTTCTATATGCCATCAGACGGCCGTCCCATCATTAATTATGCAACATTACTCCGTAAAGGGATCTCCCCTTCCTTGTGTCCGTCAAACACACTCTTTTTGCATAAGCCACTTTCGTTTTGGGAACAAAACCAATATTTTATCATAGGTTCTTTATCTTTTATATTTCTACTTGCCCTGTTTTTCTTTTATCGAATCCGCAACTTTAATATTATAAAGAAAATGCAACAGAAGGAAATAGACGCCATGGCTAATTACAAAAACCTGGTGAACAATATGCCTATCCTTTATATGCAGGAAGAACTCATCACGGATGAAAAAGGTATACCTGTCGAGTTGATTTATCGGAAAGTCAATGCACAGTTTGAAAAGAGTTTCCTCGGTAAAGAGGAGGTGATTGGGAAAAAAGCAAGCGAGATTTTCCCGGAATCGATGCCGGAATTTTTGCATTTCATAAAGAAAGCACTTGATGAGAATAAAGCAATTACTTTCCCTTATTACTTCAAAAAAATCGACACTTTCTATGATGTGATACTCAAAGGGACACAGCACAGCAATATTATTGATGTATTCTGCCTGGATAGTACAGAACTACACAGGGCACAACAAAAGCTAAGCACTATCAACAATAAGCTCTCCATGTCTCTCGACGTGGCTAATATCGTACCCTGGAAATGGGACTTACAAAGCCATACTATCCTATGCGACATCAACAAGCCGATAGAACTCAGTATATTGGGAAAAGATGTATCCGAAGAACAACTGGCAGTGCCCGATAATCAATATTTCTCCAAGATATTCAAGGAAGACCGGACACGGGTGGAGCAAGCCTACAAAGACTTGATAGAAGGTCGTTCAAATAAGGTAAAAGAAGAATATCGTATAGTCAACACTCATAAGGGACTTCATAGAATAGACTGGGTGGAAGCGCAAGCAGCCGTTGAAACCCGGGACGAAAAGGGAGATCCGTTGACTTTGGTAGGTTCTTCACTAGTCATTACCGAACGAAAGAAGATGGAGCAGGAATTGGTGAATGCCAAAAACCGTGCAGAAGAATCGAATCGTCTGAAATCGGCTTTCCTGGCAAATATGAGCCATGAGATACGTACGCCCCTTAATGCCATTGTTGGTTTCTCGGGTATATTGGCTTCTACTGAAGAGGAAGAAGAGAAACAGGAATATGTGAGTATCATTGAAAGTAATAACACTTTGTTGTTGCAACTTATCAGTGATATATTGGATTTATCCAAGATAGAAGCAGGAACACTGGATTTTAATTATTCCAATGTAGAGATTAATGATTTGATGAGTGATTTGGAAAACAGTTGCCTGTTAAAGCTCAAATCGGACAAGGTAAAATTGGAGTTTGTAGCTCCCGAAGAACCTTGTTGCGCACATATAGAAAAGAACAGATTATCCCAGTTAATCATCAATCTTATAACAAACGCCATTAAATTCACCGAACAAGGCAGTATCCGTTTCGGATATAAACGGGAAAATAATGAATTGTATTTTTATGTCGCTGATACGGGTTGCGGTATCCCACAAGATAAACAGGATAGTATTTTCGGACGCTTTGTCAAGCTGAACTCATTTGCGCAAGGAACAGGACTCGGGCTTTCCATCTGCCGGACGCTTGTTGATAATATGGGCGGTAAAATCGGTGTAGAATCAGAAGTAGGTAAAGGCTCTACGTTTTGGTTTACATTGCCCTACAAACAGGCAGAGAGTGTAGAAAAAACTTCCCAAAAGGAGATACAGACCATCAGCATAGAGAAAGACAAACTTGTTATCCTGGTTGCCGAAGATAACGAAAGCAATTATAAACTGTTCGAGTCTATTCTAAAATATGATTATCATCTGATACATGCCTGGGACGGACAGGAAGCTGTTAATCTGTTTAAAGAGTATAATCCGCAAATCGTACTGATGGATATCAATATGCCTGTCATGGATGGATATGAAGCGACCAAAGAGATTCGTAACTTTTCTGCCAAAGTACCAATTATAGCCATCACAGCCTTTGCTTTTGCTTCGGATGAGCAGCGAGTTATGGAAAGTGGCTTTGACGGTTATATGCCGAAGCCGATTAATGCCCGCTTGTTGAAGGCACAGTTGAAAGACATCATGCACAAACGCATTGTTTTGTTGTAAGACGGATAACTGCCGTTTGATAAATCAGTCATTGAATCCTTCAGACATTTAGCAATTCAACCACATTCTAAAAGAAGCCATTTTGTCTTTACTGACTATGATTTTATCTTTGAAAGGGGGTAGCATATGTACGACTACCTTCTCTAAGAAGTAGGATTCAATACGCTGAATAGCATCAATACAGACAAGAGTCTGACGGTTCGAAAAAACCGGTCGGGATCAAGTTGTTCATACAGTCTGTCTAAAGCCAGGCCAATAAGATATTCACGTTTTTTATGTGTCACGGCAAAAGTCAGCTTATTCTCTGAATAAAAATAAGCAATATCACTGACTTGCAGAGTTAGCAGCTTCTCCCCACTGAAGATTAAAAACCGTGTGCGATACTTTTTAGCTGTGGACAAAGAAGATTCTTGTGCAACAGTGAGCTGTTGCAAGACTTCCACCATCCAGCTTTCAGCTTTGAAATCATGGATATAGTTTTTACTTAATCCCTCAAAACGCAAGATGGTCTGCAACAACCGTTCCTCATGAATCGGTTTTAAAAGATAATCAATACTGTTTGACAGGTTATTTTTCTCATACAGCGCTTTTATCTGTTCAAACACAGCTTTTGCCTGATTGTAGATAGCTTCCGCACGTTCTTTGCAAATACGGAAATCACGGGAATCTATTTCAGCAATCATATCTCCACGATGGTAGAAATTTTCTGTATACAGGCATACACTTCGAAACAGTCAATCGAGCCAGCCACCTTGAAAGAAAGCTCTGTTTCCTTGAATGGTTTCGAGATAAACGAAAAGAGAAAAAGTATTCGTTTTTAAATTGCCGAGACGGAACAAAGAATGGGACGAAACGGAAAAAGAAAGGATGAAATTTTGAGCCTTTTATCGTACTTATGTGTTTCCTTACTATCTTTGCAGCTTGAATTATTACTGTAATATCCATTTATGACTGAAGAAAAAATACATAAAGACCGTCCCGGAAATTGGTGGGCATTGAGTCCGCTACTCGTATTCCTCTGCCTCTATCTGGTGACTTCCATCCTCGTCAACGACTTTTATAAGGTGCCTATCACTGTGGCCTTTCTCGTCTCTTCCTGTTATGCCATCGCCATTACACGCGGCTTGAAACTGGACCAGCGTATCTACCAATTCTCGGTAGGAGCTGCCAATAAGAATATCCTCCTGATGATATGGATATTCATTCTTGCCGGAGCTTTTGCACAAAGCGCCAAGCAAATGGGGGCAATCGATGCCACCGTCAATCTGACACTGCATATCCTTCCGGATAATCTCTTGCTGGCCGGCATCTTTATTGCCGCCTGTTTCATCTCTTTATCCATCGGAACCAGCGTGGGAACCATTGTCGCCCTTACTCCTGTTGCCGTAGGATTGGCAGAAAAGACGGAAATAGCACTCCCTTTTATGGTAGCTATTGTAGTAGGCGGCTCCTTTTTCGGAGATAACCTGTCTTTTATCTCCGATACCACCATTGCCTCGACAAAAACCCAGGAATGTGTAATGCGTGATAAATTCCGGGTAAACTCCATGATAGTGGTTCCGGCAGCCATCATCGTACTGGGTATTTATATATTCCAGGGACTGTCCATTACTGCTCCCGCCCAAACACAAACCATCGAATGGATTAAAGTGATACCTTATATAATAGTATTAGGAACAGCCGTTGCCGGCATGAATGTGATGCTCGTACTTATAATAGGTATATTGACAACCGGCATCATCGGCATCGCTACCGGCAGTTTCGGCATATTCGACTGGTTCGGTGCCATGGGAACGGGAATTACAGGCATGGGAGAATTGATTATCATCACTCTACTGGCCGGAGGTATGCTCGAAACGATCCGTTATAACGGCGGTATCGATTTCATCATCCGGAAACTTACCCGCCACGTCAATGGCAAGAGAGGTGCCGAACTAAGCATTGCCGCCCTGGTAAGCATCGCCAATTTATGTACTGCCAACAACACGATTGCCATTATCACAACCGGACCGATTGCCAAAGATATTGCCATAAAATTCCATCTCGACCGGAGGAAAACAGCCAGTATCCTCGATACTTTTTCCTGTCTGATACAAGGAATTATTCCTTATGGAGCACAGATGCTGATTGCAGCAGGACTTGCCGGCATCTCCCCTATCAGTATCATCAGCAATCTCTATTATCCGTTTACAATGGGAGCATGCGCCCTGCTCGCTATATTGTTCCGCTATCCGAAACGGTATTCGTAAAAAAGATGCGAAATGTTTGTCAATCAAAAGAAAAGCCGTATCTTTGTGCCCGCTATTACGAGATAATAGCATAATTCAAATCAATCATTAAAAACAATTATTAAAAATGGCAACTAGAATCAGATTGCAGAGACACGGACGTAAAAGTTACGCGTTCTATTCAATTGTAATTGCAGACAGCAGAGCACCACGTGATGGTAAATTTATTGAGAAGATTGGTACTTACAACCCAAATACCGATCCTGCTACAGTAGATTTGAATTTCGACGCTGCATTGGCATGGGTACTGAAAGGTGCACAACCAAGTGACACTGTACGTAATATCCTTTCTCGTGAAGGAGTTTACATGAAGAAACATCTTCTGGGCGGTGTAGCAAAAGGCGCATTCGGAGAAGCAGAAGCTGAAGCTAAATTCGAAGCTTGGAAAAACAACAAACAGTCAGGTTTGGCTACTTTGAAAGCTAAACAAGACGAAGCTAAGAAAGCTGAAGCGAAAGCACGTCTGGAAGCAGAAAAGAAGATCAACGAAGTGAAAGCAAAAGCACTCGCTGAAAAGAAAGCTGCTGAAGCTGCTGAAGCACCTGCAGAGGAAGCTGCAGCTCCGGCTGAAGAAGCTCCTGCAACAGAAGCTGCTGCTGAATAAATTTCAGCAGATTCCGAATAAGAAATTAGGAAAAAGCTATAATCCTCTCCGGTTCGCCGGAGGGGATTTTTTTATTACTTTATGCTATAAAACATAGCAAATAATTATTCTCTTTCAGAATAAAATGTCTTTCTTTGCATCAGCATAGTTCAGCACAGTATTATTCATTTTTACAGCATGAAACGAACTGATAAAAAGGCAACATTCGGACAACAGTCGAGCAAGGTTACGCAACTAGCGGACGCACTTAGCCAGGCAATCTCCAGGAAAGAATTTCTTGAAGGAGATTCTTTGCCTTCCATCAATCAGTTGAGTGCTCAATACGGAGTATCACGCGACACCGTTTTCAAGGCTTTCCTTGATTTACGCGAACGAGGGCTGATCGACTCCACTCCCGGAAAAGGATATTACGTGACGAGCCAGGTGACCAATGTTTTATTACTGCTCGACCAATACACTCCTTTCAAAGAAGCTTTATACAACAGTTTCGTCAGACACCTGCCTATTAATTATAAGGTAGACTTATTGTTTCATCAATACAACGAGCGGCTGTTCAATACCATCCTCCGGGAATCCATAGGAAAATACAACAAATACATCGTGATGAATTTCGATAACGAGAAATTCAGCACAGTTCTCACTAAAATTAATCCTACCAAATTGCTACTTCTTGATTTCGGCAAATTCGAAAAAGAGAAGTATTCATATATCTGCCAGGATTTCGATGAATCTTTCTATCAGGCATTGCATTTGCTTAGGGAAAGACTGAAAAACTATCACCAACTTGTTTTTCTGTTTCCGAAAAGCCTGAAACACCCTCAAAGCAGCAAGGAATATTTCACCCGTTTTTGTCAGGAACAGGGATTTCTCTGTGAGGTTCAGGAGGACATCGAGAACCTGACAATACGCAAGGGAGTTGCCTACATCGCTATCAAGCAACAAGATGTAGTAAAAGTAGTAAAGCAAGGCAGATTGGAAGGACTGAAATGCGGAAAGGATTTCGGCCTGTTGGCCTACAATGATATTCCTTCTTACGAAGTGATTGATGAAGGAATAACCTCATTGAGTATTGATTGGGAAATGATGGGAAACGAAGCAGCCAATTTCGTTCTCAATAATGTACCGATACAAAAGTTCTTGCCGACGGAAGTAAGGCTCCGAAAGTCGCTTTAATTTTTTTTTTGCAATATAATCAGCACAGTTCAGCACAGATATTAATTAATCCTTTAATAGATAGAAACCATGAAAAAGTATCCGAAAATCGGGATTCGTCCCACAATCGATGGCCGCCAGGGTGGCGTTCGCGAAAGCCTTGAAGAAAAAACAATGAATCTGGCTAAAGCAGTAGCCGAGTTAATCAGCAGTAACCTCAAAAACGGTGACGGCAGTCCGGTGGAATGTGTCATTGCCGATAGTACTATCGGACGTGTAGCCGAAAGTGCCGCCTGTGCGGAAAAGTTTGAAAGAGAAGGAGTAGGTTCTACCATTACCGTTACTTCCTGCTGGTGTTACGGCGCAGAAACAATGGATATGAATCCTTATTATCCGAAAGCTGTTTGGGGATTTAACGGTACAGAACGTCCGGGAGCGGTATATTTGGCAGCGGTATTGGCAGGACATGCACAAAAAGGTCTTCCTGCATTCGGTATCTACGGACGTGATGTGCAGGATCTGGACGATAACACAATCCCTGAAGATGTATCGGAAAAGATTCTTCGTTTTGCACGCGCTGCACAGGCAGTAGCTACCATGAGAGGCAAATCTTACCTGTCAATGGGTAGTGTGTCGATGGGGATCGCCGGTTCTATCGTCAATCCTGATTTCTTCCAGGAATATCTGGGAATGCGTAATGAATCAATAGACCTCACAGAAATCATCCGTCGGATGGATGAAGGCATCTATGACCACGAGGAATATGCCAAGGCAATGGCATGGACTGAAAAACATTGCAAGACCAACGAAGGCGAAGACTTCAAGAACCGTCCTGAAAAGCGCAAAACCCGTGAGCAGAAAGATGCAGACTGGGAATTCATTGTAAAGATGACAATTATCATGCGCGACCTGATGACCGGAAATCCCAAACTGAAAGAAATGGGATTCAAGGAAGAAGCTTTGGGACACAATGCTATCGCAGCCGGTTTCCAGGGACAACGTCAATGGACGGACTTTTATCCTAACGGTGACTATCCGGAAGCTTTACTCAATACTTCTTTCGACTGGAACGGCATCCGTGAAGCATTTGTGGTAGCTACCGAAAATGATGCCTGCAACGGTGTAGCCATGTTGTTCGGACATCTATTGACCAACCGCGCACAAATATTCTCCGACGTACGTACTTACTGGAGCCCTGAAGCTGTAAAACGTGTAACCGGCAAAGAATTGAGCGGTGCGGCAGCCAACGGTATCATCCACCTTATCAATTCCGGTGCAACGACTCTCGACGGTTCCGGCCAATCATTAGATGCAGAAGGTAATCCGGTTATGAAAGAACCTTGGAACCTGACGGATGCTGATGTAGAAAACTGTCTCCAGGCAACCACCTGGTATCCGGCAGATCGTGACTACTTCCGTGGTGGCGGCTTCTCGTCCAACTTCCTGTCAAAAGGCGGAATGCCTGTTACCATGATGCGCCTCAACCTGATTAAAGGCTTAGGCCCTGTCCTGCAAATTGCAGAAGGATGGACAGTGGAAATCGATCCGGAAATCCATCAGAAACTCAATATGCGTACAGACCCGACATGGCCTACCACCTGGTTTGTGCCCCGTTTGTGTGATAAACCGGCTTTCAAAGATGTATATTCAGTCATGAATAACTGGGGAGCCAATCATGGCGCCATCAGCTATGGACACATCGGCCAGGACTTAATCACTCTTGCTTCCATGCTCCGCATCCCGGTATGTATGCACAATGTAGAAGAAGATCAGATGTTCCGCCCGGCTGCCTGGAATGCTTTCGGCATGGACAAAGAAGGATCAGATTACAGAGCTTGTGCAACTTATGGTCCTATTTATAAATAAACAAGTTTTTTTCGTCCTGTATAAATAAATATTTTAACTTTGCCGTTTGTAGGGACGGGGTCCCCCACCCGACACATACAAATGTCGGGATAGCCCCGCCCCCTACAGCGACTTAAATAAGTAAGACTATGATTACTAACGAACATATTGAACAGTTCATTGCACAAGCACATCGCTACGGGGATGCAAAGTTAATGCTTTGCAGCAGCGGTAACCTTTCCTGGAGAATCGGCGAAGAAGCATTGATTTCCGGTACGGGTTCCTGGGTTCCCACACTTGGCAAAGAAAAGGTTTCAATCTGCCATATTGCCAGCGGCATTCCTGCCAATGGTGTAAAACCCTCTATGGAAAGTACATTCCATTTGGGTATTCTCCGTGAACGTCCGGACGTCAATGTCGTTCTCCATTTCCAATCGGAATATGCCACCGCTGTCTCCTGCATGAAGAACAAGCCGGCAAATTTCAACGTAACAGCAGAAATTCCTTGCCATGTAGGTTCGGAAATACCTGTGATTCCATATTATCGTCCCGGCTCACCGGAACTGGCGAAAGCCGTGGTAGAAGCCATGCAAAAGCATAACTCGGTTTTACTGACCAACCACGGACAAGTGGTGTGCGGAAAAGACTTCGACCAAGTATATGAACGGGCTACTTTTTTCGAAATGGCTTGCCGCATCATTGTTCAATCCGGCGGTGATTATTCAGTGCTCACACCGGCAGAAATTGAAGACCTGGAAATCTACGTATTAGGAAAGAAAACCAACTAATATCCAGGCATATTACCATGAAAGATACCATCAAACACACTTATTTAGCAGCAGACTTCGGAGGCGGCAGCGGGCGAATCATCGCCGGCTTTCTTCTCAACGGCAGGCTGGAATTGGAAGAGATATACCGCTTCTCCAACCGGCAGGTCAAACTAGGCAATCATATTTACTGGGACTTCCCGGCTCTGTTCGAAGATATGAAAACCGGACTAAAACTGGCTGCACAAAAAGGATATGCCGTAAAAGGTATTGGTATTGACACTTGGGGAGTGGATTTTGGACTGATTGACAAACATGGAAACCTGTTAGGAAATCCTGTCTGTTACCGGGATGCAAGAACGGAGGGAATGCCGGCAGAAGTATTCAAGTGTATGGATGAACGTCGACATTATGCCGAAACCGGTATTCAGGTGATGCCTATCAATACGCTGTTTCAACTTTACAGTATGAAACAAAATCAAGATGCACAGTTGGAAGTTGCCCGGCAACTTTTATTCATGCCCGATCTCTTCAGTTACTTCCTGACAGGGGTAGCCAATAATGAATATTGCATCGCCTCCACCTCTGAATTACTCAACGCCCAATCACGCAACTGGTCATTCGATACCATACATACTTTAGGTCTTCCCGAGCATCTGTTCGGTGAAATCATTCTTCCCGGAACAATCAGAGGCACTCTAAAAGAGGATATTGCACGCGAAACCGGACTGGGTGCCGTAGACGTTATTGCCGTAGGTTCACATGATACAGCCAGTGCCGTAGCTGCTGTTCCTGCTGCAGAAAGTCCCATCGCTTTCCTTAGTTCCGGCACTTGGTCGTTACTGGGAGTTGAAGTGGACGAACCCATATTGACGGAAGAAGCAAGAAAAGCTCAATTCACCAATGAAGGAGGTGTAGACGGTAAAATCCGTTTCCTCCAGAATATAACAGGATTATGGATTCTGCAACGCTTGATGAGCGAGTGGAAAGCGTGTGGCGAGGAACAAGATTATGATATAATCATCCCGCAAGCAGCTGAAGCCGAGATTGATACAATCATCCCTGTAGACGACACCATATTCATGAATCCGGAAAATATGGAGAACGCGCTTATTCATTATTGCCGGAATCATGCTTTGCAAATTCCCCAAAACAAGGCAGAGACTGTACGATGTGTGCTCCAGTCATTAGCTTTCAGATATCGGCTGGCTGTGGAACAGCTCAACCGCTGCCTCCCTGCTCCAATCCGTCAGTTAAATATCATCGGAGGAGGATCACAAAATAAGTTGCTCAACCAACTGACAGCTGACGAACTCGGTATTCCTGTTTATGCAGGTCCGGTGGAAGCCACTGCAATGGGAAACATTCTTACGCAGGCAATGGCTAAAGGAGAAATTGCCGATCTTCGTGAATTGCGGGAAATTGTCACTCGCAGCGTTACACCACAAGTATATTATCCTAAAAAATAAAGTATATGGAAACATCTAAAACCGGTTATCAGGTTCAATCTTATGACGTTCCCGTCAAACGATATTGCCAAACCCTTGATTTACGCGATTCTCCGGAACTAATCGCCGAATATCGGAAAAGACATAGCCAGGCGGAAGCATGGCCGGAAATTCTTGCCGGTATCCGGGAAGTTGGCATCCTGGAAATGGAAATTTATATCCTGGGACCCCGACTGTTTATGATTGTCGAAACTCCCCTTGATTTTGACTGGGACACGGCAATGGAACGCCTGAACACCCTTCCCCGCCAACAGGAGTGGGAAGAATATATGGCTATCTTCCAACAAGCCGCACCCGGAATGACTTCCGCAGAGAAATGGAAACCGATGGAAAGAATGTTCCATTTGTATAATACTTAAAAAAAATACCAGAAACAACCATGAAACACACCAAGCAGTCCATCCTTTCGAAAGATGGCATCAGTTATCTTATACCTTTTATTCTCATTACCTCCTGTTTTGCGTTATGGGGATTTGCCAATGATATTACCAATCCGATGGTAAAGGCATTCTCTAAAATCTTCCGGATGAGTGCCACCGACGGGGCATTGGTACAGGTTGCCTTCTATGGAGGCTACTTTGCAATGGCTTTCCCGGCTGCCATCTTCATCCGCAAATATTCCTACAAAGCAGGTGTTTTGTTAGGACTGGGTATGTATGCTTTCGGAGCCTTCTTATTCTTCCCCGCCAAAATGACGGGTGAGTACTATCCGTTTCTGATTGCTTATTTTATTCTGACCTGCGGATTATCTTTCCTCGAAACAAGCTGTAATCCGTATATTCTTTCCATGGGAACGGAAGAAACAGCTACCCGGCGATTGAACCTTGCACAGTCTTTCAACCCGATGGGCTCACTTCTCGGAATGTATGTAGCCATGCAATTCATTCAAGCGAAATTGCATCCGATGTGTACCGAAGACCGCGCATTGCTTAACGACAGTGAATTTCAGGCGATCAAAGAAAGCGACCTTAGTGTCCTGATTGCTCCTTATCTTATCATCGGACTGGTTATCGTAGCGATGTTGCTTCTGATACGGTTCGTCAAGATGCCCAAAAATGGAGATCAGAACCATAAAATAGACTTTTTCCCTACACTGAAACGTATTTTCACCCAAACACGTTATCGTGAAGGTGTGATTGCCCAATTCTTTTATGTAGGTGCACAAATTATGTGCTGGACGTTCATCATTCAGTATGGAACCCATTTGTTCATGTCGCAAGGTATGGACGAGAAAAGTGCGGAAGTGTTATCACAGCAATATAATATTGTGGCAATGGTGATATTCTGTATCAGCCGTTTCATCTGTACATTTATTCTGCGCTATCTTAATGCAGGCAAATTATTGATGATTCTCGCTATCTTCGGAGGTATTTTCACTCTAGGAGCTATCTTTCTTCAAAATATCTTCGGACTCTACTGTCTAGTAGCAGTTTCCGCTTGTATGTCACTGATGTTCCCCACTATTTATGGCATTGCCCTGAAAGGCATGGGAGATGATGCGAAGTTCGGAGCTGCCGGCCTCATCATGGCTATCTTAGGAGGCTCTGTTCTTCCCCCGCTACAAGCAAGCATTATTGATATGGGAAAAATTGGCTGGTTGCCAGCTGTCAATGTATCATTCGTTCTGCCGTTTATTTGCTTCCTTGTAATTATCGGCTATGGTTACCGCACAGTGAAAAGAAACTGGTAGAATACATATCTAAAAATAGTGACGGTATCCCGACACGATACTGTCACTATCTCACTCAAATAGTGACGCCATCCAGCAGGGATAGCGTCACTATTTTTTTCCTTTACTTCCAATCATATTGGTGTTCTTCAATCAGAAAGAAGGTTATCTGGATAATGGAAAAATGGTACACCTCTTTCACTCTTTTGCCATCCTACAACAACAAATCGCTAACAAATCATAATTATAATTCACCATCTTTCTCCATAAACACACCAAACGACAACAAACGATTATCGAATATTCATAACATCATCCACTTGTTACAACTTATCAGTATTTTTACTTCGCAGGAACAAATCGTACTTCCTTTTTTATCTATATATGAGAAAATATAAAATGGTACTAATCAGGATATGCATTGATAGTACCGAATATACAACACGCTCTCCTCCATCAATATTTCCACGTGGTAAATAAAAACATTCAATAAACAAAAAATAGATCTATTTATCATTGTTGCTTGGAGGAAGTTCACCATTTCTCAAAGAATGATTCAAACTGTTAGGATTCAAGCTCTTTATATAGACTTTACTTTCAACTATCACTCCTCAAAATATAGATACTTATGAGTTTATAGTTTGAGTTTATGAATATACAACTATGAGATTATAGTTACATTGAATTTACTCTTTTATCCCAAACAAAAGAAATAGGTATATCTCATCTAAGTGGCGCTATTAAAACAAATTAAAATGAAATACTCAATAATAACATCCCCCCTCATTCCCATTGTCATAACTATACCTCTCATTTATCAGTTAAACCTTGTCACACTGTTTATCGCAGGTGGAATTTCAATTTATTGGATTCTGTCTTTCATCATTATACAAAAAGAAAAGAATTTCTTAAGAGAAGGGATTCGACATTTTATAGACTCTTTCGGGAATATCCGCACTCCAATCACATTGATTCATACCCCTCTGAAAACAGCATACAATGATCATTGTCCCAAAAGCGCCAAAAGGGAATTGTTACTGGCGATCCGAAATATAGATTGTCTCAACGAACATTTAACCGGCCTAATGAACTTGAAACAGTTATTCGTTCATTCCGGAAATGTGGACATCGCAGAATATGAATTGGGAAAGTTTATCAGGAACAAAGTCGATTCTTTAAGAGAACATGCCACCAACAATCAGATCAAACTGGAAGTAAAAGCTGAATTCGGGTATGCCAGTGTCTGGTTCGACCAAAGCAAGGTATCTCCAATTGTTGACAAATTCGTAAGAAACGCCATAGACCATGCCGGACAAAAGCAAACAATTATTCTGATTATTTCTATCAACCCCCAAAACTGGCAAATTAAAATAAACGGTTTCAAAAGCAGGAAGTGTTACAAATGCAAAAAACGTCAGCTACTCAAACGAGGAGAAGAACTTGAATATAGTTTTGCTAAAAGTATATTTTATAAGAAACTGTTAAGACTGTGTAAAGGCAAAATTATCATCAATCATTCCCAACATAGTATTCTATTAAGATTTCCTTTGAAATATGCACACAAAAGTATGTCAGAATATACTCCCATACAGTTCTCAATCAGTCAGGAAGAAAAAAAGATCGATTCTCTGTTTTGTAAAGAGAATCATAAAAGAGGGTCAGCCAAACCTACCGTACTCCTTGCCGACAGCAATTCAGACTTCAGATCTTATCTGGAAACACGCTTATCAGAACACTTTACTGTAAAAAGCTTCAGCAACGGCCCGGAAGCCCTGATATACATCAGAGAAGAATACCCGGACATCGTGATTTGTGACATGATGCTGCATGGAATGTATGGAAATGAACTTTCTTCAAGACTTAAAACATCCGGAGAAACCTCCATCATACCTATTATTCTTTACGGCTCATATCTGGATGGAAAACATCGGAACACAAGAGAGGCCTCTTTAGCCGATGTCTTTTTACACACCCCTTTTCATGTAGAAGATTTAAAAATAGAAATGAACGTTCTAATCAAAAACAGTCGTTTCCTTAGAAAATCATTCCTACAAAAAATATTCGGGGAACAATTCTTAAAAGTAAAAGAGAACGAAGTTCTGAATGAAAATAATTATGCATTCATCAATCGTGTGAAGGACTATATTCTAAAAAATATAGATCAGGAAAACTTGACTATTGATGAAGTCGCATCCGAGTTATATATGAGTAGAACTACCTTCTTCAATAAATGGAAATCACTGACAGGAGAAGCTCCTAAATATTTTATATACCGGATTCGCATGGAAAAAGCCCGTGAATTGCTAGAAAGCGGGAAATATTCTGTAAATGTGATTCCGGAAATGATAGGATTGAAGAATCTAAAAAACTTCCGTCAAAAATACAAAGAGTATTTTGGAATAACGCCAAGTGAATCCATTACGAAAAAACAATAATATGCCAAGTCTGTTATCTGCTGAAGGTGTGTCATAATGAATAATAAAACGCAGATTAACGCAAATTATCGCAGAAACAATTCCATAAGTCATTGATTAAAAAATCAATATAATTGAAATAATCTGCGATAATTTGCGTTAATCTGCGTTTTGACACTCTCTTTATCACCTATCCCCCATTAAATCTTTTTCCGGTAGCCAGCAGGAGTTGTCGAACATCGTATTTCGGACACGCTGGTCAACGGAGAGAGAAGGGTCGTGAGATTCTTCACAGGGCAGGTATCGTCCGCTTACGGGATCGTAGATGAAGGAAACCATTCCACCGACACCGAGATGCTTGAATTTCACCTTGTCCACATATACGCGGGTGACGCCGACCTCCTTGTCACGCTCCACGATGATGCCGTAATCCGCTTTGTTGTAGAAATCGGCAGAGCCGTTGATGTCGTACATTTCCACACGAGGAGTAATGCCCGTGACAGGATTACGGTTCATTTTACGAGGGTGGACTACGACCACAAGCAGGCAATTATGTTGCACGGCAAATTCGGTGAATTTATTCAACAGGTTGGAAATATATTGCGTTTCCGTCTGTCCCGGCTGCGGGTTGTGGTCGAAACGGTTGAGCGGGTCGAAGACAATGATGCGACAGCCACGGCGGACAACGAGTTCATGAGCCTTGGCCAGTACACGATCCGGAGAAACATTCCCTTTCAGCGAGATATGAGAGACATTTTCAGTGAGAAAATCTTCCGAGTTCGCAAGGAGCCCCTCCGTCATGCCACAGCCGTTTTGAAAACGGTGTCCAGTGAGTTTCTCAATCAGTTTGCGGAGATGATAGACGATAGGAGTATTTTCCGGGCTAAAGAACCCGATTTTCCATTGATGCCGCAGGCAGAGACGCAACACCAATTCGTCCACCCACTCGGATTTCCCTGTACCGGGAACTCCGGTGACGTAGACACTTCGCCCACGTTCATACGTGCAGATCTTATCCATTTCCTCCCATCCCGTTTCCGCTCCGGGACCGAAACCATTGTCGAAAAGAGCCCGCAGATCATCATGCAAGTCGGCAGCGGTGAAGATACCTTCGAGCGGAACTTCCGCTGCCTGTTCGATGGCGATACGGAGACTGGCAATACCATATTTACAGAGATGCTCGTTGGCATCTTTACACTCCGGACCGTAAGTCACCACCCGGCAGCGTTCAGCTCCCAGCCGGTTGATGAGTTCATTACGCAACCGGATTCCGGCAGAATCGGCGTCGACGGCAATGACGATTTCTTCCAGGTCCTCGAAGTGCGTCTCCATGAAGCGGTCGAGCCAGGAGAGGTTCGAATTGGCTCCGGCCGGCACGGAGATGACACTCTGAAATCCGGCGGCGATGGAGGAAGCAGCATCCAGTTCACCCTCGTGGATAATGCAGGAGGTCTGCCCCACAATGGAGTCGATGTTGTAGGGAATCAGTTCGGCACCCTGCACCATTTTGAAGAGTTTCGGGAGAGCGCGAAACTTGGTGTTGATCAGTTGTTCCCCCTCAAAGTAGTTGAAGCAGATACAACGCTCCTTTTTGCCGGATTGCGGCATAAATTCCTCCTGTTCGGTGATGCGCAGGGCGGCTATGACGGACTGCGGGATGCACCGCGTCTCCACCAGCCAACGCTCCGTGTCTTCGGAAAGCGTGGTTTTCGAGGCATCGAACACCGGACGCTGAAAATGCTGCGGAATGGCTGCCGCACGACGTTTGCGAGCTTCCGCACGCTCGGCGTTCTTACGCTCTTCCACATCATCGGGTACATAGAAATCGGCTCCACAGTGGTAACAGTGACAATGTCCCGTATCGACGTTGACACGTAGCGAACGGTCGCGCTTGTTCTTGCGGGTAGGAAGACATTTTTCACAAATTGTTTTGAGGACTCCGCTCGATTTACCGTGGATGTCGACATCATAGTTGGCAAAATTTCTCATAATTTTTTTCTTTTTTCTAATTAAAAAATAGTTTAAAATAATCATTCACACGCAGAGGACTTACCTGCCGGACGAGTGTCCGCCACCTGACGGACGAGCTTCCGTTACCTATCAGGCGAACATCAGCCACCTGCCGGACGAAGCCAGCCATCTGCCGGATCAATGCGCCCATCGTTTCTTCACATCATCCCACACGGCCGACCCATCGGGACGTGGCGGCGCATCAGCCGGAATGAGATGTCCCAGATACGTTCGCCGCCCGTCGACGACGCTTTCAAAGCGGTTTACGCCCCTGTCGACCGTCTTCTCGAGCTCTTTCAGCAAGGTTTCCCTCAACGTGCGGCAAGTGACGGAACCGGCCGCGATATAATTTGAAAAATACCGTTTCACGTCCTCCGGGAAAAGCAGTCCGGCTCCTTTGTCATAAAGGCGGATATGTTTTTTGAAGATTTCCAGAATCAGTTTTTGATGGTCAACAAAGAGCTTTCCCAAACCGGAATGTTGCCCGGCCAGCTCCATATATGACTGGAAAGTAGCAAGTTGGTCCACCAGCTTTTCCCAAGGTAACACGGGTTGTAACGGACGATGATTGCCTTCATCCGTCAAACGGCTCACAAGGGACGGGGTTTCTTCATTACTACTGTTATTGTTTACAACAGAAATACTTCCTTTACTCTTCTCTTCTTTACTCTCCTCTTCTCTACTCTTCTGGTTTTCATTGGCTTTTCTCCCTTTATCGACGGGCGTTTCAGCACTTTCTACCACCTTTTTCGGACGCCCTCCTTTTTTACCGTTTTCGATGTTCATTTTCCGCTTCTCTTCCAAGCTTTTCATCACCCTGTCCAAGTAAGAAGAGCGAAACATCTGCCGTTCTTCATCCACTTCGAAGAGGTCGAATTCGCGAAGCACCCGCTCCACCGCTACTTCATCTACATCATACCGCCGGGCCATGGCCTTCAGTAAAACCGGTTTGCACGACGCCTCGTAAGCATCTTTAGTGCGCAGATGCAACAGCAACATCACGTAGATTCCGAGTGCTTCCGCGGCATTCATCTCCGACATCATACTGGCAATATTGTCGTCATTCAACAAATTTACCTCCAAATTGAAATACTGATCTTTCTTCATTTTCAATCATTATTTATTATTCCACATTTAATCTTCCGGTAATACTCCCGGAGCGCAAAGGTGCGAAATGTATTTTATTCCAGCTATCGCAAAAATGAGAGAGGGATTGTATCTTTTTTATCAGACCTTTGCCAAAAATTATTAATAACCCCAAACAATATGGATACAAAACGCAACCAGACTTTGGAAGAAATAGAAGAAAATAAAATAGTAAACGAACATTATCGGAACAGAATAATGCTGATAAAAGAACTCTTGAAAACGTCAAAGCTAGTCGCAACAGACCTCTGCGTGCATATCGACATCAGTGAAGCCTCCTACTACCGCTACGCAAATTTCACCAGCTATATGAAAACAGACATTTTCATACATGCCTGCCTCTTCCTCAAGCAATATATCGAAAGCCACCACATCCCTTATACCCAGGAAGAAAAACGGCTTATAAAAACATTAGACCTGTTTCAGACTTCCTCAAATAGCAACTTAAACTACAATTAAAACACAGAAAAGAAGGAACTTATCATAAGTTTTATTACATTTGCCGATGTAATAAAAGTCTTTAAAACTCAAATAATGAGCGATAGCGAAACAGACAGCCAATCAATCAACGCACTGATCGTTTTCAGAGAAAACGGAGAAACCGACAATCTATTTGTTCCTATCTTATGCGATGCTATCAGAATGGCCGGAGTCAATGTGAGATGTTCCCAAAAAGAATTCTGGGAATCGGACACAACTTATGACATTATCCATTTCCAATGGCCGGAAGAAGTAGTGGGATGGACATGCGAAGACCCCGACATCATCCGTCGGCTGGAAGAACGCATTGCCTTTTTCCGCTCGCGGGGGGCTCATTTCATATACACACGGCACAACATTCGCCCCCACTATGCAAATGATATCATCAGCCGGGCCTACGACATCATCGAATCGGAAAGTGACATCGTGGTACACATGGGACATTACAGCCAGACGGAGTTCATACAGAAATATCCCGACAGCCGGAATGTCATCATCCCGCACCACATCTACCAATACACCTACAAGGAAGATATCAGCATAGAGCGCGCACGCCAATATCTGAACCTGCCACAAGAAGCATTCATCGTCACCGCCTTCGGAAAATTCCGCAACCGGGAAGAAATACGCATGGTGGCCGGAGCGTTCAGCAAATGGAATGAAAAAAACAAACTGCTGTTAGCTCCCCGATTCTATCCTTTTTCCAGACACAACAAATATGGCAGAAATATCCTCAAGCGTTGGGCTTCAAGAATAGGATATTATCTCGCCATGCCATTGTTCAACCGTATGTTCAGATTACAAGCCGGAGCCAATGATGAACTGATAGACAACTGCGACCTGCCTTATTACATCGCTGCTTCAGACGTGATATTCATACAACGGAAAGATATTCTGAACTCCGCCAATGTCCCCCTTGGCTTCCTCTACCACAAAGTGGTAATGGGACCGGCAACAGGAAACATCGGAGAAATACTGGCCGCAACCGGAAACCCTACATTTCATCCGGACAACCGAGCAGACATCTTGGAAGCACTTGAAAAAGCACGCCAACAGTCCGCATGGGGACAAGGAGAAATGAACTATGCCTATGCGTTGGAAAATATGAACATCCGGAAAATAGGGAAAGAATACGCACAAACCTATAAAGATGCGATAAATGGCTAATAACATCAAGCGCCAACTATTTTCCGGTGTATTCTATACGGCATTAGCCAAATACAGCGGCATCATCATCTCCCTTGTCGTGGCGGGAATACTGGCACGCCTGCTTTCTCCGGACGACTTTGGAATCGTAGCTATTGCCACCGTAATCATTGCATTTTTCAACCTGTTCACCGATATGGGAGTCTCCCCTGCCATCGTGCAGCACAAATCCCTGACAAAAGAAGAGTTGTCGGATATCTTTTCATTCACCGTGTGGACAGGAATGGCCATCAGCCTGCTTTTCTTCGCTGCCTCCTGGCTGATCGCCCGCTACTACGACAGCAAAATCCTGGGCACCCTGTGCCAACTTTTATCGGTCAACTTATTCTTCGCCTCCGCCACCATCGTACCCGGAGCTCTGTTTTATCGCAACAAAGAATTCAAATACATCGCCGTCCGCAGCTTCATTATACAGATAGCCGGAGGAGCGGGTGCAGTTACGGCAGCCCTCTGCGGAGCAGGATTATATGCATTGATTATCACCCCAATCATCTCCAGCATTCTGATATTTGTCATTTCCTACCAACGCTATCCGCAGCGTTTGCATTTCACATGGGGACTGACAGCACTCCGCAAGATCTTTTCTTATTCCGCTTATCAGTTCCTGTTCAACGTCATCAACTATTTCAGCCGCAATCTGGACAAACTGCTGATAGGAAAACACATGAGTATGTCCGATCTGGGATATTATGAAAAGTCCTACCGGCTCATGATGCTCCCTTTGCAGAACATCACCCAAGTGATTACCCCAGTGATGCACCCCATCTTTAGTGATTTCCAAAATGACAAAGCAAAACTGGCCACATCTTATGAACGCATTATCCGCATACTCTCTTTCATCGGGTTGCCGCTTAGCGTGCTGCTATTCTTCACGGCAGAAGAAGTGACGCTCATTATTTTCGGCGATCAATGGATGCCGTCCGTACCCGTATTCCGGATACTGTCACTCTCCGTCGGGATTCAGATTATACTCTCTTCGTCCGGCTCCATCTTTCAGGCGGCAGGAGACACACGGAGCTTGTTTGTGTGTGGAGTGTTTTCGTCCATTCTCAACGTGACGGGAATGTTGATCGGCATTTTCTACTTCGGCACACTCACCGCAGTGGCAACCTGTATTGTACTGACGTTTACTGTCAATTTCGCACAATGCTACTGGCAAATGTATCACGTGACGTTCCGGAGAAATGTATGGACGTTCGTTCGTCAGCTTATTTCTCCATTGGCAATCAGCGTATTAATGGCATTTTGCCTTCTTCCTGTGCAATATGCTATGGAAGAAATGAACATTTTCGTGACAATTATTACCAAAAGTATGATTAGTTTCATTATCTTTGGAGGATATATACAAGCCACACATGAATATGACATCATTGGCAAAGTGCAAAGTATGGCTGGCAAGTATATAAAAAAACAGAATAGACAATGATTAGATTTAAGACAGTAGTAAAAAATGAAAGCCTTATTTCTTATGTTCCACGGCTTTGATAAAGCGAACGGAATTAGTAAAAAAATACATTATCAGGTAAAAGCCCTCAAAGAGTGTGGGTTGGACGTTCGTACCTGCTATTATCAAACGACTCCCCACGGTGACCGCCGATGGATAGTGGACGACGAAATCATCGCCGATTTCGGCACCGGATTCACAGCAAAGGTATGGAAACGTGTCTACTACTCCCCGATCAGCGAATACGTACGCCGCGAGAAAATAGAATTTGTATATATGCGTTCTTTTCACAACGCAAGTCCTTTCATTCTGCAACTGGTCAGAAAACTGAAACAGGCGGGAGCGAAAGTAGTAATGGAAATACCCACCTATCCCTACGATCAGGAATACGTGGCATGGTCAATGAAATTCACTCTCGCTATCGACCGCTGTTTTCGCCACCGGTTGGCTAAAGAACTGGACGGCATCGTCACTTTTTCCAATGCAGAAAAGATCTTTGGAGGAAAAACGATACGAATTTCCAATGGGATAGACTTTAAAGCAATCCCTATCAAACGTACGCAGAACGACACCTCACGCGAACTCCATCTGATCGGAGTGGCCGAAGTGCATTACTGGCACGGATTCGACCGGTTAATACGCGGACTGGCCGAATACTACCGTACCAATCCGGAATACAAAGTTTATTTCCATATCGTAGGTCCCCTGTCCGGCATACGCGAACAGGAGGAAATTCTTCCTGCTATCCGCGACAATCACCTGGAACCATACGTCATCCTACACGGTCCCCTACACAGTAACGAATTGGATGAACAATTCGAAAAGGCAGATTTTGCCGTGGGCAGTCTGGGACGTCACCGGAGCGGAATTACCTATATCAAAACACTAAAAAACCGTGAATATGCCGCACGCGGACTTTCGTTCACTTATTCGGAAATGGACGAAGATTTTGACCGGATGCCTTATGTATGGAAAGTTCCACCAGATGAATCGCCGATAGACATTTCCGAATTGATCAACTTTCAACGCTCTCAACATATGTCGCCACCGGAGATACGTGAAACGGTCAAAGGATTGTCATGGACAGTGCAAATGCAAAAGGTCATTCATGAAACCGGAATTTGACCTCATACATATATCTGAAAAAACAAACAATATCTAATGGATAGAACGATAAAAATAGCCTATTGCATTCCCTCCCTCTATTACCCCAGCGGTATGGAGCGTGTGTTAACGTTAAAGGCAAACTATTTCACGGAGCACTTCGGCTACGAGATACACATCATCCTTACCGACGGAAAGGATAAAGAGCCATATTATAAACTGCATCCGTCGATTACCATACACCAACTCAATATCAACTACGACGCGTTATACGGACGTCCGTTACTGACACGGATTTTTGAATACAGCGCTAAGCAACGGCTATTCAAAAAAAGGTTGAACGAATGTTTATGCAAAATCCGTCCGGACATCACCATTTCCCTTCTCCGCCGTGATATCAACTTCATCAACCAAATGAAAGACGGCAGTGTCAAACTTGGAGAAATACACTTCAACAAGTCTAACTATCGGGATTTCGACAACAACCGTTTGCCGGATTTTCTCAAGAAAATAGGAAAAAAATACTGGCGGAGACAACTCATCCGCCAATTAAAACAACTGCAGAATTTCATTGTACTTAGCCACGAAGATGCTGCCGAATGGACGGAACTGAATAATGTAAAAGTAATCTATAATCCGCTTCCTTTCTTCCCCGAGCGTCAGTCCGACGGATTGCAGAAACAAGTAATCGCAGTGGGTAGATATGTGCCGCAAAAAGGATTCGACCGGCTCATTCCCGCATGGAGTATCGTCAGTAAGAAGCATCCGGACTGGATACTCCGAATCTACGGAGATGGCATGCGAGGGCAACTCCAACAACAAATTGACGAACTCGGAATCACCTCCAACTGTATCTTAGAACACACTGTACAGGATATTGTAGAGAAATATAATGAAAGTTCCATTTTTGTTCTCTCTTCACGTTTCGAGGGATTCGGAATGGTAATCATCGAAGCGATGGCATGCGGAGTACCACCCGTATCGTTCACGTGTCCCTGCGGTCCGCGAGACATCATCACCGATGGTAAAGACGGACTGCTAGTGGAAAATGGAGATATAGAAGGACTGGCAAACAGCATCTGTTACCTAATAGAACACGAAGATGTCCGCCGGAAGATGGGGCAACAAGCCCGCATCAGCGTAGAGCGTTTTAAGATAGAACATATTGCCCGAGAATGGAAAAAGCTATTTGAACAAATAGTAACACTTGACACTTAAAACTTAAAAGTGATGATTTGGTATAGTAAATATTTACAGGTTTATGAAAAGCCTTTTGCAGAAGCACCCGCATCTGTCATTGAAGAAGTACGGCAGAATATTGCGAAGCTGCAGAGTGATGAACCGCTTGTCAGCGTTTCAATTATCGGATACAACGAAGAAAAGCATCTACTCGCCTGCCTTTGGTCTTTGAGCGAGATGCAATGTAAATATCCTGTAGAAATCATCGGTGTAGACAATGAATCAAAAGACTGCACGGCGGAGATATTTCAAAAATGCGGTGTACCTTATTATACAGAAACTCAACATAGTTGCGGATTTGCCCGCCTTTGCGGGCTGAACCACGCCCGAGGCAAATATCATATTAATATTGACTCCGACACCATGTATCCTCCGAAATACGTAGAAATAATGGTAAACGCTCTCGAACGTCCAGGCATTGTGGCCGTCAGCTCCTTATGGAGTTATATTCCGGATAAAAATCACTCACGATGGGGACTAAAAGTCTACGAAGCAGCTCGTGACCTACATCTGTGGATGCAATCATTCAAACGTCCGGAACTTAGCGTGCGCGGACTTGTCCTTGCCTACCACACAGAGTATGCACGGAAAACTGGCATCCGTACCGACATCATCCGAGGTGAAGACGGCTACCTCTCTCTCCAACTCAAGCAGTTCGGTAAAATCGCTTTTGTCCGCAATCGCAAAGCACGTGCCGTAACAGGATATGGAACGGTTGGAACTGACGGAAGTCTGTTCAATAGTTTTAAAGTACGTGTTGTAAAAGGCCTGAAAGGGTTGGGAGGAATATTTACTAAAAAGAAAGAATATAAAGACGAAGATAGTAACCTGATTAAGAATAAGTAAACAGCCATGGGAAAACGCATAGAATATATCGACTTTATTAAAGGAATCTGCATTTTCATCGTAGTCTGGGGGCATTCCATCCAGAACTTGGGAGACGGTAACGATTTCTGGACCAATCCGGTACATGAGTTTATCTGTTCTTTCCACATGCCCATATTCATGCTGGTCAGCGGTTTCTTTTTCAGCAAATCCATCGGAAAACCACTCATGCAAAATATAATCCGAAGATTTAAACAACTAATACTTCCCTGTTTCGGCTGGTCATTAGTGTTGGTCGCTATCAATATCGGATATATGCTCTATGCCGGAATCATACCATCTCCAGCCGGAACTTTAAAATCTCTTTTCATGGAAACATTCACCCGTTTTTGGTTCCTGCGCTCTGTTTTTATCTGTTTCACACTCGCCATCGTCAGTATGAAAATATTCAAAAAAGATACTGCCGCTTTCATTATCTCACTTTTGCTTTTCCTTGCATTGCCGGACAATGGACGATTACACCTCGACAAGTTTATGTATCCATTCTTTTGGATGGGATATTTTATACATAAGTATATTGACGTAATCATGAAGCACCGGGGCAAACTACTGATCGCTTCACTTATCCTTTTCGCCATACTCCTCCCTTTCTATCAAAAAGAGGATTATATCTACATCACCGGAATGAGTATGTACGATTATCTGGAAGGAAAGTTCGTATGCTATCCGCCATGGGAAAGGCTACCGATTATCTGTTATCGCTATTTGATCGGTTTCGCGGGAAGCTTGTTTATATTCTTGCTGCTGCAACGAGTCTACCGCCCTCATTTCCGTGTAATCGAAAAAGTGGGTACATATACACTTGGCATCTATACCATACATATATTGATTGAAGGTAACGTATTGAGCCGGTTCAACCTGTTGGACACCGGTTTCTTCATGTTCAACTTTATTATAACGCCAGTTATTTCCATTCTATTGATTCTTCTCTGCATGGGAATTATCAAACTATTGGAAATGACACGCTTCAGCAGCTTATTGTTTTTAGGAAAAACCAAAACAGTCATCATGCTGTTAGCAATCTGCCTTATTCACGTTTCCTGTATCAAGAAAGTCAATTTGTACCAGGGAGACAAAGACGATGGAAAACAAGATAATTCAGGAAACAACAATTCTCCCCAAAGGCAAGACATCATCGTAGATACAGATTTCTTCTACCCTTTCGGGAATGAAAGTCAAAACTATACTGCGGAAATTATAATCAACACCCGCAATACTTTGCCCGAAGAAAAGGCCATAAAAACGGTAATTCCTGCATTGAAGTACAATAAGTCATGGCTACTGATGCTTACCCAAGACGACTGCAAACAAGCTGCCTTCTCGTGGACGTGGGCCGCCATCAATGGCAAACCTTTGACTGCCGGTTATTATTATCAACTCGGTCATTTGCAATACGAAGACCTTCCACCCGATATTTATTATCTTGGTGAAACTTTGGGAAGTACGGACGGATCCGGGAATGAAGTCAGGTTTTCATTTACCACCACCCTCTCACCGGAATGGGAATGGATGGACGCCAAAACACAAATTTATAAAGGACAGACGCAAGAATATTATCGCTTCTTCATGAAATCAGGGCTGACATGGGGAGATGTCAAAGAGATGCTGAACTATGGAATAGGTATCTCCATACATGATGTGAATATAGATAATGAAGAAATTACTGTTAATAACTTACTTAGACATTACGACATAGCCTTGAATATCATCAAAGAGAAACTGTCTGGCAGAGGATGTAAAATGCTGGCCAAACCAAGCGGAATTGCTGAATATATTACCGCTGGACAAATTCATTCTTCTATACAAACCATGACTTCCAATGATGGTGAAACGATATGTCCGGCAAAAACGGAAAACGATTTAAAAAAGGTGATACTAAACAGAGGATTCTACTCCATTGAGGATCTGAAAAAAGAAATCGACAAACAGCTACAATTATCGCCGGAAAAACGAATGGCTATCAACGTCGGCGTTCATGGTACAGATGCTTCTTGGGCTGACCTGTTGCTCTGGATCAACAATAACTACGGCAAAAAGGGAACGGACAACGTGTGGATACCCAACCAGGAAGAATATTATGAATACAATTTCTATCGTACACACGGCACAACAGCAGTGACAAAGATAGATGAACATAAACTGAGATTGACCGTTCATCTACCCAGTGAGGAAGACTTTTATTATCCTTCTGTTACGGTCAATCTATCTGGTATAAAGAAAGAGGATATTACCTCTCTTGATGCTGGAAGCACTGTTACAGGACTGTCTTATAGTAACTATGAAAATGGAATTATGCTCAATATCGATTGCCGGAAATATCTGACGGAACACGCCGAGAACTTCGTGAAAAGGTATGAAGCGAATCCGACAGATGCTTCCGCTAAAGCTGATGCCCTCTATTTTGTAAATATGCTAAAAGACTCGGATAAAAAGGAGGAGCTGAAAAAACGAATCAAGTGAACAGTTAATAAAAGCCGGACACAAAAAAAACTTAAAACGAGTTGAGTGTAAACAAAGAAAGAAGAAGTAATAAACAAATATAGCTATGAACGAAACCATTACCCTTTGTCTTGAAATTATTTTCTGGCTTGCCCTGTTCGTTGTGTTCTACACTTATTTGGGCTACGGAATTGTGCTTTATATTCTTGTCAAGTTGAAAGAGCTTTTCGTGAAGCCTGTGAAGCGTTCGTTGCCGGCATCGGACGCAGACCTGCCTGAAGTTACCCTCTTCATTACGGCATTCAACGAAGAAGATGTAGTGGACGAGAAGATGGAAAACAGTCTTGAGCTGGATTATCCTGCGGACAAGCTGCACATCGTATGGGTGACGGACGGAAGCGATGACGGTACGAACGAACGATTGCAGACGCGTTGGCAGGGGAAAGCGACCGTACATTTCCAACCGCTCCGGCAAGGTAAGACGGCTGCAATGGCACGTGGAATGACGTTGGTGGATACTCCGCTCGTTGTTTTTACGGATGCCAACACGATGGTGAACCGGGAGGCCATACGGGAAATCGTGCTTGCTTTCCAGGATCCGAAAGTGGGCTGCGTGGCTGGTGAAAAACGGATTGCCGTGCAGACTAAAGACGGGGCGGCTGCCGGTGGTGAAGGTATTTACTGGAAATACGAATCAACTCTGAAAGCACTTGACTCACGGCTCTACTCTGCCGTAGGAGCAGCAGGCGAATTGTTTGCCGTGCGTAATGAGCTATTCGAAGCGATGGAGCCGGATACGTTGCTCGACGATTTTATTCTTTCACTCCGGATCACAATGAAAGGTTACACTATCGATTATTGTACGAATGCTTATGCCATCGAAAGCGGTTCGGCAGATATGCGCGAAGAAGAAAAACGGAAAGTGCGCATCGCTGCGGGAGGATTGCAGTCCATCTGGCGGCTTCGTCCGTTGCTGAATCCTTTCCGTTACGGGATACTTAGCTTTCAATATACGTCGCACCGGGTATTGCGATGGTCTATTACTCCGTTTCTGTTGTTTGCGCTCTTCCCGCTGAATATTGCGATTCTGCTGTTGGGTGGTTCTACCATATTTTACGGAGTGCTGCTTGCCATGCAGGTTCTTTTTTACGGGTTGGGATATTGGGGATATTACCTATCTACGAAACAGATAAAAAACAAGTTGCTCTTTATCCCCTACTACTTTTTATTTATGAATGTCAATGTGCTGAAAGGCATCCGCTATCTCAAGAAGAAAAAAGGAAGCGGAGCCTGGGAAAAGGCGAAGCGCGCCGAAAAGTAAGAACAAATGCCGGAATCTTTTGTTATCCTTATAAGAGACATAAGTCTCTATTATCTAATAAAAAACAGACATGGACAGAATATTACATGATGCGAATAACGCACAAAGAATATTGAAACTGACGGCAGATACAATGCTATTGGTTGACAGACATGGCGTCTGCGTAGACATTGAGTCTCATTGTGATCTATGGTTTCTGCAAGAGGATATACTTTTAGGAAAAAATATATTTGAGCTTTTACCGGAATATACAAGAGAGAGGGTGATGCCCATCTTTCAGATTGTGCTCGAAGAGCAGCGAAGCATCAGCAAGAACTTCAAGCTGGTGCTGAATGACGAAATTTTCTACTTCAAATGCCTCATGTTTCCGTATGACGGCATGGTGCTTTGCCAATATCGTGACATCACGCAGAGAAGTAACGTAAAGCGTCGGCTAGAGCAGGCGAATCTTACTTTAAGGGCCATCCAGAAGGTTGCCCAGATAGGACAATGGGCATACAATACGAACCAGAACGTTTTCCATTATTTGGGTTATACAGGCGTTTTGTGTGAGGAAAGTGTGCAGAATCTCGCCATTGAAAAATATGTGGAACTGATTGTAGAAGAAGACCGTCAGAGTTTCAAGGAATGGTGTCGGGTGAACGAAAAGAAACTCAACACGGAGAGCATCAGCTATCGTGTCCGCCTGAACGGGGAAATCTTCTATATGCGTATCCAGACTTATTTGCGCGAAGAGCGCTCCGACGGTAGTTTCAATATCGAGGGGTATATTCAGAATATCACGGACATACAGCATCGCAGAAACGACATTAACACGCTGACACACGCTATCAACAATGCCAAAGAGAGTATCTTTGCCGCCAGACCTGATGGTACGATCATCTTTGCCAACCGCCGTTTCCTGCACAATCACGGTATTCCCGAAAGTGAGGATATCAGTCAGTTGAAAATCTACAATGTCGCCGCAGATATGCCTACGCAAGAGGCTTGGGACGAACGTTGTAAGGATACCATACATGGTGGTAGCAGTAATTTTGTGGCTCACCATCCATCGAAAATCAATAGAGATATATTGGCTTACGAAGGTACGATGTACAATGTTACCAATGATTCCGGTGAAGAAAGTTACTGGTCGTTTGCTCATGATATTTCCGAACGGATTCGGTATGAAGCCCAAATCAAACGGCTGAATCAAATCATGGATACGACGATCAATAATCTCCCCGCGGGGATTGTTGTGAAGGAGATCAATAATGATTTCCGGTACATTTACCGGAATCGGGAGGCTTATAACCGCGATCTTTACAAGAACGATCCTGTCGGTAAGAATGACTTCGATTTCTATCCGCCTATCGTAGCCGAGAAGAAGAGACAGGAGGATATTCAAGTGGCCACCACCGGAAAAGGTATGCATTGGACGGTGGAAGGAAAGGACCGGAACGGAAACCTGATTATCCTTGACAAACGGAAGATCCGGGTGGATGGAGACGAATTGTCTTCGCCCATGATCGTCAGCATCGAATGGGATGTCACGGAACTGGAAATGATGAAGCGGGAGTTACTGTCTTCGAAAGAAAAAGCGGAAATGTCTGATAGTTTGAAATCGGCTTTCCTTGCCAATATGAGTCATGAGATACGGACTCCGCTGAATGCTATTGTGGGGTTCTCGCATCTCATTGCCGAAAGTGATGATGCGGAAGAACGAAAGACGTACTACAACATCGTAAATGCGAACAACGAGCGTCTTTTGCAACTCATCAACGAGATTCTCGATCTCTCGAAGATTGAATCGGGGACTATTGAGTTTTCTTTCGGACCTGCCAGTTTACATAATCTCTGCCGGGAAGTGCACGATGCTCATATATTCCGTACGCCACAGGGAGTGAGTCTTGTCTATGAGCCTTCGGACGAGAGTCTGGTGATTGAAACGGACAAGAACCGGGTGTTTCAGGTGATTTCGAATCTGATTGGGAATGCTGTTAAGTTTACGAAAGAAGGAAGTATCAGTTATGGTTACAAGCTGGTGGACAACCAGATTGTTTTCCACGTAACGGATACCGGAACGGGAATTGAGCCGGAGAAAGTGGGACGTGTGTTCGAACGTTTTGCCAAGCTGAACAATCATGCACAGGGCACCGGGTTGGGATTATCTATCTGTCAATCTATCGTTGAGCGTCTCGGTGGCAGGATTTCCGTCAGCTCCGAGTTTGGTAAGGGAACGACGTTTACATTTACTTTGCCGTATACGGTTACAGAATCTGCTAGTGTAGATTCGGAGAAAAAGAATGGTGATGAGACGAGCGGAGGTATGAGCAGTGCTGTAAATACACGGCATGCCTGTATTTTGGTTGCCGAAGATACGGACAGTAACTTTGATTTATTGGAGGCTATCTTAGGTAAGGAGCACCGGATTATACGTGCACATGACGGAATGGAGGTTGTCACGATGTTCGATGAGGTGAAACCTGATCTTATCCTGATGGATATTAAAATGCCGAATTTGGATGGATTGGAGGCTACGAAGATCATTCGGGAGCTGTCTGCCACTGTTCCTATCATTGCTCAAAGTGCCTTTGCCTATGAGCAGGACCAAAAAGCGGCGAAGGAGGCCGGATGCAACGATTTTATAGCTAAACCGATAGCGGATGATAAGCTGAAAGCTATGATTCATAAATGGCTGTCGCCTCCATAAAAGGGCACATATTGTAGAGTATATATTATATAGAAAACAATTTAATAGTGATATAATCACCCAATAATTTAGATTAGATGAAAGCCTTTTACAGACTGTTTTATTACATATCCATTGTGCTGACCAGTATTTTGGCAGGAGTTACCATTGCGGGCGCCTTCGTAGGTAATGCCGTACCGGATAGTTTCAAATTTATGCCTTTCATCGGTTTGATTTTACCGATACTTTTGTTGGCTAATCTTGCTTCTGTCATCTACTGGACGATTCGTTGGCGGTGTTGGGTTTTCATCCCTCTGATTGCTATATTTAGCAACTGGAGCTATATTAGTTGTGTGATTCATTCTCCTTTTTTCAGCCCGGCTTCGGCTCCAATGGTCAAAATGAACGCGTATACTCCTGGTATTCTAACTGTTGCTACTTACAATGTTGACGCTTTTAATCATGAGCATACCGGTTATTCATGCAAAGAGATAGCCTCTTACATGAGAAATCTGCAAGCAGATATTCTCTGTTTTCAGGAGTTTGGCATTAATGATGAGTTTGGTGTAGACAGTATAGCTGCGGTTCTTTCTGATTGGCCGTATCATTTTATTCCTATTTCTCCCGAGGGAAAACATTTGTTGCAGCTGGCTGTTTTCAGCCGTTACCCTATCAAGGAGGAGAATCTTATCGTCTATCCTGATTCGAAAAATTGCAGTCTCTGGTGTGATATTGAGATTAATGGCCGTACTATCCGTCTGTTCAACAATCATCTCCAAACAACGGAAGTGAGCCAGAACAAGCGCAAACTGGAAAAGGGACTCCGCACGGATGATTCTCAAAGGGTGGAACGTGCTGCTGTGGGATTGATTGACGGATTGCATGAGAATTTCCGGAAACGTGCCGCACAAGCTAATACTCTAAAGCAACTGATAGCTGCCTCCCCCTATCCTACTATCATCTGCGGTGACTTTAACTCTCTGCCGTCTTCGTATGTTTATCACACTGTAAAAGGTGATAAGTTGCAGGATGGTTTTCAGACGAGTGGTCATGGGTATATGTATACTTTCAAGTTTTTCAAGCATCTGTTAAGAATCGACTATATTCTCCATTCGCCGGAACTGAATAGTACGGATTACTTCTCTCCGGATCTTACTTATAGCGATCATAATCCGGTGGTGATGAGGGTGAAGTTATAATACAAATAGCATAATATAAAAATCACACAAGAAAATCTTATCCTCACTCAATGAGATAAAAGAAGAGCATCACATTCATTCTCATAATCAAAGATGAAACAATCAATATCATAATAAAGAAAGCCGAACAATTAAAAAATTGCCCGGCTTTCTTTATTATGATATTAAACTACTATTAATTGAAAATATAACGTACACTAAACTGAACTGAATAAGTAGATTTAAAGCTTTGGAAATCACGATAAGTGCTTGTCAGCGTCTCACCTGCATTCTTATTCATAGTAAACTCTCCGTCTTTATACTGCAACAAGCTAGAATTGATTACTTGCTTATAAAGTCCCCAGCTATTATTCAACAAGTTAGGAAGATTTTTAATATCAACTCCTACTTGCAACAAGTTGCGCTTACCACCAACATTCAAATAGAAATCCTGATTCAATTTAAAATCAACCTGATGATGCCATGGCATAACAGCTCCACCTCTTTCAGCATATTTACCTTTGCGATTCTTCAGATATTTATCTTGGTTAATATAATTCCAGAAATCATCTCTTTGTTGTGTAGCAGGATAAGAAGCAGCATCACTAAACTTCCAGTTATCCAATTCTTCACGCGTTGCAGGAATATACAATAAGCTATTTGCACCTGCATCACCAACAACATTGCCAGAGAAAGTATATGAGTAACGGCTATATCCCCATGTTCCGGCATATCCCATCTGCATTCCTTCATACAATAAAGAAACACTGGTTGCAAAATGCTTACCGTATTCTTTTTTATAACCGATTGTTGCCAATATACGATCAGGAGCTACATAAGTACCATAACCCAATTCATGTTCATTAATACCATTTACTGAATAAGTATTAGTCTTATAAGCTGAAGTTACCTGGTCACCAATACCATCACTATATGAACGAGATTTTGAATGTGTATAAGCAAATGATAAATCTAAACCAAAATCAAAGTTTTTACGTAATTGCGCAGAAATTGAATAATAATAAGCACCTTTTTTCCAGTTTTCTAAAAGATAAACATTCTGACCTTTATTATATATCTTATAAGTATCACGAACGTCATTTGGAGAAAGAGTCAATTTTGCATCTTGTAACTCATAACCACGATTAGTTATAACAACAGGATTATAGTCACGACTGTAAATTCCTTCTAATGTAAAATTAATATCACCCGGCAATCTCATATCAAGGGCTAATGAAGTCTTCCAAGTAGAAGGCATCTTCAAATCTTTATCAATAATAGTAGGGTCTTTAGGAAGCTCTACTTTTGAATGTGTCTGACCGCCATAAAGGTCTTTCAATATCTCATCACGATTTGCATGGAAGCCCGGTTTGTATTGAGCAGTAGCAGCATCCGTATAATAATAAGTAGTTTGTCCCACGCCTGAATTTCCCACAGCAGAAATCAACCATACAAAAGGCATACGTCCTACAAACAGACCTGTACCACCACGAAGTACATACTTACGGTCTCCGGTTATATCCCAGTTAAAGCCAACACGCGGAGAAACAGATACTTTTGCACCCGGAAGTTGATCTGTAGAATAATGCTGACCACCAAAATCTAATTTGGCAAACTCTTCATTATTATTATTCTTTAAAGAAGGATAAGTCGGCAGTTCAAAACGAAGTCCACCTGTTACCTTAAAATTTTCTGAAACAGAAATCTCATCCTGCAAATACAAAGAATATTGTTGAAATTTCAATTCTGCAAGGAATTGAGACATATCAGGTGAATTTGAGTGAGTTATAGCAAAAGCCTGCGGAGTTCTATCATTTACAAAATCATCCCAAGTTGAATAGACATAGTAGCCAGCACCTCCTAACATATAACCATTAATAGCTTTCGTATGCTCATATTGGAAACCAGCCATAAACTTATTAATACCCACATTCCAGTTGAACTCATCTGTAATAGTAAACACTTTTGTCTGACGTAGATTACCTGCTGTGAAAAGGTCAGCACCAAAATTAGCATATACGGCACCGTCTTGCAAAATATCAACTGTTGGGAAAAGAGGACCATCAAATGAACGAGGCTCATCTTGATAGGAATATGCAAAACGCAACATATTATTCATTGCTCCTTGAGCCATACGCGAGTTCCATTCACCTGCAACAGAAGTAAAGTCACGCACTTGATAGTAGTTGGAATTCGAGAAACTCAAGGCATATTTAGAAGTACGTCCCTGTCCTTTGGCAATGTCACCAACAGGCTTACCATCTATAACTTCATTAGATTTACCTCCTGGATAAAGATCTGATGAATACAATGGATTAGTTGAACTAGTAGGGAAGTTAGAATCTTTAGTATGCGTTCTGGTAAAGCGGAAACTAACCTTATTATCTTGATTGGCATTCCAATCAATACGTGCCATAATACGATAAGCAGGAGTATCCGTTGAATAGCCATTATACTTTCCCGGATTAAAGTCATACTTATTTATTAAGAAATTGCTTATAGCATCCATGTCACTTTGAAGAGGGCGATGTACATTACCACCGCTATAGCTTTCTCCAAGTGCAGTACGAGGACGATAACTTGATCCCGCAGTTACATTGTCTTCATATTCTCCATTCACAAAGAAGAACAACTTATCTTTTATAATCGGACCACCAAAGCTTGCACCATAAGTATAATATTGAGCTTTGGAGCGTAAAAGTTCATAATCATCAACCTTGCTTCCTTTTAGATTCTCATTATTAAAATACATATAGGCAGTTCCACGGAATTGATTATCTCCTGAACGGGTTACTGCATTAATTGCACCTCCTGTAAAACCACTCTGACGAACGTCGAACGGAGTTACAGCCACTGTAACTTGTTCCAAAGCATCCAAAGAAATTGGAGACCCGTTAGCCGGAAGATTACCTCCTAATCCGAATGTATTATTAAAAGCAGCACCATCAACTGTGACAAATGACTGACGATAGTTACCACCACCTACTGCAAAACCGTTACCAACATCAGCACCTTGTGGAGAAAGACGCATGATATCGCTAATACTACGAGAAATAGTCGGAGTACTATTAATCATATCACGATTGGCATTCATAATAGCACCTGCTCTATCAGACTTCATATTACTCTCTTTAGAAGCAGTCACTACTACTTCGTCCAACAGTTCTGAACTCTCTTTTAAAGAAACATTTAAAACATAATTCTCTCCCAGTAAAAGATTAATTCCCTTGTAAATTGCTGTTTGATAACCAACATAAGAAATTTCTACTTTGTAAGGGCCGCCGGTACGCATACCCTGCAGATTAAATTGACCACTGACGTTAGTCACTGTACCATAACGAGTACCTGATGGTTCGTGAACCGCAACGATTGTTGCTCCAATGATTGGTTCATCTTGTGCGGTCACTTTACCACTCATCGTGGCTGTTGTAACCTGCGCGCTCATCGTGACAGTAATAAACAACATTACTAGCACTAAAAAAGATCGCATTTTCTTTAACATAAATGTAGTTAATTAGTTAATATAAATTGTTTGCTTTTAAAAACTGTGCACAAATATAATTAATAATATTTAGAACTACATTACGATTATACTACAATTTTTTAAGAGAGATAAACGTTTCGCCACGTTATAAAACGATAAAGGCTCTACAATATTTGCAGAGCCTTTTATTTTGAAACAGAAAGCATTAGAAATGCTTCAATCTATTACTTTATACTAGTCAGTCATTAACTTTCTATAACGAACACGCTTCGGCTCTTCATTTCCCAAACGTTTCATTTTGTTTTCTTCGTATTCTGAATAAGACCCTTCGAAGTAGAATACATTGGAGTCTCCTTCAAAAGCCAGAATGTGTGTACAGATACGGTCGAGGAACCAACGGTCGTGCGAGATAACTACGGCACAGCCGGCAAAATCTTCCAGACCTTCTTCCAAAGCACGCAGTGTGTTTACGTCAATATCATTGGTAGGCTCATCGAGCAACAGTACATTGCCTTCTTCTTTTAAAGCCATCGCCAAGTGTAAACGGTTTCTTTCACCACCGGACAGTACACCGCAAAGTTTTTCCTGATCGCCTCCGGAGAAATTGAAACGGGAAAGGTATGCACGTGCATTGATGTCACGTCCTCCCATGCGGATCAACTCATTACCACCGGAAATTACCTGGTAAACACTTTTATTAGGATCAATATCTCTGTGTTGTTGGTCTACATACGCCACCTTTACAGTCTCTCCTACTTCAAATTCTCCTTTATCTACTGTCTCCAATCCCATAATCAGACGGAACAGTGTCGTCTTTCCCGCACCATTGGGACCGATCACACCAACAATACCATTAGGAGGAAGCATAAAGTTCAAATCGTCAAACAATAGTTTATCGCCGTATGCTTTGGCCACCTGTTTCGCTTCAATGACTTTATTACCCAGACGCGGACCATTCGGAATGAAGATTTCAAGTTTTTCTTCTTTCTCTTTCACGTCTTCATTCAGCAACTTGTCATAAGAGTTAAGACGTGCCTTACCCTTTGCCTGACGGGCTTTCGGAGCCATGCGCACCCATTCCAACTCACGTTCCAGTGTTTTGCGACGTTTGCTGACGGTCTTTTCTTCCATTTCCATACGTTTTGTCTTCTGTTCCAGCCAGGAAGAGTAGTTACCTTTCCAGGGAATACCTTCACCACGGTCTAGTTCGAGAATCCATCCGGCAACATGATCGAGGAAGTAACGGTCGTGCGTCACGGCAATAACCGTACCTTCATATTGCTGAAGATGTTGTTCCAACCAGTCGATAGATTCTGCATCCAAGTGGTTGGTAGGTTCGTCCAGCAAGAGCACATCTGGTTTCTGCAACAACAAACGACATAAAGCTACCCGGCGACGTTCACCTCCGGACAGGTTTTCTACCGGCTGATCTTCAGGCGGACAACGGAGAGCATCCATCGCACGCTCCAGTTTGCTATCCAGATTCCATGCATCAGTCGCATCAATGATATCTTGCAGTTCGCCCTGACGGGCAAAAAGAGCATCCATCTTATCCTGATCCTCGTAGTACTCCGGTAAACCGAACTTCTGATTGATTTCTTCGTATTCTGTCAGTGCGTCAACAATGGGTTGCACGCCTTCCATTACTACTTCTTTTACTGTCTTTGTGTTGTCTAAATAAGGTTCCTGTGCCAAGTAACCCACGGAATATCCCGGAGAGAACACCACTTCTCCCTGATAGGATTTCTCCAAACCGGCGATGATCTTCAATAACGTTGATTTACCGGAACCGTTCAAACCGATAATACCGATTTTCGCTCCATAGAAAAACGACAGGTAAATGTCTTTCAGCACATTCTTATTGGGGGTGAAAGCCTTGCTCACTCCCACCATTGAGAAGATAATTTTTTTATCGTCAGCAGCCATATGTATGATTATATATTGTTGATAATGGCACAAAGATAAGAAAAATGTTTGAATTCTTTTGGAGTTATAAAAAAATGTTCTACCTTTGCACCCGCATTCGAAAGAAAGCACTGAAGGACCGATTCGCTAGCTCAGCAGGTAGAGCACAACACTTTTAATGTTGGGGTCCTGGGTTCGAGCCCCAGGCGGATCACGGAAAACAAAATTAATCCCTTGATAATCATTATTATCAAGGGATTTTTCTTTTTTATTTTCTCACAATAGACTTATTCAACAGGAATAGAATGGCACGGTAATTCGATTACGAAAGTAGTGCCTATCCCCAGTTGGGAATCTACTAATATCCGCCCGTTCATTTTTTCAACGATCAATTTACAGATAGATAAGCCCAAACCGGCTCCTTGAACAAAGGCATCCAACTTTTCAAACCTTTCGAATATCTTTTCAAGCATATTTTGCGGGATACCCCGGCCGGTGTCTTTAACACCGATTCGGACAAATTGATGATCTACCTCATAGAAGACTTCCACATATCCGGTGGTAGTATTCTTTAAAGCATTCGAGAGGAAGTTACTTACTATCTGCTTGATACGCAGCTTATCCAGCTCTGCCAGAAAAGCATGCTCGGGATAGTTGGTCAGGAGTTTCACACCGGAGGGCACTTGATGAACATACTCCGCCACACTCTCATTAAGAAGCTCGGTTAGATTAACCCAGTCCGGATGCAATTCTATATATCCGGATTCTATCTTAGAAAGATCAATCACATCATTAATCAGATTAAGCAGAAGTTTGTTGTTGTGGCCGATCAGGGAATTATAAAGTTCTTTTTCCGCTGCATCCTCCGTACTAGCCAACAAGCTCGAAAACCCGATGATAGCATTTAAAGGAGTACGGATTTCATGACTCATATTGGCGAGGAAAGCAGACTTTAAACGATCGGACGCTTCGGCTTTATCGCGTGCTTTGACAAGCATTTCCTCTGTTCTTTTCAGTTCTGTAATATCATAATTGATGCCGATTATTTCGATAACCTGATCTTGCGGAGCATATTTCCTAACCAACAAATTGATATATGTCCATGTGCAGGTGCCATCTTCTCTACAGATACGCATTTCTTTGCTAAGCTTGGCAGTAAGTCCCTTCCGCACATCGTCTAGAAACCGAATCAATAGGGCACGGTCGTCGGGATGGAAATGCCGGTATGTAGAAAAAATTTCGGATAAGGGAGTTTCCTCCTCCTCACCGATATTACTGTACCAGCTCTTTTGGGCGTAACCATGCCCGGTCAAAACATTGAAGTGAGCATAACCAACCTTGGCATAATCACCGACCAGTTCAAAAAACTCTTCAAATTCCTGAATTTTATTATAAGCCACGGTTGTTTCCGTCTTATCCGCATTAATCAACAGGTAATTTATCGGTTGGTGTTCGTTATCATACAACGTAGTCACTTTAGTCACCAAATCAATCCTGCCCTCCTTTTGGGAATTCTGATAATAGGAGCCTACTTTCGAGAAATCATAACGGAAAGTAAAGTCGGCATCTTCATGCTTCTTCAACCGTTCTTTCATTTCTTTCGGGAAAATAGGATTCTCGAAAATATTGATACCCAAGACATCTTCTTTCTTCTCTACATGAAACATCTCCAATTCCTTATCGTTCAAATCTATCAATATTCCATCCATATTATATAGTTCGATACCGATTGGTAAATGCTTGAAAATGTTATATAAGAGACGTTCACTATGCTGCAATGCCTGATAGGCAGATGCCATATCGGGACCATCCTGCACTTCGGCTATACCATAAACAATTTCATTTCCGTCTTCGTCCGTTTCTTGAAAGCAGATCTTACTACGTATCCAGACAGTTCCTTTCACCGTATCAAGTAAATATACCGCTTCCGGTCTTTGATGCACACCAAAAGAATGGACAGTCGTAGGACGTTGCTCCTCCTTCAGAATACGTTTATTGAAATCCTCAAAACTTATAACTCCGGTCTTATCCAGACCTAATAATTCTAATATAAAATCAGAACACTCATAATTCGCAGTTGATAAATTGGCTTTCCACCATCCCATATTAGCGTTAGCCATCAACTGCGAGAAAAAATTGAAATCTTGTAGTCTATTCATAACGCTATTTATCATTTTAACACTTTTTCGGGCGCAAAAATACAGATTACCCACAAACCGTACTTTCAGAAAGATATATTTTTAGCATATTATAAGAAGTTTATTCGTCGTTAAACGAAAAAATTTCCGGGTGAAACTTTCTCATAAAGAGATTGTTCCAACCGGAAATTCTGCATTTATTGTGTTTCTATTTTACTTCTTCAAGGACTGATAAACAGCTTTTGCCATCACTTTGGCACCTGCTTCATTCGGATGAATCTTATCCGGAAATAGTTCGGGCATTCCGTCCATTGCCGTATGAAGATCGATGACGGACAGGTTGTTTTTCTTGGCAACTTTCTTTATCATCGGAATAATTTCTTTAGAGATTATATCGTCATTGATATTATCTCCGGTCTGATAGGCTTTGGAAGGATAACAAAGATAAATTTTCGGTTGGGCAGGCAATGCTTTGAAAGCATCAACCATTGTTTGAAGATCTTTCGTGAAGTCGGCTTTATATTTCCAGTTGAACGATTTACTGTCATTCGTACCCAGTTTGATAACAACGATATTGGGATTGAAAGCCAGCGCATCCTGATAAGCCTTTTCGTTCATATAAGGATGGTCGCCTTTGTTCAACAGAGTGCGGGCACTGACTCCGAAATTCTTTACCCAATAAGCCTCCCCCAGCATACGACCTAACACAGCAGGATAACTATCACGATCGCGATTCTTGATACGTGCCCCATACGTTATACTATTGCCGATACAAGCTACACGGATGGCATCTTTATGAGGCACTTTAAAACTACGAAGCCAGGAAGTCAGCTCATTCAGCATCTCACTCTTGTAGAGGAAACCTTCGCGAATCCCCCATCCATGTCCGCCGGAAGGATAGATATGAAGTACTGAAGGAACATTGTTCTTATTCAGAGCCAGATAATAATTAACTCCATTAGCAGGTGGAACCACCTTGTCGTCGTCACTATAAACGATGAAAGCACGTGGTGTATCTTTCGTCACTTGTTTCTCATTGGAATATTCCGTTTCCAGTTCGGCAGAAGCATCTTTTCCCAGAAGATTGTTGTGAGAACCCATGTGGGTATAAGATTTATCCATCGTAATCACAGGATAGAACAGAATCTGGAAATTCGGACGAAGTTCGGGTTTGGCGTGAGTGGCAATGGTAGATGCCAGATGTCCACCGGCAGATGAGCCCATGATACCGATATCATTGGGATTCAAATTCCAGACACCAGCACTGTCACGCGCCATTTTCATAGCTGCTTCAGCATCTGAAATCGGTAGTGTACGATCACCGTTCGGCATCCGGTATTTCAAAACGATCAATGCAATACCTTGCTTATTGAAATAGGGTGCCCAGTCACAACCTTCATGATCGAAAGCCAAATGCGAATATCCACCACCCGGACAAGCGACCACAGCACGACCCGTTGCCAGTTCCGGCGCCGGAAGGAATACGCGAAGTGAGGGTTGTTCGATATCAAAAGGTTTCGGAGCATTCTGTGCTACCACTTGCGAACCTGCCAGTAAAATAAATAACAGGAGAAAAATAGTAGAAATTTTCTGTTTCATAGTATCTGTATACTTTGATTAATGAATAATTAGATGTGCGAAGATAGTAATTTTACGTATCTTTGCACCTCATTTTGAATAGAAAAAATATATGCAAGGAATAAAGAATCTGACAAAAGGCCCCATCAACCGCCAACTGTTTAATCTGGCAATGCCAATCATGGCAACGTCGTTTATTCAAATGGCATATAGCCTCACAGATATGGCATGGGTAGGACGGCTGGGAAGTGAAGCCGTAGCCGCTATCGGTTCTGTCGGAATCCTGACATGGATGTCCGGTTCTATCTCCTTATTAAATAAGGTAGGATCTGAAGTGAGTGTCGGACAATCCATCGGTGCGCAAAGTCAGGAAGATGCCCGTAGCTTCGCGTCTCATAATATCACGATTGCTCTGGTTATTTCCATTTGCTGGGGCGGGCTCCTTTTTATATTTGCAGAACCTATCATACGTATTTATGAACTTGAGGAACATATCACAGCCAATGCCATTCAATATCTGCGGATTGTTTCTACCGGATTACCTTTTGTTTTCCTTTCCGCTGCCTTCACCGGAATTTATAATGCAGCAGGGCGCAGCAAAGTCCCGTTCTTTATCAGTGGCACAGGATTGATATTGAATATTATTCTGGACCCACTCTTTATATTCGGTTTCGGACTGGGAACAAATGGTGCTGCGTACGCCACCTGGATTGCAGAAGCAAGTGTTTTCCTGATTTTCGTCTATCAGTTGCGTTGCAGGGATGCGCTGCTGGGCGGTTTCCCTTTCTTCACCCGGCTAAAGAAAAAGTACACGCGAAGAATCCTTAAACTGGGATTACCCGTAGCGACTTTAAATACATTGTTTGCCTTCGTCAACATGTTCCTCTGCCGCACCGCTTCCGAACAGGGAGGACATATCGGCTTAATGACGTTCACCACCGGAGGACAAATCGAAGCAATTACCTGGAACACCTCACAGGGATTCTCCACCGCACTAAGCGCCTTCATCGCCCAAAACTATGCTGCCGGACGAATCGAACGGGTACTTAAATCCTGGTACACCACCCTATGGATGACGGGAATCTTCGGTACACTCTGTACTTTGCTATTCGTTTTCTTCGGAAATGAAGTTTTCGCCATATTCGTGCCCGAACAAGCTGCTTACGAAGCCGGAGGTGTATTCCTTCGTATCGACGGATATTCCCAGCTCTTTATGATGCTCGAAATCACCATGCAGGGAGTTTTCTACGGTATCGGCCGTACAATGCCTCCCGCGATTATCAGTATCAGCTGCAACTATATGCGCATTCCGCTTGCTATCCTGTTTGTACGGATGGGTATGGGAGTGGAAGGAATCTGGTGGGCAGTCAGCGTCACTACCGTTGCCAAAGGGTTAATTCTTTTGAGTTGGTTCATTATTATCAAAAAGAAGTGTTTAAGTATTCCTTCAACGATAAAAGGATAGTATTCATTTTCCTTTATTAACAAACAAAGGGATTCATCCGAGTTATTTTAACTTAAAAAGTACACGCTTGCCAAATAATATGTATCTTTGCATTGTTATTTATAATACGAAGCGATTCGTATAAAAACATTATTTATAAACCAATTAAAAAAACATCAACATTATGAACAAGATGAAATTTATGGTTCTCTTCATGAGTATTGCCATGATATTTGGTAGCTGTGGAAGTATGAACAACACTGGTAAAGGTGCTGCTATCGGTGGTGGTTCGGGTGCTGCACTGGGTGCAATCCTGGGAGGTGTTATCGGTAAAGGTAAAGGTGCCGCTATTGGTGCTGCTATCGGTACGGCAGTAGGTGCAGGTACGGGTGCTCTTATCGGTAAGAAGATGGACAAAGCAGCAGCAGAAGCAAAACAAATTGAAGGCGCACAAGTAGAACAGATAACAGACAACAACGGATTGCAAGCCGTGAAAGTAACATTCGACTCGGGTATTCTTTTCACTACCGGTAATGCAAATCTAAGTGCTGCTGCTAAATCTGCTTTAAGCAAGTTTGCCAACAATGTGCTCAATCAGAACCGGGATATGGACGTGTCTATCTACGGATACACTGACAACCAGGGCTGGAAAAACAGCACTGCCGCACAAAGCCAGCAGAAAAATCTGAACTTGTCACAAGAACGTGCACAGAGCGTGTCCAGTTATTTGTTGAGCTGTGGTGTTTCCACCAATCAGATCAAAGGTGTACAGGGAATGGGTGAAAGCGATCCCGTTGCAAGCAATGACACTGCTGCCGGTCGCGAACAGAACCGTCGTGTAGAAGTATACATGTACGCAAGTGAACAAATGATTAAAGATGCACAAGCAGCTGCTAATTAAAAAAATTCTGCGCTATACGCGCAACCTGCTGATTTTCTTCTTTGCATCCACCTTGTTGGCAGTGATTGTGTATCGGTTTATGCCGGTTTATGTCACTCCGTTGATGGTTATCCGAAGCGTTCAGCAGATTTTTTCAGGAGATAAACCCACGTGGAAGCACACGTGGGTTTCTTTTGATAAGATATCTCCCAACCTGCCGATGGCGGTCATAGCCTCCGAAGACAACCGTTTTGCCGAACACAACGGATTCGATCTTGTAGAAATCAAGAAAGCGATGAAAGAGAACGAAACACGCAAACGGAAACGCGGAGCAAGCACCATTAGTCAGCAGACAGCCAAGAATGTGTTCTTATGGCCGCAATCTTCGTGGGTACGCAAGGGACTCGAAGTCTACTTTACGTTTCTCATCGAACTGTTCTGGTCGAAAGAACGAATCATGGAAGTCTATCTCAACTCTATAGAAATGGGAAATGGCATCTACGGCGCACAAGCTACCGCAAAGATCAAATTCGGAACAACAGCTGCCCAGCTGACCCGGGGACAATGCGCACTTATCGCCGCTACCCTACCTAATCCGATACGGTTTAACTCGGCGAAACCTTCGTCATACATACTAAAACGACAAAATCAGATATTACGGCTGATGAATCTGGTTCCTAAATTTCCACCTGAAGAGAAAGCTGTGGAAAAGAAAGCCGTTGAAAAGAAAAAAGGCAAAAACAAGAAAAGCAAGTGATAATTGAATCATAAATAAAAAGAAAGGAGCAACGAGGATCTATCCCCTTGCTCCTTTTGCTTATAAGCTTGTTTGCATGTGTTATCCTCATTTATACAAAATCTTTCAACTCTTGTTGTAAACGTTGACGTGTGAAGAATATACGGCTCTTCACTGTACCTAATGGCAATCCTAATTTCTCTGCAATCTCACGGTATTTGAAACCTGATACGTGCATGGAGAAAGGAATCTTATACTCCCGCGGGAGTGCGTTGACGATGCGATGCATCTCTTTCAGGTCGTAAGCACCTTCGGTACTTTCAAATCCTGAATCTTGTGGCAGATTTAAGTGATAATAATTATCGGTAGTATCAACAAAGGTCTGATCGCGTACTATTTTGCGGTAGTTATTAATAAAGATGTTACGCATGATTGTGTACATCCATCCTTTGAAATTTGTGTCCGGAACATATTTCTCTTCATTGTCTAATGCTTTTAAAGATGTTTCCTGCAATAAATCATTTGCTTCTTCACGGTTGGCCGTTAATTTATAAGCAAAACGAAGCAATTCTTCCTGTACTCCAATTAAATCTTTCCTGAAACTTAAACTTTTCATACTTTAATGGTTTTATGGTTAATATTCGTTTTTTCTCGACATTTGCAAGTTTAAAGGTATTTTGTGTATCCGGCAGGGGAAAATTTGTCATTTCTTGGGGGTTAATTCTATCAAATGACAGATTTTAGGTGCTTTCTGATAGTTTTTGGGTGGTATTTAGTAAATATTTCCTTTACCTCTTGGTTAAAAGAACCAAATAGATTACTTTTGATTTTATATTATTAAATAAAACAAAAGGCTATGACCATACTTATTATTGTAGGAATTATTGTATTGCTGGGCATTATCTTTGCTTCCATGTACAACTCATTAGTGAAATTGAGAAACAATCGTGAAAACGCATTTGCCGACATCGACGTGCAGTTGAAACAACGTCATGATCTCATTCCCCAGCTGGTAGACACCGTGAAAGGATATGCCGCACATGAGAAAGAAACGCTCGACCGGGTGATTCAGGCACGTAACGGTGCAGTCAGCGCAAAAACGATCGACGATAAGATAGCTGCCGAAAATCAGTTGAGTTCCGCTCTTGCCGGATTGAAGATTACCCTCGAGGCTTATCCCGACCTGAAAGCTAATCAGAATTTCCTGCAATTACAGGAAGAAATTTCTGATGTAGAGAATAAACTGGCTGCCGTCCGTCGCTACTTCAACTCGGCCACTAAAGAATATAATAACGCCGTACAGACATTCCCGTCGAATATCGTAGCAGGAATGACCGGATTCCAAAGAGAAATCATGTTCGACTTGGGGAAAAACGAACGTGCGAATCTGGAGCAGGCACCCAAAATTAGTTTCTAAAACCTTTATTTATACCGTCCATCCAATTACAAAAGTCGAACACGCATGCAATACGTCGGAATCCAAACACAGCAGAGCCGGAATAATCTCCGCTCTGCGTTTCTACTATTCCTGTTTCCCTGTCTCGTGGCAGCACTCCTCTATTTGGCCTGCTACCTGCTGACTTTTATGGGATATAAAGAGGATATGGAAGTCGAAATGATGCCAATAGTCAATCATTTCTTCTTCTCTTCGTTGCCATACACCATGGGAATCGTATTAATCTGGTTTCTGATTGCCTACTGGGCTAACACAAGCATTATCAATTCCGCCACCGGTTCCAAGCCGCTGAACCGTCAGGAGAATAAACGAGTTTATAACCTCGTGGAAAACCTCTGTATGTCTCAAGGCATGAAAATGCCGAAAATCAATATCATCTATGACAGTTCCCTGAATGCATTTGCCAGCGGTATCAACGAACGCACATACACCGTTACTCTCTCGGAGGGCATCATCCGGAAACTAAATGATGAGGAACTGGAAGCAGTCATCGCGCACGAGCTAAGTCACATCCGCAACCGTGACGTACGCCTGCTGATTATTTCCATTGTCTTTGTCGGTATCTTCTCCATGCTGACAGAAATCACGTTTTATGCCATTACACACATGCGCGTACGTAGTAACAGTAAAGGTAGCGGCGGTGTGGTTATCTTTATTCTTATCGCTTTAGTGATAGCCGCCATCGGTTATCTTTTCGCAAGCCTGATGCGTTTTGCCATCTCACGCAAACGCGAATATATGGCAGATGCAGGTTCGGCAGAAATGACGAAGAATCCGTTGGCACTGGCCAACGCTCTCCGCAAAATATCAGCAGACCCCGCTATCGAGGCAGTAGAAAGAAAAGACGTGGCACAATTATTTATTCAGAACCCCCAAAAGGCATCTAAAAGTATATTCAGCGGACTTAGCGGATTGTTTGCCACTCATCCTCCCATCGAAAAACGAATCGAAATACTGGAACAGTTCTAAATCGGGCTAAACTCATAAATAACAGGGGGTTCTGTTTAATTTTCATTAAAAGAAACAGAAGTATCCCTGTCTTTTTTGTATATTTGATTGTTATACATATATACATCAACCTAAATGCAAACTGATATGAGAACGAAGAAACAAATCTTTATGCTGTTACTAGCCTTGCTAGTGGGCATCCCTACCCTTTCGGCTCAACAAAGTAAAAAGGAAAAGAAGGAACAGAAGAAAGAAGCAGTAATGAAACTGATTGAATCTGAAAATTATAAGATAGATGTCAACACTGCCATGCCGATGCGCGGACGCTCCATCCCTTTGACATCTTCCTACTCACTGACAATCAGAAATGATTCGGTTATTTCTTACTTGCCTTATTATGGACGGGCGTATAGCATTCCGTATGGCGGAGGTGACGGACTTAACTTCAAAGCCATCCTCAAAGAATATAATGTGGAAATGGATAAAAAAGGGAATGCCGTTATCAAGTTCGTCGCACGTAATCCTGAAGACAGATATGAATTCAGAGCCAAAGTATTTCCCAATGGTTCGGCAAGTATCGATGTCAATATGCAAAACCGGCAGTCCATTAGTTTTCAGGGAGAACTGGATATAAAGGAGGAAAAATAATGCCGTCCTTATTCTTCCGGCTCTTCACTACCTTTTAATATAGGCAGGCAAATGTGATATTTGACAGCTAAGATGCGGGTCAGGAATACCGCCAGTCCGCCAATCAACTGACAGGCGTATGATTCCAGACCTGCAACGTCGCACAGCCAGTATGCAATACCGCCTACAACGCAGGCCATTGCATAAATTTCTTTTCGGAAGATAAGAGGTATTTCATTGATAAATACGTCACGAATCACTCCACCGGCTGCTCCCGTAATGCTACCCATGATAATCGCCACCCAGAAAGGATAGCCTAAAGCAATGCTTTTGCCTACACCTACCACGGTAAACAATGCCAAGCCAATGGTATCGAAAATAAAGAAAGTATTATTGAGCCGGATGAGCCAACGTCCGAAACAGATTACCCACAGCAAAGCCAGTCCCGTACAAATCAGATATATAGGGTCGGTCATCCACCCCGGTGTCACGTCGAGCAGGACATCACGAATAGTACCGCCACCGATAGCAGTAGCAAGTCCTACCACATAAGCACCAAACCAGTCGAAACGTTTCGCCGAAGCCAGCCGGATGCCGCTAATAGCAAAGGCAAATGTGCCTATAAAATCAAGAATTTGAACGAATGTGGGCATATATTTGTTATTTTGTATGCAAAGTAACGAATAAATTCCGTAAGAAAATGTACTTTTGCTTCACGAATTAAACCGAATAAGATAGAAACAATATGAAAATAACAATTGTTGCGGGGGCACGCCCCAATTTTATGAAGATAGCTCCCATTACACGCGCTATTGAAGCCGCACGGGCGCTGGGTAAAAGTATCTCTTACCGACTGGTATATACAGGAAGGAAAGACGATACAAGTCTGGATGCTTCTCTCTTTTCGGACCTCGATATGAAAGCTCCTGATGTTTATCTGGGAGTGGAGAGTAGTAATCCAACGAGTTTGACAGCCGGAATCATGGTAGCCTTCGAACAGGAACTGACGGAGAATCCGGCACACGTAGTTCTCGTGGTAGACGATCTGACTGCCACCATGAGTTGTGCCATCGTTGCCAAGAAACAAGGAATCAAGGTAGCGCATCTCGTAGCCGGAACCCGTTCTTTCGACATGAAGATGCCGAAAGAGGTCAACCGTATGATTACAGATGGAATATCCGACTATCTGTTTACTGCCGGCATGGTTGCCAACCGCAACCTGAACCAGACAGGAACGGAAAGTGAAAACGTATATTATGTAGGTAACATTCTCATAGATACCATCCGCTACAACCGGAACCGTTTGCTCAAACCGATATGGTTTTCCGTATTGGGGCTGCAAGAGGGAAATTATCTCCTGCTCACCCTCAACCGTCGCGTATTGCTAAGCAACAAAGAGAATCTGCGTCAGTTGCTGAAAACAATCATTGAAAAATCTGCCGGTATGCCTATCGTAGCACCGCTGCACACATACGTACGAAATGCCATCAAAGAATTAGGCATCGAAGCTCCGAACCTCCACATAATGCCTCCGCAGAATTACCTGTTCTTCGGTTATCTGATAAACAAGGCAAAAGGAATCATTACGGATTCGGGCAACGTGGCCGAAGAAGCAACATTTATGGGTATTCCATGTATCACGCTCAACACGTATGCCGAACATCCCGAAACATGGCGCATGGGAACCAACGAACTTGTCGGGGAAGATCCTGTCCTGCTTGCCAAAGCAATGGATACCCTGATGCAAGGCGAATGGAAACGAGGCGAACTCCCCGAACGTTGGGACGGACGTACCGCGGAGCGTATCGTACAGATATTGGCTGATAAAAAATAGCACTGCTACAAGGATACATTTCATCTTCCGGCATGTTACTTTCCATTTCATGCCGGAAAACTTTATTTACCCCGTAAGGAAACAGTTGTTTCCCCGTAGAGAAACAAGAGTTTCCCCATAGGGGGAACAAGGGTTTCCCGTAGAGAAACAATCACTATCCACGCGGGAAACTAATTTATCGAAAGGTGAATTACCCCTATTCCCTTTCATTGACGGATAACCAAAGCTTGTAAACAACAAAAAACGATGGGTAAAAAAAGTTATATATTCTGCTATCCTTAGAGTTATTTGTTAACTTTGCGCCCTACTACGAACGTTATGATACAACGATATAGCAAAATACTTATACTGTTCTTACTCGTATTGGCAGCTTCAGATGCTTTTGCGCAGCAAATAAAAGGGGTAGTCACTGATTCAGTTACCCATGAGCCATTGATGTATATCTCTGTTTACTATCAGGAAAAGAGAGATATGGGTACCATCACCAATATTGACGGAGAATACAGTCTTGAAGCCCGCAGAAACGGAGGAACTCTTGTGTTCTCTGCAGTAGGTTATATCAGTAAAACAGTTAGAGTAGGTTCCAACAATCAGACGGTAAACGTTAAGCTGGCTCCGGATAATGTGCTCCTGAACGAGGTTGTCGTGAAACCTCAAAAGGAAAAATACTCCCGTAAGAACAACCCGGCAGTTGAATTCATGAAGAAAGTAATCGAACACAAAAAGGCACAAGTCCTTGAAGTGAATGAATACTATCAGTACGACAAGTACGAGAAAATGAAGATGTCTATCAACGACCTCACGCCGGAAAAACTGGAAAAAGGAATCTACAAGAAATATTCATTCCTAAAAGATCAGGTGGAAGTTTCGGAAACAACCAACAAATTGATTCTCCCGATTTCCGTACAGGAGACGGCTTCGCAAACCATCTATCGCAAAAATCCCGAAAGCAAGAAAACACTTATCAAAGGTAAAAACTCCAACGGTATCGACGAATTCTTCTCCACAGGAGATATGCTCGGCACTGTATTGAAAGATGTATTTGCCGACATCAATATCTACGACGACGATATCCGGTTACTCCAACAGCGTTTCGTTAGTCCTATCGGTAACAATGCCATCTCATTTTATAAATATTATCTGATGGACACATTGATAGTAAACAAGCGCGAATGTGTTCACCTCACGTTTGTTCCGCAAAACTCGCAGGACTTTGGATTCACCGGACATCTTTATGTATTGAACGACTCCACTTATGCCGTTCAGAAATGTACGATGAACCTGCCTAAAAAGACCGGAGTAAACTTCGTCAACCGTATGGACATCGTGCAACAATACGAGCAACTCCCTAACGGAAACTGGGTATTGGCGGATGATGACATGACCGTAGACCTGTCCTGGAATTCCAACAAAACAGCAGGCGGATTGCAGGTGGAACGAACTACGAAGTATAGTAATTATAAATTCGATCCTATCGAACAACGGCTGTTCCGATTGAAAGGCAGCGTGATAAAAGAAGCGGATATGCTTTCGAAAAGCGATGAGTATTGGGCGAGTGTCCGCCAAGTACCGCTGACGAGAAAAGAAAGTTCGATGGATGTATTCGTCAACCGCCTCGAACAGATACCGGGATTCAAATACATCATCTTCGGAGCGAAAGCGCTGATTGAAAACTTTGTGGAAACAGGAAGCAAAGGCCATCCGAGCAAAGTGGATATCGGCCCTATCAACACCATGATTTCAAGCAACTACATTGATGGTACCCGTTTCCGGTTAAGCGGTATGACGACAGCTCATTTCCACAAACACTGGTTCTTGAACGGATACGGAGCTTACGGTCTGAAAGACGAACGCTGGAAATATAGCGGTACGGTGACTTATTCGTTCAATAAACGCGATTATGTTGTCTGGGAATTCCCGAAACATTATCTTTCGGCATCGTACAGTTATGACGTAATGTCTCCGATGGATAAATTCCTGTTCACAGATAAAGATAATATCTTCCTGTCGGTAAAAACAACGACAGTAGACCAGATGTCGTATATGCGCGATGCCACCATTAATTATGAACTTGAAACGCTGACAGGATTCGGAGTGAAAGCCATGCTGCGCCATCGTAACGACGAGCCTACCGGCAAACTGGAATATCTGCGCAATGATGCCGCGCAAACCCGTGTGCATGATGTCACGACTTCGGAAGCGAGTCTGACACTGCGTTATGCTCCGGGCGAATCATTTGTCAACTCCAAACAACGCCGCGTACCTGTATCGCTGGATGCTCCTATCTTTACCCTGACTCATGCCATGGGTTTCAAAGGAGTACTAGGTGGAGATTACAGTTTTAACCGTACGGAAGCAAGTGTATGGAAACGTTTCTGGCTCCCCGCTTCCTGGGGAAAGATTGATTGTAGCTTAAAAGCAGGCGCAGAATGGAACACGGTTCCTTTCCCGTTGTTGATCTTGCCGGAAGCTAACTTGTCCTACATCACCCAGCGCGAAACGTTCAATTTGATTAATAACATGGAATTCCTGAATGACCGTTACGCTTCCATGTCATTATCTTATGATATGAATGGAAAACTATTCAACCGTATTCCTCTTATCAAGAACTTGAAATGGAGGGAAATGTTCCGCGTACGTGCTTTGTGGGGAACATTGACAGATAAGAATAATCCGTTTAAGAGCAACAATCCCGATTTGTTCCGTTTCCCGACACGCGACGGTAAGTTCACCAGTTTCGTGATGGACCCGAAAGTGCCTTATATTGAAGGAAGTGTAGGTATCTACAACATTTTCAAGTTGCTGCACGTTGAATATGTACATCGTTTCACTTATCGTGATAATCCGGGTATCAACAAAAACGGTATTCGTTTCATGGTATTAATGGTATTCTAAAAAAATTATGCAACCTTTAGCAGAACGGTTACGACCAAAAACTTTGGATGAATATATCGGTCAGAAACATTTAGTTGGACCGGGAGCCATCTTGCGGAAGATGATTGACGCAGGACGCATCTCTTCTTTTATTCTCTGGGGACCTCCCGGAGTAGGTAAAACAACTCTTGCACAGATCATCGCCAACAAACTGGAAACGCCTTTCTATACTTTGAGTGCTGTGACCTCTGGTGTGAAGGATGTACGCGAAGTGATAGACCGTGCCAAGAGCAACCGTTTCTTTTCGCAGTCCAGCCCGATTCTGTTTATCGATGAAATCCATCGGTTCAGCAAGTCACAGCAGGATTCACTGTTGGGAGCTGTAGAGAACGGAACAGTCACGCTGATTGGTGCAACAACGGAAAACCCGTCGTTCGAAGTCATCCGCCCTCTCCTATCCCGTTGCCAGCTTTATGTACTCAAATCTTTGGAAAAAGAAGATTTGCTGGAACTTCTGCAACGTGCCATCACTACGGATGCCATACTGAAGGAACGAAAAATTGAATTGAAAGAAACAACAGCTATGCTGCGCTTCTCCGGTGGAGATGCCCGCAAACTGCTTAATATATTGGAACTTGTTGTGCAATCGGAGACGGAGGAAACAGTTGTCATCACCGATGAAATGGTGACCGAACGCTTGCAACAGAATCCACTGGCTTATGATAAGGATGGAGAGATGCATTATGACATTATCTCGGCTTTCATCAAGTCTATCCGCGGCAGCGATCCTGACGGAGCGATCTACTGGCTTGCCCGTATGGTGGAAGGAGGCGAAGATCCTGCCTTCATTGCCCGTCGGCTTGTAATCTCGGCTTCCGAAGATATCGGACTTGCCAACCCGAATGCGTTGCTTATCGCCAATGCATGCTTTGATACATTGATGAAGATCGGTTGGCCCGAAGGACGGATTCCTTTGGCCGAAGCGACGATATATCTAGCTACCAGTCCTAAAAGCAATTCGGCATACAGTGCAATTAACGATGCATTAGAGCTAGTCCGGTCAACCGGTAATCTGCCTGTCCCCTTGCATCTGCGCAATGCTCCAACCAAACTGATGAAACAGTTGGGATACGGACAGGAATATAAATATGCGCACAGTTATGAAGGTAACTTTGTCAAACAGCAATTTCTTCCGGACGAGCTGAAAGACAAACGGATATGGCAACCGCAAAACAATCCGGCAGAACAGAAACATGCCGAGCGAATGATACAGTTGTGGGGAGACAAATTTAAGAAATAAGTGTTCGTAAAATAAGTCACTCCCTTCTGTAAGAGAAGCTAAAAGCACAATAAAGCAGTAGGAAACATTATAACATATTAATAATATTGAAATTGAAATGAAGATTGTAGTTTTAGACGGCTATGCCGCCAATCCCGGAGATTTATCCTGGGAAGGTATGAAGGTGCTTGGAGAATGTACAATTTATGATCGTACAGCTCCGGAAGAGGTATTAGAACGTGCAGCCGGTGCAGAAGCAATTCTGACTAACAAGGTAATCATCAATGCAGACCACATGGCTGCACTGCCCGAACTGAAATATATCGGTGTGTTGGCTACCGGATACAATGTGGTAGACACAGCTGCCGCAAAAGAACGGGGAATCGTCGTTACTAATATTCCTTCATACAGCACCGCTTCCGTTGCTCAAATGGTATTTGCGCATATCCTGAACATCACTCAACAAGTGCAACACCACTCTGAAGAAGTGCATAAAGGTCGTTGGGCTAACAACAAGGATTTCTGTTTTTGGGATACTCCGTTGATGGAACTGCGGGAAAAGAAAATCGGTCTGGTAGGACTGGGAAATACCGGATATACCACAGCGCGCGTTGCTATCGGTTTCGGTATGCAAGTGTATGCATTGACTTCAAAATCTCACTTCCAGTTGCCACCGGAAATCAAGAAGATGGATTTAGATCAGTTGTTCAGCGAATGTGATATTATCAGTTTGCACTGCCCGCTTACTCCGGAGACACGCGAAATGGTAAATGCACGCCGTCTGGGTATGATGAAGCCGACAGCTATTTTAATCAACACCGGTCGCGGCCCGCTTATCAACGAACAAGACCTTGCAGACGCTTTGAACAGTGGCAAGATTTATGCAGCCGGAGTAGACGTGCTTTCTACTGAACCGCCTTGTGCCGACAATCCATTACTAACTGCGAAGAACTGCTACATCACTCCGCACATTGCCTGGGCAACCATCGAGGCTCGTGAACGTCTGATGAATATTGCAATCAGTAACCTTCAGGCTTACATTGCCGGAAAACCGGAGAATATAGTCAATAAATAAAAAGCGATCTATCCGAAAAGATAGAAAAGGCTTATATATAAAAACTCCCCTCATTTAACTTCTCTACCATGACATAGAGAATTAAATAAGGGGAGTTTATTTGTTCCTACAAGAATCTCAATTCGAAATTCTATGTGGACAAAGTATCAATATGAGTGTCCTCCTTCATCCATTTCTTTCTCGGTAATTTTGTGACGATCGATACTACGCCAAGCATAGAAAATATATGCAATTACGAATGGAACAAGAATAGAGACATAAGCCATTGTCTTTAGTGTAAATTCGCTGGAACAGCTATTGGCTAAAGTTAATGAGCTTTGCAGGTCTGTATATGACGGATAATAAGCGGTATTGTTGTACCCTGCTACCAACAATAAAGATAAAACAGTCAGTACTGTACCGATCCCCGTAAACCAGATTCCTTTATCAAACGTCTTTTTAAGCAATGTCTTTCCAATGCCGAAAAGAACCAGTACCACACCAATCAGGAATAAAGCCAGCACTACCGGCATTTCGATAAAGTTAGTGAGATACTTATAGGACTGCATATAAATTTCCTGTGTATCCGGATTAACGGCAAAGCCATCAGATACCAATGTACGAATGACAAATGCCAAAAAGAATACAAGGAACAAAACTGTATTATTGCGTACTGCACGACGACATTTATCGGTCAACTCTTTATCATCAATATTATTAATGAAATAGAGAGATCCCAACACACGGGCAAGGAAGAATACAGCCAATCCAAGAATTACATTCCAAATGTTGGTCAGCGCATCCAATCCGTGCCAGCCATTTCCCCAATGACTGATTACCGGCATAATGGTATCTGTCATATTGGCCTTATTAATATAGAAATCAGAACCGGTAAAGAAAGTAGCCACTGCCCCACCAAGTAACACAGGACCTACCACTCCATTAATCACCAAAAAAGTCCGGTATGTCTTTTTACCTAACAGATTTCCGGCTTTACTCTGAAACTCATAACTGACAGCCTGCAATACAAAACTGAAAAGTATAATCATCCAAAGCCAATACGCACCGCCGAAACTGGTACTGTAAAACAAGGGGAAAGAAGCGAAAAAAGCTCCTCCAAATGTAACCAATGTAGTAAACGTAAACTCCCACTTACGTCCGGTAGAATTCACCATCATCTTACGATGTTCTTCGGTTTTACCCAAGCAGAACAACAAAGAATTACCTCCTTGTACAAACAATAAGAACACGAGTATGGCCCCTAACAAGGAAACGACAAGCCACCAATATTGTTGCAAAAATATATACATATAGCTAAAATAATTAAGTAATGAGTAATAGGTAATTATCAATTCTCCGGTCCTTTTTTGATAGCCTTTACCATAATTCCGACACCTGCAATCAGCATCACTGTAAACAGGAGCAGGAAGATAAAGAAAGTCGTTTGTACAGAGCTTACATCCAGTTTGGAGATGGCAGCCATTGTCGGCAGCATATCACGGATAGCCCACGGTTGACGCCCACATTCGGCAACCACCCATCCGGCTTGTCCGGCGATGTATCCCAAAGGAATTGTCAGCAGAGCAATCCAGTGCATCCAACGCATCTGGCTTAAATCTTTCTTATAGATAAAGAAGAGAACGACAATAAAGAACAGGATGAAGTATCCGCCCAAGATTACCATTACACGGAACGCATAAAAGTTCAGAGGAACATTCGGAACCAGTTGGTTCACATCTTTGATATATCCGTAACCGAAATATGGAATATTTTCCTGTAATACTTTATATGCAATTTGAGCATCTTCCTCATGTCCTGCACTCTTTGCTGCACGATAGGCAGCCAATGCACCGATAGCCGTTTTTCCACGTTCTATCTTCTCGGCAGCAGAAAGAGCTGTCGATCCGTCTTTCTGTTGATAACCACCCTCGATGATATTTGTAATACCAGGAACGTAGCCGTCTACATTACGTTCTGCAAGGAAAGAAAGCATGCTGGGGATTTCAAAACGGAAGAGGAAAGGATCTTTTCCATCGTTGTAAGTCTTCTTTTCCGGGTTCAACACTCCTATTCCAACCAGACCTACATTAGTGCCGCCTTCATACAGACCTTCCACAGCAGCCAGTTTCATCGGCTGCGTCTGGGCAATCTGATAACCGGAACCATCACCTGTCCAAACAGAAAGCAACGATGCTACTAATCCGAAAATCGCCCCAATCTTGATGCTGGCAAGCGCAAACTCACGATTACGTTTCTTCAGCAGATACCAACAACTAATGCCGACTACAAAAATAGCACCCAGCACCCAACCGGACAATACCGTATGGAAGAATTTATTGACCGCTACAGGCGACGTAGCCACTGCCCAGAAATCTACCATCTCATTACGAACCGTATCAGGATTGAATTCCATGCCTACCGGATGCTGCATCCATGCGTTGGCAACAAGAATCCACCAGGCAGAAATCGTAGCTCCCAAGCCTGTGAGCCAGGTAGAAGTCAAATGGAAACGCTTACTTACCTTGTCCCACCCAAAGAACATGACGGCGATAAATGTGGCTTCCATAAAGAATGCCAAAATTCCTTCAATAGCCAACGGAGCACCGAAGATATCTCCTACAAACCACGAATAATTGCTCCAGTTCGTGCCGAACTCAAACTCCAGAATCAAACCGGTTGCCACACCAATGGCAAAGTTTATACCGAAGAGTTTCATCCAAAACTGGGCAGTCTTTTTCCAAAATTCATTGCCTGTTTTATAATACAGCGTCTCCATGATTCCCATCACCACTGCCAGTCCGAGTGTGAGAGGAACAAAAATCCAGTGGTACATGGCTGTCATCGCAAATTGGGCTCTTGACCAATCGATCAGCGAGGTGTCAATACTTTCAATCATAATCTTATGTAGTTTAAGAGTTAAAAATCAGTAGATTTACCGGGGATGGCACGTTCTATCAGTTCGTTTCCCACGTATGTTCCCTTGTCGTCATCCGTAGGATGGTCACGGAGGAAATCAGGGAAAAAGAACATTTTGAGGATGAAGAACATAACGAATAATTTCAGCAGAATGATAACCCACAGGGTACGCCCCAAGGTCATACTACGGAAGCCCTCCAAATAGAAGTTCCAGATCGTAAGCAGTGTATTCTTCATATGTTGACGTTATAATTTGTAATGAGTACAAATATACATTTTTTATAATTAAAACAAACAACTAGTCGAAAAAGTTGCGCGATTTGTTGTGTTTTTCTTCAAAAACCTGCCTATCGACAGAAAAAAAACATTTAACGGCGAAATTACGTCATCCGTCTATCGTTTTTGCGGCATATATAATATGTACGTACCTTCGCTAACAGTAAATCAATAGAAGTATGAATATGATAAATGTAAGAAGATTGACAGTGATGACATTTCTTGGAGCAGGTATGCTGTCCGGCATATCTGCCCAAGTTTCTCCGCTGCAAGTCGATACGCTGAAAGAAACGAAAATTCCGGCTCAATGGGATTTGCAGTCATGCATCGACTACGCAAAAGAGCAGAACATCACGATTCGCAAGAACCGGATCACTGCGGCCAGCACGCAGATTGATGTAAAGACAGCTAAGGCTGCCTTGTTTCCCAGTCTTTCGTTCTCTACCAGCCAGCAGGTGGTGAATCGTCCGTATCAGGAGACGAGTAGTCGGGTAAGCGGCAGCGAAATTATCAGTAGCAATAGTAAAACGAGCTACAATGGTAATTATGGACTGAATGCGTCGTGGACTCTATATAATGGTAATAAAAGACTGAAAACCATCCAACAGGAAAAGTTGAACAATCAGGTAGCCGAACTGGACGTAGCGACTTCCGAAAACAACATTCAGGAGTCTATCGCCCAAGTGTATATTCAGATTCTTTATGCAGCCGAGTCTGTCAAAGTAAACGAAAGTACCCTGCAAGTCTCTATTGCGCAGCGTGACCGCGGACAGGAACTTCTGAACGCCGGAAGTATTGCTAAAAGCGACTTCGCCCAACTGGAAGCACAGGTGAGCACAGACCGATACCAACTTGTCACAGCGCAAGCCACTCTTGAAGATTACAAATTACAACTGAAACAACTGCTCGAACTGGATGGGGAGAATGAAATGAATATCTACCTCCCTGCCCTGTCCGACGAAAATGTACTGGCTCCGTTGCCTACCAAAAAAGATGTGTACATTAGTGCATTGAGTCTTCGCCCGGAGATTGAAGCTAGCAAACTTAATGTAGAGGCTTCCGAACTGGGTATCGGTATTGCCAAATCAAGTTATTTGCCCACAATCAGCCTTAGCGCAGGAATCGGAACCAACCACACCAGCGGCAGCGACTTCACTTTCGGAGAGCAAGTGAAAAACGGATGGAACAATTCGATCGGATTGTCTGTCAGTGTGCCGATCTTCAATAACCGTCAAACTAAAAGTGCCGTACAAAAAGCAAAATTGCAATACGAGACGAGCATGTTATCCTTGCTTGACGAACAAAAGGCTCTGTACAAAACCATCGAAGGACTCTGGCTGGATGCTAACAGTGCACAGCAACGTTATGCAGCAGCAAACGAGAAGTTGAAGAGTACACAAATCAGCTATGAGTTGATTAGCGAACAGTTTAATCTGGGAATGAAGAATACCATAGAACTTCTTACTGAAAAGAACAACTTGCTGCAAGCACAGCAGGAACAGCTTCAAGCCAAATATATGGCTATACTGAATATGCAGTTGCTGAAGTTCTATCAGGGAGATCAATTAGCAATCTAAATAAAAGCATAATAAACGAATGAAAACGAAAAAGATTATCTTAATCGCTGTGGCAGTCGTTGTGGTAGCAGGTGCAGGAATCTGGTTCTTTGCAGGTTCACCGGCCAAGCACAAAGTCACCTACGCCACTGCCAACGTGAGCAAAGGCGATATTTCAAATTCGGTGACTGCTACCGGAACCATCGAACCGGTGACGGAAGTAGAAGTCGGTACACAGGTTTCCGGTATCATCGACAAGATTTACGTAGATTACAACTCGGTAGTAACCAAAGGACAGTTGATTGCCGAAATGGACCGTGCCACATTGCAAAGTGAACTGGCATCACAACAGGCAACGTACGATGGTGCAAAAGCCGAATATGAATATCAGAAGAAGAATTATGAACGTAGCAAAGGCTTACATGAAAAGTCACTGATTAGTGATACGGATTTCGAACAGGCCCTCTACAACTATCAGAAAGCGAAAAGCAGCTATGACAGTAGTAAGGCATCACTCGCAAAAGCGGAACGTAACCTGGCTTATGCTACTATCACCTCACCGATTGACGGAGTAGTCATCAGCCGTGATGTGGAAGCAGGACAAACCGTTGCTTCCGGATTCGAAACTCCGACACTGTTCACCATTGCTGCCGACCTGACACAGATGCAGGTAGTAGCCGATGTGGATGAAGCTGATATAGGCGGTGTAGTAGAAGGCCAGCGTGCCAGCTTCACGGTAGATGCTTATCCGAATGATGTATTCGAAGGCGTAGTTACACAGATTCGTCTGGGAGATGCAAGCAGTACGAGCAGTACAAGCACCACCACTACAGTAGTTACTTATGAAGTTGTAATCTCTGCTCCCAACCCTGATCTGAAACTGAAACCTCGTTTGACAGCTAATGTCACGATCTATATTCTTGATAAAAAGGATGTGTTGTCTGTCCCGAACAAAGCACTGCGATTCACACCTGAAAAACCGTTAATCGGTAATAATGACATCGTAAAAGATTGCGAAGGCGAACATAAACTCTGGACTCGTGAAGGAACCACATTCACCGCTCATCCGGTAGAAGTAGGAATCAGCAACGGTATATCTACAGAAATTATCAGTGGCATTTCCGAAGGAACAAAAGTAGTGACCGAAGCTACCATAGGAGCAATGCCCGGTGAAAATGTGGCTGCTGAAGGAAATCAGGAAAGTGGCGGAGAAAGAAGTCCGTTCATGCCTGGCCCTCCGGGAAGTAAGAAGAAAAAATAATTATTCAATGTGCCAATCCGTTATTGGCACATTAACACATTATTTACGATGAAAAAAGTAATTGAAATACAAAATATCAAACGTAACTTTCAGGTAGGCGACGAAACCGTCCACGCATTGCGGGGCGTTTCGTTCAATATCAATGAAGGAGAGTTTGTTACCATCATGGGGACTTCCGGTTCGGGAAAATCCACGCTGCTTAATATATTAGGCTGCCTGGACACCCCGACCAGTGGAGAATATCTGCTCGACGATATTCCTGTACGTACGATGAGCAAGCCTCAACGTGCAGTACTAAGAAACCGGAAGATTGGCTTCGTGTTCCAAAGCTACAACTTGTTACCTAAAACGACGGCTGTAGAAAATGTGGAACTACCGCTTATGTACAACTCTGCCGTGAGCGCTTCCGAACGCCGTCGCCGCGCCATCGAATCCCTACAGGCTGTAGGATTGGGAGACCGTCTGGAACATAAATCCAACCAGATGTCCGGTGGACAGATGCAACGCGTTGCCATCGCACGCGCATTGGTCAACAATCCGGCAGTGATTCTTGCCGACGAAGCGACCGGAAACCTCGATAGCCGTACCTCTTTCGAGATACTTGTACTGTTTCAAAAGCTTCATGCAGAGGGACGTACGATTATCTTTGTAACACATAATCCCGAACTTTCGCAATATAGCAGCCGGAATATCCGTCTGCGTGACGGTCAGGTTATAGAAGATACAACCAATCCGAAAATTCTGTCTGCCGCCGAAGCGCTGGCCGCATTGCCGAAAAACGACGAGGATTAATAATTATTCAATGTGCCGATATACTAATGTGCCGATTGCAGTACAATAAACAGGTTGGGTGACTATACCTTCAGGAAATTGCCCCATTAGTATATGGACAAATTAGCAAATTATTCATTATGAATGGAACTAATTTATTTAAGATAGCTCTCCGGGCATTGGCGAACAATAAGCTGCGTGCTTTTCTAACCATGCTCGGTATCATTATCGGTGTTGCTTCTGTCATCACGATGCTGGCTATCGGACAAGGTTCGAAGAAAAGCATCCAGCAGCAGATTTCCGAGATGGGATCGAACATGATTATGATTCATCCGGGAGCCGATATGCGTGGAGGTGTCCGGCAAGATCCGTCTGCTATGCAGACTTTGAAGCTTGCCGACTACGAAGCCTTGCGTGATGAGACAAGTTTCCTATCCGCCATCAGTCCCAATGTTTCATCATCGGGGCAACTCATTGCCGGAAACAACAACTATCCAGCTTCCGTGAACGGTGTCGGAACAGAATACCTCGACATCCGCCAGCTGACTGTTGAAAACGGAGAGATGTTCACTGAAGCCGACATACAGAGTTCGGCCAAAGTATGTGTGATTGGAAAGACTATAGTAGACAATCTTTTTCCGGACGGAAGTGATCCGGTAGGTAAGATTATTCGTTTCAGTAAAATACCGCTTCGTGTGGTAGGTGTGCTCAAAGCCAAAGGCTACAACTCTATGGGACAAGACCAGGATGCAGTAGTGCTTGCACCATACACCACAGTGATGAAACGTCTGCTTGCCGTTACGTATTTGCAGGGAGTGTTTGCCTCTGCCCTTACCGAAGATATGACGGATTATGCTACTGACGAAATCAGTACGATCCTCCGTCGCAACCATAAGCTGAAAGCTTCGGATGACGATGATTTCACCATCCGTACCCAACAGGAATTGAGTACGATGCTCAACTCAACCACCGATTTGATGACAACCCTGCTGGCTTGTATCGCAGGTATTTCATTGGTAGTAGGTGGTATCGGAATTATGAATATCATGTATGTATCCGTTACGGAACGTACCCGTGAAATCGGTCTGCGTATGTCTGTCGGTGCACGTGGAGTCGATATTCTAAGCCAATTCCTTATCGAGGCCATCATGATTAGTATCACGGGAGGTATCATCGGAGTGATTATCGGTTGCGGGGCCAGCTGGATTGTCAAGAGCGTAGCGCATTGGCCTATCTATATCCAGCCGTGGAGTGTATTCCTTTCCTTCGCAGTATGTACCGTTACGGGCGTCTTCTTCGGATGGTATCCGGCTAAGAAAGCAGCAGATTTAGACCCGATAGAAGCCATCAGATACGAATAATTGATTGACAACCGTCGGTTGTCAATTAAAAAAATTATCTTTGTCTTTATGAAACAAACCTTTACATCCGCACGTCGTCCCCTGGAGATACTGATACACATTATCAGCTGGGGGATTATGTTCGGTTTCCCGTTCTTCTTCGTTGAACGTGGAAACGGGAACATTAACTGGATGGCCTATATACGCCATCTTGCTGTGCCACTCTCTTTCATGATTGCGTTCTACGTGAATTATTTCATTCTTGTTCCCCGTTATCTGTTTCAGAGTCAGGCCAAAAGATATATCGTCTATAATATTATCTTTTTATGTGTCATCGGCATTTTGCTACATCTCTGGCAAAGCCTGACATTCGATCCGTCATTTGCACCCAAAGCCAAAAGACCGGGTATACCTCCGGGATGGCTGTTTTTCCTTAGAGATATGTTGAGTCTCGTATTTACTATCGGCCTAAGTGCCGCTATCCGTATGAGCGCGCGATGGACGCAAAATGAAGCTGCCCGCAAAGAAGCGGAACGAAACCGTGCGGAAGCGGAACTGAAAAATCTGCGGAACCAACTGAACCCTCACTTTCTATTGAATACGCTGAATAATATCTATGCACTGATTGCATTTGATTCGGACAAGGCGCAACAAGCAGTTCAGGAGTTGAGCAAACTGCTTCGTTATGTGTTATATGATAACCAACAGACATACGTTCCTCTCTGTAAAGAGGTTGATTTTATCCGGAATTACATTGAACTGATGCGCATCCGCCTGTCGGCCAATGTACAGATGATTACTAAATTCGATATTCAGCCCGACAGTCAGACGCTTATTGCTCCGCTTATCTTTATCTCATTGATAGAGAATGCTTTCAAGCATGGCATCTCCCCTACTGAATCGAGTTTCATCAGTATTCATCTTTCGGAGAATGATAAGGAGGTGATTTGCGAAATCCGCAACAGTAATCATCCAAAGACAGTGAAGGATAAAAGTGGCTCGGGTGTGGGACTGGAGCAAGTCAGCCGCCGGTTGGAGATTCTTTATCCCGGGGCTTATACTTGGTCGAAAGGCATCTCAAAAGATGAAAAAGTATATGAATCGAGATTAAGTATCAAGATCAGAGAATAGATTTCAAAACATTGGATATAAAAACGTTAGATATAAAATAGTATGATGTTACGTTGTGCAATTGTTGACGATGAGCCGTTAGCTCTTAGCTTGTTAGAGAGTTACGTGAATAAAACCCCGTTCCTGCAACTCGTAGGAAAATATTCCAGTGCGGTTCAGGCAATGAAAGAATTGCCTGGCGAAGAGGTCGATCTCCTGTTTCTGGACATCCAGATGCCGGAGCTTAATGGTTTGGAGTTTTCGAAGATGGTAGATCCGCACACCCGTATTGTGTTTACTACCGCTTTCGGACAGTATGCCATCGACGGTTATCGTGTCAATGCACTCGATTACCTGCTGAAACCAATCTCCTACGTCGATTTCCTGCAAGCTGCCAACAAGGCCCTTCAATGGTTCGAACTTGTGCAGAAACCGGAAGAGATAGACAGTATTTTTGTGAAAAGTGACTACAAACTGGTACAAGTGGACTTGAAGAAAATCATGTATATCGAAGGACTGAAAGATTATATTAAAATATATACGGAAGATGCTTCCAAACCTATTCTGTCACTGATGAGTATGAAAGCAATGGAGGAACTTTTACCGTCCAGCCGTTTCATACGCGTGCACCGCTCATTCATCGTACAAAAAGATAAGATACGCGTGATCGACCGCGGCCGTATTGTTTTTGACAAGACATATATTCCTATCAGCGATAGTTACAAGCAAGTTTTTCAGACTTTTCTTGACGAAAGGAGCTGATTATCCATGAATTTATCGGTAAAAAAGTGAATTTTGTCGATTATAGTTTGTCAAACTCCGTTTTATATCTACCTTTGCAACGAACAGAAAGGGATTGTGAAATTCCAAGAATAGAATAGTTTAGTTAAGTCTAGTTTAGTTTTTGTGTTGATCGGAAGCCTGCGAGCGAGCATGAGCTTCCGATTTTTATTTTATTGATATACAGAATATTAAAAGCACAATCGAACTATTTTTCCTATCAATTAGTAGTCTATAATAGAGAGCAAAAACGTCACTTTTGACGCTATAAAATGGTCGGATTATGGTCGGAAAATTCCCGGATTAGAATCTGATTATAAGTAAATTACAATAGGATGTTAAAAAAATAATGGTCGAAAACGCCATTTTTACCCTAAAAACACAAATTATGGCTACATTAACATTGGTAATAGTTCCCGCAAAAAGGTTATCAGACGGGACACACAAAATAAGAATTCGAGTCGCACACAACTCTGAAACGAGATTCATCACCACGGATATAGTGGTAAGGGAAAACGAGTTTAAGAACGGTAAAATAGTACACCGTCCAGACAAGGATTTTCTCAATACAAAATTACAACAGCTATACAACCTTTATTTCAAACGATACATGGAACTGGACTACCCTGATTCACTCACGTGCACGCAATTAGTCAAAATGATAACTAACCCGTTAAACGGAGAAAAGCATCGTAAGTTCGAGGATATCGTGGATGAATATCTGTCCCAAATAGATGAAGAAGAACGTACCAAGACATACAAACTCTATCGGCTGGCCACAAACAAGTTTATGCAATTCATCGGGAACGGTTCTCTCATGGAACATATTACCCCTATCAGAATGAACCAGTACATATCATGGCTCAAAAAGACAAAGCTGTCAAGCACCACAATCAACATCTACATAACCCTGCTAAAGGTTATCATTAACTATGCTATAAAGATGAGATACGTCACCTACGATATCGACCCTTTCATCACAGCCAGAATTCCATCAGCCCAAAAGAGGGAAACGCAAATCACCGTCGAAGAACTCAAGACAATCAGGGACGCCAATTTAGAGCATTACAATCTCAACGTCACACGGGACATTTTCATGCTTACTTATTATCTTGCCGGCATGAACCTAGTAGACATACTAGCATACGATTTCCGGACGGATGAAATAAACTACATCCGAAAAAAGACCAAAAACACCAAAGAGGGGGACTCCCTGATTTCCTTTTCCATTCCCGAAGAAGCAAAGCCCATTATAAAAAAGTATATGAAAAAGAATACAGGGAAAATCATATTCGGGAAATACAAGAACTATACCTCCTGCTATAACCTGCTGGCCAGGAAAATCAGTCAATTAGGCAAGGTGGCAGGAATCAGGCATAAATTCACCCTATATTCAGCCCGCAAATCTTTCGTCCAACATGGATATGACCTGGGAATTCCTCTTAGTACACTGGAATACTGTATCGGGCAATCAATGAAAGAAGATAGACCAATCTTCAACTATGTCACAATAATGAGAAAACACGCTGATAAAGCAATCAGGGAAATACTTGACAACTTGAAAAATGAATAATCACATATAAAATAAATCACTAAGAATTTGCATAATAACCAAATGCTTATTATCTTTGTAGTGTCAAATAAGAGTTCTTAATTTTAATGTTTAACTGATGAAAGATGAAGAAAAAAAAGAATTAGAACAAGAGTATGAGAATTTAAAACTTCTCGCTTCATTTCACGAGGCCTATGGGGTTCCTGAAAATGCCAAAGAACGGGAAGCGCTTATAAATGACATACTCGATCGGATGAACGAAATCCAAGAGAAATTAAAAAAGTTGTAATTAACATCCCTCCCTTCGGGGAGGGACAAACATTAAAAGCTATGATAGATTGGAATGATTGCCTGCCAACAAAAGAAATGCAGGCTGACTTTGAAAGATTCAAAGAACTAAAAACCACAGAAGAAAAAGAAGCTTTCAAAAAGGAAATGCAGGATAAATATAATAAGCTACCGGAAGCCCAAAAGGAAGCCTACAAAAAAGTATCTGAAGCTGGGCTAAAAGCAACAGTAAATGCCTGCAATGATTATATAGAAAGAGCGGAAGAAGCCATATTACGTGATAAACTTGGAGAATTGCCCGAAGCAATCTCATTCAGTTATATTGCAAAGAAATATTTTGGTAAAAGTAGAAACTGGCTATATCAGCGTATTAATGGGAATATAGTCAACGGGAAAAAGGCTCGCTTTACTGACAATGAACTCAAAACGTTCCTGAACGCTTTGAACGATGTTAGCGAAATGATTCATCAGACATCATTAAAAATCAGTTAAGCTCTTATTTGACACCATCCCTGCATTGAGCCGATGCAGGGATTTTTATTGTCTAATCGAAAAATAATTGTATCTTTGCAACATCAAGATAATACGGACATAATTCGGATTATTTTGGTTTGACTTTGGTGAGGGGGTGGTTCCCCTCACTTTTTTTATATCCACGATCGAACTTTTCATTTATATATTAGTACTATCTTATGTAAGCCTTCTTGAGAGTGTGTTGATTGTGTGTGTTGTTGATCGGAAGGATTACAAAACAAAGAGGTAGCTTATTTGGCTACCTCTTTCATTTTTTCCCTGAATGGAGTCATGATTGTAATTATTCTCCATATATTTATTGATTACCTATAATCTTTCTAAAATCCAATTCTAATTTTTCAGATATTTCATCAAGCAGAGAGTCTGATTTTGTTATCAAATCTCTCATATTTTGGCATAGTTCATGATTCTTATTGTGTTCATAATCTTCTTTAAACTGAGCATACATATCAATATTTCCTCTAACACTCTTAAAGAAAGAATAAATATCATCTCTTAACTTTGGCTCAAAATATATAATATTACATTGAAAATATTCATAAGCTTCCCAAAAGGCTTGATAACTATCTACTATTTTTTTATTAGAAGGCTCTCCTTCATATATTTTTTCATAAGGACTTATATACCTTCCAACAGCCCATTTCATTTTTTGAAATTTAGAAAATAAGACTCCAGCAGATTCACATTTTTTTTCATGTAACTTTGAAAAACGAGTTTGTTTCTTAAATATTTTTAAATCAAGTCTTATTCTTAATATTAAGAATATAATAAACACCACTCCTGCAATAGTTACTATGGTAAGACTATACTTTCCATTTAACAAATTCATTATAATATCTAAAGCATCTTTCATTATTATATCTTTTAGTTACGTCACAAAGGTAAGTTTTTAAATTTATGATTTAGAGAGATGTCACATCAAATTGCAAAATAGAAAGCCCCGGCCATTCGGTCAGGGCATGATTTCCGCCGTCGCGGATTTGGAATTAAAGGGATTCCGATGTAAAAGTACTACTTATTTCTCAACTTGGATACTCTCCATCCACTTATTATTAGAACTATAATACCTATATAAATTTTATCTTTATGTAAATCCCACCATGACAGTTCAATAACCTTTTCCTTTTGCTTCAGCACTGCATCTACTTTATAATTCAAAGAATCCAGACTATTAGAAAACTGCTGTAAAGTGATAGATAATGTTTCATCAACTTCCGTCCGTTCCTGGTCCTGCTTGGATGCAGTAGTAGTACTTTCTTTAATCGGATGTTGTTTTCCTGTTGAATCCGGAGCAGACAAGTAAACTGTTTTATTCTCAATCTTCAGATCACTCAACTTGTCAGTAGTAACCTTCGTTTGCTTACTTACATCTACTCGCAGTGATTCAATCATGCTTTGAATACGACTCAATTCACCGGAATAGTCTATCTGCTTTTGAGTTTCCATATTCCGGGAAGTCTTGCAGGAAGCAAACCATATTCCCGCCATCATGAACATGGTTATATAGATTAGAGCCTTCATAAGCCTAGATATTTAACAATACCCTCAATATGAATCCGAGCAATATCCTCTTTGCCCTCCCGAGACAAAAGGTACTCAACATCCTCTTTATTGTCCTGAAAGAAGTTTTCGACCAATACTGCCGGACAATTCGTATCGCGACAGATAGCAAGATTCTGCTGCCAGTATGGTTGTCCAGGCATAGGTTTACGGACCGATACTGGAATACTCTCTGCAACCTCTGCCAGACAACTAGCCAACTTCTTGCTATTACTTGATGCGTTGTTAGATACAAACACACTCCATCCCTTTGCGTTCATCCAATTTGCACCGGAACCGGCAGCATTACAATGAATAGAAACTAGGATAGCCTTCTTTCCTGTCTCTTTGTAGATTGCATTAGCCCGTTGGCAACGCTCAAACAAAGGAACATCCGTATCTTCTTTCACGATCCGTTCTGCATCAATACCTTTCTTGCGCAATTCAGATACTACTCTATCAGCAATTTCCCTTGAATACGCCCACTCTCTTAATCTCCCATCTGGCGAACGTTTACCAGGTGTATTTTCACCGTGACCATTATCAATCAATACTTTCATATTTTTTCCTCCTTATCTAATTCGTTCTCAATCCTATCAATAATTCCCTGTACATGTGCAGGTGTAGCACGTTTAAATTCAAAGCGTATTACATGATAGATAATACGGAACCCTTTGTTTTTAGGATAAGCAATAATCAAGTTTTTGAACGCATTTTGAAGATACACGTAAGAGAATACATACGTAATAGTCTTAATTACCAATAATGAGTTCTCACCGTCTCCTATCAAGGTCATAAATGTGAAAACAACCTCTATAATTACAAGATAAAGAAGAAGCTCTACCAAAGCATTTTTAAACTTACTCCACTTGAAGTTTTTACAACGTACAATCGAAACCCCATCAGCCCTCATTCCACACCAAATGTTGAATCCGAACATAATAACTAAAGCTATCAAAAAGCCTTTGGTCGGTGTCAAATAAGCAAGAAGAGAGCTGAACATAGACACGAAAATAATTCGTATCTGGTCTACATTAAATAGCTCATACAACCATTTCATAATCTCATCTTATAAGGTTGAAGCTATAAATGTTGATAACATTGTAATCAGCCCCGGAAGCAACACGGTAGCCAAGGCGTCAAGCCAATCAAAAATAAATCCGCACTTCTTTTGAATGTACTCAACTACTACAGCAGCGATAGCTGTTGTAGCAAGAGCAACAATAGCAGATTTATAGAAAGCAATGTCTAATGGAAAAAAACAAAAGACAAGCATCACAATAAAAACAAACATCCCGGCTTTCATGTGTGCCGGTCGGTTAGATTGCAAAATCCAATCATACAATACTTTTATACCCATACTCATAGTGTTTAATTATTAAAAAGAATATTCTGTATGAGACAAATGTATCAAGTATAATAACCAGTTTTACAAAAATAGAAAATCTTGAAAATCAATCCTATGATAAACCGCTATAAAACAGATTATTATAATTTTCGCTTTTTCAATTACAAAAAAAGGGATGCTAGAAAAGCACCCCTTAAAATAACCGATAGATTGAACTATTAATCCGTAAACATATACACGGAAAGATCAACCTTTTCTATTTCGTCAGAAATTGTATCTCCATACATTGTTAGACACACCCGATAACGGTCAATACTTCTTTGAATCTGTTGTATTGTAGGTTTTTCGGGATATTCCGAACTGGCAAAAGTTACAAGTTCTTCACCATTCTCATTTGTACCAACCACCCGGAAGTGATGACGTACAATCCAGGTTCCGTCCGGCTGTTGCTCTATCGGCTTAACAATCCCACGCGGTAAGATATTTTTTTGATCCATGTTTTTTGATATGTTTAATTAGTTGTTTTCTATGGTTATATTTATTCTTCAATACAAACTTTTCAAAATGTCCTTCGATATAAACATATTCCCACCATTCAGGAAGTAACATCGCTGCAATTCTACGGCGGATATTGTACGTTGCAAAGTGTTTCATCAGGCCATAATAAGAGTTCATCGTACTCACAAACTTCTCAACATACGCTTCTGCAAATCCATTTTCAGCTATTCTATTAAATTTCCTGACAGCGTTATATGTGTTACCAACCACCCTGTTAGATACATAAATTCTACCCGGCAAAATGAACGCCCCAACAAACAAGACTCCTTTCTTATAATGCTGAAGATACAGTTTGCGTGGATGCAACCGTAAAAGGAGTTGTTCTTTCAGGAAACCATCAAGAAGATGGACTTTGGACAATATTTCTTCCGGTGATTTCACTACGATACAAAAGTCATCAACAAAGCGTACATAATACATGAATCCCAATATTTCCATCACGAAATAATCATATACAGACGCCAGAAAGTTGGCTATGAGTTGTGACGGCAGGTTCCCGATAGCCACTCCTCTGTCAGGATCATTATGAAACAGACTTTTATTACTGGGAAGTCTGTCCCACATGGAGACGGGAGAGCGTCTGATACACTTATTTTGTGGACAATGAAAGATAGTAACGGCTAGAAGGTAAAGCAGACATTCAATATCATCGCCTTTATAATTGTCCCTTACGAATATGTTCAGCATTTCCCATACCAACGATTTCGAGATAGACATGAAGAAACTGAACAGGTCATCTTTGAAAATGTACGCATCGGCAGTATAATTCTCACTGACCTCGACTATCATGTTATTCAGATAGTGCACGGCAGACAGACATCCCTCACCTTTCCGGCAGTTCTTCGAGACGTTCCCTTGTTCCCGAAAACGTTCCTCTAAAATCGACTCGATACGAAGAGCGATCCAGTGATGGACAACACGATCAATGAAAGCGGCGGCAAAAACCTCCCGATATACCGGGTAAGTCCGTATGAATACTTTTGAAAAGTCCGGTACATATTCACCGTAAATAATAGAATACCATAGCCGCACCAATGCAGACTGATAATCATTATAAAACTCAACACAATCCGTACTCGTTCTTTTCTGTCTGGCACAATCTTCGGATGCTTCGAAAATACTGCTAAGAAGTATGTCATAGATTATATTACCTGTTGCGGCGAGGGGACGAACCCGGTTCGCGTTCTGGCGGTTGTTCGTGTTGACGTTGCCGTTGTTGAAGTTCACGTTCCAACTGCTGGAAGCCGTTGCATCCGCTATCTTAGTCTTTCCCGGCTCATCACCGGGGGGATGCCCAATAAATAATTCTAATTGCTCACTCATAATCCCCTTGGCGATTATGACTCCGGCTTTGCGACTTGTTGCGATCCGTTAGCTTTTTGCCGTTGGAGATCTGCAACCGTTTTTTTGTACCAACCGGTACTTTGCTTACCGATGCTCTCTGCAAGCAGACAGATTTCGGCAGTTTGAGTCAGGCTGGTCAAATGTCGTTCTTCACACACTCTTAGCAGTAATTTCAATGCATCAAACTCACACAAAAACTTCATCAGATAATCTGCACGATGCTCAAGGTTCATATCTGTATTTGCATAACGGATATATTCGCAACAATGAACGGCAAGCATCATCAACTCCGTACCAAATTCATACCGGAACGCCTTGGGGAATTGTTGCCGGGCATCAATGATAAGGTTCAGAAGCTTATACATCGAATTTGATATAGGAAGGTCTTGTGTAAGTGCCATGTTAATTTTTTAATATTTTAATGTATGTATTAGAGGGGGCAAAGTTAATAACTGTAAAGCAATTAACACAATTTTAGCTCAAAAAAGTGAAGCTAAAAAGCCCCTGCCGGGGCTTTTATTTAGCTAACCCTTTAAGGGATAAAGAATTAAAGGGATAAAGTGTTTATTGCGGCGAGGGGACGAACCCGGCCCGCGCTCTGGCGGGTGTTCGTGAGGACGTAGCCGCTGTTGAAGTACACGTTCCAACTGCTGGAAGCGTCATATTCGGTACTAGACCAATACCAGTCATTTGTAAATATATTTTGATTACCAAACATAGAAGTTATGAGCTCATTGATTTCGGTTTTATACTTGGCCATAAGCATAAGTTCACCCAATGCGGGCAGGTTCCACACGGTTGTATCTTCAATTCCGTCAGATTCAAGCGTACAGGCTTTATAGGCTCTGGCAACTTCGGCGGCAGGGGCGCCGACAGTTCCCTGGGTGTCCTTGACGCCTGCAAGGGTTTCTATTATAACATCGGTATTTTCCTTGCCGTCGAAGGTATCATAGAGTCCTTGGTTACCACTGCCGTAGTTTTTCAGGCCGCGTAGGTCAGTTCCGTAGCCACCCCATTTGAACGTTTTATTGCCGCCTGCGTCAACGCAGTCGCTTTTGGCGATAATGAACTGGTGGCATTCGGCGCGAAGTCGGATGCCGATACGGATATACTTGGAGCGATTATTCGCGCTCATGGAGTTCCATTCGGAAGCCGTGAAAAAGACTTGTTCACCGTCTTCAATCCGGAGCGTAGCCAAAGAAAGGTCAAGAAGCGTACCTGACCATTGCATATATTTGGCGATGTCGCTTGCGGGGGTGTTTTCATTCACGGTTGTAAAACCTATTGATTTTAAGGCTTCTATCTGGTCTTGTTTATTCAAGCGCAGAAGCATGGCGTTGGCGATATTTTTATCCATTTTATTGTATAATATTAAGTTAATACTATTCGGAAGCAACAGCTCTCACATGAAGAAGGGCTGAATTTTTGTTTTGATTCGTAATACGCCCGGTATTCAGTTCGAACGCCCAGGCGGAGTTAGTATCCCAAATTGTTGATGACCAGTAGTATTTATCAGTCATCAGCATACTGTCACTACTCCAAAAGGTACGCATCATCTCATTGATTTTATCGCGGTAGCGGTACATCAGAAACATTTGGCCAGATGAAGGAAGGAACCAGTTGGATTCATCCTCGATACCGTCACTTTCCAAAGTGTAGGCACGGTATGCACGGGCGGCTTCGGCAGCTGGCGCACCGATCACACCACTATTATTTTGGTCTTTCAGAGTTGCGATAATGAGGTCAGTATCTTCCTCACCCGTGAAGCAGCCATACATGGCGCCCAGTCCTTTTTGATTCAGGCCATCTATGGCTTTGCCCTGACCGCCCCAGTAGAAGGTGGTAGTCATGTCGGCATTATAGCACTCCTGGGCGGAAATTACGAAGGAGTGTCCATGTGCCCGGATACGAAGACCGCGTTTGATAAACAACTGTTTGTTGGTAACCGTGAGGGAATCCCATTCCTCACGGGTGAAATACCATTTGGAGTTATCCGAGATGCGGTTACAGGCAAGATTCAAATCAAGCAGGCCGGCAGCCCACTTGATACGTTGTCCAAATTCAGATGCGCGGGAATTCTCGGTGATATCCGAGAATCCAACGGCGTTCAGTGCTGCTACTTGTGCCTGTTTGTTCAAGCGAAGCAGCGTGGCGCTTTGTTCATTAGTCATAGTTACTTGTTTATTAAATCATTAATATCCATATTGTCTTCAGCAAACCGTTCGAGATATTCTTCGTAGGTTTCGCCGTTATAATATTCAAGGACTTCATTGATGTTGTCCAGCGTTACGTTATCGTAGTACGGTTCCCCGCCATAAGACTCATTATTGAACCAGTTGATCAGGTCGATGTAGGCATCTATGACGGTAAGGATGACAAGGCCGTCAATACCGGATTCAAGGGATTCGATTTCATCCGTTTCACGGATAACTGTCAGTTCATACGTGCCGTTGACTACCGGTTTATCCTGTCTGTTGCCGTCCTCATCCATTCCGGCAACTCCATATTCGAGAATGGCAAGAAGCTCGGAGCCGTCAGCCTTCAGGGTCATGTTCGAGATACGGAGCATGGAAAGTTTACGGGATGCCGTTTGTGAAGCGAGGACGTCACGGAGCATCTGAATGGCGTCAAGTTTAGGCGACGTTTCAAGACGCAGGCGTTGGACGTTCGGCATGGATTCTATTTGCAGGCCGGACGGGGCGGAAAGACCTGTATAGGTCAGTTCAGGAAGACCGACAAAACGGAGGCTTGTCATTGTTGGTGGAAGAGAGATGTCATTAATCGGAGAAGTCTCTGCAAGAGTGATGTTCTCCAGTTTGCTACCGGACGCATTGATATGGGCGATACGTGGGCATTTGTCGGTAACGAGCGTAGCGATTTGTGTGTTCCGGATATCGAGTGATACGAGGAAGGGCATTTCGCCGCAGTTCAGCGAGGTAAGCGGTGCGTAAGAACCGATGGATTGTTCTGTATGGGTGTCAGAGCCCAAGATAAGGGTTTCCACAAGTTGCATGGCGGAGAAGCTCACCGTACTTGACAGGGAGATTTCAGACAGGTCGAGCAACTTCATGCGGTCAGCCTGATAGATATACAGCAAGGCACCTTCCTCATGTGAGAAGTTGGTGAATACATATTCTTCGCCCGCTTCAAGGAAGCAGCTTTCGGAAAGGTTGCCGCTAGCGTCATTGCCGACACCGAAGTAACCGTTTTTAGCAGCGACAATCCGGATGGTGGCGTTTGATTTGGAAGATACGCGCCCGGAAATTACACCGCTGAAGAAATCACCGGTTTGGAAATAGCCGTCACGAATACGCCAACGTCTTTCGATGAAAGACGGAAGGGCGGTAAGTCCAAGACCTTGCAGGGCATAGAAGTAAATAGCATCAGAGGTGGCGGTATAGGAGATGTATTTCCGTTCACCGTCGTAAGAACTAACCAGTTTCTGCCATTTTTTGAGCCGTTTGTCAATGAAGAAATGCGTAGCTCCTTCGGGTGAGAACGGGTGCAGGGTGACGCCGTCAATGGTCGCCTGAACGTTACGCATGGCGGCGGCAACGGTACGCAGGGAGAGTTCCGTACCGGATGAGTCAGTCCACACTACTTGCTGGAGATAGATGTTATTAAACAGAACGGAGCCGTAGCCAGCATAAGGGTTAGTGAATGTTTCATCGCTCGTCCGGTTGGGGTCCACCTCGGCGTCAACCGTGCAACCACCGTCGTTGTCCTTGCTATTGAGCGTATCGCAGTCATAGATTTTATTCAGGTACATGCGCATGGCATCCTCGGAGCTGTACACACCGTCTGTTACGGAAGCATACTCTTCCAAGAACCACATCGGCTGCATATTCTTGGCGCGTTGGTCAGTGGCGGCAAGGTAGTCGGTGAAGATGTCATAACTCAAGACACTTTCTGGGCAGGCGTATTTATACAGGTTTTCCTTCCATGTTCTTTGCCAGTTCCCGCCTTTGGAGTAATCGCAGGAATCACAGAAGCGCAACCATCGGTAGAGGTTATAGGGCACTTTCTTACCCAAAGCGTAATCAATGGCGAGCTGGTCATCATCGACAAGCGATTCAAAGTAGTAAGTCCATGCCGGGAAGGTATCAGCAGAGATAGTTCCGTTATCCACGAGTTTTTGAACCCATGAGGACTTGTCCGTTTTCATGGCCATCATATCCTGAACAGAACCGACGCCCTGAAACCAGTCCATACCTTGGTAATTAAGAAGTTCGAAGCCTTCAACGGGATTAAGGACATCACCGGTGACATTCCATTTGCCGTTTTCATACTTCATGGAACCGGACTGCTTTTTCCATGAGCCGTCCTGATACCTCATTATTCGGTACGAACTACCGCAATATAGGGAAAGCAGGTACACGCTGTCCGTATCGAGTCCGTCAGTCTGTTTGAAGCGTATCTCAATTGCGTCTAAAGTTTCGTCAGGAGTACCGAAGAACTCTATGAAGTCACCATAATTCAGGCAACCTTTATTATAGCCGGGGGTATCTTTGAAACCGAGGGCGAACTGTTCCCCTTTGTCTTCTTTCCAGTTGCCTTTGGCATGGAAATAGACGTTTTGCAGGCTGTCATCCTTACACCGATAGGTGGCTACCGGGTGATTGGCGGTGGAGTGGTTCATCTGCAAGCCTTCGATATGCAAGTCACCGCTGTCAAATGTTCCGTCAAATGCACGTTGGACAGGTGTCATATAGTTACCACCCAAGGCACGGTATGTAACGTTCATCATTTCACAGGCGCCGCAGTCGTTCGCATTGCCGGAATCGGAGTAATCGACTTTTACGGTAATGACATCGACCGGGATTGTATTATCACCGACCTGTACTTTGTTGATGGCAGCCAAGGCTATTGCACGGCGTCCTTCCTCCGTCGTATCGTCCGGATTAAGTAGTATGATTCGAGTGTCCTTGTTTTTGCCTTTACTCTTGGCGAGGTAGTAGCGTTTATTCTTTACCGGGCGTTTGGCAGAGGTGGTTCCCTGGTTGCGGGTTTGGACACTCACGGCCTTGAAATTACGCCACGGGCGTTCGGGGTCAAAGTAATAGAGCGTGATGTATATCTTCGTACTAGTGGAAGTGGTGCCGTCCAGTGCTTCTATATCGGAGCCTTCATAGGGGCATTCGACAATGTAAGGCATACCGCGTGAATAGATTTCGGCAGCTGACGGGCGGCTTTGGGTACTACCCTCGGCTGTCTGGCTTTTAAGGACGTCCTCAAAGGCGTATTCCTTCACCATTACCTCTGTATCGGTCAGACGGACAAGGTAGTTCTTGAACGCCTGTGCCCATTCCATATAGGAGTTCCAGGCCATCATGTAATAAAGATACAAATCACCCAGTTTGCCGTCCATCGTTATATACTTGGTTTGAATCAGGGAGCCGCCGCCCGGAACATAACCAAGACAGGCGACTTCCTCACCGTTGAGGAAGAGTTTCATCATGGAATATCGTGTGCCGTCACGTTCGACGTAGTTGCTTGCAGGTTCAACAACTACGGCTACGGTTATCTTTTCACCCTGCCGGTAGGCGCGTTCTTCACGACGGGCGACACCATTGTTACAGAAGATGCCGACCACCCGGCCGGTGACATAGAAGCCGGCACCGGACGTTTCGTCATAGCAGCTAAGGAGCAGGGCATCATCATCGGTCACGTTCTTGGAAGCGAAAGCGAACTGGATGGCGGCACCGTTGGATTCGATGGACGAGCCGGCAAACGGGGCATGGTTTAATGACACGCCCACATTCTCGGCTACGCGAAGGCAGTTCTCACCCAAGAATGTGCCAAAACCGTTGGTAGTCCAGTTGGCACCGTCCACTTTCATTTCATAATTACCGCTGACAATACTATGGTCAGTTTCCTGATTGGTACGGGATGAGAAGTCAAAGTTATAGATGGCGCCTTCTTTTATGGCGGCATCAATGGCGGAACCGCTAACTGTCACCCGGACAGGTTCGCTAGTCACGTCCTTGCATACGGCAGTATAGTTGACCGTATCGGTGCCGTCAGCCTTGTAGCCCTGCAGTTGTTGTTTGACCTGATAGGTTTTGTTACGACTGGCAGCAATTTGTGTTACCTGCACGTTATTGGCTTTCACGCTGACGGGTGAAGTCATTTCCAACGGGTCATAACAGGCAACATCAAGTTCTACGGTTTCGTACAGTCGGACTACTCCACCGTTTTTATCATCGTATCTCAAGGCAACAAGAGGTGTGGAACTATTCGGGTCAATTACCATGACAGCCGTGTAGATGACATTTCCTTTCACTCCGGATGCGACATCCGTTCCTTGGATGCGCAAGGGATAGGTACCGTGTTCTAGGCCGAGGGAAGCAGGGCGGATTACAACGGAGTGCGAGTAGTTGTCATTTACAACGGTGGTAGACAGGGATTGCCATTCACCATTAATCTTGATGTCAACCTGGGCACTGATACCTTTATCAGAGGTGTTGTTTCCGAACTTATAGAGTGGAAGGCTGAAACTTTCAGTTGTCGGAGTAAGCAGAGTTTCAGGGGTATAGTTGAGCACCTGCACACAGGTACAGGTAATATCAACAGCTGTTACATTGACATTCTTGGAACCGGTATTGCCGCTTTCGTCAGTGGCTATCAGCTTGAATTTCCGAGTACCGGCAGCCGTAAAGTATGCGGTGAAGTCCAGTTCAAAGGAGAAGTCCTTCATGTCACCGGAAGATGCTTTGTTGACGGTTTCAGTCCAGACGGTAAGCCCGCTTTCACGGTCTACGAGTTCCAGTTTCTCAATCAGGTTGTCAGAGGATTCGACACCGTTCGAGGTCACGGAACGAATGGCGGCAAAGGTTCGTAGCGTGGAGCCGTAAGAGCCATAGACAGGTGTCGACTGGAAAGCAATGGCAACAATGGTACCGCCAGTTTGACCGCCGCCACCCGTGCCGATAGCGAACTGCACTTCATCACCAAGGGTTTCACCAGCAGCGTTCTTCATCTGAAGTTTTACGATGCCTTCTGTTTCCACGTTTACGTCGAGGTTGGCCGGAACATAGGCATAGGCGCCACCAGTTGAAAAGGCATCCTTTCCCCCTTCTGCCGGTTCATCGGAAGTTTCAACAACGGAACCGCCACCACCATTCCCGAAGGGTTTCCAAAGAGAAGGGGTCGCAAAATCGGACACAGCACCCTGGAACTGCCGGGTTTCCATTTCATACTCGCCTGTTTTGTAAGTAATGATGAGACCCGTTCGCTCATATTTGACGCCAGATTCCTGTTGATAGGAGACAATGGCGGCAATAGCGGTTTCAAGGGTATAGTGGCCATCTTTCAGAGGGCGGATCTCATCAACAATGACGATGGGGTGTGTTACATCGTCGGCGGGCGTGCCGCTCTTCATATCCTCAAGGGCTTGCTTATCCTCGGCGGACAAAAGGCCGGCTTGTTCAAGGGTAGCAGAAGGCAGACGGAAGCTGTCGTCCGTTTCTTTACCGGTTGTTTTGGACACTTTCTTAAAATACACATTGAGATAGGAAGCGTCAGACAGGACGGAGAAAGAACCCGGTTTGATTATATCGGAAGGGATATTTTTCATTGTATCTTCCAAAGACTTTCCACGGTTGCCGGGGAAAGCTTCTTCTTCACCTTCCCCAAGAGACAACGGTTCAGGCAGACATTCAGAAGGAACTTTACTTTCTTCGTTCAAAGGAGCGATACCGTTCGCTTTTCCTATCCTTTCCTCAAAGTCATTTATTACAGAGGTCCATTTGCCCCATGTAACACTCTCATTGGAAACAATACCTATTCGTGAGATTGTACAAACTGTACCTAAATATACACCTTCGGCATTGTCTGACATGGTAGCCAGTTGTATACACGAAGTGAATGATTGACAAACCTTATTAAGCTCCAACCGTTCAATTTGTATATTTACAGGAATCTTAGACGAATCAACAGACAAAATACACCGATAATTCCCAATAGAAGAATCCCCAGAATACATTGTTTTTAATTTATCTTTAAAGCTACCAATAGTAGTAAAAGAGCCAATACTTTTAAATGGGTCAGTCAAAGGATTGGATTTATCAGACACTCCTGTTATACGTTTCAATAACTCGGCGTCTCCATCCGATAAATCTTTTGCAATCTTATTGACATTCTCCACTAATGCATCAAAATCACCATTCACCATTTTAGCAATGGTACTTGAAAGTAAATCAATAGATATTTTCCGACCGCCACTAACTTCAACGTACATATCTTTGGATAGCTCTGTTGTATCAGTCAGTTGCTCTATTGTAAGACTGTTTGTCTTCAACGCTTGTAACACAAGGCTAATAATCTGTTGTTTTTCTGTTTCTGTCATAATTCTCTTTTTTAATCATTTTCATATACCCATACAAGCTCAATGGTCATACCAAGATTATCTATGTCGCAATCATAGACATTATCAAGATAAAGTTGGAACTCCTTCAGAGCACCAATATCTCCACCGTTAATACCTTTCAAGACACATACACCATCCCTACTGATTACACTCCCTTCAATGAGGTTAGTATACGAATCTCCTTTATATAGTACAGCACGCAAATTTATCGAACCGTTGTCCAAATCGTTCTTTAGTCTATCCAGTCCATTAACTGTAAGTTTACCGTAACCTCTTCTACCAATATACTTGTTATCTATGTCAGTCGTCTTGATTGCAATCAAATCCCAATATGAATTTTCATCAACACCTAGGTGATGAATACTGTTGACAGTAACCATAGTATCACTATTAATAGAAACTCCAGTATTAGGAATAGCCTTAGTCATATTGATATATGCTCCGACCTCTGCAACCTCACTTTCTGAACCATACTTGATACTACGCATTCCTTCATCATCTGCTATCCTATAAGCACCGCTTTGTACACACCTCATAGCAAGCTGGTTATTCCATTCCAAAACTGGATTCATCGTTCTTACCTTCTGTAACATTTGATTGAACACAAAACTCTTCAATCCCTCTATTTGCTGGTTAAGTTCCGGAACATTACTTTCCTTTCTGGTATATCGGACACCATCAAAGTAGACGTAATTACAGCATAAGACACGATTCAATAATTCAGCAAACCACACAGGGCATCCCATCCCATTTCCAAGCGTGAATAATACTGTTGTATATTCGTGGCTGAATAGCTCAACAATATCCTCATCAGAGGTCACGAACTGCTCATTATCCACACCGAACGTCCATCCGTTATCTTTGAAACCACCAGGAACGCGAAAATCAAAAAAGTATTGCATCCCATCTATCCACCAGACAGCATCAAGACGCTGCTTATTATCTTTCATTGAATACTGAATAAGGCTGGTTTCTGATAACTCACATTCATCGTCCGTAACTTTAAAAATCTCACTCGTATTCCCATTAACTGTTACAGTATAGTATCCACATGGAAGCAATGAAATGTTATAGAAATAAAGAATCTTATCATCATTCATCTTCCATGAGCTTAATGATACAGGTGTAGATATATTACTTAAAAGATTATTAATGTAAACTATAGGCTCCTGCTCTTTGGCTGTCAAAATCAATTCAACAAAAATCCTGTCTGTACGTGCGAATAATTGCACATATTTACTCTTCGCTCCAAATTTATCGGTAGACGGAGAAAAAAACAGTGGGGTAAACGGGCTTATAATCATATTTCTAGGCTTTTGTTATTGAACGGACAAATAAATCATACTTCACTCCCTCGTTTCTCTCAACTGTACTACTCACCTCTTTGATGTAGCCCTCGTAAACTAGATCATCTTTTAAGATTTTAATCGTTTCATCATCTGTTGGTGGAATATCTTCATTATAAGTTGTGAATGAAACATCTCCACAAGTTATAATACCACTTTCAACGTTAAAATCATCTTTCATTCCTATACCATTGACAACAACATCACTATTACCGTCAGAAGAAGAATAAGATAGTTTTTTAGTGAACATACCAATATAGCCGGCATTTGCTTGCAATATGCCTCCTTGCCAATACATGGTATTAAACATCGTTTCAGGATCAAGTACACCACTTATTTCCCAACCGCTCCTTATAAGCCTATACTCTTTATATGTTTGTACTCCGCCATTATCATGTAATGTAGTACTGGCACAAACAAAAAACACATCATTGTCACTTTCACTATCCGTTGTATCTTGGCCTCTCTTTTGCGATAAGAATTCAATTCCATAAACATCAGCACGGTAAGGGCTAATCAACTCTAATACATTATCAGTTATATCAATGCCAGTAGTATATTCAGTAGTAAATCGGAATTCGTCACGACCATTCATACTTTCATAGTCCTGTTTATCATATCCTACCCTAACCAAAGAATATATTCTTGATGAATCAACCTTATACTCAAAACTAGAAAAGCTGCTATTTAAATCCTTTACATTGTTATCACTAAACAATTTGTCCCGGTGTTTAAAAAAAACAGTGACACCATTGATCACAGGCACAAAGCCAAAAACTGTTTCCATCCAGTTTTTAAACTTCGTATAAGAAGTATATAGCTTAGCTTGAGGGATTCCACGAATACTTTCAGCAGCTAATATCACGCAATTATCTAACCTTTCATCAACACCTGAAGCTATTTCACCATAGATACCTTCATTTCCACCATTCATGCTTTTAAGCAATCGGTTTAACACATCAATAGGTCTTATTGCATCCACATAGATAGGGTTAGCTCGAGAAGTAAAGCGTGTCTCAAATTTGAAATTACGAAAATAAATATTGCCAGTAGAAGCATTAACTCTGTTAAATGTTACCTTCAAATCAAAAAATAAAGCCTGCCCTTTAGTCAGATGAATCTTGATGGATTCATTCAGATTACTTGGGGTAACATCCCCCTTATTATACCCCCATCTTTTCAACTCGACTAAACGACCATCTTCGTAACGCCCACCTAGAACAATTTCAGCTTTAGTTGTATACGCATCACTATAACTGATATAGTATTCAAAACTAAAATTCAATACTATATCAATGTCGGACAAGGCTTTAACAAATACATTTGGATCATCTTTCGATTCCTGTGGTGCATCATAAAACTCAAGAGGTGAATCCCGTGACGGAAGTTCACCACCAGAAATATATAAGGGAAGCGAATATGTTATAGCTTCTACATATATTCCTTTGTCAATTACAATATATTGCAAAGAAGCATCATTTTCTACAGTATTACCACCTAATGTATGCGGTTGACTATAATTCATACTTACAGAATCATAATAAAGCTGATATACATCTTTTATCTCATCTACCGAATATTCGTACTGCGTTCCTTTGTTAGCCTTTATGATATTAGCGACACTATCATCTATCGAATTAATAGAAACAGTATTTCCATCATAAGTTAATGAACCGAAATCCAATCGACAACTAAAGAATTCTTCATAAGTATGAGAATTAGTTATAGTATAAACGGTGATACTAGCATTAGAAGCCAGGTATTTGCTCAAATACTCCTCCAATATGAGATCATAGGCTTCTCCCACAAACTGGAATTTTGAAGTAAAGGTTCTAGTTATTCCTTCAAGTCTGGAGCGTTTACGGGAAAACTTTATTTCATCCCAATTCTGAATACAAGATTTGGGAATTTCATAGATAATACGATCAACGGTAAGCACATATTTACAAAGCATTTTAACTCTTTTTGAATGTTCACGAGCAAATATATAGAAAAAGCCAACCGGTTTCCCAGTTGGCTAAATTCTTGAAAATCATACTTTGCCAAAACGCCACATAATTCACTGGCTATCAGTGAATAAAATATTATTTTAGAAAAAAGCGTTTTATTTATAGCTATTTTATATCATGATCATCCAAAGTGTTTAAACTTCTCAAACGTTTACTTCCAAATTTGTTAGATAATACACCATCAAAATATAATTCAGGTGTCCATTTAGTTAATGCCCCAACAACTTGATCAATAATGCCAGCTGCAATTCCCACATAAGGATTCCATAAGCCAAGTCCAGTAACAGCCCCAAATCTTAACCATTTGGTTATTAATTGTTCCCCTTTCTTAGCTATTAATATATTTTGAAGTTCTCTCCAATCATAATCATTCCCAGCGATCCATTCTCTGAATTTCACTCCATGAACATTCTCCCTGACCTCTAATATATCTTGAAGTGTTATTGCCCCTTTATAATATAAAATAGAAAGATCTGGAAGAGCTTTACTTTTTAAAACCTGATCAATATTTCCCATCAATGACTGATCTAATTCACGACCACTTTTCAACGTTAACCAATATTTAGCATTCCCTTCCATTCCTATTTCATTCATTCTAAACTCACGTGACCAAACCAATGTGCGTTCAAGAATAAATAGCCTCATTATAGTAAAAGCATCATCATCACAAATATTAAACAAATCTTCAGTTTTAAGATTTAAATGTGCTTTTAACACAGGAATATTTATATCTTCTAAAGTATTATCTAGTGCTATACTATCTAAATAGCCTGATGCGTCCTCCTCTAATAATTCATGATACAATACATGATATAAATAACTATATTGAGAAATCCGGTATCTATTCGACAATCTAGAAATAATATTTAATCGCGCACTATCTGAAGGAATTTGAGTATTCCAAAAAGAAAAATTCTGATCCTCAAATGCCATAATTTTGGGAGAAGACCAACCATCTAATATTTTCAATATATCTTTGGATATTAACAGACTCGTAGCCTCAATCCCAAATACTTCAATAAATTCTTCTAACGAAGTAATACGTATATATATTTTATCATGTAGTAATAATGAGTTTATTATATTCTTAATGAAATACAATCTTTCAGGTAAAATAAATTCAGGAAATGTATTACCATCCCATCTATCCAAATATACTCCACCTGATAATTTTTTAACTCTATATGAAAAACTATCTAACAATATTGCCATATCATGCTTATTTAGTGATAATACAAATATATAAATAAATTTCTATAAGAACCAAAATCACACAATATTAATAACCTAGAGCATGAAATATCATTTTTCTTCCAAATGAAATACGACTTCTTACAGTTCCGACAGGAATGTTCAGGATTTCACTTATCTCATCATAAGAATACCCACTAGCATAATACATCACACTATCAATACAACGGGATTTTTTAGCACACCGTTGTATTGTGGAAACCAAATCATCAAACAGTATTGAATGAGCTGTACAGTTAGAAATGGCACTTCCGTCTACCATATCAAGCCCTGTAAAATGTATAAGGGAATTTCTATTGTATCTTATTATATAAGTATTCCTCATTATAATAAGGCACCACGGTTGAAGTGGTTTAGAACAATCAAATTTATCACGATTCACAAGTAGCTTATAAACTGTATCACCGGCTAAGTCTTCAGCATCTTGCATGGAACAGCAGAATTTTCTTGCCACCTTTAATATCCAAGGATATATTTCTGATAATTCCTTTTCAAAGTCCATTGTCAGCCCTCCTTATTAGGTGTATCTTCGGTTCGCCATTAATGCACCTTTCCACATATTTCCGGTGCATGATACTTTGTTCGTGCATTTCCTTAGCAGAACGCTCGATTGAACTAATAAGAGTGCCTATATCGGGGGGCAATAAGGCAATCATTTTTTTTACCTCGGACACTTCTGCTGTTATCCGATTACACTTCGTCTCTAATGTACGTAATTCTGACAATAAAACATTGTATAAATGCCTATTTATACAATGGATGCTGTTTTTTCTATTCATAAAAAAGTCGTTTGTGATTCTAAAGGAGATGTACAAACGACTGTATGAAATAATTCGCTTTAATTAAAAATTAATCGAATTACAGCATATATGTAGTACCAATATTATCATGTGCTTCTTTTTCTGATCAATATTTCAACATCAGCTTGATGAACGATATTTGCGTAGACAGCAGCATTAATTACACGAGAATCAATACTCATTTTAAAGAATGTCATTAGAAAAGCAATCTCAGCATCAAAAGAAGAACGAATTTGTTCAGGAGTAGCCTTACTTCCTTTATGTTCCTCACTGCGTCTTTCCTCATTCCGTTTTTGCTCAAAAATTGCAGAATGAAGTAAATAATCAATCTTCGATATTACTTGTTCATCACTCATATTTCGGGTATCTACATTTAGTTGACCCAATACCTGACGAACATCATCATAAAAGCCAAGAGAAACTAGAGCCTGACAAATACGAAGACTCAATAGTTTGGCACGTTCTTTCAGCATATCCTCTTTGTCCATTACCATAGCCTTCATATTTGAAGGATTAACAATACTTCTGTATTCAATGAGCAATTTAGATGCTATCTCTTTAAGCGTACTTTCGGACATAGATTTGCAGTCCGAAAGCAAACAAGCATAGTTTCCGCATGAAAGTTCAATGAAATCACTCAATGTTATCTGATTTAATCTTTCAATCATGGCTATTTCAGTTTAGATAACTTATACAGTTCAAATTCACGGTTAGAAGCATCTTGGCGTTGCATTTTTAGACTCTTCATCAAAAGGAAATTTGTTCTATCAACCCTTTTTTCTAATCGGGAATAATCATTGAAAACAATGGTGTCACCGGAAGAAGATGCAAAATATGTCGGTGAAAATGTGGGAAAGTCCCAATCCGGTATATCAAAATTAGAGATATCTACCTTATCAACATCAGGAAAGACTTGCGCACCTTTAGGAATATCAACTAAAGTTGGAGTATCAGGAGTAATCCATGCTTTTCCAGAATACATGATAACTTCATGTTTACCGGCATCACCAACCAAAGCAGCACCGCCGGGGTGCCTATCATTACCTTTAGTACCTTCTGCATAAGAAGGAATAGGAGTGGCAAGAATTGTTGCTACTTGCATAGCCCCCATCGCCCCGATAACAGCAGCCATTACAGCACCGGCAATCGGACCTAACTGGAAAGCTTCCATAATACCACGAGCTGTTGCAATTCCAGTTTCTGCAACTTGTACTCCCTTATGCCAAACAGCTTGTTTATGGGCAATCTCTTGCTTTTGTTTTTCCAACTCCTTATTCTTGGCTTCTGTCTGATCCTTTGCTGCCCGTTTACGCGCTTCCGCTTCCTCTTCGGATATAGCTCCAGACTCTGCCAGATTCTCAATTCGTTCAATATCCTCATCATACTTTTCCTCATTAGCTTCCCGCTCTTCTTCTATTTTCTGAATCTGACCATCATAAATAGTAGAGACTAGATCACCAATAGCACCCACTGCTTGAGATGCAGTTTGAAGCCATTTTTTCAGATTCCTCTGACGTTCTTTCTGTGCTTTCTCATCCGCTTTAGTAACTTTATTGATAGCATCTATTTCCGCTTCTGCTTCTTGCTGGGAAAGGTCCGCTTTCAATTTCTGTAACTGCTCTGCAATCTTTGCCCTATCCTCTGCGCTCAAATTTTCGTTTCGAAGCTCCAACTCCAACGCATCAATTGCAGCTTCGATTGTTTTACGTACATAATCTAATTTTAACTGATACTCAAGTTCTGCATACTCTTGCTGGGTTATTTCCTTAGAAGCTAACTGTTTTTTAAGAGCAAGCGTATCCATAACATATGCAGCATCCCGGATTTCCTGCTCATGCGCCGCATTCTCTGCTATTAATTGCACCTGATCGGATGCATGTCTTTCGTAAAGTTCTTGTTTCTTTTTTGCATATTTTTCGTCAATGAGAAAAACATCTTCACCAGTTTTCTCCGCTGCATCAATTTCTGCTTCACGTTGCAATTCCAACTGGTGCAATTTCAAATCAAGTTCTTCCTGGGACCCCTTTTTTACAACAGCAAGAGCGTTCTCAACATCCTTCTTCTCACGATCAGAATTATACTTAATAGTAAACTCATCTAGCTTTTCCTGCATTTCCTTAGCTAAATTCTGACGTGTAGCAATTTCCTCTTTGCTATTACCCTTGACGGCAGCAATCTTCTTCGAGTAAGCAACACCAATTTTAGCAAGTTCTTTCTCCAGTCCCTCATCCATAAGAGCTAGTTCTGACTCCTGATAAGTTTCATGAATTTTCAGCTTCTCTTTGAGAGCTTTTTCCTGTTCACGTTTTTCTTTATCAGTAAGGACTGTTATACCTGAACCATTTTTGTCGTTACCCTTTGGACGGAACTTTTCTGCAATCACATCAAGTCCACGATTAAATTCATCGCTAGATGCTATTTTGAATAAGTTTTTAGAAAATTCCAACTGAGCCTTATCCGCTTTTTCTGCTTCAGATGTGTAATAGCCAAACATTTTAGCAGCACCATTCTTTATCCAAGACATATCTTCAAACTCTGATGTTGCATATTGAGCACGAGTTTTCATCCGTTTTAAAGCTTCTCTCTCTTGGGCCGTTACTTCAATACGTTTATTTTTCATTTGAATAACAGCTTTTGTGTATGCTTGTTCCTCTGTATCACCAGCATCAATAAGCCTCTTATATTCTGCCTGAAAATCTTTTTCTACTTCCAATAACTTTTTGTTCGCATCTTTTTTTGCAAGTGTTCTAAAATTATAATCTATCTTTTCTATTTTTTCTTCAGGAGATTTCAAATCATTGGCGATACTTCTTATTTTATCAGCCATCCAATTAAGAAACTCCTTAGCAGGTCCCGTTGACTCGGAGAAAGAAAGCATAAACGCTTCCCATGCTGAAGATAAGTTAGCAAGAGCTCCATGAACATTATCTCCCATCGTGTGAGCCATATCGCCCAATTCACGTTCTACACCAGTAATCTGTTCTCTAAGTGGTAATATTTTATCAACAGCGGTGAGAAAGGCATTAAAAGCGGCAACACTACGCTTATCAGTTAATTCAAGAGTAGTATTCAAGTCTACCCCTTTTTCTTTTAGCGATTTCAATCCTTCAACTAACTCAGGCAATGTTTTAACGGGCTTACCTAACGCCTTTGCCAGCTTTCCATTACTATCAGCTAAATTTAGAAAAACATTACGAGTAGCAGTAGCAGCCATTGAAGCATCAAAGCCGGCATCCGATAATTTACCCAACAAAGCCAAAGTATCTTCAATACTGAAATTAAAGGCTTTTGCAACCGGTCCAACAATTGGTAATGCAGTAGCGAGATATGAAAACGACAATGCGCTTTTGGTTGTTGCGACAGCCATCGCAGACACATATCTTTCAGTTTCTCTTGTATCAGCATTAAACATACGAAGAGAAGCACCTGCCAATGAAGCCGCATCTGCTAATTCTGCCCCGGTAGCTTGTGCAAATTTTAGAACGTGCTCTGTTGCATCTAATATTTCTTTTCGAGTAAAACCTAGTTTAGCAAGTTCTATTTGCAAATCCGTAGCTTCGGATGCAGTGTATTTCGTTGTAGCACCCAAACGTTGAGCATCCGCAGTTAACTCCTTCACTTTATCAGAAGTGGTTCCTAATATTGCAGCAAGCCTACTATTAGCTAATTCAAATTTAACAATATCACCTACTCCTTCACGCAGTTTTGTAAATAAAGCAACAACTCCACTAACAACAGCTTGTGCACCAATATATCCAGCTGCCCACCCTTTTAAACCAGCACCAACTTTACTTAACCCAGGAGCAAGCTCTGTATTAAGCATCCTACCGGCATTCCGGGCAATAACACCCATATTCTGCATGGATTTATTACCGTTCTGTATCTCAACCCATGCAGCCTTTACTTCTTCCCGGTATGCACCGATAGTCATTTTCTGTTGACTATATCGATCGGAATTTCGCTTTATGTAATCGGTATTGATTCCGATTGTAGAATTAAGACGGGCAAGTGTACGAATATAGTTTTCATCCGTATCTTTCAAAACATCAACAGCCTTTTGCAGCTGCTTATTCATTTCCTTTGCTTGTGAACGGCTATGTACTTCCTGATTAGTCAAGATAATAGCAGTTCTGATAAGTTTTAAACGTTCTTCTTCAGATAGAACAGCTTTCTTACGAGTAGTATTACCGGCATTCTGCGCTTTTGTCAAGTTAGCTTCTGCTTTAGCAGCCTTTTCCAAGGACACAGCATTATCCGAGTTTGCTTTGGTTAGTTTCTTCAGTTCAGCAGCAGATAATTTCTCTACATTTAGCTTTTCCTCTATCTTCTTACTGACAGTTTGAGTTATTTCAGACTGTTTTCTAAGAGCTTCGGTTAATTCAGCAGATGCAGAACCAGCCGTTTTTGCTTGAGTATTATAAAGGTTACTCAACTTTTCAAGATCAGCAACACCTTCTACATTTAGTTTCAAACCTTTTGCTAATTCTTTGGCCGCATTAACATAATCAGCCCTCACACGCTCAATAGTATTATCAAGCTCCACCAATTTCTGCAAATCGCTCTCATCAACGAAATCTTTCAATTTTAAATCCATAATTACAGATAATGTCTATATTCAATAATCTTTCCTTTTATCTCAACTCCAAGTTTATCAAAAGCATAGGTACCATCTTCTTTCTGATAAACAACATACATGCAACCATCCAAGACAGCTGCTTTCTTTGCAAGATCACTGATACGTTCCAGTTCACTCTGCATCTTTTTTATTTCGCAACTACAAGCCATTTTCTACCGATATCCACATTCTGAAAAGAAACGTTCCATCCAGGGACGGAGATACATAATATTAAAGTACTCTTTAGCTGTATCACCAATGCCTAAAATCTGCTCACCGTATTTCTTCTCAATAGAACTACCGTCCGTAAATCCTTTCGTTGAGAATCGAAGCCCGGAATCAATTCTATCGGCAGTTATGCTATCATAGAAAGTACCAGTAATAAAGAGGTTAGGTACCTCAACCGGACGCGGTGGCAAATAAAGTATCTCACTTCTAAGAGGTGGAGTTATCCTCTCCTTCCATCGTTTATATTGTTCCGCACGGTTCTGCCAGGGACCGGGCTCGTTAAAATAGGTGTCAGTATCATAATCAGGATTCAATAGATGTTCGGTACCGTCCAAGCCGGAATATAATTGTTCCTGAATACAATCAACGAGCACATTCTTATGTTCTTCCATACACCTAATACATTCCTCTTCAAACCCGGATGCAATGGAATGAATAACTCTATGTAATTCATCAAAATCTGCCATACAGTAAAAATATAACGGGCTGGGCTGTAATCACACCCCAGCCCGTCGGTTACTTAGTTATCGCATCGTACACTTCCGAGAGCTTCTTCTTACGGTCAGCTTCCTTCAGTTCCTGCCACACGACTTTAATGTGCGCATTAATAAACTCTTCCTTCGTCATGCCCTTCACAGCAACCTCGACGAACGTAACATTATCTACCTTCATGACACCTGCTCGATACCTCTGATTCCTTTTTCATACAATACAGAAGGAGCTTTCAACGAAGGAACCGCCCCGGCTTTAGGAACAATGGTAATGATACCATCCGAATATGTAGCAGAAGTTACGTTATTCATAACTTCAGCAGCACCATCAGCAATAAGACTGCCAAATTCTTCTGTACGGTCATAACCACCAACAACTTCAACTATTTTGTAAGTATTTTCGGCCTCCAACTTTTGAAACACAACATCAACCAAGCCTTTAACGAAATTCTTGGGATTGAAGTCTAACTGCACGTAGTCAAAGTGCAATTGGCTGTCTTCCACATCTTCATGTGAAAAACTAACAGTCATCGCAGACTTAGCACTACTGGTCGGGTACTGTGTCACGGTCGGGTAAACAGTAGACATCGGAATACCGGCAAGGATATCAGTGTCATCATTATAACCGATCAACATATTATCCTGATTCCAAAAGTAAACGTCCCATCCTTTATTGGCACATTTCAGAAGCTGGGCATTCAAAACCTCATCAAATTTCTTCAAAGTGAAGGTGTCTGTTTGAGCGCTAAGCCCGTTGTATTCACTTGCACCGTACCCTACAGGATTAACTTGAGGCTCTCCACCATTCTTGGCATACTCCAGGAATGGCAAAATAGGGTAAATACGCCCGGGACGGTCTGCATGGCACAATTCGAGCAACTTCTCACCTGTTATATCAGCAGGGAGTTTGACACCATGTTCTGTCAAGATAGCACCTTTGACTTTTTTCCAGTCAATGCTACAAGCAGAACTACCAGTGTTCATCCGGGAACCCTTACACGTTCTAATCTTTCTCATTTTCTTCTACAATTAAGATTATTAATTTTTATTTCCATCGAGCGTATGTTTATGGCATCTATGGGCTCGCTCACAGCCTTACCGGAATCTGTATAGGCTCCGTATCTACCATACGAATAATTCTCTGAATAACTATGTTTCACTTTCTCGTCACAGTCGCAGTCGAACCGGAAATCTTCATATAATACTTCCAACAAACGTTTATAGATTGGACGGAGAATATTCTTGAAAGATGTAGTTCTACGTTCCTCATTACTCCACTCCTTACAGGATGAACAAACTATAATCAACGAAACCTTTGCCTTAGAAAAATAATTTGGATCACTTCTATCTTCATAAATTGGAGTAAAGAGTGCAACCAGCGGGAACTTTTTTTCAGACTGACCAGGAGATTTACTGTATTCATCTAATATGTCCTTGATATATTGACTGCTACCAAAGATGTAATTCAATCTTGGTGACTTTACAATTTTTGCCCCACCTTTCCCATTAGGGTAGAGGATTTCAAGTCCTTCAGGAAGTTTTCTAACTACTTCTTCAAACAGTTCTGTTATATCCAATTCCATCATAAATTGAAAGCATTAATGGGAGTTAATAGGTTCTTTTGAATCTTCAAACCGGTGAAAGGACAATCATCGGACATCGCCCATTCTACAAAGAGTCGGTTCTTCTTCACCATGCTGTTCCAGACACTAACCTGTCTCTTAATCGGAGATATATACTCGTTAGCACATTTTAATCTTACAAGGCCGGTGATAGTAGCCTGTGTATTCATGTCACGTAAAATGTGAAAGAACACATAATCGGCGAACGGTTCACTTAGCTTTTCACATAAAAGTGCATATCCGGATTGAGGTTCATCTTTTTCCAAGATATCAACCTCATCTGAAGAATCCTCTTTTTCCTGTTCTACGATCTCCAAATAATCAGTAATAGCTTGTGAAAGACTAAAACCAACAGCAGTATGAAGAAATTCGGACTGAAATGCCTTGATATACCCATTTATCACTTCATTTACAGCAAGAGAGTTGGGTGAAGGCATTTCAGCTACCGAAGCGTTTTCTATATGCCTGGGACCTGACGTAAAATATGAAACATCAATCAACATAGCAATAGTTATTTAGAAGCCTTACCCTTTCCGGTTTTCTTTTCATCTTCCACGGAAACGGATTTATCATCAACAACAGTTACTTCCTTAGCATCTCCAGCAGGCAATTCTTTTGAATCGGCAGCCGGAAGATTCTTGTTATCAGAAGGAATCAGGGCTTCAAGTTCTGCAATACGAGCTTTCATTGTATCACGTTCATCTGTCAGTTCAACAATAGCTTTATCTTTCTCCGTAATGAATTCAGTAAGTTCACCGATTTTCGCATCTTTCTCTGTGAGCATACATTCCAATGTCTTTCGAGCATCTTCTTCTGTAACAAGACCACACTCGGAAATAGGGGTGAATGAAACCACCCCTCTACCAATCCGAATGCGTTGCTCTTTAAGCACATTGGCTACATCCTTATCATTACCTCTAAGTATGTAATCCATAATATTACTTTTTAGTAATTGCTTCTTTCAGTTCAGCCAAATCTCCATAAGCAAATGCCCAAGGATTGTAAACAGGGAAAATCACCTCTTCACTGGCAATAAGAACCACCTCATTACACAACTTCGTTTCCACATCTTCAGCCCACTCTAACGCAAGATTAGTGTAGTCAACGATAGATGCACCCATGTGCATATCACCAATAAAGTATTTACCGGGTAACATACCGGTACTCTCTACAATCGGACGGTTAGCAATATGCTTAACACCATTGACAACCTTAATAATGCCAAGGTTACGCCCAGTTGTATCCTTCTCTGATTCCATCGCATTAACATCTGACGGATTGAGAGTAATAGCATTGGGATAATACTGTGCATAGGTCATCACGGCAAATGCCGTCTTAATAACATCTTCCGAGTTAGGAGCTTCGATACTTTGGAAGAATGAGTTGTTGACAGTAAATGTCATATTTGCAATGGCTGTTTCCTCACCGGCAAAAGCAACACCTTTCAACAAGATTTGACGGTCATTCATCTTGATAATAGGATTCGCTTTGTTCAAATCTGTCACAACAGCAGCATTGGCAAATGTAATAACCATACCATTGAGCATCAGATCGTACGGCTTTGTGAATTCAACAATTGTGTCTTTGCCCCCATTATGGCTTTCGACAGACTTCACACTACCTGCTTCTCCCTTAATGATAGTATCTTTGATGATACTTTCAACTGGAAGCACTCCAGTGTGATTAGTAATGCCTAACAGGTTCTCACCGTTCCCATCACCAAATAACATGTTCCAATCTTCAGCAAGCCATACAGCTTCCGGTAACATATTCAGAATATAACTTCTGATGAAAACACGACTCTTCAACATACGTTTGGAAATTCTGATATGGGTACCAAGTCGTTTCGTACCTGTCTGAATTTCCTTCATCTTAATGCTTGACTCCGGTAAACGACCGTTTTCAGTAACGTACCGTGCATTCCTGTCGAAGTCATACACTTGTGTAAAGGCGAGCTGCGTATATGTAGGATCACCCTGCAAAGTCGTAATGACATTACGCATATGAATCTTCTGATTACTTACCTGGCTAACAACACGGTTCTGCTGTTGGGTAATCATGATTTCACCACTGTAATTGTCGGTCATGGACACAATATCTTTCAAGCTGAATCCCTCAAAAGAACCTGTTTTACGGCTGTGACCGGCTGCAAACTCCTTGAACTTCTCACTATCAAGCATTTCGCTCAATTTCTCGTCGAACTTATTGATAGTATCCATAGATAAGCCTTTTTGCTTCATTTTTTCAATGCTTTCTCCAAGGCTCTTAACCTGGTCAACAAGTGTTTCATTGTCTTTAATCAATTGAGCAAACTTCTCGCCGTCATAAGACTTCAATAAGTTATTAATTTCTCCAAACTGTTTAGTCACATCATCAGGCGTAACAACTCCTTCCAGTGATTTATTTACGACTTCACACATCATGCCGACGATGTTTTCCATGAATGTTTTCTGTTCTGCTGGCAGACCATCTGTTTTCAGATTAAAATCTGATACTGTAAATTTTTTAAGCATAAAATTTAAATTTTAAGTTATTTATTATCGAAACAACTATTCAAACTTTTGAAATCGAATAAAGTGCAATTATCAGCGGCTTTAGTCGTTACTCCATCGTTACCATTTTCCCCGTCATTCTTTTCTTGAGTGTCAACAGACGGCTCATTCTTTCCGGTAGTATCTTCAGAAGTATTTTGTAGAATAACATTCGAACGATATACTTTTCCCCAACAGTGGGGACATCTTACATAATTCATAAGATCCTGCAAACTCTTTTGAGTGAATTCTTTCTCCTCTGACTTTACAGAATCAATAAGAGAAATTACTTGAGTTCTAATCTCTGGAGTGAGCTTCTCCATTTCTTCTCTTACGATGTCCTGCGTTATCCATCTCTGATAATCGGCGACGTAATCTAATACCTGTTGTGCAAAGGTATGTTCCGTTTCTGCGTCATAATCAAATTGATAACCGCAATGAGGACATGAGACAACGGCACCACCGTTGAGGCTCTTTAGTAATAAACTTAATTCCATATCGTAACCTTTTAAACGTTCATCACTATATCCATGCTGCAAGAACGCTTTTCGAACGAAATCAACAGCTTCCTTTACTTGGTCGGCAGTAGCAGATTTGATATTCACAAGGAATGTTTGAGGATTACTTCCCCAACTTGTCAATGTAGAATATTCCATCATACGCCATTCAAGCACTTTACAAGGATCAGTCAAATCCCTTTTGATAGCTTTTACTCCGATAGAGTGTTCAAGGGTTCTCCCATTCTCTGCAAACAGCTTATAATCAGCTAACGTGTCACGACCAATCTGTTTTTCAAGATTCAACTGGCCAACCATAACTAAATTACCCTCTGTTTCCTTACCACTCAATGGAACCCCCAACAATTGATCCGGACGGTGATTCAAGAACCAACGCATACGACCAATATTTTCCTTTAAAGTCTTGTTGAATGATCCGGGCATGGATACGTCTTTCTGTGAGTCCTTCACACCGATACCGTTCACCGCGACGGTAACGATACCCTTCTCATCAACATCATTTGCCTTTGTCTTGTACTGAAGGCTTTTGATTTTCTCTTCCATTTTCAACTTCACTTTTTGTGTTAAGACTAAATATTTGTTTAACTATCTCTCGTTCCTGGTCCGACATCTCAAATAATGTTTTGTCGAACATAGGTTCTTCAAATTTACTTTCACCGATTTGCGCCCTCCAATCATTGTACGTTATCAATCCACTAAGGAACTGGTCTTTGCACCGGCTATTGATATTGGTCTTTACTTCCTCGGCTTCTTTCAACCCCTCCTGCAGGCAATCCACATCGGAGAAATCACAATCCAAATAATATCCGCTTGATTCAAGTCCTAAAAATTGAGTAAACTCACGGCAGAACTGTTTCGCAAATGGAACGATAACAGAGCTATAAACACTCTTTTCTGCCGTAGATTGATTGCTAAAAGTAGACTGGTCTTTGCGAGGAACTAACACAGCAGGAATACCATAAGCACCTGAAATACTAATTGCATCAGCAAGTGTTTCCTCAAACGGTTGCAGTTCTGCAATAGTGAGATTGGTACGTACAAAACTCAATGGGATATCAGACAGCCCATATGGTAACTGGTCCTTACCTACTCCGAACTTACCGAAGTGTTGTTGCAAAATTTCTTTCTTCTCATTATCAGTCATAGCAATGGGTCCGGATTCATCTTGTTTCATATTGATAAGAAATCCTAAACCACCTCGTTTTACATAAATTACATTACGGGCCTCATATACAGCAATAAGGTTCGATATCGGTTTCATTTGTGACATAAGACGACTTTGAGATTTCATAAACCCAAATCCGGAATAATAACTCACACACCCGTCTCTATCATGCCATACCTGATAAGCAGGAATATTCATAGTACTCAAAGCACCATAATTTAAACGATAACCTCTAATAATATCCTCTTGGTCAGCTATACCAAACAATGGAATATTACTACCTAAAACAGGCAGGACTTCCATTGCATCAGCAGGAAGTTCCCAGTAGTTAGAGCAATAACGCCATTTTTCTACATTAGTGAAGCTATCAGACATTGCAGCACGTGTAAAACTATTGCCAAGACACAGTTTATATACAAAATGTTGATACACATTCTGTTTCCATGTCATCAAACAATTTGGTCTAAGAAGTATCTGATTCAAACTCTTATTAGCCCAAATAACACTATCATCCTTAACTTTCTTAAACTGAAAGTTAGCACTGGAAATACGAGAAGCGATGTAGTCAATTGGAAAAAAGACTTCTGGTACAGACTGAAAAAGCGTAAGAAAATTTTGAGAACAAACATATGGAGAAGAAAATAACTCTTCAACAGTTATCTTTTTCCCTTCCGGAAGCTTCTTCTCTTCAACAGTCTCACTTACAACTTCTACGTTAGCATCCTGTACAGTATCTTCCTCTGACTTAGATTTTTTACGAAACCAACTCATTTATTTCTTATTTGAAACAAATGTAGGAATATGAATAATCGGTTTCTCAAAACACTAAAATCTTGAAAAATAAGAAATGTACAAATTTAGTTATAACAAACTATATAACAACAAATTACGCAGCAGATGATTCGGGAAACGATTTTATTATATGATATGCAAGACCACTTAAAATAATGCTTGCACTTTTATTCTCACTATTTATGTTATAGTCCATCAGGTTAGTTATGAAATCACTGTAATCTTGAGATTCCTCTAACATCTTTGGTGATAGCAAAAAGTTATTCCTTATAAAATCAGATGTAGCAGCTATTCGCTTATCCACATCGGCAAACTCTTTCTTAACTCTTACTTCTGTATCTTTCACAATTTCCCTCAACTCACGTACTGTCTGATAATAGGCAGATGAACATTCAAAGAGGCACGTATTGGCATTGCGCTCCAAACATGCGGTCTTAATTTCCTCTATGGAAGATGTCTCTCTAAACAAGGCATCAGTTAAATGCCACTTATCACCACAACGGGATGCCTGAACAAGAACAAATGTACCATCTACATTCGGCATGACATAAATAAGCCGCTGCGAGTAGACATTTTGTGCTTCCGGATTAAAGAAACCAAGCATACCCTTACCACCATAGAGATTCCTTTTTCGCCGGTTACTAAATTCAGTGTACTGCTCATTACACAAATCCACAACGACATATCGGAACGTATCAGACAGGTGCCCGTGCTCCTCATAAGTCTGCAAGGTAGTTTTATTCTTGACCTTGGTTTTAAGAATAGCACCGTTAGCATCCTTCTGTACACTCATGTAGTCCTCGATAGATACAGAACATGATTCGTCAATGTATATCTCTATACCAGGAACAGTACAATCAAAGATAGCATTGATAAACTCACCAGTCATGGCAACACTCGGATTCTTATTGCCTACTTTATCCTCAATCTCGAATCCTTCTTTCTGCAATGTATCTATGAATAAGTCCATCCAAGAGCGTTTTTCATCATCAATGCTATTGGCCGCCTTTGTTGAGGCATCACCATGCACATAGACTTTATCACTATACTCAATGGATTTTAAATACTTGGCCACAAGTTTAGAGGATTTCTTTACCGTATTATTCGGGCTTTCACCACACGTCTCATGGAATTGCCAAACCTTGATACCGGTAGTGAAATCTACTTGCCAGTACGACACACTGATATATGGCAGTACATTGTTATCAACTGATATATGAATAGGCAGGCCTGGGACGTATCTATGTTCACCGGAATGTTTGCCACGGTTGAACGAACCGAAGAACTCGCTACCGGTACGAATAACACCCCACTCTCCCAATGCGTACACATTATAATAATCCGGATCGTGAACTCTATCATACTCAAAGTCGGCAACACATTGCTCATCATAAAAACCGTATGTACCATCAGGTGAACCAACAACCCAAAAGTTATTCAGATAGGTAGATTGGATAATAACTGTATTTGAGTCCTGTTCCTCGATCTGCTTTGTACGAGGATTAAGTATTTGCCGAGGCGCATTCTTCTTTACGGATTTGACCTTAGTAAGCTCCTCCGGCAACTCTTTGCCGGCAATGGTAACAGACATTGGCACATCATGCCATTTGTCCTTATCAATGAACTCTTTCTTTATCCAGTGGCTTTCACTGATCGGATTAAAGGTACAAATAATCTGCTGCCCTTTCTTACCACGCAAACGCTTACGTAGCTGCTTGAAATCCGGATGCTCGAACTCTGACCATTCCTCTAACTGAACACGCTTATAGTTGGAGATACCTTTTATCTTCTCCGGATCATCAAGACCGGAGAAATCTATCTTCGCACCATTAGTCAGGCATTTAATAGTATTCTGTTGGAACTTGAACAAATGGGAGATGCCAAGACCGGCCGCAGCGACTTTATAATCTTCATAAATGGTTTTGAGAATAGAAGCTCCTACCTTACGCATGACAAGAGTGTTCTCACCGTCCTGTAATGTCTGTATCAGTATAGTTTGCGCAACACTGTACGATTTACCGGAAGATGAGCCACCATACAAGATAATGAAACGGATAGTCTCATCATTCAAGTACTTTAATAGATAAAATCCGTTAGGATTTAGCTTCTTATAATTTATAACCATATTGTTCTAAAAGTAAGGTTTCTCCGTAGGGTGAATACCGGATTTTGCAGTTCAATTTGTTCTATTCTTCCGAATCTCCATTTTCATCAAAGCCGATACGAAGTTCACCGATTTTATTTCCCTCACCACCTTTGATGTTAACATTCTTATCAGCTTCCCAACCATTCCAGGCACCAAGTATCCGGGCAGCTTCTGTCTTACCGTTGAACTCATAGGTAACTTCTCCTCTCTTATTCTGTATCTTCTTCAATGCGTTACGGGCACGTTTTGGAAGTTGGGAAGGAGTTCTCATTTTTGTTTTCCCAGTTGCAGGGTCAACAAAATGAAGATCATCGGGATTGGCAAGCACTATATCCATTAATACCCTCTCAACAGTTTTCCTCTCTACTTCAGACTCTTTCGCTCTCTGCGCCTTAATCTCATTTATCCTTGTACCAACCTTGCTATTTGCTAATAGTCTACTCGCAGCGCTCCAAATTGTCTCTGGCTTCATGTTGGAAGTATTATAAGACATTCGATATGCTTCACTTGCATTACCTTCTGTATCAACGTAATATTTACAGAATTTCTCTTGCTTAAATGTTAATGGTTCCTCTCGCTTTCCCATATCAATTATTGTTTATTCCTATGAGAAAAAGAAGCTGCTCACTGTCTTTCAATAACTCATAGGTGGCAAGTAATGTACTGCCGGTTGTTAATATGTCATCGTACACTATTATCTTCTTTTCCCTTATCGGACGAAGAAGAAAGAATTCCGGATTCAATCTATCTTTAGTTAGGCACTGGATTGCATTCTCATAGAATGGTATTTTCACCGCCCCAGCTATTTTCGTGCAGATAGAGGTTGCAAAATGAAAGCCCTCGTAGTGTCTCCGTCGCGGTGTGGTGACTATACACCATCCTTCGCATCCCCCTACAATAAAACGGTGGAGAAACTCACACGCTCTCTCTGCAAAGAATGATGCGAGTTCCTCCGACTGTTTGATTTCTGAAAAGCTGGTACCAGTCTTGGAACGGGCGAACTGGGAGATGTAATAGATATCACCCTTTTTATGAAGTGATACCTTTTCTTTCAGATCACATAACCGTTCCTGATGAGACCAGCTCTTATATTTCACCGCTTCCGGCTTATCCCAGTCGTCAATACGACATATCTTTCCCTTTCCTTTCATCAAAGATCTTCTTTACTCCGTCCTCGACAGATGTGTAAGACAAAGGTACTAAATAGATATCCCGGTTCACCGACTGCTCCAAATTGTCAAAATCCCGTTTTTCATTAATTAGCTCAATTTCAAGCGGTTTGTAGTATTTTACTAAAGTAGCAAAATACATCGTAGTCACCGGTTGTACATTACAGATGTTGATTAGCTGACGGTTACATCCTATCGCATAGATAAGTCCTTCGACAACATCATCCATGTAAGTAAAGCTCCGGATATTCTGACCGCAGTTGTATAATGACACCCTTTCCTCATTAAGCAGGAACCAGAGAAGAGTTCTTTCACGTGGGTTTGGTGAATATACATTATGCAGCCGGCATCCGGTAGCAGTCTTACAATAGACAGATGCGTACTGTTCATCGAAATGTTTACTTATTCCATACATGGAAGTAGTGTTCACAGGATTCGCTGTTGACGAGCTGGCGTACACCAACTTCACCCGGTATAGGTTACAGGCATTGGCAACACTCATAAAGGTATCAATGTTATCTTTCCGGATCTGCTCCAAATTTTCATTGAAAACACTTGTTTGTGCTGCAAGGTGAAATACGCAGTCGATATCACCTTTTTTCAAAAGTTCATGAACATTTGATGCTTCAGTTCCGTTCTTTCGGTCAATACCAATGACTTCAACACCTCTTTTTGACAATTCCCGGCAAAGAGCTTTACCAATAAAACCCTCGCTACCAGTTACAATTATTTTCTTCATCATCACAAAAAATAAAGGGCGCATCTTAAAAAGACGCACCCAGGTTCAACATTAATTTAAAGAATTAGTTATATTTGCGGCAGATACCAAATAGGTATCATTGTGACGTTCAGTCTCTCCTTTGTAGAAAGCGGCAATTTTCAACAAAGTAAGGTGATAGATTGAACGGTGTTCGCGTTTTGTATTATCACAAATATGCGTGCCCGTTTAATATCTATGCTTCCTTACTTGGGTTGTTTGCCGCACCTCTACGAAGGGTGTATTTATTGAATTGGGCACGTTTTTATTTTTAACATACAAAACATGAGTAACTTTAGATCATTCAAAAGCTTCTTCTATTTCAATAGAGAAATAGTGTACTTAATCACCTTTGGGTATATAGTACTAATCTTTATCATCGTAATACTAAGTGTGGTAATCAGAGAACAAAATCAAACTATTAAGCTCCTGCAAAATGGGATACTCAGGAATTATCCGGAATCACATATTATTCATAAGCCTCGCATAAATGGACTGTTAGACTGCGAATACAGAATGATAATGAACTCAAAGATTAATCACAGGTAAACTATGTGCTTACTACTTCCCATTCACTTTCCATGATCACATAGCCACATTTATTGCAACTATGCAAATAACGTTGGATATGGAGCTGTTGTGTAATCTACAATAGCGATTTCATGGCTGCCACATTCCGGACATTCGATTGTTACTTACTTCAGTCCATCAAAATCCCAAAAAGAAAGTTTTCCCTTTGCAGGTATAGGTTCCGAGAATAATACAGCATTGGAAAGTACCCAATTATATACCCCTTTCTCCGCCCATACAGACGGATGATTAACAACACAATCAACTATCATCACACTACCGATAATAGCAGAATTGACAATACTATCACCACATATAAGCTCACGTTGAAACCCAATAGAAAACCGGTCCCATTGAGCTTTTGTAAATACACTATTAGGATTTACCATTTCTATCGGTACTGCGCTTGCATGGATTAGTACACGTTTTCCTATGTACTTCTTAGGGCATGGCCATGTACGATTTTCAATATCTTTCACTCCGGAACATATCAAATAAGCCCACGGCTGCTTTACTGAAATAGTTTTCATCTGCGTTTTTTAGATTTGACTTTAATAGGATTCCATTTCTCACCGGTACCAAACAGGTTAAGACGGATTCCTTTCAATCTTAGACAATACTTAAACGCACCAATACTCATTTGTCCCATAATTATATATGATTATGTAGGAACTTCTTCCAAATCAGACTCTAAAAATTCTTCAAATACCATCTTTCCACTCTCATCATGAAGCATTACCATATAAGTATTTTCTTCCCATTGACGACCCTCTTCATCTTCACATAAGGCATCGAGTTCGTCTACTTCTGCAATTACCCCAATCTCCGGTTCTTCACTTCCTTGTCTTGTACATAGTACATGTTGATTCAATTTAAATTTTGTTTCCATAAATGTTTCTTGATTTGATTTTACTTAAATCCCCATTCTTTCATATAATTAATATTATCCGGGAATCCTTCTACTTTTATTGGGCTTAGGAAAATTCTTTCACTTTTTAAATCTGTACCACCCCATATTATAGGTTTACATTCATCGAAGCCTATTTTATCAGATTTATTCAATGAGAAATTAGGCTGAAAACCATATCCTTGTACACTCTGTCCCAAATATCCACATGCCTTTATAGCCCAATTAAAAGCAATCTCTTTGTGATAATAATTATTGGAATATACAGCAACATAAATTTTATGTTGAAACAAACCGGTTTCCGTTAAATCAGGCTGGCAACTAATGCAGAAATACTCAATCTTTGAAAGTATTTCTTTCACAAACGTCTCATACTTTTCACACTCTTCTTTAGATAAGAATTCTTTGTTGTCATCTGCAACATAGATTTTCTTAGTAACTTCTTTTTCTAACATAATTTACTCCTTTCACGATGTTACACATTAATTCCAAATAGGATGTTCACAGTTCCGGCAATATCCGGCTGTCAATTCACCACTATCTTTCAGATAATTCACTTTCTTGCAATTAGGACACATATATCGCTTGTAACCTAATATGCGCCCCCATACGTTTAATACCAATCTTTTCATTGTAATCCGTATTTTTCGTTAAACACTGAATCAGCTTGCCGAAATTGCTTCGTGAAGCGGTTCTCTTTATATTTTCTCGGTGGAACACATCCTGCCATCAGGACAAGAAGTGTGCAGATAAATAGTATCTTCTTCATCTCTATTTTGCTTTAAATAATAGTTACATTTAAAACCCTTCCTTGGTGAGAAGTCTGCAAAATCGCAGGTTTTAAATATCTGATGCTTGTTAGCCCATTGTGCAATATCCTTTTCATATAAAGTCGGTTTGCGATCATTATTAAAATCCCGGTATGGTTGTACAAACGGAGAAATTCCTAATTCCTTAAGCCTGTTTAGACGATATATATCCTGCTCAATGGTTGAGTTAAAGCCTATCAGAACATAACAAGACAAATTACGAGGCTTGATATACTTTATCACTTCTTTCAACTTGTCTGTAAGATCAATTTCCGGCAAATCCCAAGCAATATGGATTCTTCTTTTTAATTTCAATTTGCTTAAATAGAATGCTTGTTCCTCGTTCATAATACGTACATCGACACCATGTAGATTGACCATCTGATTTTTCTTTTGCAGATAATTAATGGCATCTTTCCATTCGGGATTTGCAAAGAAATTATTATCCAGCACCTCAATCCATTCTCCTTTAGGATTCAACTCAACCGGTTCTACTGCCCGGATATACCCCTCTTTTTCACGAACCAAACAAAACGGGCATTTCCGGATGCAACCACGTGAGAAAAACTGAAGAGAAAAGTTATATTGAGGATAAATGGAATAGTCCATTAACATACTACTTTCAATCTCACATGATAATTGCTTCTTTATGTCATAGCCAGTCCCTCCTTTCTCTATTATGTCAGCTTGCAAAGTCAAGTAATTGAAGTCTGGAGTGAAAGTAAACACTTTGCTTGCCAATACCTTGTCATATTGATTGAAAGGGGTAGCCCATTCCACTTGGTCACCTCTCGCCTTATGATATGCAGATGCACGCATAAGAGCGAAGTTAGGGAAGTGATGACCGTCTACATCTACAATTCCAATATTCATTATTTTTCTTATGAGAGTTATTTATTCCGATTATTATATCTCCAAGCTCTGATAAACCACTTTGCTAATTCCCAAAGAACCCGTGGAGAAAATATAATCTTTTTAATTACATAGAATGGTATTATAGTTTCCATTGCTACGTAGTAATTATCTTTAAACTTTCTATGCCTTGTACATGATTCTGCTAATTTCCTCTGGTTTAAATCAACCCAGCCATGATAATGTACACCGATAAAATTTTTGTGTAACCAAAATTCGGTTAGTCTCTTTCGGTTCTTGCAATCAATCTGACATATAAAAAATCCCCATCCCATAATTATTCCTCATATTCTTCCCAAAAGTAAAATTCGCCTTCTTTGATACAAAGACGAGTATTTTCTTCTTGTATATCCTCTGCACTCATATCAGATTTAGGTACCGTATATTGTCCCCATTCTGAATTTGTGTAATGTTCTTCAGCAGTTTTTTCCAACGAAATAGTAACTAATGTATTTCCATTCTTCAAAAATTTAGCTTCACTTTCTAATTCACTACCATCCATATTATTGATGATATTTTTAATTTCTTTCCAGGTCATAATTTTAGTTATATCGGTTTGACTTTTAGTTATTTACATCTATAAAGGTAACCGTTATTGACAAGTTATGCAAACAGAAACTTCGCCATTTTAACGCCTTTTTCATTCAGTCTTTTTCTTCAACAATTCAAGTACGATTCTTTCCCCTTCTTTCATCCCATCAATGTACCCTTTTGCACGTTCACCGGCATTATATACTATAAAAGAGAGGATCAACAGAAACAGTCCGAGTGAACGATGCCAGTACGGAAGCTGAACCGCAAACGGCTTGATTGTTATAGACAAGTGCCCTACATATAGCAAGAACACAAACAAAATCACACATGAAATAATTGTTGTTTTCATATTACTCTGTAAATAAATTAAGTTGAGTTGTAAACTCGGGTTTATAAATTCTAAATTTACGGTTAAAGAAAGTCTCAAAGGCTGTTACAATTTCAGAGATAGTATTATCAGTAATACCTAACAGCTTGTCATCGGCAATTATCAGAGACAGAGCCTTATCAAGAGTCATTTTCTTTTCAATATACCAGGAATACACTAAATACCTACGGGTATATGTTCCGGTTTTGAGCGCTTCCGATTCTTCAGGAGTTGCCTTTCTTTTATACAACACCTTATACCAATGTGTTTCAGCAGTACGGGCACGCTTTTGTCTCGGAATCAAATCATAGAACACTGCTATTTCATTCTTTTGGATACACTTATGTTTTTTACGAACACCATACATCACATAAGGAGTGTTCCAATCCGGATGGGTCTTTCGATATTCAAGTTCCAGCTCTCGATCAATAAGATCCTGCTCAAAGTCTTGTTTCATTAACCATTCTTCGAACCAGGCAGTAAGTGCTTCTTCTCTATCATAATAGTCCTTTCCATTAACGAATATAGGTATGCTGCTCATTGCTGCTTGTTTTTAGACTTTCTTTCACTGTTTACTTTTGACATACACATACGACACCATGACGATAAACACCGGTATTTCTTTCCATGCGAAGTAATCGTATTTACGTAAAACCGATTGAGATAGAAATAGTGGCCGCAATGGGTACATTTTTTCATCTCTCTACCACCTGCATCAAACTTTCTATTTCGAGGTTTACGACGAATAAGAGTACATCCCTTACAATAATTATCTTCACCACGGTATCGCCGACAATGAGAGAGGGATTTCACACCACATTTCGCAAAAGCCTTGCAGTCAACACGTACAGATGAATGTGCACTCATAACCTTCTCTCCTTAACAAACTTAGTTAGTACACGGGAAATAACTTCTGTATTCTCAAGCATAAGCCATTCCTTTGCTACATTCCAAGCAATGCTCATAAATGGATTGAAGTTATCCTTCCTGACTGTGTGATGAGACAAACGTCCTTCAGTGGGCTTCAAACCCTTATCATGTAAGATACACAGTCCATTCTCGAAAAAAGCACAATACTCCTTACCAGCAACGGGCTGAATCATCGGAATAGCAATATTAATAACCCCTAAGAATATACCAGCAGCCCAGTTCGTCAGCGCTAACCTGTCGGCATAACCTGCATCAATAATTCGTTCAATATCATCAGGAGTACCTAAACATGGCGTATGACATTGTTGTTTACAAACACTGCATGAGCATTGTACAGGTACACGACCTGAAGCCCTCATTACCCTTTGTAATGAGGTTTCTTTTGATAATTCTCTCATAGTAAATTATTTGAGATACTACAGATTATTAAACATCGCCCCACAGCTTTACTGCAAGGTCATAATTTTTTTTAGCCTCTTTTACTGCTTTATTGGCATAAGCCATAGCGTATGTATGCTCGCGTCGGTACTTACCGGACTTCAATCCTTCGTGATATTCTTTTGCTTGTTCCAACTTATGTTCGTAGAAATCTATACTTTCCGGCATGGACAAGTTTATCGTATTAGCCCTTTTTTCCCAATACTTCGCAACTCTTTCATGTTCGGCAGCCTTATCGCTAAACTCAACGCTTTTCCCCATGTTATTCCAGGCATCATCTATCATTTTGCGATGTCCTCGTTCGCTGTGGTGTCCAACTTTGATAGGCTCACCCAAAGAAAGGAAATCACGATGCTTATTTGATTTCTGAAAATACTCATTACTTTTTTGTACTGCCGATGACGCCCATTCATGCCTGCGTTCCGCTCTTTGCTTAGCCCATTCTTGAACATTAAAGCCGTCAGCTCTAACGATGGAATAATAGTAAAACCCATCTTTTTCGAAGATTAGGTTAAATACTATACTTTCGTTCTCCTTACCATACTTGGTGGTAACTTCAATAGTTTCACCTTTTTCGTGCTTCTCATCACACTTTGCCAAAAATACATTTGGCGCAAATTTGTAATACGTGTTCATTTTTTTAATTAAATTGGTTTGACTTATATGAAAAATGAGAAACCACAGCTACTTAGCCGTGGTTTCATCATTAAATAACTTTGGTTGACTGGGTTGAACCAAATCATCGAATAAACCAGGAACACGAGGTTGTAACGCCTTGTATTCTTCCTGAAAGAATTCTTCTTTGGTTCTCCCATGTTTTTTACCCTTTCGTGTATGTACATCGAAAGTGTAATCTGGAATAGGAATAGGGTAACGCCTGACATCATTTATCCACTTTTCTATATCAATATCCTTTCTATCATAGATGAAGTTTTGCAAATGATCCGCATCACGATTCTTTCTACATTCACAAAGGAGAATAACAGCTTTACTGACAAATATCCTCCCTTTGGGTTCAGTAGCAGTCTTGTTTACCAGCTCATGCCCCTGCCACAATGCTTCTATCTCTTTAGTAATGATTCCATAGCAATCTTCAGCACTAATGGTAAACAGACGCTTCCACACATAGTCGCGGTACCCACTCGCCCAAAGTTCCAATGCAAAAAAGCCGGCTACCCCGGTGTCGGCTCGCCTAATGGCTTTCTGCATTGCAGAACTCACCTCAAAGAAATCATATCCGCAAACTGTTCTTATAATCATAATTCTAATTTAATGGTTTGACTTTTAGTTTATTACGTCAGTAAAGTTAGCTAAAAAAGGCGAATATGACAAACAGAATGGACGCCATTTAAACGCCTTTTTTACAGACTATTAGAATTTGAATTTGCATGATATATTATATTGAACGAGCTGCTTTGTTTTGTCTTTCCCATTAGTGGTTGCACTCTTTAGCAAAATACTATCACCAAAATTCTTTTTGATAAAGAGGATAGATTTACGTTCCTCTTCCTGATTCCTTATAGAAGCAAGCCCACCAGCGTTTACAAAAGTGTTCTTTTGCTCAAAATTATACCGCAAATCGGTTAAAACCTTACGTTCTTTGTACTTCATGTAACAAGAAATCCAAAAATCTTCCTTCAAACGTATTTCCTCATTCCACCAAGTGTTTTTGTTATAGATTACTCCATAACTGCAACCGGTTATCATTTTCGAAAGAGAAAGAAAAGCGGATTCATCATACATTACCGGCGATATCCGAGCGGTGAAGCCAAACAGATGTACATCCATCATACTGGCCATCTCAAATAATGACTGAATGATATTAGTTATCTTATCTTTATCCTTTATCCGGCTAGGTTCTCCTTTTTCCACATAAATAGGTTTGCAGGCATGGACATCATCATCAAGCATGAAAAGTTCTCCAAAATGCTTTGCCATCCAATTACGTTTCGGGATGAGGCCCATAACGTCGTCAGGATGAGTTACAATTTCACATTCCGGGTTAAATTGCTGATATAAGTCAGCTTGACTTTCAGCAACGCAAATGATAGGATCGTTCACCAACTTTTTAGCGAACACCCGGTCATGGCGTTTATGACTTGGTATTACTATTTTGCAGGGCATGGCGAACGTCTTTTATATCAATTACATTGGATTTACTTATTTTCCCGGTTTTGTACGACTTCATGTGCTGCATGTCCAGCCTCTCACGAAGCCAGTTGCTATCTACCTCATTACTTGAGGTGATGATAAACAACTCATGTTTTTCGTCATACTTTGGAATGAGAGGATAAATGGCTGTATCATCCGTGATGGCATCGAAGCGCTCTTTAAATTCATCCTCTTTCTTCTCCGGGGCAAATTCGATGCCCCAGTCTTGGAGTTCCGCCTTATTCCACTCGTTTTCCATAACGTCCAAATCATTCTCACCAAAATTGACATTATCTTTAGTGGCATATTCCCTCAACTTCTTAACGGGGGTATCAGGTGCCAGAATTTTACAAGGCAGTTCTTTATAACCTAACTCCTTGCAAGCTCGCAAACGTAAATTACCACAAACAACAATATATCTGCCATCATTGTAGGGAAAAACTATAAGTTCTCGAAGCTCAAGCATCTCTGGCGAATCCTGAATGCTTTTCTTCATCGCTTCAAAGCGGTAATCACGAAAAAAACGTGGATTTTTCGGCAATCCCGTGAGCTGCCCCTTATTAAAATCAAGTAGGCAGACTTGAATAATCTCTGTCATAACTAACTATATTAAAATCAACAACACAAAATCAACAACACAAACAGTCAGTAACAACACCTAATCATTTTTTCTATCATCGAACTCTATCTTATCTTTGATAAGCTGTTCAATGTCCTCACAACCAAATCTTTTTAAATAGGCAACAAGGTAAATTATCATCTCGGCTGCCAATTCTTCATCTTCCGAATATTTAGGAAGATTATCACTCCTATATTTAGAAGCAATATCGAATTTTCTCCAAACGGCTTCAATTCTTATGCTAAACGCTTTTCTTGAGCTATGCTCATTCATCTTAAAGCGCTTCCTCATGATATTCAAGCATCTCTGGGCAAACCTATTCAATGTTATCATATCGATCGGGTTAAATTGTTAGACTATGAATAATCTCACACGATTCTATTAGGTTGGTCTCTGATGCGAAACCAATGAACATATTCTTTATCTATCAGCATACTATTATTTATTTTGAGGGGTCTGTTGTATCTAAATATTTCCTGTACTCTAATTCTGTCTTAGCAAGATTGATTACGGTATTAACCCCTTGGAAAACTTGTTTTGCTTGGCTCACTTTACTAGGATCTTCTTTCACATCCTTAATTTGTTGAAGAACCAAATTCCTCAAATCTTGTAAAATGGTAGGGTTCACTGTAGACACCTTATTCAACCGTTCATTAGCCAACACGACAACTGTGTTTGTTATTGGCCGAAAACGATTCAATTTGGAAGCCAAATCAAACATACTAAATACCAATACTTTGCCATTATTCAAGTATATCTCAACTTCGGTACCATCATCACCGGTACCGTCACAGTAATTGAGAATTACAACTTCTTCATTCTGATAAAGGAATGGTTTATTAACCATTTCTTTCAATCTATCTATTGCTCCATCAGTCATGATTCATTCTTTTTTGTTGCTTTATTAATTTGTCTATTCAAAGCTCCTTTTAGTTTGATTAGGTACTGAACATCTTCCGGATATCGGGCATACAAAGAATTCTCTTTTTTTAATTGTTCAGAACGACTAATCATGTAAAGGTTCTCAATGGAAACGTTTTGCCTGTTGCCATCTTTAAACTGAATATTATAACCAGGGGGGATTTCTCCATTATGCTCAATCCATACAAGCCGATGTTTAAGTTCAAAGACATTCGGTTCGGCAGTTTTCACTTCAATGTAACCGTCACGAGTTATGCGTTCATAACCGACTGGTTTATGATTTTTGGGGACATGTCCTTTCTTAAATCGAGTAGCTTTCGTTTTTGCTAATTGTTCCTCTGACATATATTCCGTTTGCTTACGTCCCTTGTTCATCGGTTGGTGGCCTTTGGGAAAGAAGCTTTTAGAAGCGCATTGAAATTTAAATTCTTTAGATTTAAAGAGCCGTAATTTAAATGCAACTCCATTTACAGCAGAATAAGTGGTACCTAATATCTGTGCTATTTCCTCATTAGTATGATTGGGATACAACTTTTTCAATTTATCAAGTCTCTCACTATTCCAAAACGAGATTCTCGGAGAGCGCCTAAGTTTTCGAATCAAGGCCTTTGTTTTAACAGCACTAAGTGTTTTATCAAGACGCCTAGCAAGTTCTTTTAAATCAGCAGTCGGGTACTCACTGTCAAGTATAGCAAGTTGTTCGTCAGTCCACGTTTTCATAAGTGCGTCAATAAAGAGAGGAAACCACTAGGCTTCCTCTGTGTTATCGTTATTTAGTTCTTTCAGTCTTTCTTTGAGCTTCTTTTCTTTCTTATCATATGAATCCGCAAGTTTCTTAGAGAGCGCTTTGAAATCATCCGGATATTGTTCTGCAAAAAGGATTTTCTGACACTTTTGCAAATAGGAGTAGAAATTCACATTATTCGATGATAAGCATTCAGCAATAAAGGCTCTATACCATTGGTGTCGGTCAGCTTGGTTGTTCTTGACATAATTTACAAAATCACTCTCACCATTCCATTTTTTTAAATTCAGTTTTTCAAGATAAGTACTGCTACAACCGCTAAGAACCAGCACATCAAAAACAAGTTGTTCATTTTCAGAGAATTCTTTTGTTCTCTGATAATATGTTTTCTCTTGCGCCCACTTGCGCATTTCTTCAGCAGACTTCTCCTTGACTATATCCTTCGCTCTTTTTAATTGGGCGTTTATTTTTTCCCTTTCTATCTCTTTTAGATCGGCAACGGCGGAAGTAGAGGAAGCCGTTTCTTTTCTAACATAATAGAAACTAACGTTAAATTCGGGAGAATAATGTCCAAAAAATGAAAGACAACGATAAACTTCTCCATCTTCAAGCATTTTCAAAGTGCGTTCATCATCTTCTGAATACCAGCACTTACATCTAAAGATTTCATCAGGATCAACTATTTCAAATCCAAGTTGTTTAACAGCTTCCAAAGTTTTTTCATAGAAAACCTTTCTATCTTCTCCCCAATATGTATCGGGACGTCTAGCGATAATTACTGTTTTTCCAAATGAAAGAGGTTCGCCAACTTTAACAAGATGTTCATATTCTAGTTGAATTTTCCGCGTCACATAAGCAATCTGTTTTTTCTCATAGCAAGCAGCATTGATACATCTAGCATCCTTACTATTCATTTCATAGAACAAACAACCATGATTACACGTATTATTCTCACATTGAGAACATGATTTAATATCGGTATTTTCCCAATTATCGGAATCATCTTTAATCCAAGGTGCGTTACCAAGCTCCATGAAAGAATTACTCACAAATTCTCGAATCATAGCAGTAGTACATTGTTCTTCCTCCTCCTCATGAAACTCTTTTTGAGTATCTTCATCCAATTTAGAAAGAATCATAGCACCGGACAATGGTATATCTCCATTTCTTACCCGCTCTTTTAGTTCAGGAATAAGAGAATTCAATTTAATACGGTCAAAAACAAACCGGGTAGACTTTCCTATTTTAAGAGCGATATCTTCCAAAGTTCGTCCTTTTTCAGCCAACTGCGCAAAGGCAAAAGCTTCTTCGATGGGATCAACATCTTTTCTTTGAAGATTCTCGGTAATCATCGCTTCAAAAGCCTCATCATCTGTCATTTCTCTGACAATGCAGGATATTGTCTGAAATTTTTCCGACTTTTTTCGATGGGCTTTGATTTTTGCAACATTCGCTTCATCTTCCTTTGCTTTCAAAAGTGACACAGCCCGGAAACGACGCTCACCGCAAACAATTTCGTATGTGTAAGGTAATGGGGTAACATCTCCGGTTTCTAGGTTAGTCATCTCCTCGGATTTAGCAACTCTGACAGTGATAGGTTGCAATAAACCTTGCTTTTCAATGTTGCTTGCAAGCTCTTCAAGAGCTGCTTCATCAAAAGTCTTTCTCGGATTCAAAGGAGAAGGACTGATAAGGTCAATTCTAATGTTTTGTACTTCCATAATTTAATTATATTGGTTTGACTTTTAATTCATTACATCAGTAAAGTTATCGTAAAATGACAAGTTATGCAAACAGAAACTTCGCCATTTTAACGCCATTTTCATGCGGGCTTATTACGTATTTGAATGAAGCCACGTTTTTCCGTTTCCCGAAGCAATTCCATATCTTCCTCACGGATATAACAATCCGTTTCACCATTAACAGTTGTGTGATTAGGAATACCAAAACGCTCCCGTATTCTTCTTTTCACTTCAGGAATATCTTCAAGTTTGATATGCCTAGTGTTCCAGTAAATTGTCACCTTCTGCTTCTTGTTTGCCATATTCTCTTTTGTTTAGATAAGAGATTATTTCATTTGAGAGACTTAACGCTTTAGCAGCTTCTTCATCTCCTTGCTCAACTCTAAGTTTGAGTTCGTTCCGGTATTCTTCATACGACAAGCCACTTGTATAGTTCACTTCCTCCGACAAATTCTCTTTATGAAAATTCCATGACTGATTATCAGCAACAGCACAACGTTCTTTATTGTATTCACGAAGCCAACTCATGATGACCTGACCATCAATTCTATTATAGATATTGCCATATTTCATTTTCATTGCGTTCTTGAAACACAGTTTAAAATCATCAGTTTTCATATATGGATATTCTTCAATGATTAAATCTACTGTAGTAGCGACTTGTGTAGCCGACATTGGATTACCGACATTGAAAAACTCCAAGGCATCAGCTATCAATATGACCAACACTGCTCTGGCTTGCGGCTCACCAAACTTTCTTATAATAGTGCCAATAGAAGGTTCATCACTTTGAAATACATCTTCAACCTTCTTGGGGCATAGAGCTTTGCAATAGTTTTTCGGCGAGGTCCGTAAGACTGCTAACCGATTCTCTTCTTGTGGCCGCAGTATCAGTTCGTTTTCCATTGTAATTTCCTTCTAAAATTTTAGTAAAATTCGCAGACTTGAATATCCAGTCAAAAGTGCACCTCCAATTTTTATCGTTTTGTCCAAGCAAGAAAGGACTGTCTAAAACCAATTGGAACACATCGAATACAGCTTGCTTCCCGTATTGTGCGACACGTGCTTTAATAGCTTTCTTTCGTTTTGCATCTATGGACTTTATAGCAGGAAGTTTACCTTTAAACGTGGAATTAAAATAATCCATTAGCCCACCCCAATCAATCTTTTCCTCGGGGAACAAAGAAAGCTCGTCTTTCTTTGATTCTCCTTTAGGAGAAGTTTCTTTCTTTTTTAAATGAGAATCATTATCATCTACATAATCATTATCATATTCATTATCATTATCGGGTTTTGTGGGTTCTTTTGGGTTTCCAAATAACCCAGTGGGTTTTGTGGGTTCTTTGGGTTCTTTTGGGTTTTCACTTTTCGGACGTCCCCCCTTAGAACCATTGCTCTTATTCCTTTCCACAATAGACATATACTTTTCAGTATCCCTGTCTATATCTATCTTTATAAAGTTGAAAGCAATATTTGCCATAGGTTTCAACCCCCGAAGATTTCCCGTTGTCGCATACTCAATTATGCTTTCGTAAATCTCCAGCCTGACATCATCCGGCAAATCCTTGATTGCTTCTCTCCACCCTTTATAAAAGATGAATGAATTTCTTTCCATATTTTAAGGGATTATACTCCGATTAGTAATAAAACTCACAGACCTTTTGCTTCCTTCAGTTTTTTCGCTTCCTCCTTGTAATGAGTAATCAGCTTTTCTAATTGAAAGTCACTAAATTGCTTAGTAACATTTTTCTTGGCTTCCAGGATCAGCACATTTCGTTCACCATACTTGGCAACTAGACGTCTGCGATAATCCTGAATATTTCCTTCCATGAAGCGGTTACAATGTGAACATTGAGCATTGCAGTTCATTTCATCAAAGCGAGTACTCATGTGTTGGCGGTTGATGTAATGACCGCAATCTGCTTTATTGAAAGGCTTTATTTTACCACATGAAATACACTGAAAATATCCATTAGGCATCGTATCACGATAACGGATGAATAAACTAAATATTCTGTCTAGTTTATCGACAAGATCAGGTTTCTTCTTGACCTTAACACCTTCTACCTCGAAAAGAGGCTTTTTCTTTTCTTTCTTCTTGTAATTTCTCCACATGATAATTAAAATACTACATTGGTTAATTGACGGCCACGACTCATTATACACCATTTTCCCTTTTCAGGCTGTTCTATGCGTAACTCTTCAACACGCCCAAAACGCCGGAAATTCCCACTCAAATCAACAACCCAACCCTCTTTACCTTGGCAGGGACGAATAACACGACCGACCATTTGATAATAGAGGGAAAGGGATTTGGTTGGACGTGCAAGAACAATCGTATCAAGCTCCGGGTAATCGAATCCGGTTGTAAGTACTCCGACATTAGCAACAACTTTTATTCTTCCATCTTTAAAACCTTTCAGAATTCGTGCCCTTTCCTCCTTTGGAGTAGAACCGCTAACGATCGCACAATTAGGAATTTCGGAAGCCAGTTTTTCAGCTTCACGAATAAACCTCGTGAATATTAAAATACCTTTGCGTGGTATGCCCGATTTGGGGTTCAACAGACGTTTTGTCCATCCAACTATATCTTTGTATATGTCCACACGTTCAAACTCTTGCAGAAGACTTTTTTCATCGTAATCTGCACCAGTAGAATTAGTCCTGACTCTACTTAAATCCAACTTTGTAATATCATAGTATTTCAAACTTGCGAGAAATCCTTTAGCAAGCAGTTCACTCACCTGACAGTGATAAATAACATCAGTGAAAACCTTTGGCCGGGTACGAGTTATAAATTTAAGCATAGCACCACCTCTTCCTGAACATAATCTGTAAGGAGTCGCTGTCAGCCCAATAACTTTCCTTTGCTCATCTTCAAAGAATTCCTTATACATTCCTTTCTCCGGATTCACTAAATGACATTCATCAATCAGAACGTGCTTGAAATGTTTGAAGAAACTCATGTGTTTCATCACACTACCAATCATAGCAAACGTAATACGATTGATATCCTTTCTTCCGGCAGAAGCTGAATAAACTCCACAATCGAATATGCCGTATGATTGAAGTTTCGCAAAATTTTGTTCGAGTATTTCCTTGCTAGGCTGGAACACTATCAGCGGCCCGTCTATCCGTGCAGCTATATTGGCAATGACAAGGGACTTCCCGGCACCAGTGGGAAGAACTATCACGTAGTTTTTCTTTTCCTTGGATTTAAAAACGCTGACCGCTGCATCACTAGCACTTTTTTGGTAGTCTCTTAACTGGTATGTCATAATTTGATGTGATATTTATGAACTTTCGAATGACAGTCACCACAAAGGGTAACGAGACAATCAAGATGTTCAAGCTCATGACCAACGATTGATTTTCCGTTAACCCTGTATGTTTTGTGGTGAATCTCTAAATTAAAGTCTTTACCGCACATCTGGCATTTATGTCCGTCCCTAATACGAACTTTACGCTTGGCTTCTTCCCAATCTGGATTATTCACAAGCCGCTTCACATAGTTGGACTTCCTGCCTTTTTTGTGCTGCAATCTACTCATCGTCTTCCGGTTCTTCTTCAGGAAGTTTATCAGACAGGTCTTCTTCGAACTTGTCCCCATAATCTTCTGTATCATCAATAGGACGTTCTACTTCAGGATATTCAATACCAAACAAATCAAGCATCGCTTTTCTGTTTCGATCTTCCTGTGCCCAAAGAGAACGTTTGTCCCAATCAGGAATTTTTTCAGCTTTCACAAGCTTAAACTCACCGTTCACCCATGAATAATACAGGAAATATCCATCAAGAGCAAACCGGATCGTATTCTTACTTGAAAGATGATACTCCCTCGTCCCCTTTTTGACCTCGGCAGCCAGGTCTTTAATTTCAGTCTTAATAGAAGCTAACCTGTCTTGTGCATCACTCTTAATTTTCTTTGCACGTTCAATGGCTTCCAACAGTTCACGTTCGCGTTTGGGGACCTCATTCTCTTGCTTGATGCAATACTCTTCACGAATTTCGGAAATCTCAAATTCATCCAGTAAACGTTGTGTCACCTCACTTTCAGGGAATGTAGCATTGAAATGCTCATTCACCAACTTTATCAATTCATCTACATTCGTAGAACCCTGAAATAAAACAGGGGGAAATTTTTCCCGAATAGAATCGGGAACTACAAACTCGATTGTCTCGGGTTCGTAGTTTCTCAAATTTGCAATCATAAATTATAAAAGGATTAATTAGTACCGGTTTTGGTACTCATGAATAAAATCTAAGTAATGCTGGTCTTCAGGCAATGGAAGTGTAATACCAAACTCGGTGGCCGCATCTATTTTCACGCTTTCCATGAAATTATGCATCTCTAAAGTATTAAGTTTACTTGTTCCTCGCACAATAGTTTCCACCTTACCATTCACATGAACCTGTTTCACAAGAAACTTCTTACAATACAAGTCATGTATATCCTGAACTCCAGCAGCAGTGCTCCAATACTCTTCACCTGTGTATTCACGCAAACAGGCACCAATACACTGAAACCATTTCCACATGAGAGCATTTTGATTTAATGTTCTCGGCTGTGTTTTTTTCTTAATGGTTACAGTGTATTCTCCATTACGAAGTGTGCTGCACATGAACTCGAAAGACTTATCCATTTGGATTTTGCCATCTTTCTTCGTCAATGTTGCTTCCATAACCTATCAGAATGGCAAATCGTCCTTGGTCGGTGGTGGCGGTGGCGGGCACTCATTCACCGCACTTCGAGTCTGATTATTGGTGTGTTCCGGAAGAGGTGGCGGTGGTGGCGCTTGTTGAGGCTTAACAGAAAGCATCTCCATATTATCAACAAAAAGTTCTGTAATATACCGTTTAATTCCTCTGCTATCATCATAACTCCGAGTTCTTATCTTTCCTTCCAGATACAACTTGTCTCCCTTATGGACATACTTCTCAACAACATCGGCAAGACCACGCCAAACAACAATATTATGCCATTCAGTTCTTTCAGGAACCTGTGTTCCATTGGCAAGGGTATAACCTTTTTCAGTGGTGGCAAAGGAGAAAGTGGCCACTTTAGAACCAGCTTCCAAAATTCTAATATCGGGCTCTTTGCCAACATGCCCGATAAGCATCAATTTATTTAAACTCATGATTTATCCTCCCTTATTGTTACACGGATACTATCAGCTTTAGGAACTGTTTTGATATACTTAGAATATAATTCCGGATAGTCAGCCTGAAACTTTTTAGTATCAAAATTGTCACTCGTAGAAGCGGGTGTATAACTAACTCGCAATCTTCCGGCATCCCATGACTTGACACCATTCTCACGCATAGCAGTTTTCAATTTTGCCTTATAATCTTTCTGAATCTTGGTTAGATCTGCAAGTTCTTCCTCAATCCCGATTATAGTATTTACAAGCTGCATTGGAATAAGTAACTTGTCATCATCAGGGGCAGGAACGGGAAGATTGGATAGATATTGCTCACCCTTCTTCTCGCATTCCATTAACTTCTTGACTTCTTTATCAGACTTACGACTAATTTCAACAAATTCATGTTTATTACCACGCAACCAAGTGCTAAACAATTTATCAACTTTGAGTAATGGATTTTGAAGTTCAAAGAAATAAGCATAGATTGACAACTGCCAACTTAAATACTCCTTATCAAGATGAAGGGTAGTTTTGATGTCAACAAGACTAATTCTACCGGCTTTCTCCCAAACACAATCTATATTCGATGCAAAGTATTCGTTATCAGAAACGGTATATTCATTGGCAAGCGCCTTATATCCGGCATTTACCCTCATTCTGATATAATTCTCTGCTTCAATACTTTCAGGAGGTAAGCCTGTTACATCAGCAAACTGGCATTGAGCATGAATAAGGCTACCCTTCTCTGCAGCTCTCTTCAATACAAAATCGGGGACATCTTTATATTTGTCAGGGAACAACTGCCGGCTAATCATACCGGTTATACCTTGCAACTGTTTTTCACCGAGCATATAAGTGTGGTTTTCCTCATTGAAAACCACACTGGATTTCACTAATTCTATCATTATTATCAATTTCTAGGAGGATACGTTTTCTGCATGTCAATAGTTATGTTTCTGAACTCCTTATTATTGTGAAGTTCGGGATGTTCAGCCCAAACTCTCTCAAGCTCTTCGCGGCTTTTAACACCAGTCATTTGTTTAATTGCACGATCCAGGTCTACACCAGTATATACTTTGCCCGAAGCGTTTGAAGCAGAAACATTGGGAGCATATACTTTTTCCTTTGTATTACCATAAGCAAAACGAACGCGGTTTTTATTGTCCACAATAACAAGTAAAATAATCTCCTTTTGCTCGTTATAACCAATCTCTTTTACACTGAATTTGGTGTATAGAGCAGGAGAACCTGTTTTGCTCTGATATATTTCATTTTTCTCAAGTGGAATCCAAATGAAAGGACCCGTATAAAGTTCACGCCCAATTCCCCAGTTAAATCCTGCACGTTTAAAGGCGTCCGAAGCCTGCCCTTTCTCTTTTTCTGTGCTAGATTCTGTCCCAACATCCTGTTTACTCACCCATTCCTTCTTTTCATTATCCCAAATGGACAACGTACAGAATAGATTCCCATTAACGACATCATGGTGCCGTTTCCAGTTCATTTCTCCGAACACTTCATCAAGTATTCTCATGTCTACTCGAGCATCCTTGTATAATAGCAAGGAGCAGCCCGAACCGTCCGGTTTCATAGTACCAACCCTACATTCAATTTCAGAAGCTAGAAGCGGTCTGATAGAATTTTTCTTCTTCTCTTCATTCTGAACCGTTGATACAGTGTTTTTTCTCGCTGTCATAATTCTAATTTAATGGTTTGACTTTTAGCTCATTACATCAGTAAAGGTAATCGTTATTGACAAGTTTAGCAAACAGAAACTTCGCCATTTTAACGCCATTTTCAGGTAGTAAAAACTGCCTGTACGATATTGTACAGGCAGAAAAATAAGAAAATGAATAATCCAATGTACCTTATGGAACGGCTACGCTTTGAAGGGTGTACGGCTCCCTGATTTATACATAATGTAAATGCTAGTGGACGGAACCGGAGTCGAACCGGTCTCACGGAATATTGGTGCACCTCACCGCAGTTTCAACCAACGATATACATATCCGCCCGATTAATTAAAAAGGTGCACTATCTTCACAGACCATACACCCCAATCACAAACACAAAACAAAACTCATGAACTACTATAATTTAATTAGGATCAGAAGGGTGAATGGCGTGGGGATCGAACCCACATCACGCATATCTGCGTATGCTGCCAATTACACCAGCCATCCGTTTTAAGTGAACTATTCTCACGAACCATTCACCTAGAACACAAACACAAAATAAAACACGACATTAACTATTAAATAGCACTCTCACGAGCTTCTTGCTTCCGGATAGCCGTTCAAAGCACACCGGAATAGTATAGAACAATTAAAACTCAAATAACAGGGGCTTTAACCCTACAGCGTCCTTTTCGCTGGCAACATTAGTTAAACATAAAAAGAAAAATTCTCTGTGAAGGAACCCGGACTCGAACCGGGATGATAGATTACCTATGTATGACTTTCTTCAATCTATCTGCATACTTGCGTCTACCAATTCCGCCATTCCTTCAGGTCGTAGCCAGACGCTTCCGGCTACATTGATTGAATTGTTATTGATACAAACATAATTTTCCCCCTCACGGGTTACTTAACTCTGATTGAGTTGAGCCGGGAAACGGATTCGAACCGCTGACCTCATGTAGAAACATGCGCTCTAACCAACTGGGCTATCCCGGCAGATGCCCGGCGAACCGGGCTAAATAAACATGACAAATACTAAAATTAAGCAATGCAGACCTTCACAGGCTATCTTTATTTTGTTTCCTATCTTCGTAGTATCGAAAACAGATATAATTCACTGATACGACAGTCACCAATACAAAAGCAGCAATAAATTCTTTCTTGCTAACTTCAATGCTATCTACAAGATACAGTGTTGTCCATAAGGCAATGAACATCATGGCATACTGTATCACTTTAATCTTTTTCATTTCTTCCGTTTTTTAGATTTAACTTTCCTTCCCGCACATCGGCAATGAAGTAATACTTGAGCAGCATTACAATGCCACTTGCCGTTTTGGACATTAGTGGGCTTATCACTTTCAATCTTACCCGCTTCTATAAGATTCATCAATTTCTTTTCCCCACCCACATAATACGCAGACTTATCTTTTCCAAACGTTTCTGTAGAAAACAGACGGAGAATATTATCTAGCAATATTTCAGCCATTTCACCTCTGATCATCTCAACAAGCAAGGTAGTTATGCAATTCTGGTTACTATAAACTGCATATTTTTTACATCTGACTTTGTTTTCCAAGCCATTCCTTCAGCTTTTTCTTTATAAAGCCGAGCATTCAATGTATTAGTTACAGACGGTTTCTGAACGATAGGAAATACTTCTATTGCACCAACATCCATACCCCGTAATACATCAATTACGTTACGTCTCTGAATATCCTTTTCCATACAATCTAATTTTAAATTAAACATTGAAGCGATGAGCGGATTCGAACCGCCGACCTCTGCTTGTGGTGCTCTTCCGTTAAGCTAAGAGTGTTTCTTGAGAGACTCGAACTCTCAACCATCCACCACACACAGCGCTCTAACCTGCCTGAGCTACATCACCTTTATATACATAAAGCAAATACCTCGATTTGCCGACAAACGTCTAACTGATTTAGTTTTACAACGATACGGCTTGACCATTAACCACAGCATTATATCGTTGAGAAGCCCGCCTACGTCAGTAATCCCTTTCGGCACGTGTCGGCTTCCAAAACACCATTTTACCAATATGTCAAAGAACTCTTCTCTGTTGTTCCCAGTCTCCCTTCAAGGGCAGGCTCAAAGACCGGACTGGGTACCGGATAACCGGCGGTTTGGTTTGACTTTAGTGAGGGTTAGAGAATACTTTGGTTGTTCTTCAAAACTATGTCCATTAAGTTTCGTTGCGATTCAATAAATTTCTTCAAATCATCACATTGGGAAACTTTCTCTCTATAAAATCCACGTTCTGATTCTAAATCTCGTTTGAGTTTTTCATTTTCACCTCTCAAAGAGCTGATCAACGCGTCTCGTTCTTCAATCACAGCTTCATATTTGTCTCGCTGTATTTCTAGTTCGGTTCTTTTATCCATTGTTGTATAATTTGATTAATCTCCGACGTAATGTGCACCGTAATGAGTACTATTTGGGGTGTAGTAAGCGGAAGCGGGAATATTAAGGTTATTATATTCCTTACTAGGTGTAGCTTTGGCAGTCTTGCTCATAGCTTCATGTCTTTCAGCTAAAAATTTATCAGTTCTTGATTTCACAGCTTCCGGTGAGAAACTTTCTTGGAGTTTTGCAAAGCTCCATGCAGATTTTAAACACTCTGAAAATGTTTTTCCACCCTTCTTGTAATTGCGGTGTGCAGACTTCATTATTTGTGATAAATTGTAGCTCATAATCGTTATTTTTTAATTGGTTTTATCAATCATTTTTTGTATGTTTGTATGATTGATTGATTTATGATGCAAATGTAATCCAAATATGGATAATTTCAAATCCAAAAACCCATTTTATTATCCATATTTGGATATATTAACTTTATAGTAAATTTTATGATTGATAGAATTAAAGAAGTTATAGCCTATTCAGGGCTATCTGATAGGGCATTTGCCCTCAAATGTAGTATTAAACAAAACACATTGAGTAGACAATTAGGAGGGGTAAGTGAGGTTAGTGCCTCAACTATTAATGCAATATTGGATAACTACCAAGAAATATCCGCAGAATGGCTGTTAAGAGGAAAAGGCTCCATGCTTCTCCAAAAAGAAGAAACAGAACCAGGAATGGACAAATTGAAAAGTATTGTATATACCATAGCCAATCTACAAGATGAGATTAACGAAAAGACAATGCTCACTCAACGTCTTTTGGAAGAAAACCAAAAATTAAAAGGTGAACTGGCTATGTTGAAGAATGAAAGAAATATTGGATAATCTAAAATTTATATACACTAATGAAAACATTATTATTTATCGTTGTATCAGCTACTATGTTATTAAGTGGATGCAAATCTAAAGAAGAAAAAGCTAATGAATTAATTAAGGACGACATGTTTAAAGTCCTATATGATTTTGCCAGCTATGAACCTATTGAAACCAATATAGACAGTGCTTTTACATCTGTATATACAGATTCAATCATTACAAGACATGCCTATTTCATTAAAATAGCTATTGAAAAAGCAGATGAATATCTAGATGAAATGAAAGACGCACGAAAAACCATGGAGATTTGGAGTGATGGCTATTCTTCATATAGTAACTCTAGATATTATGAAGCTAAAAATAAATTCAATGAAAATCTGGAAAAAGCCAAAGCATGTACTAATATGGTTACATTGCATTCAGACAGTATAAAAGACAGAGCTAACTTTATAAAAAAAGAATTTTGTGGTTGGAAAGCAACACATAAATTTAGATGTAAAACTAAAGGAGGTAGCCCAGACATAGGAAATTATGAATATATATTTGATAAGGATTTCAAGGAAATTATTAATAAAGAAGATTTAGATGATAAAGATTACACTAAAATCAAAGAACTTATTAATGAAGTACTAGAAAGCAAAAAAGAAAGTGATGAAACTGATTCTAAAAACAATAATGAAATATAAGCTTAGAACTGTTGCAGGAGAAAAGAAATATTGGATATGCCATGAAAAGAATATATCATATTATAGTATTCAGAACAACATTTTAAGTATGCACCAAATTGAAACAGTAGAGCCTATTAGCTAACACTATAACTTAATTCAAATATGGCAAAAATAAAACAAGATAGAGAGCTTTTAAAAATTATAGACGACTATAAAACTTTCATTAATGCAGAAAAGAGAATTAATGCGCCAATCATTGTTTCTGAACCTAAAGGAAATCATGGCACATCTCTTTATACTAAAAATCGGCATAAGGCGCAAAGAAAAGCAAAGTTCTACATAAATAAATGCAGGT
>ERZ791680.9-NODE-9-length-188223-cov-4.441759_pt1 | contig 188223 bp, 154 predicted proteins | sample MGYA00510051_ERZ791680 | MGnify/ENA primary metagenome ERZ791680 (study PRJEB30046, sample SAMN00715238) | human gut metagenome | study: EMG produced TPA metagenomics assembly of the A metagenome-wide association study of gut microbiota in type 2...
ATGTTATACCACCCCCTTTCGGAGATGGAAGTCACCCAGCAGTAGGAACTGCCTGCTTCTATTATATAAGAGGTAAACGGGCTGTAAATAGGAAAATAAAAAAGAAACCCTTGTTTAAAGCATGAACTTATAGTAGACTTTAGCTATCAAAAAGTAACGGAGATTTCGCGTATGACCAAACAAGTTCAGAATAATATTAAAATCCTTTTCGTCTGCCACGGCAATATCTGCCGCAGCCCCATGGCCCTCTACTATTTCCGCAGCCTGCTAAAGGAAAGAGGCCTGTCCGGCGTAATTCAGGCAGATTCCGCTGCCACCTCCACCGAGGAAATCGGTAATCCTGTACACCACGGAACCCGCGCCAAATTAAAGCAGGCCGGCATTCCCTGCGAGGGGCACCGGGCAAAACAGATGACGAAGGCAGATTATAAATCATTTGATTACCTGATTGGCATGGACAGCTGGAATATCCGCAACATGCAGCGTATTGCAGGCGGTGATCCGGACCACAAAATTTTTAAGCTTATGGAATTCACCGGTTCCGGAAGGGATGTGGCCGACCCTTGGTACACGGGTGACTTCGACACCACCTGGTCCGACGTCACGGAGGGCTGCGCTGCGCTGCTGGATTATATATCAGAGCGTCTTTAAACATTACTCTGCCTTCCTTACTGACAGCTTATATGGTTGCCCCGTTTGTCTCTATGACACGGCGGTACCAGTGAAAGCTGTCTTTTTTTATGCGCTTAAGGCTGCCTGTCTCATGCTCGTTCCTGTCCACATACAGAAATCCGTACCGCTTTCTAAAGCCTTCATGGGAACTGAGCAAATCCATAAAGGACCAGGGCGAATACCCCATTAGCTCCACGCCGTCATCCAGCGCCTGTCTGCATGCCTGGATGTGCCTTCTCAGATAGTCAATTCTGTAACTGTCATGCACCTTTCCATTTTCAGTAAGGATATCGGCTGCTCCCAGACCATTTTCTGTTATGAGAAGGGGAAGCCGGTATTTCTGATAATAACGGTTCAACACAATCCGAAGGCCCATTGGATCAATCTGCGCCCCATACTCTGTCGAAACCAGATGAGGATTTTTCACATGAGAAAAGTATCCATACTGGTCAAAATCCACCTCATTGCCCGGAAAGCACCGTTCCCCCACAGGATGAATCTCATCTGCCGGAAGATATCTGACACAAAGTGTCCTGTAATAGTTGACAGCAATGTAATCAGAAGCGCCCCATTTGAGTATCTCCTCATCCCCATCCTCCGCGGACGGCATAATATTACGCTCTTTAAGATACCGCCTGTAGTATCCCGGATATCTGCCATATTGATGCATGTCCAGACAGTATTCCGCCTTAAACCAATCATTGTTCGCCGCAGCCCACACATCCTCCGGACGGGGTGTTTCCGGATAGGTACAGCAGGACGACACGGCCGGGCCTATCTTTCCTCCGGAAACCAGCTCATGGCATGCCTTTACGGCCAGGGCATGGGCCAGAAACATATGATAATCCATCTGGGCCCTGAGCCGGTCTGCCTCCCATTTATCCGCGGCATCAATATTCATCCTCTCATCCACCCGCACCATCAGGTTCTGTTCATTGTGGACCTGCCAGTATTTAACCCGGTCGCCAAAAGCCCTGAAGCATATCCTGGCATACCGTTCAAAGGCCAGGACACACCGGCGAGATTCCCAGCCATTGTATTTTTCCGCCAACGCGTAGGGCAGGTCAAAATGGTACAGGGTAACAAAGGGCTGGATTCCCCTTGACAGCAGGCAGTCAATGATTCTGTCATAGAATTTAATCCCCTCCTCATGGACAGCTCCATCGCCATCCGGTATGATTCTGGCCCACGCAATGGAGAACCTGTACATTTTGAGCCCAAGCTCTGCCATGTAATCAATGTCCTCCTTCCAGTGATGATAGAAGTCACTGGCCACCTTAGTATCTGCCTGTATATGGGATCGTTTAAAGGAATTGAAATCTGCCACTGTCATCCCTTTTCCTCCCAGATTCCATCCCCCCTCAATCTGAAATGCGGATGATGAAGCCCCCCACAAAAATCCTTCCGGAAATTCTGTCGTTTTCTGATGCATTGTTTCCCTCCTGCAGTTAATTCCTTTCCCATGAAGTTTCCTCTGGTTCCTGGTCCATATCCTCAAATCCCAGCAGCATTGTCAAAATGGCAGACCCGAAGAATGATATACCAATACCAGCCAGATAAAAGAGGAATTTTTTCATTCCAAAAGCAGCATAGGTTGCCAGTGTAAGGATACCGTTATTTGCAAAAGCATCCCCGTACACGCCTCCCGCCCCCATGACAGCCCCTCCTGCGGCTCCGCATATAACCGCGTAAATCATAGGACGTTTAAGCCGCAGGTTACACCCATAGATGGCAGGCTCTGTTATGCCGCAGACAGAGGCTGCCACTGATGCCGATGCCGCCACTGCTTTTAGCTTCCTGCTTCTGGTCCGCATCATAACCCCCAGGGCAGCCCCGCCCTGAGAAAAATTCGCAGCCCCTGCAAATGCAAGCAGGTTTTGCCGGCCGTTCAGTGCCACATCCTGGATTCCAATGGGTACCAAGGCTCTGTGGGCTCCAAAAATAACAAACACACACCACATGCCTCCGATGAAACCGCCGCACAAAACAGGACTTATTCCCATAAGGCCTGTGTAGATAAAATGAATTATATTTCCCAGATAAATTCCCACCGGCCCAAACACCATAAATACCGCAGGCACCATTACCAGCAGGGAGAGCCCCGGTACCAGAATAATTTTCAGAACCTCCGGTATCACCCGCTCCAGAAACCGCTGTACATAAGCCAGGATAAACACACCTATTATAATAGGGATGACTGATGATGTGTAATTGGCCCTGGTCAATGCCACTCCCAGCATACGGATGCGTTCTTCCCCTGTCATAAGACTGAGAACCGAAGGGTAACACATGGTTCCCCCCAGAGCCATGGCCACAAATTCATTGGCCCCAAACACCCTGGCGCTGGTATAGGCCAGGATGATTGGCATAAAATAGAAAATCGCATCCGTGGCAGCCAGCAGGATTACGTAGGTATGGTTTCCTGTAATGTCGATTCCTTGATTGGATGCCAGCATCCTGGCTATGGTCAGGAATCCTTTCAAAAGGCCGGATGCAGCAATGGCAGGTACCATAGGCGTAAACATGGAGGAAACCGACTGAATCATTCTGTTTCCCAAATGATTTCCCGGTGTGTTTTTCTCTCTGTCCTTACTGTCCCTATGATAAACCTTTTCTCTTTTTTCACCCGCTTTTCTTTCTGTACCGGTCATTTCCTTCAGCAGGTCATATATCCGGCCTACCTTTGTCCCCATGACAACCTGGAACTGGCCGCTGCTTTCCACAACCGCTATCACACCTTCTATCCGCTCTATCTTACCGCGCTCTGCCTTTTCCGGATCCCTTAATTCAAACCGAAGTCTGGTAAAACAGTGTGTCATCTCCCTGATATTCTCTGCCCCGCCTATGTGAGACAAAATCTCGTTAGCTGTTTCTTGATAATTCATCCCCTGCTCCTTCCAAGATTCCACAATCTCTTCCATATTTATAATATGGCTGTCAGAAGCGTATTTCATCCAGCTAATTCTGACGAGATTTTTCCTCCAGAAATGCATGGACCCGCAGCGATGTGCCGTCTGTTTTAAGTGTTATGGCTCCCTTTTTTCCGGTTTCCAGAACCACAATCCCCTGCCTCCTGAAACGCTCCATTGTCTCCGGCGACGGATGCCCATAAGAATTTTCCTTTCCATAGGAAACCACAGCTAATTGAATCCTCAATCGGTCCAGAAATACCCCCGATGAAGATGTCCTGGAACCATGATGGGCTGTTTTCAGTATCTGTACATGATTCAAATGTATATCCTGCAGGTCCCCCTCCTGTTCTGCCAGTCTGACCAGACTGCTCTCCTGTTCTTCCCCCATATCTCCTGTAAACAACATATGAAATCCCTTATAATCCCCGCACAAAACCAGAGAGTGGCTGTTACGGTCCTTCCCGCCAAAATCTTCACCGGCATACAGACAGGTAAGCGTCAGCTCCCCAGTTTCCACCCAGTCTCCGGTTTTCATATAAACCACAGCTGCCCCTTCTCTCCTGGCCAGTGCAGCCAGATTTTCATATACCTCCTCCCCCTTTCCCATCACTGGCAGCACCAGGGTACCTATTCTTATGTCCTCTGACTCCTCCAGCAGGTATATAAGACCGTTTATATGGTCGCTGTCTCCATGACTTACCACCGCGTAATCAATCCACGATATTCCCTGGCTTTTTAAATAAGGCTCCAGCACAATATTCCCCAGTTTTTTCTGGCTGCTGCTGCCTCCATCTATGAGCACCGCCCTCTTACCAGACCTGAGCAGCAGGCCGTCCCCTTGTCCCACATCCAGACAGACAACCTCCAGTCCTTTTACGGGACGCGGGACCAAAGCCGCAAAACTAAGGGCATAAATCCCAAAAAAACACATTAACATCTTGGGTTTACAACTGATGGAAGATATGCGTGTTTGTAAATCCCTTTCTGCCAGATAAGCGTTACACCTTGCAGGAGATTTTGCCCGAATAAAGGCGCTCCGGCCCCTGATACAAAACAGCACAACTGCTGTTCCCATTCCATGTATGCCAAAATACATTACCAGACTGCCCGGCGACGGACGCCCCAGCACCAGACTGTATCCGGGCAACCCTTCCGCAAATTTGCACAGCAGCTCATAAAACCTCAAAATATAATGTCCGGCCCCCACTGCTGCCACTCCTCCCTGAATCCAGAAGCTTCCCAGTACAATCCCCAGAATACCCGAATACATTAAGATAGAAACAAGAGGTATAACCAAAAGATTTAAAAAAATGCCGTAAAGCGGATGCTGAAAATAGTGGTACAGCACAATGGGCGTAAGTACGATTTGTACGCTCAAGCTGATAAGAAGCGTCTTTTCCCACGCCCGCTCCAATCCAAGGAATGACTGCACCCATCCTCCCAATCCGCTGATCGCCAGAACTGCCCCAAAGGACAATTCAAATCCGCTGTGGTACAGCAGATAGGGCTGTCTGTACAGAAGAATTAAGGCTGCCGCTCCCAACGCCGACAGGGTGTCGTAGCTTCTTCCTTTAACCGCCGCCAGCCACAGGCATACTATCATGATAACCGCCCTTATGGCGGAACCGGAACTGCCTGTCATTATTCCATAGCTGATAACAAGAACAGCTGATATCATCCCGGCCTTGCCATATCCGGCTCCGGCCCGGCGAATCATCAGATAGATCCCTCCGCCGATAATGGCCAGATGCTGTCCGCTGACAGCCAGAAGATGTGAAATTCCGTTGCGCTGGTACATATCCCGCATCTCCGGATTCATATCAGATGTATCTCCCAGAAGCACGGCTTTAAATACAGCCACATCCTCCGGCATGCATATCTTTTCAAGTACACCGGCACATTGCATCCGAAACTCTGCGATTCCCTTGTAATAAGGGATTGCCTCTCCTCCCGCCACTGCCAGGTTCTCCCCGTACAGCCTGCATGCAGTTCCCTTTGTTCGGTAATGGGTCCTGAAATCAAATTCTCCGGGATTTCCCGGCCCTTCCACCGGAGCCAGCTTGCCTCTCACCTGTACTTTCACCCCCACAGCCAGCTCTTCCCCTAAGTCAGAATCATCTTTCTCCGTTGTCCTGTTCTCCGCATACACCACCATCCTCCTGAACTTCACAGACCTTTTACCTGCCTCGGCCGTCACCTCCTCCAGCATAAGGGTAATCGTATTTTCCTTTTGTTCTGCCTTTTTAATTACTCCTCTTACCAATATCCGGGCGCCGGCCATGGTCCGGGCCACGGACTCCTCATGGTCCAGAATCCCTTTTTCCTGCTGTCCTCTTGTCATTCCCACAGACGAACCAGACAGTAGACATACCAAAAAGAGCAGAAGCACTCTATGTTTCCGGTTGCTCCTGCCCTGCATCTTCGCTCTTGGAGCAGAAGGGCGCAGTACTCCCCTCCCTGTATCCAAAAGCCATAGGATTCCTGCCGCAGCTGCACACAGCCACGCCAGAACACCTAAGTCCACCGCCGTCTTAACCTGCAGGGCCAGCACCTCTCCAAGTACGTAACCTGCTGCCAGTACAACCAGCGGTCTCTTCATATTCAGTTAAATTTCCTTTCGTCTATTCATTCTTTCCGTCAATATAATTCTGGCTTCTCTCAAAGGTGGTATTTAAGGACACCACATCCCGGAACATCACATCCTGGGAGCCGTTGATCATAATCTGCACCTTTGTCACCGTTGTCATCTCTGAAAGAGAATCCACAATGGAATAGATCGGGATATACTCATTCACTGCCAGAGTTGTATTGGCAAAGGCGGAATCAAAGTTGATATAGCATACATTATCTGTCACTGACAGGCTCAGTATCTTGCAGTCCGACGGAAGCGTGGGATTATGCCCCTCCTGTCCCGGTCCTGCAATGAGCTGCTCTACTACCAGCTGTTCCAGGGAGGTATTGATGTTGTGGACTACCTCCCGTTTCTCCGGCACCAGGCGGTTGCCTGTCTCATCGGCAAAATACAGGGTCAGCTCCGTCTTTTCGTAGGCATTTACATTGCTGGTATTCATGATAAAATCAGTGGCCGACAGCATTCCCACCGGATTTCCCTGCCGGTCCATCAGAGGCTGGTCACCGCAGTAAATATTGATATAGTCAATTCCCTCAATCTGCGTCAGGGTCCTGGTGAGGGCTGCCCGGCAGAGAATCTCCCGTTCCGCCTTCATGGCTGTGTAATTCATGTCGAAGTACAGATACAGCACCTGTTCCTCCTGGCGGCTCCCCTGGTAGGTTACCCGGTCCGTCAGGCCGGGCTGGCAGTCCAAATCCTTTGGCACATTCAGGAACTGGTCCATCAGTTCATTCACCAGCTCCCCCTTATCCTTTGTTTCCGTCTCGTACTCCTGGGGAACCAGCTTGGTGATGGACGCATTCAGATAATAAATCAGATATCTGCCCTCGGCAGGATTGGAGACAGGGCTTTCCCCCTCTCCGCAGCCCGACAGCAGGAATACAACCGCCATCAAAGGCAGTATCAGCCTTTTCACCGCATGTATTCCCATGGTATGTCTGCTCATGACATGTCTGCTCACGGTATTTCTGCTCACAGTATGTCTGCTCGCGGTATGTCTGCTCATGGCTTTGCCTCCTGTCTCGGTACATAGTTAAGGGGTATCCTCACGCTGAAGGTGGTTCCCTCTCCCACCGTACTCTCCACATCTATGATACCATGGTGCATCTGAATGACATTTTTCGCGATAGCCAGTCCCAGCCCGGTGCCGCCCACTTCCCTGGAGCGGGCCTTATCCACCCGGAAAAACCGCTCGAATATATGTTCCAGCGCGTCCTCCGGTATCCCGATACCGGTGTCAGCCACCTTGATGTAGAAATATTTGTGATCTGCATCCAGGGTCACGCGAACCATACCTGAATCCCGGTTGTATTTGATGGCATTTTCCACCAGATTGGTGATTGCCAGGGATATCTTTACCTTATCCACATCCGCTGTCACTTCCCGGATGCTCTCCAGGATCAGTTCCACATTTCCACGTTTGGCAATGGGACGCAGACGTTTTAAAATCAGCTCCAGTTCCCCGTTGATATTCACCTGCTCTATGTTCATCTGGTCCTCGGCTGTCTTATCCATTTTGACCAGCATCAGCAAATCCTCTATGATCTGGTTCTCCCGGTCAATCTCATCCGAAATATCCGTCATAAACTCCCGGTACAGCTCCACCGGCACGTCTTCCATCCCCATCAGGGAATCAGCCAGCACACGGATAGAGGTGATGGGCGTTTTCAGCTCATGGGACACATTGGAGACAAACTCCTGGCGCGACTGGTCTACAGCCTTGAGCTTGCTCAGGGACTTCTGGACTGACTGGGACAGGAGCCTGGTCTCCCTGTAAGTCTCCTCTGTGATGTCCGCATCCAAATCTCCCTGGGCCACCCTGTCAAAGGACATCTGAAGCTTCTTAAAAGGACGCAGCAGCAAATGGGCCGCCGCCACCCCCAAAACACTGATAAGAAGAACCATACACACCAGAAACAGATGGGACTTTCCCATAACCTTATCTGTCAGGGACAGAATGTTCTCCGTGGATGCGGTAACCACAATGACTCCGCTCACAGCTTTTGCGTCCGCCGTGTCATACACGGGAATGGTCTGGGCAAAATACTGCATATCCTTGTTGTAATGGCTGCTGTTCTCACCCTTGAAACACTTGATGACTTCTTCTGATAAATAATACTTTCCCGTGGCCAGATTAAAGGTATCTGTCACCACCCGGAAATTGCTTCCCACAATGACAATTCTTCCGTTATAGACATCAGACAGGGTCTGCATCTGGCTGTCCAGGCTGGCATTGTTCTTTTTCTCGGCCGTCATATAGCCGGACCGGGTCATCTTATTGCTGAGTATAACACACTGGTTCTGTATCTCTATAAACCTGGCGTCCAGCTGGCTCTGCCGGAATGTTCCCAGCATAATGCCGGCCTCCAGAAAGAGAGGAATCAGGGCAGCGCCTATGATGATGGCCGTCAGCGGCACCTTCATGCTCATGCCGAAGGTACGCAGCTTCTTAACAAATTTCTTTTCCGACACTTATTCCAGCTCCTTTAATTTCCTGGTACAGGCGACTGCCAGGGCGCCAGGGCCGATATGGCATCCAATGCTGAGGGACAGGGGAGCCCCAAACACGGGAACCCCGGGATACAACTCCCTTACAGTCTCTTCCAGCTCCTGGGCTGCCTGCTCACTGCATGTATGGGCAATCTGCAGATAGGTGTGTTCTGCCTTCGGATCTGCCAGACGATCCTCCAGGTCATGGGCCAGGGCAGTCAGCATGATGGTCTTGGCCTGCTTCATGGTCCTTGCCTTTGCAAACGCATCCAGCTTTTCTCCCTGGATGGTGAGCACCGGCTTTATTTTGAGCAATGTCCCCAGCGCTGCCGCAGCAGGTGTAATCCTGCCCCCCTTTTTCAGATATTTAAGGGTATCCACCGTGATATAAATGGAGCTGTCAAACCTGGTTGTCTCAAGCTTTTCCTTTATCTGCTCACCGCTCCATCCCCGCTCTGCCAAATCCCTGGCGTCCAGGGCAGACTGTCTCTGGGTAACAGAAATCCTCTGGTTGTTCACCACCTGAACGCGCCCCTCATAATCTTCCGCCAGCATAAGAGCCGTCTGGCAGGAACCGCTGAGTCCGCTGGACATGGGAATGTACACCACCTGATCATGGTCCTCCAGAAGCTGTTCCCACTGTTCCGTCACGTCTTTAGGCGATGGCTGGGATGTGGTGATTTCAGCCCCTTCCTCCATCCTTGCGTAAAAATCTTCATGGCTTAAATCAATTCCCTCATAAAAAACCTGCCCGTCTATCATGAAAGGCATGGGAAGCACATATATGCCCAGCTCCTTTGCCTCATCCTGCGTTACTCCGCTGTTGCTGTCCGCAACAATAGCTATTTTCATATTAAATGTTCTCCTTTATGCAATCCCCTGGTTCAGCCTGTTTGCAGTTGTATATAACTGGTAATACATTCCCTTCTTCTCCAGCAGCTGTTCATGATTCCCCTCTTCCACAATCTTATTGCCTGCCAGCACAAGTATGCGGTCCGCACCCTGGATGGTGGTCAGGCGGTGGGCAATAGTAAGAGTGGTACGGCCCACTGCCAGCTTCTCCAATGACTGGGATACCAGGTATTCGCTCTCATTGTCAAGAGCCGATGTAGCCTCATCCAGAATAAGAATGGCCGGGTTCTTCAGGAATACACGGGCAATGCTGATACGCTGCTTCTGTCCTCCTGACAGCTTGACCCCCCGCTCACCCACATACGTATCATATCCGTCCTGCAGCTCAGTGATAAACTCATGGGCGCCTGCCAGTTTGGCAGCTTCCATAACTTCTTCCCTGGTGGCTCCCGGACGTCCATAGCTGATATTCTCATAGACAGAACCTGAGAACAGGTAAACGTCCTGCTGTACCACGCCGATGTTGGAACGAAGGCTCTGCAGTGTAACGTTCTTTATATCCTGCCCGTCTATGGCAATGCTGCCTGAGGTGGTATCATAAAACCTGGGCAGAAGGTTGCACATGGTGGTCTTACCGCCGCCGGAGGGACCTACCAGGGCAATCCTCTCCCCTGGCCTTACGGTGATGTTTATGTCCTCCAGTACCGGCACATGGTCATCCGGATACTCAAAACTTACGTGGTCAAAGGAAATGGCTCCCTTTACATGCTCCATCTTCTTTGCATTTTTGCTGTCCTTGATATCCGGCACCACATCCATGATTTCCTGGAAACGTTCGATACCGGTGATTCCACGCTGGAACTGCTCCGCAAACTCTATGATTCTGCGTATAGTGGTAAGAAGGGTGGTTACATACATGGTATAGGCCACCAAATCTCCCGGCTCCACCTTGCCCTGAATCATGAAAATGCCTCCTGCCACAATCACCACCACATACATCAGTCCGTCAAAGGACCTGGTGGTAATCTGAAAAGCCGCCATGTAGCGGTAGGTATACTTCTTAATATCCATGAAATCCCGGTTGCCCTTGCCGAACTTGGCAATCTCCACCGGCTCATTGGCAAAGGCCCTGACCACACGGTTGCCCAGCAGGGTGTCCTCAATCTGGGCATTGAGCTCGCCTATCTGGTTTCTCTGCCTGCGGAATGCCTCCTTCACCTTCATGTTAAACCAGGTACAGGAAATAATCATAACCGGCACCAGCACAAATATGAGCAGGGTCAGTTCCAGATTGATGCCTGACAGGATGATGAAGGAGACCACGGTTTTTAGGGCTGCTATAAAGAACTCCTCCGGACAGTGGTGGGCAAATTCCGTCACGTCAAACAAATCACTGGTAATACGTGACATGATCTGTCCAACCTTTGTGTTGCTGTAATAACTGTCTGACAGCATCTGCAAATGCTCAAAGGCGTCCTGGCGCATATCTGTTTCAATGTATACACCCATCACATGCCCTGTATAGGCCATGTAATAGGCTGCCAGGGAGTCAATAATCCGCAGAAGCAGGTACAGACCGCCGATTCTAATTACAATTCCGGCTGTCATGGATGCCAGATTCTGCATCCCCTGGTTTGTGATATAGCGCAGCATCAGAGGAAGAATCAGTTCTCCCAATGTAGTCAGAGCCGCACAGAATAAATCAAATATCAGAATCTTCTTATATCTTCCATAATATGGAAGGAAGCTTTCCAAAAGCTTCTTCGTTTTCATACCTTTTTTTCCAGACACAATTCAAACTCCTATCATATGTTATATCAATTAAAATTATACAAAAACAGGCCATCAGAGACTTCTACGGCCTTTGAGGGCACCAACTTCCATTTTATCCTATTTCCCATAAAAATGGAAGGGATATTTCATAACTTTAAAACCGTAACTTGAAAGCCGCAGCTTGAAAGCCGCAACCGCTCAGGCAGCCCATCTTCCCGGCCGGAAAAGCCCCTCACAGGAAATATTACTTTGCCTTCAGCTGTTCATAGATACCGCGAATATTCTGGATAAACTCCGGATGCAGGAAATCCTTCTGATATACCATGTCGATCTGGCGCACCATGGAGGAATTTTCAATGGGAATAATGGCCAGCCGGCCGCTGGCAAGTTCTTCGCGGCAGGCGCTTTTGGCAATGATGGTAATTCCCAAATCCATGGTTACCAACTCCTTGATCATGGACACGTTATCCAGTTCCATCATCACGTTAAACTCTTCCAGGCTCATGTCCCTGGCCCCCAGATGTTTCTCAAACAGCTGCCTTGTGCCTGCGCTGCGGCTGCGCAGAATCAGCTTTTCATGGCGTATCTCCTCCACAGACACTGTCTTGGCCCTGGCCAGACGGTGCATGGGCGAAACAGCCAGACACAGGTAATCCGTGTCCAGGGTGGTGGACACTAACGCCGCATCCGGCACCCCTCCCTCCACCACGGCAAAATCCAATTCATATGCCTTCAGGCGGCTATAAATTTTTTGAATGGTATTGACAGAAATATTTATATGTATATCCGGATTCTCATTACAGAGGGTGGCCAGCACCTGGGGAATAATGGTCTCCCCCGCCGTGGGAGTGATGCCTACATTCAGATGGCTGGTCTCCGTCTTGCTGTCCTCAATAGCCTGGCAGGCGTTGGAATAAACGGCAGCTGCCCTGCGGGCGTACTGCACCAGAATCTTTCCCTGGGGAGTCAGCTTCAGTTTGTTTTTGCTCCTATAAAATATTTTTATATCGAACTCATTTTCCAGCAAACGAATCTGATGACTCACCGCCGGCTGGGTCAGATTCAGCTTCTGAGCTGCCTTAGTATAGCTTCCGGACTCGATAACAGCCAGAAGAGTCTTTACTTTCATGTCAAACACAGGCCAGTCCACCTCCATATATAAATATTTTTTATATCCCAATCAAATAATATCATTTGATTTTATCACCAAACACTACTATAATCAAGCAAAACAAAAAAACGCAGAAAGGAGTGTTGATTATGGCACTATTTTTATCAAACCTGGGAGCAGCAGGAATCATATTGACCATAGCAGTCATGCTGGCATCCGGCTTTCTGTTGACACGAATCACAAAACGGCTTCACCTGCCTAATGTTACCGGTTATATTATTGCGGGAGTCATCATCGGGCCCTGGTGCCTGAATCTTGTCCCTTCACAATATATTGGACAGATGGATTTTATCACAGACCTTGCCCTGGCATTTATCGCATTTGGAGTAGGAAAATATTTCAAACTGTCATCCCTGAAAGCCAATGGAAAGAAAATGGTGATTCTGACTCTGTTTGAATCCCTGACCGCAGGCATCTTTATCACAATTGTTATGCTGATTATGGGGTTATCCCTGTCCTTCAGTCTGCTTTTGGGAGCCATCGGCTGCGCCACGGCCCCTGCCTCCACCATTATGACCATCCGGCAGTACAAGGCCAGAGGGCCTTTTGTGGACACCATCCTGCAGGTGGTTGCCCTGGACGATGCAGTGTCCCTGATAGCCTTCAGCGTGTGCGCGGCCTTTGTCCAGGCCAGCTCCTCAAACGGATCTGTGACGGTTTCGCAGATTGCCTTTCCGGTGCTCTTTAACTTATTGGCCCTGGCGCTGGGAGGACTATCCGGTGTGGTGCTCAGCAGGCTGATACACAAGCGCCGCAGCAAGGACCACAGCCTGGTTCTGGCCTGTGTCACCATTATGGGCGTGGCCGGAATCTGTACTTCCCTTAATGTTTCTCCCCTGTTGGCATGTATGGCCTCCGGCGCAGCCTATATCAATGCCAGCGGCAACAAACACTTATTTAAGCAGTTAAACCAGTTCACGCCTCCCCTCCTGGTGATGTTCTTCGTGCTTTCCGGCATGAGGCTTTCCATTCCCAGCCTGGCAGCTGCCGGCGTGATCGGTATTGTTTACTTTCTGGTCCGCATTGCCGGGAAATACACCGGTTCCGCCCTGGGCGCCGCTGTTACCCACGCCTCACCGGAAATCCGCCGCTACTTTGGTCTGGCGCTGATTCCTCAGGCCGGCGTTTCCATCGGCCTGGCTGTGCTGGGGCAGCGCATGCTCCCTGCCGAAAGCGGCCAGCTGCTCTCAACCATCATCCTGTCCAGCGGGCTTTTGTATGAAATGGTAGGGCCTGCCTGCGCAAAAGCTTCCATCAAGTTATCCGGAAGCGTTCCGGGAAAGGCAGCTGTTGATAAGGCAGCTGCCGGGAAAGCCGCTGCTGTGAAGGCCGCTGCTGAAAAGGCCGCTGCTGAGAAAGTGATTGCCGGCAGTTCTTCTGCAAGCGGACCAGATATCGCCAAAGCAGACGGGGTTGAACACCCTGTGCATAAAGCGGGCGCCGCGGCTTTGGATGAACAGACACGAAAAAAAGCCCCGGACACCGGCAATGATACAAATGATACGGTATCGGCCCAGCAAGTCCGCCCAAGGCATGCTGTCGTCTGACTGTTTTTAGATTCATTTGCGCCTAATCCAGCACTCTTCGGCCAAAAAAGCCAGCCCCGGACATTCGGAGCTGGCTTTTACGCATATTTATTCTCACTTCATTCTTCTTACTTAACCAGCAATGATTTGCCGGTCATTTCCTTAGGCTGCTCCATTCCCATGAGCTCAATAAGGGTGGGAACGATATCGCACAGGGCGCCGCCTTCACGCAGCTTGCAGGATGGGTCTGCATTTACCAGGATGAATGGTACCGGATTGGTGGTATGAGCTGTAAATGGCTCCCCGGTCTCATAGTCCACCAGCTGCTCTGCATTTCCATGGTCCGCACAGATAAACATAACGCCGTCCACTTCCCTGATGGCCTCCACTGCACGGCCCACGCAGGCATCCACTGTCTCGATGGCCTTGATGGCTGCGTCCTCTACCCCGGTATGGCCTACCATGTCAGGGTTTGCAAAGTTGATGATGATGACATCGTATTTGCCGGATTTGATGGCTTCCACCAGCTTATCGCACACGCCGTTGGCGCTCATCTCAGGCTTTAAATCATAGGTTGCAACTTCCTTTGGAGAAGGAACCAGAATGCGGTCCTCACCCTCGTTGGGTTCTTCCACACCGCCGTTAAAGAAGAAGGTCACATGCGCATATTTCTCAGTCTCCGCAATCCTTACCTGTGTCTTTTTGTGGGCTGCCAGGAATTCGCCAAAGGTATTGGTGATACTCTCCTTCTTAAAGGCAACCAGCTTGTTCTGGATGGTCTCATCATAATCCGTAAAGCATACATACACCAGGTCCAGCCTTTTCTCCCTTGGGAAGCCGTCAAAGCTGTCGTCGCAGAATGCACGGGTAATCTCCCTTGCACGGTCCGGACGGAAGTTGTAGAAAATCACGGAATCCTTATCCTGGATGGTGGCCGCAGGCTTGCCGTCCTTCATCACCACAAAGGGGATGACGAACTCATCTGCCTTGCCGCTGTCATAAGAAGCCTGAATGCCTGCAGCAGCGCTTTCAGCCTGATTTCCTTCGCCCTTTGTCAGAGCGTTGTAAGCCAGCTCCACGCGGTCCCATCTCTTATCACGGTCCATGGCATAGTAACGTCCCATGACAGACGCTACCTCGCCTACGCCGATCTCCTTCATCTTTGCTTCCAGCTGCTCCACAAAGCCCTTTCCTGATTCAGGAGGCGTATCGCGGCCATCCAGGAAACAGTGTACATAAACCTTCTTTAAGCCGTTCTTCTTAGCCAGCTCCAGCAGGCCGTAAATATGGGTGTTGTGGCTGTGTACGCCGCCGTCAGACACCAGCCCGAACATATGAAGGGCAGAATCATGTTTTTTGCAGTTTTCAATTGCTGTGAGGAACTCCGGAATCTGGAAAAAGTCCCCGTCCTGAATGGATTTTGTGATTCTGGTCAGTTCCTGGTATACGATACGGCCTGCTCCCATGTTCAGATGACCTACCTCAGAGTTGCCCATCTGTCCCTCGGGAAGTCCCACTGCCATGCCGCTGGCCTCGCCCTTTACAAAGGGGCACTGGCTCATGAGCTGGTCCATAACCGGAGTCTTGCCCTCGCATACAGCGTTGTGCTGGCAGTTATCGTTCAGTCCGTAGCCGTCTAAAATCATTAATACGGTTGGTTTTTTACTCATTTTCAATCTCCTTCTGTTTTAAATGCCCTGCCGCCTTATGGCGCGTGAATCCCGCATTGGGTCACGCTCCGGTCAGGAGCAGGGCACACATTCCGTTATTACTTGTTGTAATTGACAATCTTGCCAAAGTCAGGCTTTAAGGAAGCGCCGCCTACCAGTCCTCCATCAATATCCGGCTGTGCGAAAAGCTCCGGAGCGGAAGATGCGGATACAGAGCCGCCGTACTGGATACGGATTGCCTCAGCTGTAGCCTCATCGTAAATCTCTCCAATGCATACACGGATAGCTGCGCAGACTTCCTCAGCCTGCTCTGTGGTAGCCACCTTGCCGGTTCCGATTGCCCAGATTGGCTCGTAAGCAATAACCGCAGTCTTAGCCTGGTCAGCTGTCACATTCAGGAATGCAATCTTAATCTGCTGGCGGATCCAGTCAATGGTGATTCCCTGCTCCCTCTGTGTGAGTGTCTCTCCGCAGCAGACAATCGGTGTGATGCCGTGTTCAAAGGCCTTTAACACCTTTTTGTTCACGGTCTCATCTGTCTCTGCGAAATACTCGCGTCTCTCTGAATGACCGATGATTACGTACTTAACGCCGGCGTCTACCAGCATGTTGGGAGAAATCTCGCCTGTATAAGCGCCCTTCTCCTCATAGTACATGTTCTCGGCTCCGATACAGATATTGGATCCCTTAGCTGCTTCCATAGCAGGAATAATGTCAATGGCAGGCACACAGAATACCACATCCACATCCTCATTCGCTACCAATGGCTTTAACTCATTTACAAGGGCAACCGCCTCTGACGGAGTCATGTTCATCTTCCAGTTGCCTGCTATAATTTTCTTTCTTGACATTGTATTTTACCTCTCCCTTTCACACTGTAATCACTTATGGGAAAACCGAATTAAGCTTTGTTGTCAGCTGCAGCCACACCTGGCAGTTCCTTGCCCTCCAGGAATTCCAGGGAAGCGCCGCCGCCGGTGGAGATATGGGTCATCTTATCAGCAAAGCCCAGTCTCTTCACAGCATTGACAGAGTCGCCGCCGCCGATAACCGTGGTGGCATCTGCCAGTTCAGCAACCGCACGGCATACTTCCAGTGTGCCTTCTGCGAAGTTGGAGAACTCGAACACGCCCATAGGTCCGTTCCACACAACCGTCTTGGCGCCCTGCAGTGCTTCCTTGTAAAGCGCGATGGTCTTAGGTCCGATGTCAAATCCTGACCAGCCTGCGTCAATTACATCCACTACTTTATGCTCGGTGTCGTTGGAGAATTCCTTTCCTTCCACATGGTCAACAGGAAGCAGCAGCTTAACGCCCTTCTCTTCTGCCTTCTTAATCATCTCCAGTGCATAGTCCAGCTTATCTGCCTCACATAAGGAATTGCCGATTTCCTGGCCCTGTGCCTTTGCAAAGGTGTAAGCCATACCTCCGCCGATAATCAGGGTGTCAACCTTGTCTAACAGGTTGTTAATTACATTAATCTTATCGGAAACCTTGGCGCCGCCCAGAATGGCCACGAATGGACGAACCGGATTCTCAACCGCCTGTCCTAAGAACCTGATTTCCTTTTCCATCAGGTATCCCACCACGTTCTCCTTGGTAAATCTGGTAACGCCTACGTTGGAGCAGTGTGCCCTGTGGGCTGTGCCGAATGCGTCGTTTACGAAAATGCCGTCGCACAGGTCAGCCAGCTCTTTTGCATAAGCCTCGCTTGCAGCATCGCCGTCTTTGAATTTGGTCTCCTCAACTCTGTAACGGGTATTCTGAAGAAGCAGAACCTCTCCGTCCTTTAACTCAGCAGCTACCTTCTGTGTCTCAGGCCCTGTTACCTTTGGATCGTCCACAAACTTAACCTCTACGCCCAGTCTTTCGCTCAGAGCAGGAGCAACAGGAGCAAGGCTCATCTCCGGAACGGGCTCGCCCTTTGGCTTGCCTAAATGGGAGCACAGGATAACCTTGGCGCCCTGGTCAAGAAGCTTCTTTATGGTAGGGATGGCTCCGTCAATACGGTTATAGTTCTGGATAACGCCTTCCTTTAACGGAACGTTGAAATCACAGCGTACCAGTACTTTTTTTCCCTGTAAATCTTTTAAATCATCAACTGTTTTCTTGTTTAACATATTTCTTTCCCCTTTCAGAGTCATTGATACATTTGGCGAACAAAGGGCCCGGCCCAAACGACCGGACCCTTCATGAGTCTACTTAGAAATTACTGTCCTGTTGTCACAATTAGCCTAACTCAGCAAAGTACTTGATTGTCCTTACCATCTGGCTTGTGTAGGAGTTCTCATTGTCATACCATGAAACAACCTGTACTTCATACAGATCATCTGCAATCTGAGCTACCATGGTCTGTGTTGCATCGAACAGAGAACCATATCTCATGCCGATAACGTCGGAAGATACGATGGCATCCTCATTGTATCCAAAGGACTCGCTGGCAGCTGCCTTCATAGCTGCGTTGATGTCTTCCTTTGTAACACCAGCCTTCTTAACAACAGCTGTTAAGATTGTGGTGGAACCGGTTGGTACAGGTACACGCTGTGCGGAACCGATTAACTTGCCGTTCAGCTCTGGGATAACCAGGCCGATAGCCTTAGCTGCACCAGTGGAGTTAGGAACGATGTTAGCTGCGCCGGCTCTTGCTCTTCTTAAATCGCCTTTTCTGTGTGGTCCGTCCAGAATCATCTGATCGCCTGTGTAAGCGTGGATGGTGGACATGATACCGCTCTGGATAGGAGCATAATCATTCAGAGCCTTAGCCATAGGAGCTAAGCAGTTTGTTGTACAGGAAGCTGCGGAGATAATCTTATCATCAGCTGTCAGTACATTCTCATTAACGCTGTATACAATAGTAGGAAGGTCATTGCCTGCAGGAGCGGAGATAACAACTTTCTTAGCGCCTGCCTCGATGTGTGCCTGAGCTTTGTCCTTAGAGCAGTAGAATCCTGTACACTCCAGAACTACGTCTACGCCGATTTCGCCCCATGGAAGATCAGCAGCCTTTGGCTCCTTGTAGATGGTGATTTTCTTGCCGTCTACAGTGATGGAATCCTCTCCAGCCTCAACAGTGTGCAGACCCTGGCCATAAACGCCGGCATATCCGCCCTGTGCTGTATCATACTTTAACAGATGAGCTAACATCTTAGGATCGGTTAAGTCATTGATAGCTACTACATCGTAACCTTCTGCTCCGAACATCTGACGGAAAGCCAGACGTCCAATACGTCCAAATCCATTAATCGCTACTTTTACTGCCATGATTCAATTCCTCCTAGTTTGTTAAAAAATATATTATTGTTAAATATTAATCAACCTCTCTCTATTGTAATCAATTTCTAAAGAAATGGCAAGTCCTTTTTTTATTTTTACGGATCTTTGACCTTTTTATACGAAGAAAAGACTGGAATCTTGCCATTCGGGTATTTTCTGCTATAATGTTGTTATGAAATGCGTATGAAAATGCCGGTATTAATAAAAATACTGCTGTTTTTTATTAATAAGCTATTATTTATATAGAAGCAAAGGAGAAGCTCCAATGATATACGACTGCCATCTGCACACTGAATTTTCCGGTGACTCCAACACCCCCATCAGCCTGCAGATTGAGAAAGCCATAGAACTGGGCATGAAGGAGATGTGCATTACCGACCACCACGACTACGATTCCGGATTCTGCGACTGTGATTTTATCCTGGATATCCCCACCTATCTCACGTCCCTGCGCATGCTCCAGGCAGAGTACAGGGACCGCATCCGCATCAACATCGGAATCGAGCTGGGACTTCAGGATCATCTTAAGGAATATTTGGAGCACTTTGTAAAGCGCTACGGGGATTCCTTTGATTTCATCATCGGATCCAGCCATTTTGTAAAGAGCATGGACCCATATGACCCGGAATACTGGAACAAGCGGGGCGAGGTGCCCGGCTTTGAGGATTTCTTTGAAGCCTCCCTGGTGCGTGTCAGAGACCTGTGCCGCACCTTTGATTCCTTTGGCCATCTGGATTATGCGGTGCGCTACGCTCCCCACCAGAATGACTTTTACGACTACCGGCATCTGAGCCAGTGGATTGACCCTCTCTTAAAGATTCTTATTGAAAACGGCAAATCCCTGGAGTGCAACACAGGCGGTTTCAAGTACGGCCTGGGCCAGCCCAATCCCTGCCGGAAGATTCTCATGCGCTACCGGGAGCTGGGAGGCGAGATGATAACCATTGGATCCGACGCCCATACCCCGGAATATGTGGGTTATGCCTTTGACACCTGCCGCGAACTGCTGTCTGACTGCGGTTATAGATATTTTACCGTGTACCATGGCAGAAAGCCGGAATTCATTCCTCTTTAGCCGGGAGTTTCCGTCTGCGTCTGAAAACGCCGTACAATCTTTTACCTCAAGACTGTACGGCATTTATTATATTTATGTATTTAGTTTAATATGTCTATGCACCTCATCCCGCACTTTCCGTCTTCATGGCCGTCTTTACATCCTTAAGAAACTGCTCCCATGCGTCCTCATGCTCCACATAATACTTGGGGCAGAGTTTTTCATTCACATCATAATGGCGTATAACGTCCCCGGGCGTCAGTTTCAGCTGCCTGCAGAGGAAGGCTGTCAAATCCACCAGGGATTCATAGGTGGCATCATTGAACTTTCCGCTGTCGTCCGGATGGCACACCTCTATGGCGACTGTGGTGTTGTTTAAAGGGGCATTGGCATAGGCAATCTCATTTACAGGGATGCACTGGATAACTTCACCTTCCAGCCCCACCACAAAATGGCTGCTGGCAGACGAACCGCTTTTTTGCGGGTCCTGGTCAGCCAGGCTGTCAAAATAGTCCCTGTTATTCTTGGCCGTGGAGCCGGGATTGGCCACATAGTGTATGACAATCTTATCCACCTTCTGACGCCCCACGTCCGGTCTGGAAAATATATTCTTCCTTATAAAATCCTGCTCTACATAATCCGGCACCTCCATCGCCTTCAAATCCACGGTATAAGGCCGCTCCCATCCCCAGAGGTAATAGCCTCCGCCCAGACCGGCGCCGGCGCCCAATATGAGCACCAGCAAAAGTGCAAGGAAGGACACGCCTTTGCCCGAACGGTTCCGGTGTTCTCCTGAGCCTGAATTTCCTGCTTTTTTACTTCTTTGGGACCGGTCAGCCTTCTTTCCGGTGTTCTGGACCTCCTGCGCCGTTCTGTCAGCAGACTTTCTGGCTGCAGATGTTCTGGCTGCAGACGTTCTGGCCTCCGGCGCCCCATCTCCTATACCGGGCTTTCTCCTGGAAATCCGCTCACGCCTGGGCCTGCCCCCTATGTAGGAATCCCCCACAGGAGGATTCTGCCGGCCTGACGCAGGCCTGTTGGGCTCCAGCGGTACCTGCCGGATATCTTCGTATTCTCTCATCCTGTCTATATCGTTGGTCCGTTCCTCTTTCATCCTTTCGTACACCTTTCATTGATTCATGTTCCGCTGATTCTGTCACATGAACAATATAACATTTTTCAGCTTAAAACACAATGGATGTTGCATTTTATAAACCAATCTGTAAAATCTTAAAATAGATGCAACTTTATCCCCGCCTCAGACGTCTAACAGTCAGAAGGATACGAAAGGAGGATGCAGATACATGGGCTTATACAACAATACGGCGGAAACAGAACGTCTCCTTACAGAAAATTATGAACGCTACTACCGCCTGGCATTTAAGCTGATGCGAAACCAGGATGATGCCCTGGATGTAGTCCAGGAAAGCGCCTATCGGGCAATTAAGGACTGCAAAGGGGTCAGAAATAAAGACTACCTGTCCACATGGATTTACCGGATCGTGGTCAACACAAGCCTGGATATGCTGCGCAGGAAAAAGAAAGAAACACCCACAGAAGAAATGCCGGAGACTCCCACAGAGGACCATTACCAGGACCTGGACTTAAAACAGATGATAAACCGGCTGGATGACAAAAGCAGGACCGTCATCATACTGCGGTATTTTGAGGATCTTAAATTAGAAGATATTGCTGATATAGTAGGTGAAAATCTCAATACAGTAAAGGCCAGGCTTTACCGTACCCTGAAAAAACTAAGGCTGGAACTGGAGCCAATGCCCTTGGGCGCAAACCAGAACCATTTTTCAGAAAGGAGCCATGCTCATGAAACAGGAAGAAAACAGACCGATGGATAAGCTGAAATCAGATTATGAAAGCATACCGGTTCCAACGGAAGCAAAGGAACGCATGCTTGCGGGCATTGCCCAGGCAAAAAAAGAACAGAAAGGTGTGATTATCATGAAATTCGCAAAAAAAACAGGCGGGGCCGCTGCCGCTGCCATGATTGCCATTACCGTGCTGGCCAACGCCACTCCGGCCCTTGCCAATGCCATGGAACAAATTCCGGTCATTGGATCCATTGCAAAGGTGGTAACCTTCCGCACCTATGAAGATAAAAAAGATAATTTTGAGGCAGATATCAAGGTTCCCCAGGTGACGATTGAAGGGACCGAGGGCGCCCAGGTACCGGCCAACAAATCCATAGAGGATTACGGCAATGAGCTTATCGCCATGTACGAGGAAGAATTGTCCAGGGACAACGGAGAGGGGCACTATGGCCTGGATTCACAGTATGAAGTGGTGACAGACAACAGCAAATACCTGTCCATCCGCATTGATACCACCCTTACCATGGCCAGCGGCACTCAGTTTGTCAAGGTATTTACCATAGATAAGGTTACCGGCAGCATCATCTCCTTAAAAGACCTGTTCCATGACCGTCCGGAAATGCTGGAGACCGTCAGCGATAATATAAAGAGCCAGATGGCCCAACAGATGGCAAAGGATGACTCTGTGGTGTACTTCTACCAATCCGATATGCCGGATGAGGATTTCAAGGGACTAACAGGCGATGAAAGTTATTACTTCAATGAAAACGGCGAACTTGTGATTACCTTTAATGAATATGATGTGGCGCCGGGATACATGGGTGCCGTACAATTCACCATTCCCGGTTCCGTTACAGGTACATTTTAAATACCGAATCCTGCTAAATACCCAATCCTGCCATGCATATTTTCCATCCCCGCCTTCCATACTAATCCTGAGGTGATGAATATGATAGAGCGAGATGAACTTCCCATTGGATTTACCATGGAGCTGGCCATGAATCCCGAAGCCATGAGCCGTTTCTCCGGTCTTACGGAGCCGGAGCAGAAACAGGTGGTAAACAGGGCCAGAAACATAATGAGCCATGAGGAAATGCGCAACTACGTGGAAAATATGTTTACGGAAGGATGATGGCACATGGACAGAATACAGACACCCGGAAAGCAGGATCCCGGCAGACAGGAACCCCTGGAACTTCCAGGAAGAAACAGCAGCACCTATGGGGATGGAGACATTCCTGAAATAGATTTACCCGGCGCTGACAACGCCACCCATGATTTTCCTCAGGAATTTCCTGAAAACCGCATGCAGTCCTGATGAATCAGGGCTGCATTTTTCCGCGCACTTTTACCCCCTTCCTTCCCGGGCCGGTGCAGATGCCTGCAATCATCACAGCACAAAACAGCACAATGCCCGGAGGACCGCAGATACGGCCCGCTCCGGGCATTGTGCTGGTATGTGTTCTGTTTCAGGTACAGTCCTTACGGACTGCCCTCATTGCATAAACGGAGGAGGAGGGATTTGAACCCTCGCGCCGGTGCTACCGACCTACTGGTGTTCGAAGCCAGACCCTTCAGCCACTTGGGTACTCCTCCAAAAAAATGCCAACTACTGCATTATACACTAAAATCCGTGTTTTGTGTAGTAGTTGGCGTTAATTTTTTAGACATTTTCGCAAATTCTAAAACTGCCTTTCATACAGCCTCAAATTTCCTCTAACTGGCTGCTGCCTGCATCTCGGTATATTCCGCAGGATTTGGAACAGGCACATCCACGGGCTGGCCGGGATCCGCTATTCCCACATCGCCGTCCAGATTCACACTGAAGGTCTCACCCTGCATGGTCATATCCATATCCATCTTAAGGCGCATCTTAATGCAGTCGCCGGCCGGATTAACCACATATTCTCCGCGGATATTGTGAAGCTTCATATCAAGGCCGTCCAGCATGCCTGTAAGTCCGGTGGAACCCAGTACCATCTGCATGTACTCGTTCATCTTGGCATCATTGATGGTATAGCCGATGACCTTGTTCTCTCCCTCATCCCACAGGCTAAAGTCTCCAACCAAATCTTCCGGCACATCGAATGCCTTGGATGACGCCAGGGCCTGGTTCATCATGTCTCCCATGGCCACAGGGTACTTAACCTTCTGGCCCAGCATATCCATGTAGATATAACCGTCCAGATAATACATGGAATAGGTGATAGGCTCACTTTCCGGAACCGTCATACGGCAATAGGCCATGTAGCGCATCTGGCTGGGATCCTGTATATGATTCATCTTCATATTCATCTCCAGCCGCATATCAACGGGACCAATACCTTCATTCTCAAACAGGCTGCCTGACATCTTCATCTTGAAATCGTAAAAGGCGTTCATATCCGTCATGTTCTGGTTTCTGGCTTCCACTGCCTTGTACAGCTCCAATGCTTCCTGTGACTGGGCCGCATAGGCGGTCATGGGACATAAAAGGGCAACTCCCAGAACCACTGCCGCCAGACGTTTCATCAATTTCATGTAATCCCTCCTTGTCTTAAACAAACCTTTGGTGTTATGTCCATTGTAACGCATCAGGTATTATTTGTAAATGTGGAAGGATTTACGTTTTCCTTACATTTACAATTGTTCTTTATTGTCCAAAATACTGTTTCACCCCGGCCACCAGACCGTCTGCCAGCGTGGCCAGCGTGGCCGAAGAGTGGTCGGATGCCTTATCTCCCAGCTCTATATCCACAGAAGGCACCGTGGAAAAGGAAGTCTGGGTCAGATCCATGGCCATGGAGCCGCCGGAAAATATCTTGACTCCCGCCCCCTTAAGGCCAGCCACCAGGCTTTCACCAAGGGCGTTGTGCTGCTGCCAGTGGGACTTTACAGGTTCCATGCTGCGGTATGATTCCACATTGGGAACACTCATGTAAAATGCCCCTTTGTTATTGGTGGTGGAATCCCAGTGAAGGGCAATATGGCAGTCGCTTGCATTGTTGGCAATGACAGTTCTGGCTATGTTGTCCAGCTGGACATCGTCGCTCTCCCGGATCATCAGCACATCATATCCTGCCGCCAGCAGCTTATCCTTAAGTATTTTTGCCATGGACAGCGTCACCTTGCTCTCAGGAGTTCCGTCAGCAAAGGTCATGCCGCCTGACACAGCTGCCGCAGAGGTGGCCCCTGCGCCGGTAGTGCCTCCGGTTACCTTGGGAGTGCCGTCGGGATGACACTGCGTCTTGACAGAAGCTCCCCCCTTTGTTCCATGACCCGCGTTGACACAAACCGTGATGCCTTTGGGACTGGCTGCCTCGGAACGGTACAGGACTGCCGCACCCGAATTAATCTTGGAAAACTCCGCGTATTTCCACGAAGGATTCAGGGTTATCTCCCCGCTGTCCACACATGCCTGAGGCGGCAATGCTGCGGTCTCCGGAACCTGGGTGGTTATATATCCCGATGATATGTAGCCCGCTGTCCCATTATAATCAATTCTGGTCCATTGCTCTCCCTTCCCGGTGCGCTTTAGCGCTGTCCCGGGACTGGTGTATGTAAGAATGTTGGAATCATCCCCGGTATCGCAGGCAGAGCGTATACGCACACTGCCGCCGTCTGATGATTTCACATAAACCGTGTCCGACACATCCTCAAACTGGGGCATGGGGGCTGTGGTCCGCTCTGTGTCCAGTTTGATGGTCTCAGCCTTACTGCCATTATCCGCACTGCCTTCTCCCTGTACAGCTGAGGCCCCGACGGCTGCCGGGCTCTCCCGGCTCCAGGACGCCTCCCCGCCTTCGGACTGGATTCTGGCCTTCATCTCGCTGCTGGACTCATAGTTTTGGCAACCGGTCAGTCCCATGCCGGCGGCCAGGATGCCTGCCAGACCAATGGCGGCCAGACCATTTGCCCGCCGTTTGCTGCGTGCCGTTCCGTTATGTTCTATTCTGTCTGTGGGCGCCCCGCTGCTTTTACATCCGGCGCTTCTTTCTCTTATCTTCCGCTTCATCTTATTATGGTACCTCCGCCTGCCACATAATCCCCGTCGTAGAATACCACGGCCTGCCCGGGAGTCACAGCCCGGACCGGCTCATGGAAACAGCATTCCACCATATCATCCCCGATTTCGCGGATGGTACAGCGGCTTCCTCTGTGGCTGTATCTGATTTTGGCCATGACGTCCATGGGCTTTCCGTGAAGTCCGTCAACTGCCATCCAGTTCAGTTTATCGCAGCGGAGCACATTTGTAAATACATCCTCATTGTCACCGATGACAACTTCATTCGTTTCAGGGCGTATTTCCACCACGAAAACAGGGCGTCCCATGGAAAGGTTCAGCCCCTTTCTCTGGCCCACCGTATAGTGTGTAATGCCCCGATGGCGCCCCAGAACACGGCCGTCCAGGTCCACGAAGTTTCCCGGCGGCAGCTCCCTTCCAGTGTACTCCTCAATAAACGACGCGTAGTCGTGGTCAGGGATAAAGCAAATCTCCTGGCTGTCCGGTTTATGCGCCACCGGCAGCCCCAGGCGCTTTGCCATATCCCGTATCTCCTCCTTGTGGTAGCTTCCCACAGGCATCAGGGTATGGGACAGCTGTTCCTGGGTCAGGTTATAGAGCGCGTATGTCTGGTCCTTTGCGGCTGTAACCGAGGTTTTCAGGGAATAACGCCCTCCCGGCAGCCTGTCTATCTGCGCATAATGGCCGGTGGCGATGTAATCAGCCCCAATGGCCATGCTCCGCCTGAGCAGCGACTCCCACTTCACATGGCGGTTGCAGGCAATACACGGGTTGGGCGTCCTTCCCTCCACGTACTCACCCACAAAATAATCCATCACGTTTTTACGGAACTCTTCCTTAAAATTCATGACATAATAAGGGATACCCAGGTCCATGGCAACCCTTCTGGCGTCATCCACCGCGCTTAAACCGCAGCAGCCGCCCTCTGTCTCCTGGACCTCAGTATCCTCATCCTGCCAAATCTGCATGGTCACGCCAATCACATCGTAACCCTGTTCCTTTAACAGCCAGGCTGCCACGGAGGAGTCAACTCCTCCTGACATGCCTACTACTACCTTCCTGCTCAATAGTTCTCCTCTTCTTCCTCTTCCTCAATATTATCCTTGGGCTTTTCTAAGCCCTCAATGGTAATACCGTTTTTCTGTGCATAATCCCAGAGGGCCGCATGGATTGCTTCCTCTGCCAACAGAGAACAGTGTACCTTAACAGGCGGCAGTCCGTCAAGTGCTTCCATGACTGCTTTATTGGTAACAGCCATGGCCTCCCGGACTGTCTTTCCCTTTACCAGCTCCGTGGCCATGCTGCTGGTTGCCACGGCAGCCCCGCAGCCAAAGGTTTTGAACTTCACGTCACGGATAACCTGATTCTCATCAATATCCAGGTAAATCCGCATGATATCGCCGCATTTGGGATTTCCCACTGTCCCCATTCCGCTGGGGTTCTCTATCTCACCCACATTTCTGGGGTGCTCAAAATGGTCCATTACTTTTTCTGTGTACATCTATATTCCTCCTGAATCGTTCCAAGTTTATCTTTCATACAGGATTCTCCCTGTATATTATTTTTTCTCACTGCCATTGTGCTTCATATAATCCTCATACAAAGGCGACATGCTGCGCAGGTATCCCACGATATCCTTAATCTGCTCCACCACATAATCCATCTCTTCCTCTGTGTTCTCCTCGCTTAAGGTAAGACGGAGGGAGCCGTGGGCAATCTCATGGGGCAGCCCGATGGCCAAAAGCACATGGGAGGGGTCCAGTGACCCAGAGGTACAGGCGGAACCGCTGGATCCGCAGATTCCCGCCATATCCAGTTTGATGAGAAGGGATTCACCTTCAATAAACTGGAAAGCAAAATTCACATTGTTGGGAAGGCGGCTGGTGCGTGATCCGTTGATTCTGGTAAAGGGCACCTCATCCATAACCCGCTTCATCAGATAATCCCGCAGCTGCGTTTCCCTGGCAGCCCGTTCCTCCATGGTGGCCATGGCCAGCTCCACTGCCTTGCCGTATCCCACTATGCCGGGCACATTCTCTGTTCCCGCACGGCGCTTGCGCTCCTGGGCGCCTCCGTGGATAAAGGAACGAATCTTTACGCCTGTGCGGATATAGAGGAATCCGATTCCCTTGGGCCCGTTCAGCTTGTGTCCGCTGGAGCTGAGCATGTCAATATTGTACTCATCCACATGGATGGGCACATGGGCAAATGCCTGTACCGCATCGGTGTGGAACAGAATCCCGTTTTCCCTGGCGATGGCCCCGATTTCCTTGATAGGCTCAATGGTGCCGATCTCATTATTGGCAAACATCACTGATATGAGGATGGTATCCGGCCTGATAGCCTTCTTAAGCTCATCCAGCTTGACCACTCCATTTTCATCCACATCCAGATATGTGACCTCGTATCCCCTTTTCTCCAGGTACTGGCAGGTGTGAAGGATGGCATGGTGTTCAATCTTGGTGGTTATGATGTGTTTTCCTTTATTTCCATAGGCCTCAGCCGTGGCCACCAGGGCCCAGTTATCGGCCTCGCTGCCTCCGGCCGTGAAATATATCTCATTGGTCTTTGCCCCCAGTGACTGGGCAATGGTCTCCCTTGCATGGTTTACAGCCTTTTTACTCTCAGTGGAAAAATCGTAGACCGAGGAGGGATTACCGTAATATTCTGTAAAGTATGGAAGCATGGCCTCCACCACCTCCGGCCTGGTCTTTGTGGTGGCTGCATTATCCAGATAAATCAATTGCTTCATAATAAAAATCCGCCTTTCTGTAGTCCTAAAGTTAAAAGCTTCATCTACGCTTTTTACTATACCATAGTATTCCTACAATTTCAATAGGAATACTTGTTTTATATGGTACTACTGTTATTATATGAAGCACGTGTGCGCTTAAACAATCATAGGCCGGATTATTCAGGCCCAAAGGAACCGTAAAAGGGCAGTCGAATCATATAAAAATTCGTTCTGCCCTCTCATCATTTAACAGGATATTCTATTATATATTCTATTACGTATTCTATTAATACCAGTACGGCTCCCAATCCCCCGCAAGTCTTGTAAGCGCCTCCATATAGAAATAGTCGCCCCAGGTATTGCACTCATCCACGCCCCGGTTGGCGCAGGGATTGCCTGCGCTGGCCCTGGCATAGGTACCGTGGAGAAGAAGGCCGTTGGACTCCTCATGACACCTCACTGCGCACCGGTCACTGAGCGCCTTCACCAGACGCCTGGCCATATCCCCATAATATGCCGCCTCCCCGCCTTCCATATACTTAACCATCTCCAGCATACCGCAGGCCGCAATTGCCGCGGAGGAGGAATCCCTAGGCTCTGAACTGCCGTCGTCAAAATCAAAATCCCAATAAGGGATTAAATCTGACGGCAGATGCTTTAGAAAATAATCCGTCACCTTCCGGAACACATCCGCATACTCCGGATTTCTCTCAATCCGGTAGCTCAGGGCGCTTCCGTATATCCCCCAGGCCTGGCCCCTGCTCCAGGCAGAGCCGTCCCGGTTGCCCTGGTGGGTGACGCCTTTTACAGGAGCTCCTGTCTCCGGGTCAAAGAAATAGGTGTGGTACGTACTGTGGTCCGGCCGAATCACACAGTCCATGGCTGTCCTTATATGGGCTTCTGCCTTTTTCCGGTATGTCTGGTCTCCCGTTGTCTCACTGGCCCAGAACAGTAACGGCATGTTGAGGAGGCAGTCGATAATCAGACGGTAATTGTCCTTTGCCCCCAGCTCTCCCCAGGCCTGGAAAAACTGTCCCTTTTCCTGGAATCTTCCCATCAGGTTATCCGCAGCCATGAGCGCGGCCTTTCTGGCTGTCTCATTGCCTGTAAGACGGTACGCGGCCACGCAGGAAGGGGTATAGAGAAATCCCATGTCATGGTTGTCCACGTCCACCCGCTCCTTTATGCGCTCCAGGAAGGATTCTGCCTGTATGGTTCCTGCCTCCTTAAATACCTCCTCCCCGGTCCGCTCATATGCCAGCCATATTTCCCCGGTCCAGAAGCCGGTGGTCCATTCCCGGTTGCTGCTTTGGGGATAGAATTGGTTCCGGCTGTTGGAATCCGGAAAACAGCGGGTAAAGGTCTTCAGGTTTTCCCGCACCAGGCTTACCGCCAGGTCCAGGCAGGCTTCGGCCTCACTCTTTTCCATGATTGTATAGGTTTGTAAACTGTCCTTTGTCTGCATTGTCTGCTCCTTTGTCTGCTCCTTTATATGATTCTGGTGCCGCCGGGCGGCATTGGTACTGGTCCTGTTTACCACTGGAGCACGGTCATCCGGCCTTCCCTGTCCGCTTCGTCGCAGACCATGACCCGCCCCAGGCCGTATCTGCCTTCCGCGCCGATGTATTCGCCGTCCGCCCCAGTTTCCAGATGATTCAGGACTACCAGCCAGGAATGTTTTCCATCCTGTATCCGCACCGCTTCCGCCTCCTCGTCCTTTAAGCATCTGCCGGTAACAGGGGAGGTGACGGATACGCGGCTGACCGTATAGGGGTTGCCGCTGCCTGTTTCGTATCCGGCTGCCACTGTCAGCATGGAGCAGGGCAGAGCGGATTCCCGCCACAGACTGACGCAGGGTGCGTATTCCAGCTGGTTATAGTGAAAGGACACCGGAGTCTCTTCCAGCTCCATTTTGCCGCCGCCCCCACCAGACCACGGGTCCACCCTGTAAAACGCTGCCTCTGCCCTAATTCCATGGTACAGAAAGACATCCTCCCGCATTTCCACGCTTCCGGCGGGATTCAGATGGAATACCTGGCTCAGCACATGGGTTCCCGTTCCATAAAATTCATCGGCGATCACATGAATCCTGGTTCCTATGGATATAATTCTGCGGTTTACCAGAACCCCGGCAGGCAGATATCCCAGATGGGTTCCCTGTAAAAATGTATACGGCCCCTTTTGGCTCCAGTCCTGTCCCGCGGGCGCGGTCCTTCCTTTCACGTCCCAGGAACCGGTGCACTGGGTATATTCCTGCCAGTCCACCACAGGCACATTGTGGGCACAGGAGGACTTAAGCTGCCTGCGCAGGCTGCCGTCCACATAGGTATATCTTCCGGAATCAATAAGCACATCTTCCCCGGCTATGGACAAATCCACATGCAGTTTGTCAAAATGTCCATGGCCGCCTCCCAGGGAACCGCACTTAAAGTGGAGGTAATCCGCATTTCTGTCCCATCCGGACCGGAGGCACCAGTTTCCGCTTTGCTCCAGGGCATGAAAAAGGCATTCCGGCGTCTCGGATCTCATGCTCTCGTATTCCAGGGCAGCATCCGCCCCAAGATCCCAGACGCTCTCAAAATCCAGGCGGTCGTATCCGGCATACCTGAGCCGGTTATCCTTTAAAATCCAGGCCGCAGGGGTGAACACATCCCGCAGGTCCGTCCTGTCGCTGTCACCATTTAAGGGCTGGGTCCTGTCAGGCTTCATCCAGGCCAGGTCCGCCAAGGCCATTGCCCTGGCTTTTTCAGGAAGGGACCGGGGCAGGCTGATTCCCTGTTGCCCTGCCACGCGCAGCACCTCCAGCAGACAGCGCAGCACCTCGTTGTGGTACATGGGAGACTGCTCCCACTGGACTCCGTCATCCATAATCTGGATATCCAGTTCCCGCACCAGGCGCAGGACGGCCTCTGCTACATAGGCTTCCCCCCGGCGTGCAAGGCCCGCGGCTGTGTCCGTGGCAGCTGTATCATGGGCAGCTGTATCATGAGCAGCTGCGCCCGTAACACCTTCTCCCGAAGCATTTCCTCTACATTTCATAAGATATGCGCCAATGGCAAACAGTCCGTGGCTTTCCAGCACTCCCCAGTTGCTCTTATCACTGAACGGCACCCGGCAGTCCATCAGATATTCCCCGTGGACCCGGAGCCCATCCAGAAACCGTTCCCTTACCGCCCGGGTCACCACAGGACAGTCCTCAAAATATTCCATGGCCTTTACCCAGTTTTCTCCCCGGATACCTGCCTCTATGGTCCTCCAGGTGGTGTTCTTTGTCTCCTGGTTTATGGGATTGTCCTCCAGCCAGGAATACAGCTGGTTCACAAAACACCTGGCATATTTCCCGTCCCCGGTCAGGGCATATGCCTGGCCCAGACAGATCCAGTACCGGTGGCGGTTAAACTGGTATATGAATTCCGGGTCGCCTTCGGGCATATGCCGCCAGTCGATTTTTCCCTCAAATGTCACGGCCTTTACGGTCTGTTCCATGTCCCAGGGAAGGTCAAACAGGAATCTTTGTGCCACTGCGTCATCTGCAATCCGCAGAATATGGGCACATTCCTCCGGCCAGTACTGCCTGCAGTATCCGCTGCACCATTTCATGTCAATCTTCTTATTCTCCATCTTTCTCCTCCCCGGTTTTACATCTGCGCATCAGTTATATCTGCGCGTCAGTTGTATCTGCGCATCAGTTGTATCTGCGCGTCACTTACATTCCCCTGTCAGGCCGTCATCCATCAGCCCTTTACACCGCCGGCCGTAATGCCCTCCACAAACCACTTCTGGCATACCATGAACACAATCAGCACCGGAACCAGGGAGCACACAGACGCCGCCATAATCAACGCATAGTCGGCCCCGTACTGGGAAATGAACATGCGGATACCTAACTGGATGGTCTTTAACTTGGTGCTGTTTAAATAAATCAATGGTCCCATAAAATCATTCCAGATATTTACAAATGTAAAGATCACCAGGGTTGCGATGCCTGGCTTCACAAGGGGCAGGGCAATCTTTGCGAAAATCCCATACTCGGAAAGACCGTCTATCCTGGCCGCCTCCAAAAGCTCATTGGGCACCCCTATCATAAACTGACGGATTAGGAACACGCCAAAGCCGGAAAAAGCCTGCATCAGAATCAGCCCCAGATGGGAATCCGTAAGGCCCATCCTGGAAATAAGGGCAAACTGAGGCACCATATATGCCTGCCAGGGCACTGCAAAGGTGGTGACCGATACCAGGAACAGGAAATCCCTTCCCTTAAACTCCACCTTGGAAAAACCGTAAGCGGCAAAACAGCTGGTCAGCACCTGGAGCAGGGTGGTGCACACCGCTATCTTAAAGGTATTCTTAAAGAAAACCAGAAGGGGTATCTTATCCCAGATGGTCTGGTAGTTCACCCACTGGAATTCCTTTGGAAACAGCTTCATGGGAATGCTGAACACCTCATTGCTGGTTTTTACGGACGCCAGGAGCATCCACCCAAAGGGAATGACCACCAGCACTGCCAGCACGCTCAGCAGCATATAGATACCTATTTTACTTTTTAACGTTCTCGTTTCCATCCTCTGCCCCTCCTATACGTAATCCGTGAACTTCTTTTCGCCCTGGAACTGGACCAGGGTCACCACCAGCACAATGGCAAAGAGCACAAGGGCGCTGGCGCTGGCATAGCCGAACTTAAAGTCCACAAAGGCCGCGTTGTAGATATGGTTCACCAGTACATTGGTGGATCTTCCGGGCCCGCCGCCGGTCATGACATAGATCAGGTCGAATACCTTAAAGCACTGAATGGTCATCATGATGATAACGAAAAACGTGGTTGGCTTTAACATGGGAATGGTGATATAGCGGAATTTCTTGAAGCCCGTGGCGCCGTCGATGCTGGCAGCCTCGTACAAATCCTGGGAAATACCCTGGAGAGCCGCCAGATACACCACCATGTAATACCCCATATACTTCCACACGCTGACAATGATAATAACGGTCATGGCCCAGTCCGTGGATGCGCACCACTTGGGCGGATTGGCAATGCCGATGAATTTGAGGAATTCATTGACAGGGCCGAATTCCGGCTGGAACAGCATGTTCCACACTGCGCCCACCGCTACCAGGGAGGCCACATAGGGGAAGAAAAACGCAGTCCTGTACACCACAATGCCCTTTATCTTGGAATTTAACAGCACAGCGATGAGAAGGGCCGCCACCATGGTAAGAGGCACGGTAAACACCGCGTAATACAGGGTGTTTGTGACAGAAATCCGAAAGCCGCTGTCATGAAACAGCTTCGCGAAATTTTTAAGCCCCACAAACTCCATAGGTGTGCTGGATCCGTCCCATTTCATCACACATAAGACAAATGTCAATATTACCGGAACAAAGATAAATATAAAATATCCGATAAAATTAGGAAGGATAAAAGAGTAACCGATGGCGTTCCTCTTCCATTTTTTTTTCTGTTTTCCTGTCATTTTAATCACCATTTTCCTTATTTTAAGGCGCAAAAAGAGCGCCCAACCCTCGCTGTTACGTTAATCAGACGCTCTTTGCTTGTTATCCTAATACTCTTACTGCATCACAATCCTGTTTCTGCCATTAGTCTTCTCTGGCTTCCTGTGCCCTCTGGTTCATATTGGCGATGCCTGTGTCCACATCCTCCTCGCCAATCATAATCAGGTCATGCTCTTCCTCCAGCACCTTTCTCACAGCTGCCATCTTGGCATCCAGCGGACGGTCCAGTACCCAGCTGGTGGTCTTAAGCGCGTCCTGTCCATCCTCAGGGAATCCGGGGATTGCTGCCAGCTTGTCACTGATGGCCTGGGACTCTGCTGCCGGGAAGATTCCGTTGTCAGCCAGTACCTGGGCGCCCTCTTCGCCGGTCACGAACTTCACATACTCCCATGCCAGATCCGGCACATCGGACTTTGCATTGATGGCAACCGGTGTGGTGGAACCAACCGTAGCGCCTGCCTTTGTATCAGCCGGGTGAGGAATGGCGGTCACGCCCCAGTTAAAGTCAAACTTGCCCGCGTCCTTATCCTGTGTCAGGGTTCCGATGAACCATGAACCCATGGGAATCATGGCGCACTGCTGCTGCTCAAATACGCTGATATAATGGATGCTGCCTGTCTTTAAGTTGGCATAGCTCTGTACCACGCCCTCGTCCTGCATCCTTAATGCCTGCTCATAATATGGCTTTAAGAAGCTGTAATCCTCGCTCATAAGGGTGTTCTTGCCATCCTGTACGGCCCAGTTGGACACCAGCGCCTGCCAGGTATGGTTGTGTGTTCCGTATACCTTTGCGCTGCCCTCGCCGCTTGTCATCTTCTTAGCCAGCTCCTCATACTCATCCCATGTCATGTCTGCGGAAGGATAAGGAACCCCTGCCTTGTCAAATAAATCCTTGTTAAAGTAGAGCATATACCAGTCCTTACGGAAAGGAAGGGTGTAGCTGCTGCCATCCATCTTTAACTGGTCGGCAACACCGTTGTACATGGTCAGGTCGATTCCGTCCTTTGCAATATACTCATCCAGGTTCAGAATCTGTCCCTTGTCCTTCATGGTAACCTGGTTCTCTGTATCCTTTATGAAAATCACGTCCGGGTCAGCATCGCCGCCTGCCAGCATGACAGTCACCTTGTTTGCGTACTCATCAGAAGGGGCGTCAATATACTCCACTTCCACATCCGGATATTTTTCCATGAATGCCTTTGTCACGGAAGTAAACTGAGGTGTAGCGTCGTTGTCCCACACAGATACGGTCAGTTTCTGCTTTTCCCCTGAGGCAGCCCCTTTCTCTGTCTCCTTGCTGTCAGCCTCGCCGCCTGCTGCTTCGCTGCCTGCCGCCGTGCTCTCAGGTGCCGCTGAGCCCTTGTCTGAGGATGAACTGCCGCAGCCCGCTGCCATGGTTGCCGCCATGGCGGTCACCAGAGCCAATGCCACTGTTTTCTTTAATCTCATAATAAAACCCTCCTTAAAATTTGCATTTCAAATTCTGATATAACTATACCAGAACCGATTCCCAAACCGAATCGACCCAAATCATACTTTTTGTAAAATTTTCAGATGGGTTTTATTGTTTTATATAAAATTTTCATGTTTTTATAATTTTTTCTGCTTCAGGCACTGGGCCTCATATTCTTTCGGCGACATGCCCGTAACCTTCTTAAACACCTTGCTGAAATAAAAAGGCGTATCAAAGCCCAGCAAATCCGATACCTCGTACATCATATACTGATGGCTGGCTATCAGCTCCTTTGCCTTCTCAATCTTGATGGCGGACACATAGTTTGTAAAGGATTCACCGGACTGCTTCTTAAAGGCAGTGCTCAGATAACCCTGGCTTATATTCAGCGCCTCGGCTGCCTGTCCCAGGGTAATGCGCTCCTTATAATGCTCCATCACATACTCCCTGACCATCTCCGCAATCTTATCCACCCTGGTATCCCTGCGCCGCTCCAGAATCCGCGAAACCGCCTCCTTAAACCAGTTAATCCACTGTATGATCTGCCCCAGGGTCCCCAGCCGTCCCAGCTTTTCCATAATATTGACCTCATAGGGAAAATCCGGCTCCTCCCCGTCCTCAAAGAAGGAGGACAGGAAAAAATACAGATTGGCGCAGGCATTGACCGCCTGCTGCCTGGAAGGATTATGCTCCCTTAGCAGACATGCCACCTGGTCCAGTATCTCCTCCAGGCGTCCGCTGTCATTTAAAGCCACTGCCTGGGACAGATCCTTTTTCAGGAATCCGATGTGGAAGCTTCCCGTATGCCTGGCGCTGGTCTCGCATTCCTCGGAATAGAATACCACCGGGTCCAGGGAGTGATAAAAATAATGGTTGGTGGCGCTCATGGCCTCGTACAGAAGGGCTCCGAACTCTCCCAGGCTCTCCTTCCTGCTGCTGACAGCCACGGACACAGACACTTCAAAATAATCCTTAACCACGGATATGATTTTCTCCCCAAGGCTGCGTATCTGTTCCCTGTAGTCCTCTATTCCATCTGTGGACATCACTAACACCAGACTGTTCAGTTCCCGGCGCACCAGGCAGCTGTGGTCAAAATACCCCTTCACCATCTGTTCGATGATATTTTCCGCAAAGGAAATGACCTTTTTCTGATCCTCCCTTGTAAAATCAGAGGAGAATCCTTCATATCCGTAGTTAAAGCTGATAATGGCCAGCACCGGCCGCCTCAGACACGAATCGTACCCCTCCCCCTGATTTTGTGCGCTGGCTTCACCTGCATTACCGGAGCTGGCTCCTCCGCTAAATGTTCCTCCATCTGTCAGAAGCTTTTCGATGTATCCCCTGACAGCCTCTTCCCTGGAAACAGTCACAGCTGTACCCGCCGCCTCTGCCTTGCGTTTCATCTCCCGCCGTTCCATGGCAAGCCTTAAGCTGTCCGCCAGCTTTTCCTCTGTCAGCTCCATCTTTACCAGATACTCCACGGCACCCAGGGACAATGCCTGTCTGGCCAGGCTGAATTCCTCCAGATTGGTCAGCAGGATAAAAATCACATCATCCCATCCCCGTTCCTTCACAGCCTTCATAAACCCGATTCCGTCCATTCCAGGCATCTTGATATCCGTTATCACAATATCAGGCTTCTGTTCCTCCATAAGCTTTAGAGCCTGCTGGCCGTTTGCGGCCTTCCCGGAAATCTCACATCCATACTCTTTCCAATCAAGAAGGGATGCGATACCCGCCAGAATCAACGGCTCATCATCCACTATCATCACACGATACATCTGTCTCTTCCCCTTACCTGTTTTATCTGGATTCACCTTCGCATTCATATTCAAGCGGCATTTTTATGGTGATTTCTGTAAATTCCCCTTCCTGGCTCTCTATGGTAAGGCCGTATTCCTCTCCATAGTTAAGCTTGATACGCCGGTCCACATTGGGAAGGCCGATTCCGCTCATGGAGCTGCCCTTTACCTTTTCCGTATGGTTCAGAATCGAGGCCATCTTTTCCCGCGCAATTCCCACGCCGTTATCCCTCACCTTGATGATGAACACATCCCCTTCCCTGTAAGCATGGATTAAGATGGTGCCGTGCTTTCCTCCCGGTTCAATTCCATTGAAAATAGCATTCTCCACCAGGGGCTGAAGGGTAAGCTTGATAACCAGAGCCTCATAAAGCTCCGGCTCATCCACCCGGACCTCCAGGTCGAAGAGCTCCACATACTTCACCTTTTCGATGGTGACATAATCCCCAAGGAAATCCAGTTCCTTCTGCAGGGTCACCTTTTCATTGAATCCCTTGGCCATATTCTTAAGCAGGCCGGACAGGGCCGTAACCATCTTGACAATCCCGCTGTTCTTCTGTATGACGGCAATCCACCGTATGGAATCCAGGGTATTGTAGAGAAAATGGGGATTAATTTGGGCCTGAAGCATTTTCAGCTCCAAATCCCCCTTCTCCTTCTCATGTTCCAGCCGCTCCGCCATCAGGGTATCAATCCGCTCCGACATGTCATTTACAACCTTGCCCACGGTGCCGATTTCATCCTCCCCCTCTATGTCCGGGTCCCTGGTGAAATTTCCCGCAGCCACATGGCCGATGTGCCTGACCAGCCGGTCAATGGGCTTCTTAATCTGATTGGTAATCAGCACCGACAGAATAAATCCGAAAATCAGGCAGGCCGCAAACATGATGATGACGGTCTGGATAATCATGAACCTGTCATTGCTGAGACTGTCCAGGGTAATGGTCTCATAGACCATGACGCCGCTGCGGTCATATTGTTCAAAGGCCACCAGGCTGTTCCTGCCGTGAATCTTCATCTCCAGCAGCCCCTTGTCCTGCCCCGACTGCTGCAGCTGCCTGATTACCCTGTCATTTTCCTCCCGATGGTCCTCCGGTTCATAGAGGGAGGCAATGCGTTTTCCCTCACTGGTCACCACCACGGCCTCCTGGCCTCCCGAGGTATCCTTAAGCACATCCTGAAACAGATCCGTGGACAGGCAGAGCACCACCCATCCTCCCGGAACCGCCCTGCTTCCGGTCAGTGTCCTGGCAATGGGCAGGACCTGTCCTTCATGCTGGAAAAAGGGAGAGTCCACCAAATCCAGCTCATAGCTGTCCATGGTCTTATCCAGCTCCCGGTCCAGCCATCCCCCATCCAGAATCCCCTTCGCATCATCCGTGCTTCCAAAGGAAGAACCGGTCTGCACCATCCCTCCCCGGTCATCAAACACGGACAGCTTCACAATATAATCCCCATACTCCGAAATAGCGCAGTAATCCTTGATAAGCTCCGCGTAATCCAGCCCCTTCTTCCTGGCCCCGGGCGTAAGTCCCCGCCCGATTTCCCCCAGGTTAAAGGTCTTTCTCTCCGTACAGTTGAGGACAATGTTAATCATTTCCTCGTAGGCCAGCTGATACCGGTAGGATATACTCTCCACATGATGCTGCAGCGAGTTCTTGGCCACCTCCAGCGTTTTCCTGCTGGCCGTAATATAGGTACAAACACTGACAAATATGGCTATAACCCAGATAATAAAAAAGTTATACCGGATCAGCCGGGACCGCAGCGTCTTCCCCCAAATCAGCTCTCTCATAATACCTCCCGTAAAATCACCCAATGACTCTATTATAAACCATCCGGCTGCCGGGCACAATCCGCTGCGGCTATATTTCGCCTCAAAGCCGTCTGGACAGCTTCGGATACCCCCATTCCGCCCCCGCCTGATAACCAGGCCAGATACAGTAAAACTCCTGCAGACAAAAAACAGCCTGCTGCGTCAAAGGCTCCGGACAGAGCCAATCTGACGCATCAGGCTGTTTGGTTTTAAGAACATTTGGTTTTCAGAAATCACTTATCTTGCCATGATTTATACATCCTGTCCCCTGCGAATCACAAATCCATACTCAATATCCTCATCTGCCGGCACATGGTAAGCCGGTTCCACATCCGATCCCCAGCTGTCAATACCGCCCACGCCACGCATGGCGCCCAGGATGGATACCACGGTCCGGCGCGGAGCGGGAAGCTCTTCCCGGTGAAGGGCGCTCTCCAGTTCCTGGGGCGTATATGGGATGGCTGAAAAATAAAATGGCTTTTCTTCCATGGAAATCTCCAGACAGCGGCTTCTTTGGCCTGCCGCGCCGGATTCACCTGCAAACGCCGTGCCTGCTCCGTCCGCCGGCCCATACAATTTAACCCAGTGTGTATCCGCATGGCAGCCATACTCCTGAGGCACCAGATAATCAAAAAGAGTGCTGGAAAAGGAAAAAAGCAATAAACAGGCCGTAAGGGCACTTTAAAGTACCCTGGTGAAAAAAATGTGCCTTCTTGTGCTTTTCAGGCAATCCTCTTATACTTGCAGTGTAAAGAAAACACAAACAGCATCTATTCACACAGCACTCATTAAAGAAGGGAAGAAGAAAATGCACAATTTTCAGTATTACACACCTACAAAAGTGGTTTTTGGAAAGGACACGGAAAAACAGACCGGATCTCTTGTAAAGGAGCAGGGAGGCAAAAAGGTCCTGATCCACTACGGAGGCGGAAGCGTGATACGTTCCGGTCTTCTTGACAGGGTTAAGGCTTCACTGGCGGCCGAACACATGGATTTTGTGGAATTGGGAGGCGCTGTGCCCAATCCCAGGCTGGGTCTGGTCTATGAAGGCATTGAATTATGTAAAAAAGAGGGCGTTGATTTCATCCTGGCCGTTGGAGGCGGAAGCGCCATCGACTCCGCAAAGGCAATCGGTTATGGAGCGGTGAATGAGGGCGATGTATGGGATTTTTATGACTATAAGCGCCAGCCGTCCCACTGCCTCCCCATCGGCGTTGTCCTGACCATTGCCGCCACCGGCAGCGAGATGAGCGATTCCTCTGTCATCACCAAAGAAGACGGATGGATCAAACGCGGCTACAGCAATGACCTCAGCCGCCCCAGATTTGCAGTCATGAACCCGGATCTCACAAAAACACTTCCTGATTACCAGACAGCCTGCGGGTGTACGGATATCCTCATGCACACCATGGAGCGGTACTTCACAAACGGCGGCAACATGGAAATAACGGACAGTATGGCGGAAGCACTGATGCGCACCGTCATTAAAAATGCAAAAATCCTTGCAGAGGATCCCCTTAACTACGATGCCCGCGCAGAAATTTTATGGGCCGGCAGCCTTTCCCACAATGGACTTACCGGCTGCGGAAATGCCGGGGGTGACTTTGCCTCCCATGCATTGGAGCATGAAATCGGCGGACTGTTTGATGTTGCCCATGGAGCCGGACTGGCTGCAATCTGGGGAAGCTGGGCAAGATATGTCTATAAAAACTGCCTGCCCCGGTTCCACCGCTTTGCCGTCAATGTAATGGGAATTGAGGACCTCGGCGCACCTGATGATACAGCCCTTAAGGGCATCTGCGCAATGGAGGACTTCTACCGCGCCATCCATATGCCCACCTCCTTGCAGGAGCTGGGAATCGCGCCCACGGACGGGGATTTAAAGACAATGGCCCGCAAATGCGCGGTGGCGTCCGGCGGGCAGAAAGGCTCTGCCATGGTTCTTCATGAAGATGATATGCTGGCAATATACAGAATGGCGGACCATGGTTCTGAAAAGGCTGCCGCACATTAGGACAGGAAGGAGTATCCTATGCACTATGTACAATTGAACCAGGGGAATAAAATTCCCCAGTTAGGCCTGGGTGTCTATCAAACCGCAGACGGACAGCAGACCATGGACGCTGTTTGCTGGGCGCTGGAGGCCGGATACAGGCACATCGACACTGCAAAGATATATGGAAATGAAAAAAGCGTGGGAGACGCAATTCGTGAAAGCAAAATTCCCCGCCAGCAGATTTTCCTTACCACAAAGCTGTGGAATGATGATATACGGGCCGGACGGACAGAGGAAGCATTTAATGAAAGCCTGGCCGCCCTTCAGACAGATTACATCGACCTTTACCTGATTCATTGGCCTGCAGAGGGTTTCACCGAGGCCTGGACTGCCATGGAGAAGCTCTATAAACAAGGCAGAATAAGGGCCATTGGGGTCAGCAATTTCCACAAATGCCATTTGGATGAACTGGAGAAGAGGGCAGACATCATGCCTGCCGTCAATCAGGTGGAATCCCATCCCTACTTTAATAATAATGAACTGATTGATTATTGTTTCAGCCGCGATATTGCCGTGGAAGTATGGAGTCCCCTGGGGGGAACCGGCGGAAATTTGCTTCAGGATGAAACACTGGTCCGGTTGGCACAAAAATACGGCAGGACACCGGCCCAGATTGTCCTGCGCTGGGATATCCAGAGAAATGTGGTAGTCATTCCCAAATCCACACACCGGGAGCGGATTGTCTCCAACCAGGCTATTTTCGATTTTGAATTATCCGACCAGGACATGGAAGCAGTCACCCGCTTAAACCGCGAAGCAAGGGTTGGGGCGGATCCGGAGCATTTTAATTTCTAGTACCATCGAAAACAGGCCCCTGGCCTAACAATTCACAAGCAAAAAAAAGGGGGGCAACCCGTCCGCAGGTTTCTCCCCCTATTGCTGCTTATCACGTTCCCTCTCGCCCTTTCCTCTCCTTTCCTCCCCGTTCTTCCCCCTTTCTTCCATTTCTTTCCCATGCTCTCCCTTCCGCTTTCTGCCCGCCTTCATTTCAGGCGCATTCATCTTACAGACAAGTATAGTGCAGACAGGCAAAAAATCTGATATAATAAACACAGTTCCTTAAAACACTTAAAGGAGGCGTCACGAATGCCAGACATAAAAATTGTTTCCAGCGAAATAGAGGTGACTCTCAAGGTCATCGGCGGGAAATGGAAGCCGCTGATTCTGCACTACCTGCAGTACGGGGGTGTAAAACGTTATAATGAAATCCTGCGTTATCTGGGAACCGCCCCCAAAAAGACGCTGACCGCGCAGCTGAGAGAATTAGAGGAGGATGGAATTATTGACCGGACAGTCATTCCCACGCTTCCTGTCCAGGTTGAATATTCCATAACAGAACACGGAAAGACACTTTTTCCGATTCTCAGCCTCATGTGTGACTGGGGATATAAAAATATGGGGGACCGCTACCAGCTGACGCATCCCACCTGCGGTTGTGAGGATGAGGAATAATAGAGGCCATACCTTTCAAAACTTCAACAATATTCCAAAAGGACGGTATATCATGAGCTCTAATGAATCAGAAAACGAACGGTACGAAATGCTGGTGAACGGGGACATACACAAGGTTATCCCGCGGCTTGCCGTCCCCACCATCATCAGCATGATGGTCAGCGCCATCTACAACATGGCAGATACATTTTTTGTGAGCCAGCTTGGCACCAGCGCCTCCGGCGCTGTGGGCATCATATTCTCAGCCATGGCCATCATCCAGGCCCTGTCCTTTACCATCGGCATGGGCAGCGGCAACTACATGGCCCGGTGTCTGGGCGCCGGACGCCATGAGGACGGGGAACGCGCTGTCTCTGTCGCGTTTTTCACCGGCTTCCTCCTGGGTACCTGTCTGGGCGTTTTCTGCCTGTTCCACATTGACCAGGTTGTGATGCTTCTGGGCGCCACGGAAACCATCAAGCCCTATGCAGTGGAATATGCCCGCTATATTTTCCTGGCCACGCCTTTTATGATGTGTTCCTTTATCATGAACAACCTGCTGCGGCTCCAGGGCCTGGCTGCCTTTGCCATGGTGGGAATCACCGCCGGCGGCATCCTTAACATTGCCCTGGACCCCATCTTCATCTTCGGCCTTGGTCTGGGCACATCCGGGGCTGCCATTGCCACCGGCCTGTCCCAGTTTATCAGTTTCTGCATTCTCCTCGCCCAGTGCAACCTGCGCAGGGAGTGTATCCATATCCGCATCGGCAATTTCCGTCCCTCCCTTTTCCTTTACGGCAAGATCTTAAGCGGAGGCCTTCCCTCCCTGACCCGCCAGGGTATGGCCAGCATAGCGACTATTGTGTTAAATACCACGGCCCACCCATTTGGCGACGCGGCCATCGCAGCCATGGCCATTGTGAACCGCCTGATCTACTTCGTCAACTCAGCCGTCATCGGCTTCGGCCAGGGGTTCCAGCCCGTGTGCGGATTTTCCTACGGCGCCAGAAAATACAGCCGGGTCCGCCAGGCCTACTGGTTCTGCGTGAAATTTACCACCTGCATACTGGTTGTGGTGTGCGCAGGCGGCTTCCTGGTCTCCGGTCATGTAATCAGCCTGTTCCGGAAAAACGATCCTGAAGTCATTGCCATCGGCACGCTGGCCCTGCGCCTGCAGATAGCCACCATGTGGATGAACGGATTTCTGACCATGAGCAACATGATGTCCCAGTCCATCGGCTACGGATTCCGCGCCACCCTTCTGGCTATCTCACGCCAGGGTCTGTTCCTCATTCCGGTGCTTCTCATCGCCGCCCATTTCCTGGGCCTTTTGGGCATCCAGCTGGCCCAGCCCGTTGCCGACATCGCAACTCTGGTTCTCACCTTAGTCATAATCCGGGGCATATTCAGGGAATTTAACAAGTTAGAGGGCCTCTAAATCGCCGTCCAATGTGTTCTACATCCTGGAATTTATCATATATTTTTAATAATTCCCATCTCCAGGAGCGTTTATGAATCACTCATTGACCGCATCCTCCCCTGTCTCCAAGCGCTTGTCACCCAGGAAAATGGCCTTCATCACCGGGACCCTACTCCTGACCTCCACCGGGTTCATATGCAGGATACTGGGATTCTTCTACCGAATCTTCATGTCCAGGACCATCGGCGCCGAGGGACTGGGGATTTACAATATGGTGCACCCCATATTCAGTATCTGTTTCGCTGTCTGCGCAGGCTCCATCCAGACCGCCCTGTCGCAGTACGTGGCTGCCAACCAGACCAGGGGCAGGGCCGTATTCAGGACGGGTCTGGTCATTGCCATGGGCATGTCCTTTCTCCTGGCCTGGGTCATCTATGGAAATGCCGGTTTCCTGGCAGAAAAGCTTCTGCTGGAACCAAGATGCGCCCCCTACCTGCCGGTGATGGCAGTGTCTGTTCCCTTTGCAGCCCTCCACGCCTGTATCAACGGTTACTACTACGGCATGCAGAAAGCCCGTGTCCCCGCCTTTTCCCAGGTGGCGGAGCAGGTCATACGCATGGGCGCCGTGTTCCTCATCGCCAGCATCTGGCTGGAATCCGGACGCCAGATTACGGTAAGCCTGGCTGTATACGGACACCTGATTGGTGAGATGGCATCTGCCGTGTTCACTGTGTTCTGCCTTGGCTTCTTCCCGCCCTGCAAAGACGGGGATTCCCGCCGCGCTCCGGCCATCCCCCTTTCCTTTGGCGCCACTGCGGCCCCCCTTATGGCTCTGGCCCTTCCCCTTATGGGAAACCGTCTGATATTAAATGTCCTGGGAAGCGCGGAAGCCATATGGATCCCCAACAGGCTGATGAGCTCCGGCCTCACAAACTCAGAGGCCCTGTCCGTATACGGCGTGCTGACCAGCATGGCCCTGCCCTTCATCCTGTTTCCCTCTGCCATCACCAACTCCATGGCCGTGCTCCTGCTGCCCACGGTGGCCGAAGCCCAGGCCGACGGCAACGAGGCCCGTATTTCCTCCATGATATCCATGTCCCTGCGCTACAGCTGCTATATGGGTGTGCTGTGCATCGGCATATTTACCATCTTTGGGAACCAGCTGGGCGTCAGCGTATTCCACGATCAGAATGCAGGTACATATATCACCATCCTGTCATGGCTGTGCCCCTTTATGTACCTGGCCACTACCATGGGAAGCATCTTAAACGGTCTTGGCAGGACTTCATCCACCTTTTTCCAGAATGTGTTTGCCATGGTCATACGGCTGGCGTTTGTACTCTTTGCCATTCCCAGATACGGTATCCTGGGATACCTGTGGGGCATGCTGGTCAGTGAACTGGCCCTGGCCCTCATGAGCTTCCTGGCGGTAAAGCGACTGGTACCCTTTTGCTGGGATACCGTCAACATGATAGTTAAACCCGTGCTCCTTTTACTGATTTCCATCGGCATGTACCTGGCATTTTCCCAGTCCTGCTTCTGGCTTAAGGAGCTTCCCCTCTTTATCATGACAGCCGTGCAGATTCTGTTCCTGAGCTTCAGCTACATGGGACTTCTGCTCCTGTTCCACAAAAAGCGGCCCCTGCCTTAAACAGGGACCGCTCTTTTCTTGCTTTGCCGCCCATATATTAACGGAAGCGTACTTACGTGTTATATTTTTCCACATAATAGCTGAGGATGTCCGTCAATATATAGGATTCATATATCTCGAATACAGTTTCATTATCATGGTACAGGCAAAATGAGGCAGCGTTGATTCTGAGCAAGGGCTGGTTCTGCTCTGTCTCCAGATATCCGTAGATTTCACTGCTTCCCACTGTTGCGTTTAAAATCTGGCGCGCCTTTGTGAAGGAGAGCTGGTAAAAGGATTTAAGCACTTCATACAGGGAGTTGCGGTTGAAATCAAATAACTCCAGCTTGGGAAACAGCTTCCTGGGGAGGATAGAGGTATTGATACAGTAGGGCCTTCCGTCCGCATAATAAATGCTCTTGATGACATAGACCTCCTCCCCTTCCTCCAGCCCCATCCTTCGCCTTATATCCGCGTCTGCTTCCTCCACCTTCAGTGACAGCAGCTTTTTGGACGGCGTCTTTCCCTGATGGAGAATGGCCTCGGTAAAGCTGTAGATACGCGACAGCCCCTCCGATCCATGGTCCCTGACAAAGCTTCCTTTTCCCTTGATTCGGTAGAGCAGCCCCTCATGAACCAGCTCATCTATGGCCTTCCTGACTGTAATCCTGCTTACCCCATAGGATGCGCACAGTTCATTTTCCGACGGAATGACCTGGTTGGGCCTGTATTCCATGCTTTCTATTTTATGTATGATATCCTGCCTGATCTGCTCATATTTGGCTAATTTCTCTCTCATAATAACCTCAATCCGCTCTCTTTTTGTTTTTATCATTATATACTGAGAGCGACATTCTTTCAACTTATTGGAGAGAGAAAAGGGTTCATTCCGCTGTTTTCTGCGATATTTTTCTCCAGTTCATGTATCCGTAGAGGGAATTCAGCAGATTCACTGTTTTCATTACAATGATAAGCAGGGCCGTGGTGTCCCCTGATACAAACACCATAATCCACATGATAATGGACAGGGCGTTTACAATAACCCACATAAGCCACTGTTCGGAATAACGCAGCAGATAGAGCATACTGGCTATAACGGAGACCACTGTGGTCAGTGAATCCATGAATGCAAAGGAACCGCCCATGTATTTTAACAATTCTGAATATCCCCATACTCCCACGGCTGTGGCTATGGCTACCCCTGCCACAAGCTTAAGCGTCATGGTACGGAATCTGACCTCGCCGTCGCTGGTTGCGTTCTTCTTCCACAGATAGATGGCCGTGGCGCTGACCGGAATGCTGTAGAGCACATTGTACATGACCTCGCCGTACAGCGGGATTCCCAGACACTGGTACGCGTACATGGCGCTGTTGATGATGGCAAAATAAAGTCCTGCCACCTTGCCCTTTGCTCCCAGCACCAGGTTCAGGCTGCCTGTAAGGCTTAAAACAAGCATGAACGGCGTATCCCCGTTGATAAACCATATGACAGTCATCAGGGAACACACAAAAATCAGCCAGACCTTCTCAAATATACTCCAATCACGAAAGAACTCTTTTATCTTATTCATTTAAACTACCCCTCCACATTCGTATGTTTACTGCACCCGTTCAGGATATACGGCGCAAAATCCTGCTGTTCAAACATTTCCCCGGTCATCACCGGCCCCTGGATGCTAACGATTGCCGAGGCCACCCGGTTGGCAAGCCTCACGCATTGTTCCGTATCCAGCCCTTTGGAGTACCCGGCAATCATAGCAGCCACATGGCTGTCGCCTGCCCCTATGGTATCCTTTACCTGTGTTTTATAAGCAGGGACCTGCCTCATCACGCTGCCGTCATAATACATGGTGCCGGAAGCTCCCATGGTGACCACCACAAGGTTATGATTCAGGCCGTACAGGTACCTCAGGCAGTCCTCCACAGACGGCTGCTTTGCGTAATCAAAGGCTTCCTTTTCATTGAGATGGAGAATGGGACCCACTGAAAGGATGCGCTCCATCACAGCCTGGTCAATGTCGGTTATGACCGGTCCCGGAGCAAAGAAAACGCGTTTTTCCTTCATCCTGTCCTTCGCGCCCGCCATCCAATCGGAAATGACCCCGCCGCTGGTACCGCACACCTGGTATCCGGCCACATAGATGCTGTCGTAGGCATCCTGGGACAGCTGTTCAAACCAGGAAGGCCTGAAGCGCCCTTCCGCGCCCTTGACCGTGATAAATGTGCGCTCTCCATCCTCCTCCACCAGGCACAGGCAGTAACCGTTGTCCGACTCCTCTTCCCTGATAAGGATTTGGTATCCCAGCTTTTCCAAATCGCCTGCGATCATATCCCCGTACATGCCCCTTCCCACAGGCACGAAAAGGTCGTGGTCCACGCCAAAGCCCCGCAGCGTACCTGCCACGTTGTAAGCACATCCTCCCACCGCGGACACGGTTTCGCTGCACAGGATATCCTCTCCGCTTTTAGGCAGACGCTTTATTTTCATGATAATATCAATGATGGCCGCACCTATTACAAGGGTTTTCATGCAAATCTCTCCCTTCCCTTTTCCAGTATACGGATGTAATGGTCAAAGTCCGCATCATTCTGCTGCCTCAGGGTCCGGATGTATTCCGGTTTTATCCTTCCCATCCCTGTAAATGCCCCGCAGACAGCAGTGGCCATGGCTCCGATGGTGTCTGTGTCACCTGCCATGTTGGCACAGAGCAGGCAGGACAGGTTTGGATCCTGGGCATAGTATGCCACGGAGAGGGCGGCAGGGACAGACTCAATAATACCTACCCCTGTGCCCACCACATCGTAGAGCTTATGGATAAATCCCTCATCATCCCCCTTATAGGATTCGGCGATGTCCAGACCAATCCTTAAGCGCTCTCCCAGCCTTGGACTGAAGGTCTCGCAGCCCATGCCGTAACCAATCTCCTCAATCCCAAACACATCCTCCATTACTTTCTCAAAGTCATCCTTCACAATAGCCGAACTCACAGCCTCGGCAATCATGGCAGCCCCGGCTATGGTCACATCACTGGTGTGTGTGGCTCTTGACACCAGGTAGACATATCTGGCAATGTCCTTCTTTTGTTCCGGCCGGAACAGGCAGCCGATGGGTGCTATCCTCATAGCGCTTCCGTTGGACAGCGCCTTATCCGTAATCCTGGAATCCTGGATGTTATCCCTGAAATTTGCCAGGGCCACCTTGGAGGTGGGACCCAGAATATTGTTTTCAAAGGCATTTTCCTTCTCAGCCCAGGCCAGCATCCTCAGAGCAATGTCTCTGGTGTCCGGTTCATAGTCAGTGGACTCAATGGAGTCCAGAAGAACAAGGGCCTGGCCCGTATCGTCGGTGAACTGGCCCTTCTTATAGTTGAACGCCACATCATTCTCAGCCGGTCCGTCCAAGAATCCCTCAATCCGTCCAAAAAAGGCCTTTACTCTCTTTCTTCCCCACAACTCGGCAGGCATCCCCATGGCATCGCCCAGGGCCATCCCGTAAAGGGCTCCGGCAATTTTGTCTCTCATACTGTTACCTCCTGGCAATTTATTATTACATATTGTTATTACAACTTGTATTGTTATTTGCATTATAATATTATCTGACATTCCTGTCAATATAAAATTACATTTTTATGCACAAAGACATAAAATACCACTGTTTTCTTCGATATATTACCGTTTTTTTATTTAGTTTGTACAGATACAGCAAAACCTGTTCTGTCCTTCCCTGACCGTCTCTGTACAAAAAGGGCGCGCCATGCCGGTTTGTGCCGGTATCCTTAGAGCGTAAATTTTGTCCGCCAGGGCCTGTTTTTTCGGCTTTTTGCCAGCCGGCCCTCTGGTTGACTTTCCCTTGGTTTCGAGATATAGTATTTAAATGGCTATTTTTGAAATACGAAAGGATTGAGATTTATATGGAGAAAAACAAAGAAGCAAAAGAGGTGGACCTGGGCACGGGCAGCGTGGGGAAGCTTCTTTTTCAGTTGGCCCTGCCGGCCATTACAGCCCAAATCATCAACGTTCTGTATAATATGGTGGACCGTATGTATATCGGCCACCTGCCCGGCGAAGGCGCCAACGCGCTTACAGGGGTAGGCGTCACCTTCCCGGTTATCATGGCGATTTCCGCCTTTGCCGCCCTGGTAAGCATGGGCGGCGCTCCCAGGGCATCTATCATGCTGGGCAAGGGCAGGAAGGACGAAGCAGAAAACATCCTGGGCAACTGTACCACTGCCCTTATAACCGTGGCCGTTGTGCTGACTGCCTTCTTCCTTATCTTCGGCCGCCGCATCCTGCTGATGTTCGGAGCCAGCGGCAATACCATAGAGTACGGGTGGGCTTACATGCAGATTTATTCCCTGGGAACCATTTTTGTACAGCTGGCCCTTGGACTCAATGCCTTTATCAATGCCCAGGGATATGCCAAGACAGGTATGTACACCGTGCTCATCGGGGCCATATGCAACATCATCCTGGACCCCATTCTCATGTTTGTGTTTCACATGGGTGTTCGGGGCGCTGCCCTGGCCACCATCATATCCCAGGGAATCTCCGCTGCCTGGGTTGTCCTGTTCCTGATATCGAATAAGAGCTACCTTAAAATACGCACCTGCTTCATGCGGCCCAAAAGGGAAATTCTCATGCCGGCCATTGCGCTGGGCGCAGCCCCTTTTGTCATGCAGTTCACGGAAAGCATCCTGAATATCTGCTTTAATACCTCCCTCTTAAAATACGGGGGAGATGTGGCAGTAGGGGCCATGACCATCATGGGAAGCGTGATGCAGTTCTCCCTCCTGCCCCTTCAGGGACTGACCCAGGGCGCCCAGCCCATTATCAGCTTTAACTACGGCGCCAAAAAGCTTGACCGCGTAAGCAGGACCTTCCGGCTGCTTCTGACCTCATGTATGACCTACTCAACCGTACTTTGGGCTGTGGCCATGTTTGTGCCCATGGTGTATATCCGCATCTTTACCCAGGATGCAGCCCTGACAGCCTTCAGCGAGTGGTCCATCCGCATCTATATGGCCGCGTCCCTGCTCTTTGGAGCCCAGCTGGCATGCCAGCAGACCTTTATCGCCATCGGAGACAGCAAAACCTCCCTGTTCCTGGCTCTGCTGCGGAAGGTCATCCTGCTGATACCGCTGATTTACGTTCTGCCCAACCTCTTTGAAAACAAAGTGTTTGCGGTATTCGTGGCAGAACCCATTGCCGATACCATAGCCGTGTGCACCACGGTAACACTGTTCCTTCTTTCCTTCCGGAAAATGAAACGGGAGCTGGGAGCCAATGCCTGATTGTATCCGCATCTGACGGACAGAGCCGGATATCCTATATCAAAAGACACCCCAAAGCCTTTTTATCAGCTTTGGGGTGTTCCATATCTACACCTGATCGTAAATCGTCTGTAAGAACTTCACATCTTCATGATACCGCTCCCTGCTGGAATTCTCCAACAGCATGGCAATATGGGGCTTCCTCTCCTTTACATGCCTCATAAGGGGTTCATACCGGAAAAGGCCGTCACCCACATGGCGGAACAGCTGTTCCTGGCCGTCAAAGACAAAATCCTTCACATGAAGGGCGCCTATGCGGTCGCCGTAATATGCAAAAGCCCTGTCAATAACCTCTTTCTGTGCCTCCGGCTCCGCCTGTTCGGGGTGGATCAGATTCACGGCGTCCAGTATCACCTCCACATTGGGGGAATCAATGTCCTCCAGGAACCGCTTCATCCGGGCAGGGCTGTACAGCGTGTGGTTAAATACGCCCTCCACACCTACAATAACTCCCAGCTTCTCAGCCGCAGCCACGATCTCCCTCATGCTCCTTAAAAGCAGCTGGTAGGCGTCCTCTGTATAGGATTCCTCTGTGACCCTGAAATCCGGATCCAGGCGTCCTGTCTCGGTTCCCACCATATCAGCCCCTATGATTCTGGCATATTTCATATGTTCGATGAAACGCGCCACCTCCGCCTGGCGTCTGGATTCAATGGGATTGACAGGATTGATATAGCAGCCCAGCACAGCCACATGGATTTGGTTCTTCTCCAGCTCCCGGGCAATGGTCCGGGCAAAACCGGAGCTGTAATGGCCTGCGGTAAAATCATAATCGCTGATGGACTTTCCGAATGCCAGCTGGATTTGACGGATATCATGTTCCCTTACCTGGGCAAACAGCTTCTCCATTTCCATTTTCGGACATAAATCATGGCATCTCATGCCTGTATTCAGTTTCATGGACCCTTCTCCTTTGCAAACGTTTTCAAGTCCTATTTTACCACGGTTATTCCCGGCCTGCCAGTCCTTTCCCGTCTTTTTGATTTTTTTCTTTACCGGCTTTTTCCTTCATATAGGCATCCATGGCATCCGCCACGGTCTTGGAATAGGCCACTGCCTCCACCACGGTCTTGGCTCCCAGAACCACATCGCCGGAGGCAAAGATTCCCTCCACTGTTGTCTCCCCCTGCTCGTCCGTCTGCAGAAGGCCGTTTCTGGTGGCCTTCAGCCCCTCTGTGGTATTGACCAGCTTGCTCTTTGGCCCCTGGCTGATGGAAATAATAACAGAGTCAGCGTAAACCTGCTCTTTTTCCCCGGAATACCCCATCACATTGCCTTCCTCATCATACAGTATCTGCTGAAATACAGGCCCGTTGTCATTGATTTCCACAATATTCCTGCTGAACTCAAATTTAGCTCCGTCCAGCATGGCATACTGCGTCTCATGAAGGCTGGCGTCCGAATGGCTTCCCCTGGCGTAGAGGGTCACATGGTGGGACCCTTTTCGGATGACGGTCCTGGCCACGTCCATGGCGGAATTGCCCACTCCGATGACAGCCACCCTGTCCCCTAAGTCGTAGGCATCCGGATTAGCCAGGTAATCAATGGCAAAATGCACATTTCCCAGGGATTCTCCCTTGATTCCCAGCTTCTTGGGACGCCATACGCCGGTGCCGATAAAGATGCTCTCATATCCGTCCCGGAACAGGTCCTTGATTTCCAGAGCCCCTCCTATGGTGGTATTGGGACGAATCCTGATTCCCATGGACAGAAGCTTTTTCTTATAGCGCTCCAGTATCGCCTTGGGCAGACGGAATTCCGGTATGCCGTACTGCAGTACGCCGCCAATCTTGTCCCTGGAGTCAAAGATGGTTACGCTGTACCCCTTCTTTGTCAGAAGGATGGCGATTGTGATACCCGCAGGCCCCGCCCCGATAACAGCCACCTTTTTCCCGTTCTTTGGCTGGCACTGGACGTCAATACGCTCCAGGCATGTGTCCGATATATAATTCTCTATGCTGCTCACATGAACCGGCTGCCCCTTCCTTCCCAGGACACAGTGGTCCTCGCATTGCCGCTCATGATTGCATACAAGGGAACACACCAGTGACATGGGGTTGTTGGAAAACAGCATGGCCCCTGCCTCCTCCAGTCCCCCCTCTTTCAGGGCCTTAATCATGGCTGGTATGGGGGTGTGGATTGGGCATCCCTGCTGACACATGGGTTTCTTACACTGAAGACAACGGTTGGCTTCGTCGATTACATGAACTGCCATGGCATGATTCCTCCTCTAAACTGCTCTCATCTCATTTTTGCAGCCCCAATCATAGCACAGCCATACAGGGGAATCAACAGAGCCGGTGTACTTTTTGCGAAACAGCCCGTCGCAAAATTAACAGGGCAAACCGGCAATTCTCAGGGGCTGTTCTGACCTGCCCGGACCACCTGACAGCAAAATGTCCCCGGGACAGGTTCATACCTGAATCCCGAGGGCATTTTGCTGTAAACAGAGAGGGACAACCGGTATCTGTCCCTCTCTGCTCTCGTTAAATGCTTCACCCGTTAAATAAATAACTTTTAATCTTCCCGCTACCGCTGTACGGCTGCCCTGCTTCCTCTGACCACCCGGAACACACCGGACATCTCCAGCATCTTGGCCACATTGAAAAAAATAAAGGAATCAATGGGCCATTTCACTATGTTCTGTATGACCCTGGGAGGCAGGAGTATCATGAATGCCTGCCCGTACAGGATGCTGAGACACAGGGTATTGAGAATCACATTGCACACCAGGCAGACCAGAAAATGGGCCGCCAGCACCCTGGTCAGCTTTAATGGTTTCTTATAAAAGAAAAACCCGTAAATCAGGCCAGCCAGCATGGTCACCAGGGTCAGGCCGGGAAAGAAGGCCCCCACCGGCTTGATGAGATACTTGATGATGTCCAGCGCCCCCGCAAACAGACAGCTGACTGCGGGGCCAAACAGATAGGCCACTAATTGGTTGGGTATGCCGGAAAAACCGATTCTCTGGGTGTTCGTCAGTTCGATGCGGAAATTTACCAGGATGATTGCCGCTGCCGCCAGCATGGCGCACACAGTGATGGTCCTGACACTCTTAAGCTCCCGGGACGAGCTGCCGAACAGTTCTGCTAATTTCTTCATGATTCATTACCTCCTTTGCAGATTTCACGGACTACAAACGGAGATATACAATGGCAGGTGCAGGAACCTTTCTTCCTGGCATACAAAAAACGGCCCCGAAAACCCATCCGGTGCACCACTATGCCCGGACATGGCTTCCCTGTGCGAGAACGTGCTGTATCATTGATTTTCACACACGCTTTTGGCCGGCGTAAACCGGCTGCACATAAAACAGGCCGCTCCATCTATCTCTGTTGCAGCGGGATGCGGCATATGTACCGCAGACAGTTTCCCTTTGGGAATCCTCTTTCGTCCAGCTGACAACTCCCTGTCCAGCCGGCACTTAACGCACATATACCTACTCTGCTTCTGTTTTTATTGTACCTTCTACTATACACTATATATGAAGATATGCAAGCACTTTTTTGACATCTTCCTCCGCGTTCTTCCTCCGCGGCTTATTACGGCGCTTCCCAGTAATAGGTCCCGTTCTCCAGGGTACGGATGGCAAAATCCTCATCATACAGGTATTCCAGACAGGAAAAGGTCTTGCTTATGACCATCTTAAGCTTGATGAACTCAGACTGGTCCCTGGGCACATGGTCTATACCGTAAGCCAGACATGCCACCTCCTTGGTGGTCATCCTGTGGTGGCCGTGGTCCAGGATATGCTTGATCAAATCCGTCTTATCCAGATAGGCAAAGACAATCCGGTCCACCACCCGCTTCACATCCCGGATGGGCTCCTTGTGAGCCGGAAGAATCAGGCAGTCCCCATACTGGTGCTTCAGCTTTTCCAGAGAGTCAAAATACCCCTTAAGCAGATGCTCATCGGGATAGGTGGTGCCCACAATGGGCACAATGCCGTCAATGACCTGGTCCGCGCAAAAAAGTATCTTATGGTTCCGGTCGTACAGCCCCATCTGCCCGTAGGTATGTCCCTTAAGCCCCACTGTCTCCAGGTCATAATCCCCATAGCTCAGAATCCGACCCTCACTGACCGGCGTATAGGGATATCCCGGAATCTCGAATTCCCATCCCCTGTTCTCCCGGATCCTTTGGTTTACTTCCATAAACATGTTCCATATCTCCGGCGTCCCATCCTCTGTCACCCCGACGCTTTGCAGCACCTGGGGCTGGTCCTCCGTGGATCCATGGCTGTGGTTATAGTACAGACAGTCATAGCAATGCCTGTCTTCCTGGGGATTCATGAACAGCCTCGCGCCTCTGGCCGCATACTCGCTGGCCAGACCGCAGTGGTCATGATGCTTGTGGGTCAGGAATATATCCAGCCTGTCATAGGTGATTCCCAGTTTTCCCAGCGCCTCTTCCATGACGTGCAGACACGTCCTGCTGCGAAAGCCCGCGTCCACCATCAGGCTTCTCTCCCCATCCTTTCCCGGAATGAGGAATATCTTAATCTCATCAATGCTTTTCTGATTGCTGTGAAGCTCCACTTCAAAAATTCCCGGAGCACGTTCCAACATAACTTCCACCTGTCTTTCATTCTGTCATTCTATAGTCATATCCGTTGTCCGGCCTGCCGCCATGTCATGGTTTCCCTGACATCCGGTCCGTTTTTTTCATCCGCCTTTTCGCTGTTCTCACCACGGACCACGCGATTACGGTTCCCATGACAATTCCCGCCAGCACATCCGTTGGAAAATGTACAAAGAGATACAGCCTGGAAAACGCGGTAAGCACCGCCAGCATCAGGGCCGGAATCCCCCATTTCCTGTTAAAAAGGAAGATGCAGACCGCTCCCTCAAAGCTCACCAGGGAATGCCCCGATGGAAAGGAGAAATCCTTTGGAACAGCGACCAGCAGTTCCACGGAAGGATCCAGCCAGCAGGGACGCTGCCTGGCCGCTATATTTTTAAGCATTACATTGCCCAGGAGAAATCCGGCTGCTATGGATATAAGCATGCATCCGCCTAATATCCTGGTCCTGGGAAATGAAAAAAGCAGGACACCCATAAGGATCCAGAACCATCCGTGGTCGCCCAGAGAGGTAATGAACACCATAAGCCCGTCTACCAAAGGCGTGCGAAGTTCCTGCAGTGTATATAAAATCTGGAATTCGATAACGTCCACCTCATTTCCAGGTTAATATCCCCTGTTCATACCATTATATCCCACACAGTATTATTTTGCAATCTGTTAATATTTTAACAAAAAATGCGATTTTAGTCAAAAACCTTGCATTTTTATAAATATGTGATAAAATCCCTAACAAAATAAAGGCTCCGGAGCGTATAAATTCCGATACATTCCTCAGCCCCATAAAGGGAGAATATGAGTATGGCAAAATCAAGTGTGAAAGAATTCCTGAAACGGAAAAATGTAAACATCACGGTGCAGACCTATCTGATTGACGCCCTGGGAGCCATGGCCTTCGGCCTGTTTGCTTCCCTTCTCATCGGCACCATCTTCGGTACCCTGGGCCAGCAGTTCCAGATAGAAATTTTCAATGTCATTGCCGACTATGCCAAAAGCGCTACCGGCGCAGCCCTGGGCATCGCCATTGCCCACGCCTTAAAGGCGCCTCAGCTTGTTCTGTTTTCCGCTGCCACGGTGGGCATCGCGGGCAATGCCCTGGGAGGTCCTGTGGGCGCCCTGGTCGCCACCATTGTGGCGGCTGAACTGGGCAAGATTGTATCCAAGGAAACACGTCTTGATATCATCGTAACGCCCGGCATCACCATTATCTCCGGTGTGCTGGTGGCCCAGTTCGTAGGACCAGGCGTGGCCGGGTTCATGAACTGGTTCGGAAATCTGGTAAAGACAGCCACGGAAATGCAGCCCTTCATCATGGGGATCCTGGTGTCAGCCCTTATCGGCATTGCCCTGACCCTTCCCATCAGCAGCGCTGCCATCTGCATTGCCCTGTCTCTGGACGGACTGGCCGGAGGCGCTGCCCCAGCCGGCTGCTGCGCCCAGATGATTGGATTTGCCGTTATGAGCTACCGCGAAAATAAAATCGGCGGACTGATGGCCCAGGGCCTGGGCACCAGTATGCTGCAGATGGGCAATATTGTACTCAATCCCCGTATCTGGATACCTCCCACACTGGCATCCATGATTACCGGCCCCATAGCCACCATGGTCTTCCGCCTGGAAAACATCCCGGCCGGGTCCGGCATGGGTACCTGCGGGCTGGTAGGCCCCATCGGCGTATATACGGCCATGGGCGGCGGAACCAGTATGTGGGTGGGCATCCTTCTGGTGTGCTTCCTGCTTCCTGCTGTGCTGACCTTTGTGTTTGGGGAGGTACTGCGCAGGATGGGATGGATAAAGGATGGGGATTTGAAGTTGGATTTGTAAGGTGGAAGGTACGCGGACGGGCGCTGTACGCCCTCCCTCACCCTCCTGCTCCGCCCCCTCTCCTGGCTAAGAGACTGTAATCCCTCGGTAAAATTCCCCAAAACTCCCCGCCCGTCCCCCACACCTTTTCCAGCTTATTCTTTCTCATGTCCGCTGGCGCTTCCACGCTTGCGGGTGGGATTAAATAGGGCTTGGTTTATTTTCATTATATGCTTTTGGGGCAGGTGTAGCGGGGGAGGGTTTGGGTGTGTTTTCCGTATTCGATGGCTTGGCTTGGACAGCGGTTTATGCAGGCCATGCAGTGGGTGCAGTTTTTTCCCCAGACCGGGGTTCCGTTTGTCAGACGGATGTTGTTTAGTGGGCAGATAACGGCGCATTTGCCGCAGGATGTGCAGGCGCTGGTTGCCTGGAACTTTTTGGCGTGGACGAACATTGGGTAAAAGAGGATGTTGACTATGCTGCTGTTGATTTTGTCTTTTCGTGTTATGGGAAGCTGGGGGAATGGCCTGCTGTCCTTGATTTGCCGGGCGGCTTCGTCTATTGCCCTCAGGGAACCGCGGATTATTCCGGCTGCTTCTTCCTGGGTGGGGGTGGCGAACATGGCAATGTAGTTTTCAGGCATGATTATCTGGGCGCAGCCCGCATAGTTGAGGCCTTTTGCGTCGGTTAGCTTTTTTAGGTATCTGCCTGCGTTTCCAATGTTTCCGCCGCAGGTCATTACGAAGTATATGGTCCTGTTTCCGGTTAGTTCTGTTTTTTCCAGCCATTCCTGCAGAATGCGGGGAATTCTCCACGCATAGGTGGGGGCGGCCACAACCCACGGGGTGTCTGAGTGTATGCTTGAAAAGTCGCGGCTGCGTATTTTCTCTCCCAGATTCATGATATTGTCGTCTGTCTCTTCTCTGATTCTTTTCGCGGTGTATTCACTGTTTCCTGTTCCTGAAAAATATAGAATCATGGCTGTTGTCTCCTTCTGCCTTTATGGCTGTGGGCTGATATGCTGTACGCTTGTGCGGATAAGGCTGGTTAAACGGGCTGTCTCTTTCTGTTGGGTTTCGTCTGCGCTTACATCGTGGTTGTTAGTTCATTAACCATTATAGCGGACAGAGGGCATGAATACAACATTGGTAAAAAAATTCATTACCAGCCATGTTCTTTTGGGGAGAGTATGGAAAAGACGGACTATCGGCATACAGCTGATGGTCCGTCTTTTGCGTCACGGCAGTTTGATTGATTTGGTTGAATCCATGATTCTCTGAAGCTCGGAAAGATCGGTGACCACTCCCTGAAGGTATTCCCTGTCTTCGTAAATCAGATAGTTGGTCTGGTCCATAATCCAGATGTAGCCCCGTGAGCTTTGCATGCGGTAAACCATGATGCCGCAGCTTACCTGGCAGGCCAGGCAGTCTACCTCTCCGGTGACTCTCCGGCGGTCCTCCGGATGTATCATGTTGATAAATTTGTTGTCAAACAGATCCTTTATCTGCTGCCGGCTGTAACCAAATATCTCAAGGAAACGGCTGCTGATATAAGTGAAGTCAAAGTCCTTTGTCCTGGCGCAGCGGTGGTATCCGCCGGGCATGTCGTTGTTGAGAATGTTTAACTCTGCATTTTCCCTGGCCAGAGCGCTGTTGCGCTCCCTTAACAGGCGCTGGGCTTCCATGCTCTCGGAGATGTCCGTGCATGCGCTGATGATGGCCAGACGGCCGTCCTCCGCCTCGATGACACGGCCCTTGTCCAGGGTCCAGAACCAGGTGCCGTCCTTCTTGGGCATGCGGTAGGTGGTGGTGTATTCCAGGCCGGTGTAATATCGCGGGCCTATGTCTGCCGCCACACGCTGCCGGGCATCAGGGTGGATGGTATTGACCACCTTTCCCCGGATTGCCTCTGACAGCTCCTCAAAGGTTTCATAGCCCAGCAGCTTTACCATCTCATGATTGGCAAAATACAGCGGAAATCCTTCCTCGCAGTAGCCTCCTATCATGCCTCCGGGCGTCATCTGGGCAAAGATGGCGGCTGCGGCCCTGCGGTTCTCTTCGGTCAGCGTCATGAAGGACTCGTCCTTTTCTGATATATGTACCGCGGATGACAGGGCGCGCTGGGAGGCCTCCAGCTGCTGCTCCCTTTGCTTTTGCTGGGATATGTCGCTTATGGCCCCGTAGTAAAGCCAGTGGCCGTCCTGCTCCCTGAGGAAGAATACCCTCAGATGCATCCACATGGAGGTGCCGTCCCCCCGCCTGCTGCGCAGTTCCCCCTCCGCCCCCTTTATAGGATTCTGCCTGGCCCGGCTGAATATTTCCATCACCTGGTCCCGGTCATCTTCAAATACGGTGCCCAGAATGGTTTTGCGCACCTCCTCCAGGTCCATGCCTGTGGTCCGGGTGACGGAACAGTACTGCTCATTGACCCGAAGCAGCTCCAGCCTTCCATCGTATAGGTCGTAAAATGCAACAGCGCCCAATATGTTGTTCATCATGGCATCGCTCACCATGTCCCCGTTCATCAGCTCCTGAAGGCGGATTCGCTCAATCTGTCGCGCCTTGATTCCCCTGAAGTCAATGTTGGCCTCATCTGACAGGATCTGCTCAAAAACCTCAATGGGCATGGGATGGTAGAAATAATATCCCTGTCCATAGGTGCAGCCCATATCCTGAAGCAGCTCCATCTGCTCTTTGCTCTCAACCCCCTCTGCAATCATACGGATGCCCACAATATTGGCCATGCGGGTGATTGCCTCCAGGATTCCCATGCCCTTACCCACGCTTTCGTGGTCCATGTCCAGAAATTTCATATCAATTTTCAGGACATCTACATTCACATCTTTAAGCATGTTAAGGGAGGAGTAACCGCTGCCAAAATCATCCATCAGCACGGTAAAGCCCGCGGACCGCAGTTCCTCCACCACGGCTGTTATAACCTTGTACTCCTCCACATAGGCGCTCTCCGTAATTTCGATCTCTATAAGCCTTGGATCCAGGCAGTAACGGCTGATGAGTTCCTGGAATACACGGGTCACGTTCAGGGTATATATGTCTATCCTGGATACGTTGACCGATATGGGGACCGGTTTGCGGCCGCTGTCTATCCATTTCTTTACATTTCTACAGACTTCCTCCCAGACATACAGATCCAGCTTTGTCACCAGACCATTATTCTCCAAAAGCGGGATGAACACCCCCGGAGCTATGAGGCCCCGCTCCGGGTGATTCCAGCGCACCAGAGATTCAAGCCCCACAATCTTTCCTGTCCTCATATTGCACTTGGGCTGGGCATAGAAGGTAATCTCGCCGTTTTCCAGGGCCCGCTGTATCTCAGAGAGAAGCCTGTGGTCCTCCTCCAGCTTCTGCTTCATGCGGCTGTCATACCGGCTGACCCTCTGGGCGTAATTGCCCTTCACAGACGACAGGGCTATAACAGCCAGGTCGTACATATTGCTGACAGCAAGGCCCCCGCCGTCAATGCCATAGATGCCAAAGGCCGGAAGGAATCCGGCTGTACCGCCTTGCTCCTTCATATACCTGGTTATCTCCTCCTGCAGCCTGCGCAGGACAGCAGGCGAATCAGGTAGAAGTATAACGAAATCGTCTCCGCCCATATATCCGGCAAGGCCGCCCTCCTCCGACTGCGTCTTGTTCAGAAGTTCTCCTATCATGGCCAGAAGGCGGTCCCCCGCCTCCTGTCCGTACCAGTCATTAAAAAGCTTGAAATGCTCAATATCAATAGCCATAAGGCAGTAATCTTCAGGATTTTTCACATGTTTAAGAAAGGCAGCCGACTGCCTGAAAAACACCGGCCTCCTGCAAAGTCCGGTAATGGGATCTAATCCCTCCTCTGTCAACTGATTTCCCAGGGCCAAGGATTCTTCCCTGCGTTTCTGTTCGTCGATGTCCTGGATAAAGCACATGACGATGTCCTCGTCCTCAGCGCCGCTTAAAATAGGCACCACAATCTGCGCCACCCAGCACCAGGTTCCATCCACCTTCCGTTTGCGGAACTCACCTTTAAGGATACGGCTTGCGTGCTGGTCCGACAGGCACGATGCAATGCGCCCCGGCTCCCAGAATTCCAAAAAACGCCGGGCGTCCTCCGGGTGAATCATATGTTCCGATACCTCCTGCACCATGGAGCTTAAGGTTCCCTCCGGCGCAGGAATCACATACTTTCCTTCCTGATGGTACAGTATCTTATAATAGTCCCTGGTAAAATTCAACTCAAACAATTCGTCATAGGCAGAAATACTGGTAAGATTGTAAAAGAGATTCTTGTTGCCCTCATTGATTTCCCGCACCAGAATCACCCGGCAGGGCCCCAGGCCCGGCCAGTCCATGTTCCCGGAACTCACCTCCACCCACTGCTGGATCGCTTTATTATAAAACATGACAGCCCCGTCCGAATCCCGATTCAGCGGACAGCCCTGGCAGGGCCGGTCCTCTCCGCACAGCTTCTCATAACAGACGTCACCGCAGCGCACATCCTTAAACCGCCGCTTCAGGGCATCGTTGAAATGCACCAGCCTGTAATCCCTGTCTATGATATAGATGCTTGTCTTCTCACTGCTTCCTTTCGTACTCATGCAAGTACCTCTTTTCCGCACGCAGCTTTTCATTGAAATATATTAATTATAATCTTCTTTACCTGTCCCCGTCAACCTTATCGTAAAATGCCGGATTAAAAATACCGCAATAAAATAAGGAACCAATATCATGGCTCCTCATTTTTCAGGCGGTGGTTTCAAGATGTCTCAGTATATGCCTCTTATATTCCAGAAATTCTTCCGTAAGGCCGAAATCCCTGTCCCTGGGCTTTGTCTCTTTTATGATAAGTTCCTCCGTTATCCTTCCGGGCCTGCCTGTCAGCAGGTAAATCCGGTCGGACAGCAATATGGCCTCGTCAATGTCGTGGGTAATAAACAGGGTGGACAGATGGATTTCGTCCATCACCTTCAGATACCAGTTATGGACGGATTTTTTGGTCAGCATATCCAGTGCGGAAAATGGCTCATCCAACAGGGCCACGCTGCCGGAAAACAGATACGTCCGAAGCAGAGCCGCCCTCTGGCGCATGCCCCCGGACAGCTGGGCCGGATACTTTTTCTGGGTGCCCTCCAGGCCGAACTGCCGGAAATAGGGAAACGCAGCCTCCCGTGCCTCCCTCTTCTTCATTCCTTTTACAATCAGAGGAAGGGCCACATTGTCCTCTATGGTCCGGTAGGGAAGGAGCAGGTCCTTCTGCAGCATATAGCTCACCCGCCCGGGGCATCCGGTTACGTCCTCTCCGTCCAGAAGGACATGCCCTGTGTCCGGCCTTGACAGACCAGCAATAATGTTAAAAAGGGTGGTCTTTCCGCCTCCGCTGATTCCCAGCAGAGACACCAGCTCCCCCTTATTCAGGGTGATGGATATATCCGCCAGCACCGGCTCCCCGTCAAAGGATTTTGAGATTCCCTCTACCTTTAGTTGCTCCATATTCTCCTCCTGGCACAGCACTGCCGTCCCCGGCCTTACGGAAGGTATTCATTGGAACATCCTGTTCCCGCCTCAATGGGCGTTTCCGTAAGCCCTTTTTCATTCAGCCATGCGTAATATGCATCCCAGCGCTCCTGGTCAATATATCCCCATTGGGGCGCATCCGCCTGGTACTTGTCCGCCAGGTATTCCTGGCTGGCTTTTACCAGATCCGGGTCCAGCTCCGGAGCTGCCTTGCACAGGATCTCCCCTGCCTCACGGGGATGTTCTATCGCAAACTCGTATCCCCTGCTGACAGCGTCCAGAAACGCCCTGGCTGTCTCCGGCTCCTCTGCGAGGAATGTATTGTTGGCTATGATAACCGGCGTATAAAAATCAAATACAGGATCCAAGTCCGCAAACGCAAAGTAGTCAGTTTCCAGACCTTCCAGCTCTGTCTTGACTCCTGCCCATGCATAAAAAATCCATATGGCATCCACGGATTTTGTCTTCAGCGCCGTCACCTCGTCCGTCACGGTGCTGGGAATGAGTTCCACCTTATCAAAATCCCCTCCGTCTGCTTCCATCACATCCTTAATGGTTGCCTTTTCCACAGGAAGGTCCCAGGTGGCATACTTTTTCCCCTCCAGTCCCTTTGGGCGGTCCATACCCTCGCCCCTTCTGGATATAATGCCCGATGTATTGTGCTGTATGACGCCTGCCACAGCTGTCACCGGAAGGGGATTATCCCCTGAAAACGCCGGCGCCAGGCTGTCCTGGAAGGACATCGCAAACTGAGCCTTTCCGGAGGCAGCCAGCACCTCTGCCCCGTTTTCCGGCGGCTGCACAATCTCCACCTCCAGGCCGGCATCCTTAAAATAGCCCTTTTCCCGGGCAACATAGATGCCTGTGTGGTTGGTGTTAGGCGTCCAGTCCAGGACAAATGTCAGCTTTCTTACATCCTGTTTCGCCGCCTGGACAGGGGCGGTATTCTCTCCTGAATCCGGAGCCTTGCCGCACCCGGTGAGAAGTACGCCCAGGCACAGGGAGGCCAGCAGCATACTTGCGCACTTATTTTTCATTTTCAATCTCTCCTCTTAATGAAACGCCGGATATCTGTTCCATGTTCTATTTCTGTTTTTGACTGGTTTCCCATGGCATACATTTTTTCTGAAGCAGTTCCACGGCCCACATCAGAATTAAACTGATGGCCGATATCAGGAAAATCACCGCGAACATCTTGTCAAAGGAAAATGCCTTCTTAACCCTTGTCATGTATACGCCCAGTCCGCCAAATCCGCCCAGCCACTCAGAAATCACGGCTCCCACCACTGCATAGGAGGCTGATATCTTGAGACTGGAAAAGAACTGGCCCATGGCACCCGGCAGCTTGATATAGCAAAATATCTGGAACCGGCCCGCTCCCATGGCCTTTAGCAGGTTCACAGCATCCGGGTCCGCTGCCCTGAATCCGGTGAGCAGCCCCACCGTTATGGGGAAAAAAGTGGTAATCACAATGAGTATGACCTTGGGAGTCATTTCATAGCCAAACCACAGTACCAGAAGAGGCGCAATGGCCACAGCCGGCACTGTCTGGGTCAGTACAATGATGGGATAAAATGCCTTGTATGCCTTGTCAAACCGGTCCATCAGCACGGCCGCCCCAAAGCCCGTGGCAATTCCCAAAACAAGTCCCATCCCTGCCTCGGCCAGTGTAATCCTGGCATTCTCCATAAGGGCCGGGAATTCCTTTATAAACGCCTCTGCTACCTGGACCGGTGAAGGCAGCATAAATCCCTCCACCATACCAAGGGATACAGAAAGCTGCCACAGGATAAGGATAGAGAAGATGGCTGAAACAGACCACAGTTTACTGGTGATGCTTGGTGACTTTCTTTTCAATGGTAAGCACATCTCCTTCGGGGTGGTAAGAAACCTTAATGTATGCAGCCACTGAGGGCGCCCCTGCCCTGACCGCAATATGCTGGCACTCTTTTACAATATCCATCAGCTGGTCATAATCCCCTTCAATGGTTGTCTCAAAGGGACCTACATAATAGTTTAACCCCGTACTCTTGATGTAGTCGATGACCTGGTCCACGATACGGATTAATTCTTCGTCATTTGCTGCCTTGGGAAGTGACTGGATTGCTACGCTTGCGTTCATATTATTTCTCCTTTTCTCTTCAAATCATACGGAATAAAAAATCCCGTCCGGATAGTCCGGGCGGGATAAAACTTACAAAAATTCACATCTTCTGCAGGCTTCCTACGCTGGCATTATCCAGATCAGGTATCAGGGTTCAGAACATATTCCATCTCAGCCGGATTCCACTCCAGCACCCCTTTTCATTGTTGGGACAAGTATACTACGGCTCATTTTAAAAGTCAATAGGTACTGCTGCAGCTGTCATGCACACATTTCAGATATCCCGGAATGCCCTGTAACACGCCTGGGTGGCGGAGCGGTCCAAAACCGCGTATACAATGGTGTCAAAGTCACCGGGAAAATACTGCTCCAAAAGCTCCTTCCACCAGCCCGCCACCTTAACCGGATCATTGCGGAACACGCCGCATCCGTAGGCGCCCAGTATCAGGTTTCGGCAGCCCCGGGAGGCAAAGATGGCAAGGGCCAGCTTCATGCGGCGCTTCATGGACTGCTCTGCTAAAGCCCTGTCTTCCCCCTTTAGGATCACCTGCCCCATATTGACAGCCGGAAGGGTGAGCACAGACGCTTCCACAGGTTCCTTAAGCAGGCCAAACCTTCCGTCCCGGAAAAACACCACATCCGGCGAAAATATGGCGTGATCTGTATAAATCATGGTACTGCATGCCCGGTTCATCCTATAATACGTTTCGTGGGCCGTAAGTGTTTTATAGAGGCAGCTGCTGGCAGCCAGGCTTTCCTCCTGGGCCATGGCTCCGTTTATAAATCCGCCGCCCGGATTCTTGGCGCTGGCAAAATTAAGGACAGCGCATCTGCACTGATTCTCTCCTGCCAGCTTAAGAATGGCATCCACTGTGGAACAATTCCATGTACAGCACTTATATTTTGCTGTTTTTTTAGTAACCGTCTCATATTGCTCCAGTAGCCGCTCCCCCTGTTCCGGCGTAAAAAGCACGCTTTTCTTCACTGACTCCTGCTGGCGGGCTCTGATTTCCACCACCGTTCCCTCTGTCTCATACCAGCCCTTTTCCATAATGTCCAATGTCTGTCTTGCAATTGCTTTTCTGTCCATATCTTAAAATTCCTCCCATTTCCTCCTGTAAAGGCGCGAGGGGCGGTGGCCTTCCCGTTCCGTAAAGGAATCGGTTTCCTCCACCAGAGAAGCTATCTTGCGGCGGAACGCAGGCTTCAGAAGGCATTTGTCCAGAATCACTTCATATACCTGCTGCAGCTGTGTCAGGGTAAATTCCTGCGGCATCAGATGCAGGGCCAATCCCGTGTATTCCACCTTTCCGCGAAGCCTTTCCAGGGCGCAGGATATGATTCTGGCGTGGTCAAATGCCAGCCCCCGGTTATCCGTTATCTTATATTCCACGGTCTCTGCCTGTCTGTTTTTCCTGGTTATCTTCTCAATTCCGGAACAAAGTACCGTATCATCCGTCCATAATTTAAGTTCATAGTGCTGTATATGTTCCACTGACTCCACCTGCCCGGTATCCTGGCTGCGCCTGTAATCCCGGTGTTCATCGGTCAGCCTGTAGGAAATGCGGAACCATCTGGCATTGTCGGCGTCATCACCGGCCTGTATCGTAAGCCGGCTGCAGTCCACCAATGCCATATAGGAACAGCTCATGACCCAGGTTCTGGGATCCCTTCCCGGTTCACTGAACGTGTACAGCTGTTCCATATACCCATAATCCAGTCCGGTTTCTTCTCTCAGCTCTCTTCTGGCTGCCTGCTCCGTTGTCTCCTCCGGCCTCACAAAACCGCCCGGCAGGGCCCAGCATCCCAGATAGGGATGACCTCCCCTCTGAATCAGGAGAATGCTTAGGTTCTTTTCCGGAAGCTTCCTGTAATTGGATTCCTCCTGGTCCGTCACCGTGAAAATGGCCATATCCGCCGCCACTGACGGGCGGGCATAATGACCGGGATTGTAGCTTTTCAGAAACTCTTCTTCTGTCAGACCGTTCCTGTCCCGCAGACAGGGAGTGTTTTCTTTCTTTTCTCCCATATCAGTCCATCCCCTCCTCTTTTTCAAGCAGCAAATCCCTGGCCTCTGTCAGGGCAAACCCCAGCAGGTTGCTGCCCTTCCATTTCAGCGGACACTCTGCGTCCGGGTTGTTCTTTCCCATACCGATTCCCCAGATACGGTCCCTTGGACTGGCCTCCACCAGAATCCGTTTCCTGGTGGATTTTAAAAACTCCCACAGCTCCGGATTCTGGGAAAATTTTGCCATATTCCCTTTGCGCACCAGTTCATAGCAGGCGGCATCCCAGGTTTCCTTGTCAAAATTCTTCACTGCCCTCCCATAGGCTTTCATGGCTTTTGGCTCCCTGGCCTCCATAATGTTCCCCAGCATGTCCCTGTCACCGAACATTCTGGCCTTTTCCGCCATCATAAACTGCTCTGCGCAGGAATAAACTGTGCCGTCTGCCGTGAAGCTGCATTTCCACCACTGGCTCAGACATGCTTCCGTGATAAGCCCGTCTGCCGATGGGGTGTGTCCCCAGAAAAATAAAAATTTAAAATGCTGGCCTGCAATGTATGCTTTTTTAAGTGCTTCCCATGTATATACCATTGTGTTTTACCTCCCTGTGAAAACTGTGAAATCCGTGTAATCCGCCATTGTGCTGCATTGCCGTAAATCCCTGGGGCTGACATAGTCTGTTGTCCTCAGGCAGTTATTACCGGATAGATATTATTTTACAGTTATTATCTTTTAATTATTATCTTTTTGATAATATCATAATAACCAGATATTCCAGTTTTGTCAAGAAGAACATTACCCGGAAATCACCTGGGAATCATCTGCAAACATTTCCTGGGAATCATCTGCAAGCATTACGCGAAAATCACATGGTAATCCCATATCGGATAAAATACCGGATAAAATATGGGATAAAAGCATCCTTTGCATATTGGCATACCTGCATTCACCGGCCGGCCCGCTGCGTCTGGCTCCGGTCCTTTTGATCAAAAAAGGGCCTCTGCCCTGCAAAAGCTGACAGAGACCAGGCCTTTCTTAAGTCACAGACACCGCCCCAGAGATGACGGATGACGTATCGGCGGCACAACAATTTCTGCCTACACCTCAAAATCCTCTGAGTGAAAATTGCTGTAAAACCTTCCTGAGACAGCCGTAAAACGCATCACACAGTAATCCGGGTCCGTGACTCCTCCCGGATAATACATGGTATCTCCTTCACGCCATATCATTTCCTTGCTTTCGCTGTCCTCCAGTATCTCCATGGTTCCCTTTAACATGGCCCCCCGGAAGAAGCGCCTGTCGCAGAAATAGATACAGGCCTTCGGATTCTCACGGTACTGCGCTGTATGTCTGGATGAGGTATTGGTGGTAAAATAGAACACCTTTATCCCCTCCCGTTTCCGCGGCGCCAGCATGGCCTTGACAACGGGAAATCCCTCCTCATCCGCCGCTCCTATAAAGGCCACGGTCTGTTTATCCGCCAGATTCCCTATGGTTGTTTCTGCATCCCTCATGAAAATGCCTCCTCTCATATTCCCTTCATATTTCTTCCTGTTACCTCTGGAAATGCGCATACTGCCGGTCCCCATTCCCTCAGCCACACTCTAACATGAAAGATGCTCCCTGTAAATTACACACTTTTTTGTAACCATGGGGTAAGGCGTGTCTGATACCCCCTTAATCCAGCAATCCCTTTTTGCGCAGGAATTCTTCTTTTCCGTCCTCCATCATCATCTCGATTCCGATTCCCTGCATGATAACCACTGCTTCCAGCATCTTAGTCCCCCTGCTGGTCAGCGCGTATTCCACCTTTAAAGGATATCCCTCATAGGATGTCTTTGACACCATTCCGTAATCACAGAGCTCCCTTAACTGTTCTATGAGCATTTTCTGGCTGATTCCCTTTATCTCCCGTTTTAAACCGGCCAGGGAATGGGGCCCCTGGCCTAACTGCCACAGGATGATGGGTTTCCATTTTCCCTTGGTAATGTCATGGGTCAGTTCCAAAGGACATGTGTACTCTGTCCTCGTCTTCATTTTTCTTTTCCTCCTTTTCCCGTCTTGTCCTCCACCAGGGAAATCAAGGGAAACATATCGTTATAATGTTTCTGGATGAACATTCCGTTTCTCTGCCTGTACAGCCGGGCAGCCAGCTTATCCGCAATGGGAAGGATTAACCGCTCATGGGTGCACAGCATAGGCGCCACCTGTCGGACGCTTCCTGTCACCTGATAATTCAGGCACCCGCAGGTGCAATTGCAGCGCTGTTTTACCGCGCAGCCGCTACATTCAGGTTTATCTCCCCGGCTCTGCGCATACAGACGCTGCCTTTTAGCCTGGTCTATGCCCTCATCCACAGTGCCGATGGCATAGCCTCTGTGGCCCGCAAACTGCGTACAGGGATAGAGAACGCCGTCCGGAGCCACGGAAATCTGCTTTAAGCCCAGCTCGCAGCGCTCATGGCAATAGGCATCCCCCTTAATCCAGCTGGCTATCTTGACCTCAAAAGGACTGAAATAGAATTTTTCCTCCCTGCAGGTCATTTCATAGTAAAATTCCGCAAGTTCGCTGTACTGGGATTTCAGCTGACGGTCGGATCCATTGTCCCATGCCCCTGCATAGTTCAGGCTGCATATAAAATACCGGAAACCTTTATTCCACAATTCCTTTATCCCTCTGGCATACTCGCCAACTGTCTCCGGGCATACCGTCATCATAACCGGCGCGTAAGGATGGGCGGCCAGCAGTTCTTCGGTCACGGACTCCAGTTCGTCATAGCTTCCCCTTCCGTCCTTATGCCTTCGGAAAAAGTCATGGGCCCTTTTCGTTCCATCATGGGACAGCGCGATTAATATGCGGTTTTTTCTGGAATAGTCCAGAAATTCACGGTCTAAAAGTGTTCCGTTTGTAGTTATCTTAAAATGGAATCTGGTATTCAGGGCGTTTTCCATGTCCCGGCAGGCAGCAGCTGTGCGGTAAATCACATCCCTGCACAGCAGGGGCTCCCCGCCGAAGAATACGATGCCGCAGGAGGACTGCCCTTTCCCGGCTGCCAGAAGAGCCGCCTTTTTGGCAGTCTCCGCCGTCATATAGTCCTTCTGGTGACACTCATAACAGTATCCGCAGGCCAGGTTGCAGGCATTGGTCAGGTGAAGCGTCACATGCATCAGATTACCCCCTGTCCTTTCAGCCAATCCAGAAAATCGCGCACCTGGGCGCGCAGCTCCTCCTCTGATTTTGCCCTTGCCCTGGCCTCCTGTTCCAGCTTGGCTCCTTCCCAGTCAAAGGTCATCCCCTGTTCCTCTGCCTTTGCCATGGCGTCATACGCGCCTTCCATATCCACATCATTACACGGGTCATAAAAGATTCCCAGAGCTATGTCAGGTCCATAGGAAACCAGTTCCTCCCTCAGCTGTTCTGCGGTGCCCTTTGTATCATAGAGTGTAAAGGTGGCCGCGGCTTCCTCATTCTCCTTTCTCCATTCATACACATCGTCTTGGGAGATGAATTCAAATGCTATTTTATTATCTGCGTCCGCTCCGTCCAGACATAAATCACCGTCCCTGAGGGACTGCTTTTTCTCTGTTTTGCCGCTGAACAGACGGCTCTCCGGCAGTTTTACATCCTCAAGCACAGGCGGGGTGTTCCGGGAAAATGTAATCCCTTTGTAGCTTTCCGCCTCGGATTTTATAATTTCCCAGGCCTCCTCCTCTGACAGGAAAAATGGCGCGGTCACCGCTATACAGCCATAGGCGCCTGTCCCCTCCCCGTGGATGAATACAGGAGCCACCAACCCCTTATGAGCTTCTCCGTCCTCTGTTTTGCCCCGGTAGTCCTGACCTGCACCTCCTGCCCCTGTATCTTCCGGCTCCCCAACTCCCGGTTCCGTATTCCCAGGTTTCACACCTCCCGGCTCCGTATCTCCCCGGGCTGCGCATGCGCACAATGCCAGGGACATTCCCAGAGCCGTCAGCACCACACCGTTCCCAGACCATCTGTGCGGCACTTTTTTTAGCAGTTCGGGACGGGATTTCATGACAGCCCCGGTGGGATATCCGGGTTTCTTATAGTAAACAACAGGTGTTACTTTCATTCTGCCAAAATCTCCTTTCCTCCCCACTCCACCACGGTGAAGCCCCTGCGCTCAAAGGGGGCCAGCTCCGGTTCCTCCGCCTGGACAGGCTGCTCCAGCGGCATGTATACCATGAATACCCTCAGTATGCTGTCCGGCTTTGGCGATATAAGAAGCCCGGCCGTCTCCTCATAGGCTTCCTTCTGGAATGTAATCAGGTTATAAGGATTGCCCTCCATCCTGGGCAGCCAGTATTCGATGAATGCTTCATACTCCTTTTCCTTCAGCCCCAAAAACTCCAGCTTTTCCCTGAGAAACGCCTCTGTCCCGCTTCCCAAAACCACAAACCCTTTCGTCATGTCATACGCTGTGCGGTCTTCTCCTTCCCAGAACAAATAGGGATATTCCTTCCCGTCGTTATGATCCACCAGTCTTCCATCCGGCCAGGCCGTCACCTTCCATCCATCCCCGTAGGCCGGAATCGTGTCCGTAAGCCTCCCATCATAGTCCAGCCTGACACTGACCTCCTGGGCCTGTTCCGGGTACAGGTAAATCACCGGTTTCTCAGCCAGCGTCAGGTCGGGCCTGTTGTCCGCACAGTAAGACAACGCCGCCACACATACTATGACCGCTGCCACACGCCATCTCATTTTCATAATAGTCTCCTCCTTGCATCAGGTGCTTCCGGTTCCCCAACCGCCCTGATATCTCTGATGATTCTATGGTAGCACACATGGGGCCTTTGTTCTTTTAGTAATTCTTAATTTCAGTTAAAGCTTTTCTGTCGTATGGAGAAAGCAGAGGAATTCCGGGCGGAGACCGCAGAAAACAGCCCATACGGACAAAAGGGATTCCCAGCCCTGGACAGCCTGGAACCCCTTTCATCTCCATGTTGCAGACAAATATTATAGATACATCCTACTTCTTATCCCGCCTACTTCTTATCCCGCTTCTTCACAGTGGGGTAATGCTCTATCAAATCATGATACCGGAAACATCCTTCCACATGGTCATTAATCACCCCGCAGGCCTGGAGATGGGAGTAAACCGTGACCGGACCCAGGTACTTGAAACCGCGTTTCCTCAAATCCTGGCTGAGCTGCTGGGACAGGGCGTTCTGGGCCGGGATTTTTCCCTTTTGATGGCCTGCGTAGAGAATGGTCTTTCCCCCGGAAAAGCCCCATATGTACGAGCTGAATGAGCCGTATTCCTGCCTGACCTTCTGGAAACACCTGGCATTATGGATAACAGCCTCTACCTTTCTGCGGGATTTAATCATTCCTTCACAGGACAGAATCCGTTCAATATCCTCCTCTTCATATGACGCAATCTTGTCGTAATCAAACCCGTCAAAGCACTGTCTGAAGATTTCCCGTTTCTGTATCATCATATTCCAGTTCAGCCCGCACTGCATGACTTCCATCATGAGAAACTCAAACTGCCTGTGGTCATCATGAAGAGGAACGCCCCATTCTTCATCGTGGTATTTCTTCATCTTTTCATTGCACAGACACCATGTACATCCATCCATATGCCCCGGACCTCCTGCCGTATATCCGCTTTCACTGCTGATGCATCCAACCGTTTCCCAACCAATCCCTATTTTCCAAATGCCTCATCCGCAGCCTTCCATGCCCCGGCAATCCGGTCGCACCACGCATCAAACTGCGGGTCCGGTGTCTGGCTCTCCGGATGGTCCATCATATAGCGGACCGAGCTTCTAATCCCCTCTGCCATGGATACGGTGCATACAAAATCAGGCACAGCCCTCTTGATTTTTGTGTTGTCAAACAGGACTGTACACGCCTTATCCCCCAGAAGCTGGCCTGCAAAATCATATTCCTTTCCGTGCTCTGCCAGAAAATCAGATGCCACATGAAGGGCGTTAAGAGGCCTGTCCAATGCCTCTGCCAGCGTTTCATAAATCTGGTTCCATGTCATGGACTCATCGCTGGTAATATGGTAGGCATTGCCTATGGCATGGGGATTGCCCATCAGGCCCACATACCCCCTGGCAAAATCAGCGGAATGGGTCAGTGTCCACAGGGAGGTGCCGTCCCCCGGTATGATAACCGGCTTTCCCTCCAGTATCCGCTTTAATATCTGCCAGTTTCCCTTATGGCCATGTATGGCTACCGGCGGCTTTTTACCATCATATGTATGGCTGGGACGCACAATCGTTACCGGGAATCCATTCTTGCGGTATGCTGCCGTAAGCACCTCCTCCGCATCAATCTTTTTACGTGAATATTCCCAGTAAGGGTTGATTAAAGGCGTGCTCTCCGTTATGGGACAGCCTGCCGCTGGTTTCTGGTACGCGGACGCGCTGCTGATAAAGATATACTGCCTTGTCTTTTCCTGGAAGAGCCGTATGTCGCGTTGCACGTCCTCCGCCCCATATGCAATGAACTGGGCCACCACATCATATGTCCTGCCCTCCATTATACGGGCCACTGCTGCCTCGTCGTGAATGTCCGCAACCATGGACTCCATCCCCTCCGGCACAGGTTTGGAACCCCTGTTGAGAAGGGTAACCTCCCATCCTTTATCCATGGCCAGCGCTGCCACCGCTGTGCTGATGGTTCCTGTTCCCCCTATAAATAAAGCTTTCATTATGATACCTCCCTGCCTCTGACTAACTGTTACTGCCTAACTGTTTCTGCCTAACTGTTACTGTCTTCTGCTTTTATGGCCCACCGCATTTTCGTGGAATGGGCACGGCTGTTCATCCTGCACTCCTCTGCCGAAGGACGTATCACATCCCCGGCAACCTGGCTGTAAAGGCCTGCCCTGTACATTTCCTTAAATGATTTCTTCACAATCCTGTCCTCGCCGGAGTGAAAGGTCAGGATGGCTGCCCTTCCTCCCGGCTTTAATATGCCGGGAAGCTTGTCCAGAAATTCATACAACACCTCGAATTCGCTGTTCACATCAATGCGCAGGGCCTGAAATGTCCTCTGGCAGGACTTCTTCACTGCCTCCTTCCGTTCCTCCTCCGGAATGAACGCCAGCGCCCTGTCTACCATCTCATATAGCCTGGTGGTGGTGGCAACCTCCCTTCCCCGCTTGATTTCACCCATAACCGTACGGGCAATCTCCTCTGCGTAGGGTTCGTCGGAATTCTCCATGAGCATGCCTGTTAATTCCTCCTGGGTAAGACCCTTCAGCCGCTCTGATGCAGGCTCTCCCTTAAGAGGGTCCAGACGCAGGTCCAGGGGGCCTTCTTTCTTAAAAGAAAAGCCTCTGGACGGATTATCAATCTGCATGGATGACACGCCTAAATCTGCCAGCACAAAATCCAGCGGCCCGAATTCTCCGGCTATCTGGTCTATATTGGCAAAGTTCAGTTTCCGGATGGTGAGTATCTCCGGCCCATAGCCCATATGTTCAAGCCGCTGCCTGGTCTTTTCCATCTCGATGGAGTCCACATCCAGGGCATAGATATGGCCCTTTGACTCCAGGCGCTCCAGCATCCTGCTGGTATGGCCCCCGTATCCCAGGGTGGCGTCCAGGCCAGTCTGGCCCGGCTGTATCTGAAGGAACTCCAGTATCTCATTTACCATGATAGGGATATGCATACCCACAGGGGTGCTTCCCTTCTGGATGACCTTTGCCACGGTTTCCGGGTACTTTTCCGGCTGGAGCTCCTTATATTTTTCCTCGTAACGTTTGGGATGCGTTCCCTTGTAGCGCACACGGCGCTGATGCTTCTGGCCTTCCTGTTCCATGTCTTTACTCTCCTCTGTCCCTTCGATATTCTCTTTCAAGCTCCTCCCAGTACCTGGTATCCTCCTCTGTAACAGGCCGGAGGACACGGCAGGGGTTCCCGGCCGCAATGACGCCGGATGGAATGTCCTTCGTAACCACGGAACCTGAACCAATGACCACATTGTCCCCAATGGTGACTCCGGGATTGATGACGGTATTTCCTCCCACCCACACATCATTCCCAATCACTACCTTCTTTCCGTATTCCAGCTGTCTGCGGCGTACTCCGGCGTCGATGGGATGCCCTGCGGTATAGATACAAACCCTGGGGGCGAGGAATACATTATCTCCGATGGTCACATCACATACATCCAGAATGATACAGTCAAAATTGGCATAGAAATTTTCACCCACAGAAATATGGCATCCGTAGTCGCAGTGAAAAGGCGGCTCCACCCATAGATTTTCCCCTGTCCTGCCAAACAGTTCCTTAAAAAGCTGCACCCTGTACTCCGCCTGTTCTTCCGTGGTCCCATTAATCAGACGGACCAGCCGCCTGGACCTGGCACAGTCTGCTGCAAGCGCCTCATCCATTGGTATATAAAGCTTTTCCGACAACATCCGTTCTTTTTCAGTCATAATCTTCTGCATTCCCTCCTCTCCCGCTTATCCCTACCATTATACCAAGCATACCGGCAGGGATGCAATACGTGATGGAAGGAAATCTGGTTCCTGAAATCTGGTTCTTTCAATCTGTTCCTTTAAATCTGTTCCTTATGGAATAACTGCTGCGATTCTTCCCCTGCCGTCTTAAACAGCCGGATGGACCCTGTCTCATTCAGATAGCGCAGCAGGGACAGGCCAATGGGAAATCCGAATAATCCCAGTACCCCCAAAAGCTGCGCTCCCACAAACATGCTCACCAGCGTCACCACCGGGTGAAGGCCAATCTGGCTCCCTACAATTTTAGGCTCTATGATATTGCGCACAACCGTTATGACCAGATACACCACCAGAAGCCCCAGTGCCAGGCCGTGGCTGCCCATAAGGGCAGTGATGACCGTCCACGGGATCATGATTCCCCCTGTCCCCAGCACGGGAAGAATGTCAAATACAGCGATAAGAAACGCAATAACCAGTGAATTCTCCACCCCAATAAGCGTCAGTCCAATGGACAGTTCCACAAAGGTAATGGTCATAATCAGGGCATAGGAGCGGATACACACAAAAAGGGTGCCCACCACATAGGACTGTATCTCCATAAATACCTCCTTGGGCCGTTCCCCCAGCTGCCGCAGACAGAATCCGGTCAGCAGTTCATAATCAGCCGCAATGAAAAAGGTGGTAATGACCATGAGCAGCAGATTGATAAACATACCAGGAAGGGATGAGGCGAAGCCGGAAAGCCATCCCATGACTGACATGGAGATTCCTGATACCATCTGTCCCGCGGACTGCACAAAATGTCCCTCCAGTTCCTCTAAGGCCCCAAGGAGAGACGGGTCCATCCGCAGAAGATATTGTTCGATGCCTCCGAAAATCCCGGTAAACACAGGTTCCGCATAATTGGCATAAACCGACGGCAGGCTTGCCACCAACGATTTCCCGTTGGAAAACATCTTGACGCAGAGAAGGGTAAACAGCAGCCCAGCCACACTGTAGAACAGGAGCACCATAAGAATAGCTGTAATCTTCCTGTTCATGTGCAGACGGACTGACGCAAAGCAGATTGGCCTCCTTAACAGATACGCGATCACAAACGCAGTGACAAAGGGGGCCACCATGGGCAGCCCGTATTTCAGCAGTACAAAGGCTGCCAGCAGCAGGGTTGTAAAGTACATGCAGTTAATGATAAATATTTTTCTCGCTTCGGTCTTCATTATTCTTCCTTTCTGTCCGGACAGGAATAACATCCATGGACGGCGCACCTTTTATGGGCAAGCCGGTAAAAAACAAAAAGACACGGCCTGCGCCCAATTGTGCGCAAGCCATGCCTTATCCCACTTATGTGGTGAATTGTATCGAAGTATCTATGCTTCGGGGCAGTGCCGCCGAATTCGTCATCCATGGAATCCGTCTTCTCCTCATGTAATTCTGTTTACGGCCTATTATATTGGATAAACCGGGATTACACAAGGGGATGGCCCATTCTTTAACAAACTTTTAATCCGGACTTTTATTCTGTACGGTTCCGGGCTGGAACGTCCAGGTACCGGTGCATGATTTCCAGCAGACGGCTGATTTCCAGCGGCTTGGTTACATGCTCATCCATTCCCGCCTGTTTGGCCCGGTACACGTCGTCGGCAAATGCGTTTGCCGTAAGGGCGATAATGGGAATCCCAGTCCCGTCCGGCCGCCTGCCGGTCTTTCCCAGGCTGCGGATAGCACTGGCAGCCGTGTAACCGTCCATAACCGGCATCTGTATATCCATGAGGATAAGGGCGTAGGTCCCGGGCGGGTCTGTCTCAAACCGTTCCACGGCCTCCCGGCCGTTGACAGCGCATACAGCCGTGATGTTGAACATAGACAACAGCTCCACCACGATTTCACGGTTCAGCTCATTGTCCTCTGCAAGCAGCACACATGTTCCGGGCGGAAATGAAGCCGGGGTCCTGGGGGTATTTCCGTTCTGGGACCGTTCTCCGGTATCTTCCTCCCCGGCAAGTTTCAGATATATGGTGGCAATGAACCGGGTTCCCCTGTTCAGCTGGCTTTCCACCCGGATGGTGCCGTTCATCATCTGCACCAGATTCCTGGTTATGGCCAGCCCCAGTCCCGTTCCCTGGACCTGGCTGACCCGGGAATCCTCAGCCCGTTCAAAGGGCATGAACAGCTTTTCCAGGAATTCCGGGGCCATGCCGATTCCGTCGTCCTCCACCACAAACTCAAAGCATCCCACCCCGCTTTCACTGGAAAGCTTCTCTTCCAGGGATACGGCTATATGCCCCCTGTCAGAGGTGTACTTCACGGCGTTGGACAGCAGATTAATGAGAATCTGTTTGACCCGGACCGCGTCCCCATATACGGCATGGTGGTCTATCTCTTTTAAGCTGATGGACAGTTCCTGTCCTTTGCTGTCCATATCCGGTTTTACGATAAGGGATACCTCCTCCACCAATTCCTCCAGGCAGAAGGCATCTTCGCTCAGTCCCACATTGCCGGACTCTATTTTCGACATGTCCAGCACCTTATTGATTAAATCCAGAAGGTGGCTGCCCGAGAGACTGATTTTAGACAGACAGTCCTCTATCTTATCACGGTTGTTAAGATTGCTCTGGGCTATGGCAGTCATGCCCATGATTGCATTCATGGGCGTGCGGATGTCGTGGCTCATCCTGGAAAGAAAATCCGACTTTGCCTGGTTGGCCCGGTTCAGTGAATCATACGCCTCCTCCAGGGCGTGCTTTGCCTTCTTCTCCTCATCATAATACTCCAATTCCCGCTGTTTCTCGGCGCTGATGTTGCGCAGGGCTATAATGGCCGTCCTGGGCCTGCCCTCCTTGGAGGCAACCATGTGGACCTCCAGACGCAGCCACAGAGGAGAGAACCCGCGCCTGAACGCCACCTCAATGTGTTCGTTTCCTCCGGCCAGTTCCCCCAGAAGCCATTCACGCTCACAGATGGACATCACCCGTTTTCTGTCCGCCTGGTCCACATCGGACAGGATATAACTGCAAAGCTCTGTGGAGTAGCACCCGTTCCTCGGCAGCACCGCCCCACCGCGCACCTCCGGCAGCCTTACCGCATAATAGCTGTCCTCCGGCAGGTTCACATAGAAAATACTCATATACACGCCATTGATGGCCTGAAGCGCTGACTGGCTCATATACAGCCGCTCGCTGTTCTCTGACAGTTTTGATTTCATGGAATGGATATTGTGGAGCGCGCCCACCACCCGGCTGGGCTTCCCATTCTCCATCATCAGCCTGCTGTTGACCCTGTGCCATATATAGGTTCCGGGCTCACCGCCGGGAACGGACACGCGGACTTCAAATACCTCAGATCGGCCGTTGCATATATTGTCAATGACCGTGGGCACATCGTCCGGGTGCACCACCTGCCGTTTTAGCAGCGTCCTGGAGTAATCCCTCAGTTCGTTACGTAGCACACCCTGTCCTGTCTTTGGCTCATAGCTGATAAATACATCCTCGTCCATCCGGTACTCAAACATGACGGCTGAACTGACCTCCATGGAAACCCGGTACATCTCCTGCTCCCGCTCCAGCTGTTCCTGAAGAATCTTGCGCTGGGTGATATCCACAGCCGTGCGCTGTAAAATATCCTCACCCTGGGGAGTTACCCCCACCACCATGCTGGTCCCCTCCAGCCAGTGGATACTTCCGTCCTTCCACCTGACCCTGTATTCCTGGTCCTGCCGGTCACCAATCTCCCTCAGTTTGCGGTACGCCTCCTGCAGAATCAGGCGGTCCTCCTCCAGCACAGCTCCCAGGACGCCGTCGTGCCAGTCGTTTAAACCCTCCTCCATATCCTTGTAGCCCATCAGATTCAGGACGGCCCTGTTGATGGAAACAAGACGGTATCCGCCCTCTATGTCCCTGACAAAACGGATGATGCCGCATGGAACCGTATCGTAAATACTGGTCAACAGCTGGGTCTGCTCCCTCAGGCGCTGGGCGTCCTCCTCTGACCGGGTCACATCCAGGTACAGGCTGTTGACCATCCAGTTCCCGTCTGCGTCCTGGGCTTTTTTTCCGCTGTCAATGATCCATTTCAGGCTTCCGTCCTTACAGCGCACCCTGTAACGGGTGGAATATGTAAGATTTCCGTCCCTGAACGCCTCGGCACAGTCAGCCAGGGCGCCGGGAAGGTCCGGAGGATATACGTTGCCCACAGCTGTCCCCCCGGTTACCTCCATGAATTCCTCCACGGTATAGCCGAACAGGGCTGCCGCCTCCTTGCTGACAAATGCAAAGGAGTAGGTTTCATCGTCATTGCTTATCTTTAATCCGCCCGCAATGGAGGACATGATGACCTCCAGCTGGCGGTTCTGCTGTTTTGTCTCCTCCTCCAGAGCATTTAAACGCTCCTGGACATACTCATAGGACTGCCTGCCGATTTTCTCCGGAAAGCTTTCCCCGTCCAGCATTTCCTGATAAGGATTGGAGCAGTGGATATGGGAGCATGTAAGCCCGTCCTCCGTATCCCGAAATACAAAGGTCACCCTCTGATGTACTTTCAGGTACATCCGGGTGCCGGGATCCGTGGCTATCCACATCCTTCCCATAACAACATACACGTTTTCCATGGGACAGACCACATCGTACTCCTCATCCCATATATTACAGTCAGGTATGCTCTCCCTGAATTTGCGGAAGTGGTCCGCGCAGGCCTTCCGGCCTGACAAATACTCCTGCTCCCCAGCCCCCATCCAGGAAAACTGTTCTGAAAAGCAGGAGGTGATTCCCTCTATATCATGCTCGCAATAGTGCATGTGCATAATACGGCTGGCCAGTTTCTTCACATCCTCCAGCCGCTGATGCTGCCCTGTATCTGATTCTGTCTTCACGCCCATAAAACCTGCTTTCCTCTGGATTATCTGTCGTCAATCTGAAGCCTCAGCACATCCGGACGGGAATAGTGGCCGCAGACATCAAATTCCATCCGGCTGGCGCTTACCCTGTCCATCTCCAGCTCCGCATAGATAACGGCTTCCTTATCCCACACCGGCTCTGTCACGTAGTGCCCGTATGGGTCCACAATGCAGCTGCCTCCCCGGCACACCGTATCCGGCAGCCCGTCAATCTCATCCCGGCAGCACAGGTTTTCAGGATACATGTCTCTTGTAATATACATGTTGCAGTTGATGAAATAGCACCTTCCCTCCAGAGCAATGTGCTGTACCGTGGACTGCCATTCCGGATTGTCATTTGTATTAGGGGAAATATACAGGGCCACTCCCTTTTCATACAGAGCCGCCCTGGCCAGGGGCATATAGCTTTCCCAGCAGATCAGGCTTCCCATCACCCCCCAGGGCGTATCCTCAACCGGAAAATATCCCCGGTCGGCGTCCCCCCATACCACCCGCTCAGCCCCTGTGGGCTTTAACTTCCTGTGTACACAAACCAGGCTTCCCCGGGGTGAGAAAAACAGATTTGTATTGTAAAGCGTTCCCGTCACCCCATCCCGTTCGGAAACACCGATGCTGACGTAAGCCCCTGCTTCCCGCGCAGCCATGCCTATTTTTTCTGTCTCTTTCCCGGGAACCAGAATGGAGTTATCCAGATACAGCTTCCAGTCCTGCCTTCCCTCCCCGCTGCGGCTGCCCACCCGGAACCCGAATGTCATGCCGTAAGGGTAGCCCGGTATGAACAGTTCCGGAAACACCATAAGCTGGGCTCCCCTCCGGGATGCCTCCTGAATCAAATCCACGGCCTTCTGTGTGCAGGCATCCTTGTCAAACATGACAGGCGCGGCCTGGATGACAGCTATTTTGCATATTTTCTTTACATCCTTCATTTGGCCTCTCCTTTGTGCAAACCAGTCTTTTCTCATTTTACCATGCGGTTCTGATCTCCACAATGGCAGGATTCATCTTTCTTCTGATCTTTCTTATAATCTTTCATGCAAAAAACGCTTATAGGTCAGGTCAATCAAAAAAGCTCCCAAAGGTGCGGTAATCAATATGGCCAGCACAGCCACTGTCAGCACGATATCTCCGCAGGCCAGACCCATGGCCAGAGGTACCCCGCCTATGGCGGCCTGTACCGTAGCTTTTGGCATATAACCTATCATGCAGAATACCCGCTCCTTCATATTAAGCCTGGTCCCGGCCAGGCAGCAGAACACGCCTGCCATCCTGAAAACCAGCACGCCGAATATCAGTATCACAGCCCACACGCCTGCGCTCAATGCATAATGGATGTTTACAGTTGCCCCTACCAGGACAAAGAGCATGATTTCGGCACAGACCCACACCTTATTGAACTTAACGGAAAGACGGCGGGCTGCCTCCTCCCGTTTCTTCTGAAGGGCGATTCCGATTCCCATGACTGAAATCAGGGAGGAAAAGGGCACAATATCCGAATATCTGTCCTCTAACGTCACCAGGATAAAAGACACACACAGCAGAATGATGACCTTGACCGTATCCCGAATATGGACTCTCTTAAAATATACGGCCAGCCCCCAGCCGGCCGCCAGTCCGATAAAACTTCCAATCAGAATGGAAACAGGTATCTTAACAAAGCTTATGGGTGATACGCTCCCGCCCTGGGCCAGGCCCGTAAACGCCGTGAACATCACAATCACAAACACATCGTCCACGGATGCCCCTGCCAAAAGCAGCTGCGGAATCCCCTTATCCGTGCCGTACCCGTCTTCAATCAGCTTTAACATCTTGGGAACTATGACAGCCGGGGACACCGCTCCCACCACAGCCCCCATGATGGCGGCGTCGAGAACCGAAATCCCCAGCAATCGGGGCGCCAGAAGGACCATTCCCAATATCTCAAAGCAGGCCGGAAGAAAGCACATGAGCACGGCCGGGCGCCCCACCTTTTTAAGGTCATTTAAATCCAGGGAAAGCCCTGCCCTCATCAATATAATAATAAGGGCAATCCGTCTCAGCTCTGAAGAAATATTCAATATAGACCCATCAATCAGATTCAGGGCATAGGGACCCAGAAGAACCCCGGTAAAAATCATCCCCATAAGGCCGGGCAGGCGCAGCTTCCTGCACACCCACCCCAGAAACATTCCCAACATCAACATAAAAGCAATACTAATCAGCATATCCTTTTCCTCCTTATAAACGCAGAAAAAGCCGATCATTTCTGCGTTAATACATAATGCAGAAGTCATCAGCTTTATAAGCGGTTCTAGTCAGACTAAGGGAGAACTTCATTCCCGGTACTTATTTTATAACTAAAATTACAGGATGTCAATGATTTCCTTTTTCATTTGGTTTTCATTTGGTTTTCACTTGTTTTTTCATATGATGCAAATATGATGCATCTTTGATGCCATTTTGATGCCTGGCCATTGTAATCTGGATTATAAGAAAACCCCAAACAAAAACAAACGAGGTGCAAACAATGAAACGGAAGAAAACCTGGCTTTATGTATGTCTGACACTGCTTATGCTGGCCCTGACCCCTGCTGCGGTCTACGGTGAGGAACCGGACGGGGATACGGCGGACAAGACCCTTGCCCCCTATTTCTTTGTACAGGACGCCGGACAGGCGGCAGACCAGTTCCCCCTGAAGGACACAAGTGTGTCCTCCACAATAAACGGCGTCATTGCCGAAACCTATGTCATCCAGACCTATGCCAACGAAGGGACAATACCCATCAATGCCAGTTACGTGTTCCCGGCATCTGCCAGGGTTACGGTACATGGAATGAAAATGGAAATCGGGAACGAGGTAATCACGGCAAAAATAAAGGAAAGGGAAGAGGCCAAAACAGAATTCGAGGAAGCTAAAAGCGAAGGAAAAAGCGCCTCTCTGCTGGAGCAGCAGCGTCCCAATGTATTTACCATGAATGTAGCCAATGTAATGCCCGGGGATACGGTGCGAATTGAACTGCACTACACCGAACTGATATCCCCCAGGGACGGGGTTTACCAGTTTGTGTTCCCCACCGTGACCGGCCCACGGTATGCCGGCTCTGCCCCGGAAACAGGCGGGGGAGATGAGTGGACGGCAAGTCCTTACCTGGAGGAAGGGACCGCCCCGCAGGGTACCTATGAAATTGCCGTCAGCCTCTCCGCAGGCGTCCCCATTTCCAGCCTGACCAGCAGTTCCCATAAAATCAAGGTGGAAAAGGAAAGCGAATCCATTGCCCATGTAACCCTCTCTGATTCCGGGGAGTTTGCAGGGGACCGGGACTTCATCCTGGATTACAGACTTACCGGGCAGGAGATAAACTGCGGACTCATGCTGAACACCGGGGAAAAAGAAAATTTCTTCATGCTGATGGTACAGCCCCCGGAGCGTGTCAGGGCGGAAGAGATTCCGCCCCGTGAATACATATTTGTGCTGGATGTGTCAGGCTCCATGTTCGGGTATCCCCTTGACACCGCAAAGGAGCTCATAGGGAACCTGGTGGGCAATCTCAGGGATTCTGACCAGTTTAACCTGATCCTGTTCTCAGATACAGCCGTTTCCATGGCGCCAAAATCCGTACCTGCCACCGCAGAAAACATCCGGCAGGCCATTGACCTGATTGAGCGCCAGGACGGAGGCGGCGGCACGGAGCTGGCCCCGGCCCTTGAACAGGCAGTCTCCCTTCCAAGGGACCCGCGGATGGCCAGAAGCATTGTCACTATCACAGACGGCTATATGTCCGATGAATCGTCCATATTCAGCCTCATAAACAGGAATCTTAAGACAGCAGATTTCTTCTCCTTTGGAATCGGCACCTCCGTCAACCGCTATTTAATCGACGGAATCGCAAAAGCCGGTTCCGGCGAAGCCTTTGTTGTAACAGAACCGTCACAGGCATCAGACACAGCCCGTGATTTCAGCACCTATATCCAGTCCCCTGTCATGACCGGCATAAATGTTTCCTTTGACGGTTTTGATGTTTACGATGTAGAGCCGGACATCCTTCCCACCCTGTTTGCCCAAAGACCCATTGTCCTGTTTGGAAAATGGCGGGGCCAGCCTTCCGGCACCATTCGTATAACCGGAAAAACCGGAAACCAGGATTATATGCAGGAAATACCGGTAGGCCGGGCAGGGGCCCCGGCAGACAATACGGCCATCCCCTATCTGTGGGCCAGGACAAAGGTGGAGCGTCTGACAGATTACGGCACACGGGAGGATGTCCAGGATGCAGTCAGACAGGCCATGATCAAAAAAACAGTCACACAGCTTGGACTGGACTACAGCATGATGACGCCCTACACGTCCTTTATTGCCGTGACTGAAACAGTCCGCAGCCAGGATGGTTCTGCCGCGGATGTGAAACAGCCCCTTCCGCTGCCGCAGCACGTATCAAATTTTGCCGTGGGAGCCGGATATACCATTGGCTCAGAACCAGGAACCCTGATACTGATGTGTGCCGCAGGAGTCATAATGGCAGCAGGCTGTATCCGCCGAAGCCGGGCTGACAGAAAAAAGAGAAAAACAGAGGAGGCTTAATCAATGGACATTCCCAGCGCTAAATCTTTGATCCGCCGCAACATCCCCTTCTATCTGGCAGGAGCCCTCCTGCTGCTGGGAATGAAATATTATTACAGCCGCGGCGGCCCGGACAGCCTCTCATGGATTCTGGCCCCCACTGCCCGGTGGGTCAGCGCCCTTAGCGGAATTCCCTTCATAAAGGTCCCTCAGACAGGTTATGTCAGCCACTCCTGCCGCTTCATCATAGCTGCATCCTGCTCCGGTCTCCAGTTCCTGATGATTTCCATGACAGCCCTGGTCTTTTCCTATATTCACCGGATGAGAACCATAAAGGGAAAAATAGGATGGATGGCCCTAAGCGCCCTGGCTTCCTATCTGCTGACCATCTTTGTCAACGGCTTTCGTATCCTGTTCTCCATTTTCATTCCCATATATCTGGGAATGTCAGGCACGGCATGGACAGACGTATCCGGCTCTGCATGGGCAGAAACGGCCGGATCATCCAGCCCAGCACCGGCCCGGGCCTGGAGCATATGGCTCACGCCAAAACAGCTTCATACCATCATCGGAACGGCTGTTTACTTTACCGCCCTGTTTGCCGTCTGCCAGCTGGGAGAATACGTATCCCGGAAATGCTCTGCTGCTCCCGGAACATCCCACCGGGGAAACAGCCGGGCCCGGGCCGGATTTTACCCCATAAGGGCCCTGGGAAGATGGGCTGCCCCTGCTTTCTGGTATTTCTCCATTGTTTTGGGGATACCATTTCTTAACAGGGCATACAGAAACCGTCCCCAAACCTTCACAGACTATGCCCTCCTGCTGACAGCCGTCTGCCTTACCGTCATAACCTTTTACTGTATCTGTTCCGAACTTCACAGACGCATCAGCCGGCTGACATCAGGACGGTACCGCAAAAATCATAAAAATATGGAATGACATAGTTTTAAACTATATCATTTCGTGCTAAAATACCTCCATGCATTAAATGCAATGGAGGTATTAGTCATGACCCTGCAGCAACTGCGCTATATTGTAACCATCGTAAACTGCGGCTCTATTTCCGAGGCAGCCAAACATCTTTTCATAACCCAGCCCAGTCTTTCCAATTCAGTAAGGGAGCTGGAAAAGGAAATGGGCATATCCATCTTCAACCGCAGCTCCAAGGGGATCGCCCTGTCTTCCCAGGGAATGGAGTTCCTGTCCTATGCCAGACAGGTGCTGGAGCAGGCCGAGCTGTTGGAGCAGCACTACACAAACAAAAAACCGGTGAAGCGTATCTGCTCCATATCCACCCAGCACTATGCCTTTGCCGTCAATGCGTTCGCCAACCTGGTATCCTGCCAGAACACGGACGAATATGAATTCACCCTGAGGGAGACCCGCACCTATGAGATTATCGACGATGTAAAGAATTACAGGAGTGAGCTGGGCATCCTCTACATCAATGATTTTAACCGGAAGGTGCTGGAAAAGCTGTTCAAGGAAAGCGGCCTTTTATTCCATCCGCTGTTTAAAGCCAGCCCCCATGTATTCATCAGCGTAACCCACCCCCTGTCCGCCAGAGACAGCGTTGCCATTGAGGATTTGGAGGATTACCCCTTCCTGGCCTTTGAGCAGGGCGAAAAAAATTCCTTTTACTTCTCAGAGGAAATCCTCAGCACCATTCCCAGAAAAAAAGTAATCTATGTCAGCGACAGGGCCACCCTGTTCAATCTTCTCATCGGACTAAACGGATATACCATATGCAGCGGCATTTTAAACCGCAACCTGAACGGCGACTCCATCATGGCAGTTCCCCTGGAAACAGAGGAAAACATGGTCATCGGATGGATTGGGGACCCCAGGATCCATCTCAGCGAATTTGCCGGGAAATATCTGGAGGAATTACACCGGCTGATCAGCAGTCAGTCTTAAGGCAGAACCTACCCTAAGACGCCATCAGCCGGAATACGGATTCGTAAATCCGGTTGGCAATATAAGGATTATTCATGGTATACAGGTGGATGCCGTCCACGCCGCCGGCTGCCAGGTCTACAATCTGGTCTACCGCGTAGGCGATTCCCGCGTCCCGCATGGCAATGGGGTTATCCCCGTACCGCTCCATCATGGAGATGAATTTTTTCGGCAGCTTTACGCCGCACAGGGATACCATGCGCTCAATCTGCTTTTTGTTGACCACCGGCATGATTCCGGCCTCCACCGGAACATGGATTCCAACCAAATCCATCCGTTCCCTGAAGCGGTAAAAATACTCGTTGTCAAAGAAAAGCTGGGTGATAAGCTGGCTGACACCGGCGTCCACCTTATCTTTTAAGTGTTTCATATCCCTTACCAGGCCGCCGGATTCCTGATGGCCTTCCGGGTAACAGGCGCCTATTATATTAAAATCCCCATGGTTCTTTATAAACTCCACCAAATCCGCCGCGTACCGGAAATCCCCAGCCGGCTCCCTGTCTGCAGTGCGGTCCCCCCGCAGGGCCAGTATATTCTCTATTTTCTGTTCCTTCAGCTGTTCCAGAATCAGCAGGACATCGTCCCTTGTCAGGTTCAGGCACGGAATATGGGCCACGCTCTCTATGCCGTATTTATGCTTAATAGCAGACGCAATCTTAAGCGTTGTCTGACTGTTCTCGCTGCCACCCGCCCCATATGTGACGCTGATGAAATCAGGGGTGATTCCCTTAAGCTCATCCAGCGTGTTATAAATCGTGTCAACGGGCGCTGTCCTTTTGGGAGGAAAAACCTCCAGGGACAGTACTGTTTTATGGTTGAACAATGATGATGTCTTCATGTATGTTTGTTCCCTTCCTTCAATAAGTCTTGGCCATGATTTCCGGCTGCTCATGTTTTCTGATTGCAGTAATCATAGCACAAAACAAAAGGAAGGGATAATTTGTAAATTTTATGGGAAGCTATAGTTTAAAACTATATCTTACTTCCGGTCATAGGCCTGGATGTACACAAAATTATCATTCCTTCGTTCCATTCTGTATTCCGGATCCAATATGGCGTCAATGAACTCCCTGCCTCCTGATTCCACTGCCACCACCTTCATCCCCAGCTCCCGCTCCACATCCCGGACCGTCAGATCATCTAAAAATACCTGCTCACCCACCCGCAGCATATTGGAGGGAATCTGCAGTACTTCTCCCAAATCCTCCCCCGCTGCCTGCCGTTCCTTTAACTGTCCTATCAGGTCCTGTCCCGTTATAAGGCCGGATACCGTAATGGTCTCCCCAAAGAAATCATTCCTTATAGCGTACACATGAACCGTGAGATGGGGAAACGCATCCATCAGCTTTCCTGCGAAGCCGCAGATGGTGGGATACGTCAGCTTTCCCGTTGCAATGGTCAGGGTCCTTGAAACGGTTCCGGCCAGCTCTTCATACTCCTTTTTACTGATCACATCCTCCAGGGCCTCGTTAAATTCATTGATGAACATACGCATCATACCCACGCCGTTTTCCAGCTGGATATAGCCGTCGTAACGCTCTTCCTCAGGGAAATCCCTGCCTGCAATAATGTACCACTCATCACTGGCATGAATGAAATGAAGGCCGTATTGCTCATAAAACTCCTGCTGGCGGCTTTCCACCATGTCGATGACAGCGCCTGCCTCTTCCTTGGTATATAACTCAATGGGAAACAATCCCTCCCTGAATTTTGTAATTCCGGCAGGTACCACGGAAACGCTTCTCAAGAAAGGCAGGTATCGGGATAAATCCCGGATGGTCCTCTCTAACTCTGCTCCGTCATTGACGTTCTTGCAGCAGACCACCTGGCCATTCATCTCCACATGGCCGTCATAGAGCATCTGCAGATACTTAAGCTTATCTCCCGCAAAACGGTTGTTGAGCATCTTACAGCGCAGCTGCGGGTTGGTAGTCTGCACCGATATGTTGATGGGGGCCAGCTGCATACGGATGATTCTTTCTATGTCCCTCTCCTTCATATTGGTCAGAGTAATGTAATTTCCCTGCAGGAAAGAAAGCCTGGAATCGTCGTCCTTAAAATACAGGGTCTCCCGCATTCCCGGCGGCATCTGGTCAATAAAGCAGAATATGCATTTGTTGCTGCACGAACGGTAATCGCTCATCAGGCCGTTTTCAAACTCCACACCCAGGTCATCGTCATACTCCTTGTCGATTTCCAGCAGCCACTCTTCCCCGTCCGGTTTTCTTATGACCACCTCAATGTACTCATCCTTAATCAGATACCGGTAGTCAAATACATCCTCAATCACTTCATGATTGATTGAAAGCAGTATATCGCCCGGTTCTATTTCCATCTCCTGCGCAATAGAGCCGGGATATACCTCTTTTATCACATGTTCATTCTTTTTTGTCTTCAATCTATTTTCCTCAATATTATAGTTTTTTCCATAATCCCTGTTTTTATGCTTTTGCTTCCCGGTAACACGTCCACACGCAGCCTCCGGTAAACGCTGCCGCAAACAAGACCGCGGATGCCATGGAAGGCCAGCTGACACTGCCGCCAAACGAAATTTCCCGTATAAGCCGGGTGGTATGGGTCAGCGGCATCATATTCACAACCCACTTAAGTGCTTCCGGTATGCCGTCCAGGGAAAAGAAGGTGCCGCACAGAAACGACATGGGCGTTATGACAATATTAGTAAAATTGTTCATGTCGTAATGGCTCTCCATCATCATGGCTGCCAGAAAGCCAAGGGCGGAAAAGATCAGCGAATTCAGGATAACCGCGGTCAAAAGCCACCCGTTCATGGCCAGCCTGGCCCCCGACACGATTCCCAACAGTACGATAAACACACCGGAATACATACCGCGGAGGGCTCCCGCAAGGATATGGCCCATAGCCAGCAGATGCATCCTGGTGGGTGAATACAGATAACACTCAAAGCTCTTTTCATGAAGGCGCATGACGCTGATGCGGGTGGAAACCGATGTGTAGCTGTTGCGCATGGTGGTCATGGCTAAGAGGCCCGGTATCAGGTAGTAGAGATAGGGCCTTCCATCCATCTCCATCACTCTTCCCAGGCCCATCCCAAAGGTAATAAAATACAAAAGCGGCGATACCATCTGTGAAAATGTAACTCTCCAGAACCTCCGTTTGAGGAACAGCCATTCCCGCCACAAAATCGTGGTTATTTCCATCCTCCCACCCCCTTGCTGGTGTAATGGAAAAATACGTCCTCCAGCGTGGAAGGAAGCACGCTGCACAGCGCGTCAATTCCGGCTGCCCTGGCCTTTGCCGCAGGCAGGTCCTTAAAGAACTCAGCCTTTATCCTGTCCCCATCTTCGTACTCCACCTTAAATTGCCCGATTTCATCAATCAGTCCGGCGGGCGTGTCCTCCTTAAATATCTTCCCTCCGTCAATCAGCATCACATAATCGCACAGGTGCTGGGCCTCTTCGATATAATGTGTGGTCAGAAGTATGGTTTTCCCCTCCTTGTGCTGTATGTGCAGGAAATCCCATATATCCCGGCGGGCATTGGGGTCGATGCCTACCGTTGGTTCATCCAGAAATAGATATTTTGGATTGTGAATCAGGGACTTTGCAATCATCAGCTTGCGCTTCATTCCTCCTGACAGGTTCTGGGCCGCCCTTTTTCGGACGCTGTCCAGTCCGAGAAAGGCCAGAAGGCGGTCCGTGGACGCAGCAATATCCGCCTTTCCCATCCGGTAAAGGCGGCCTGCAAACTCCATATTTTCTTCCACCGTCAATTCCTTGTCCAGATTGACATGCTGGCTGGTCACGCCGATGGCCTGCTTGACAGCCACGGCATTCCGGTCCATCACCTGTCCGTCAAAGGCCACGGTGCCTGTATCCGGCGCCAGAAGTCCGGTCATTATCCGCATCAGCGTTGTCTTTCCGGCCCCATTTGGTCCCAGCAGGCCCAAAAACATCCCGTCGGGAATCTCCATGGAGACACCCTTCACCGCTTCCACATCACCGAACTGTTTATGCAGGTCATTACATAGAATCATTACTGCCTCCCCTGCTTCTTAATGATGACCGTGGAAAGATACGGTATATCATACCGCTCCAGCTCCTCAAAGTCAGTCACCAGACGCTCCTCCCCTGTGCCTGTCTTGGTAATCAGCACAAACCTGTCCTCCAGATGGTTCTCCTTAAGAGCCTTCAGCAGGGCCTGCGGATCCGTGGACGGTTTCATCAGGACCACATTGTCATGTTCCCTGAGCACCCTCCCCAAATCCTCACTGCTGTTTTTACGCACAGGGGCTACCACCAGGTCCTCATTCCAGGCCACCAGGGGTATTTTCATGGAGTCAGCCACAGCGCAGAAGGAAGTGACGCCGGGCACTACCTCCACCTCCACGCCCGCTTCCTCTATGTAGGGAAGGGTATACATAAATGTACTGTAAACCGCCGGATCTCCCAGCGTAATAAAGGCGCCGGTACGGTCCCCATTTAAATACTGCGCGATACAACCCGCGTTCTGCTTCCACATTTCGCGCAGCTGCGTGCCGTGATAATGCATCGGATAAACTAAATTTACGATTTCCGCCTTTGTGTCCTCCAAAAGTCCCTGTATAATATCAAAGGCAAAGCTGCCTGCCCCGGCCTCCTTTTCAGGACAAAAAATCACATCCGCCGCATTGAGAATGCGGTGCGCTTTTAAAGTAAGCAGTTCCGGGTCTCCCGGTCCTACGCCGATTCCATAGAGTTTTCCCATTTTTCAATCCTCTTTCTTTTCTCATACCTGGTGTTTTGTCCGAAACACTAAATATGGTACCATATATGGAGGCAAAGGGCAATTAATACCTCTGTTTTTCATTCTAGCACAGGATACTCTGCCTTTTCAAGATATGCATTTGAAAGTTTCCCTTCTTGTATACAAATACACCAGAATCAGGGTGACGCCCAGGCACATCAGCTCTGATACAGCAGGCGCCCACCAGATGCCTTCTCCTCCCCCCACGCCAATACAGACTGCCAATGAGGCCGCTATGATAACCATACCTCTGCCCAAAGAGATAATCAGAGACTCCTTCGGCCGCTCAATGGCTGTAAAATACCCTGCCCCTGTAATATTAAATCCCACCACCAGAAACGACAGGCTGAATATCCTGAATACAGACGCAGAGTACTGTCTGAGCCCTTCCAGCTTTTCAGAGATGAAAATACCCACCAGCCAGTCAGCACCTGCCATGGAAGAGATAAAGGCTATTCCCGCCACGCCCACGGACGCTGTCAGCGAGTACTTCAAAAGCCTGCTGCATACATCCCGCTCCTGTCTGCCGTAATGAAAGCTGATTAAAGGCTGGATGCCCTGCGCGATTCCCGCCATGGACATGACCACGATGGTATTCACATATGCGATGATTGTGTAGCTCACCACTCCCTGTTCACCAATATACCGCAGAATGGCATGGTTGAACATAAATACTGTGAAGCCTGCTGACAGCTCCGTAAAACCGGAGGACAGGCCAATCTTCACCACCCGGATAAACTGTCCCAAGTCCCAAACCGGCCTGGCGAAGCGAATGGTTGCCTTTGGCCCCAGGAAATGTTTCAGATACAGGAATACCGGAACCATCTGGGAAAGTCCCGTGGCTGCCCCGGCTCCCCCAATGCCCCAGTGGAACACCATGACAAACAGATAATCCAGCACACAGTTTACCAGGGCGCCTGAGGCCACAGCCGCAGCGGCAAACCGGGGAAATCCGTCTGTCTTTACCAATGTCTCAAATGTATATGATATGATGAACCACCATGTAAAGGGCAGCAGGGATAAAATATAATGCTTTACATACTCCTGCGTGCTCTGTGTGGCTCCCAGAAAGCTTACAATAGGGTCCAGGCACAGCCACACCATGAGCATGATAAACAGGGATAAGACTCCTGTCACCACCATATTCTGAGTGTTGGCCTGATTAGCCTCCCGCTGCCTGCCCTGCCCCAGGAAAATGGCTACCACGGTGGACGTACCCACGGCAAACAATATGGAAACAGAAAACAGGAAGTTTACAAAGGGAGAGGCAATATTCACAGCCGACAAGGCCACCTCAGACACGCCCCTGGCCACAAACATTCCATCCACCATGGTATATAACGCAAAGATCCACTGGGCCACCACGGAAGGCCATACAAACCTCCAGAACTTTTTCTTCAGTGACATTCCCTCTAAATTCATGATACAACTCCTTTATGATGACTTTGCTGCTCTGCTTGCATTCCCATCATAAACCTTGGTATAATACCAAGGTAAACAGTAAATATTGCCATATTTGGGAGAAGATTCATGTCAACATTCTATAAAATCGGGGAGATTGCCTCCCTTTATAACATAAGCACGGATATACTGCGCTACTATGAGGAGCTGGGCATACTGGTCCCCCGCCGGGCGCCTAACGGATACCGCATTTACCGCACCGAGGACCTGTGGTGCCTGAATGTTATCCGCGATTTGCGGGAACTGGGATTTTCCATGGAGCAGATAAAGGCATATATTGAGAACCGAAGCATTGATTCCTCCCTGGAACTGTTCCAGAAGGAGATGGATGTGATTGACCGGCACATTGAACGGCTTAAATCCCTCCGGGACAATATCATCACCCGCAGGGAAACCATTTCCCAGGCACGGGGACTCCCTCTCGGGACCATCACATTAAAAGAAATGCCGCCCCGCGCCTGCCACCGGATCATGCAGAGCTACGAGACGGACGAAGAAATGGATATTCTCATTAAACAGCTGGTCTCCTTTGGACCGGACAGACAGTATATCATAGGCAACAACCAGATGGGCTCCTTTATCAGCCTGTCTGATGCCATGGACGGACGATGCCAGCAGTATGACGCGGTGTTCATCCTTCACCCTGACGGCGAGCACTGCATCGGGGAGGGTACCTATCTGTCGGTCTGCTACAGCGGCAACTTCCGCCAGACCAGGACCTATGTTCCCCGGCTCCTGGACTATGCCAGGGAACATTCCATGAATATCCGGGGACCCTTGCTGGAGCTTTTGTGGATAGACGTCCATACCACAAAACATGTGGAGGAACAGGTGACGGAGCTGCAGTTAAAGGTGGATTAGATTATACCAGCAAGTCAGTTCCCTGCTTATCCCTTCCCAGCTCAGCCAGTTTCCTGTTCTTATCATTTAAAGTACCAAATTCCTTCAGACAGCAGATAACCTGACCGCAGGACGCCAAAACCTCTGCAGCGCGGTCATATGTCTCTTCCCGAATCGGTTCAAAAGGCATTTCCGATATCACCTGGGAGGCCAGCGCCCTGGCAATGGGGTAATCCACATCATTTTCGTGGAGAATGCCTGCCGCAAATGGGATTCCCATGCGCTGCAGTCTCCTGTAAACCGGAATCCCGCTTCCGTTTCCGCCTATGACAAATACCTGAGGCTTACCCTTCACCGGTTCCATCTCCAGGCAGCCAAATTCCGCATAATAGCTGCCTTTGGTGATTCCGTACAGCCCGGTAATATAGGAGGAGGTGAAAATCTCTTCCGGAGTTCCGCACCGCTCAATGTATTCACCCTTTACGCAGACAATATAATCTGATAATTTCTGCGCTAAATCCAACTCATGAAGGGACATGAGCACCGCTACCTTCTTCCTGCGTACCAGGTCCTTTAAAATGGTCAGAAGCTCCAGCTTATGCCGGATATCCAGGAAGGAGGTGGGCTCGTCCAGGACAATGACACTGGGGTCCTGACAGATGGCCCGGGCCAGAAGAATGCGCTGCTTCTGCCCATCGCTTATCTGCGAAAAATCCCGGGAAGCCAGATCCCATGCATGGACCAGCTCCATAGCCTCCCTGACCTTTCCTCTGTCCTCTGCCGTCAGTATGCCCATCCTTCCGGTATATGGGTAGCGGCCTGTGCCTACCACATCCTCACAGGTCATAAGCTCCGGGTGAATCCGCTCTGTCATCAGAATGGACATCCTCTTTGCAATCTCCCTCTCCCCCATCCCCTTCATGGGCATGCCATCCAGGTAAACGGTCCCTTCCAGCAGTCCCAGCTGCCGTATTACGCTTCGCAGAATGGTGGATTTACCAGCCCCGTTTGGCCCGATGAGCGTCACGATTTCTCCCGCCCTAACATGAATTCCGATTTGCCGTATCAGAGGCGTTTTGCCGTATCCGACGGTCATATTTTCTGTCCATATGTAATCTTCTGCCATGAAATCCGCCTCTCCATTTCGCTTGCATTTCTCCTGCTCTTTCCCTGCATCTTTCCTGCATTTCACCCGCAGTTCTCCTGCATCTTTGCTGCATTTCACCCGCAGTTCTCCTGCATCTTACCTGCATTTCTCCTGCATTTCACCCGCAGTTCTTCTGCATCTTTCCTTCATTTCACTGCATACCCTTCCGGTTATGCACCATCATGTAAATGACCACAGGCGCGCCGAATACAGCTGTCACGGAGCTGATGCTCAGTTCCGTGGGCGCAAAGACGGTCCTGGCCGCCAAATCGCAGAACAGACAAAACACTGCGCCGCCCAGGAAGCAGCCCGGAATCATGAGTATGGGCTTTGCCGTCTTAAACAGGCTCTTCACCAGATGCGGAACCGCAATTCCCACAAAGGATATAGGGCCTGCGAATGCAGTCACACAGGCAGAAAGAATACTGGACAGAAGAATCAGGGCCACCCTGAACCGCAGTATGTTCACACCCATGTTCTGGGCGTACACTTCCCCCATCTGGTAAGCTCCAATCGGCTTTGCCATGAGAAAAACAAGAATCAGGGACAGGAAAACCACTGCCGTCATGACCCTTACATTCTCCCAGGAGGTACCTGAAAAGCTGCCCATGGACCAGTTGTGGAGATTGACAATGTTGGCATCTTCTGCAAATGTCACCACAAAATCAGTTATGGCGGAACAGATATAGCTAATCATCACCCCGCAGATAACAAGCATGGACATCTTCTTCACCTTACCGGAAATCATCAGGACAAATCCCATGGAAATCATGGAGCCTGCAAAGGCAGCCAGAATCATCCCTGCCGATCCGATGGAGATTCCCCTTCCCAGCAAAACTATCATCACAAGGGAAACCACCAGCTTTGCGCCGGATGAAATCCCCAGCACAAAAGGGCCTGCTATGGGATTTGCAAAAAACGTCTGGAGCAGAAAACCCGATACGGACAGCGCGCCGCCCAGTATCACGGCCGAGAGAATCCGGGGGAGGCGTATGTCCCATACAATGCGGTATGAAGCGGCCTCCCCTGTCCTTCTGAACAGAATTTCACCGATTTCCTCCACGGACAGGTGCACACTGCCGGAATTGATGTTCCAGATAAATAAAAAGCACATCATGACCGCCAGAAGGGCAAATAAAATACTGTTTTTTATATAAGTACCTTTTATCATTCAGACTACTCCTTATTTAACGCAGCCGGTGCATATACCTGAGGCCTTCCGGCTCCTCCTCTGTCAGTATACGGTGGATATCCAAAATCATATCCCCCAGGCCCATGGTCTCCTGAAACAGGCTTTTCTCCGTACACCACACATTTCCCTTCTTCACAGCCTTAAAATCAGCCAGGAGGCTGCTTTTCTCCAAAAGCTGGCTCAGATTGTCCAGCTCACCGTCTATGGTGCTGTTATATATAATATAATCCGCATCCCTGGCGGCGGCATAAAAGCTTTCCATCTGCATATTCATGGTGGACAGCGCGTTTTCATTTTCCGTAAGTCCCTGGGGCACATAGGTTCCTCCGGCCAGGTCTATCATTTCAGCCACATAATCCCCCGACTTCCTGACATTTACATAGCCATTGGAACTGATATAGAAAAATGATACTGTTTTTCCGGTACTCTCCTGAGCCATGACAGGTTCCAGCTGCTTCACCTGTCCGGCAAAACAGCTGTTTGCCTGTTCCTCCCGGTCCAGCAGCACCCCATATAATTTAAGCCATTCCATCCTGCCAAGAGGATGGCGCTCGTAGCTGGAGCGTTCCACCAGAACCGGTATCCCCAGTCTCTCCAGCTGCTCCTTTACTTCCGGGGAATGGTAAATCATCGTGGATTCTACCGCCAGGTCACAGGACCCGGACAAAATCCGCTCATAGTCCGGCGCGTTGTATTTGCCCGCATAGAGCATCCTGCCATCTTCCATGGCTGACCTTGCCTCTTCTATGTACCAGCCGGAAGCATCTGTCCCTGACAGTGTAATCCGGTCTGTTCCATCCAGGCTGCAAAACAGGTCCATGGCCGAGGTCGCTGCCAGATAAATATTCTCCAGAGGCTGCTTTATGACCGCCACGTCACCCGGAAGGCCGGAAGGCTGTGATTTTCCTTCCGGCACCACCAGATAACGGCCGCTGTCCTTAATCGTTATCATTGCGTAACCGCCATCGTAATAGTCCACTGAAAACTGGTCCGCATAGAGAAGCTCCATACTGCCGGTTCTCTTTATGCCGCTCCAGCCTTCCGGAACCGGGGCAGGGGAGGAACCCAGGGACCGGTTATTCGCGACAGCCGGATCTGCCCCGGTCCGCCCTGCCGAGGAACAGCCTGTACACACTGCTGTCATAAGGATTCCGGCGGCGGCAATTGCCATTAATCTCTTTATCCGTCTCATCATTCAGCCTTTTTAATTGTGGTTGAATCAAACACAAGGGTATATTCCACCTCATGAGGTTCGCTCATGGCAATGGTATCCGCTATGACCGGCATCTTCCGGTCAAATACACGGACCGGAATCTCAAACGAAGAATTACCCCCGGTACTTATCAGATCCAGCCTCTCCCCGTCAACCTTCATATAATCATAGTTGGAACTGCCCCATGTAATAACCGCAAATGCATTGCCGTCCTCAACCCTAAGCGCCGCCGGCGTCTCCACAGACGCCCGGCCTGAACCGCCCTCCAGCCTGACTGCCACCGTATACGAACCATCTTCCAGCTTAAGGCTCTTTGCCGTTGCCGCCTCACCGTCGGCAAAAGCCTCTGCCGGAAGGGAGCCGGAACAAAATACCAGCACACGGTCATACCATGTTTCCTTTTTCCTGCTGAAGGCGCTGCAGTTAATTTCCTTGTCCAGCGCTTCCACCGGTACCTTGAAGGTGTGCTTTCCATCTGCATTCTCCACAAATGGAATAAAATCCGCCTCAGAAGCCTGCTCCGCCTCAGCCCCGGTTCCCATATACAGTTTCAGATAACCGGTCCCGCTCATGGTCATAACCGCGCTCATAGCGCCATCCTGCACCGTAAGTTCACACTCCGTAATCCGGAACATGCCAGAGCTGGAGTCCACCCTGACCTCATAGACCCCATCCTTCAGCGCATCCGCCGAAACCGGCTCCATTCCGTCTTTCACCGCATCCCCGAGGCTGCCTGACTCCTGGTTTTGGGTGTTTTTTGCCGGGGCATCATCATATGCCCCTTCGGCCAGTTCCACATCGGCCAGATCCCCCACAGAAGATTTTGCGGCGGCACTGGTATCAGCAACAGCCGGCGCCTTTCCTCCGCAGCCCGAAAGGTTCCCTGCGCACAGCCCTATGGCGGCCAGGAGGGCACAGAGCTTCATTTTCATGTATTTTACTTCCAATATTCCCACCTCTAAAAGGGCGATCAGCAAATTGCCCCGACCGCCCGTTTATTCTTATGATTTATTTTGTCAGACTGTCAACCGCTGCCTGAGCATGTTCTACAAAGAGCTGCTGGATTGCTTCCAGCTGGCCGAGTCCGTTGACAAGGCATGTCACTTCATAGCCCGCATCCTCAAACGCAGTCTTCCAGGAATCTTCTTCGTCTCCTGCCATGTCATTGTTGGCATGGTCGCCTGCCACGATCATCAGCGGCTCCAAAACCACCTTCTTGTAGCTTCCTTCCTCCACCGCTGCCAGGACATCATCCAGGCTTGGCGCTGCTTCAACGGTACCCACATAGTAATTCTTATAACCTGCCTCTGTAAGCATATCCTGCATTTTTGCATATACCTGGTTGGACTCTGCCTCTGTGCCGTGTCCCATAAAACAGATGGCTGTCTCACCGTCATCATACTGTGCAGTTGCCTCTGTGACAGCCTTCATGACTGCCCTGAAATCATCCTCTGTGGTGAGAAGCGGCTTTCCGATTGCCACTTTGTCAAATGCGTCAGAATACTCCGCCGCCTCATTGACCAAATCCGTATACTCAAGTCCGTTCATCAGATGGGTGGGCTGAATTACAAGATTCCTGACACCGTTCTTCTCCGCGCGGTCAAGGGCCTCTCCTACATTGTCAATGGCAACATTATCCCTGGATTTTACGTGATCAATAATAATCTGGCTGGTGAATCCTCTCCTGACTGCGAAATCAGGAAATGCCTTCTCAACAGCATCCTCAATGGCACCAATGGTCAGACGTCTGCTGTCATTGTAGCTGGTACCAAAGCTGACTACCAGAAGCTCATTTTCACCGATTCCATCCTGATTTCTGGCATTATCCTTTGAAGCATCGCCAGTATCGTAATTCTCCTCGTCAGCCTCCGCTGCCGCCTCTGCTGCCTCTGCTGTTGTCTCTGGTACTTCTGTTTTTGCCCCTGTGGTCTGCTCCGCAGTTGTCACTGCCTCAGAATCTTTGGCGGCATCTGCCGCCGTCTCCTTCTGCCCGCCGGAGCAGCCGGCTGCGGTCACTGTTGTCAGGGCTGCTGCCGCAAAAAATACTGCCAGTTTTTTCATCTTCATCTTCTCTTTCCTCCTTGTTTTATGACACCGTATCGGTTAAACCAAGGTAGAGGAATATGCAGCCTGTATCTGACAAATCCCAAACGGCAGTCCACACGCGCATAAGCGTATTCCGCAAGCGTCCTGGGGATATACGTTTTTCTGCAGATATGTAATACGCAGCGTACCCGTGCCCCGAGGGAATCACCCTCCGTCAGGACACAGTTTCCCTGCGTAAAAATCCGTTACCGTCTGAGTCAGAAATCCGCGGCCGAAACACCGTAAATCGGTACAACCAATTACTCGTGATTTGGAAAATTATTCCTGTACCAACAACTGGCAGGTTTCCTGACTCGTATATCAACACCCATGGCTGCCTTCCCAATTCTAACTGAATCAGTGACTGTCCTTGACATAAACCATGGGCTCCTTACTTACAGTGACGAGATCGTACAGGATTTCCACCTGTTTCCCTATTACCCGCTGTCTGACAAAGACAGACAGCGGCACCAGCTGTTCTTAACTCGATATGCTTTATCCTACCACTTAATGTAAAAAAAAGCAATAAAATCAATCATTATCCGGAAGCAGCTTTACTGTCACCATGATGTGTTTCAGGAACTCCCCTTCCTCCAGCCTGATATCCTCCATATGGGTCTGGGGAGGAAACTCAAAGGTTTTCTCCTCAATCTCCAGATAGAGCCAGTTGTAGGCTGCTTCCCTGGCATGCTCCACAGCATCCTCCAGGTCCGGTCCGTCTGCCTCGCAGCACTGCAGATCCGGAAATGTTACATGATAGCCTTTATCGTTTTTATGAGGCGTAAATACCGCCGGGTACGTAAATGTCATTTTCTTCTTCCTCCAGTATTCATAATAAAGCATACTTATTATATACTGAATTTTGATTCTGTACAATCTCAGACTGGTTTTGGACAGCTGTAATTTTTTGGAGTGGTTTTTGGGAATGGTTTTCACACTTTATATGTCTCGATCCTTCGATATAAAGCTATTCCGGGCACTTCCCATACCTTCTATGATATCGTGAACAGATACACCCGGATTCCGGTAGCGGACCCGCTTCTGTGTTGCATGTTTCCACTGGATGGCCTGTTGTGGGCAGCAGTTGATGCACGCTACACAGTGTTCGCAGCGGTGCTGAAATTCCGGTTTTTCATTTTTCAGTACAATATTCCGGCTGGGGCAGATCCTCTGGCAAATACCGCAGCGGACACAAGTATCATCCACATGAAATCCTGTGTCTCTGTTCAGTTTATAATCCGTATAAAGCTTATAAAACATTCTGTCCCAGACATGGAACCCAAATGGTCCGTTGCGCCTGGCTGCAATCACTTCTGCCGAAGCCCTTTCAGCCATCTCATCAGCTTCCCTGAGTTTTCTGTCCGCCGAACGTGTCTTGGGATTATACTCCTCTATAAAATTCGCTACAGACGGAATTGTTATTCCATAATCCAGATGAAGCCCCTTTTTCTTAAGAAGTGCGTCCAAATGCCCCAATACACCTCCGGCAAGCCCTCCGCAGGTTGCGGCTGCAAACACATATGGGTTATCTGCCTCAACTTTCATTTCATCCACAAACTCTGCCACGGTTCTGGGAACGCCCCAGAAATATGTAGGAAAAACCAGGCCGATTTGCCGGCTGCTGCATTTTGTCCCCTTATATCTTGACATGGGAAGCAGCAGCCCATCCATCCTTTCCGCCATGATGTTCGCAATACGCAGACTATTGCCGGTTGCTGAAAAATAATATATCACGGATTCCATATCTTTTTCCCCTCCTGTTTGTTATACGCTGATTATAGACATGATGCATCAAAAAGAAAAGTACCCAAAATTTTTGTGGTACATTGTTTAACGATACTGTTGGTGTTATAATCACTCTGCATACTCAACAATATTCCTGATACAGCAGCCGGAATATTGATAAAAGCCAATACTATAAGCACGCAGCAGGGGGAGTCACCGTGAAAACAGAAAAATCAGTTCCGGAACGATGTGAAATCATACAGAAGGTTCAGAGAGTCCTTGGGGGGAAGTGGAAAATTGAAATCCTGTACTATATTGGTTTCCAGGATATACACAGATTTGGAGCGCTGCGCCGCCATATAGGCGGCATATCAGAATCATCCCTGATTAATCAGCTCCGTTCCCTTGAAGAAGACGGCTTTATCAGCCGTCATGACTATAAAGAGCTTCCTCCCAGGGTGGAATATTCCCTGACAGACCTGGGACAGAGCTTCATGCCCATAATGGAACACATAAAGGATTGGGGGGAGACTCACCTTTTCCCCTTATCCTCATCCAGATAGTCTCTTTATCCGCATTTTGAACAGATGCAGTCCCTACGCTCTTTTCCTGCTGGTCATGGTCCGGTCAGAAAAGTACAGGTAAGATAGTTGGTAAAATACAGAATAAAAGTCATTCCTGTTCATATCTTATTCATACCTTGATGATATATTTGATTTATAAAGCGTAATGCTTTTCATACAACTTTTCTCATACAAAATGAGCCGGCAGGAAGCTGCCGGCCCGTTTGTGTTACCAAACCTGCTTTCTCACCCGCCACCACCCCGTCATCGTCCCCAGCCAAATCCCATAACAGGGCTTTTCAGTAACATTTCTTTACCTTCAAAGCGCCGTCCCCTTCTCAGGTATAAACAGGCCTTCCATGTCCACCCCTTCATGCTTCAGCAGCCATATCTTTTTATCAATGCCCCCGGCATATCCGGTCAGACTGCCGGCCGCGCCCACCACCCTGTGGCACGGTATGATGATGGAAATAGGATTGTGGCCCACTGCTCCGCCCACTGCCTGGGCTGACATGGTTTCCCGGTTCATCTTCTCCGCTATTTTCTTTGCAATATCGCCATACGTAGTGAGCTGTCCATAGGGGATCTGACAGAGGATTTCCCATACACCCTGCCGGAATTCTCCTCCCAGGGGAGCCAGCAAAAGCTCTGAGGACTCAGGCCTCTTTCCCGCAAAATAGCGGTCCAGCCAGTCCTTTGTATCTTTAAAAATCCCAAGTTCCGGGGCCTCCGTCATCTCTTCTTTAACAGTACCGGCAAAATATTTCTGTCCTTCCAGCCACAGCCCAACCAGTCTTTCGCCGTCGGCAGCCAGTTTAATCCTGCCCACCGGCGATATATAATCTGTTGTATAATACATACTATTTCCCTCCCCAATCTTTTGATTGCACAGCGAATCTGGATACGCTCCTCCCTGTTCTGCTCTGTGCAGGAACACGCCTTTACCCCAGCAGCTCCCTCACCATATCCCCGTCAAACACCACCGCAGCCACATTGTCCACTTCTATCTGGTAAAGGGCATTGGCGGCCATATGCTCCGCGGCCTGTTCCAGATCCCGGATGCCTGTGGTGTCCGCGTATTTTTCAATGACCGCGTCAAGCGCATCCTCTGTCACCACACACTCATTTTCATGCAGCCCCATGCGCTTTAAAACCTTTGGCATGGCGTACTTTGAAAATATAATTTTCTTCTCCTCCGGCGTATAATCCGGAATATCAATCACCGCAAAACGCGACATGAGAGGCGCGCTGATTTGGCTCTTATCGTTGGCAGTGGCAATGGGATACACGCCGCCGGTGGGTATCATACACTCTATGTAATTGTCCGTAAATCCCAGATTGTCCAGGAGGGTCAGCAGCACATCGGCGGGATTGCCGTTTCCTTTTCCCGATGACGCCTTGTCCAGTTCGTTGATAATAAAGACAAGATTGGATTCTCCTGCCATAGAGAACGCTTCCATGATAATTCCGGGTTTGGCATTGGAATAAATGCGGGAACTGCCGGTGAGCTGTTCCGAATCATTGATGGAGCTCATATCCAGGGTTGTCCACGGAAGCTTTAATATCCTGGCTACCGCATAGGCAATCTGTGACTTTCCTGTACCTGCCGGGCCAACCAGCAGCATGCCGTATGCAGGAAGCGTATGGGTGCGGTTAATCTGTATGATGGTCTCTATGATTCTCTGTTTGACCCGTTCCATGCCGTACAGTTCCTCATCCAGAATCCTGCGGGCCTCCACAGGATCAATGGATTCAAAATAGTGATTCTTCCACTGAATGTTCATCATGATGGAAAGGGCGCGCTGGGCATGGCGCCTCTCCTCCGGAGTCACTTCATGGGAGCGGGCCACCGCCAGGTTCCTGCGGGCCCAAATCCGTATATTGTCCGGCAGCGTCCTGCCGGCGCAGTTCATGAAATCAGTAAGGCTCTGAATACTGGTCAGCTTCATGTCGTCACCGTTTTCCTCCTGGTCCTCCTCTGCCAGTTCTGGCTCCGGCGCGCTGCCTGCCAGCAGCCGTTCAATCATAAACTGTAGAAAACCGTCCTCGGCAGACAGCTTGGTCCCTCCTCCAAAGGCCACCTCCCGAATCTTATAGACCGCGTATCCGTCTCCGCGGTTCTGACCGGACAATCGGACGCTGATATGGTTTTCCCCCAGCCAGCGCAGCAGGCTGGTGAAGCGGGCGTCAACCTGCAGGATATCCGCGCTGACAGTCCCGTCCTCCTCCTTGAACTCGAAAGCGGTCCGCTTGGCCTGGTTGGTGAAAACGCCGCAGGAATGGTGTCTCCAGGCCCGGCTGCTGTTATCCAGAACAAGCATGGGCTTCTCTGGAGAAGCCGCCGGCTCATTGGAGTAATATACCGTGTAAGTGCACTGTGGCTCTTCTTCCTTTTTTGGTGTGTCGCTGAAATCAAATACTGGCATAAAAATCCTCCCTGATATTGAAAGAGAGAGTCATAACACCTCTGTGCCATATACTCTCTCTTTGTGGCTGAATTCGTGTATATCCACTGGAAAAGCACGTTTTTTCTAGCCTTATTATATGTAAATCCGTTTTTTATGTCAATAGATGATTGCGGCGTTTTCCCAGAGATTTTCTCCGCGAAGCTTTTTCGGATGTGTCTCCACCGCTGTCCGGCATTTCCTCCTGTACGGCAACCCTGCAAGCCAGACGCTGCGCCATGGCAACGGATGTCAGCGTCACATAAATCTCCAATGCGCTGCTGATGATTCCGGCCACCGCCAAAAGGATTACGGACACCCCCACAATGGCTCCCCATCCATACAGAAAAGGCCTGTATGCTCCGGGCTCTGTCTGATACCTGGTCCAGATTATCCAAAACAGGTACAAAAGCACCAGCACAGCGGATAAAAATGCAAATACGATATGCAGTACAGATTTGAGGGGCAATTCCTCCGGAAGGTAGGGCGTCGTAATGGCGCAGAACAACAGTACCAGTGCAGCCGGAATCAATCTGGCGCAGATTGGGTGCAGCGCTGCACGGGATTTTATATTCCGGTGTATCATATAAAAATAACTTCCCACCAGAACTCCCCACAGGAAAAATGACTTTTTCCTGTCAAAAAAATTGCCGATAACCGAAAAATTGGTGGTAAACCAATTATATCCTCTTGTAAATAAAACCGTGTATACGGGAATTAAAAAGTAAGCCCAGAATTTCATTCTTTGTCCAGTCCGTTTCTTTTGTTTTCTACAAGTATAGCAGACTGGGCAACATTTATATTTAAAAAACTCTGACTTCTTTCTAAACAAATGATAAATATTTTACGGCCACCCTGGAAACAACGTAAACAGAATTACTGCCACTGCTGTACAGATAGCCGGCGTCACCACCGAAAGGCAGAAAATCGGAATGTAAGCACTCTTATGGGATTCACCACACAACCCGATGGATGTATTAACCGAACCGCTGTGGGGAAGCGAATCCAGGGAGGAGGATGCTATGGCCATGACTCTTGCAATGGCGGCATAGGATACCCCCTGCATGGCCCCGAATATATCATAGAATATAGGTGTGATGATCCCAAGTCCGCCTGACGCGGAACCGCAGAATCCTGCAAGCAGCGCTGTCCCGACAGAAACGCCTACCAGGTAATTGCCAGGGATATGTATGACTGCATCTACAAGCAATTCAAAGGCCGGGGTGGACTTAATGACTGTTCCGAATCCGACAATGGTACATATATTGAATATCGCCACCGCTGCCTTGGGTACACTCTGGAATACAGCCTCTGTTAGTTCTGCCCTGTCAAACCTCCGGTACATCAGTATGATGGTTGTGGCTATACCCATGAGCAAGGCATATTCAATGGGGATTATATTTTCCCCCGCCTTATTTTTCAGGTTTATTGCTATTACAGTCACCAGCATAGGTATAAAGGATATAAGAGGACTGGGAAGGCTCCCGCTCTTCTCATCTTTGTCATCATTCCTGGACGTGAATACCTCCCCGGCCTTTTTTGCATTTTTTATCATCATTGAAAGCCAGAAGCTTCCTATCAGCAGCATTAAAATACTTGAAATAAAGCCAACAACTGTCCCGGCCATCAAATCCACCCCAAAACCCTGGGTTGGAATAATGTTCTGCACCTGCGGCGCCCCTGGCGCAATCATGGCAAATGTACAGGAGCCAAAATATAATGCTGCGGGCATTAACCGGCGCGGTATGTTATTTTCCCTGAAAATTGCCAGCGCAATGGGAAACGTGGCAAAAATCGAAATAATGGCCGTGACGCCTCCGTAGCAGATAATACCTGTGGCTAAGGGTATGGCCAGATATGCCATGCTCTTAAATTTTCCAGTTACCCATTTGGCAATGGAAGTGGCTGCTCCGGACAATTCCATTGTTGTTCCCAATAAGGTTCCGCAGAAAAACACCAGGTAATAGGAACGGTAATAATCGGCAAAGCCAGTCATATAATTTTCAGTGAGCGTCTCATATATGTTCATATTACCGGACACAATCGCTATCAGGGATGCAATCATTACTGTTATGAACAGGTTGACTCCCCGCATCATCAAGAATATAAGTGTACAAAATGCTATTACTATCCCCACAAGACTTATATATGTTTCCATTTTCCCCTCCGCCATTAATTCATATTAAAAAATGCCTTTACTTCGTCCGGACTTGCAATCTCCCTGTCAACTTCGCGGGCCATATCAGCCGCACGCTTAATTAATTCTGCGTTTTTCGGAGCGCCCAGTTCCTTATAGTGATAATCCCCAATACCAATTGCCAGGCCCCCGCCATTTTTCAGTACATGCGGAGCCACATTCAGAAGATTCCCTCCCAGACAGTTTGCACTCCAGTAACATGGTTCATCAGGAAGCACGCTTCGCATAGCATCCACGCCGCTGACCGTACAGGGATGTCCTGTTATGTACTTGCCCTCTGTCAGATGAAACAGGAAATATCCCGGCTTTGTGATAAGGCCCATATCAATCAGCTTTCTTCCTCTTCTCACAAATCCCACATCCCAGCAGGTCATTTTTACCTTTATTTTATAATTAAGCATCTCCCTGGCGCAAAACTCCAGCGTACTGGTTGAATTCGTATAGATGGAATCAGACTCCGTGAAGCAGCCCTTTTCTTCGTCATATTGGTCCAGGTTCACGCTTCCTGTATCCAGAGGAATGATATCCGGCTTCGTGGATTCCTTCTTTGCCAGTTCGGATATGATTTTGATACGCGAGCTGTCCTTATCATTGCTGTTAAAGCCAAGTGTTGGCAATAGTAAAATGTCTGTCTTCTCCCGCACCTTTTCTATGATTTCAGCATACACTTCCGCGTGATTATTAGGCTCCCCGGCAGCTGTCCTTGCGTGAAAATGCATGATGGATGCACCAGCCTCCCTTACACGCTGTGCTTCGTCCACAAGTTCCTGTACGGTCCACGGCACGTTAGGATTCATGTCCCTCATTGCATATTCGTTTACACGGGCTTCTATAATAACCTTTTTCATATGGATTTTACCTTCACCTTTCTTTTTTATCGAACCTGAAACCGGATGCCCTATACTCTCCCGTTTCCTTCCCGACATTCGGCCGACTCAGACAATAACCGACTCACAACAGCCATTCCTATCTCCCTGCCGCCGCAGAATCCACCTTTCACCACAACCGGCAATCCGGTATAGTTTCCCACGATACGGCCCACATCAACCTGGGGAACTATATGATCAATGGCTTCTATGTAGGAAACATGAAGCCTGCGGCACACGCTCTCCATGGTATCCCCTCCGGTCAGCAGAAGTCCTGCCACCTGCTCCCGGCCCGCCAGCTCCATCACTCTCCCCGTAATCTCTGCAAGTCCTTCATTAATGAGTCTTGAACAGGTACCGGAATCATATCCGCGCCTAAGGTCCTCATCATTCAGATCCACCACGCAGTCCTGCAGGGCTGTCCCTATGATAATGGACTGAGGCCTTGGTTTCTGCCGGAACAGATTTACTGCAATTCCAACAGCCCGGTTCACTTCTTCCTCGAATTGTACCTGTCCGCTTATCAGCATGTACGCAGATACGTGGACAGGTACATTGGCCTCACTGCTGCACAAATACTTCATCTGTGCTTTAGTCAGCGGATTTGCGCTGCCCACCACAAATAATGCCACCTTTTCCTCCGGCCCCGTACTGCCCTCTGCCCCCGTTGAAACCTCCTCCTTTATCATCCCCCTGCGGTAATTCAGTTTCATGGTAAACGCACCCGGGTCCACAGCCAGTACATTCCACCCCAATTCCACACAGGTCTGCGCAATCAGGTCTATATGCTCCAAAGTGACGGCATCCATTACCAGTATCTGCCCTCCTCGCTCCCGGGCATCTATCATGGCACATTTAAGAGTTCCCTTACCTCTGTCCACATTTTCTATGGAAATCAACTCGACTTTTCGTCTGCTCTGTCCCTGAATCAGTCTTGGAACAAATGCATCCTTTACCGGGGTTTTTACATCCTGGGCAATGGGAGTTTCCGTCAGCACGGTCCCGTCAATGATTGATATACCGTTTAAGCAGATTCTCCTGGATTGCGGCATTGCAGGCACCATCACCGCAACCATATCTCCGCCAAGAGTATCCAGCATGGCGTCTATTTCATTTCCAATTCTGCCGCGCAGCGTTGTATCTATTTTTTTAGAGAAACAGGTAACACCTGTGGACTTTAGGGCCTTCGTTGCCTTGCACACCTCTCTGTATGCATCCTCAGGCTTCAAATGCCTGCTGTTGCTGCTTACAAAAACCGCATCCAGACATCTTGCCTCCTCAGAATCCTCCAGAGCCTCAGCGTCTAAAAACAAACCGGTCCTTGCCTGTGACCTTGCAATCAGCGCGCCTGCACTTGCTGCGCCCGTAAAGTCGTCGGTAACAGCTCCTATCATCATATATTCCCCCTGCTTCAGCTATTTTGCATCATGATTTTCCATGTTTTCATCCTGCTTTGCATCATGAAGGGCTTTTGCATATTTGACAGTGGAGTCGATGGCTGCCGTCATGCTGACATTGGTGGCAATCCCCTTCCCTGCAATATCAAATGCAGTTCCATGGTCCACGGAGCAGCGTAAAAACGGAAGTCCCAGTGTAACTGAAACTGTCCTCTCCAAATCCAGCGTCTTACATGGCATATGGCCCTGGTCATGATACATTGCCAGTATAGCATCAAATTCCCCATTTTTTCCCCTGGAAAATAATGTATCCGGCGGAACCGGTCCGATTGCATTGATTCCCCGTTTCCTGGCTTCCTCAATGGCAGGAATGATTTCCTTCACCTCTTCATCACCGAACAGCCCGCCTTCCCCGCTGTGGGGATTAATGCCCGCCACCGCAATGTACGGGGTTTCCATCCCAAGGCGCTTTAACTCTTTATCAATGCGGCATATATCGTTCAGCACATGTTCCTTCGTGGCATACCGGATGGCATTCATCAGTGATATATGTCTGCTGAGATGGAATACCCTCATCTTAAAGCAGTCAAACATGGTCAGAACATACGGAGCTTTTGTGCCGTCCATATAAATCTCGGTATGACCAGCCTGTTTTACCCCCACCATCTTAATAGCCACCTTGTTAATGGGAGCCGTGGTCACCGCATCAATCTCTCCCTCCAACCCTAATTCAATAGATGTGCGAATGGAATCCATTGCTATCTGTCCGGCGTCCGCCTGCTCCTTCCCCCACACCAGCTTCGAGATATCATAGTGTCCTGTTTCAAGGACATCTATGGATCCAAACCGGAAGCAGGCGTCAGACACGGATTCAATCCTGTTAAATTCCAGACTGCATTGGGGAAGGACTGCCTTTGCTCTTTCGAGTACATTCACGCAGCCAATGACAAGGGGCCTGCATTCATCATAAATATGTTTCTCTCCCAAAGCCTTCAGGATAATCTCTGGCCCAATTCCCGCCGGGTCTCCGATTGTAATTCCTACAATCGGTTTGTATTTCTCTTTCATGAGTCTCTCCTTTTGATTGATATTTTTTATTTCTATATTCTTTCGATATTTACATATATAATTATCAATCGAAAATAATAAAATGTCAATTGTTATTTTTATAAGAATATGTACACAATTCTTTGTGCATTTCTTATAGTCCGTATTTATGCCGGATAATAAAAAAGCCAAATAAAAGAGCCTTCATGCACAAAGCACAAAAGCTCCCACTTAAAAAATTTTATATTTTCACAAACCTCTGATTTTAACACCCCATCAGATAAGATCCAGCTCAATGCCGAGATTCCTGGCAGTCTGAACATATTCTTTTTTTATTTCTGTATCAGTAATCACCCTGTCTACCTCAGACATAGGACACACCGTAAAGAGATTTCTGCTGCCAAACTTTGAACTGTCGGCAATAACATAAACCTCGTCCGCCACCCGTATCATTTCACGCTTCACATCCATCTGAGGGGTTCCCATGGAAGTCAGACCCGTTTTGAGATTGATTCCATTGACCCCCACAAAGGCCTTGTCAACATGAAACTGCCCCATGGCTCCTACTGTTATGTTATCCAGAGCAGCCGGAGGATTGCCAATGACATGGCCTCCCACAATAAAAAGGTCCACATGCCTGGCTGAAGTCAGCTCAGCTCCGGACAGAACAGAATTCGTCACCACTGCCAGATGTTTCTCTGCATGTTCCTTTATATATTTGGCCAGATAATATCCCGTAGTGGAATCGTCAATGATGATTGAGTCCCCGCCTTCAATATACTCGTAGGCCCTTTTGGCAATTCTGTATTTTTTGTCACTGTTTAGGAAATATTCTCCGGGAATGAATTCCACCGAAAGTCCGTTTTCCTTGCGGACCGCTCCCCCGTATGTTTTCTTAAGAACCCCCTGCTGGTCCAGCTTTCTTATGTCATTCCTTATGGTCACCTCGGAACACCCCAGACGCCCGCTTATTTCCGCAACCTTGACAATTCCGTTGGTCTGCACTTCATCTATGATAATCTCTAAACGTTCGCTTGCTTTCATATGCAATATCCTCTTTCTATCGTTTAAATATATCTACTGATTTATTATATTACATACAAAATAAGATTACAATTGAAAGAACTGAATTAACGAAATTCCATCATGGACAATTCCGCCCCGGCAAAAAACAGAAGCCGAAAATCAAAGGGTCAAAGGGTGGTTTCCCTCCACTTGACTATATTCTTAAACACCACTTCCCCGTCTGTTTTCTTGCCGTCCAGGATGTCGGCCAGCTCTTCCATGGCCCTGACCCCTTCCTGATAAGCGGGCGTGATGATGGCGGAAATGGTTGGGGTCGTCATTCTGGTCCATCCCTCCGCGTCAAAGCCGATAAGGCCCAGTGTGTCAGGAAACAGCCTCATATAATCCGGGTATCTGCGGATCGCCTGGTACACCACCTGCAAAAGTCCCGGACTGGCAACATAAATCAGCGTCTTTTTTTCCAGGTCAATCTGGTCCTTCAGCATTTCATACACCTGATCGGACTTCACGCCCTCCTGGAGATACTGGGTGGCGCCCTCCTTCCAGGCGTCCTGAATGGCGTCCTTATATCCCTGGGTATTCTCAAAACCCGCGCTGATATTGGAGTCGCCGTCGGAAATCATGAGAAAGTTCTCATATCCCTTCTTGATGCATTCCGAAATCACCTGGTACACGCAGTCATAATTGTTGCTTTTTACATACCGCCCCTTGAAATCATAGGGCTTGGCATCCAGGTATACGACGGGCTTTTTCTTTTTTTCCAGGTCTGAGGCCAGCATGCCGAAGCGGTAGGTGGACTGGACTATAAAACCGTCAACCCCCAGCCGGAGCATGCGTTCCACATAATCCTTCTCATGCTGGAAAGCGAGACCGCTGTTTCCGACCACAATCTGGTACTCCAGGGCACTGGCCGCCTCCTCAATTCCTTTGAGAGCCCTGGCGCAGTATCCCTCCGACGTATCCGCCAGAATGACCCCCGCCACGCCGCTGCTCTTGGCCTTCATGGCCCTGGCTGCAGCACTTGGCTCATATCCGGTCTCATCAATGATATGCTGTATTCTCTGTTTGGTCTCCTCAGACATCTTATTAATCTTGCCGTTGAGATAGAAGGACACCGTTGTCTTTGAAACACCCGCCCGTTCAGCAATCTCATTAATTGTCAACTTCTTCATTCTGACCTCCACCCGCCTCATCCTGCATCGCTCTTATAAATATACCATTAAATCCTTAATCGGTAAAGTGTCGTGTTCCCATTTATGGTGTGAATGGCTGCTGCCTTTGCATAAACCGGCACCCCTTTGCAATAGTGGATTTTACCGCCCTGCCATGTCTCCTGATTCCAGACCAGGAAATCCCAGGATTCATCCGGCGAGATGCAAAAGCTCATGGCCGTCACCTGTTCCTCCGGCTCAGGCAGGCTGCTTCCATACTGGAAAACAGGGGTTTTCTTAGCCTCTGTTCCCTCACCCAACAGACAGGTCCAGTCTGTGATACGGTCTGTAAAGCCGGTTTTCCTGACCAGACAGGTGCTTTTTTCTTTCTGGTTATATTGTTTGGATATAATGCAGGGCTCTGACTCAAAGGGGCGTGATCCCAGCACCGTCATTGACACATCCCCGCCACAGCACAGTCTCCAGTATTCCCCGGTCCCGTCCTTGCCCGGTCCTGTTCGGGCAGCCTGCACGGCACTGTCCAGGTGATAATACTCCTTTACCTCATGGCTGCCGTCGCAGCGTATATCATTGACAATCATCCAGATTCCCTGGTCCACCGCCATCACCTTGCGGATGACCAGATAATGTTCGCCGGATATAAGACATCCGTGATAAGCCATTTCCCCGTAATGGACCGGCCCCTTTTCCCGGTAATAATTTTTAAAGCTCTGTCCAAAGCTGTCATACCCCCATGAACCCCTGGGCCTTCCATGGGATTCTCCGTCTATAACGCATACATTGTGGGCCTGGGCGCTCTTTAAAAACGGGCGCAGCGGTTCTTCCTCCACATAGGAGTACCTGCCGCTGTCCGCCAGTACGGGACGGCCTCTGTAATAGAGCGATATATGGGTCAGATCCGCATGTCCGTGCCCGCTTCCAAGGGGACCGCATTTCAGGTAGGTAAAATGGCTGTCCTCCTCCCAGCTGCTTCTGAAAAAAACATGTCCGGCATCCGCTGCTTCCAGGGACCGGCTCTCCGGCTTTCTGCCTTCCATGGCGCGGTATCCGGCGATTCCGGCACTGCCTAGCAGCCAGGCGCTGTCCAGGTCCGCGGTATCATATCCTGCATACTTGTACCTGCCGTCACCGGTTAGAACAGCAGCCTTCACCATCACATCCCTCACATCGGTAACATCGCTGTCACATTGGGCTATCTGAACATGATCCGGTCCCGTGGCAAAAAGCACGTAACGGCTCATCCTGTCAACTGCCTTCTCCAGCCAGTCTGTACTGCGCCAAAATTCTTTCCGGCTATCTCCATCCCCGCCAGGTTCACCCCAGCCATATCCCGCGCCGGCCTTATCAGTCCTGCTTCCAATCCGGCCGATGGCCCGGCAGGAGGCCAGCAGCTTCATACAGGCCAGAAGCACCTCTACATGATACATCATGGACTGCTCCCAGTGGGCTCCGTCATCCAGCACCTGAAGCCCCATCTGACGTTCCAGTTCCTTCCAGGCCCAGTCCTCTGTTCCGTCTGAAGGTAAATATTCGCGAAACCACAGGTACCCGCTGCATATGGATGCCGTCTGAAGGACGCCCCAGTTGCTGAGCGTATATTTTCCAATGTACCTCTTCCTCAAACTGGCAAACTGGTCTTTCATGCTCTCCAGGATTTCCCCTGCTTCCCTTTCCTCTATAAGTCCCTCTCCCAGAAGATGAAGCAGCAGATACTGCCAGCTCATACACCGGATTCCCGTGTCAATGGTCCTGGTGGTCACGGTTCCCTCTGGCAGTATGGGGTTTGCCTGTATCCAATGAAGCAGGAACCATTTCAGCTTTTCAGCATATGACGTATCGCCGGTAAGCCAGCCGGCAATAAGCAGTTTGTTCATGTATTCGTGACGGTTCAGCATGAAAATCCATTCCGGATCCCCGTTGGGGCTTCTGTCCCATATCATTTCCTTAAGGGTAAACGGTTCACGGCAGGGTTCCATATCCCATCTGTCCTCAAACGAAAATGTATGCGCCATGAGCCTGTCTGCCTGCGCCAGAATTTGTTTTGCCTCCTCCCGGCAGTTTTCAGTGATATGGGCGGTCACCCGTTCCTCCTCATACCAGACTGCGTAGGCCTCTGCTCTTTCTCTTACTTGTACATACCGTTCATCACCCATAGATAACTCCTTTTTATTCCATTTGGTCTTTCTCTCATTCAGGCGGGCTGCTGCGCCCCCTGTGATCTTCCATATTTATAAACCAGAGAGGGAGGCACCCCTGCTGTATGCTTCAGGCATACATGCCAAAGGGTACCTCCCCGCTTTTTTCTAGGCAATCAGATGCAGGACAGAAAGCACCACACCCAGGATAATGGTAAGGATGACCAGCTTATAGGTGGTCCACTTTTTCACTTTTATCAGGTAGAAAATAAGTCCTGTGAACAATACAGGAAGGAGCTTGGGGGCGATGGCGTCTATCATCTCCTGGATGGCCACCACCTTCTGCTGGTCTCCCGGCATATTGGCAACGTATTGAATCGGTGTGGAAATCTTCACAAAATTTACCGCAAGTCCTGAGATAACGGTCACACCTATCATGCTGGCGATGTTGGAAATCTGTTCCATCTTCGTGCTGAGGGTGGCAATGATGTTGGTGCCCAGTTTGTATCCCCACATGCCGGTGAGAAGCTTCATGGCCAGAAGAATCACGTTCATGGCCACAAAGAACAGGATGGGCCCCATAATCAGGCCGTCCTGGGCCAGGGACGCACCAATGGTGGCGAACAGCGGCGCCAGACAGAACTGGGCGAGAGAATCACCGATACCTGCCAACGGTCCCATGAGAGCCATTTTGATGTTTCGGATTTCATTGGAAGGAGTCTTATTCTCCAGCATGACCAGATGAAGGCTGGTGATAAACGGGAGAAAATGAATATTGGTGTTAAAAAACTCTATGTTCTCCTTCAATGCTTCCTGGAGTTTGTCATCGTCGTCCTTGTACATCTTGCGAAGGGCGGGATAAAGTACATTTGCATAGCCAAGGCCCTGGTAATTGCCATAGTTAAATCCATTCTGCAGGAAATAGGCCCGCAGGGATGTTTTCATATAATCTTTTTTCTCCAGCTGATTAAATGCCATCTTCAAATTCAACCTCCACTTCTTCTACAGATTCGCCGTTTCCTTTGCCGGCATGGAAAAATACAAGCAGCGCAATGGCCGTACCGATAACAGCCACTCCCATGACAGGAAGGTTCAGGTAGGCAATGGCGATATAGCCAAACAGTACAAATGGAATCAGTTCCTTCTTCGCCATTACATTGAGAATCATGGCAAAGCCAATGGCGGGAAGCATCTTGCCTGCCACGCCCAGACCCGCGCTGAGCCATGCGGGAATCAGTGAAATCACCTTCTGGAGTCCCTCGGAGCTGAAGGCGCCGCCGAATCCGATAATAAAGCCGACCACCGCAAATACACAGACTGTTGCATTGGCAGCTATCCTGAAGCCGCGGAAATTCTTCTTATCCAGGGCCTTATAAGCATAGCTTGTAAGGGTTGTGGCAAAGGTATAGGTGGCTGTAATCACAAACTGGAAGGCCACTGCAAATGGGAATGAAAGAGCCAGGGCAGAGCCCACATCAATACCAGAATCCTTCATGGTAATGGCTATGATGGTTCCCACAATTCCCGGGCCCATGGGGTTTGGCGGTACGGAACCGCCCTGGGATACGCCAAATCCCATAAATGCCAGCTCGCCTACAGCTCCCATGGCCAGGCCGGTGGGAAGGTCCCCTAAAATAAGTCCCACGCCGGCTGCCATGACCAGGCACCGGTTGGTGTAAATTCCGAACAGCATGCCTGCCAGACAGAAGGCTGTCCACAGACCGATTAACAAACATTGAAACATACTGATTGTCACGATAATTCCCTCCTCTTAAACGTGTATTTTACAATTAAAGATACTTATTTAAATCCACCCTGGCTGCCCCGTCGTCGCCGGAAGCAGTTGTCCTGGTATTAAAGACAACTCCATACGTGTCACGCAGCTGCCTTAAGGCTGCCTTATCCTCGCCGCCCAGTGCAATATACTTGCTCACTTCCTCCTTTCCCGGAGCGTGATGGATATTGCCCACATTGATTTCCTTCACAGGTACTCCGCCCGCCACCAGCTTAAGCGCATCATCCGGCGTCTTGCAGACAATAAAGATGGTCTGCTTCGGAGATGCCTTCATGATTACGTCACAGGTGTGCTGGATAGAGAAAAAGCGCATGGCGATGGTCTTTGGAACCACTGCCTTCATCAACGTCTGCTGCATGGAATCCTCGCTGGCCGAATCATTTGCAACGATAACCGTATTCACGCCGAGAGCTTTAATCCAGAGCTGTCCCTGTCCGTGAATCAGCCTCTCGTCAATCCTGAATGCTACTATATTAGGTACTGCCATTTCATATCCTCCTTGTTATAAGCCCATTTTGTTTATTCTCCATGGGTTTTCATGTTTTCTTACCAATATAAATTCCAGTCTTTATAGAACCGCATAAGGGCTTCCATATAATAATAGTCTCCCCAGATATTCCCCTCATCCACACCCTTGCCTGAATGCCATGAATACACTCCATGGAGCAGCACCGGATTTCCGGGTTTTATCTCCGGCGCCGTATAGCGTTCCATCAGGGAGCGCAGGATACAGTGCATGGCATGGCGGTAGGTATTCTTATCGGATTCTACCTCCGGCAGATACTTAAGCATCTCATGAATACCGCACACCCCAATGGCTGCCGCCGATGAATCCCTGGACTGATTTGAACCGTCTGTGAATATCAGATCCCAGTAACATACCTCATCCTCCGGAAGCCGGTTCAGGAAATAATTGGTCATTCCCTTAAACAGATTGAAGGCGCTGTCATCCTTGACGTATCTGTAATTCAGCGGTATACCGTAGATTCCCCATGCCTGGCCCCTGGCCCAGGCCGAGTCATCGCTGTATCCCTGTCTGGTAACGCCCTTAAGAGGTTCCCCTGTCCCAGGGTCAAAATAAAAGGTGTGGTACGCTGAGGCGTCATCCCTTATCACATTGTTGCAGGCCGCCTCATAATGCCGCACCGCTGCGTTCCGGTATACAGGGTTTCCGGTTTCCAGAAAAGCCCAGTGCAGCAGCGGAATATTCAGCAGGCAGTCAATGATCAGGCGGTAGTTGTCCCTGGCTCCAAGCTCTCCCCAGGCCTGGATGAAACCGCCCTTTTCCTGAAACCGCTCCATCAGCTTATCGGCTGCCAGAAGCCCTGCCTTCCGGCCCTCTGCAGAACCAGTCAGCTTATATCCGGCCACGCATGACAGGCTGTAGAGAAAGCCCAGATCATGGTGGTCCAGCTCAATGCGCTTCTCTACCCGGTTCAGGAAGGAATCCACATTTTTAAGAGCCAGATTTTTAAATGCATCGTCTCCTGTGTACTCGTAGCACAGCCACAGAAGTCCTGTCCAGAATCCGTCCGTCCATTCGATGTTGTCTATGACTCCGTATGTCTGGTTCCTGGTGGCTGACGAAGGGAATCTGGTGCCAAAGTACTCCATATTGCATCTTACCTGGTCCGCCACCCGGTCCATGGCTGCCGTAACCTCTTCCCTGGTCAGAAACCCCGCTGCCTCGTATTCAGCCTTCCTGTTGATTGGTTCCACATGAATCTTCTTAATCACGTTCTCAATCCCCATCCTTTCCTTACATCGAGCCGGATTGGAATGTTAACCAATCCTGCAATCCGCCCCTGTAATCCGATTTTGTAATCCAATCCTGCAATCCGATCTTATAATTCGATCTTATAATCAGTTCTTACAGTCCGTCCTCAAATTCCGGTGCTTCCTCTTCGCTGTCCAGGGCATCCAAATCCCGCAGGCCTTCCCTGCCTGCTGCCAGCAGCGCCGCCGCCAGTTCGTCCAGACCATACATAGGTCTGGAGAACACGGCTTCCACCAGGGCTGCCATGTTCACACCGGCAATTACCTTGATTCGCTTGTCTGTCCGCGCTTTTCTCAGGGCTGCTGCCGTGTTAAACGGGGTGCCTCCCACCAAATCAGCCAGAATCAGGACCTCATCCCCTTCCAGTGATTCCATGGCCTTTGCCATGGACTCCTTCAAATCCTCTGAACTTTGTCCCATCTCAAAGTTAACCGCTTCCGTGTTGTCCGGTTTCCCGGCCACCAGGGAGACGGCGCTCAAAATACCCTCCGGAAACGTTCCGTGTCCTGTTACAATGATTCCTGTCATGCGTTTTCCTTCCTCCTGCTTTGTTTTCTCCTGTTTGTTTTCTCCTGTCAGTTTTCCTCCAGGTTTACTTCCTATTAGTTTACTACATCTTCAAGCAATCTTTTCCGTCCCCTGTAAATGTCACGTTTTAGTAAATTGGTTTACCGATATTTGGAGTATAGTACTATTCACAATGATTGTCAATATCTTCTTTTGTTTTAAATATTTTTCTTGCATATTGCATAGTATTTTTTCCTATATTTTATGCATTTATCACATATGTCATCACCATAAACTGGTAATTTCTTTATTTCCCCTCTTATTTCCCGCTGTTTCGTTTTCTCAGTAAACCTTTTAAAGTTTACCTTTCATTTTTATAGTAAACTTTCCGTCATTTCTAACCTTTAGTCTTTTTTTACTCAACCGCCACTTTCTTATGAAAGGCGGCGCTCAGATAGCATGACAGTCTTGGAGGACGCGCAAACATACAATTGGCGAGGCAATTTAATCATCGCCTCGCCAATACCACATCCAACTATCATATTTTATTCCATCACAGCATATCCCATTCTGTCATCCGCTGTCACAAATTAAGATTCCATCTGACAGTCGCCGGATAAAATGGAGCAATTATATTCCATCTTCCTCACAGTCCTGATGTAAAGGATAGCCACCAGTCCTGTAGAGAGTATATCCGCCACAGGCTGAGCCCAGGCAAGACCGTCCAGTCCAATGGCCATTTTCAATAGGAACAGTGAAGGAATATAGATAATCCCCTGGCGGCTCAGATTGATAATAAGGGCTTCTGTTGCAGCCCCCATGGCCTGCAGTGCGTTGGAAAGAACGTAAAACATACCGAAAAGGAAGCTGGTACACAGCAGGATTCGGGCAAACCGGGCCGCATAGTTAAAAGCAGACGCTTCTGTCAGGAATACGCTGACAATCTGATTGACAAAAAAATAGCAGATTATAGTCATCACCGCGCTAAGCCCAAAGGAACAAAGGATGGAACATTTCATCACCTGCTTAAACCGCCGCCACATTCCCGCGCCCACGCAGTAGCCTAAAAGAGGCTGAATCCCCTGGCCAAAACCAATGCATATCATACCGGTAATCATGGTTATCTTCATGGCCACTCCCATTCCAGCAAGTGCCATATCCCCAAATTCCGCAATCAGGCTGTTGACAATAATTTGCGAAACACTCATAAGCAGGGAGCCCAGAGACGCAGGAATACCGATAGCCAGAACACTGCTGCACACCCGATTCCTGGTTGTAAAATCTTTCACTTGAATGCTTAAGGAGGATTTTCCTCCCTTAAAATAAAGGATGTAGTATCCTGCACCAACAATATTGCCAATCACTGTGGCAATCGCCGCTCCTGCGATATTCCAGCCAAAACCAAGAATCAGAATTGGGTCCAGTATTACGTTCAGAAGATTCCCCAAAAGCTGTCCCATCATGGCCTTCCCCGACTGTCCCTCAGCGCGGATTATATTGGAATAGCAGTTGGAAATAAGGACAAATGGACCGCTCAGGCTTACAATAGTCAGGTAAATCTCAGCAAGCTCCCAGGTATCCGCGCTGGCGCCCATCCATCCCAGTATCTGATTCATAAATATAAGAAACAGGGCTGCCATAACAATGCCTACGGCAACACAGCTCCACATACAGAACGCGCACACGCTTCTGGCATACTCATGCCTGCCTTCCCCTATAGCGCGGGATATAACTGACGTACCGCCAATACCAAAGATCGTTCCTGCCGCCATAAATATAAGAAATACCGGTGTCGCCAGAGATACGGCAGCCACCTGCAGGGCATCATGTGTCTGGCCTATAAAAAAAGTATCTGCCAGATTATATATCAATACCATAAGCATAGCCGCCATAGCAGGGAGAGCATTTTTAAAAACCGCCTGAAACACAGGCGCTTTGCCAAATATGTCTGCTGCATTGCTTTTTTTCATTTAGTTTTCCTCCTATCCTTGAAAATGGCGCACTCCGCCGCAAGTTAATAATTGAATAGCTGCGCCAGATAAATTCCATCACATCAATATCATGCTATTATTTTTGCCGCAAAATACCCGCTGTGCGCAGCTGGTATCTATATCAAACTGTCCCGAACCTTGCGAAGGAGGCTGCCCAGAATCCCCTGTTCTGTCTCTGTCAGACCGGACAGAAGCATCCTCTCCGCCCTTTTCATGTTATCTTCCGCTTCGCAGCAACATTCTATCCCTGCCGGAGTAAGCCTCACCATCTTAACGCGCCGGTCAGACGGGTCCCCGAAGCCCTCTAAAAAGCCCTTTTGTTCCAAACGCGCCACAATACCTGCTGCCGTAGACTGGGCCACATGAAGTGCATGCTCCAGCTCCTTTAGTGTCAGCTGATAATCCGGCGCACCGCTCAGAGCAAGCAAAACTCCTACCTGGGCCATGGTCAAATCCTGATGACGCAGCACATTATTTGCATTTTTTTCCAGCGCATCATGTATCTGTTTAATACAGGCGCCGCATGAATTCTGAGCAATCATCTCTTCACCTCCTTATTACTGCAAAAAATCATAGCACAATCACTTGCATTTTTCAATAGCTTACTATTGTTTTAAAGAAAAATTTTTGGAGAACCTTCCCCATGCCCCAAATAGATAATATATATCCATTATCCATTCCATTTTTTCCTATATCTGCCCCTGCCTCTCCCTCAAACAAATACCATGTTTTGACTTCAGGGCCGCAGGCTGCTATCACAATCTGGCCGTATTCTGTATCATATAAAAGGGCTGATAACGGCCTCCTCTGCCCCAGCCTGCCTGAAAGCATTCCCTTGAAGCACCAAAAGGGACCTATGCGCTTTCCCACCATATAGGTTTTGGACAGACAGCGGCACAATTCGCTCTTTTCCTTCAGAGAGGGACTTGGCTCTATTCCTCCCTTTACACAGTCCTGTGGGGCATCACCTGTTCTTCTTTTCAGCAATCCGTACAGGGCAGCATCACACAGGGCAGATTCTTCCTTCCTGTATCTCAATGTCTTTCTTTCCATATATCTGCCCTGGTTGCAATAGATGTCCAGCCTGACATTTTCTCCTTTTTCGGTAACACAGATTCCCACCATATGGTTAATATACTCCATACTCCTCCTTGGTTACACTCGATGCTGCGGTCTTTGTTTTCTTATTTATTTCAAACGTATTAACAGAGTGGAATACACCCGGCTTTTCTTCCCAACCTGCCAAAACCTCTATGGTGTCTTTTGTCTCGTACTGCACCCTGTATTCCATCTCTTTTTCTTCATCCTGGTAAAGCCCTGCCTCTGCCATCATATTTTCCATGAGATACGGGGCGTTTGCCCGGTTGATGGCAGGCTCTTTTTGCCACACGCCGGTTTCCGTGTCCATATAATACCAAATGCCGTTAATCTGGTTCCAGCCTCGTACCGTCTCCCCGTCATCCTTCTCATAGAACCAGCCCATGGGTTCCTCAATCCAGCTTCCGGCCCAGGCTGTTTGGGCGGACAGCGCAAGTACCGCTGCCGCTGCCCCCATACCTGTCATCCATCCTGCCACTCTGATTTTTTTCATCCATATCCATCCTTTCGCCTGACCCTTATTCTATATCAGCTATGCCCAGCACCGCCCAATCGTATGTGTCCATGGCCTGCTGCAACGCCAAATCCGCTGCTTTATAATCTGCTTCCTTCTGCACGTAATCCAGTTCTTCCATCAAATACTCGTCCTTGCTCAGCATACCAATTGCATATTTGGTATCTGCCTGCTGCTTATTTATCCGGGCCTTCTCATATCCTGTCCTGGCCTGCTCCAGGGCATCCCGCTTTATGGCTGCATCTTCGTACAGACGTTTCATTTTCGATGTCAGCTTCTGTTCCCCGTCTTCCATGGTCCTAAGCTTATAATTGGAGCTGGATGTGGAATCCACCTTCAGTGAATGACGGTCGCTGATCAGCGTATAATTGTTCCCTATTGCCTTTGCGGTATCTTCCTCCAGGTTCATGGTTCCTATCCTGGAGGGGTCCGCGGCCGGAATGGACGCAACCTGAAGGCTTCCGTCCGCCTCACGTCCAACCATCAGACACAGACTGTTATATATACTTTCCATATTGGCTTCCACCGCAGCCAGAGATGCCTGAGCTGCCAGCACCTGATTCTTAAATGAGAGCACCTCCGCCGCGGCAGCAGTCCCCGCCTGCTCCTTTACGGTTCCAAGCTCGTACTGTGTCTTATACAGTTCCTCCATCTTCTCAAGGGTATATTTTTGCTGCCTCAGCGTCTCATAGCTCACCATCAGAGACTGGGCTGCCACGGTCATCTGCCGTTCCGTCTGTCTCTGGGTACTGGTGGAGGATGCAGTTTTTTTCATATTGTCCAGCATCTTATAATAGGAACTGGCTGCCGCCTTGTAGGTTTGTTCCTGTGCAGTATAATAAGTATACTGTTCCGCATTGCCTGCATCCTTAGCGTCATCCTTGTCAGAATCAGCCCTTCCCTGATAAAGTTTTAATTCAGCCCAGGCATTCTCATAGTCCATGATGGTTTTGTTATAGGAATCCGCCACCTCCAGGACCGTGGGATTATAGGTCCGTATCATGTCCTGAAGTTCCGAATACTCCAGCACATCATCCTTCAGTTTTTCATTCCTCTCCTGTCCCAGATACTCCTCCTGGCGGTCCGTATCTCCAGGTCCGTTCTGGGCAGCCGCGGCTGCCGTCAATGCCGTTACTTCTGATAATCCGGCTGCCAGGAACAAGGAAAGCATAGTGATGAGAAAACGCTTCCTTCCTGTTCTTCTCCTTTTTTCTGCTCTGCCTGTTATCCTGTCCATTCTATTTCCGCACCTCCTGCTCTGCCTGCTCCCCGCCGTCTGTCCTGCACGTCCGCCCATTGTCTCCTACTCTGCCGACGCCAGCCCCTTCACCGACCAGTCATAGGTTTCCATGGCCTGGAACAGGCTGACGGCCGCCATTTCGGCATTTAAACGGCTGCTTTCCATTTTATACTCCTGCTCCTTATATTCCAGGCTGGTCATCATGCCGGCCTGAAGCTTTCCGGCTGCAATATTTGTATTGGTTTCCTCCAACTGCGCCTCTGCCACCGCCTGTTCATAGGAAAGCCTGGCGGAAAGCACGTTTTTGTACGCGCTGGAAAGGGATGCCCCTATCTGTTTTTCATTATTCCTGATTTTAGTTTCCAGAGATTCCCTTGTTGTCTTTGATCTGGCATTTTCCAGCTTGCGCTTATTTATTTTCAATGTATAGTTGTTTTCCAGGGCTGTCTCCAGATCCCGGTCCGGATCCATGCCGTCAATGCGGCTTACATCCATCTGCGGCAGCTCCTTTATATCCGGCGAATCATTATGCTTCCATCCCAGGGAAATGTACAATTCCTCCTTCAGATTCTCTATCCCTGATTCCAGTTCTTTTATATTGTTCTCGCTGCTTTGCAGACTTTCCTTTGCAGTAAGCACATCCACTGCCGTAACCGTGCCGGCTGCCTGCTTTACCTGTTCTAAACTGTATTTTTCCCTTGCCAGCTCCAAGTCCGTCTGCTTTTGCTCCAGCTCCAGCTGTTTTTTATGATAGGATATCATGTTGGACTGCGCCGTGGCCGCCAGATTATCCTCGGCCATCTCATAGGTCAGGAGATATATTTTGCTGTCCTCCAGTGTATTGTCTGCCTGTTTCAGCATATTCCTCGCCTGAATATCCAGCTGAAGGTCTGACATCATGGAACCGGCGTCTATCTCTCCAGACATGTCATCGTAAAAATCCTGGGCCAGATCATTGTACGCGTCAGCCACATCGGAATTGGTATCCCCATAGTCCTCACGGAATTTCTGGTAATCATACTGGTTATTTTGAACCGTTGCGTTGTATTCATGAATCAAATCCGGAATTTCATCGTATTCTATTACATTGTCCTGCAGCCGGGCCCACTCCTGCTCTGTCCTGGCAAATTCCGGACTGGCTCCCAGGGCCACCATGGGGGACAAGCCCCCCATGACAGCTGTCAGCGCCAGAACCAGGATGCAGCGGCCATTTGCCATAAAGGTCATCTGTGGTTTCATTCTTCACTCCTCCCCTTATCCTTTCTGTTTCTCTTAAGGTTCTTCTTAAAGCTGCCTGCAATTACCGGCCAGGGTTTTCTCCCGCCGCCTCTTTTTTCCTTTATGATTTTCCTGTTTCCGCTCATGAGCTTATAGTATCCGGGCAGCATCAGCAGACACATAACCGTGGAAGCGGTCAAACCGCCAATGTTTACAATTGCCAGTCCCTGGGTCATATTTCCTGAGTTTCCGATAGCCATGGCCATGGGAATCATGGAAATGATTGTTGTCAGGGTTGTCATAAGAATGGGCCTGATTCGGGTTGCTCCTGCTTCAATCAGCGCGGTGTCCATGTCCATGGTCTCCCTGTACTGGTTAGCCGTATCCACAAACAGAATACCATTATTCACCACCGTACCAATTAACATCAAAAATCCAATAAGGGATACCATACTAATCTTACAGTTTGTTAAAAACAGCAGTCCAAAGGCTCCTATTAAACTGAATGGTATGGTAGTCATAACCATGAAGGAATACCTGGGCGACTCAAACTGGGCCGCCATAACCACGAATATCAGGAATACGGCCGTTCCGATGGCCTTATAAAGGGCTGAAAACTCCTCGTTCATAGAACTGTCAATGGAATTGAGGCCTATACTCACAGACGGAGTAAGATTTGGCGTTACCACTTCCTGGTTAATCCGCATCTTGGTTTCCCTTGTGGCCAGCTCTGTATACTCACCGCTGATTGTCACCTTATATTCCTTGTCTTCCCTGGAAATACTGGCCGGGCTGTCCACGAACTGCACATCAGCCACATCCGTCAACGCCACTGAGCCTCCGCTTCCCGTGGTCAGAACAAGGCCCTTTACCTGGTCAATGGTCTTATAATCCTCATCCGAGTATTCCACTTTTACATCTATATCGTTTCCGTCTATTTCAATTTCAGTGGATTCCACGCCGCTGATCGCATTGTGAACCGCGCTTCCTATTTTGGACGCGCTTAATCCCGCTGCCTGAGCCTTCAGGGCATCCACTCTTATCTCCACTACCGGAGAAGAATTTTCCAGATCCGAATGTATCTTTGTCACATCATCCCGCTCCATAAGCTGGGACACAATCTTATTGGAGATGCTCTTTACTTCGTCATAATCAGCGCCCTTCAGAATCACTTCATAGCTTTCCAGAGCCGAGGACATCATGCTCATGGATGAGCTCATTTCCACGGATATATCGCAGTTTCTCACATCCGCCAGCTGCTTTTTCCACATCTTAACCACATCCACCGTATCCATGTCCCTGTCGTCCTTCAGATACGCGTTTATGGTAGCTGAATCATCAGCACGTATTCCGCCTCCGCCGTAGCTGGTCATGTAAGATTCCAGATTGGAATCCTGAACAATAATCCCTTCGATTTCCCTGAGAATCTCATCCGCTTTTTCAGTCATAAGTCCCGGTCTGGTATCAACAGATATCGTAATCTCGCCGTTATCATCTGAGCCCATCAGCTCCATATCCAGTTTTGTTGCCAGGAACAGAGAAAACATCAGCAATCCTATGGAAATGAACATGACAGTCTTTTTTTTAGGCAGTATCACGCGCATCGCGCTGCGGTATGTGTCCTGAAGCCTGTAAACCGGTTTGGACAAAGGCGCCTTCTGTCTTTCCCTCGGCCTGTAAATCATATAGCACAGCGGAACTACCGTGACAGCGGATATCAGGGAAGCGGTCAGACAGAATACAATGGTAAATCCGAGAGGTTTAAACAGCTGCCCTGTCATGCCCTCAAGAAATGCCAGAGGAATAAATACCACGCAGGTGGTGGCAGTACCGCCAAGTACGGAAGCGCCCACGACCCGGGTTCCCTCCAGAGCGTTGTCCATAAATTCCACCAGACCCGCCTTTTTTTCAGAGGAAGCCGTGGCTCTGAAACAGCTCTCCAGCACTACAATCGAGTTATCCACCATCATTCCAACCCCCAGGGTCAGGGCGCTCATGGTAATTACATTGAGTGAAAATCCCATCAGATCCATAAGTATAAATGCTGCCAGAATAGACACTGGTATGGAACTGCCCACTATCAGGGAGGCTTTAATATCTCCGAAAAAAAGCCATATGATAATCATTGAGATCACAACCGCCATGATTAAGGTTTCAACAACAGACATCAGGGACTCCATAATGGAATCAGATGAGTCGTCCACCAGAATGATATTCAAATCCGGGTCCTCTGCCATCAGACGGCTGATGGTCTTTTTTACCTGGTTTGACAGTTCCATTGCAGTAGCGCTCTGCTGTTTGCTGATGGAAACAGAAATCGTGTCGTTTCCGTCATAACGGGCTATACTGCTGCTGGAGTCCGTGGTTGTATATACATTTGCCACATCTTCCAGATATACCGTATCCCCGCTGGGCACAGTAAGAGGAATTTTCTTCAGATTTTCCACTGTGTTATAGGTCATACGGGTGGATACTGACAGCTCCTGGCTTCCCACCTGCGTATCCCCCGCCGGGTAGGAAAGGTCTGCAGCCTGGATATCCGACGCGATAGAAGAGATAGAGACCTTATACTGGCTTACCTTTTCCGGTATCACCTCGATTTTCACGTATTCATCAGAACCGCCCCGAATGCTTACATCAGCGGCAACCGCTATCTTTTCAAACTCCGGCACCAGCTCGTTGTTCACGTAGCTGTACAGATTGTTCTGAGACGCATTGTCAATGGCCAGAGTAATATCCGCGGCTGAATCCATGTTCAGTTCCATAATTACCGGCGTATCCGCGTCATTCGGCAGCTGAGTGGTCACCAGATCGATTTTTTTCTTCAAGTCATCATACGCCTCATCCGTATCCGTACCATACTCATACTCCAGCATTACCATGGACATACCCTCGCTGGAGGCGGATGTAATGGACTTAAGGCCGCTGAGAGACCCCACCTGGTCCTCTATCTCTTTGGTTATCAGATCATTTACGTCCTCCGGGTTGGCTCCGGAGTAGTTAGTTAAGACCAGAAGCATAGGCATATCCATTTCAGGCGTCAGCTCCATTGTGGCTCCGGTTACCGACGTGTAACCAAAAAATATAAGGCAGAGTATGCACATTATGGTAGTCACCGGCCGTTTTAGGACATATTTTGTTAAATTAATCATACCTTTATGTCCCCCTTACTGTTCCGTTGTCTGTTCTGTTGTCTGTTCTGTTGTCTGGGTTTGTACCTCTGTCTGTATCTGCCCCGGAACCTGCTGCGGCTCCTGCTCTTCTCCCAGCACCCTTACCTGTGCTCCTTCGTACAGCTCCGAGCTCCATGTTGTAATAACCTGGTCCTCCATGGTAAGTCCCGTCAATACTTCAATTGTCTCTGAATCGTAGATACCGGTCTCGATAAATACCTTGTGGACCGTTCCGTTCTCACAGGTATATACATAGGGATTGCCGTTATCATAATAAACCGAATCCACAGGTATGGTCATTGCATCCTCGGTTTTTTCGGAAACCACGTAAAGCTTTACTTCTGAACCAGTAGGGAATGTATCGCCATCCTCCAGCCTCGCCTTAACCTTGTAAAGGCCCGTGGTGCTGTCCGCCATTGTGCTGACCTCATAAATGGCGCCGCTGCCTTTTATTCCCTCTTTTTCAACCTCTATTTCATCGCCTTCATGAAGGTAACCCCGTATTCTTTCCGTTGCCGAAAAAGATACTACCCGTGCCCCCTGGCCGGAAATAACACAGATCAAATTATTCTGGGATACGGTATCAAAAACCTCCATGTCGCAGATTTCCACCAAACCGCTTATGGGAGCTGTAATCTGACTGTATTCCAGCTGGGTTTTGTATGTAAACTCCGCCTGCTCATACTGGATCCGGGCGCTGTCCACCTTGTTCCTGTACTGCTCATAGGCCTGTTCTGAAATGCCGCCGCTGTTATAGAGAATCTGCTGCCTTCCCAGTTCGGCCTGGGCCTCCTTAAGGGTCAGGGCCGCTGCTTCCATGGAGCTTTTGGCTGTCTCCACCTGTTTTGTGTCTATGGTACATATGACCTGTCCCTCTGTCACAACATCCCCGGCCTTTACATTTACCGACGTCACATCCCCGGCTGCCTTAGGATAAATGTAAACCACATCCGAAGGCTCCACCTTTCCTATTAAACTTGTGGTAAGCCGGATATCGCCTGTCTGGGGATATGCTGTTTCCATCACCGGAAGCGCCACTGCTTCCGCAAACTGTTTATTATTCATGAATCTGGGAATAACTGCCGCGCAGATAACCACCGCTGCAGCCACGCCCACAATAACACCTTTTTTCATCATACTTCTCCTCTCTCTGGGCTACACTGTCTGTTGTTTTACTTCCGGCCTGATATAAATTATTTTGTTATGGAAGCAGGCCATAATATCTTCCTTTTTACCGGCGCCTGATATGTATTCCTGGATGGAAACCGTCAAAATGTCATTGCAGGTATCCTGATACACTCCGAATTCATCTTCGGAAAACCGCTCCCTGTATGCAGGCATTAAATGTCTATAAATCCAGGCTTTATATTCCATGTACTCTTTCCCATGGAGAAGCGAACGGGACAAAAGGCTGAAACTCTCATTTCCCTCTATCGGCAGATAAAGCAGGCGGTACAGGCGGTTGGTCCTGCATATGCTGAAATGATATCTCAGACTGGTCTCCAGCATTTTCCAGTAATCTCCCCCGTATTCCAGAAGAATCTTCTTGTTATTTTCCCAGATAAACCGCTGCGTCTGGCACAGCGAAAAAAACAGCATATCTTCTTTGCTGAGAAAATATGCATACAGACTCCCCCTGGAAACCCGGGCGCTTCTGGCTATCTGGGTAATATGGATATCTCCTGTTCCTCTGTGCATAAACGCCTCACTGATGGCATCGCTTATCCTGTTTTTTTTCAGTTCCGGAAGTTTATCAAAACGTTCTGTGGGCATATTGTTTTCCTCCTCATTCTTTCACGGTCCCAGTAAAACGGCACGTTTTATATACAGACCTTATGTTACTAAACTTAAATGAACCATCATTAAACCCAAGATGAAGTCAACATGAAGTCACAAAATGTTCACATTTTGTTTATCTGTCCGATTCATGTTCGGTTCATATTCATTGTGTATAATGTCCATATAATTTTAATCTGATATTGAATGATTGGGGAAAGGATGAAAAACATATGCTGATGCTGAAGATATTGATTGTAGAAGACGATGAAAAATTAAGCCAGCTTTATAAAATCGTATTAAACAAAGCCGGATATGAGACAGTTCTGGCTTCCAACGGACAGGAGGCATGGGACATCTTTGATCAGGAACATATCGACCTGGTCATAACCGATGTTATGATGCCCGTACTCAATGGTTATGACCTGGTGAAAATACTGCGCAATGAAAATCCGCTGATTCCAGTGCTCATGATAACAGCCAAAGATGACTACCCCTCCAAAAGCAAAGGTTTTACTTTAGGTATTGACGACTATATGACCAAACCCATTGATGTGAACGAAATGGTTCTCAGGGTAAAAGCACTGATGCGCAGAGCCAATATCAACCAGGAACGCAGGCTGATGGTAGGTGCTACCTGTCTGGATTATGACTCCCTGACAGTCTCCTGCGGGGAGGATTCCATCATGCTTCCTCAGAAGGAATTTCTGCTTTTGTATAAACTGGTTTCCTATCCCAACAAGATTTTCACACGCATCCAGCTTATGGATGAGATATGGGGACCCGGCACTGCCTCTGACGTACAAACCATTGATGTACACATCAACAGGCTGCGCAGGCATTTTGAACATAACCATGATTTTAAAATAATGACGGTTCGGGGACTTGGGTATAAGGCGGTGGTGCAATGAAGAACGGTATCAGACTGTGGCTTAGTCTTTCAATCCATGTCATCATAATCATGTTTGTTATGGTTTTTATAACAGGTACGCTTTCCTTCCGATTTTTTTCATCGGATATACACAGCGTCACTGCCCGCCTGTTTCCGCTTATATCCCTGCTGATAGCAGCTATACTGGTATCTGTTTCCCTGATTCTCATCGTGTCAAAGCGTCTTCTGGTTCCCATCCAAAACCTGATCGAAGCTCTTCAAAGGGTTGCTGAAGGGGATTTCACCGTCCGGCTTCCTGAAAACCATGAGGATGCCTATGCGTATAATATGAACGCCAACTTCAACAAGATGGTAAAGGAACTTAATTCCATGGAAATGCTCCAGTCCGACTTCATACAAAATGTGTCGCATGAATTCAAGACGCCCCTTACCTCTATTGAGGGCTATGCCACCTTGTTAAACGGAGTCTCCCTCCCGGACGAGCTCCATGTCTACTCCGGGCATATCCTTGAAAGCGCCCGGCAGCTCTCTGTACTGACCGGTAATATCCTGAAAATATCCAAACTGGAGAATCAGGGTATCGTCTCCCAAAAGGAATCCTTTTTCCTGGACGAACAAATACGCCAGGCTCTTCTCAGCCTGGCGCCTATGTGGGAACCTAAAAACCTGGACATTGATATGGATCTGCCTGAAACGCTTTACTATGGCAATGAGAACCTGATGTTCCAGGTATGGACAAACCTTTTTTCAAATGCAGTCAAATTCACTCCACCCGGAGGTTCCATCAGCGTCCGCTGCTGTCAGACACCGGAAGTCATTCAGGTGTGTATCAAAGACACTGGCGTCGGCATGACACCGGAGGTACAGTCCCACATATTTGACAAATTCTATCAGGGTGAGCAGAACCGCAACATTGAGGGCAATGGCCTTGGGCTGGCCCTGGTCAAAAAAATTGTCACACTGTGCAATGGAACGGTTGCTGTGGAGAGCCGGCCAGATGAGGGATCCGTGTTCACAGTCCGGCTTCCAATGGACAAGTAATGAAAAACAGAGACTTCGCCGCATCAATTTCTGGATAATATCTCCCACATGGTGCGGTAAATCTCCATGCTGTCCGTTAAATTTCTGATTCTGTCAACATCATTTTGGTCTTTACCTAATTTTATAATTTCCTTGAACAGGTCCAGATAGTCCGTTTCACCTTTCTGCGAAAAGAAGAACAAGAGGTGAACCGTCTCGCCCTCATCAAACAGGATACCGTCCTTTGATACCAGGAGGCTGAGCCCGTCCTCGTATACCCCGCTCTCCTTCCTGGCGTGGGCCAGCGCGATTCCTTTATTTACAATGATGTAACTGCCGTACTCCTCCACATTTCCAATGGCTTCCCGCACATAACGTTCATCAAAGTATCCGTCTCTGATCAGGTCCTCGGAGGCAGCCTTCATAGCCTCCCGCCAGGCCATTTTCCCGTCCCTTGCCTTGATATACTTTATTTTAAGCATGTTGAGCAGCGCAAACTCTTTTCCAATCTTGGACTCTACATAGAAGGCATCCTCCAGAATCTGCTTGAGTTCACGGTCCAGATATTCGATTTTCCGCCGGTCCCCTGAATCATAGATCGCATAGATTTTTGAGAGCACCGGAAATCGCTCCCTGGCATCCGGCAGAACAGTCTTTTTCTGTTTAAATGCAAGGTTTTGTATCTTGTTGATATCCTCCACCGTGATCAAAGGGCTGACCACAGCCACAGGCAGCACGCAGTCCTGAATCGGTACCGTGGATATGACAAAGTCCACCTGGTCGAAACAGCCCTTTGACGCCTCCACCTGTCTGGTGGTCATGGTGTCCACCACATAAAAATTGAAGTAATTCTTAATCTGGGCTTCCAGATACTTGCTGGTAGCCATGCTTCCTGGGCAGGATATAATAACTCCCAGGGGGCTGCTGTTCTTCCTCCCTCTCAGCAGGGCCGCGCATATATGGATAATAATGCTGTCTTTCATCTTGGGTGTAAGGCTGTATTGGAGGTACTTCTCCAATATGCAGAACTTATCCTCCGCAAGCTCCCTGATACGCGGGAACTCCCCGGAGGTCTCATACCCTATGTCCCAGTCATAATCCGCGTCATTCCAGTTATTCATGCCCTTTACATGGGAAATCAGCGATTCCACCAGCAGATTGTCTGACTGGATATCCACATCTATTTCCCGGCTGATTTCCAGCAGGAAATGGCAGATCACACCATAGAGCTCAAAATCATTGATGCTCTGTACCTGGGGATGCAGATTTCTCAGAAGAATCTGCCTCTCCATAACCAGAATCCCGTTATGCCCTATGGCTGAGTATCCCAGCTCCTCCGCCACATAATGTATCATATTGCCAATGGTGTCCAGCTGCAGCTGGGGCAGGCCGGGTTCTGTGGAATTCTCTGCAAATCCGGTCTGCTCTAACCGGTTGAGCAGGACAAAGATGCAGATGGCAATTTCAAAAAATACATCCTTTGCAAATATGATATTATTGTCCTTGGTGAAACAGTTCATATAATAGATGACATCTGTAAGAGGGCAGATAAACCCCGCCCGCCTTATAATAAAACGTACAAAAAAATCCTTCTCGCATTTTATGGATGGAATCAGACCCTTAAATATGTCAATCAGCAGCCCGCGGGTCTTATCCTCCTCTGTCTGGAGCAGGATTCCCTTCTTACTTTTGGCCACAAAGATAATCCCATATTTTTTTACATATTCATCCACCAGCCTGCAGTCATTTATGATGGTATTCCTGGTGACATACAGTTCGTCTGCCAGCTGCTGCATGGAATAATAACCATCATGGCAGAGTAATTCAATGATAATATAAACCTTCCGCTCCTCCAGCGACATTTTATACTGGTATGGATCCATGGAATACACTGCGTCCATGAACTCACTGATATGCTTTCGGTCATCCAGACGCAGTATGTGGTTGTCCCAGTATACAGAGTGTCCGAAACCGGATTCCCTGGCAAATTCCACAAGCTCCTGCACATCGCCTTTTAAGGTCTTTTCAGTTATGTTATAGTCATCTGTCAGTTTTTTCAGGCTCAGCTCCTCGTTTGGATTCTTCAGAAGCCGCTGTAATATCTCGGTACTTCTCTTTTTCATTTACACCCACCACTTTCAAATTAGTCCAACCGGCCAGATGGACTGCTGCGTCTCTACACGACATCTGCAGCGTCCCCTGATCCGGAGGCGCCGCAAAGTCTTTTCCCTTAAATCCGGCTATTCCCTTCAAGCACCTGGAAACCGGACCATTTTATATTTTATATACTCTCCCTTTTGCACTTCATCAACCTTATGTCTGAACGGCTGCGCTTTACTCCGCCGCAACCTTCTTCATCAGCTCCTCCAGCTTCTTTTCCGTATTGGCCTTATTGACCCCGGAAATGAGTCCGAACACGCTCATGTACGGCTTCTCCAGAGGCTGGCGGTAATTGGCCGTGGTCAGCACAATATCCACATGGTGCTGCCTCTCCGGAACTTCCGCAATGGTGGCCTTAAATACCCTTGCATTGACCCCTGCCCTCTGCGCTATTTCCTTTACTGCCTCCTGTGCGATGGTTGAAGTCGCAACTCCGCTGCCGCATGCTACTAAAATTTTGATTTCTTTTGTCATGATACCTTCTCCTTTTCTACAGTGTTATTGTTTAATGTTATATGACTCATATCCCGCCCCATACATGGATTCTTTAAGGTTTACTATTCGATGCTTGCATGGCGCTTTGCCATCTTCTTGTTCGTATCCGCATTTTTTGAACTCATCTTAAGGATGACCGCGTCAAAAATCAGCAGCAGCATCTGCTCAAACAAACTGCCCAGAGGCTGGATGCTTGCCTTTGACTCAGAAAACTTGGTGGCGGCCTCAATCCGGATAAGCGGCTCATGGTTCCTGCTCAGTGTGGATTCCTTGCTGCCGGTGATCACCAGCACGTCGGTTCCCTGCTTAGCCCCATCGTCTGCCGCGCTGCACACGCTCTGTGTCTCTCCGGAAGCCGAAGCCACAATCAACAGGTCCCCTTTTCCCACGGAAGGAGTTGTGGTCTCCCCCACCACATAGGACTGATATCCCATCTGCATCAGTCTCATGGCCAGCGCTTTTAACATCAGGCCGGACCTTCCGGTCCCGAATACAAAGATTCGCTCATGAGTGTCAACCGCCTCTATGAACTGGTCGATTTTTTCTTCCGGCATCTGCACGGAAGCATTCTTTAATTCAGCGACAATATCCATTAATTCCATAACCAATCTCCTTTTTCATCTCTTACGTGAAAGGGATTTCCCTGACTATCCTATCTTTTCCTGTAAGTATTCAATCAGTTCCTCGTCTGAAAGGCTCTTGCATTTTAACAGAGCTTCCGAATCATTTAAAAAACCCATCATGTTCTGCAGCGCCTGAAGATGTTCATTGGGATCCTTGATTGCCAGGTTGAAAATCATATCTGTACTGACATCCTGGGTATCGTCATCCATCCGCTTAAAAGAAACAGGCCGGTCCAGTTTGAGGAAACAAACACTGTTTTGTGTGATGCTCTCATCCTTGGCATGCGGGATGGCTGTAGGAATCTCCGTGGGCAGTCCTGTAGGGTAATACTTCTCCCGTTCCACGCACAGAGTCCCAAACTGTTCGCTGACAAGTCCTTCCTTATACAGAGCCTCACCGCACATGGTGATTGCCTCATATCTGTCCCTGGCAAAACCGTGAATCACTAAATATCTATTTTTCATACTAATCTCCTATTCTTAACCAAGCATTCCAAACAGTCTGTGCAGCAGGGATACCAACAGGTTGCCCGGGTTCCAGCCAAAGTGGGATGCGGTTACCAGTCCTTCAAATTTAACGCCGGTGACAGACAGCATCTGCGTTGCTTCGGGTATGAACATGTTCGCAAAGAACAAGGTAATGAACATCATGACTGTCATGCAGATCAGAGTCCTGAATATATTTCCCTTACTGGTCAGCACACACATAGGAGCCAGATAGCAAACCTCTGCCAGGATTCCCAGAGGGAAAAACCTCATATCGGGAATCAGGAATGCCAGGAGAATGGTGACCGGTATCATAATGGCCGAGCATGTGATACAGGCCGGGTCTCCCAATCCAAGGGCGATGTCCATACCGATGTAAATATCCGCGTCATCGCCAATCTTCCTGTGCATGTAATCATTGGCAGCATTGCCCATGGGAGTCAGACCTTCCATCATAACGCTTACCATTCTGGGAATCAGCACCATGGATGCCGCGACACCCATGCCGATGGTCAGTAACGCCCCCAGGTCCTGTCTGGTCAGCAAGGCCAGGAATACGCCCACCAGCAGTCCGATGACCGCGGGGTCTCCAAAGATTCCCAGTTTCTTTCCCAGCTTATCCACATTGACATCCACGTCCCTCAGGCCGGGAATCAGGTCAATGATTTTATTGAGTCCATATGTAACAGGATATACCCAGGCGCAGAACGCCAGCGTGGTACAGGTGGTTCCTTCCAGTCCGAAGAATTCCCCCCACTTCGGGGCCAGCCACTGGGAAAAGAACAATGCAACGATGCCGCACCCCACGGCTACCAGGAAACCGATAACTGCGTTTCCTGACAGGGCATATGCCAATGCGCCGGGTACAAGAAAATGCATGAAATTCCAGATATCCACATTCAGTACCTTTGTAATCTTCAGGCGCACCAGAATCAGATTCACAATTATGATGGCCGGGATGACAAACACGGCAAAGGGAACGGTCCAGGATGCAGCCCCCAGCGCTGCAAACCCAACCTCCAGAGCGTCATATCCCGACCCCAGCGCCTTATAGTAGTCCATGACCGGCTGTATTGTTGTAATCAGCAGGTTGACCGCCAGAACCAGTCCCTGGAAACCGATTCCCACCAGTAATCCGGACTTGATGGCATGGCCCAGCTTCATCCCAAAGAATTTTCCTAATATGGCTATGACAACCGGCAGAAGTATGGCTGCGCCTAAATTGATAAATTCCTGAAAAAATCCTAATATTGCCTCCATTTTATACCCCCTCTTTTTATCTGTAAACCTTCTTTATTAAAATCAGGCTATGGTACGGCCGCCGTCAAGAAGGATCGTCTGCCCCTGGATGTATGAATTGTCCTTGTCAGCCAGGAACACCGCCAGGTTTGCAACATCCCGGACCGTGCCGTAGCGGCGCACAGGAATCTTTTCCAGAACAGCGTCCAGCTCTGCCTGGGTGGGATAATTTACACGCATCATATCCCCTGTGTCAATCAGGCGCGGCGCGATGATATTGACATTTACGCCTTTTGGTCCAAGCTCCTTTGCCAGTCCGCGCATCAGCCCTTCGCCGCCTGCCTTGGAGGCCGGATAGGCCACGGCTCCGCCTGTACCGCTTAAGGCTGAACCGGAACTGATGTATACGATGGAACCGTGGTTTGTGAGGAAATCATTGTAAAACGCCTTTACGGTATTGAACAGACCGTTTAAGTTTATGCTGATGGTCCTGTTCCACTCCTCAAATGTAAATTCATTTACCTTCTTTTTGAAGGCCACCCCGGCGTTGAGGACAAGGGTGTCAATCCGTCCGAACTCCTCAAATACTTTCTCCCGCACATGGTCCATATCTTCCGGCTTTGACACATCCGCCTGGACAAACAGGGACTTCACATAATCACGTGTGATTTCTTCTGCTGTCTCTGTACCGAATTCCACATTATAATCAACGATTACGGTATTAGCTCCCTGCTCTGCAAACTGTACTGCGATCTGCTTTCCGATTCCATGTCCTGCTCCTGTCACCAATACCACTTTTCCCTCAAATTTTTTCATCTTTATACCATCCTCTCTATTCTTGTGGTGTCATGCTTATCGTTCCATAGCCCTGCCGCAGCTTCTATTTCACTGCTTCCCGCAGTATGCTGTAGCGCTCGCCGGGATTGCCTCCAAAGAGATATCCGCCGACTACAATCAGCTCGGCTCCTGCACCGGCCACCTGCTTTGCTATAACATCATTGACGCCTCCGTCCACCTCAATCTGGATGGGACGGCTGCCAATCATTTTTTTCAGGTTGGCAATCTTTTCAAGGCTCTTTTCTATGAATGTCTGGCCAGGTGTCCCCGGATTGATGGTCATGATAAGAACATAGTCAATATCATCCAGCAAGTATTCAAGCACTGACTCCGGTGTGCCCGGGTTGAGTACGACTCCGGCCTTTCTTCCTGCTTTTTTGATGCGCTGGATCATGTTATGGATGTGAGGCGTGGACTCATAGTGGACCGATATCATCTCGGCTCCCGTGGCAATCACATCATCCAGATGGTCCTTTGGATGGTCAATCATCATGTGCACATCAAACATCATTTTAGATGCCTTTTTCATAGCCCCTATCTGGTTTGGCCCGAAGGCAATGTTAGAGACGAAGTTGCCGTCCATCATATCCACATGCAGGATAGCCGTGTTTTCACGTTCCAGAAATTCAATCTCATCCTTTAACCGCAGAATATCTGCTCCAAAAATTGACGGTAGTATTTGAGCCATTGATAAACCTCCTAATTACCATTCATAAGAAGTGATCAGATTCATATGATGGCGCCTTGTTTTTTTGTTTTATAATTCATGAATTATCCGCTGTCCATTGTGTGTTTCTTACTAAGCCTTACCGCGAATCAACTTTATGGTTTTACTATATCATCAACTTTCTTTTGCTTAAAGACCAATTTACCGCCAATGTGCCGGAAGGGAATTTACTATTTGATTTCCGCTCAAATATACCTTCCCGCCTTTTTAATAAAAAAAGAGGCTGGTTCATAATGAATCAGCTGCTTTTCATATGTGGATATAAAATGTTAGTATTTTTCAGGAATCCGAATATTAGACGCGTTAGAAAACTTATATTTTTCTGTCATATGCTTCTTCATACAAACCAAGATATAACAGTAGCAATCCGCTATACCATCTGCAAAGGAATCCGCGTTACCCTGGTTTAATTGCCGGAACGCAGCGATAACTTGTTTATTGAGATGCGAAAGTGTACGCCTCTTGGACGGATAATAAGCAAAATGATGCCCCCATTCAAGAAGATGATTGGTTTCAGATAATATAACATATAAAGGTTCCAGTGTGGTATGTTTTAGTATGGCTTCCAACATATCTGCCAGATAAGCGGAACCGGGAGATGTAAATCTGTCCGCCAACTCGTCCAGCTCATCTCTGGTGAACCGCAAAGCTGCCTCCAAAGCCGCCGGGCGAATCAGCAGGGCCATGAGCTGCAGGGCATGAAGGTAGCGCAATGCCTTTTCTACATATCCGGAATTAAGAGCCAGCCGGTGAATTTTAGTATCATCCGGTTCTATAACAATAGTGCCTTTGCCATTTAATGTTTTTACGAACCCTCTCTGTTCCAGTTCTGACAATGCCTTTCTGACAGTGGATAAAGAGACATTATACTGTCCGGCCAGCTGCTTTTCATATGGAAGATACATGCCAATCGAATATTCTCCAAGGCCGATTTTCAAATTCAGGTCGTCAACAATCTTCGAGTAATAATAATCCTGGCCGCGCATGGGATTCCACGCAAAGGGCACCCCCGTTTGCACAGGACATTCAGGCGTCGTGTCCCTTAAATTTTTTAGTGTGCTTTCAATGGAGTCTGTAAGAGCCTGATACATATTTAATAACTGGCGGTGCTTTGCAGACGGATCTTTGCCCTTTAATATGTCTATAATAACGCTGTTCGCAGGTGCAGGCTTCTGTAAAAAGTGTTTCCTGAAACAGGGGCATTCCTCTATGAAAAATGAAAACTTATTGTAAAGGCCAAATGCAGAATAAAGTTCGCCGAATAAGGGATTTCCTCCTATCCTTAATATATCATATCCCAAATTAGAAGGAATACGCCATCCGCCGGTAAAGCGCCCCAAACGCAGTACCTTCATAGCCTGTTTATAGTGCGGCATAATCTCCACATCGCAGCCCTGCAGGGCAAAAACAAAAAGGGGTGGCAGTATTAGCGTAAAGGTCTGATATACCTGCAATATAGTCTGCTTTTGCTTCAAAATTTCAAAAACAGTATTCAATGAATCAGGCGTATCTTTTCCTGAAACAACGATTGGAGCAAGGCGGGGCTGAATCTCAATCAGCCCTTCTTCCCGCAATGCTTCAAAAACATGGTTAATCGTGTATCTGCTTACATGAAACTGCTCGCAATACATCCTTGAAGATAATAAAGAATTTCCAGGAAGTATCTGGCCCTCCAAAATGCGCTGTTTAATTTCGTTATATACAAATGTAAATTTTGTTTCCTGTGGTTTCATATCGTATCTCCTCTGTCTGGATTATATCATGAAGTTCCACACTTGTCAGCATGAAAAGCTGTAACCTATTTGCACTCCTTACCAATATGGGTATTGCACGTTGATAAAGATAACCTTTATAATAAAACCGTAAAATTGGCATGAAAGAGATTACACATTAGGGAGGAATAACGTCAATGGCAGGCAGACAAAAAAATGATACTACGATACAATTTCTGATATACAGCTTCATTGGGCTCCTTATCTTTAGTATTGTTATTTTCAGCATTCTGGGAATTTATATGAGTCAAAAGAGCAGAAAGGCCGTTTACAAAGTTGGAGAGATCTATATGTCCGGAATGAATGAACAAATGTCCCGACACTTTGAAACAGTAATTAAATTGCGTTTTGATCAGGTCAGCGGCATTGTTTCTGTGGTTTCAACAGATAACAACGACAAAGAGGCACTATATGAGGAACTCATTTACAGGGCACAGGTCAGGGATTTTGACTATTTAGCGCTTTGTTCTGCTGAGGGAAATTTCGAAACTCTTTACGGACACCCAATACAGCCGCTCAACCCAGAACCTTTTGTAGAAGCATTATTACAGAGTGAACAGCGAGTTGCCGTAGGTGTTGATTCAGATGAAAATGAAGTGGTATTATTTGGTGTTGATGCTGCTTATCCTATGCAGAATGGCGATAAGAGCACTGGCCTGATAGCAGCGGTGCCGCTGGAATACATCACTGATTTTCTTTCCCTGGAGGATAAAGGGCAGCTGATGTATTACCATATTATCAGGCCGGACGGCAGTTTTGTAATACAAAATCCCAACACCGAACTGTGGCCTTTTTTTGAAGAGCTGCAAAAGCATCTTGCTCTTGCAGAAAACGATTCATCTGAAGAAAATTCTATTGATGAATTTGGTATTGCTCTGAAAGATCATAAAAAGTATGCTGCCACATTTGAAGTGAATGGGGAAGAACGGCAAATTTATGGCATACCATTGCCTTATTCTGAATGGTATTTGGTAGCGGTAATGCCTTATGGTATATTGGACGATACCATAAACAGTCTGAGCAGTCAGCGTATGGTCATGACGTTGCTGTCCTGCGCTTCTGTTCTATTTATTTTGACATTGATTTTTCTTCGGTATTACTCCATGACCCGTTCTCAGCTGCATGAACTGGAAAAGGCCCGTCAGACAGCACTTGAGTCCAGCAAGGCCAAAAGTGAATTTTTAGCCAATATGAGCCATGATATCCGTACCCCCATGAATGCAATAGTAGGCATGACCGCCATTGCAACAGCCCACATGGATGACCGGGAACAGGTACAGAGTTGTCTGAGAAAAATCACATTGTCCAGCAAACATCTATTAGGGCTGATTAATGATGTTTTAGATATGTCTAAAATTGAAAGTGGTAAATTGACGTTAACAACCGAGCAGATTTCTTTGCAAGAAGTTACTGAAGGCATTGTTAACATTATGCAGCCACAAGTGAAGGCAAAAAAACAAACCTTTGATATTCATGTTGATAATATATTAACAGAAAATGTATGGTGCGACGGTGTACGCCTGAACCAGGTATTATTGAACCTCTTGTCGAATGCAACCAAGTATACACCGGAGGGAGGAGCCATACGATTATCCCTTTCTGAAGAAAAATCTCCAAAAGGAGAAAACTATGTCCGAATTCATATCAATGTCAAGGATAATGGAATCGGCATGTCACAGGATTTTCTGAAAAAAATATATGAATCCTATAGCCGGGCAGATGGTGCCAGGGTACATAAAACAGAGGGTGCAGGTTTGGGAATGGCGATTACAAAGTACATTGTAGACGCGATGGAAGGAGGCATTGAGGTTCAAAGTGAAATTGGCAAAGGTACTGAATTCCGTATTACATTTGATTTTGAAAAAGCTGCCGCAATGGAGGTGGATATGGTGCTCCCTTCCTGGAATATGCTGGTGGTTGACGATGACGAGCTATTGTGCAGAACAGCTATGAATGCGCTGAAATCCATTGGTATAAAAGCTGAATGGACATTAAGCGGGGAAAAGGCCATAGATTTGGTAATCCAACACCACAGCAGAAGGGACGATTATCAAATAATCCTGTTAGATTGGAAACTGCCTGGCATGAATGGGATTCAGGTTGCCAGAGAACTACGGCGCAATTTAGGAGATGAAGTACCTATACTGCTTATTTCTGCATACGACTGGAGCGAATTTGAAGCGGAAGCACGGGAGGCGGGTATCAGCGGCTTCATTTCCAAGCCTCTGTTTAAATCCACATTGTTCTATGCGCTGCGCCAATATATGGGAGTTGATACACCAAATAGCCGGACATTGAACCAGGGTATGGAGCTGTCCGGGCGCCGCATCCTTCTCGCCGAGGATAATGAACTTAACTGGGAGATTGCAAATGAGCTGTTATCTGATTTGGGAGTGGTATTGGATTGGGCCGAGGATGGCCAGATTTGTCTGGATAAATTCCAAAAGTCACCCGAGGGATATTACGATGCTATTCTCATGGATATAAGGATGCCGCATATGACAGGATATGAGGCCACGAAAGCAATCAGGGGACTGGATCATCCGGATGCCTTATCTGTTCCAATTATTGCTATGAGTGCGGATGCTTTTTCGGATGATATACAGCATTGCCTGGAATGCGGTATGAACGCTCATATTGCAAAGCCTATTGACGTTATGGAATTGACCCGCATGTTAAAAAGATATTTAATATAGCCCCGTTTACTGCATTTATGTTCCGTCCACAAAAACATTGCAGGCCCTCAGGCTGCAGGAAGAAATAAAGTTTCAATCCCTGCTTTATTAACGCATTGCTGCAGCCTGAATTCATCCGCTGGAATATCCTCCTGGTGCATCAGAGCCCCTGCATATACTTTTCTTCATACTCTGAAATTGATATAGGCCTGCTAAACAAATAGCCCTGCACAGTTTTGACACCATATTCTCTTAGAACCTCAAATTGCTGCCCGTCCTCTATCCCTTCAGCAACTAACTGAATTCCCATTTCACTGCACATTCTTGTCATCATCCCAATTATTATCTGTGCTCTTTTATTTGAAATAATATCTTTTACAAACCCTTTATCTATTTTTAATATATCGAATTTCACTAATGACAGCAGCGCTAAATTTGAACTTTCCACCCCAAAGTCATCCATTGCAACTCTGAATCCAGAATCTCTTATTTGATTGATTCTTGTTACCAATGTGTCCAAATTTGTAAAATTGGCGCTCTCAGTAATCTCTATTTCCAAATAATTTCTTTGAACATGATATTTGTCGCTGATCTCTTCCAATCTTTTTATAAAACGATCGTCCATAAAAGTGAGCTTTGAAAAATTACTGGAGATTGTAACGGCAGACTTCCCCTGCCTGGCCCAGATACTCAGGGTTTTGCATACCTCCTCAAATACATAATAGTCAATCTTACTGATCAGGTATGTGTCTTCTAAAACTGGAATGAATTTATCTGGTGCTATGATCGCTCCATTTTCATCCCGGTAACGTATCAATGCTTCTGCACCCACCATCCTGCAATCATCCACATTTATTTTAGGCTGCAAATACACTTTGAAATTATGATTCTCTATTTTTTCGTTTAGCACATCAGGCTCAGCCAAGGAGCGCAGTATGTCATTATTATGCCTGTAGCGGCCCGTTGCATGGTGTCCCTGATAGAACCGCTTTTTATCATCATACATTAATTCATCCGCTTCTTTGATAATATCCTGAATATGAGTGCATTCTTCATTCCATCTGCATCCTATGGCTGCCTGACATTTGCTCTTCTCAAAAGCATTTTTTAACAGCTGAACATTATCGCAAAAGGATTCCTCGGTAATATCCACATAAATTATTACAAACTCATCGCCGCCAATACGGTAAAGGTACTTTGAATCAACGCTGTTTTTCACAATATCAGCGCATTCCTTAATCATCTTATCCCCCGTGTCATGGCCAAAGGAATCATTAATCTCTTTAAGCCCATTAATATCTAAATAGACCACTCCTACAGATTCTTTGCACTCTTTTAATTCAGATACATCCTGTATAAAACGGTTTCTATTGTAAAAAGAAGTTAACCGGTCTATTTGGCTCATCTCAAATAACATTGTTTCATTTTCATTTCGCTGCATGGTCAGAGAAAGAAAATACTGGATAGTCTGCAAAAATGGAACCGCTACTTCAGCCAGGCCCAAATCCTGATTATCCAGGCCTATTGACCCATTTACTTTTCCATTCTTCATCATGGGTACCCATATAATATTTCGTATTCCCTGTTGGACAAGCAGTTCATAGCCCTTCGGGAATGTATCCTTTATTTCTTCAATATCATTAATAACCAGCTTTTTGTGCTTGTCCAACTCATCCAGCCATACTTGATAATCACCGATTGGGATATTCTGTAAATTGTCTATTTGTGGCAAAACACCTTCTTTACACCATTCTGCGATGTTAGAATAATACTGGTCATGAAACCGGAAAACATAGGAACGTTCTGCCGAAAACAGTGTTCCTATATATTGCAGAACCTTTGTGATTGCGCTTTGTATGTTGCGATTATTATAAAGTTCCCTTACACATGCAAGGCGTATATCATCTCTTTTCAGTCTTCTTTTTAATTCATTTTTTTCATTATTAGCTTCTGTAATATCAAAAGCAATTTCCATCCGGACTGTGCGTCCATCCCATTCAATCAGGCGGTCTTTCAAAAGATAATGTTTTTTTATTATAGGGTTTGTATACTCCCAGGAATATGTTTCATCCGCTTTAAGCAGCTTATTGGTACAAAAAGGACAGGGTTCTTCAAATCCCTGTAAAACTTTATAGCATTTTATATTCGGCTGGCTGTCGTCAATCTGAAACATTCTCTTTCCCGCTTCATTGACAAACAGCAGTTCATACGTATTTATGTCTGAGACATACATTAATTCTGATATCTCATTCATAGGCGCCATTAACTCCTGGGCTCTTCTTGACAACTGCTCGCTCTTTTTTATATTTTCCTTTTCAGCCTCAATTAATTTTTTCCGGCGCTTTTCCTGGCAAATGGTAAAAACAGAACAGCCAAAAGCCATTAATCCAAATATAATATTGGTGATCACCAGTGACTTTCTTGCATTCTGTACCGTATGCTCCGTATATTCTTCAGCCGTAAACACTGTATCATTGGCTAATCTAAAATAATCTTCACTCAATTCATAAAGCATCTGATTGGAAGGATCTTTCCGATAATTGTATATCTGCGCTTTAATATCTTCCCAGTCATTTTGCATTTCTATTAACATGGTTTGGAATTCTTCGCTATCCAGTTTTATCAGATTTAATTCATCACTCCCGCTTGAAAGTCCTGACAATATGTTATCCAGAAAATAAATCAACTCGTCATCCGGTACATGATTCAATTCCTTTTTAATCAGTCTCTGTGTTGCTCCCCGAACGATACCAATATAATTTATGACCCTGGCATTCCCCTGTAAATCATCCGTTAAATCAAGTGACATATGCGCTGTAAATATAAGAGCTGTGCAAAAAATGATTGGAACAAAAACCCCGCCTAATTTCCTGATTATCCTCCCCATTTAATCCCCCTCCTTTGTACTTTAAAATTTATCGTGTTCCGTATATGCCACATTCCAAAGCGGATATCAGAAAGCAGCGGGATTAAAATAAGCCTTATGGTGTAAAAGTCATTCAGAGATAACATCCGTTTAATGTCTGCTTAGATAAACACTAACTATGATTTTAACCCCTTCGTATAAAACTGTCAAACATTAACAATAATTAACTATACCAACACATCAATTAGTTTTTCTGATTAACCAGTATTTTTCAGGGCGTTTAATAATCATAGAAAAAGCCTCCGGTTAATAACCGAAGGCATACATAAGACAATTCTTTCTTTACTTCTATTCTCCCAAAGCGTTCCGGAAAGCCAGTGCCCTTTCAGTCAGATTTTCAAAATCATGGCTGACTGTCAGTGATTGGTTTACAAGATTGCTCCCTATCCCAAAGCAGGCAACACCGGCGGCAGTAAACTGGCATATATTTTCCGGGGTCACGCCTCCCACTGCTGCCATCGGAATGTGGGATAGTGGACCACGGACCGCCTTTATGTAGGATACTCCTAAAAGTCCTGCTGGAAACAATTTGATGATATCGCCCCCATAATTATACGCATCCACAATCTCAGAAGGCGTAAATGCACCAGGCATGGATATAAGTCCCAGTTCCTTTGTCTTCTCAATCACACTTCTGTCAACATTAGGAGATATGATATACTCTGCACCGCTTCTATAAGCCTCTTCTGCTTCCTCTGCTGTGAGAACCGTACCAGCGCCAATATGCATACGTTCGGACAGGTGTTCCTTCAGCAATGCGATTGAATGGAGCGTCTCCCTTATTCCCTCAGGTCCGCTGTGATCAAAGGTGACTTCCATCATGCAAATTCCGCCGTCTGCCAGAGCCCGTCCCGTATCCAGGATCAGCCCGGATGGGATACCTCTTACAATTGCAACTATTTTTTCCTTCCTAATCATCTGCAGAATCATCTGCTGCCTATTTCTCTCATCCATTATCCTATCCTCCCTAAAAATCTCCATTATAAACAGCTATAAGCAGCGCCCCGTATCCGGAGAGCAGCAATTCTCCTGAATCATACCCTGACACATCAGAGAATGAACCATCTTCCTCAAACAGCCTGGTCAAGGCGCTCCTAAGAGGTTCCTTCCCGGCCACTACCACCTGCATGTCCGGGCTCAGCATGAGCGCGCTGCTCTTTTTAACAGCACTTATATCAGAAGAAAGCACTGCTCCCAGCAGGTAACCGGCGCAATCTTTTGGAGATGCGGACAGACATTGGTTCAGAATACGGGTTGTAAATACCGCCCTGGTCAGACTGGTATCCCGGGCTGTCTTAAAGCCCTTCAGCACCATTTCCCAGTTATAATGAGCAGAAGCAAAGGAATGGTTAACCGCATCCGCTATAATGGTATGATTGGTGATGGCTGACAGCAGCTCGCCGGACAAGGTGGTCAGACACCCCGTCAGTCTCCCAGACCGATCCGTAGTCACGAACTTATTGTGCGAACCGGGCAGCGCGAGAAGGACAGCCCCTTTTACCGTGATAAGAGATAGCAAAGCCAGTGCCTCTGTCTCCTCCCCTCTCATAATATCCATGGATTCCAGGGTATCCATATCCACAGCATTGGAATTTTTCAGGCCCGGGATGAAGTGAATGGGGAGTTCAAACACCTCCGGAATGAGCACAGCTCTCACCGCTGCCGCAAAATCCTCTAATCCTGCAGGAGCCTCTATATGCGGAACCTCTGTAAGTCCTACATTGGAAGTAATCATACCGGATGCATAAACAGATGCAATCTGATGGATTGTCAGATTATTTCTATTTAATAATGTCTGGATGCCTTCACGTATGGCTCCGGCCAGCCTTTTATTGTTACCCTCTACAGCTGTGACTCTGACTCCAATTTCGCTCTTATAAATATCCACGCATGCCTTCTTTTGGTTCCACAGAGCAACTCGGGTGTTCGTTGTTCCGCTGTCAATGGTAATCAGATAGTGTTCCATATGTACTGCTGCCTCCTTGTGCATAAATTAAAATACTGAATGGGTCGATAAAATATTAGTGATATATTTGTGATATATTAATTCTATAATACCATTCCGCGCACAATTCTTCCATATTTAAAATCTCACAAAAAAACCATTTAAAAAATGTGCATACTTTACAATTTTCAAAGAAACCGCAAAGAAATATTGTGTTTTTTAAATATTTGTGATATATTTCCCATATACCAGCAGAAAGGAGAGGACGTTGGAAAACAAATCAGACTATGCATATCAGGAACTAAAAAATAGAATTATATCCGGACAGATGCCTCCTCTTAGTGATGTTTCGGAAGAACAGCTCCAAAAGGAACTGGGAGTCAGCAGAACCCCTATCCGCGAGGCCATACAAAAGCTGGAGAAAGAACACTTTGTGATGATTTATCCAAGGCGTGGCACGCTTGTCAGTGACATTACACTGGATTTGATCTACTCCATCTATGAAGTCAGACTGCTGAACGAACCGTTTATTGCCCGTTCAGCCTGCCGCTACATTGTCAATGAATGGATTGATCATATGTACACCTCCTTCTCCACAACATTTCATGAAAAGGAGGGCGAACAGCAGCGGGATTATTACATTGAGTTGGACCGGGAACTTCACAATACCCTGACTAGCCATACCAATAACTTTATGCTGAAGGACATGTTCCGGGTGGTAAATGACCATAACCACAGAATCCGTATCCTTACATCCCAACGCAACATGAATTACCAGAGGTCCATCAATGAGCATCTTGCCATCCTGGAGGCTCTCCGACTCAGAGACGAGAGCCAGCTGGAGAACGCAGTAAGAGAACATATTCTCACTGCCAAGCAGGAAGCCTTTGAATACTACTATTAACAGCGGCCTGCCAGAATTCAGAATTTTGAATAGGAGAATTCCACAGAGATGGTTCTCCTATACTTTTGCAGAGTCTGATATATTACAAATATATTTGTAATATATATTATTGAAAGGAGAATTCCCAAATGGAGAGAAAACTCATAAAAATCGAGGAACATGACAATGTTGCTGTGGCGGTAGAGTCCATAAAAAGGGGACAGACCGTTATAGCCGGCCAGACTGAGGTTACCGCCCAGGAGGACATCCCCTTCGGACACAAAATCGCTCTCAGAGATATAGAAGCAGAGGAAGCGGTTATTAAATACGGATATGCCATCGGACATGCCTCCTGTCCCATCAAAAAGGGCTCATGGGTACACAGTCATAACCTTGCAACTAACCTGAAAGGCATGCTCACCTACACTTATGAGCCTGATATCCCCCGCCCGGCCAATGTTTCCGGTATTTCACGTACATTTCGCGGATACGTCCGCAAGGATGGAAACGTGGGTATACGAAACGAGATTTGGATCATCCCCACTGTATCATGCGTCAATACAACGGTACGGATGCTGGCCGACATGGCGGCCAGGGAATGCGGGGAACTCTGTGACGGCATTTATGCCTATCCCCACAACGCAGGGTGTTCCCAGCTCGGTGATGATTTTGAAACAACACAAAAAATCCTGGCCAGCATTGTCCATCATCCCAATGCAGGAGGCGTACTGTTGGTAAGCTTGGGATGCGAAAATAATGATTTAGAACATTTTCTTCCTGTTTTAGGAGAAATTGATGAGAGCCGTGTTAAAATGATGGTGACTCAGGATGTGGAAGGGGACGAACTTGAGTATGGTATGGAGCTGATTCGTGAGCTTGCCCAGGAACTAAGCCAGGACCAACGCGAGGATGTACCTGTGAGCAAACTAAAAATCGCTTTTAAATGCGGCGGTTCCGACGCGTTCTCAGGAGTGACAGCCAATCCCCTCTGCGGACGCATTGCCGACTGCATTACCGCATTGGACGGAAGCGCTGTCCTGACCGAGGTTCCTGAGATGTTTGGCGCTGAGACCATTCTGATGAACCGCTCCGACTCAGACAAAACATTTCATCAGGTAGTGGAACTAATCAATGGATTCAAACAATATTATCTGGATTACGGCCAGCCTGTTTATGAGAATCCTTCTCCCGGGAATAAAAGGGGCGGTATTACCACGCTGGAAGAAAAATCCCTGGGCTGTATACAAAAAGGCGGCAAGGCCATGGTGACAGGCACTCTGCAATATGGGGAGCGTTGTATAAAACCAGGTCTGAACCTTATGACCGGTCCCGGAAATGACAGTGTATCCATAACGGACCTGCTCTCCTGCGGAGCCCAAATCCTGTTCTTCACCACCGGCAGGGGCAATCCCTTGGGCGCAGCTATTCCTACCATAAAAATAGCCTCCAACAATGTTCTTTATGAGCGCAAGGAGAGGTGGATAGATTACAACGCCGGAACCATACTGGACGGAAAAACGTTTGATGATGCAGCCCATGAGCTTTGGGACCTGATGATACAAACGGCATCCGGTGAACATACAAAAAATGAAATCTACGGATACAGAGAAATCATGATTTTCAAAAACGGTGTACTGCTTTAACACCAGGAGGAGGCACTTATGGCATTAGAGACTAAAAAAGAAGGAAATATAATAACAGAACTGGCTTCCAGTGTAAGACTTCCAAAAATGGTAAAAGTCAAACAGCTTCTGGACCATAGCCATATTGATGTTAATGAGATTCCGGGAATTGTACGCAGTGAACTTGATCGTGAGGAACTGAGGGCCCGAATCAAACCAGGCGCAAGTGTTGCCATAACCTGCGGAAGCCGCGGAGTTGCCAATATAGCAGTAATCATCCGGGCCATTGTGGATTTTGTCAAGGAATGCGGCGGAAGTCCCTTCATATTCCCGGCTATGGGAAGTCATGGAGGAGCCACTGCCCAGGGGCAGCGTGAAATACTGGCCAGTTACCATGTTACAGAGGACACTATGGGATGCCCTATCAAGGCTACCATGGAAGTGGTTCAGGTTGGCGAGACACCTGACGGTATGCCGGTCTATGTAGACCGATACGCATATGAGGCTGACGCCATCATACTATGCGGACGTGTAAAAGCCCATACGGCCTTCAGGGGTCCCTACGAGAGCGGCATCATGAAGATGGCTGTTATTGGTCTTGGGAAACAAAAAGGAGCTGAGACAGTCCATCGCAACGGCTTTTGCGAACTTGGGACCATGCTTCCTGTCATTGGAAGGGTCGTTTTGGAACATGCGCCTGTAATCGGAGCTCTGGCTTTGGTGGAGAATGCCTTTGACCAGACCTGTATCATCAAAGGTATGCTGAAGGAAGAGATATATGAAGAGGAGCCCAAACTGCTAATTGCCTCCAAACAGAGGCTGGGAAAGATTTATTTTGACAACATCGACGTTCTGGTGGTGGACCGGATTGGCAAAGATATCAGCGGAGATGGCATGGACCCCAACATAACAGGACGGTTTGCTGTTCCTTATATTAACGAGGGCATTAAAGTCCAGCACATTGCGGTTCTGGATCTGACAGATGAGACACATGGAAACTGCAACGGACTGGGGCTTGCAGACGTAACAACCAAACGGCTGGTGGATAAAATTGATGTGGACTGTACATATCCAAATGTGGTGACATCCACAGTGCTCTGCACACCTAAAATACCGCTGTTTACCCATTCTGACAAAACATGTATACAGATTGCCCTGCGCACCTGCAATTATATTGACCGCGAACATCCGAGAGTGGTGAGAATAAAAGATACGATGAACTTAGAGGAGATTTACATATCTGAGTCCATGTTAAAGGAAGCGGAAGAATCAAACCATGTAATCGTATCCGGCCCGCCGAAAGACTGGGTTTTTAACGAAGATGGAAATCTTTGGTAATTGTTTTTATTCAGATAATGAACCGTACCGTGGATAGGTGCGGTCCACATATAAAATCAACATCTATTGGAGGAGGATATTATGTCAGGTACATTACTTGTCGTTAACTTAATCGTTGCAATCGCTCTGATGATTGCGCTTATACTTATACCCAAACTGAATCCCGCTATCAGCTTAGTCATTGCCAGTATCTATATGGGCGTATCCTGCGGATTGGGTTTTGTCACATCCATTGACACGATTGCCTCTGGTTTTGGCAATATGATGGCCAGCATAGGACTGCCTATCGGCTTTGGAGTGATTCTGGGACAGCTCATGAGCGATACCGGAGCTGCTAAGGTAATTGCAAAAACCATTGTACATTCTGTTCCCAATAAATTTGTACTGTATGCCGTGGCAATAGCCGGATTCATACTGGCTATTCCCGTATTCTTCGATGTAACCTTTATCATACTGATCCCCATTGGCATTGCAGTTGCCAAAGAGGTGAACAAACCTCTGGCCTATGTAGTAGGCGCTCTCACCATCGGAGACGGCATTGCGCAGACTCTGGTGCCTCCTACCCCCAACCCTCTGGCTGCAGCGGATCTGCTGCATTTCAATCTGGGAACCATGGTAATCATGGGCCTGATTATCGGAGCTATCGCAACGGTTGTTTCCGTATTTATCTATACAAAAATACATGATACCGGCTTTTTTAAACCTGAAAAGGATATGAACCCCAACGCGGAACTGTTCAGCGAAGAAAAAGAATTGGAATCAGATAAGCAGCCCTCTTTTCTGGTATCCTTTCTTCCCATACTGATTCCTGTTGTATGTATCCTGACAGGCACAGGGGCTGACGCCATCTATGACGAGACACCTATGGTAGCCCAATTCCTCGGCAATAAGATCATTGCTATCCTGTTGGGAACACTCTGTTCCTATCTGATTGGTTACAAGTATCTGGGACGGGACAAGGTTGAGGCATCCGCAGGAGAAGCATTAAAGCAAGCCGGTATTGTTCTGCTCATAACTGGAGCCGGAGGTTCATTCGGTTCCATCATCTCAGCCACTGACATCGGAAATGCCCTGGTCACAACATTGAGCATCAATAGCGGTTCCGTAATAAAGGTATTGTTCCTGGCTTATTTTATCGGCTGCATATTCCGTATTGCCCAAGGTTCCGGTACAGTAGCCGGTATTACCGCCATGACAATCATGGCGACCATTGCTCCCAGCGTGTCCATCCACCCTGTCTATATCGCACTGGCCGCACTGGCGGGAGGAATCAGTGTGGGACATGTCAATGACAGCGGTTTCTGGGTCGTAAGTAATTTATCGGGATTTACCGTAACCGGCGGTTTGAAAACTTACACTGTAGCACAAATCATCATGTCTATCTCCATTATGATATTAACCCTTTTATTTGCACTGATACTTCCAGGTGCAATTGGGTAATATTATGTAAGTGGGGGTGTCGCAAAATCATCAAAATAGATGATTGAGCGGCACCCTCGCTCTGTATATAGAAAAAAATCAGGAGAAAATCATTTTCGATCGACTTTCTCCTGATTTTGGGTATACTTTAATAAGCATACGGCTTTTCTTGTATTTATGCACTCGCTTTTAGATCAAACAAATAGCTTCCAGTCCGCTCATTCTGGATTTTTCTATGTAGTTTATTTAGATTGTACCCCATACTCAACAGGAGAATCTCTAGTTTTACCTTCTTCTTACCTCGCAGCAGGAATCGTTGGAATCCATAGTCATTTTTCAAAACCCCGAAGGCTCCCTCTACCTGGATCGAGCGATTCGTCCGGTACTTAATTCCCTTCTCGCTCTGAATGTTTCGATATGATTCCTCACGCTTCTCCAAAAAGCTTTTGGACACATACATACGCTTGTTTCCCTTCGCTTTGGTGCATTTCTCTTTATAGGGGCAGCCGGTGCAGTCCTCACATTCGTATACTGTCACCTCAGACTCATACCCACTTTTGCTGCGCTGCTTTTTCAGGCAGATCACCCGCAGTTCCTTTTAAACCTCCTTTTTTCCATATTTCATAGGTTTGAGGTTTGATGTATGGCTGCTGCCCCTCCTCCCGCAGATAGCTGTACCCTTCTTCACTTTCATATCCTGAATCAGCGGTAACACTCGGATAGTTAAAACCCAGAAACCGGAACGGAACCGGGCAATGGTACTGTGATCCGGCGCTTTTTGTCCGGCTAACAACCACATGAAGTTGGTAGGCCTGATAAAGCTTTGTATAGTCTAAATCCTCCAATTCGTGGCTCAGCAGTCAGACCAAATCATCGTTCGGAACCAGCCCTTCCAAACTTAATGGCAAAACCAGTTGATACGTGCGGCCAAGTTCGGTATAATCTTTAGTAGTGTAATTATTTATTCGCGTACTTAATTATACCACGGATGGCGGACTCTTCGGAGCCTGCTTTTCTGTTTTTATACAGAAAAGGAGCTGTTGCTCCAGTAGATTATTTACTTTTACGACACCCCCATCTATTCTTTGCACATATGGTTTAGAAACAATTCTCACATTCTGTAGATAACCACTCCTTTTCATGCTATACTAATTTACATATAATGATTGACGCGAAATGAGGTGCCCTGCATGAAAGGCAATATGGAACGGTATCAGGTTGTCTACAGTGTTTTAAAAACACACATTCAGTTTGGAATCTATGGGTTTGGTGATGTTCTGCCTTCCATCGAAAACGCCGCCGCTGATTTCTTTGTCTCCGTTGATACGATGCGCGCGGCTTATCAGCAGCTGCAGCGGGATGGCTTGGTCACCATTTCCACAAATATAGGGACTACGGTAGTCAGGAATTACGGAAAAGAAGAAATTGAACAGAATATTCAGATGTTCTATGCGCAGAGGAAAAACATCCTGATTGATTTAAGTAAATCCCTGCGCCCGCTACTGGGCCATGCCCAATGGATTGGTTTTAAAAACATTCCTGCTGAGATTTACGGCAATCTCCGCCAGCTTGAAGACAGCCATTCACTGCCCCAGACAACCACGTTTGAACATGTTGTCCGGGCTTACACTGCGCTAGGGAACAATCTGCTTTTCCGGCTTGTCTGGCAGATTTTCATGTTCTGTGAAAACCCATTCTTTAATATGCGGGATAATCCATGGCGTACCTTTATAATCAAAGATTTTCTCCCGCGTTCTTGGGATTGCTGTATAAAACAGGACTGGGATTGCCTGCGGGAATTGGTTTATGCTTCTCAGGACAGCCTGTCTCTGGCACTGTGCCGGTTTTATGATGAAAAAATCACGATGCCTCCGCCGGAACAGGAAGTCGCATTTCAGTGGAATTCTTATAATAAGGCATCCCAGATCTGCTATTCGCTGGCTATGGATTTACTTGTTTCAATCAACAATGGCGTGTACCCTGCTGATACCCTTCTTCCTTCTCTCAACAAATTGTCCCAAGAGAAACAGGTCTCAGTGAGCACAGTCCGCAGGGCGCTTTCCCTGCTAAACGGCGTTGGGGCAACAAAATCCGCCAAACGGATAGGCACAAGAGTCCTCCCTTCACATGAGATTGTAAAAAACTGCGACTTTAAAAACCCTGCCGTCCGCAAACGGCTCCTGGATATGGCGCAGAGCCTGCAGTTTCTCACCTTATCCTGCCGGGACGTGGCCGAAGGCACCATACAGGCCTTGACAGAGGACGGCCTGCAAACATGCAGAAAACGTTTGGCTGCTTTAAAGAATAGTCAGCAGTATGAATTAATCGGCTACGCTACACTGGAGCTTCTTAAATGCTTTGCCCCTTATAAGGCCATTCGTACTGTCTACAAAGAGCTGCTTCAGCTGCTCTTTTGGGGATATTCCCTGAAAGACATATGGAAAACGGATGAGGGCAGAATCCACTACTATCTTTCCTGTTTTGAGGAATTTGACCTTTTCCTGGCCGAAAAAGATGCCGCTGGTTTTTCCATGAAATTAGAGGAGCTAATGGCCGGGGAGTTTCATTTTACAATAGAAATTATGATTTCGCAGGGAATTCATGAAGCAAAAAAGCTTTTGGTTATTGGTATATGATGTAAACGTCAGAACGAAATGTTTCTGTACCTACAAAACTGCAGACAATACGTCTGCAAGCACGTCCATATCAATGGGCTTACCGACATGTGCATTCATGCCGGATTCCAGCGCTGCATGCACATCGTCCGAAAATGTGTTGGCGGACATTGCTATAATCCGAATACTCCCTGCCTGCGGATGCGTGGATTTACGGATGCGCCTGGCAGCCTCATATCCATTCATGACCGGCATCTGGATATCCATGAGAATCGCATCAAAATAACCGGGGTCCTTCTCTTCAAACGCCTTTACCCCCTGCGCTCCGTCGGGAGCGCATTCCACAGCCGCTCCGAATACCTCCAGCAGCTGAGAGGCAATCTCACAGTTTAACTCATTGTCTTCCACCAGAAGAAAACGCCTGCCTGTGAAAATATTTCGGGAGTCCCGTGGGCCAGTCCGGCCGCAAAGCTCGTCATCCGCTTCCTTGGAAAGCGGAAGCTCTACCTCCACGGTAAATACAGAACCTTCCCCCAAACGGCTTTCCACATAAATCTGGCCCCCCATCGCCGCTATGATATTTTTAGAGATAACAAGACCCAGTCCGGTTCCCTCCGCCTGATTTTGATGCCGGCTTCTCTCCCTTTCAAAGGGCAGAAAGAGTTTTGGCAGAAATTCAGGGCTGATGCCGATGCCTGTATCAGCTACTGCAATCCGGTAAACGGCATGGCCTGAATGCTTCTGCGGCAGTTCTTTAACCGTTAACGTAATGGTTCCATTTTCAGGTGTAAACTTACCGGCATTGGAAAGCAGGTTTAACAAGACCTGGTTAAACCTCAGGGAATCACCCAGCAGATATTCATGGCGGATATCCTTTGTTTCTGTCACAAAGACCTGGTTTTTTGCCTGGTACTGCGGGTGTACAATCGCAATATTCCTTTGAATCAGCTCCGTAAGGGAAAATGATTCCGAAGTGAGGACCAGCTTGCCGCTTTCGATTTTTGACATATCCAGTACATCGTTAATCAACTCTAACAAATGTTTCGAAGAAATTCCTATCTTATACAGACAGTCCTTTACCTTTTCGCGGTCCTCAATGTGAATCTCCGCCAGCTTTGTCATTCCAACGATTGCATTCATAGGTGTCCGTATATCATGGGACATGTTGGACAGGAACACGCTTTTCGATGCATTGGCATGTTCGGCTGCGGCAACCGCGGCATTTAAATTTTCCCGTATCTGTCTGTCGTGGGTTACATCTGTAACGGCAAATATGTACTTTAGTTCCCCCAGCAGTTTTACAGGCAGGGCAGCAATTTGAATCCACATTTGTCTGGACAGCAGATCGTTATACACCGGAATTGTTTTTACTGTTTTCTCATCAATCCGCTCTTTTAAGACACTGCATAGCGTCTCATAAAAGCTGCCGTAACACCGGCCGCAGTCTTCTCCAAGATTCTGCGGTTTGATGCCCAGTATCTTCTCTGCATTTTCAAATGCATACTCTACCTGGCCGGTATGCCCGTCCACTATAAAAATAGCGGTATCAATGTTTTGCGCAATCGCCTCATTGATATTTTGAACGTACCGTTCGTAGTCCCTTCTTTTTTTATTGCGCAGCAGAAATAACGCAGCAATAACAGCAACTGAAAATACGATTGCCGCGGTTATGATAAAAGCCATTTTCATGGTGTGCATGATAATTGCCGTACCGTCTTTTTCCACCATGCTCAGGGGAATAACCGATACATAATACCAGTTATGCTTCTGCATAAGAGGCATAAAGGTAAGAAACTGTTTCTCTCCCTCAAAGTCAAATACCGCCGTACCGCTGGCCTGGGACCGCAGGGCCGCTGAAAATTTCCGGATGGATTCCTCATCATTTTCCCCATCCTTTAAGACATCCTGAATCGTACTATATATCTGGAGATAGCTGAAACGGACCGGGGCCAGCACAATCGAACCGTTATCATCCAATACATAGCTGTAACCGGCATCATTGTATGTAGAACCGTGGTAAGCATTCTGCAGTAATTCCACAGGATATGCTTCATAGAGACCGCCCACCACTTTGCCGTCTCTATAAATCGGTATTTGAAACATTATCTGACGTCTTCCTAATTCTCCCAGAAATACATCCGTAATTCCCTCGTTCCCCTGCAGCGCTTCGGTGAATAGTTCCTTCTTATCCGCGGAGTTCTTATTCATCCCCCCTGTGTCCTGATAGGTTCCATTCGTATCAATAATCCACATGCGGGCCGCCCCGTGCTTTTCTTTATAATCTTCCAGTAATTCCGGGTAGGCAAACAAATCATCAAAGGCCCCAAGATTTGCGGCAAAGGACTGAAGGGACAGCAGCTCTGAATGTATCTTTTCATCCAGAAACTGTGCTTTGCTGACGGTCAGCTCCGTAATACTCTTGGTCGTCGTATTCCGCACCAGTTTTCGAACAGACTGTACGCTCATCAGGCTTACAGCCGTCATGGCTCCAATCGCCAGTAAGAGACAGAGGCAGCTAATATAAATTAAATACTTATACGTTTTTCTTCCTTCTTTTATTTTCAAGGGTGTTTCTCCTGTTTATCATATGCGGAAATCTGTTCCAGCTGGATTTTATTGTATTCCTCTGCGGCCTCCACAGCTGTCCTTCCATTAAACATTTCAAGACATAATTCCCGCACAACATCCCAACTGCCAAACTTCAAGTGCATATCCTCTGCCGGAATCCTGATTCCTGATACATATGTATCATATGCAGGCCGCATCTTCTCATTGCTCAGCGTAAAATCCGAACTTTTATAAACGGGCAGAATAATCGTTCCATTTTCCATACTCTCTTTATAATACTCGCTGGACAGATATGACACAAACTCCATGGCCTCGTCCAGATTATCACTGTCCGGATTAACGCAGAGGCGGGAAACTACAGTAATCAGCAATGCCGTTCCTCCCGGAACGGGAATTCCCTGTACAAGATAATCGGGCGGGGGATTTGCCTCTTCCACCAAAGGGATATATTCCAGGGGCCCAAAATAAAATGCGGTCATACCGGAAGTGAAATCAGAAATATCCTTCTCTCCCGCGCGCAGTGCATCCGCGGCATCCCCATCCACCCCATCCCCATACCAACCGTTCTCCACAGAGGTTTGAAATGCCTCAAATCCCTCCACCATATAATCCCCAATCTGCTCTTCCCCGGAATTCAGCAATTCAAGGTGTTTTTGGATATCCGGGCCGTCATAGAGTTTATATAATCCGTTGGCGATAGTGGGAACAGCCGTAGCATGCCAGCGGCTAAGGCTGATCGGCGTCCCTCCAAGCGCCTTTATCTCAGTACAGCAAACTTTAAATTCTTCCAGATTGTCCGGCGCTTCCAGTCCATACCGCTCTAACACATCCATATTGACAAATAATGCATATGCCGTCATATTCATTGGAATGCAATATACCGTATCCCCGATGACCGCCTCCTCCCTGGCGCTGTCGTTTAACTTCTGAAACGCTTCCAGAGAAGACAAATCCTGGAAATACCCATTATGCGCAAGGGTCTTTACACTGTCCTCATTGACAATAAAAATATCATCGCCCTTTCCGGTTCTTAACCGTTCCTCAAGATACTCATTATAGCCGTCCGCAGTCGCGATGCCCTCAAATACAACATGAACATCATGGCTTTTATTGTATTTGTCAATTAACCTTCTGTATGATACGGCTCCGCTGGATTTTCCTTCCACAGGTGCAAAAAAGGTCAGCGTCTTTCCCTGAGGCAGATCCCTCTGCGCCTTCGGCTCCACAATATTCACCTCATTCCCGGAACCAGGGAAACGGTGACAGCCGCTCAAGCTCCCAATGCAGAGAACCAGTGCGGAAAAGAAGAGATTATAACTGCGTTTTATCATGTACCAGTTCTCCTTATACCAGCAGCTTATCCAAAGTTTTCATGAGAGCGGGCATATCAATGGGCTTTGCCACATGCGCATCCATACCTGCCTTCATAGCCTCCTGTATATCCTCCGCAAAAGCATTGGCTGTCATCGCAATAATAGGCATATGGCGGCCTGTTTTTTGTTCCAGATTTCGAATGGCACGTGCTGCCTCATAACCATTCATCTCCGGCATCTGAATATCCATCAGTACAGCGTCATAGGTGCCGTAAGCTGCGCTCTGGAATTCGTTCAGCACCTGGACGCCGTTTGTTTTCACAACAGTTCTTACACCCTGTAACAATAACAGCTCGCTAAGGACTTCCGCATTAATCTCATTATCTTCTGCCACCAGCAGGCAGCGGCCTGTAAGCCTGTCTGCCCCGGACGGTGTTGAAACTCCCGTTTTATCCCCAGATTCCCCTCTATTGTCTTCCGGGGCAATTCTGTACTCCATCTCCACTCTGAAGGTAGTTCCTGCCCGTTCCCGGCTCTCCACAAGAAGTTCGCCGCCCATAAGCTCTATCAGTCCCTTTGTTATGCTGAGTCCAAGACCGCTTCCCTCGACATGTTCCGTATTCCGGTTCCGCGTAAAGGGCTCGAATAGATGGGACAAAAACGACTCGGGCATACCAATTCCTGTATCACGAATCGTGAAGCAGTACCGGACATATCCCGGTCCCTTGATCGTGGGGAGTTCCTCGGTCAGGAATGTTACCGTCCCGCCATCAGGCGTAAATTTAACCGCATTCCCCAGTATGTTAATTAATATCTGGTTGATACGAAGGGCATCCCCGTAAAAGTATGGATGTATAATATTGGAAGTCCTCACATCAAATTGCAGCCCTGCTTCCTGTGCCTGCTGTCCTATGATAGAATACAGCTGTTCCAGCAAGTCTGAAAGAAATACCTTGTCATTGTTTAACGTAATCTTGGACTGCTCGATTTTACTCATATCCAGAATATCATTGATCAGGCTCAACAGGTGTCGGGAAGAGAGAGTGATTTTGCGAAGGCAATTTTCCACCTTCTCCCGCTCGTCCAGATGTGCCCTGGCCAGTGTCGTCATACCCATAATTGCATTCATCGGCGTCCTGATATCATGGCTCATGGAGGAGAGGAAGTCGCTTTTGGCCCGGTTGGCCTCCTCTGCCAGCGCCAGCGCCTGCTCCAATGTTTCCTTGCTCCGGCGCTCCGCAGTCATCGTCTCTGTCACATCCTGACGCACAATACAGATCATCTTATGGTCCCCGTCCCCCCAGAGTATATTAATCTGCTTATACCGGATCTGATTCTCCTCCAGATAGGGAAGGACAAAATCATATCCTCCTGGTCTTTCCTCCAGGCGGGCAAGCATGTTCTGTAATCCAAAGCATCGTTCAACCTCCTCTTCCCCTCCTTTCGGAGCGTATTTTTTCTTAATATCCGCAAGCCAGCTGTCAATGCTGGCCCGCCTGGGTTCCAGGACCTGAAGCACCGCCTGATGCGTATACAGGGTAATGTGCCGGCTTCCCAGGTGAATGATTCCCAGCATCTCAAATGTATAGGCCACCACATTCAGCAACCCTTGCTGTTCCCTTACAGAATCCGTAATATCAGCTCTGGCCAGGCAGACCCGGCCCAGCCGCAGGTCCGTGGCGGAAACAGTCAGCTTCTTCGTCTGGATTTCTCCCGCCTCACCCAATATAGAATAGGATAGAGAATAGGGGTCCTCCTGCTTAAGCCGCTCCAGTATATATTCCGGCTCCAGCATTTTCATTATTCGCGGCCTGTCCTTGGGAACCAGCTGTCTTTCCATCATGTATGCCAGGCGTTCTGAGTGGCGCCCTGATTTTGCACAGAGGTCGTCTTTTGTAAATCTTCCGCTCAAAATCGTACAGAAGTCATGAAACAGGTCCACATCCGCGATTAAATCATATCCTGAAGTAGAGAGCTTCTTCAAATTCCGTTCCGCAATGGTCTGCTCTGTTATATCATAAACGGTCAGGATTCCAGTGATATCTCCCGTGTCAGGTTCTTCCACCAGGTTTACCTTAAATTTCACGTAACGGCCTCTCACATCCTTTGGCAGCCTGATAAAACAGTCCAGCTCCAGTTCCCGTTTGCCAGCCTGAAAAGCAGCCCGGGTAGGCTCGTTAAGAAAACGATTCATATAATCCCGCCGCTCTTTTTCATCCAGAATTAAAGTAGATATGCCTGTGAAAAATGCATCCCTCTCCGTTCCAAAGCATTCCAGAAGGCCAGAGTCCGTATAATCGCTGATTTCCGTAATCTGGCTTCTGGTAATATTACAGTGCCCCACAATCAAGGCATTTGGTCCTGGTGTCCGGTAATGCTGCAGAATCAATTCTCTATATTGACGGCGAATCTGCTCCTGCTCCTTAAACTCCACGGTCAAGTCGCGGTAGCTGGCATAGAGAATCACCTCGCCCTCCCCGCGCCGGAGCATGGAAGTCATATTCTTAATCCAGATATATTCCCCATCTCCCCTTTTTATCCGGTATGTAAATTCCCGTTGTTCCTCACCGCTGGCCATAAAGTCGGATAATTCCGCATTCAGCTGTTCTACATCGTCCGGATGTACGGCTGCCATGCCGTCCTCACCGTATGATTTCCACACCTGGTCCATTGACATACCGCTCAGCATGGCATAACCGTCTGAAAAATACTCCGGCGTCTTACGCCCATCTTTTTCAATCCGAACTACTGCCACACCTCCCGGCAGCTTTCTGACCAGTGTCTGAAAGTATTGCTCTATGTGTTCTTTCTCTTTTTGGGCTTTCACTTCCTCGGTGACATCCCGCACATATTTCAGATAAGCCGGAATACCATTCCAAAGAGTTTCCCGGAAACGGGTACTGTAAAAACGGCCGTTTTCATGGTAATCCATGCCGTGGGCAGCACCATCCGGCTTATGACTCTTCAGCGTGCAGAATTCACATGGCTGATTTTTTCCATACAGGGCAGCATAGCATTTCTGCCCTATACAATCCGCCCCCTGACAGAGAAACCCGGCGGATTCACTGGTGTAGATCAATTCATAGGATTCCTTGTCAATGACATAAACACGCTCCGCAGTGTCATTGGCAATACTGCGGAACAGAATGGCGTCTTCAGACATTCCGGTGAAAACAGCATAAAACCGCATCGTGTCTGCTTTCGGTCCAATCCTGCGGCCGCTTATGTGAATCCACACCAGATGCCCGTCCTTATGCCGGATCCGGCAGGAAATATCCATGACCCGTCCGCTATCGACCGCACTGCGCGCTGCCGATAGCACCCTTCCCCGATCTGCCTCATATATTATGTCAATAGTGTTCCCTTTTACCAGCTCATTATACTCGCTTCTGGTATGCCCGGAAAGGGCAAGCAGGCCATCGGAAACAAAGTCCGGCACCGCCTTTTTTCCTTGAATCTCATAGCTGACTATTCCCCCCGGAATGGAATTAACCAAGTGCTCCATTTTCATCCTGGTGTCTTTCAGCTCTGTTTCCAGATGGACACAGTCATTTGGGTAAATACACAAACCACATGGAACACTGCACAGTGTCCGGTCCGGGCCTTCCGAACGGTTCCGGTACCGCTCCGTCTTCGTCTGAGCCCCGGTCACATCCACAATATACTCAATATGGGCCCGTGTTTCCTCCCAGTCAATCATCTTGCTGCTCACCTGGTAAATCCTCCGGGTAACCGGATCCATATAATTGCACACAGTAAACTCTGAAGAATTCGGTTCCTCATACTGGCAGAAGGGGCATGGACGACAGCGCCCGGCCGCTTCATAGCAGGTTATACCCGGACGGTAATCCTTCTTCAAAAAGAGTTTGCGGGCACGCTCATTGGCATAGAGCAGAACACGGCTTTCCGCCGAACAAACGATGATAGATGCCGGAGCGTTGTTCAATACGGATTCCACTAGTTCTGATGAACTTCCATGAAATGGATTTTGAGACATACACTTATCCTCCTCTCCGGTTCAGTCACCGCTTATTTCCCTGCCTAACCCGGCCCCACAGTTTTAATGATAGATGTAAGCATGGTCCTGATTCACATTTTCCGAACCGTCAATCTTAAACCGGCCCACAAGTTCTTTCAACATTTGCGCCTGCCCGCTGAGTTCTTCGCTTGCTGCTGCTGATTCTTCGGAAGTCGCGGAGTTATTCTGCACCACATAGGAAATCTGATCGATTTCCTGTGTGACCTGTACAATAGAACCCGCCTGATGTTGAGCCGCCTCATCAATTTTATCTACCGTATTCAGAACTTCATTTGTGCTTTCTACGACATTATGCAGGGATTCTGCTGTAATATTAGCGATTTTTCTCCCCTTTTCCACAGCCTGAACCGTACCGTCAATGAGATCCGATGTACGTTTGGCCGCGTCCGTTGATTTACCGGCCAGCCTGCGGACCTCACCTGCAACCACGGCAAAGCCTTTTCCGGATTCCCCGGCGTGCGCAGCTTCCACAGCGGCATTGAGCGCCAGTATATTGGTCTGAAATGCAATCTCTTCAATCGTATTATTAATGGCCCTGATCTGTTCCGTCTTGGCGCCGATTTCCCCCATTGCCAGGAGCATTTCTTCCATCTGCCGGTTACTGACCGCCACCTGTTCCCCGGCTTTGGCAGTCAGGCGGCGCGCGGCTTCCATATTGGCAGCTGTCTCTCGCACCTGGAATGATATCTCGTTTATGGCAGCCGCAAGTTCCTCAATAGAACCGGCCTGATCCGCAGCTCCCTCTGAAAAGGTCTGGGCGCTGTCAGACACCTGGGCAGACCCGCTGAATACCTGATCGGCAGACAGGTTAATTTCATTAAGTGTATTTGACAGACTTTCTCTGATATTTATGAGCGCATTTTTTATAGAAACATAATCGCCCGTATATTCCGCCCGAGGGGCAACCGTAAAGTCGCCATTGCTCATGGCTCCCAGCTGTTGGCCAATATCCTTGATAACCGCTTTCATACTGCCGCTCATCTCCCGGAACATCTCAGCCAACGTCCCCACCTCATCTTTTGAATAATAGTCAATCTCAATATTCAAAGCTCCCGCTGCAAGTTTTTTTGCTGCATCTGTGAGCTGCGAAATCGGCCGGCTGACAGCTCTGGACAGCACGGTGGTAACTCCCATACACAGGACCACCATAACCACCAGCAGAACGATCAGCATCACCGTGGCATTTTCTAACGCTATTCCTGCATCCTCATTAAACTCCAAAGCTTTATCTAATGCAAAATCCACAATTTCCTGAGAAGTTTCTATTCCTGATTTCATAGCCGTTCTGAAATCAATATCTGCGCTGTTCTTGGCTTCCTCTATTTTTCCACCGGCAACAAGCCGGTTAATTTCCTTCCCCGCCGCCTCAATTTCGTCCAGGCTTTGGTACATATCCAGAATCAACTGCTGGTCACCAAGAAATCGTTTCTCCACAAGGGCAAGATTTGCTTTGGCCCTGCCGCTGGAGGCTAATACGGAATCAAAATAAGAAGGGTCCTCATACAGCACCATGCCACGTATTTCCCGTCCCATATTTTGTATTTCTTTCTGCAGCATAATACTCTGGGTGGATACAGTAAAAGGGCTTTGATAAAGCCTGTTAACAAGTCCTCCAATGTCATGCAGGCTTACAATTGCAATAATCATCATAGCCGCGGATATGGCCACCATAATTCCCAGCCCCAGGATTAATTTTTTCGACAGCTCCAGATTCTTTAACATTTACTTCATCCTCCCCTGAACCATGCCGTGGCTCTTTCATTCTCACCGATTACCCAGGTATATTCTTTGTTCATATGCCAATTAATTGAATCAAGTATAACAAAGATTGACAAATATATCAATCTTTTAAGACAATTCATTTTGCCGGAAATTATGTGTGCTGAGTCCGCATGTGACCAGCATATCCCGGGGCGGCGCTTCTGCATCCCGGCCTTGGATTTCAGGCTGCATATAACACCCTGCGTTTTCTCTGTTCCTGTTTACTTCGGACGCCCCTGTTCCAGGGCGGCATTACAGGTCTCATCAATTGCTTTCGCAACCTCTTCCGGGCTTTTTGTCCCTTTGAGCAGATCCTGGATATTGAGATAGAAAACATCCCGGACCCCCTGCCAGTTCAGGTTGTCCAGGCGGACAATGGTAGTCAGGTTGGGGGAATTCTCGCTATAAGCCTTCAGCATCCAAATCTCATCCTCATATTTGTCCATAACCGATTGATTGACCGGCAGGGTCCCCAACGTATATTTCATCAATTCCTCATCTGTATAGATATAGCGGACAAAATCCTTTGCCGCCTGAACTTTTTTTGTATCTCCGTTATCAAACACACAGAAACCATTAGTAGTAGCGACAACGTAGCCTCTGCCGTCCAGGCTGGGAAAATTGACAGGGAACACCTCCATGCCTCGGTCGCGGTAATCCCACAAATTCGTCAGGTTAGACATACAGATTGCCATCTGTCCGTTATAAAACAGATTTATCACATCTACAAATTCGATATTTTCCGCATTCTCAGGCACATACCCCTGTTCATCCAGGGACTTTAGCCAGGTAAGCGCCGCAATACCCTCCGGCGTATTTACGGCAAAATTTCCATTTTCATCATACAGGCTTCCGCCCATCGCCTGGAGCAGGGTCATAATATGGCTGTCTCCCTGATCGTTCAGGGCATACATCATAAAAACATAGGTGGTCTCGTCTGTAATAGACTCCTTCAATTCTGCAAACACCGTATTAAAGTCCTCGGTAGACCAGTGGGCAATGGTATCCTGTTCCGGAATAAATTCCTCCAGGCCCGCTTCCTCCATCATCTTCTTGTTGACAGCCAGCGTATTGTGCAGCTGCTGATAAGGCAGCACATAAACATGCCCTTTATAGGAGTTCTGCCTCCAAAGCGTCTCACTGATATCGGACCGCAGCCCGTCATCAATGATATCATCCAGAGGAACAATCCACCCTTGTTCTGCCCAGGCAGAGGTGTTCCAGGAACCGGCATAAAATATATCAGCGGCGTCCTCTGTGCCAATTTTATCCAGCAGCTGCTCTTTTTCATCCGTATAATTATAGCGGTTTATCTCAAAGTTCACATCAAAAGCGGTATATTGGGCGCTGAACCGCTCTGCTGCCACCTCCATCATCTCACTTATCTCTGCTTCCCCCACCCCCGGCACGCTGCCCAGCCCGATAGGCGGTGTTGCAATTCTAAGGGTGATCGATTCCGGGCGTTCATCTGCAGGCTTCCCGGAACTGCATCCCGTCATGGAAAAGCAGGCGGCAAAGATTAAAAACATACACAGCAAACTCTTTTTCATATCTGTTCTCCTTTTTCTATGCGGCTGATTTTGTCAATCAACGCAGCCACGTCCAGAGGTTTTGTGACTGCATCGTTCATGCCCGCCGCCAGTGCTCTATCAAGATCCTCCTGGAACGCATTTGCAGTTACTGCAATAATCGTGATTGTTTTAGCGTCAGGGTGGCTGCTTTGCCGGATACGCCGGGCAGCCTCATATCCGTCCATCTCCGGCATCTGGATATCCATTAAGATCAAGTCAAAAAAACCTGCTTCGCCGGCTTCAAAAATATCCCCCGCCTCTTTTCCGTTGACAGCCTCCGTCAGAATGCATCCCTCGTTTTCCAAAACGGTTGTGACAATCATCCGGTTCAGTTCGTTGTCCTCTGCCACTAAAATATGCTTATCCCTGATGGAAACGGCAGTCTCTCTGCCTCCTCTTTCCCTCAAAATATCCCTTTCTTTTGAAATAGGGAAGGGAATTGTAATTGTAAAGGCAGTGCCCTGTTCCGGCTTGCTTTCCACGGAAATGCTTCCCTGCATCTTTTCCACTAAAGTTTTACTGATGGTAGTTCCAAGCCCTGTTCCATTTTTATAAATTTTCCGGTTCTCCTGCTCAAATGGCAGCCAGATACGCGTCAAAAATTCCGGACTCATACCACAGCCATTGTCTGCAATCACAAATGTGGTAACTGCTGTCCCATTTTTCAAAGTCTGTATTGCGTTTAATGAGACTTTTCCGCCCTCTGGTGTAAACTTAATCGCATTTCCCAGAATATTCATCAAAATTTGTTTGATGCGGATTGGATCGCCTGCAATCCACTTTTGTTTGATTCCTTGTGTATTCACGGTAAAATCAATTTGCTTATGACGTGCCTGGGTCTCCAGAAGCGTTTCAACTTCAGATAAAAGCCCGTTCAAATCTATATTACGGTATATAAGCTCCAATTGCCCGCTTTCAATTTTGGACATATCCAGGACGTCATTGATGATGTCCTTTAAAAAAGCGGTCGAAGCAACTGTTTTTTGCAGGTACTCTGTCAATTTTTCTTTGTCATCCATGTTCTCCTGCATCAGATAACAAAGGCCGGAAATACCGTTAAGGGGGGTTCGTATCTCATGACTCATATTAGCCAGAAAGCTTGTCTTTGTCTGCTCTACGATACGAAGGGTCTTAACCTCATCTATTTTACGATAGATAAAAATCACAACGAATAAACACACAATCCCGATCAACACAAAAAACACAAGGGACTGCATCAACAGACGCTGTACCTGATCGGTCGTAACCCTGTCTGAAAGCTGGACCACAAGATTCCATCCGGAATGATAGTCGTCCTTCAAAGGCTCAATCAGCGTATAAAAGCTCTCACCATCCACGGAAAACCGAAACAGCTGCTGCTCCCCATTCTGTATACCGGATTGGATTCCCTCTCTTGTACAGCCTTCCTGAAGTTGAGTACTTTCTAAAAAATTGAGATAATTGTTGGAAATATTGCTGTCATAGACTGTACTGGAGGTAATGATTTCACCGTTAGACTGCATAACTACGGTCACGCCCATCTGATCAAAACTTTCCAACCGCATCTGTTCAGAGATGGCAGAAATAGGAACCAGGCCAACAATTCCAGCCACAGACTCTTCACCGCATCTGACAGGTTCAGACAAGCGCACGCCATAAACAACATATTCGCCCCAATGTTCCCGGGAGCTTTCGCGGAAAATCCCCGCAAAGGGGGCTTCTGAATTTAAGTAATCATCTTTCCATGCCATATCTTCAAGGCTGGTTTTCAGTGCAGTGTGGGAGTATACGACTCCCTGCTCCGTAACCAGGTATAATCTCCGGAATGTTCCGGAAACCACGTTGAGCTTTAAGTCTTCAAACGCCTCGTCCATCGTGTATTCCCTGGCTGCATCCACACGGTTTGTAATTGTTGTAAGTGCAAGCCATTTACCGGACATTTGATTCAGCATATTCTGCCGGTCATGGTCGGCAATCTGCTTCATGAAAGACAGCGTTGTTGCATAAATGACATTACGGACGCTTTTCTGATAAATCCAATAACCCACAGAAAGAAAACAGAGAACAGAAATAATTAATATACTCAGCGGGAGAATCCTCACTTTTTTCTGATGCACAGGTTTATGCTCCTATCCTTAGTAATTTCAAAACATAATAAGCTATCTATTTTTTATTGGCTCTTTCCCCCTATTTGATTATACTCCCGGGCAATATCCTCCAAAGAAAATGGTTTTCCAATATGGGCATCCATTCCGCTGTTCAGGCACCGCTTCCTATCCTCCTCCAATACATTAGCCGTCATAGCTATAATCCGGACTGTCTTTGCATCTGCCCTGGACAATGTCCGGATTTTCTTGGTTGCATCACAACCGTCCATTTCAGGCATCTGCACATCCATGAGAATCAGGTCAAAAAATCCCACTTGGGAAGAATCAAACTGTTTTATAGCTTCCTTGCCATTGCAGGCCGTGCATATATGTGCTCCGGCATTTTCCAACAGCCCCGCAGCAATTTCCAGGTTAATTTCATTGTCTTCCGCAACCAGAATATTCATTCCGTCAAAGCTGGCAAGCTGTTCCCCTGTTTTTTCAGCTATAGCCCCTGACTCTAATTCGTGCAGAAGCCGCTCAACATCCGATTGAAAGGCTGGACAGACAAGCATTCCATCGGCATTTGTCTGATGAACCACCTCATTCAATTCATCCTTGTCATAACCGTTAATCACAATCCGGGGCGCACTTCCCACTGCTGCCTGCCGGATTTCCTCCACAAGCTGAATCATCTCCGATGAAACGTTCCACCAGATAATGCAGAGCGCCAATGGGCAGCCTTTCTTACAGATATCATCCGCCATCAAGACCGCCGTCTCCCTGGAGGAGGCTGTTTTTACGTTAAAGCCATTCTGTCCTAAAAGCCCTGTTAAATATGACCTGATATCAGGATGATGATGAACCACCAGCGCATATTTTCCCATACCAGAACTTTCCGTTGGCCCTGTTACACCTAAACAGCCAAACGGGAGTTCCACCTTAAAGCAGCTCCCGGCTCCAACGGTACTCTCCGCTGAAATTGTACCGCCCATTAATTCTACAAAACGCTTAGTGATAGGAAGGCCAAGGCCGGTACCGCCATATTGGCGCGTTGTACCTTCATTCTCCTGCTCGAATGGCAGAAAAATGCGTTCTATGTTTTCCGAAGATATCCCGCATCCAGTATCACGGACATAAAAAGCAATCCACAGCTTTTTATCTTCCCGTTTCTGTTCCCGCACCTCCAATGTTACGCTGCCGCCTTGTGGACTAAATTTCATGGCATTAGAAAGCAGATTAGTGAGAATCTGATTCAGGCGCAGGGCATCCCCCTCTAATTTTTCCTCAAGATTGCCTGATAGGAGGATATTGTAGGAAATCCCTTTTTGTTTGGATTCATCATAAAAGGTTATCATCAGTGCTTTCAAAAGCACACTAAAGTCAAACGGTTCATGATGCAGCTCAATCTTTCCGCTTTCAATTTTTGACATATCCAGCACATCATTAACCAATGCCAGCAGATGTTTTGCGGACAGGTCAATCTTATCCATACAGTTAAGCACACGCTCCACCTCACCCGCATGCTGCCGGCCCAAAGCAATCATTCCAATGATACCATTGAGTGGTGTACGGATCTCATGGGACATCTGGGACAGAAAATTTCCTTTAGCATAGCTGGCAACTTCCGCCCTTTCTTTCTCCGCCAATAGAAGCTCATGGTTTCTTTTCTCACTTCTTTGGTATAACAAAAAAAAGACCAGAATAATCAGCAGGATGAGTGCAAATACTGCCACAGCCATTGTCAGCAGGAAGTGACTTAAACTGGATACCTGGGAATTAACAGTATCATAAGACATGCTGGTACACAGGTACCAGTCGGTACCCTGGATTGGTGAAAAATAAATATATTCATGCCGTTTGCCAATTTTTAAGGATACCATTCCGGATTTTCCACCTGTAATCTTTTCCCTCATCTCTTCCAGGCTATATTCATCATCAAATTCTGCCTGCTTCTCCAGAGTTGAAAAAAAATTTGCGCCATATTTGGCTGCCTCGGAATAGGTGCTTGCGATTACAAAACTGCCGTTGCGGAAAATAATATTGGAATAGGAATCTGTCCCTTCCTTGCCCAGAGCCAGCTTCTGATTTATGACGCTGGTATCAATTCCAGCCACTATCGCCACCAGGCGTTCTCCTCCAAGCTCCATCTTTTCAACAGGTATACCCAACAACAGCATATTAGTATCCCAGATACCCTCATTAAATGAAATTACCCGCTTCTCTCCTGACAACAATAAATCAAGATCCTTAATTTTAGAAATTGCCGAAAAGGTACCTGTGGAGGAATAGGCAACTCCCGTACTGCTGATCAGTGCCAGCTGGTCAAATTCATTTTCCTGTTGAACTTTATAAAAAAGAATCTGATTCAACTCCTTTTCACTGTTCAGCTCTATTTCATGTAAATAGTCCGCAATCGTTTGGATTTGTACAAACAGGCCGTCCATATTAGTAGAAAAGTGGCTATTCAACTGCTCCGTCATTTCCTGCAGGTAAATCTGGCTAATCTTAGTTACTGTATCAGAAGATTTACTGCTGTAAATATTCTTAACTGTAATACCGCCAAATAGAAGCACACATACAATGCTTATCCCAAACAGAAGGAAGATGATCCTCCGCCTTACTCTCTCTTTCAGCATGGCACCCTCCCTCCTCATTAATATCCTTTTTTCGCTAAATCAGTAATCCGGCCAGTCGTTTTTTTATCAATCATTGTATCTCGATGATTTTCAAAATACTGTGCCAAAGCATCCCGATAAGTCATATTAGTTTCCAGAATAAGATTGACATTTCCCCTGGTTGTCTGTCCGTCGTAGCAATTAAGCATCTTATATCCATCCCCATTACCTTCTGCATACCCCTGGCGTCCTGCCATATAATCGTTGACCGCTACCTGATACGTACTGTTTTGATCCAGCTCTGTTCCATCTGCCAGTCTAATCTCTGATACTCTCTGTCCCGCCGGCTTCCTGCTGTCAAAGATATAGCTGAACCCGGACACATGGAGAAACCTGCCGCCGGGTAAATCATCTGTTATTGTAGTCAGACTGTTTTCCATCATCTCCCATAATGTCTTTCCCTTCATTTCTAAAATAATAACTACGTTATCATAGGGACATACCGCCGACAGCTCCTCTCCATACACCTCGCCCTGGTACAGGCTGCTTCGAATCCCGCCGCCGTTGACGACCGCAATTGGCGCTCCCGATGCTTCAGCAACACTGTCGGCCAGGAGATTGCCAATCTCTGTTTCACCCAGGCGGACATTATAGTTTTGGAGAAGCATATCATGCCCTACGGTTCCTATCACGGACAGGTCGTAGTCCACAGTTTCAGATCCTTCGTAATAATATCGGTCCACGGCCTCCAAGGCCTCCTGTAAAGTCATTTTACCAACCAGTGTCTGCCGCACCTGGCTGCCCAGGTATTCTATGACTCTGTCAGGAAATTGAATGTTATAGATATAGCCTGACTGAATATATTCTTCCAGCCCCTCAGGGATAAATGCGGTATCCGGCTGGTAATTATGCAGGTAGGAAACACCCATCTGAAGATCTTTCATAACCGCTTCCTGTCCCTCCGATGTAGAAATCAGCTCCAGAACCCGCTTTGCTGCCTCCTGCTTCTCCTCATTTACAGCGGCGTTGACCGCAACATATGCTGACGGTGCAAGGAGGAGCCAGTTTTCATTTCCCTCATCGCTTAATAAAGGCAGCATCCGGTAGGAATACTCAGGTGCGATTCCATCCTGTACATAGGTTTGATTTAATTCCCTGCATTCCTGATACAGCGATGAATTACCAAATGAAACTGCAAGCGTTCCATCTGCCATACGCTGTGCATCCCTGATTAAGTTCCGCTTTCTTCCCATAGCGGCTGTATCCAGCAATCCGGCTTCAACCATTTGATCGGTCAGGGTAAGCATGCTCTCCCATGTTCCGGTGAACGTTGCTTCCTTTCTCCGGAAGGCCGCCAGCCAGTCAACGCCATCCACTGTACCTAAGAAGTCCGGCACCATATAGCCGGCATAATATGTGCCAAGCTCCGCGTTGGTAGCACTCGAAATGGAGAAATTGATTCCATCCTCTCCAACACCAATCCCCAGTTCCTTCATTTTTCCCACCGCTTCCAACAATTCCTGATTACTGATGGGAAGCGGTATTCCGGCCTTCCGGAAAAAGGTTTCGTTGACAATATATCCGCTGTACTGACCGGGCAGCGGCAGGAAATAGGTGATTCCGTCGACCTGCAGCTGCTGCATCACAGTGCCGTCATAAGCTGTGCTGGCTTGTGTATCACTGATGTCCAGCAAATATTTTTCCGAAATCTCATCAGAAGGCTGGGTGAAAACCACCAGTTCCGGTCCCATGCCTTTTTCCAGTCTTCGCATTTGTTCGCTTGGATAGGAGAGCCTTTCAAATTGCAGATCAATGTCAGAATATGTATCTTCTACCAGCTTCTCTAAATTACCGCACTCATTAAAATACAGAATGCTAATGACTGTCTTTATATCTTCCGGCTCCTGTGCACATCCCGCCAACATGCATGCCAGTATTATAAAACAAAGACAGTGAGAAGTTGCTTTTTTGAAATACAACCCAGGGAAATTAACATAGCTTTGGACTTTCATTAGATAATAGTTTTCTTTCATTTTATCTCTCCCCGCTTTTTCAACGGTATTATCAGCAACCGCAGCAAGCACGTTATCCCCGAATCTGTATCCTTATTCGTCATTTTGCTTTTTGAAGAAGTCTACAGCCCTCATAGCCCCATGCCATGTATAGTAATAACGCATTAAAAAACGAAACAACGCAAATAATAATGCTATATTTATTTTTTATTAGAATTATAACACATTAAATATGTATAGTCCAGGCTTTGATTTTGTTATTCTATTCAGAAAGAGGTATTATTATATGGATGAAGAATTTATTCGCAACCGGATTACGGAGCTACGCTTAAAAAGGAATGTGTCCGAATATCAAATGAGCCTGGACTTGGGGCAGAATAGAAGTTATATTCAAGCAATTTCTTCTGGTCGGGCCCTCCCTTCAATGGGACATTTTTTGAAAATCTGTGATTATTTTGAGATCTCACCGATGCAATTTTTTGACTCTGAAATCGTCAACCCACAGCTTATCCATAAAGCGATGGATGGTATGAGAAAGTTAAATGCTGATGACATGATTATGCTGATTGGCTTTATTAACAGACTGCAGGCAGATGAAAAATAGGCAGACACGAAAGCGGTGTCTGCCTCAGATTTTTTATCTGATTACTTACAAATCTTTGGAATTATTCCATACGAAATCCGTCCGCTTTTTTCAAGCTCCCCTGCAACATCCTCCGGTATATGATCTGAAAAATCCAAAGAAATCCACGCATTATCGACAATGCCGGTGAATGCGTTGCCATAGGTCAGCACAAAGCGTTCAATCCCCTTTGGAACCTGAAAGGCCACATATCCTTCTGCTTCACCACCAGGATAAACCTGTTGGATTTCTTCTGTTTTTAGAGTGTCCCCATAGAGTGTCCACGCGACTACTTCACCGCCCTGCCCGGTGAGTATGGTATAGCTGTCCGCATCAAATTGGGGGGCATTGTTCCCATCCACCTCTTTTACATTGACTGCGATTTTCAATACAATCAATTCTTTATCAAACTCTGAGAGATAATAATAGGAGGGGTGAAGGAACTTTTCTGCCAGCTCACCTCTATATGCTTCCTGCACACAGATATTCCCGGAAAACGGGGAACCCAGTTTCTCATCGCGCATTGGCATATAATTCAAATCCACTGTTTCCCCCATTTCATATGGGTTATTCCAATGTCCCTTTTTTGATTGATATCCCTGATTGGATTTTCTAAAAAAAACCGGACTGGAATTGTAGGAGGCAAATCCGTCTGGCACATCATATGCCTTATCCAACTTGAAATAAAGCATTTTATCATTAAGGCTCTGGTAATACATTGTCGGAGAATCATCCGATTTATCAATTATCACGCCAATCCAGCCGGTGGCTGTACCTCCCGGCGCAATGCTGCAAAGGTCATGGGGTCTGAGATACAAAAGGGTTTCATAGCCGTATTCCTTGCCGGTTTTACTGTTAATAACCCCAAAGTCCATTGAATCTATAATCAGTAAAGCATCATCGTCCAAGTGGGCGGACGGTATATTTACAGTCAGATTGATTAACATATACTCCTGGCTGTCTAATATCTTCTGTTCGCTCAAAACATAGGCAGATAAGTCATAGAGCTGTTCTTCTGCTGCTTCTCCCCTCAGCACATTGTTCACTTTCAGTTCAATCTCATAGTCTCCGAGCTCCTGTCTGCGTTGTCCCCTCTTTGGCATTGTCAAATAAGTTATCATCTATGTATCTTCGCTGCAGGAAGTAATCATAGGTTGTTCCACTTTCGGAAACAAGTTTAAATATATTCACATCCCGCTCCCCTATGTCTACTGTAGTATTTTCCTGCACATCCGAGAGGGTAAATGTAAATCTGGCCACCATAAGTTCTTCCTCATCGCTGAGTTCCAACGCCTCATGGTAGTCCGCATACCCGCCGGCAGCTGCGAATATATCCTGGGCCGTCTCTCCGCGGACAACATCCTCCAGTACTATTTCCGCCTTAAAACGATTCTTTTCTTTTAATGCTTCCGTGCCGTCATAGTACATCACCTGCCCCACACCGGCCGGATTCTTCTCTGTCCCATACTCCTTTTGCGAACAGGAACACAATGCCGTGAGGCAGAGCATGACAGATACATAAAGCAATTTTCTTTTCTTGTATTTCATATGGTTTCTCCTTCGATGAATTCATTTTCTCTTCTGTGTAAACTCCCGGAATACTCATAAGAGAAGGTGTGGCCCGCTTGAATCACACCTCCCTGACGGCAGAGTTTACGTCCGGTGATATCCTCCTTCTGCAATACTGAAATATCTGGGATTATACATCTTAAAGGTTACATTTCGGTTTCTTTTTTATTTTTATTAAAAATCATATGAATAGCAAAAAGGACCAGCTGCATCAGCCGGTCTTTTCTTTGTTTATATCCAATGCTTATATCAGATATATTCCCATGCTCTTCAATTATAGTTTATAGTTGCAGCCAACCCCCACTCCATTGTTTCCGTGCAGGTTGCCATCCAAATGAATCAGCAGTGATTCCCCGGAACTTCTGGACAAAATTATTCTTTTATATCAAACGTGTAGTAAATGCTGACACTGCCCGGTTTGACGCATCCCTCCGCCTTTATTTTTTCAGTCAGGACCTCGGTCAGAAGCCGGCCCGTTCTTTTCGGTTCCGATACCTGTTCCGGTTCCAACACGCCTTCCAGATAGGCCACTGAATAGCTTTTATCCGGTTCTATCGCGCTTCCGTCCACCATGGCCGCTTCCGCAATCCGCGCTCCTATTCTGGCATTCCGCTCATAACGTACCATCATGCCTGCCACGGCATATGGATGAAAATGCTCTGTCTCTTCCGCCTCACGCTCTTTTTCTGAATAAGCGCCGTAATCAAGAATTTCCAGCAGTTTCTCACCTTTGACCTGTGCAGTCCAGCAGTAAACCGGTACCGTATCATTCCTTTGTGCAATCCGCTTCACATCCTGCTCTCCAATTGTTCCTGCATAAAGCTTCGACAGGACACCCTGCACTGGATCAAAGCCTCCTGCTTCCGACACACCCATAAGAGCCACATCCGTTCCAAGCACTTCCCGCATGGTATCAGCCTTCAGCTGCGCAGTTTCCAGAATGTCAAAATTCTCTGCAGCTATTCCAATAGAAACTTCCTCTTTTACTTTTCCTTCCATAACTTCCCTGCAATGCTGCATGATTTCTTTCTTAGAAATATCACCTCTGATATAAGAGGTCAACTCCGGCTGAAGGACAGGAATCAGGCTGCCCAGGACAGGGCGCATCACATAGTTTCCCTGCATTACCGCCCTCCTGATTCCGTCAAACACCTTGTCGGCAGGGATAACCGCGCCTTTCACAGTGGATACCATTCCGATATTGTCCTCAATCAATAAATTCTGTCCTTCATCTGTCGAGATAAACTCCAGAATATCCATGACCGCTTCCCGCTTAGCCATATTCTCAGGCTGCTCCAGATATTTTCCAGCGCCAAAATAATATCCAAGGCTCAGGAGCCAGCCCTGGTTGTCCGCCACCCCATACTGGGGATAAAAGGCAAACTCATCCGTTCCCTCTTCATTTAATGCTTTGATTGTATTGATTTCAGCAGTTGTCATAGCCAGCTGCCGGTTCCGGAGCAGTTCAAGCCTTTCTTCAGAACTCAGCGATAAATCCTCCACGCGGATAATCCCCTCATCCATCATCCGGCTGTATACATCCAGAGTGTCTTCCAGGGGTTCCTGGGAAGACGCCCTGCCTGCCAGAAAGTCCTCATACCATGTCTGCCCCTCCACCGTAGTCATATAGTCCATTGCGAGTCTTACACAGAACACATACATGGGCATATTGGCATGACCCAACGGGAACTCACATCCCCGGATCCCGGAATCATCGATCTGCCTGCACAGCGCCAGATATTCTTCAAAACTTTCCGGCACCTCCCATCCATGCTCCTCAAACAGTGTTTTGTTATAAATATATGCATTAAAACTCAGGGGCCCCGGAACAAAATAAATCTCCCCCCTCTCATTCTGCGGCAGCGCATTTTTTGTATAGTTAGCAGGAAAAGACATGGTCGACAAATCCATCAGGCTCTCCGTGGTGTCCAGAAGAGCGATACGTCCGGCCTTGGCCATCATAATATCGCAGGTATCCCCGCTCTTAATTCTGGCTGTGAATTCACACTCAGCGTAATCTCCTGTATACAGATACTGCACCAGGTCAATATTCGGAAATTTATTCTCCACTGCCTCCTCAAAGTGAGGCAGCGGCTGGATACCGTACAGGGTAACGGTCACTCTGTCATTTTCTGTCCCCGGAGCAGCAAAACCGTCAATTTCTTCATTGTGCTTTTTCCCGCACGATGATAATGTCAGTACAGTCAGAACCAGCGCAGATATACAAAGATAATTTCCAAGCTTCATCTTCAAGGTCCCTCTTCCTTTATTTTATATTAAGACGCGGGTTATCTCCTGCATCAGCGAAACAGCATCAATCGGCTTGGAAAGATGTCTGTCCATTCCGGCCTGTCTGGCCATGGCAATGTCCTCTGCGAATGCATCTGCCGTCATGGCAAAAATCGGGATACTTCCCGCATCCCGGCGATTCATGCCGCGAATCAGCCGTGTCGCTTCATATCCATTCATAACCGGCATCTGAATGTCCATCAGAATCAGGTCATAATATCCATCTTCCATACTGGCATACCGGTCTGCACCTTCCCTTCCATTATACGCCGCATCAACCGCAGCCCCCGTTTGTTCCAGCAGTTCTTTTACAATCTCCTGATTAATCAGATTGTCTTCCACCAGAAGAATCCGTTTTCCTGCCAGAATGGGCGTTTCTGCACACTCCGGTCTCCGGACAGCTTCCGTATGAAGCACATACTGCCTGACAATCTGCTCCAGTGTGGACTTAAAGATTGGTTTGCGCACAAAACCGTCCACTCCGGCTTCCGAGGCTTTCGTTTCCATATCAGCCCAGTCATAGGCGGCCAGAAGGATAGTCAGCTGCCTTTCCCCAGCAAGCTCTTTGAGTCTGCGCACAGCCTCACAGGCATCATAAACCGCAAGCCCCCTATCCAGAATGACAAGCTGGTAATCCTCCCCTTTCTCACGGGCCGTCCTCATCAGTTCTACTGCTTCCAAACCACTGCCGGCTGTACTGGGTACCAGTCCCAGTCCATTCATAAATTCACATACACATTTACATATCTCCGGGTCTGCTTCTACCAGAAGGCACTTTACCGAAGATATCGCTATTCCCTCCGATTCAGAATCCATTTCAGGCTCCGCCCGACAGAAATCCAGCTCCACAGTAAAGATACTTCCCATCCCCGGTTCGCTCTCCACACGGATACTTCCGCCCATGTTAGCGACAATCATCCCTGTAATCGCCATCCCCAGGCCGCTCCCCTCAATATGATCCACCCGTGAATCACGCTCACGTACAAACGCTGTAAAAATATTGTTCTGGAATTCCCGACTCATCCCCATGCCGGTGTCCGATACGGTAAAGGTAAAATGCGCCTGCCCAGGATGTGGTGATAAGCTTTCCTCAACCGTAACCCGGATGCTTCCGCCCTCCGGAGTGAATTTTATCGCATTGGAAATCAGATTCATCAGAACCTGGTTCATCCGGACAGAATCAAGCATCAGATGTTCATGGCGGACTTCCCGGATACAAATCTGGAAATCCTGGTTTTTCTCTTTCACCAGCGGAGTTATCACCACGACAATATTTTCAATCAGCTCCGCTAAGGATGTTCTTTCGGCATGGATTTCCATTTTTCCGCTTTCTATTTTTGCCATGTCTAAAATATCATTGACAAGTCCAACCAGCAGTTTTCCGGATCTGCGGATCTGACCCAGACAGTTCATGGTTTTATTCGGATCATCCAGATGATTTACCGCTATTTCCGTCATGCCGATGATGGCATTCATTGGAGTACGAATGTCGTGGGACATACTTGTAAAGAAATTTGTTTTTGCTTCATTTGCGCTTTCAGCCGCCTTTCTCGCCTTCTCCTCCGCCCGAAGTATCTGCTTCGCCGCATCAGAATAGAAGATAACAAATCCTATAATAATCAGGGCGCATACACCAGCCATCAAAAAGAATGCATGATAAGAGTACTGTTCCATCTTTCCGCTCACCGCTTCAACAGGAATCATACTCACAAGAATCCAGTTTTCACCTGTAATCGGAGTATGATTGATATAATAATCCTTCCCCTCAAACTCCACGGTCATCAGATTATCCTCTCTGCTGCCGGTCTCAAGTCCCCTGCGGAATTCCTCTGGGGAACCGTTTTTAAAGGTCAGTTTTTCCAGGCTGTTCAGCAGATTATATCCCTTTACCCCTTCACTATTGACAGCAGAAAACACCTCCGTCCCATCTTCGTGTATCACATACAGATTACTCTGCCCCTGAAATGCCTCAATCTGCAGGACACGGAACAGCTTATCTGTGTCATAGCTTACACCGATCGCTTTCATCTCCTTGCCATTGATTTTAAGCTCCTCGATTGGCATAAAAAAAATCAACCGATTTTCATCTTCATAAATCACATTATCAACAATCGCTTTGTTGTGTTCTGTCAGAAGACGGCCCGTCACGTCTTTATAAGTTAAAAGTGAATATGTGTGTGTCCTGTCATAGTACTGGGAATTTTCATCAATCAGACAGAGGGTCTCAAATCCCCAATCAGGCTGTTCCCGCACAGCATAATCCTGGAACTTTTCAAGATCTCCTCCCGACATATCCATCAAATACCGATAAAACATATCTAACATCGTCCACTGGCTGCTGCAGTGCTTCTCAATCGCCGCCGCCATCTGCAGAGATACCTCATTCAAATACTGAGAACTTTCCGCATACATGGTCTGCTGCGCCATCCTTGCATAGAGAAAGAGCAGTCCTGCAACCATCATCGCAAGGACCACGCCCAATATATTCCTGCTTATTTTCCACACTCTGGGTTCACTCGCTCTTATTTTTCTCATGTTTACCCCAATGTTCCTCATTAGCTTATTTTACTTTGTTCACATACATAGTAATTCACTTAAGTATATCAAATAAGAATATAAATAGCAACAAAGGGAGAGCTTTATACAGTTCCTTGACAATGTCCCGTCCATTGTCATAGGATTATAAGATGGTCCGCCAATCAAAGCATAAAATTGCTTCATAGGAAATACCTCTGATACAGCTCCATCCGAAAAAGGTTCATCTGTCCGCAGCACCTATAAGTTTTTTGATTTCCTCTTTTGTCATCTATCCTTCCCTCTCCCAAGACCCTTACCAGAATCTAGTCATCATCCTGTTTATCATTGACTTTGCCACATCCGGCTGTTCATGGCAATCCAGGATTTCTGTCAGAAGGTGCGAGACACCCTGACCGCCATTACGCGTCAGGTTCCCAGCACAGGATGCACAATACGTATAGACATGCTCATATCCTTCCGCTGCCACACTGCATGCCATACCTCTGGCCAGATCCGGTTCCTTTCCTCCTGCACAGCCTCCCAATCCACAGCACTGGGTCCCCTCTATAATTTGGGGGTTCTCCAGAAGGAATGGTGCCAGCCATGATACCCACTGCTGTTCTTTCCTGTCCGGACACGGCAGGAACAGACCTCCCTTCCCCTCTACCTTCTGCCCTATTCCAAGTTGTGATAATTTTTCATAAATACTAAGGACCTGTATTTCCAGCTTATCCTTCAGGAAATAATAACAATTGGGACAGAGCATAACGATTTCCTGTATATCTGCAGCACGAAGTCTCTCATTGAGCCGCCTGATAATCTTCCCTTCCTGTTCTTCCAGTCCAAGTTCCGACACCGGTTTGCCGCAACAGTCAAACAGCACCCCCATGTCTGCCTCATCCTTCAGTATTTTGATTAATTTCCTGGTAGTCTTCGGATAAAAGGACGGGAAATTGCATCCTGGAAACAGTACACTTCTGCCTGACATATGCCGCTCATTCCGAAAGATATAATTTTTCTTTTCCGCCAACAGCATTGCATATCCTTTTTCCCGGCACTTCCCGTTGTTCTCTTCTACCTCAGTCCGCCGCATGTCCAATATAATACCGCGGCCATCAATCCCTATGGGACATACCTGCGAACATATTCCGCATAAGAAACAGTGATACACAAGCTCCCTCAGTTTAACCGTATCACCAATATCCGCCTTGTACTTTGTCAGAAAAGAACAGCGTTTCTGACAGAGATGGCAGTGTATGCATTTGTCTCCATCCTTTATCCTAACTTTCCTGTCCATTGGCCTCCTCCGCCCGCTCCGGCTGAACCACGTACTTTTTCTTGAAGTACACTCCCATGCCCATGACGATTACTGCCAGTATAACCGCAATACTGATATAAAGCACTCTGTTTTCCTTATCCGCTAAGCCTGATGTTCCTATGGTATACATGGCTGTACCCGGCAGCATAAAAATCAATGAGAATACAGAGTAGGTGGTGAACGGAATATCCGTAACGCCATATGCAAAATTCTGAAGATTATAGGGGAACAGAGGTACCAGCCTGGTAATCATCAGCACAAACAGTTCATTCTTACCTGCTTCATCGAAAAGCCACTTTTTAAGGTATCTGTTTTTCATAACGACCGGTTTAATACTATCCTTCAGGAAAAAGCGGCCTGCCAGAAACGCTGCCATGGCACCTATCATAGTAGCAATAGAACAACAGATTGTTCCCAATACCGGCCCGAAAAGCAGTCCTGCCAGAACGGCAAAGGTGACCCCTGGCAGAGTTAACGCCACACATCCCACAACTGTAATCACGATGTACAGGAAAATTGCATTCATCAGGTTTTCTTCTGCCATCTGCCTGAGAAGATTCAAACTTCCTGCTCCACTCAACACGGCCGACCAGCCAAATATATGGTTGCAGGCTAAAACGGCTGCTATCATTCCAATGAATAGAATTAGTTTTTTATATGTATGAAATACTGTCTTCATCTCCATCCCCCATTGACACAAATAAGCGTTGAACTTTTTCAAAGCACAACGCTTACTGTTTTCCTATTATCTGTCCGCCTGTTTTAACTTTAAGATATCATTCAAGCCAATAATGAACATGCCTGCTACCGTAATGATACATAATATCAGATTGATTTTGGAGAACGGTATCCTTGTCTGATGGATTCCCTCCCGCACCAATGCGGCCGGTACCACCTTCATCCGTTCACTCCCATACAAGACAAGCCCTATCGCTGAACAAACAACCAAATTACCGGCTGTGAAGAGGCTATTAAACACGTTTTCCCTTTTCCTGAAAACAAACCACACCGCCACGGTTGAAAGAATTAACAATCCCCCAAAAATATAACCTGTATTCACCCGCATCTGCAGCCATTCATTCTTAAAACACAGAATAGCCATGGTCATAGCCCATAAAAAACTATTATAAACAATTTTAAATAGCTTCATCATATCAATCGGTTACTTTGCCAGACGGAAAATAACGGTTACCCGGGTACCATCCTCCGGCAGCACATCCTTATCCCCGTAGAACTTGGCAATATCATTCTGGGTAGTTCCCGTAGGCCAGGCTGCATCGCTCACAATACCAGTTGCACAACTGTCCAGACAAAGCACACAGCCTGTATTATTTTCTTTGGCGCTCTCAATATTTCCTCCAAACCGCAGATCCATGGTATAGTCTTCTGTGCATTGAATGATATCCCGGAATGGAATTTCATCCTGTCCATCCCATTTTACAAAGACATCGAGCTTATCCCCATCCACAGATTTCCCATTATCCGGTCCTGCTTTCATGTCTGCTGCGGTTAAATTATCACCGGCTTTGGCTCCGATGTCAAGCAATGCCTGATAAAACTCCTTCTCGTCAGCCAGGCCCCGCAAAACCGCCTTTTCTCCGTTAGAACCACCCTTATATACAATACCATGTCTGGTCGGTTCTGTAAAATATGTACCATTTACTTCACAGAGCATGAGGATTTCTTTCTTATCTTTATCAACTGTCATGGTTTCCTCTGCTGCATTCTCCACAGACTTACTTTCCACAGTATTGCTCTTTCCTCCGCAGGCTGCAAGCGAAAATACCATTGCTGCCGCTGCCATCATTGCTGCTAATTTCTTCAATTTCATCACGAAACCTCCATGGTCGATTAGATATTGTCTGCAATATCCGCATATTAATTCGAATTCTTTTTCTTTTGCTTTTCCACATATAACTGCCTGAACAAAACAATGAGCGCTGACAGCGCAAACAGCAGAAGAAGCGCAGTGACAAACATCTTAGCGCCACCAGTCAGCATCCCGCCAACATATGAATAAATTATAGTGGCTGGAAGCTGTCCAATACCAGTGGCAATGAAAAAGCTGCCAAATGACATGGATGTCAGGCCAGCCGCATAGCTTACGATATCAAAGGAAATAAACGGCAGCAGTCTTGCAATGAGTATGCTGAGACGTCCATGTTTTTCAAAAAACTCATCAATCTGCTTCAAACCGGTTCTGCTTGTAAGTTTCTCTACTGCATCACGCCCCAACAGCCTTGCGATATAGAAGCATACTGCCGCCCCTGCCATGGCGCTGGACCATGATAAAATGGCTCCTTTCCACCATCCAAACAGATTTGCATTCGCAAATGTAAGCAGAAACGCAGGTAACGGCGCTGCTATAGACTGCAGTATCATCAGCAGGAAGGACACCAGCGCTGCGTAAGCACCATACGATTCGACAAACTGCCGTACCACGGTAAAATCCCCGCTGGCAAACATCTTTAGAATGCTATTCATTGTGGTATTAACAGATGGTACAAAAAAACATACCAGTATCCCCAACACAATCAGAGATATAACAACATATTTCCCTATCTTTTTTGATTTTTTATTTTCCATATTCGACCCCCTTTCCCAAATACTTACCATATCCATTCTAATCATCTGCCATGCCATTGACCAATGGTTCTTTTCTATACATTAATAGCCAGGATAGAATAAATCTATACATGTTTATCGTTGGGGGTGACTTTCTCTTTTCTTATTGAACCATAAAAACAGGAATTGTCTGTGAACATAATCACATGGCAATTCCTGTTTTCTAATGTAATATCTATCCCCTATAATGCGCCCACCACCTTGTGTGGAATATAATGCGCTTCTAAGCGGGTAATATCTTCTTTCGTCAATCTCACCTCAAACGCTCCCGTGGCATCCTCAAAATACTTTGCCTTTGTTCCGCCGATAATCGGCGCGGTCACGCCCTTGGCAAACTGCCATGCGAGGGCAATCTGGGTCATGGTACAGTTCTTTTCAGCCGCCAGCGCCGCAACACAGTCCACGATTTTCATATCCACCTCTTCAGTTGCATTGTATTTCTGCGCCGCCATTTTATCGGTCGCACTCCGTCTGCTTTCTGAATTCCAGACAGGCCGGGACAAATGGCCGGCCGCCAGAGGGCTGTAGGGTGTTCTGGCAATCCCCATCTCATTGCAAATGGGAATCAGCTCCCGCTCGTCCTCCCGGTAAAGCAGATTATAATGGTTCTGCATGGAGACAAATTTTGTCCACCCGTTCCGTTCTGCGGCATACTGCATTTTCATAAACTGATAGCCGTACATAGCCGAAGCCCCCAGCGCGCGGACCTTTCCTGCTTTTACAAGTCCGTGCAACGCTTCCATGGTTTCTTCAATCGGTGTGGTATAATCAAAGCGGTGAATGATATATAAATCCACATAGTCGGTACCTAGGCGTTTTAAGGAGCCGTCAATTTCCCGTCTGACAGCCTCTTTGGAAAGATGTCCTTCGTTAAAGTATACCTTTGTTCCGATGACAACCTTATTTCTTGCAATATTTTTCTTCAATGCCCTGCCCAAATATTCCTCGCTCGTTCCATGGGAATAGGTGTTGGCAGTATCAAAGAAGTTGATCCCCAGGTCCAATGCTTTTTTGACAATTTCCTCTGTCTCATTGGGATTCAGCGTCCATTCATGAAAATCCTCCGACGGCCTGCCAAAACTCATACAGCCAACGCACAGCCTGGATACTTCAATCCCGGACTTGCCCAGTTTCGCATACTCCACTTTTGTTCTCTCCCTTTATTTTCCATATACTTCCTTTGCCATTTTGAACGCCGCCCAGGCATTGGGCCAGCCTGCATAAAATGCTCCATGGGTTAAAATTTCCGCCATTTCCTCCGCCGTTACACCATGCTTTTTGGCGTTGGCAATATGATACATCAGCGAAGAATCCAAAATCCCTTTCGCCATGAGTGCCGACACAGTGACAATGCAGCGGTCACGGGAGGACAGTTTATCCTCTCCCGCCCACACCTGGCCAAATAGTACATCATCGTTAAGCTCCGCAAATTTGGGGGCAAACCCTCCCAGGGCGTCTCTGCCCGCTGTCTGTTTTTCCATAACAGGTTCCTCCTGTAAATTTTTTCCCAGCAGATACGGCTGCTGTGGCCTGTTCTCGAATAAATCCGCGCCAAGCCAGGCTGCCATCTCCATTGCAAGATACAGATATACTGTTTATTCAGTACACCTGTATTGTAAATCATCATTATTGATATGTAAAATACCTATGTTGTATTTGATGATATACGTTTTATGTATATCCTGGAAAATTCTATAAAGGAGGAAACCGCCTGAGATTGTGAGAGCGCCTTCTTCCATGCGAAAACAGAATTATTTTTAACGGATGGCCGAGCGGGAACAAAACGCGTTCCCTCATACCTGCAGTCGAGTTTGATGCAGCCGGCCACTCCCATCCCGTTTGCAACCATAATCGCGGCATTATACATCAGGTTATAGGTAGATACAATATTCAAATCCTCGTATTTCTTTCCAATCCAATCGGCCAGCTCATTATCCCTCATGGAACGCTCGGATATGATAAGCGGCAGCTCCCGGATATCTTCCGGCGTAACATATTCCATGACTGCAAGAGGTGAATCCTCTCTCACCAAAACACCCCACTCTTCACTCAGCGGAATCCGGACATACTCATATTTGCGTATATCCACATAGTCGAGAATGACACCAATATCCAAAATGCCTGATTCGATACGTTCTTTTATATTGGACGAATTTCCGCTGTATATCTGAAACGTTACGAATGGATGTTCTTTCTTGAACTCCTTCATAATCTGTGCAATTATCTGGATGCTTCTGAACTCTCCGCAGCCAATCCCAATTTCTCCTGACAGTTCCCTGTTCCCCCTGATAAAATCGCGCTTTGTTTTTTCAGAAAGCGCAACGATCTCCTGCGCTCTGCGCTTAAACAGCAGACCGTCCTCCGTCAAAACAACACTGTGGCTTGTGCGGTTAAACAGTTTCACCTGCAGTTCTTCCTCCAGCTGCATTAGCTGGCGGGAAAGCGTCGGCTGCGTAACATGCAGAATTGCCGCTGCCTTTGTAATACTTTCTTCCCGTGCAACAATCAGATAATATTCCAAAACCCGTATGTCCATAAATCCCCACCCCCCAACCATTTACAAGAAGCAATTTGGGCAGACTCATAACTTCTTCCAAATCCTTGCCTCATCACAAATCCGCACTGAAGGCACTGCCACACATAACAAAGAAGCAACCAGTACCAGCACTCCCGCAATCAGGAACCATTTCTCAACCCCATACCGTTCCGCATATATCCCGGACACAACCAGTCCCAACGGTCCGCTGAGCAGCCGGATACTGCTGGACAATGACAGAACCCTTCCCAGATACTTTGCTTCAAAGTTGCTTTGCAGCAGCGGCGTATACATCCCCCAGTAAAATGGTCCGGAGATTCCCATGAGCCAGGAACATAAGGTAAAGACATAAAAGCCATCCGGCGGCAAAATTCCTGATACAAATAAACTAAAACTCATTAACAGGAAGGAACCAACAATGGTATAAATCCTGTTTCTTGTTCCTCCCCATTTTGACAATATCAACGATCCAAACAAAAGCCCGACAGAGAACACCACCTCAACAATACTGGCACTTGTACTGTTTCCATTAAAATATGACATTGTCATCAATGGAAACAGCGCGCTGGTAGGCATCAACGCCAAAGTATAAAGACTTCCAATCAGCACCAGCCCCAGCATCCCTTTCTTTGCCCTGAGAATCTGAAAGCCTTCCTTCGCCTCCCGTAAAACCTGTACTTTTCTGTCACGTCCCTCCTGCGGCAATTCCGGGATTTGCGTGATTCCAAGCGTAATTACCGCAATCAGCGCCCCTATGACGTCCAGGGAGATAATTCCGCTCAGGCTCCAGGAACTGTACAGCACTGCCGCCACAACCGGGCTTAAGATTTGTGATACCGATTCCAACGCCTGCGAATATCCCGCACATCTAGTCAACTGGCCTTCCGGGACAATCTGCGGGGTAACTGCCTGCAGGCAGGGATTGTGGAACGCGGAACCGACCGAGCGTGCCAGCAAAACCACAAGAATCAGTTCTGTCGATAACCTGCCCATCCAGCCTGCAATCACCATTACAAAACTTGCTGCCGAGATAAGAAGGTCTGAGATAATCATGATTCTTTTTCGGTTATACCGGTCGATAAAGACGCCGATAAACGGTCCTAAAACCCCCTGTGGGAGAAACCCCATCATCATAGCCGCTGTCAGTACCATGGCAGAACCGGTATGGTCTGTCAGATACCACACAATCGCAAATTGAAGAACAGAACTTGAAAACTGGGATATTGCCTGTCCGGTCCAGATTGTGAAGAAATTCTTTTTCCAATTTGTTATTACTGTATCCATGCTGCTCCCATTCCTGTTCGCGGTTCAACTGTATCATTGATTATTAACTTTTCATTTAAGTTTAATATTGCTATCTAATTTTATTAACAAGGACTCCTCACCATTTGTGTTTGCCTCTAATAACTCTATCTTTTTCTTCAATTTTATATTTTATGTTTCCAATGTATGCAATTTCTCATAGGAATCATTGGTCATCAACGTATCCCCTCTCACCCAACCTATTCTTGGATTCATTTTGAAAGCTCGTGACAAACTACTATGTAATTCATACTTTAACTCACTTGTATTGTTCCAAAATTTAGCCAAACGTCCGTCAAATACCTTGCTTCTAAATAATTCTAACTTTTTCCTTTTTAGACTATCCGTATCAACTTTTCCCAGTGGAATGGTACTAATATCCTTTTTCACAAAAGCTAATAGTAAGCGCCCAAATATTGGGTGGATTGTAAATTAACTCTGCTCCCCCCATAATGGTAGTCAGGTAGTATTTTACTACACTTTCATTTGGGAGAATGACTATGGCCAAATACAATCCACGCCGTTCTGGTTCGGAATGGCTCCAACTTATTACCGAATGCCGCCAGAGCGGCATGCCCGATAACGTATGGTGCGAA